>Ga0335075_10000056_pt1 | contig 229498 bp, 198 predicted proteins | sample Lox_Sample_24_FD_206723 | JGI IMG/M metagenome (GOLD analysis project Ga0335075, IMG submission 206723) | Soil microbial communities from Loxahatchee National Wildlife Refuge, Florida, United States - Lox_Sample_2.4 | ecosystem: Environmental > Terrestrial > Soil > Wetlands | place: USA...
GCTGCGTGGCCAGCCGTCGCGCCTCGCGCTCGGCGGCCGCGCGCTCGGCGACGTAGGCCGCCTGCTGGGCCGCGGCCTCCTGCAACCGGGTCGCCTCCGCGCGCAGCGCGCCGCGCTCGGCCTGCAGCTCGGCGCGGCGGTCGCGCGCCCGGCCCTCGTGGAAGACCAGCTGGGTCAGCTGCTCGTCCAGCGCCGCGCGCTCCTCGCGCTGGGCGGTCAGCTCCTCGGCGCCGGGGACGTCGTCGCCCAGCGCGCGGCGGTCGGCCTCCAGGTGGCGGACGCGCTGCGCGCGCCGCCGCGTCTCGCCCGCCAGCGCGCGGCCCGTCACCAGCTCGGCGTCCAGCTCCTTGAGCCGCTGCTTCGCCGCCGCCAGGTCCGCCTCGTAGCGGGCCAGCACCTCGTCGCGCTCGTCCGCGGAGAACGGACGCCGACAGGTGGGGCAGCGTGCCTCGCGGTCGCCGGCCAGGACCGCGTCGCGGTGCTCGGCGTCGTGGCGGATCGCCTCGGCGAGCTGGTCGCGGCGCGCGCGCTGGGCGTGCAGCGCCTGGTCGGCGGCCTCGGCCGCGGCCTCCGCGTCGCCCAGCGCGGCCAGCTCGCCGTCGATCGTCGCCGCCCGCGCGCCGCGCTCGATCGCCGCGCGCAGGACCGCGACCCGCCGCTCGGCGAGCGTCCGCGTGCGCGCGACCTCCTCCAGCGTGCCGTCCAACCCGTCCAGCTCGGCGTCGATCGCGTCGCCGCGCTCGCGCGCCGCCTCCAGCGCGGCGGCCGGATCCTCGCCCAGCGCGGCGGCGCGGTCGGCGAGCTGGGCGGCCCGCCGCAGCGCCTCGTCCTGCGCGGCGCGCAGCGCCTGGGCGCGCTCGCTCTCGGCCCGCTGGGCGTCGAGCCGCCGCTCCAGCGCGGCCAGCTCGCCGGCGCGCGCCGCGACCGGCTCCAGCTCGGACAGCTGGGCGGTCGCCGCCTCGGCCTCGGCGGCCTGCGCGGCGAGCGTCTCGAACGCCGCCGCCTGGCGCGCGGCCTCCGCGGCGGCGGCCTCGGCCCGCCCGCGGCGCGCCGCGTCCTGGGCCTCGGCGGCGCGCAGCGCGTCGAGGGCGTCGCGCGCCGCGTCGCGCCGCTCCCGCGCCGCGGTCAGCGCCGCCTCGGCCTCCTGGACGACCGGCGCGGCCTCCCGCGCGGCGCGCTCGATCCGGTCGGCCTCCTGCTTCAGGGCCGGGACGTCCGGGGCCTCGGCCTCCAACGACTCCACCAACAAGCGCTGCTCGCGCGCGGCGGTCGCCGCGTGGGCGGCGGCGCGGCGCAGACGCTCGATCCCCAGCAGCAGCTCGACCTGCGCGCGCCGGCGGTCGTTGTCGGACTCCAAGGCCTGGACCTCGCGCTGGCGCGCGTAGAACGTCGCGCGGAACATGTCGCGCGTGAGCCCGAGCAGGATCGCGACCTGGCGGCTGACCGGCTCGCGCCCGCGGACGATCGGCTCCTCGTCGGCGCCGAGGTCGGTCAGCGTCGCGTCCTTGCCGTCGACCCGGTGCGCGCGATAGGCGCGGCCGCCGACCTCGAACTCCACCGCGACCCAGGTGTCCTCGTCCTCGGGCGCGCCGTCGCGCCGGGCGGGCAGCGCGCCGCGCCCGCGCGCGCCGCCGTACAGCCCCCACTCGATCGCGTCGAACAACGTGGTCTTGCCCGCGCCGTTGGGCCCGACGACGGCGATCAACCCATCCACGTTGAGATCGACGTCGAGCGTCGCGAAGGACCGGAAGTGCTGAACGCGCAGCCCCAGCAGCCTCACGTGGCCAGCTCCTCGTCGGCCAGCGCGACGAAGCCCTCGGCACGCGCCACGAAGTCCTCCGGGTCGACGCCGCGCGCCTGCGCGCCCGGCCAGCGCAGCAGGAACTCGCGCAGCGCCGGGACCGCCACCGCGTCGGCGGCGCGCGCGCCGGCCAGCGACCCGCGCGGCTCGGCCCGCCGCTCGAAGTGCAGGCACGCGGCGTAGGCGGCGGCGATCGCGGCGTGGTCGACCGCGTTCCAGTCCGCGGCGGTCACGTTGCGCACCCAGAGGCGGGCGATCGCGCCGCGCAGCGCATCCACGCCGACGTCCTCCGCGCGCGCGACGATCGCCGCGGTGAGGTCGTCGACCTCCGACGCGTCCACGGGCTCCAGCTCGAGCTGCGCCCGCGCGGGCACCGCGTGGCGCCGCAGGTATTCGCGGTCGGTCGGAGCGCGCGCGAGGTCGACCTCGACCAGGCCCTTGACCGGCGCGTCGTCGGCCCACGACAGGCGCTCGGTCGACCCGGCGTAGGCCGCGTTGTCGGCGACCGGCGCGAACTTGTGCAGGTGGCCGAGCGCGACGTAGGAGAAGCCGTGCGCGCCCGCCAGCGCCTCGCCGGAGATGGCCAGCGACGCCTCGGGTCCGACCACGCCGCCCAGCCCGGCCAGGCCGACGTGCGCGACGAGCACCGAGGCCTCGGCGTCCGTGTCCGGCCGCGCGGCGCGGATCGCGTCGGCCATCCGCGCCAGGTCGTTGTCATAGGGGATGCCGTGGACGGCGAGGCCACCGACACGCACGGTCTCCGGCGCGGCGTGGATCGCGTGGACGCCCTCGCCGAAGCGCTCCAGGACGCCGAAGATGTGCTCGGCGGCGGTCGCGCGCGGGGTCTCGTGGTTGCCGGCGATCAAGATGATGGGGATGCGCGCCGCGCGCAGCCGGGCGAGGCCGTCGAGCGCGGTGCCCAGCGCGGCGGCCGACGGGTGGTGGGAGTCGAAGAGGTCGCCGGAGTGGATCACCGCGGCGGGCGCCAGCGCGATCGCGCGGTCGATCGCCGCCGTGAACGCGCGCGCGACGTCCTGCTCGCGGACGTTGCGCCCGGCCTCGTCGACGCGGTTGAGCTGGCGGAAGCCGAGGTGGGTGTCGGAGAGGTGGACGACCCTCATCGCCCGGCATCATCGTCCACGACCGGCGCGGCCGCCATCCACGGCGGCAGCAGCCCGAGCGTCAGGAGCCGCAGCCGCAGCGCGGGGACCGAGACGTCGAAGCGCTCCGCGAGCATCGGCAGGTTGCGCCCGGTCTCCGACGCCTGGGCGACGACGAGCACCTCGGGCATCAGCAGCTCGCGGGCGAACGCGTTGGCCTCGGACTCCAGCCGGCGGCGCCCGCGCGCGCGGGCCGTGCCCTCGTCGTCCTCGGCGACCTCGCCCGCCCGGCAGCCGGGCTCGTGCCGTGCGCCGGTCGTCGCGGGCACGTGCAGGACCCAGTGCGCGATCTCGTGGGCGATCGTGAAGCGGCGCCGGCCCGGGCTGCGCGCGGCCTCGCGGCGGTCCAGCCAGATCGTCTTGGTCGCCGGGTCCAGCAGGCCGGAGAGGCGGCCCTGGTCGGTCGGCGCGCCGGGCAGCGCGCGGACGTCGTCGACCTCCTCGACCAGCAGGCCGAGGTGCGACTCGGCGATGCGCTCGACCGGGACCGGCGGCAGCGTGCCGGGGTCGAAGCGGGACTCGAAGTCGCGCAGCAGCGCCAGCGCCGCCTGGCGGGGATCGGGCTTGCGGATCGCCATCGCGTCAGGCGTCGGGACCGCCGCAGAACAGCCGGGCGACGCGCTCGGCGTCGGGGTCGGGCGCGTCGGCGGCCCGGCGCGGCTCCGACCGGCCGGCCGGGGCGCCGCCGCCCGGTCGCGGTCGCGCGTCGTCGCCCGCGCCGCGGGCCAGCGCCGCGGTCGGCGGGGCGCCGCCGCCCGCCGTGCCGGTCGGCTGGATCGCCGCCACGAAGTCCTCCAGGCGCGCGCCGAGCCGGCGCGCGAGGCTGGCCAGCACGCGGTGCGAGACGCGCGACCCCAGCAGCGTCCCGGTCTCCAGCTGGTGGTAGTAGCGGCGCAGCGCCGGGCGGCCGCCGGGGCCGATCTCCAGCTCGGCGGCGAGGTGGTCCAGGACGTCGTCGCGCTCGACGCCGCGCGCGCGCCGCAGCGCGATCAGCGCCTCGGGCAGGATCCCGGACGGCCCGCCGGCCGCGCGCGTCGCGGCGACCGCGGCCAGCGCGCGCTCGTGGGCCTCGTCCGGGGACACGCCGGCGGGCGACGGCACGCGGCCCGCCATCGCGGCGGTGAGCCGGTCGACGAACTCGTCGCGCCGGTCGGCCGGGACCATCGTGAGGTACTCGTCGGGGTCGGCCAACCGGTCGTGGGCGAGGTCGTCCAGCGCCCGCGCGAAGGCCTGCTCGAAGCCGCTCATGCCGCGCCTCCCTCGATCACGCGCAGGTGGGGACGGCGGTCGGCCAGGCGCGGCGGCGCGGGCGCGGCGCCGGGAGCGGGCGCGGCTCCGGGACCGGAGCCGCCCGCGTGCGCGCGCACGGCGACCGCCGCCACAGTTCGCGCCAGCTCGGTCACCGGCGCCAGCGGCTCGGGCGTGTGCAACCGCATCAACAACGTCACCGCGGCCTCCTCGCCGGCCAGCAGCACCGCGGCGCGCGACAGCCCCGCGGCGTCGCCGAGCCGCACGGTCGTGCGCGCGACGGTCGGCATCGCGCGCGTCATGAGGTGGTCGATGAGCAGCCGGCGGCGGTCGTCGCCGGCGCGCACGAGCGTCCAGCGGCGCCGCTCCAGCGTCGCCTCGTCGGCGGCGGCCAGCGCGGCCTCGTCGTAGCGGACTGGGGTGGAGGGGTCGGTCATGCTGCCTTTCCGTCCGAAGGCGCGGCGCCCGGTCTTTCACCGTCGGCGGGATAGAGCCGCTTGAGCGCGCGGTGGGTCGCGGTGTCCACGGCGCCGCGCGACATGTCCAACAACTCGGCGATCTCCTCGATCGGCCGCCCGACGAAGAAGCGCTCGGTGAGGATCCGCTGGTCGCGCCCCGACAGCTCCTCGATGCGATGGGCGAAGTCCCGCGCCTGGTCGGCCAGCGTGTCGGGATCGGGATCGGCCAGCTCGGCCAGCTCCTCGACCTCGCTCGGGGTCTCGGCGCCGTGGCGCATCCGGCGGCGCACGACGTCCTTGACCTCCCAGTCGACGTTCGCCGCGACCACGTAGCGAAACGCGGTGGTGAACCTCGTCTTGCGCTCCAGGATCTGGGCGAGCCGCAGCAGGACGCCGTTGGCGATCTCCGCGCGGTCCTCCTCGGTGGCGCGCCAGGCGTGCGTCTTCCAGCGGATGCGCTGGTCGATCGCGCCGACATGGCGCTGCAGCAGCTCGGTGGTGACCAGCCCGGCGCTCAGCCCGCCGTCGTCGCGGCGGCGCGCGACGGCCAGCTGCTGGAGCAGGAAGGCGTCGGGATCGTCGGGGAGGTCGTCGTGAAGGGACATGCGCGAAAACAGCCGTTCGGCTACGAACCGTCTGACCTTCCGCACGTCTTACACCGTGCGCGCAGGTCTCATGCGTCCTGACCGGCGGTGAGATTACGGCCAGGCGGCACGGTCGTTCAGCGGCGCTGATGATGCCCGACGACCCACTGGACGCCTTCACGACGAACCTCGCGCGCCGCCGACGCGCGCTCGGCCTCAGCCAGGAGGCCGTCGCGGCCGCTGCGACGATGGACCAGAGCCAGTACAGCCGCATCGAGCGCGGCCGCGTCGACCCGTCGATCCGGACGCTGACGCGCGTGGCGCGGGCGCTGCGGACGACGCCGTCGGAGCTGCTGCGCGGGATCGGGTGAGGCGCGTGCTCGGGATCGGGTGAAGCGTGCGCGGGGTCGCGCGTCAGGCCGGCGCGCGCTCCGGCTTGCGCAGCCCGCCGCCGCCGAAGCGGCCGTGGTCCGCGGCCAGCTCCATGATCGGGTAGGTCGCGGCGCGCATGTCGGCCTCGTAGGCGGCGAGCGCGTCGGCCGTCGGGCGGTCGCCGCGGGCCGCGGTGACGAGCGCGTCGCGCAGCGCGGCGGCGTTGCGCATCGCCATGTTGGCGCCCTTGCCGAGCGTCGGGAGCATCGCGTGGATGCTGTCGCCGACGAGCGTCACGCGCGAGGTCGGCCACGCCGGCGTCGGGTCCAGGCGGCGGAAGGGGTGGGCGAAGATCGAGCCCGGCTCGACGCGCTCGACGAGCCCGCGGATCGCCGGATGCCAGTCGGCGACGACGGCCATCATGCCCGCGTGCATCTGCCGTGGCGTGTCGGCCGTCCACGCGCGCGGGTCGGGCACGGTCGTCCCGGGCCGGATCCCGCCGAGGATCATCATGTAGGGCTCGATCGGGTCGACGCGCACGCCAGGCGCGACTGCGGCCGCCGCGGCGTCCGGGGCCTGGCGCGGAACGTAGCCGCCCATCGCCAGCAGGCCGCCGCGCTCGTCGCGCGCGATCGTGAAGCCGGAGGCGATCGTCTCGGGCAGCGCCGCGAGGATCGCGTCGTCGACCGGCGAGCGCCCGAAGAGGTCCAGGCCGCCGACCGGCGCGGGGACGATCGCCACGTCGGGCAGCAGCGCGCGGCGCACCGCTGAGCCGACGCCGTCGGCGCCGACCAGCACGTCGCCCGTCAGGGTGGATCCATCGGCGAGGATCGCATGCACTCGGTCGTCGTCCTGCTCGAAGCCCGTGACCGCCGCGTCGTGGCGCAGCGTGCCGTCGTCGGCCAGGCCCGCCTCGAGGATCTGGCGGAACACGCGGCGGTCGATCGCGGTGTGCGGGCGGTCGCCGTCGTTGGGCGGGCCGAGGTGGGGCGCGGTCGTCAGCTCGCGGCCCTGGCTGTCGATCACGATCGCGACGTCGTGGCGCTTCGGCGTGACGTGCGACGCGCGCAGGTACAGCTCGTAGAGCGCGGGCGGCAGGCAGGCCTCCAGCGCGTTGCCGCCGTCGGCGTCCAGCGTCAGGCGGTAGCCGGAGCGGCGGCGGTCGGCCGGCTCGCGCTCGAGCACCACGCAGTCGATGCCGGACCGCTTCAGGCCCTGGGCGAGCAGCAGGCCGCTGATGCCGCCGCCGGCGATGAGGACGAGCATGGAGGACATGTCGAGCTATTGCATACAGTTCAGCCAACTGTGTCAAGTCGTCGTCCGTGAGCGGCGGATAGCGTTGCGGGCGTGCGCATCGCGACCTGGAACGTGAACTCGCTCAAGCAGCGGATGCCGCGGGTGCTGCCGTGGCTGGACGAGCGGCAGCCCGACGTCGTCTGCCTGCAGGAGACCAAGCTCAACGACGACGCGTTCGCGGAGGTCGTCGGCGCGGAGCTGGCCGACCGCGGCTACGAGGTCGCCGCCCACGGCGAGTCGGCGTGGAACGGCGTGGCGATCCTCTCGAAGGTCGGGCTGGAGGACGTCGTGCGCGGGATCCCGGACGGGCCGGGCTTCCCGGAGCCCGAGGCGCGCGCGGTGTCGGCGACGTGCGGCGGCCTGCGGATCGTCTCGGTCTACGTGCCCAACGGCCGCTCGGTGGGCAGCGACCACTACACCTACAAGTTGGCGTGGCTGGAGGCGCTGCGCGCCTTCGTGGCGCCGGACGCCGAGCGCGCGGTCGTCTGCGGCGACGTCAACATCGCGCCGACCGACGACGACGTCTTCGACCCGGCTGCCTACGAGGGCCACACGCACGTCACGGCGCCGGAGCGCGAGGCGCTGGCGAGCATCCAGGCGCTCGGGCTGCGCGACGTCGTCCGCGACCGCTGGCCCGACGACGACCGCGTCTTCTCCTACTGGGACTACCGCGCGGGCATGTTCCACCAGGACCTCGGGATGCGCATCGACCTGATCCTGGCCGGCGGCCCGGTGGCCGAGCGCGCGAAGGCGGCGTGGATCGACCGCAAGGCCCGCAAGGGCAAGGGCCCCAGCGACCACGCGCCGGTCATCGTCGACCTCGACGAGGCGCCCGACGGCGACGTCGGCCCGGTCGTCCCGCCCGCCAGCGCGCCCGCGCCGCGCAGGGGCGGCAAGAAGCTGCCGCAGGGGCCGGCGGCGGGCGGGGAGTAGCGCTCGCGGCGCGTCCGCGCCGCGTCGGCGCCGCGTGGCGGCCGTCCGCTCGTGCCGGTCCGGCGGCGCGCCGCTGGCCGCGGACGCGCCGCGCGTCAGTCCCGCGCGCGATCCGTGTCCCGCGACGGCTGCACGCGCTTGGGCTCGCCGGGCATCTTGGGGTAGTCGGGCGGGTAGGGCATGTCGCCCGCCTCGTCCTTCTCATACAGGTCGAGCAGCGGCGTGAGGTCGTGGGCGACGTCGTCGATCGCGGCGTGCTTGTCGCCGACCTCGGCGAAGCGGGCGGGCATCGACCCCACCGTGAAGTCCTCGGGCGCGACGTGCGGCAGCTCGTCCCAGTCGACCGGCGCGGAGACCGGTGCGCCCGGCTTGGGGCGGATCGAGTAGGCGGAGGCGATCGTGCGGTCGCGGGCGTTCTGGTTGTAGTCCACGAAGATCCGCTCGCCGCGCTCCTCCTTCCACCACTTGGTGGTGACCTCGCCGGGCAGGCGGCGCTCCAGCTCGCGGCCGAAGGCGATCGCGGCGTGGCGGACGTCGGTGAACGTCCAGCGCGGCTCGATCCGCACGTAGATGTGGACGCCGCGCCCGCCGCTCGTCTTCGGGAAGCCGACGTAGCCGAGGTCGGCGAGCAGCTCGCGCGCGCACGCGGCGACGCGGACGGCGTCGGTGAAGTCGGTGCCCGGCTGTGGGTCGAGGTCGATGCGCAGCTCGTCGGGATGGTCGACGTCGTCGCGGCGCACCGGCCACGGGTGGAACGTGATCGTCCCCATCTGCGCCGCCCAGCCGACGACCGCGATCTCCGTCGGGCAGACCTCGTCGGCGAAGCGCCCCGACGGGAACGCGATCCGCGCGGTCTCGACGTAGTCGGGCGCGCCGCGCGGGATCCGCTTCTGGAAGAACGCGTCGCCGCCGCCCCGCTCGCGCGTCGAGACCACGATGCCTTCGTGAACGCCCTTCGGCCAGCGCTCCAGCGTCGTCGGCCGGTTCCGCAGCGCGCGCAGGATCCCGTCGTCGACCGACAGGTAGTAGCGCACGACGTCGAGCTTGCTCACCGCCGCCGTGCGCTCGGTCGCCGGGAAGATCACGCGGTCGGGGTTGGACACGCGCAGCTCCCGCCCGCCCGCGTCGATCGTGATGGCCTCGGAGGTCGCCATGATGGACAGGTTCTACCGGCAGGGCCGGTCTCCCGCATCTCCTCGCCTACTCGGCGCTGAGCGGGATGACCGTGATGTGTCGTGCCGTCGTAGGCGGCGAAGACGTCGGGGACCACGGTGGTGCCGTCGACGAGCGCGCCGAAGGTGGCGTTGCCGTTCCCGCTGCCGCAGGCCGGCGTGAGGTCGCCGGTGAGGATCACCAGCGCGCCCGGCCCCTGCGCACCGGCGGCGTCCGCCGGGCCCGGCCGCGCCGGCCACACCCGCCTTGTCCAGCTTCTTGACGACCGCCTTGGCCAGCTTGCCCTCGGTCACCGCGTGGGCCTTGATCCGCGTCGAGCCGACGCTGTTCCTCGGCGGCTTGGCCGCCGCGTAGGACGTGCCGCCCAAGGCGATGAACAACGCGAGCAGGCCGATGTGGTGGCGCTTCAGGTACTCGATCATTCGCGCGCGTGAGCGCATAGACGCCGGCCGACGGCTCGCCTCCGATCGCCCGGAAGGCGGTCTGACACGCGCGTACGCCAACGTACCCACGCGTCGTGTCGGCGCTTGCGCGCGGGGTAAGGTCGGCTCACCATGACCTCCTCCCGGACGGCCGTTGACGGCGCGGTGGTGGCGGCGCACGAGTTCTTCCGGCGCGGCGAGGCCAGCGCGGAAGGGTGGAGCATGCTCATCGGCCGCGGCTGCGACTGGGAGCGCGCGTACCGGGACCGGTGGGCGCACGACAAGGTCGTCCGGTCCACCCACGGCGTCAACTGCACCGGCTCGTGCTCGTGGAACGTGTACGTCAAGGACGGGCTGATCACCTGGGAGACGCAGGCCGTCGACTACCCGCGCACCGACCCGGGCCGTCCCGACCACGAGCCGCGCGGCTGCCCGCGCGGCGCCTCGTTCTCCTGGTACACGTACTCGCCGGTCCGGCTGCGCCACCCGTACGTCCGCGGAAGCCTGCTCACCGCCTACCGCGCCGCGCTGGCCGAGGTCGACGGCGACCCCGTCGCGGCCTTCGCCCGCGTCGCCGCCGACGGCACCTACCGCTCCCACCGCGGCCGCGGAGGGTTCGTGCGCGCCAACTGGGAGGAGGCGGTCGACCTCGTCGCCGCCGCGACCGTCCACGCGATCCGCGAGCACGGCCCCGACCGCGTCGCGGGCTTCACGCCGATCCCGGCGATGTCGCCGGTCTCCTTCAGCGCCGGGAGCCGCTTCGTCTCGCTCATCGGCGGCTCGATGCTCACCTTCTACGACTGGTACGCCGACCTGCCGCCCGCCTCGCCGCAGGTGCTCGGCGACCAGACCGACGTGCCCGAGTCCGCCGACTGGTGGGACGCCGGCTACCTGATCATCTGGGGCACGAACCTCCCGATGACGCGCACGCCCGACGCGCACTTCATGACCGAGGCGCGCTACCGCGGGCAGAAGGTCGTCGTCGTCTCGCCCGACTACTCCGACCACGTCAAGTTCGCCGACGACTGGCTGCCCGCCCAGCCCGGCACCGACGGCGCGCTGGCGATGGGGATGGGCCACGTGATCCTCAAGGAGACGTGGGTCGACCAGCCCGTCGCGCGCTTCTCCGAGTACGGGCGCAAGTACACCGACCTGCCCATGTTGGTGTCGTTGACCGAGCGCGACGGCGCCTACGTCCCCGCCGGCTTCCTCACCGCCGCCGACCTCGGCGAGACCGGCGAGAACGCCGAGTGGAAGACCGCCGTGCTCGACGCGGCCACCGGCGCGCCCGTCGTCCCCAACGGGTCGATCGGCTTCCGCCACGGCGAGGCGGGCGTCGGCCGCTGGAACCTCGACCTCGGCGACGTCGAGCCCCTGCTGACGCTGCTGCACCGCCCGGACGGCGAGGCGGTCGAGGTGCTGCTGCCGCGCTTCGACGTCGGCACCGGCGAGGACGGCGGCCAGGGCGGCGGCGTGATGCGCCGCGGCGTCCCGGCGATCCGCGTCGGCGACCGCCTCGTCACCACGGTCCTGGACCTCACGCTGGCCACCTACGGCGTGCGGCGCGACGGCCTGCCCGGCGCGTGGCCGGCCGACTACGACGACGCCTCCCAGCCCTACACGCCCGCCTGGCAGGAGGCGATCACGACCGTCGACCGCCACCTGGCGGTCAAGGTCGCGCGCGAGTTCGCGCGCAACGCCGAGGTCTCCGGCGGGCGCTCGATGATCTGCATGGGCGCCGGGACCAACCACTGGTTCCACTCCGACCAGACCTACCGCTCGTTCATGTCGCTGTTGCTGATGTGCGGGTGCATCGGCGTCAACGGCGGCGGCTGGGCGCACTACGTCGGCCAGGAGAAGATCCGCACGTTCGCCGGCTGGCAGATGGTCTCCGGCGCGGCCGACTGGGGCGGCCCGCCGCGCCAGGCCCAGGGCACGTCGTGGTTCTACACGCACACCGAGCAGTGGCGCTACGACCGCCTGCGCCCCGAGCGCTTCGCCTCGCCGCTGGGCGACGGCCTGCTCGCCGGCCAGACCGCGATCGACGCCCACGCCAAGGCCGTGCGGATGGGGTGGATGCCGTCGTTCCCGACCTTCGACGCCAACCCGCTGGACCTCGGCGACGAGCTGCACGAGCAGGGTGTCGACGCCGGCGCCGAGGTCGCCGCGCGCCTGAAGGACGGCCGCCTCACGTTCGCCGTCGACGACCCCAGCGCGCCGACGAGCTTCCCGCGCGTCCTGTACGTCTGGCGCTCGAACCTGCTCGGCTCCTCGGGCAAGGGCCAGGAGTACTTCTTCTGGCACCTGCTCGGCGCGCCGCAGGAGCACCCGCTGGCGCAGGAGCTACCTCCCGACGAGCGCCCGCGCGACGTCGCCTGGCGCGACGAGGCGCCGCGCGGCAAGCTCGACCTGCTCGTCACGCTCGACTTCCGGATGACGACGACCGGCTCGTTCTCCGACGTCGTCCTGCCGGCGGCCACGTGGTACGAGAAGCACGACCTGTCGATGACCGACATGCACCCGTTCGTGCACGCGTTCTCGCAGGCCGTGCCGCCGCCGTGGGAGGCGCGCAGCGACTGGGACTGCTTCGGCGCGATCTCGCGCCGCTTCTCCGAGCTGGCCGCCGACCGGCTCGGCGTCCGCCACGACGTCGTCGCCACACCCGTCCAGCACGACACGCCCGGCGAGATCGCCCAGCCCGGCGGCGTCGTGCGCGACTGGCGCGCCGGCGAGTGCGAGCCGATCCCGGGCCGGACGATGCCCGCGATCGCCGTCGTCGAGCGCGACTACGGTGCGGTCGGCGACAAGTGGGCGGCGCTCGGCCCGCGCGCGGAGTCCGTCGGCTCGACGGTCAAGAGCGCGAAGTGGATCCCCGACGAGGAGGTCGCGTGGCTGGCGCGGCGCAACGGCCGCGCGGTCGGCGGCGCCGCCGACGGCCGCCCGTCGCTGGCCCGCGCCGAGCACGCCGCGGAGGCCATGCTGCGGCTGTCGGCGGTGACCAACGGCCGCTTGGCGGTCGCGGGCTTCCGGACGCTGCAGGAGCGCTGCGGCGTCGAGCTGGCCTCGCTGGCCGAGCCCGCCGAGGACGTGCGGATCACGTTCCAGGACACCCAGGTCCAGCCGCGCCACGTCATCACCTCGCCGGAGTGGTCGGGCATCGACGAGGAGGGCCGCGCCTACGCCGCGTTCACCATCAACCTGCGACGCGGCAAGCCGTGGCACACGCTCAGCGGCCGCATGCACTTCTACCTCGACCACGCGTGGATGCGCGAGCTGGGCGAGGCCCTGCCCGCCTACCGGCCGCCGATCGACCCCAGGATGATGCTCGCGGGTGGGGTGGAGGTCGGCCCCAACGGCGCGCCGGAGATCGCGCTGCGCTACCTGACGCCGCACTCCAAGTGGTCGATCCACTCCGAGTACCAGGACAACCTGCACATGTTGACGCTGTTCCGCGGCGGCTCCGGCGTCTGGCTGAGCCCGGACGACGCGGAGGCGATCGGCGTCAAGGACAACGACTGGGTCGAGGCGTTCAACAAGAACGGCGTCGTCGTGGCGCGCGCGGTCGTCTCGCACCGCGTGCCGCGCGGCGTGTGCCTGCTCTATCACTCCAAGGACCGCCAGATCAACACGCCGCGCAGCGAGATCGACGGCCGCCGCGGCGGGACCGAGAACGCGCTGACGACGATCGCGATGAAGCCCACGCACATGATCGGCGGCTACGCCCAGCTGTCGTTCAGCCCCAACTACTACGGGCCGACCGGCTCCAACCGCGACTCGGTCGCGGTCGTCCGACGGCGCGCGAGCGAGGTCAGGTTCTAGGCCATGAACGTCAAGGCGCAGATGGCGATGGTCATGAACCTCGACAAGTGCATCGGGTGCCACACCTGCTCGGTCACCTGCAAGCAGGTCTGGACCAACCGGCCGGGCACCGAGTACGTGTGGTTCAACAACGTCGAGACCGCGCCCGGCCAGGGCTACCCGCGCCAGTGGGCGTCGCAGGACCGCTGGCGCGGCGGCTGGGAGCTGGACCGCCGCGGGCGGCTGCGCCTGCGCGCGGGCGGGCGCGTCAAGAAGCTGCTGACGATCTTCTCCAACCCCGACCTGCCCGGGTTGGACGACTACTACGAGCCGTGGACCTACGACTACGAGACGCTCGTCACCGCGCCGCTGGGCGACCGCGACCCGGTCGCGCGACCGCGCTCGCAGATCACGGGGGAGGCGGTCGACCTCGCCTGGGGCCCGAACTGGGACGAGGGCCTGGCCGGCGCGCCCGAGCACGCGCACAAGGACCCGCACCTGGACGGCCTGCAGGAGCGCGTGCGCATGACCTACGAGCAGGCCTTCATGTTCTTCCTGCCGCGGATCTGCGAGCACTGCCTGAACCCGTCGTGCGTCGCGTCGTGCCCCTCGGGCGCGATGTACAAGCGCGAGGAGGACGGGATCGTGCTCGTCGACCAGGACCGCTGCCGCGGCTGGCGCTACTGCGTCTCGGGCTGCCCCTACAAGAAGGTCTACTTCAACCACAACACGGGCAAGGCCGAGAAGTGCACGCTCTGCTACCCGCGCATCGAGCACGGGCAGCCGACGATCTGCTCGGAGACCTGCGTCGGGCGGATCCGGTACCTGGGGTTGGTGCTCTACGACGCCGACCGCGTGGAGGCGGCGGCGTCGACCCCCGACGAGCGCGACCTGCTCGCCGCGCAGCGCTCGGTCTTCCTCGACCCCGAGGACCCCGAGGTGATCGCCGCCGCGCGCGCGGCCGGGATCCCCGAGGACTGGCTGGACGCCGCGCGGCGCTCGCCGGTCTACGACCTGGCGATCCGCTGGGGCGTGGCGCTGCCGCTGCACCCGGAGTTCCGCACGCTGCCGATGGTCTGGTACGTGCCGCCGCTGTCGCCGGTCGTCTCGACGCTGGAGCACGACGGCTACGAGGCCGACCCCGACGACGTCTTCGGCGCGATCGACGCGCTGCGGATCCCGATGGAGTACCTGGCCAACCTGCTGGCCGCCGGCGACGTCGAGACGATCCGCGGCGTGTTGCACCGGCTGGCGTCGATGCGGGCGTTCATGCGCAAGCGCGAGGTCTTGGGGATCAAGGACGACATGTTGCCCGACCACGCCGGGCTGACCGCGGCCGAGCTGGAGCGGATGTACCACCTGCTGGCGATCGCCAACTACGAGGACCGCTACGTGATCCCGCTCGCGCACGCCGAGCTGGGCGACCGGCTGATGGAGCAGCAGGGCGCCTGCGGGCTGGACTTCGAGGACGGGCCGGGCAACTGCGGCGCGGTCGAGCGACCGCCGGTGACGTCGTCGCCCGAGGTCACCAACTTCCACCTGATCGACCTCCTGGAGGGCGGGCGATGAGCCGGGCGGCCGCCGCCCCGCCGCCGTGGGCGTTGTTGTCGCTGATGCTGCGCTACCCGGAGGACATCCCGCCGGGCGCTTTGGAGGCGGGCGTCGCTGAGCTGCCGCGACGCGGCGCGCCCGCGCGGGCGCTGTTGGAGCGCTTCCTGGCCGAGTGGGACGCGGACCCCGCGACCTACGTCGCGACGTTCGACCTGCGCCGTCGCGCGTCGCTGGAGCTGACGTTCTACCGCTACGGCGACACGCGCGAGCGCGGCCCGGCGCTGTTGCGCATCAAGAAGCTCTACCGCGCCGCCGGGCTGCCGCTGGACAGCGCGCAGCTGCCCGACCACCTCACGGTGATGCTCGCGTTCGCCGCGCTGGCGCCCGACGGCTACGGCGCGGCGCTGCTGGCCGAGCACCTGCCCGCGCTGGAGCTGCTGCGCCGCTCGCTGCACGACCTCGACAGCCCGTACGCCCACGTGGTGGACGCGGTGATGACCGGCCTGCCGCCGCTGGACGTCCACGAGCGGGCCGAGGTCGTCAAGCTCGCGCGCGAGGGGCCGCCGGAGGAGGCGGTCGGCCTCGAGCCCTACGGGCCGCCGGAGGCGATGCCGCGATGAGCTTGGCGCACAGCCGCTCGGCCTCGCGGCGCCCCTTTCGGAGGAGGTGGCCGGCATGAGCGCCGGGGCGATCCTGTTGTGGATCATCCTGCCCTACGTCGCGATCGCGACGTTCGTCGTCGGCCACTGGTGGCGCTATCGCACCGACCAGGTCGGCTGGACGAGCCACTCCACGCAGATCTTCGAGCACAAGATCCTCGGCTGGGCCGGGCCGTTGTTTCACTACGGCGCGCTGGCCGCGGTCGGCGGGCACGTCATCGGCCTGCTGATCCCCAAGTCCTTCACCTCGGCGATCGGGATGTCGGAGTCGACCTACCGCTGGTTCAGCGCGATCGCCGGCGCGATCGCGGGCGCGATCTGCGTGGTCGGCTTCGTCGGCCTCTGCTGGCGGCGGTCGACCAACGCCCGCGTGCGCAAGACGACGTCGCGGACCGACCTGGTGGTCTACGGGTTGTTGACGATCTTGATCGGGCTGGGCTGCTGGATGACCTACGCCCACAACCTGATCGCGGCCTCGCCCTACGACTACCGCGAGACCGTCTCGCTGTGGTGGCGCTCGCTGTTCACGCTGCGGCCGAACGTCGGCGCGGTGCAGCACGCCAACACCGTCTACCAGGTGCACGCGATCGTCGCCTGGGCCTTCTGGGCGCTGTTCCCGTTCTCGCGGCTGGTGCACGCGTGGTCGATCCCGCTGCAGTACCTCGGGCGGCCGTACATCCTCTACCGGCGCCGCTACCCGGCGCGAGCGCGATGAGCGACGACGCGACGGCGGCGGCGGCGGCGGCGACGACGACGACGGCGCGCGACGCCGAGGCCACGCGCCAGCTCGTCCTGGCGACCGTCGCCTTCACCGTCTGCTTCTTCGCGTGGTCGCTGCTCGGCCCGCTGGCGCCCGACCTCCAGGACGACCTGGGGCTGTCGAACTTCGAGTCCTCCGTGATGGTCGCGGTCCCGGTGCTGCTGGGCTCGGTCATGCGGATCCCGCTGGGCTGGCTGACCGACCGGCTCGGTGGCCGGCCGATCTTCATCGCGCTGATGGCCTTCACGGTCCTGCCGCTGCTGGGCCTCATCGTCTGGCACGACTCGCTCGGCGTGCTGCTGCTCTTCGGCCTCCTGCTCGGCCTCGCCGGCGCGTCGTTCGCGGTCGGCGTCCCGATGGTCAACGGGTGGTACCCGCCCGCGCGCCAGGGCTTCGCGCTCGGCGTCTACGGCATGGGCATGGGCGGGACGACGCTGGCCGGGCTGATCGCGCCGCGCATGGGCTCGATCACCGCGCCGTTCTGGGTGGCCATCGGCGCGTTGTTGGTGACGATGGCGTTGTTCGTGGCCTTCGCGCGCGACGCGCCGCGCCCGCCGCGCGAGGGTCCGGCGCCCGGCATGTTCGCCGCGCTGGGGATCTTCAAGACCTCGGGCCGCGCGTGGGCGCTGACGTTGTTCTACTTCCTGGCCTTCGGCGGCTTCGTGGCGATGTTCCTGTACCTGCCCAAGCTGCTGACCGGCGTGCACCACCTGTCGAAGTCCGACGCGGGCGCGCGGGCCGCCGGCTTCGCGCTGCTGGCGGTGATCGGGCGGCCGACGGGCGGCTGGCTGTCGGACCGCATCGGCGCCGCGCGCGTCCTGCACGTCTGCTTCGTCGGGACCGCCGTCCTGGCCGCGGTGCTGGCGTTCACCTACAAGCACATGGTGCCGCTGACGATCGCCTGCCTGGCGATGGCCGTCGTCCTGGGCCTGGGCACCGGTGCGGTCTTCAAGCTCGTCCCCGACTGGTTCCCGGACCGCGTCGGCTCGGTCACCGGCGTCGTCGGCGCCGCGGGCGGGCTGGGCGGCTTCTTCCCGCCGCTGGTCATGGGCGTCGTGAAGTCGGCGACCGGCAACTTCATCATCGGGTTCCTGCTGATGGCGCTGGTCGCCGTGGTCTGCGAGCTGGTGCTCTCCGTCGTTATGCGCAGCAAAGCTGCGCAACCGGCGGTCCGCGCGCGGTCGGCGTGACGGTCGACGGGACCGTGCGGCCCGGGCGGCGGCGCGCGGCGCGTCCGTAGTTCGCCGCAGCGGGTTCGCGGGTCGTCGCCGATGGCGGGCGGGGCGAGGGCTGCGAGGGTTGGGGCATGGTCGCCAAGCCCATCGTCGTCGCCGTGGCCGCCACCGGGCGGTCCGGGACGCCGGACGTCCTCGCCTGCGCCGTCGCGGCCGCGCGCCTGCTGCGGGCGCCGCTGGTGCTGGCCGGGATCGCGGTCGGCGAGCGGCCGGCGGACGCGGGGGAGCGGCCGGACGCGCTGCGCGCCGCGGTCGCGCGCGAGCTGCACCGGCAGGCCGACGTGGTGCCGGACGACGTGCCGTGCACGGTCCACGCGCGGCGGGCGGCGAGCGTGCCCGAGGGGCTGCGCGCGGTCGCCGCGGAGGAGGACGCGCAGCTGCTGGTCGTGGGGAACGGCGATCGGGTGCCGCGGGGCGCGAGCTGCCCGGTGCTGGTGACGCCGGCGGGAACGAGCGCGCCGGAGCGGCCGGCGGTGGCGGCGGCCCCGGCCCCGGCGGCCGCCCCGGCCTGACCGCGTTCTTGCGGGCGCGCGGGCGCCGCGCGCCTACCATCGGGGCATGGCCTCCGACGACGGCCGAGACCCCGAGCTGGACGAGCCGCTCTCGTCGCTGGACGACGAGGCGGGCACGCGACGCCTGTCCGAGATCTCGGTGGCGTCGGCGAAGGTCGCCGCGATCGTCGAGGCCGCCGAGCGCGCCGCCGAGGAGATGCGGATCAAGACCGAGGAGAAGGTCCGGTCGCGCATCGCCGAGGCCGACCGGGCCGTCGACCTGCGCGTCGAGGCCGCCGAGGCCGAGGCCCGCGAGATCCTCGACGCCGCCCGCGCCGAGGCGGCCGGGGTGGAGGCCGAGGCGCGCGAGAGCGTGCGGGCGATCCACGAGCGCGCCGCGCAGGCCCGCGAGGAGGGCGAGCGGCGTCGGTCCGAGCTGATCGCCGAAGCTCAGGCCGAGGCGACCCGCCTCCGCGACGACGCCGCCATCGCCGCCGAGCAGACGACCCGCGACGCCCGCGACGAGGCCCGCGCGATCCTGGCCGAGGCCAACGCCGCCGCCCGCGGGGTGCTCGCGGACGGCACCGAGCTCTCCGGCCACCTGTCCGAGCTGAGCGAGTCCCTGCGCCGCAACGCCGAGCGCCTCCTCAACGACGTCAAGCTCGCCCACGCCCGCCTGACCGCCGACCTCGACCAGGGCACGCCGCCCGGCACCTCGATCGACACCGCGCCTTCCGCCTCACGCCCTTCCGCCACACCCTCCGGCCGCCGCCGCGCCGTCGGCCCATCCGACGACGACTTCGAAGTGCCGGAATTCGTGCCCGGCCGCCGCTGAGCCGCCGACGCTGTTAAGATGTCTCTCTACCTGGGGCCATAGCTCAGCTGGGAGAGCGCCTGCATGGCATGCAGGAGGTCGGGGGTTCGAGCCCCCCTGGCTCCATCGGTACGAAAGCCCTGCATATGCGGGGCTTTCGTCGTTCTTGGGGCGGTGGTTTCGGGGCGGTCGATCGCGCTTGGTCCTGCGCGCGGTTTTCAGGCACTGGTGCCTTCGTTCGCGAACTTGGCCGTGGATTGCGGTCGATCGCGGTCGTTTCGGCTACCGCTTTCTCGTCCGCCGAGCCAGCGCCGGCGCTCCGGCCCGATCGTCGGCGAAGAGCGTCCCGCGACCGTTGGAGCAGCCCGGTGGCATGGCCCACGGAGAACGACCTCCATGGACGACAAGAACCGTACTTGCTGTGCCACGGCTGCTGCGTGTGACTTCGGCGAATGGGGAGAGGACGTGCGCGCACACGTGTCGCACGCTGCGCGGACGCTCGACGTCTTCCGGTTGGTGACCCCCGACCGCCTTCCAAGGCGCTTAGCTTGCCGACAACGCGCTGCGATGGGCCGAGTACCCGCGCGAGCAGCCACTGACCCTGGAGACGGTCGGCGACTGCTCGTCCGACTTGGCGAGCTCAGGGAGCTGGTCAAGGTGCGAGACCGGGCGGCCCGGCACCTCGGGCTGGTCGCGTATGTCGCACGCGGTGGTGGTCGGTCCGCTGCTGACGTTGGGCGGCACCGCGGAAGGAGCGCCGCTCGCCGGGGCTGGGTCCATACGATCGGGGGAGGATCCTTGACTAAGGAGTCCTTAGCGTAGAGGGTGTCGCACTGTCCACCGCGGCACGCGGTATCTCTCACCAGGGAAGGTCTTGACTCCGATGAATCTCGTCACGGAGCGACTCGGTTGTCGCGCGCTGGCCGTTCTCGCGCTGCTCGTGATCGGTTCGGGCGTGCTGGGCGTGTTCCTGTTGGGTGTGTCGCGCTCCTCGGCGCAGGAGGGGAACGCGGTGCCCGAGCCGCGTGGCTCGGTCGACCGGTTGCTCGATGGCGCGGAGCCGGTTCCGTCGATGTCGACGGCGACGTCGCGGACGTATCGGCGTGGGGACGGCACGTACATCTCGCGGGTGTTCGCTCAGGCGCCGACCTACAAGGCCGCCGACGGCGAGGAGCGCGAGGTCGACGACACGCTGCGGCCGGTCTCGGGTGGGTTCGAGACGACGGCCGATCGTTGGACCACCTTCTTCCCATCGAGCCTGGCGGAGCCGATCCGCATCCGCCGTGGTTCGGACTGGGCGTCGATGGAGCTGCAGGGCGCGAGCGGTGCGGGCGCGGTCGACGGCGAGAGGATCACCTACGCGGGGGCGTTGCGGGATGCCGATGTCGAGTACCGCGTGTCCAGTGGTGCGATCGGTGAGGAGATCCACCTCCATGGCGCCGACGCGCCTTCCCGGTACGTCTTCGATCTCCGGGCGGCCGATGGCGTGCGCGCCGAGGAGCAGAAGAACGGCACGATCTCTCTCGAGGACGCCGACGGCGACACGGTGCTGGCGTTGTCGCCCTCCTATGCCTTCGCCGACGTGGACCGCACGGCGACCAAGAAGGTGTCGACCGATCTCGATCGCACCGAAGACGGTTGGCGGGTCACGCTGACCGTCGAGGACGAGGCGTGGCTGCGGGAGGCGCTGCGCTCCGGCTCTGTGACGATCGACCCGACGGTCGCGCTGCAGACCCCGACCAAGGACTGCGGGCTGAGCTCCGACACGCCGGCGACGAGCTTCTGCTCGGGCAGCCAGCTCTGGGCCGGCTGGTCCGGTGATCACGATCATCACACGTTGATCCGCTGGGATCTCAGCGCGGTGCCGGCCGATGCGGTCACGCTGTGGGGTGACGTCGGCCTCTATCAGCCCAGCGGGTGGAGCATCTCCACCAGCAAGCAGCTCACGCTGCATCCGCTGACGCGCAACTGGACCAACGGCGCGTCGTGGAGCACCTACGACGGCACCAACACCTGGTCCACGCCCGGCGGTGACTTCGATCCGACCCCCGCGGCGAGCACGACCGTCCCGGCGCATCACACGGGCTGGACCGACTGGTCGGTCACCGGGCTGGTCCGGCGCTGGGTGGAGGGATCGCTGCCCAACTACGGCATCGCGATCCAGGACAAGGCCGGCCCGCACGTCGTCGGAGAGGAGGACTTCCTCTCCACCGAGGGCAGCACGGCCAACCAGGCGCCCGAGCTCGACATCGTCTGGATCCCGCGGACCGGTCGTCCCACGTCGTCGACGTTCGAGGCCCAGCAGCTCGACAGCAAGACCAACGCCGCGGTCAACGTCGCCAACGGCAACCTGCTGCTGGACACCAGCGACCTCGCCGTCCCCGGCACGGGCCTCGATCTCCGGCTCGACCACTATCACAACAGCCTGGCCAGCGCGACCGAGCTGCAGGGCATCGGCATCCGCGGCACCGCCAGCCTCGGTCGTGATCTGCACCTGAAGGCCTTCGACGCGCAGACGATCGCCTTCTACCGCGGCGACGGCCTCGCGCTGCCGTTCCTGGACCCGCAGGCCGACGGCACGATCACGACCTACAGCAGCCCTGCCGAGTTGGCCTCGGCCACGCTCACCAAGAGCGCGACGACCAACAAGTACACGTTGCGCCTGCCCGATGGGCTGCCGACCTACCCGAACGCCGACCTGACGCTGACCTTCGGCTCCGACGGCCGCCTGCTGACCCTCGCCGACGCCGCCGGCCACGCGATCGCGTTCTCCTACTACAGCGACGGCGACACCGAGATCCCCGCGTTGAACGGCATCACCGATGCCAACGGCGCCGCCTACCGCGTCACGCGCAACTACGTCGGCGACGGCTACATCCAGGACATCTTCGACACCGCCGGCCACACGTGGAACTTCCTCTACGGCCACGTCGACAGCGACTACCTGACGCGCTACACCGCCGGCGACGGCGCGATCAGCCGCTACGCCTACGACGCGCGCAACCGGCTGAAGTCGATCACGACGCCCGACGGCAACGTGACGCTCGTGACCTACAACGGGACGACGTCGCAGGTCGCGTCGATGGTCCGCACCAACAACGCGACGCACACCACCGGCCCGACCACGACCTTCACCTACAGCTCGCCGAGCACGCCGTGCGTGACGACCGGCGCGGACTTCGCCAAGACCGTCGTCCAGCGGCCCGACGGCACGTCCACCACCTACTGCGCCAACAACCACGCGCAGGTCACGTACGACAGCGACCCGCCCACCGCCTCGCCCTTCGGGGCCTGGCACGATCTGCGCGACCACTACACCAACGGCACCGGCACGCAGTCGATCACGCTGGCCGGCACCGACGCGGGCTCGGGCGTCAAGAAGCTCGCGCTCGAGGTCGTCGGCGGCGCCGAGGTGGCTGCCTCCACGCTGCCCTGCGACCCGCGCGCCGCGACCGACCCCACGGCCTGCCCCCACAGCACCAGCGCGACGCTGACCTTCGACCCCAGCGCCATCGGCGAAGGCCACCGGCCGTTCCGCCAGACCACGACGGACTTCGCCGGCAACGTCAAGGGCTCGTCCGCGTGGACGGTCGCGATCGATCGCACCCCGCCGCCCGCGCCGACCAACATGCAGGTGGAGTCCTACAACTCGACCACCGACGTGGCGCGGATCACCTGGGAGGCACGCGTCGATCCGGCGCTTGCCGACGGCAGCGCCGGCTCTGGCCTGGACCACGCGCAGGCCCGCTACCGACGAGCCGGTGGCGACTGGACCGCGTGGGCGACGGCCGACGCGCTGGGCCACTTCGACCTGCCCAGCGCTGCCACCGGCCAGCCGGTCACCGTGCAGGTCCGCACGGTCGACGCCGTCGGCAACGCCTCCGACAGCGCGTCGCTGGACGCGAGCGTCGACATGTCCGCGCCCGCGAACACGACCGAGCCCTCGATCTCCGGCACGCCGATCGACGGGCAGGCGCTGACCGTCGATAGCGGCGCGTGGGCCGGCACCGAGCCGATCGCCTACGCCCGTCAGTGGCAGCGTTGCGATGCGACGGGCGGTGGCTGCGTTCCGATCTCGGGCGCGACCGACGACACCTACACCTTGACGCCGGACGACGTCGGCGCGCGGCTGCGGGTCGCGGTCACGGCGAGCAACGCGGTCGCGTCGGTGACGGCGACGAGCGCGCCGACCGCTGCCGTCGAGGCGCTTCCGCCGGCCAACACGCAGCGGCCGACGATCGTGGGTTCGGCGATCGAGGGTCATACGCTCACCACGCACAACGGCACCTGGCAGGGCACCGCGCCGTTGACGTACGCCTACCAGTGGCGCCGCTGCGCGGCCGACGGCACGAGCTGCTCGGACATCGCCGGCGCGACCGACGCGAGCTACGTCGTGACGACCGCGGACGTCGACTCGGCGCTGCGCGTGGCGGTCACCGCCACCAACATGGCCGGTACCGACGCCGGCGAGAGCGAGCCCACCGCGGTCGCGACCGGCGCGCTCGCCGTGCCCGCGCTGCCGCGTCACGAGACCACCGACGTCGGCGATGCCACGTCCTTCCTGTACTCGGGCGACGATCCGGTGCAGCAGGGTGTCGCCGCGGGCACGATCGTCCACCAGCGTGCCGCGGTCGTTCGCGGCCGTGTGCTCGACGCCGACGGCGCGCCGCTGGCGGGTGTCACCGCCAGCGTGGTCGATCACCCCGAGCTGGGCAGCATGGCCACGGCTGCCGATGGCCAGGTGTCCCTTGCGGTCAACGGCGGTGGGCGCCTGCGCATCCGCCTGGAGCGTGCCGGCGACCTTCCGGTCGAGCGTCAGGTCGACGTGCCGTGGCAGGACTACGCGTGGTTCGACGACGTGCGGCTGGTGGCGCTGGACACGCACGTCACCGACGTCGACCTCTCCTCGCCGTTGGCGCCCGCGCAGGTCGCCCGCGGGTCGCAGGAGACCGACGATGCCGGCACGCGCCGCGCCACGCTGCTGTTCGGCGCCGGCACGCAGGCGACGATGAGGTTGCCCGGCGGCGGCTCGCTGCCGCTGTCGCACCTCAACGTGCGCGCGACCGAGTACACGGTCGGCGCGCACGGCGACGAGGCGATGCCCGCGCACCTGCCCCCGACCAGCATCTACACCTACGCGGTCGACTACACGGTCGACGAGGCGCTGGCCGCGGGTGCGACCGAGGTCGACTTCGACAAGCCCGTCGTCACCTACACCGACAACTTCATCGGCTTTGACGTCGGCGCGCGGGTGCCGGTCGGCTACTACGACGCCCAGCGCGGCGCGTGGGTGCCGTCCGACGACGGGCGCGTCGTCAAGGTGCTGTCGGAGTCCGACGGCGTCGCGACGCTGGACGTCGACGGCGACGGCGATCCCGCGACGACCGCTGAGCTCGAAGATCTCGGCGTCACCGACGACGAGCTGGCCCAGGTCGCCGATCTCTATGCGCCCGGCGACACGCTGTGGCGCGTCGCGGTCACGCACTTCACGCCCTACGACTACAACGCGGGCGTCTGGTGGCCGGCGGGCGCGCCCAACCCGGACGGGTCGCCGATCCTGGGCCTCTTCGGTGGCGGTGGGTGCTCCAGCGGCGGCTCGGTCATCGGATGCGACGACCAGACGCTCGGCGAGGACGTCGCGCTTTCGGGCACCGGCACCGCGCTGCACTACCGCAGCGACCGCGCGCCCGGTCGCGTCGTGGGCAACACGATGGAGTTGCAGGTCACGCCCGACGACCCCGGGCCGTTGCGCCGCGCGCAGATGACGATCGACGTCGCGGGCCAGCGGATCGTCCGGCAGTTCGACAACCGGGCCGGCCAGTTCTCGAAGTTCATCTGGGACGGCAAGGACGGCTTCGGTCGCGACGTCAACGGCGCAACCGAGGCGACGGTGACGCTGAGCTGGATCTACCAATCGCAGTACGCGCTGGACGACCGGTCCGGCGGCCGGGCCTTCGCCCAGGCGGGCGGCGCTTCCACCGGCATCCCGTCCCGCATGGAGGGCGGGATGGACGAGACGTTCAAGGTCACGCTCGGCGGCGCGGACGAAGCGCCCGACGACCTCGGCGGTTGGACGCTGGACGGCCACAACAGCTACGACCCGACGGCCAAGGTCCTGCGCCTCGGCGACGGCTCGCAGGTCAGCACCGACGAGGTCGGCTCGTCGGTCACGCGGATCGCGGGCGACCCGAGCTCGGTCATCATCAACAACCGCGCCTCGACCGCGCACCGCGACGCCGGCGACTCCGACGGCTGGGGCGACGGCGGCCCGGCGAAGGACGCGCTCTTCCTGAACCTCGGCGGCGGCGCCGCAGGCCCAGACGGCAGCCTCTACATCGCCGACACCGGGCACCATCGCGTGCGGCGGATCGCGCCCGACGGGACGATCTCGACGTTCGCGGGCGGTGGCGATCCGGGCCCGGACGACGCCGACGCGGGCGACGGCGGGCCGGCGACCGACGCCTACATCGACGCGCCGCTGAGCGTCGCGGTGGGCCCGGACGGCACGGTCTACATCGCCGCCCTCTTCAGCGTCCGCGCGGTCGGGGACGACGGGGTCATCCGGACGGTCGCGGGAACCGGAGGGGGCGGGACGCCGTCGGGCGACGACGGCCGGGCGACCGACGCGGTCCTCAGGGCCAACGCGGTTGCGGTGACGCCCGACGGCACGCTCTACATCGACGACTTCAACCACCACCAGATCCGACGCGTCGCGCCCGACGGCATCATCAGCCGCTTCGCGGGCACCGGCACATCGGGCTTCTCCGGTGACGACGGCCCGGCGGATGACGCCGAGCTCAACTACCCCTCGGGCGTGGCGGTCGGCCAGGACGGCGCCGTCTACATCGGCGATTCCTCCAACTATCGCGTGCGGCGCGTGGGCACCGACGGCATCATCACGACGGTCGCGGGCGACGGCGGACCCGGCCGGTCGGGCAACGGCCTGCCCGGGACCCAGGCGCATCTGCTGTACCCGGCGACGGTCTCGGTCGGCCAGGACGGGACGCTGTACATCGGCGAGACCGGTGACATCCGGCGACTGGACTCCTCCGGCGTCATCTCGGCGCTGGCCGGCGGCGGCAACCAGGACCCGGGCGCGGGCGGCGTCGCCGGGGCCGCGTGGCTGGAGTGCCCCAATGCGGTGATCCCGATGCCGGACGGTGCCAGCACCTACGTGACCGACAGCTGCGACGCGTCGCTGTACCGCGTCGGCCCAGCGCTGCCCGGGGTGGGCGCGGACGGCTACACGATCCCGTCGCCCGACGGCACCGCGGTGTTCCAGTTCGACCGCCACGGCCGCCAGACGCGCACGCTCAACGCGCGCACCGGCGCGGTCGCCGGCACGTTCGCCTACGACGGCGCGGGGCGGCTGACGTCGATCACCGACGGTGACGGCAACCAGACGCGGGTCGAGCGCGCCTCCGACGGCCACCCGACCGCGATCGTCGCGCCGTTCGGGCAGCGCACCGACCTGCACCTCGACGCCCACGGCCGGCTGTCGGGCGTCGAGGATCCCAACGGCCACACGACCTCGATGACCACGTCGAGCGACGGGCTGCTGAGATCGTTCCAGTCACCGCGCGGCGCGACCAGCACCTTCCAGTACGACGACGAGGGCCGTCTGACGCGCGACGCCGACGCGGTCGGCGGCGCCAAGTCGCTCGCTCGTGCCACGCACAACGGCGGCGCGACGGTCACGATGACCACCGCGGGCGGCCACGCGAGCAGCTACGCGCTGACCCGCGACCGCGACGGCGTCACGACGCGCGGCTACACCAGCCCGCAGGGCCAGACCGGCGGCACCAGCAAGGGCACCGACGGCGTCCTCACCCGCACGCTGCCCGACGGGTCCACCGTGACCAACCAGCGCCAAGCCGACCCGATCTTCGGCCTGGCGGCGCCGCTGACCAGCGGCTCGGTCTCCACACCGGGCGGCCGGACCTACTCCGTGACGACCAGCCGCGACACCGAGCTGTCCGACGACGACGACCCGCTGTCGCTCTCGAGCTCCGACGACGAGGCGGAGATCAACGGCAAGACGTGGCAGGTCCGCTTCGACCGCGGGACGACGACGCTGACGACCCTCTCCCCCGAGGGTCGGACGACCACGGCGGCGCTCGACGGGCAGGGGCGGCCGACCGCGAGCACGCAGCCAGGCGTCCTGGCGGCGACGACGAGCTACGACGACCGCGGACGGGTGAGCCAGACCGTCCAGGGCGCCCGAACGAGGACCTACCACTACAACTCGGCCGGCCTGGTGTCGGAGGTCGACGCGCCGCTCGGCGCGGTTACGTCGTACCTGTATGACGCGGGCGGCCGTGTCACGTCCAAGACGCTGCCCGGCAGCGCTTCGATCGCGTACACCTATGACGCCGACGGCAACCTCGCGTCGATCACGCCGCCCGGCCGCCCGGTGCACGTGTTCACCTCGACGGCGCTCGACCAGCCCAAGAGCTACACGGCGCCCGACGTTGGCGACGGCGCGACGCCCGTCACCTACCACTACGACGCGGACCGTCTGCTGACGTCGCTGGACCGCGCGGACGGCACCTCGCTCCAGTACGACTACAACGCCCACGGGAGCCTGGCGTCGATCGCTTCCGGCGGCGACGAGGTCCACTACCACTACAACTCCACGACGGGCCAGGTCACCAGCATCGACGGGTCCGACGGCGAGGACCTGTCCTTCGGCTACGACGGCGGCCTGGCGACGAGCGACACGCTGTCCGGCGCGGTCTCGGGCACGGTGACACGGACGTTCAACGACGACTTCCGCGTCTCGCGCGTGCAGGTGGCCGATGGCGCGACGGTCGACTACGCCTATGACGACGACGGGCTGCTGACGCAGGCCGGGCCGGTCACGGTCACCCGCGCCCCGGCTACGGGGATCATCACCAGGACGATCGCGGGTCGGGTGGCCACGACCGCCACCGTGGACGACTACGCCGAAGGCACCGGCTGGAGCGCGTCGGGCGCCCAGACGACGCTGCTATCCGCGACGTACGCACGCGACGAGCGCGGGCGGATCGTCTCCGAAGACGAGACCGACGAGGACGGGACGACCCACCGCACGTACGGGTATGACGACTCCGGGCGGCTGGAGGAAGTCCATCAGGACGGAGCGCTCATTGCGCACTATGCCTACGACGCCAACGGCAACCGCACGGCGGTGACGACGCCCGACGGCACGACGTCAGCGACGTTCGACGCGCAGGATCGACTGATCGGCGCCGGCGACGTTGCCTATACCTACGACAAGAACGGGCAGCTGACCGGCCGCCAATACGGCAGCGCGGTCACCACCTACACCTACAACCGCTTCGGAGCACTGCACGGCGCCCACCTGGCCGACGGCCGCGAGGTGGAGTACGTCCTCGACGGGCAGAACCGCCGTGTCGGCAAGAAGGTGGACGGGGACCTGGTCGAGGGCTTCCTGTATGGGAAGGCGCTGAACCCGGTCGCGGAGCTCGACGCCGATGGCGACGTGCGCAGCACGTTCGTCTACGGCGCCGACGGGACGACGCCGTCGCTGATGGTGCGCGGCGACACGACCTACCGGTTCGTAACCGACGAGCACGGCAGCGTCCGCTTGGTCGTCGATGTCGCCACCGGGACGGTCGCTCAGCGCATCGACTACGACGCCTACGGGCGGATCACGCTCGACACGAGCCCGGGCTTCCAACCCTTCGGCTACGCGGGCGGGCTCTACGACGCGGACACCGGCCTGACGCAGATGGGCCAGCGGCAGTATGACGCCGAGACGGGGCGGTTCACGACCAAGGATCCGGCGGGCTTCGGATCGGGCGCGACCAACCTCTATGAGTACGCGTTCGGCAACCCGATTAACCTCGCGGACGCGACCGGCGACGGGCTGGCCGACGCGATCGGCGGTCTAGTCGGGAGCATGGCTGGGGGTGCGGCGGGTGCCGTCTCGATGGTCGGCAACGCGATGGCGACGGCGGTCAACGCCGCGCCGGACTTCGCCGCCGGGGCGCTTGACGGCCTCACCGCGGGGCTCAGCACCCAGATCGCCGGCAGCCTCTTCGGGTTCAACCCGTCCTGCGCGGACTTTGGCACCGCGGGCGGCGTCGGCCAGGGCATCGGCATGGTCGCCTCGATGTGGGACGGCGCCGGCGCGGCGCGGCTCGCGGAGGAGGCGGCAGAGGAGACGGTGCGTGTCGGACGGTGGATGTCGGCCGAGGAGGAGGCGGCGATGCGCGAGAACGGTGTGGTCCAGGTCGGGGGCGGCGGCACCACCCACGTTGCCTATCCGGCCAACCCCAGCGCGTACGAGCGCCAGGCCAAGCCTGGCTCGCGATACGTTGAGTTCGACGTCCCGTCCGGCAGCGTCCACCCCGGCGGCCGCGCGGACTGGGGGCAGATCCCCAGCCCCGACAGCCCGGCGGGCCGGAATGCGGCGAGGAAGGGCAAGCCGGTGCAGTACCCCGTCCCCACAAGCAACGTCTCGCACGTCTCCACGAAACTGCCATGACCGACCCGTTCCTCGACTACCTCGAGCGCTGGACCACCAGTTTGCAGCGCCCAGAGCTGATGGTGCAGTTCACGGCCGGCCCGACTGACCGACCTAAGCGCGCAGCGTGGGCCGAGCTAACCGGCCCGAACGTCACGGGCGGCTTTTCGGTCTGGGAGTCCGGCGAGGTCGAGGTCGAGGGCTTCGAGGTCGCGACCGGCCGACGGATCATGGTGAAGAGCACGAAGGTCGGCTCACCGGCTGAGCTAGACCCGCTGCTGGAAAGGTTCGCCGAGACGTGCGCGTTGCGGCGCGAGGCGGCGGCGAAGCTGGAGAGTGTGTAGGCGGGCGTCGAGCCGCGATCCGGCATGTCGCGGCTGCTCGCAGCGGCTTGCGCCTGCCGTGGACGCGCACGCAGAAGTCTGAGGGCACCGCAGGAACATCCCGCTGGTCGAGCGCGAGCTCATGCCCGACAACCGCCGCCGGTTGTCCTTGTTGCGTGCGGTGCCGTTGGAGGTCGGGAAGACGGGGTCGTCGCGGCCGCTGTGCGCGCTGCGGGCCTTGTGCGCGAGCAGCTCGAGATGCAGCGCGGGGACCATCGGGATCTCGCGCAGGCCGGCCTGGGTCTTTGAGCGCCCGATGGAGATGCGCCGGTTGGCGAAGTCGATGTCGCGCCAGAGCAGGTGGCAGAGCTCGGTCGCGCGCGGGGCCGGCCCGTGCTGACCGAGGACGTCGACACGCGCGAGCTGGTGATGGCCTAGTCATGTCCTACGCCTTGATGATCGCCGGCGCCGTCGCGGACCTCGGGTAGCTCATCGCCACCGCGGTCGGCCTGGCCCTGGCCGTCTGGGTGGCCGGCGGCGTCCTGTCGCGCGTCGGCGGCGCCTGCCTGGTCGTCGCCGGCGCCCAGCTGCTCGCCGCATTGCCTCGGAAAGCCGGCCGGACCGGACCTAGGTCACGGTTTCTCGTAAGACGGGCCACTAGGTGTTCATGATGCGCTTTCGAGACAAGGTGGCGATCGTCACCGGTAGCAGTCGGAACATTGGACGGGAGATCGCGGCCGGGATCGTCCGCGAAGGGGGACGAGTCGTGATCAACGCGCGCGAGTCGGCCGATGAGCTCGACGGGACCGCCGAGGAGCTGCGTGCCGCCGGCGGCGACGTGTTGTCCGTGCTCGCCGACCTCGCGGTGCGTGGCGCCGTGGACCGCATGGTGGCTGAAGCGATCGAGGCCTACAAGAAGATCGACGTCCTGGTCATCAACCACTCGATCCGGCCGGCGAAGGGCCTTCTGGACATCACCGACGAGGAGCTGGACCTGGTGCTCGGCGTGAACCTGCGCGCGACGTTCCATCTGCTGCAGGCGGTGCTGCCGGGGATGGTCGAGCGTGGAGCGGGCTCGGTCGTGATGCTCGGCTACCCGCCGGCCGGCGGTCGCGCCGGCGTGGTCGCCGAGCCGCGGGCCCACTCGCTCGCATCGCTGGCGGCCAAGCACGCCGTGATCCGGTCGGCGATGTACGAGTTCTCGCCGCACGGGATCCGGTTCAACTGGGTCAGCCCCGGCATGACCGACACCTTGCGCAAGCACCCTGAGTGGTACCCGGACGCGGGCGGCCAGCTTCAGGCGCGCGAGGACATGCTTCGCCTCGTTCCGATGCGCCGGCCGGGGCAGCCTGGGGAGGTCGCAGCCGCGGTGCTGTTCCTCGCCTCCGACGACGCGTCGTACGTCAACGGCACGATGATCGGGGCGGACGGGGGCTTTCCGCTGTAGGCGATCAGCGACCAGGCACCGGCCGGGTTCAGCTCCCGTGCCCGAAGTGCTCGCGGTTGAGCGCGGCGAAGCGCGCCCACTCAGGTGGGAGCATGTCCTCGGCGAACGCCGCGTCGACAGGACAGGCCTCGACGCACGCGTCGCAGTCGATGCACTCCTCCGGGTCGATGTAGAGCTGCTCGGCCTCGGCGAATCCGGGCTCCTCGGGCGTGGGGTGGATGCAGCTCACCGGGCAGACTTCCGAGCAGGACGCGTCCTTGTTGCCGATGCACGGTTCGGCGATCACGTAGGCCATCGGGCGACCCTAAAGGCGGCGCGGCTCACCGCACGGCGACTCAGGTCACAGGCTCGGGACGCTCGTCGAGCAGTGAACCGGGTCCTCGCGCCGCACGGCGGGCGAGGGAAGCCGGCGACTGATTCCAACATCCGATCCGCGACGTCATGGTGTCCCTGACGCCCGCGTCCAGACGAGCGCCCGCTCATGAACCACCACGAGGTCATCGACGTGACGACGCTGCCGTGACCGCTCGCGGGGTAGGGACATCGTCCCTGCCCCGCAGCGACTTTGGTCGTTTGTCGGAGGCGGGCCGCGGGCTACCGTCGCGACGATGGACGCCCGACCCGTCGCCGAGGCGCTCGCGGACTTCGCCGCGGGCTTCGACCTGACCACCGACGATCGCCGCGACGCGCTGCTCGCCCGAGCGCGCCTGCACGTGCTCGACACCGTCGGTCTCGCGCTCGCCGGCTGGCGGGCCGAGGACGGTGTCGGCGATGCGCTCGTCGCCGGGCTTCTGGGTGCCGAGGAGCGCGGTGGTTCGACGATCATCGGCTCGGATGTCGGGGGCACCGCACCGATGTCGGCCATGGTCAACGGCGCGCTGGCCACGGTCTGGACCTTCGACGACATCGACCCAGGCACCGTCATGCACTGCGAGGCGTTCGCGACCGCCGCGACGCTCGCGGTCGCCGAGCAGACGGGCGCGTCCGGCTTGGAGCTGTTGGAGGGCTTCGTCGTGGCGACGGAGGTCGCGTTGCGGCTGGCGTCCGCCGCGCACGGCGAGTCCGGCCTGTACTTCTCCGGCTTCCACGGGACCTCGGTCTTCGGCACGGTCGGTGCGGCGGCCGGAGCGGCCAAGCTCCACGGTCTCGACGCGAATGGCATCGCCGACGCGATCGCGCTCTCGGCGAGCATGGCCGGCGGGACGTCGGCGGGGTGGACCGCGGCGTCGGGGCGCAACAAGACGATGCACCCGGGCTGGGCGGCGCAGGCCGGCGTGGTGGCCGCGCGTCTGGCGGCGGCCGGCTACGGCTGCAGCCACGACACGATCGACGGCGAACGTGGTCTGCTCGAGGCGCACACGTGGCGCGAAGGCTGGTCGCCGGAACCGATCCTCGCGGGCATCGGCGAGGACTGGCGCCTCTTCGACCTGTACGTCAAGCTGCATCCGACGGGCTCGTCGACGCAGGCGACCGCCGACGCCGCGTCGATCCTCTTCGAGGAGCACGGCATCCGCGCCGGCGACGTCCAGAGCGGGACGATCATCGTGCCCGCGCAGCTCGCTCAGATCCTGGAGGACATCGGCGACAGCCTCTACCGGCCGTCCACCGGCTCCGCGTCGATCGGCGCGTTCCCGCTGCTCGTCGCGCGCATCTTGATGGAGGGCGGCTACACGCTCGCGCATCGCACCGACGCGGCGGTCCGCGAGCCCGAGCTGCTCGCGCTGGGCGATCGCTTCGCGGTCCGCGCCGACGACGAGCACCTCGACCTGGCGCCCGAAGACCGGCCGACGACCGTCGAGGTGGTCACCGCCGACCGAACGGTGCGTGCGACGACCACGTCGAAGGCCAAGGACTTCCCACACGACTCGATCGTGCGCAAGTTCCACGCCAACGCAGGGCTCGCGCTCGGACCGGCGCAGGTCGACGACCTCGCGGCGACGTTGCTCGCGCTCGACGAGCTGCCGGACGTCCGCGAGCTCACCGCGCGCCTGGCGGTGCGTGCTGACGCGACCGCGCTCGGCTAGCGCGCGCAAACCCGGGACGTGACCGCGGTCACGGATTCCACGCCGTCCTTCGCGCTAGTTGTAGGACGCTGTCGTCGTTGTCGGAGGGAGTCGGAGATGAGCGTTGCCGTTGCGGCAGACGTGGGCGCGGACGAGGCGTGGCGGGATGGACCGTTGGCCGGCCTGCCGCCGTCGACCGTCGCGTTGCTGCTGGAGGACGCTCGCGTGCTGGAGCTCGCGGCGGGCGAGAGCCTCTACAGGAACGGGGCGGACCCGGTGCAGCTGATGCTGATCGCCGACGGGATGATGCGCATGTGCATCACGCGCGACGACGGCCGCCGCCTGACGATGCGCTACGCCGACCGTGGCGCGCTCGTCGGCCTGTCGGCGGTCCTCTCGACCCCCACCGATCATCGGCAGGAGCGGACGTGGTCGGAGATCAGCGGAGCGCGCCGCAGTTGCGACGCGCTCCGCGACACGGTGGTCCTCGTCCTGCGCACCGAGCGCTTCCTGCGTCTCCTGCGCACCGATCACCAGGTCGCCGACGCGATGCTCCGCTACCTCGCGCGCCTGGTGGACGAGGGGCAGCGCTGGCTCGGGTCCGACGTTCTGCTCTCGGTGCGCGAGCGCCTCGCCCGGCACTTGCTGAGCCTGGCCGAGCGGGTGGACGGCGAGTTCGCCGTGCGGGCGACCAACCAGGAGCTCGCTGACTCGGTGGGCTCGGTGCGGGACGTGGTGTCGCGCGTGCTCGGGGACCTGCAGGCCGATGGGCTCGTCAAACGCCGCGGTCGCCGGCTCGTGCTGCTCGCGCCCGCGAGCCTGCATCGCCTGGCGGTCGGTCGGCCGGTCGTGTCAGGGCCGTGAGCTCTCGGACGTCGCCGACCTGCGAGAGGCCGAGCGCGAGGCGCTCGATCGGCTCGGGGTCCGGCGAGAAGGGGGCGAACGCCGCGCACTCGCGGAACTTGGCGACGACCCCCTCACGGTCGAGCCGCCGGGGATGGCCGGGCTCGATCCCGACGGCGTGGGTGACCGTGCCACGCGGGGTCGTGATCGTCACGGTGACCGGGTGCTCGTCGGTCGGCACGTCGTCGCGTGGTGTGTCGAGTCGCAAGGCGAAGCGGTCGGCCAGGGCCTGGAGCTCCGGGCTGCGCACGGACGCGTCGGTGCGGTGTTCCAGCTGGTAGCGCCCGCTGAGCACGATGCGCGCGGCCGTGCACGGCACGGAGTAGAACGACGCGGCGGCCGACGGCGGGCGGTAGAGCGCATCGCCGAGAGCCATGATCGCGCCGTAGCGCGGGGGCAGCACGATCTCGGCTTCCAGCACCTCGTCGGGCCGGATCTGATGCTCGGCCACCAGCGTCGTCACGCACTCCGGGATCGACTGCGCCGCGCCGCCGGGCAGGAGCAGCTTGATGCCGAGGTCGAGGACGCGCCAACGCTCGCCGAGACCGTCCACGACCGGCCCGGGGTCGATCGAGCGGCCACGGAGGTGGCTGAACACGAGCCCGCGCGGCCCGGAGAGCGTGTCAGCGCCGACGCCTATGCCGCAGGCGGCCATCTGCGCGGCGATCACCCCCGATCGTGCCGCCCAGCCCGCGTTGAGCGGCTTGTTGCGTGCCGTGCCCTGCATCCAGCCGACAGCCGAGCCGCTCGCGAAGCTCACGGCGAGCGCCAGCGCCTCGGCGGATCGACGTGCGTCCAGCCGAAGCAACCGGGCCGCGGCCGCCGCGGCGCCGCACGCCCCGAAGATCGACATGTTGTGGAACCCGTAGCGTGCGGTGCCGTGCTCGATGCCGTCGCTGGTGGTCGCCAGTCGCTGAGCGACCTCCGCGCCGATGATGTAGGCGTCGAGCAGCGCCGCGCCGTCGGCTCCTCGCAGCTCGGCGATCGCGAGTGCCGCCGGCAGGACGGTCGGCTCGCAGTGCATCGCCGTTCCGATGGCGATGTCCTCGAAGTCCCAGCTGTGGATGAGCGTCCCGTTGACGAGCGCCGCGGTCGCCGCGCCGGCGCGGTCGGTCGTGCCGATGATCGTGCACGGCCGGTCGTCACCGACGTCGTCGCCCTGGGCGCGCAGCAGCTTCTGGGCGAAGCGGTCGTCGGCCGACCACGCCGCGAGCGCCAGGCCCAGGCCGTCGAGGACGAACCACCCGCCACGCTCCAGCAGGGCCGGTGTCGACGCGGCGCGCGGCGCGCTGCCGGCGACGAACGCGCCGAGGCGCTGGGTGAGGTCGACGGTGCTCATCGCGGGGCGGCGACGGTACAGGGGGCGGCGCTCGCCGGCATCGACTTAGGTCATGGAGTCGCGGTGGGTGCGCTCGTACGCTCGCCCGATGAAGTTCGGGGTCAAGCTGCCACACACCGGGCCGTTCGCCAGTGCGGAGGCCATCGCTCGCACGGCGGTCGCCTGCGAGGAGCTCGGGTACCACTCGCTCTGGGTGCGTGACTCGCTCACCCGCAAGCCGATGGACGTGAAGTTCCATTTCACCGCCGGGTCGATGGCGGCGTGGGAACGCCACGAGGGGCCGATCGTGCCCGACATGTATGAGTCGGTGTCGACGCTGTGCTACGTCGCGGGGATGACGAGCCGGATGGAGCTGGGCAGCTCGGTGGTGATCCTCCCGCTCCGCCATCCGGTGTGGCTGGCCAAGACCTACGCAACCCTCGATCGCTTCTGCGGCGGCCGCTCGATCCTCGGCGTCGGCATCGGGTCGCCGCCGTACGCCAAGCAGGAGTTCGCCGCCCTTGGCGAGACCCGCTTCATGGGCAGGCGCGGTGCGGTCGTCGACGAGTGGATCGCGATCATGCGCCAGACCTGGGAGCAGGACTCGGTCGACTACGACGGGCAGTTCATCACGATCCGGGACGCGGTCGTCTACCCGAAGCCCGTCCAGGATCGACTGCCCATCGTCTACGGCGGGATGGGCGACGCGGTGATGCATCGCATCGCCCGCGACCTCGACGGTTGGTACATCCAGTGGTTGCCTCCCGAGCGTCTGGCCCGCGAGTGGGCTGAGCTTCAGGGCTTGGCCGCCGGGTACGGGCGAGCCCCGTCCGAGTTGGTGCTCTACACGGAGTACTGGATGGCGATCGACGAGGACGGCGACCGGGCGCGCGCCGAGGAGCAGGCGATCAGCCGTGCGTCGTTCGACTACGGCGGCACCCGCGACATGCCGACGCTCACGCCCGAGCAGCGGGAGATCTTCGAGCACGCGTCGCGCGTGAGCCTCGCCGGGAACGGCCAGGAGGTCTTGGAGAAGGTCGTCGAGTACGGCGACGCCGGGGTCGATCACATGGTCCTGCGGCCGGTGGCGGACGACGTCGAGCACATGATCGATCGGCTCACGCAGTTCAAGGAGCAGGTGATGGACCGCTACCCGGGCACCGTGGCCGCGTGAGCGCCGGCCCGCGCCGGGTCCCGTGGCTGGTCGCTCTGCCGGGCGTCCTCTTCCTCCTCGCGTTTCACATCGTGCCGACGATCGTCGGCGGTCGCTACGCGTTCACGGACTGGAACGGCATCGACCAAGCCCATGGTGTTGGGCTGGGCAACTTCCGTGAGATCTTCCGCGACCCGGTCACCGAGCACTCGCTCTGGAACACGCTGAAGTTCGCGGGCGTGTTCTTCGTCGCGGTGAACGCGATCGGCCTGGCGCTGGCGCTGGCGCTGCGGCGGACGCTCAAGTCGCGCAGCGTCCTGCGCGCGCTGTTCTTCGCGCCGGTCGTGATCAGCCCGCTGGCCGTCGGGTTCCTGTGGCGGTACATCGCCGACGCCGAGGGCGGCTTCAACGACGTGCTCGGAAAGCTCGGCCTCGCGTCGTGGGAACACGCCTGGACGGGAGATCCGAAGTGGGCGATGTGGACGATCGTCGTCGTCCTCGTCTGGCAGTACTCGGGCCTGACGATGGTCATCTACCTGGCTGGGCTGGAGGGGATCAGCGATGAGCTGATCGAGGCCGCCACGGTCGATGGTGCCGGGCCCTGGCTGCGGTTCCGTCGCGTCGTGTTGCCGCTGCTGGCCCCGGCGATCACGGTCGCGGCGACCATCAGCCTGATCTTCGGGCTGCGGCTGTTCGACCAGATCCTGTCGGTCACCGGCGGTGGTCCGGCCAACGCCACCGAGACGCTCGCGACCCAGGTCTACACGCAGACCTTCGTCAACGGACGGTTCGGGTACGGGGCGGCGCTCGCGCTCGTCCTGACCGTGCTGATCGCCGCGCTCTCGATCGTGCAGATGGTCGTGCTGCGGCTCCGGGAAAGGGCGATGTGACGATGTTCCGCTACACCATCAAGAGCTTCGGGCGCGAGCTGACGGTGCTGGCCGGCGCGGCGGTGTTCGCGTTCCCGGTCTACGTGCTGGTCGTGATGGCGTTGAAGGGCGATCAGCAGGCGGCGTCCGATCCGCTCGGACTTCCGTCGCCGGTCAGGGCGAGCAACTTGAAGGACGCCTGGGAGGGCGGTGGCACCGCCGGCCTCGGCCACGCGTTGACGAGCAGCTTGATCATCACGATCGGCTCGGTGGTCTGCCTGGTCGCGATCGGGTCGCTGTGCGCCTACGCGATCGCGCGACGCCCCTCGCGGCTCGGCACCGGCCTGTACATCTTGTTCATGGTCGGCATCATGCTGCCGCTCCAGCTCGGCGTCGTGCCTCTGTTCGTCGCCTTCCGCAACCTCGGGCTGACCGGCAGCTACGTCGGCATGATCGTGCTCTACACCGGGTTGTTCATGCCCTTCACCGTGTTCCTGTACACCGGCTTCATCCGGGCGCTTCCCAAGGAGTACGAGGAAGCCGCGCAGGTCGACGGCGCTGGGTTGGTGCGGACCTACCTGCGCGTCGTGTTCCCGCTGCTGCGCCCGATCACCGGCACCGTGGGGATCCTCGCCGGGCTGCTGATCTGGAACGACTTCTTCGTCCCGCTGGTCTTCCTCTCGGGCAGCGACAAGGAGACGCTGCCCCTCGCGCTGTACTCGTTCGTCGGGGAGAACACCTCGGCGTGGAACCTCATCATGGCGGCGGTGGTCATCTCGATCGCGCCGATCATGGTGTTCTACCTGTTCGCCCAACGGCAGCTCATCAAGGGCTTCGCGGGCGGGCTCCGGGGGTGATTCGCGTTGGCGACGCTGACGTTCGACGGCATCGGCAAGGTCTACCCGGGCGGCATGCGCGCGGTGAAGGACCTCAACTTGGAACTGGACCACGGCGAGTTCATGGTGGTCATCGGGCCGTCCGGGTGCGGCAAGACGACCGCGCTGCGGATGGTCGCTGGGCTTGAGGAGATCTCCGAGGGCGAGTTGCGCGTCGACGGCGAGGTCGTCAACGCGCTCGATCCACGGCGGCGCGACGTGGCGATGGTCTTCCAGAACTACGCCATCTACCCGCACATGTCGATCTTCGAGAACATCGCGTTCCCCCTGCGGGCGCAGCGAATGCCGAAGGACGAGGTGCGCGACCGCGTCGAGCGCGTCGCCGGCCTGCTGGGCCTGGAAGCCGTCCTGTCGCGCAAGCCGCGGACGCTCTCGGGCGGGCAGCGCCAGCGCGTTGCGATGGGCCGCGCCTTCGTGCGACGCCCGCGGGTCTTCCTGATGGACGAGCCGCTCTCGAACCTCGACGCGAAGCTGCGCGTCCAGGTGCGCGCGGAGATCGCCCAGCTGCAGCGCGAGCTGGAGGTCACGACGCTGTACGTGACACACGACCAGGTCGAGGCGATGACGATGGGGACCCGCGTCGCGCTCATGCGCAAGGGCGTCCTGCAGCAGGTCGCGGCGCCACAGGACATCTACGACAACCCGGTGAACCTGTTCGTCGCGACGTTCATCGGGTCGCCGGCGATGAACCTGGTCACCGCCACGCTCGACCGCGATGACACGGGCCTGATCGTCCGGGTCGGCGAGCAGGTCGTCCGCGTGCCCGCCGCCACGGCGGCACGGCGCCCCGCGCTGGCCGGTCAACGGGACCGGCCGATCGCGCTGGGCATCCGCCCGGAGCATCTGAGCGACGCCGCGCTGAGCGGTGGGGGCGAGGCGGATCTCCGACTGCGCGGTGACGTCACGCTGGTGGAGACGCTCGGATCCGAGCGCCTCGTGCACTTCGGGGTGCCGGGTCAGCCGGTGCTCACCGACGAGGTCGTGGAGGTCAACCGCGACGCCGACGCCGCGCTGGCCGACGCGGCAGAGCGCGGCGCGCAGGAGAGCACCGTCCCCATGGTCGCCCGGGTCGACATCCGGTCGCGGCTCGAGCGCGGTGAGACCGCCGAGCTGGTCATCGACGCCGGGCACCTGCACTTCTTCGACCTGGCCACTGGCGCCGCGATCACCGGCTGACGCGCGGCTCGCATGCGGCGCCAACGCACGAACGGCCCGGGCTGAGCCCGGGCCGTTCGCGTCGTCCCAACAACAGGACAGGTGACGTGCGCGGAGTCGCTCAGCCGACGGGGCCCTTGTCCCAGGCCTGGTCCATCGTCTTGAGGACCTGCTCGGTGCTCATCTGGCCGGTCAGCACGCCGGCGGCGCCCGTCGCGGCCGCGAGCGCGACGTCGGGGCTCTGGAACAGCCCGAAGTTGCTCACCGCGACCCTGTCGGCGTCGATGAGCTTCTGGAACGGCGCGAAGTCGGCCGGGTACTTGCCCGCGTTGATGTCGTAGGGCGACACGCTCTGGTTGGCCTCCGCGAACTGCCTCGACGCGCTCGGCGAAGCGAGGTAGTCGAGGAACGCGTCGGCCGCGGGGAGGTTCTTGGCATGGGCGTTGATCGAGAGGGCCGCCGACGGCGTCGAGGCGATGATCTGCGACTCGGCGGTGTCGCCCGGCAGCGGAGCCAAGCCGATCTCGCCCTTCTTGCCGAGGGCGGTCGAGGCCGTTCCCAGCTGGTTCGGCGTCGCCATGACCGACAGCGCCTTGCCCTGGGCCAGCTCCTGCATGCTCTGGTCCAGCGTCTGCACGGTCTGCGGCGACCGTCCCAGGCACCTGGCGTCGTTCATCGCCTTGGTGTGGTCGAACACCGCCGTCCAGCCCTTGTCGCCGGCGAAGGTGACCTTGTTCGCCTTGCGCTGCTCGATGAAGTCCGGCTCGGCGGCGGAGACGAGCTCGGCCGACCAGCCCGCGGGGTAGCTGACGACGTTGGTCGACAGCAGGTACTTGCCCTTGGCGGCGACCTGCTTGCACTGGGCCAGCAGCTCGGAGAACGTGGTCGCCGGCGTCAGACCGTACTGCTGGTACAGCGTCTTGTTGTAGAGGATGGCCGCGATCGAGGTGTCCAGCGGCCAAGCGTAGATCTTGCCGTTGGCGGTGATCAGCGGCTTGGCGATGCCGAGCACGTCCTTCGCCCACGGTCGGCTGCTGAGGTCTTGGACCCGACCGGCCTGGGCGAGCGGCAACACCGCGGCCGCGTCGGCGCTGCCGGGCCGCGTGAAGAACACGTCGGGCCCGCCGCCGGACGCGAGCTGCGTGCGGATCAGCGTCCCGGCCTGCGCCGACGGGACGTACTGGACGTTGAGCTTCACGCCCGGGTACTTCTGCTTGAAGCCGGGCAGCACGCTCTCGAACCCGGCCTTGCGCGAGGACTCGAGGAGCACGCGCAGCTGGCCGGAGGGCTGCTTGGCGTCGGCCGCGGTGGACTTCGAGCTGTCGTCGCTCGATGACCCGCAGGCCGACAGCGTCCCGGCGATCGCGGTGGTCAGCACCGCCCCGACGAGCACGTTCTTGTTCACGGGATCTCCTCCCTGATGCGCGGTGACGGCCCGGCGCGGTGCTCCTGCGCACCGCCGGCCTGCACGACGCTGGTTGACCCCGGCGACTCTCGTCGGCGGCGCCGCTCATGGCCATGACATAAGTCTCGACGGACGACGCGACCGGTTCAGCCGCGCGCGTAGGTCGGATCGTCGCGGTCGCGACGGGCGCGCGCGCCTCGCGCGTGCAGGAAGGCCGCCATGCCCGCGTCGTCGAGGTCGGCGCGCCAGAGCGGGGTGGAGGTCGCGCTCGTGATGCGCCAGACGTCGTTCGTCCGCTCCAACTCCACCAGCTCGCGCGCGCCCTCGAGCGTCGTGGCTCCAGGACCGGCGCTGCGCATGACGAGGACCGGCGCCTCGTGGCGGGCGTAGTCGCCTGCGACGTCGGTCGTCCCGTCGAGCACATGGTGCTGCGTGGCCGCGGCGTCACGCGCGCGTTCGAGGACGGATCGGCCGGCTCCGGGGTAGGCGTGCACCTCGTCGAGCAGTTGGGTGTCGAGGCGATCCAGCGCGCGTGCTCGCGCAAGGACCCGCTCTTCGACTTCGGCGACGTCGTGCGTGTGTCCCTGTTCGTCGCGCCTGGTCGTCTGGCCGGTCACCGCCGGCGTCTGGGCGGTGATCTCGCCGGTCAGCTGGACGGCCCAGTCGGCCACGGAACGGCGCTCCTCCAAGACCCATGCCGAAGGGCCGCGCACCCAATCGGCGGAGATGCGCCCGCCGGCCATCGTGAGGCCGTCGCGCGACGCGCGGACGTCCAAGCTGTAGGACTCGGTGTTGGCGTGCTGATCTCCGAAGCAGTCCAGGCTGTTGCTGGTGCAGGCTGCCGCGGCCGGAGCATCGCCGGGCTCGAGCGACGGCGCGGTGGCGTGCCACTCCGCGATCATCTGACGATGGGCGATGCGCCACTGCCCATCGCGCCGCTCGAAGCGATCGGCGTAGCGCCCGGCCATGAACGTCGCCGTCCAGGGGACCTCGGCCGCGCGCAGCGGGAGCATCGTCGCCAGGTAGTAGGCCTCCGACCAGGCGACGTCACCGGACCGGTCGACGCGGTGGTTGGTGATCACGTGGCGACCGAGGGTCAGCGTGCCGGAGGCCGCGACCATCGCTTCGGCGAAGCCGTCCACGGTGATCTCCGTCCCGACCGGGCCCATCTCGATCACGGCGTGGGGGTGGAACGAGGAGCGCAGCAGCGCCTCGTCTCCTTGGTCGATGGCGCGTCCGTAGCGCATCAGGCACGTGCGGATGGCGGTCCGGTCCGTGACGGCAGGCAGGGCGGTGTCGGTCATCGGCCCATTCGAGCCGCTGGAGGGCGCACCCGCCATGACATACATCAGAGTGTTCAGCAGTGTGGTGCAACCAGGTGCAGGTCACCGAAGACGGAGCGTGCGTCCGCTGCCTCGTCGCATCGGAGGACGCGGTCCTCGACGGCCGTCACCGCCTCCGTGTCGAGGACCGCGCCGGCGGTGCGTCGGAACTTGCCGATGACGCGCTCGCGGGTGAGCACGCCGGGATGTCCGCGATCGCGTTCCATCCGGCCCTCGAACGTGCCGCGCCGGGTGCGGACGGTGATGGTGACCGGGCGCGCCGCGGGGTCGGCGGCCGGGGCCGGAGGTGCGGTGCTCAGCTCGATCCGATCGGCGAGCGCGAGCATCACGGGGTCGCGCACCGCGGCATCGGTCCGGTGCTCCAGCCAGAACGATCCGTCGAGCAGGACCCGCGCGAGGATGCACGGCACCGATCCGATCGACGCGGCTCCGGTCGGTGGGCGCCAGAGGCTCTGGCCGACGTCACGGAGGACCGGGGCGTAGGCGTCCGGGAGCACCACCTCGACGCTGAGGACCTCGTCGGCGGCGATGCCGTGCGTGGCGACCATCTCCTCCATGAGCTGTGCGGCCGGCTGCGGCAGCGTGCCGCAGGGCAGGAGCTTGATGCCGACGTCCATGGTGCGCCAGCGATCGCCGAGGGCGGCCAGCGCCTGCGCTCGCCGAGGCGCCTTCCCGCGGGTGTGAGCCTCGTAGAAGCCGCGTGGTCCGTCGAGGGTGGAGTCCGGGCAGCCATACCCGGTGGCGGCGAGGTGCGCGGCGGAGATCCCGGCGTGTGCGGCCCAGCCCACCTGCGCCGGCTTGTGGCGCCCGGTGCCCAGCGTCCAGGCGGCCGACGTTCCGCTCGCGAACGAGGCGGTCAGCGCCAACGCGTTGGTCGCCTCGCGTTCGTCGAGGCCGAGCAGCCATGCGGCGGCGGCCGCGGCGCCGAAGGCGCCGAACAGCGAGGTGTTGTGGAAACCCGCCGAGTAGGTGCCATGCTCGCCGGCGGCGCCATCCGCCAGGCGCACGGAGACCTCGCACGCGAGCACGATGGCGGCCAGCAGCGCGGCGCCGCTGCGCTGCTGCTCCTCGGCGACCGCGAGCGCGGCGGCGACCGCGAACGACTCGCAGTGCATGATCGTGTCGAGGAAGAAGTCGTCGAAGTCCCAGCCGTGGGCCAGGGTGCCGTTGACGAACGCGGCGGCCGGAGCGCCGAGCGGCCGGGGGCTGCCGATCACGGTGCACGGGCCGAGGTGCCCGGCCCGCGCCGAGGCCGTCCTCGCCGCGAACCCGTCCTCGGCCGTCCAGGCGACGAGCGCGAGCCCTGCGGTGTCGAGCAGCAGCCAGCGGGCGCGTTCGAGCAGCTCGGCGCGGTGAGCAGAAGCCTCGAGGTCGAACCCCGCGACGAACGCCCCCAGCTCGGCGGCGAGCGGCGTGCTCACGCTCCGACCGGAGCCTTGGCGCGCGGGATGAGCTCGCCCAGCAGCTCGAGCTCGCGCGGAGAGTCGACGAGGCAGGTGATCTGGTCCACACCGCGGGCCGCCAGCGTCCGCATGCGCTCGACGACCTGGTCCGGAGTCCCCACGATCGCGAACCGCTCCAGGAAGTACTCCGTCAACCCGAGCTCGTTCATCAGGTCGACGTTGTCGTAGCCCGAACCCGGGAGCGGGTTCTTCCGTGCCCAGTCGTAGCGGCGGTGGTACTCGGCGAGCGGCTCCCAGAGCTCGGGCGGTACGCCGCGCTCGGCGAAGTCGGCGCCGCGCAGCGAGTGGTTGCCCATCGACGTGAGGCTCTCGGCGATCGTCGCCACGGCCTCCTCATAGGTGTCGCCGATCGCGAACCGCGTGACCCACCACACGTCAGGACGGGCCCGCCCGGCGGCGTCGGCGCCGGCGTCCAGCCACGCATGCGCGCGGGCGATGTTGTCGGGCGTCACGCCCGTGGCGACGTATGCGCCATCAGCGACCTCGCCGGCGACGCGCATCATCTTGGGCCCGCCGGCGACCAGGTAGAGCGGGACGCGCGGTCCGGGCGCGTCGGGCCACGGCAGTCGGACGTGGCGGTCTCCGATCCGGGCTTCGCGGTCGGTCAGCAACGCGCGGATCGCCAGCAGCGCCTCGCGCGTCTCGCGGATCGTGTGGGGCCTCAACCCAAGGTTCTTGACGACGCCGTCGCCGCGGCCGAGCACCATGAACGCGCGCCCGCCGGTGACCGCGTCCAGCGATGCCAACGAGGCGGCGTGGAGACCGGGATCGCGCGTGGCGGCGGTCGTCACGAACGCGCCGACCGCGGGCCGGCGTGCCAGGGCGGCGAAGTACCCGAGGCCGAGGTACTGCTCCAGCGAGTAGCCCTGGACGTCGCCGGTGGACAGCCGGTCGACGTCATAGGCGTCGATCGCCGACAGCATCGCCTCCAGGCTGGACGTGCCTGGCAGGCCGTCGTGATCCGGGCGGGCGACGATCGGGACGTGGATCGCCTTGACCGGAGCTTGCTCCATGCCGCGAACGTAGGGAGGCACGCCGGACAGGGCGATGACGAAAGTCGTTCTCGGACTCGCGAGCGGGAGACCTCCACCTGAATCGGAGATCTCCCGCCACGGGCACGGGCCGCGCTCCTGCGCACTTGGGGCACGCCCGCGATGGCCGGGCCGTCCGCGCAGGTCATGAAGTACCCGGTCGGTGGGGTCCTGGGACCTATGTCACGGACCGCGGCCGACGGCGCTGCGATGGTGGCGAGCAACCTCATCATGTCGGTCCGAACCGTCTACATCCCGCCCGTCGGGCTCGACGCCGGGAGCTGGTGGCTGGTGCCCGAGGCTCGGGACGGCGTCCTGCACGAGCTGCCCGGCTTTGGTTCCGCGCGGCGAGCTGATGTCCAGCCCACGATGGGCGATCTCGCCGATGCGCTCGTCGAGGCGCACGACGGTGCGCTCCACTTGGTCGGCGTCTCGATGGGCGGCATGGTCGCCCTCCACGCGGCGGCGCGGCATCCGGACCGTGTCGTGTCCGTGCTCGTGGCCTGCACTGGCGCGCGTGCGAACCCGGACACCATGCTCGCTCGCGCGGCGGCGGCCGAGAGCGGCGGCATGGCGGCGGTCCTCGACAGCACGCTCGCGCGCTGGTTCACGCCGCGGGCGCTCGCGACGCCGGGGCACCCGGGGGTGCGCTACGCCCGGCGGACGCTGCTGGCCCTCGAACCCGGCGCGTACGCCGACGGCTGGCGTGCGATCGCGACGCACGACGTCACGCCGTGGCTCGGCGAGCTCCGCGTTCCGGTGACGGCCGTGGCCGGCGCCTGCGACACAGCGTCGCCGAAGGCGCGGTCGGCGGCGATCGCCGAGCGGGTGCCGGGCGGGAGGCTGGTCGTCGTCGACGACGCCCCGCACATGATCCACCTCGAGCGGCCGAGGCAGTTCTCCGCGGTCGTGCGCGAGCACCTGGCACGCGCCATGACCTCGGTCACTGACTGAGCGCGTGAGCGCATCCAGGATGGTGGTCATGGCTTCGCAGACGCCGCCGTCCACGCTGGAGGAGCAGGTCCGTTGGCTGCTGGACCGCGCGGCGATCAACGACCTGCTCGTCGAGCACGCACGATGCCTCGACGACAAGGACTGGGACGGTTTGCAGGCGCTGTTCACCGAGGACGGGTACCTGCAACTGCCGTTCGGGCGGATCGAGGCTGACGCGATGGGCTCTACAAGCGCCACGCACCTCGACAGCTACTTCGCCACCCACCACATGAGCTCCAACTACGCGATCGAGCTCGACGGCGACACGGCCAACGCGCGGTCGTACTTCTCGGCGGCGCACGTGCCGTCGAGTGAGGATCTCTGGGCCCATGGCGACATCGGCGGCTGGTACCAGACGACGTTCCGGCGTGTGGACGGGCGGTGGCGGATCGCGACGATCGACGAGACGTTCCTCTGGCGCATCGGACGCGGGGCGCCCGACGACCGATGAGCGTCGCGGTCCTTTGCGGCAACCCGAACCCGCGGTCGCGCACGCTGACGGTCGCCGAGGCGGTCGCCGGCCGGATCGCGGATGCGCTCGGCGCGCCGATCGGACCGGTGATCGACCTCCACGACCGTGGGGCCGCCCTCGCGGCCCGCGCCGGGTGACAAAAGTCGCTGTCGGTGAGGGCGGGCGTTGGTTGCATGGCCTGGCCCATCCGGGCCAAGACCCGACCCACCTCCTCGCATGACCGACACCACCACCTTGACCATCGACCCTCAGACCGCCGCTCCCGCCACGACGCGGATGCGGTTGCTCGTGACGTGTCCCGACCGCCCGGGGATCGTGGCCGCCGTCTCGCGGTTCGTGTTCGAGTCGGGCGGCAACATCATCAGCTCTGACCAGTACTCGTCCAACCCGAGCGAAGGGACGTTCTTCCTGCGCGTCGAGTTCACGCTGCCCCAGGGCGACCGCGCGTCGTTCTCGGAGCGCTTCGGGCTCACGGTGGCCGAGCGGTTCGGCATGAGCTGGCGCCTTTGGGACGCCGGACACAAGAAGCGCATCGCGGTGCTCGTCTCCCGCTACGGCCACTGCCTGCAGGACCTGCTGTGGCGCTGGCGCCAGGGTGAGCTGGACGGCGAGCTGGTCCTGGTCGCCTCCAACCACGAGGACTTCCGCGCCGATGTCGAAGCGGCCGGCCTCCCGTTCCACCACGTGCCGGTGGAGAAGGGCAAGAAGGCCGAGGCCGAGCGCGAGCTCGTCGAGCTGCTCGAGGGCCGGTGCGACCTCGCGGTGCTCGCCCGCTACATGCAGATCCTCAGCGGCGACTTCCTCGAGCAGGTCGGGGTGCCGGTCATCAACATCCATCACTCGTTCCTGCCCGCCTTCGCGGGCGCCGGGCCGTATGAGCGGGCCAAGGAGCGCGGCGTCAAGCTGATCGGCGCCACCGCCCACTACGTCACCGAGGAGCTCGACGCCGGCCCGATCATCGAGCAGGACGTCGCCCGCGTCACCCACCGCCAGAGCGCCGAGGAGATGGTCGTCGCCGGCGCCGACGTCGAGCGCAACGTGCTCGCGCGAGCGGTGCAGTGGCATTGCCAGGATCGCGTCCTGCGCCACGGCAACACGACCGTCGTCTTCTGAGCGTGGCCGACATCATCGACGGGCGGGCGGTCTCGCAGCGCCTGCGGGCCGCGATCGCCGCCGACGTCGCGCGGCTGGACGAGGCGCCGGGCCTCGCGACGATCCTGGTCGGCGACGATCCCGCCTCGGCGGTCTACGTGGCATCGAAGCGCAAGGCCTGCGCGGAGGCCGGGATCACGAGCGTTCACCACCCGCTGCCCGCTGCGACCCAGTTGCCGGAGCTGCTCGGGCTGATCGACGAGCTGAACGCCGACCCGTGCGTGTCGGGGATCCTGTGCCAGCTTCCGCTGCCCGCGCACCTCGACGCGGCCGTCGTGATCGAGCGCATCGACCCCGACAAGGACGTCGACGGCCTCACGGTCGCCAACGCCGGACGGCTGGCCCTCGGTCAGCCCGGGCTGCGTCCGTGCACGCCCGCCGGCGTGATGGACCTGCTCGCCGAAGCCGGGGCCGAGTTGCGCGGCGGCGAGGCGGTCGTCATCGGCCGCTCGAACCTCTTCGGCAAGCCGATGGCCCAGATGCTCCTTGCGGCGGACGCGACCGTGACGTGCTGCCACCGATACACGCGCGCGTTGAACGAGCAGTGCGCCCGCGCCGACGTGCTGATCGCCGCCGTCGGGCAGCCGGGCCTCGTCCGCGGCACCTGGATCAAGCCGGGCGCGACGGTGATCGACGTCGGCATCAACCGCACCGACGACGGCCTGGTCGGCGACGTCGAGTTCGAGGCGGCCGCCGAGATCGCCGGGGCGATCACGCCCGTTCCGGGCGGCGTCGGCCCGATGACGATCGCGTGCCTGCTGCGCAACACCCTGATCAGCGCCTCACGCACCCAGCGGGCGCGCGAGGCGGCCTGATCTAGGATGCGGTTGCAGCCGAGAGCGGGGCGGGGGCGACCCCGCTCCACTCCGGCAGCGTTGTCCAGCCGGCGATGCGCCACTCGTCGCCGCGTCGCTCGAAGTCGTAGAGCACGCGGCTGCTGTGGAGCAGGACCTCGCCGGGGCGCGCGATGCCGCCGACGAGCTCGGCGCCGGCGGCGAGCGCGGTCGCGATGAGCACGCAGGCCTCCGAACGCGCCACGCCGTCGCCGATCTCGACGAGGTGGTTGAACACGTGGTGCACCTTGGCGACGCTGCCCTGGTCCGAGCCCGCGTGGGCGAGGACGCCGGCGATGTCGTGCCAGCAGGCGCCCTGGGCGAGCGCCACGTCGCCGATGTCGATCCCGGTCACGAGCCGCAGCGCCGCGTCGTGGATCGCCTCGCGGTCGAGCGCCGCGCCGACCGGGTCTCTCGTGGTGGCCGGAGCGAGCGCCTCCCGGTAGGACGGGTCCTGCTGGTCACGCGTCGGCCGCTGAGCGGTGGCAGGCGCGTGGGCGGTCCGCAGGCCGTCGATCGTCGTGAACGACTCGCCGAGCAGCTCGCGCGACACGAGCTTCCAGCCGTCCTCGCGTCGTTCCAGCCGATCCGCGTAGCGGATGCCCGAGAGCGTCAGCTCGCCGGCCGGCGCGCCGTCGGGTCGCGGCATGAACGCGTGCTGCTCACCCTCGTTGAGCATGACTGCGCCGAGCAGATAGGACTCGACGTAGGCGACGTCGCCGTCCTGCTCGATGTGGTGGTTGGCGATGAGGTGCTGGGTCACCGCCCGCGCTGCTGCGAGGCCGTGTGAGCCTGCCCAGAACGCCTCGGCCGGGATCACGTTTGGGCCCATCAGGAACTGGAGATCGGCCGACGTCGCGGCGAGGATCTCCTCGTCGAGGCGGTCCGTCCCGCGCATGTAGCGCAGCAGCGCGTCGCGGATCGCGTCGCGATCGGCGAGCGCCGCGGGGTCGAAGGAGGTCGCGGGTGCGACCGCCGGATGGTCGTAGGTCGCGTCGTCGCGGTCCCGGGTGCCGCGGTTACGCATCACCGCGAGGTACGGGGCCGTGAAGGCGCCGTCGCCCGAGGCCTCCCAGACCCGGGAGACCTCACGCGCGCTGATGCGCCACTCGCCCGCGCGACGGTCGAGCCGGTCGACGACCCGATCCCCGGAGAGCGCGACCACGGGCTGCTCGCCGGCGGGGACGGTGATCGTCAGCAGGTAGGCCTCCGACGTCGCGGTGGCTCCGTCCAGCTCGATGCGGTCGTTGGTGACGAAGCGCTGGCGCGAGACGACCGCGTCGCCGTCGGCGTCGAGCGGCACCAGGGCCGGGTCCTGCAGCGCCGAGGCCAGCAGGCCCGCGTCCGCGCGATCGAGGCCGCGGATCGACCGCAGCACGCAGTGGCGGATCGCCTCGCGGTCGAGACGATCCTGCAGCGCGTTCTGCTGGCTCATTCGGTGTCGAAGAACGGCGTCTCGTCGTCGCTGGCGACGCGGATGTCGAAGCGGTATCCGCCATCGACGGGCTCGGCCGTGACGCCGGCGCGCTGGGTCTCGTCGAGCTGGGCGAAGACAGGATCGCCCGCGTTGGCCTCGGTCTCGTCGCCGAAGTACAGCCGCGTGAATGCGGGGCGGATCTGGCTGACGATCAACATCAGGATGCTGATGTGCGGCGCCTGCCCGTCCACGGCAGCGGGCTTGACCGTGACCAGCTCGAAGCCGCCCTCGAGGTCGGTGACCAGACGGCCGCGGCCATCGGGCTGGAAGGTCTCGAGCATCGTGTAGCCGATGCCCTTGCCCTCGCCGTCGAGGACGCGGCCGGTGATGCGGATCGTGTTCGCGGTGCCCGGGTCGACGACGTTCGGCTGCGCCGGAAGGGCAAGCGTGTAGTACGGCCCGATGACCGTGCGCGGGGTGTGGATGGTGGTCGGCATCGTGTTCTAGTCCTCGTCGAGCGGGGTCGGGTTCGCGCCGCCGAGCACGATGTCGTAGCGGTAGGCGATGGCCTTCTCGGGGACGGTGCGCTCCCAGTCCAGCGAGCTGATGTTGAGGTCGCGGGCCTTCTCATCGCGGACTGCGAGGTACACCGGGTCGAGCGCCAGGAGCGGGTCGCCCGGGAAGTACATCTGCGTGATCAGACGGTCGGTGATGCCGCGACCGGTCAGCGAGAAGTGGATGTGGCGCGCGCGCCACGAACGCGGGTCCGTCCACCAGGGGTAGGCGCCGGGCATGATCGAGGTGAAGGTGTAGCGGCCCTCGTCGTCGGTGACCGTGCGGCCCGCGCCCGTGAAGTTGGGGTCCTTCGGGCTGGGGTACTGGTCGGCTTCGTGCACGTACTTGCCCGCCGAGTTGGCCTGCCAGATCTCGATCAACGTGTTGCGGACGGGCTTGCCGATGCTGTCCGTCACGCGCCCCGTGATGACGATGCGCTCGCCGAGCGGCGACCCGGAGTGATGGGCGGTGAGGTCGTTGTCGTGCTCGCCGACGCGGTTGCTGCCGTACACCGGCGCGGCCTCGTCGAGGAGGCGCTCCGGGATGATGACCAGGGGCTTCTTGGGCGTCCAGAGCGCGGTCGACATGTAGTCGGGCTCCTCGAACGCGTCAGGCATCGTGTTGTGCCAGGGTTCGGTGTGCATCGGCCGGGTATATCTGCGGCCCGCAGCGGTCGCGGTGACAACAGTCACCACGACCGCGCGCGCTACACGACGCTTCCGAGGAAGTCGAGCAGAAGCCCGTTGAAGCGCGAAGGTCGCTCCCACGGCGCGGAGTGGCCGGCGTCGGCGATCTCGGCCATCCGCGCCCCGGGGATGTGCCGCGCGACCTCCCGGACGGCCGGCGCCGGGAGGATCAGGTCCGCGCCGCCGCCGACGAGCAGCACCGGCATCGCGAGCTGCCCGAGGCGCTCCCAGGTGATGTCGTTCCGGAGATCCTGGGCGACCATGGAGGCGCCGTCGTAGGCCAGCGCGTGGAGGCGGTTCCACTCGGCCACACCCTCGGGGTCCTCGGCGCGGTAGCTGGGGCCCAGCTCGAGGAAGTCGTGCGGGAGGTCCATGAACCCGGGGAAGGACAAGGAGCGCACGCGCGCCTGCCACTCCGGCTCGGAGATGCCCATCAGGCTGGAGACGATCGTCAGGCTGCGCACGCGCTCCGGTCGAGAGAGCGCGAAGTCGGTGGCGAAGTAGCCGCCGCCGGCCGCGGCCACGGCATGGAACGGCTCCAGCTCGAGCGCGCGGGTCAGCGCGCCGAGGTCGTCGGCTCCGCAGCCAGGGGCGTCGGGCGTCAGCGGCGAGGATCGGTGGTGGCCGCGCCGCGAGTACGCGACCACCCGGTAGCCCGCGGCGATCAGCGGATCACGTTGTTGGGGCCAGCTGAGCGCCGAGCCGGTGCCGGCGTGCAGGAGGACCACCGGCGGCCCGTCGCCGCCGGTGTCCCAGTACCAGAGGTGGCCCTCGGGGAGCTCGACCGTTCCCTCGCGTGGCTCAGGCATGTGAGGGCGCCGCGCTCGGGCGGGAGAGCCCGAGGTTCTCGCGCAGCGTCGCCCCCTCGTAGTTGGAGCGGAACAGCCCGCGTCGCTGCAGCTCGGGCACGACGAGCTCGGCGAAGTAGGTCAACGACGGCTCGGGGTCGGCGATCCGGACGACGAAGCCGTCGGCCGCGCCCGCTTCCTGCCACTCCTGCATGAAGTCGGCCAGGGACTGCGGCGTGCCGGCGTGGAACAGCCCGACGGTCCGCGCGAAGTGCTGGACCAGCTGGCGGATGCTGAGATCCTCCTCGTGGGCGCGCTGCAGGAGCACGGCCTGGACGGTCTGGCCGCCGGCGGTCTTCTCGGGCTCCGGCACCGGGCCGTCGAGCGGGTGCTGCGAGAGGTCGACGGCGAGGAAGCGCGAGAGATCCGGGAGGAGCCGGTCGATGTCGACCAGGCCGTCCAGCTGAGCGAGCCGGGCGTCGACCTCGTCCCGCGTGCGGCCGAGCAGGATCGTCAGATCGGGCAGGTACTTGACCTGCTCCGGGTCCCGGCCGTTGCCTGCGGCCATCTCCTTCAACGTGGTCCGGAACTCGCGAGCGGCGGCGATCGTCAGCGGCATGCCGAAGACGACGTCGCCGACGCGCGCCGCGAGGGCCTTGCCCGGGCCGGACGCGCCGGCCTGCGCGATGACGGGGTGGCCCTGTGGCGGCCGCGCGACGTTCAGGGGGCCGCGGGAGCTGACGAACTCGCCGCGCAGGCCGAGCACGTGGACCTTGTCCGGGTCGTAGAACCGGTTGCCCTCACGGTCGAGGACGAACGCGTCGTCGTCGAACGAGTCCCAGAGCCCGCGGACGGCGTCGACGAACTCCTCCGCGCGCTCGTAGCGCGTGTCGTGCGGCACGGGCTCGAGGCCGAAGTTCGGGGCGTCGTCGACCGCGCCGCCCGCCACGACGTTCCAGGCCAGCCGGCCGCCGCTGAGGTGGTCGGCGGTCGCCAGCCGGCGCGCGACGTGGTACGGGTGGTCGTAGGTCGTCGCCGAGGTGATCAGCAGGCCGATCTGCTCGGTGTGCTGCGAGAGCGCCGAGATCATCGTGGACGGCTCGAGCGTGAGGTGCTCGGGCATCGTGCTGGCGATCGTCATGTCCTCGCCGCCGACGATCGCGACGCGATCGGCGATGAAGTACATGTGGAGCTTCGCGCGCTCGCAGATCTGCGCCCAGCGCCGGTGCGTGGCGAACAGCTGGGCCGGGTCGATCGGTGTCTCTGGCAGTCGCCACGCCGCGCGGTGGGTGCCGCCCCAGCTCGGGAAGTAGGCGAGGATCAGCCGGCGGTCGCTCATTCGTAGACCTCTGGGGCCTGGCGAAGGGTCGTCCACTGCGGTCCGTCGTGGCCGTGGATGAGGGTCGCGCCGGTCTGCGCGGCGATGTCGCGGACGCGCTGGGCGCTGGCCACGGCGTCGTCGACGTTCGTCCCCGTGTTGGGGATCTCGTCCTCCATCTTGATCGCGTCGACCGCGAGCAGGATCGGCCCGCTGCGAGGCAGGTCGACCAGGAGCGAGAAGTGCCCGGGCGTGTGGCCGGGGGTCGAGAGCAGCTTGATGCCGGGACGCAGCTCCTGGTCCTCCTGCTCGATCAGCGTGTAGTCGCGCTCGGGCCAGGCGTCGTAGTAGCCGGGGTTCGTCGGCGCCGGGACGTCGAGCTCACGCTCGACGCGGCTGAGCAGGATCGGGACCGACTCCGGGATGAAGTCGATCCCGCCGAGGTGGTCGAGGTCGCTGTGGGTGAGCAGGAGCAGGTCGATGTCGTCGACCGTCAGCCCGATGAGCGCCAGCTGGCCCGGCACCGTGTGCTCCGGCCCGAACTCGAGCGGCCGGACGAAGTTCGCCATGCCGTCGCGCTCCAGCGCGGCGTTGATGTCCTCGCCCCAATAGCCGGGCAGGCCGGTGTCGACGAGGATGTTCTCGCCCTCGTCGGTCTGGATGAGATAGCCGCGCATCGAACGCGATCGGGGGTCAGGCCCCGCGAGCGGCTCGAGCAGGCCGAAGTGCAGGAAGTAGAGCTTCACGCGCTCGAGGGTCACAACACGCGCCGCGGGTCGCAGCGACCTAAGTCACGGCCATTGCGCGGCATGACTTTGGTCACTGTTCTCGTGCCGCGCTGCCCGAAGACTCCGTCACCGCTCGAACTCACGCCTCAATCGGTGAAGGAAGTAGGAATGTTCAGGATCACAGGCCCAGCGCTCCGCGTCCCCGGAGCGTTGCTCGCGACCGCGGTGGCGCTGGCCGCCGCCGGCTGCGGCGACAAGTCGGACAACGCCTCGGGCTCGGGTGGCGGGTCGTCGTCGCCGACGACGACCGCGGCGGCCAAGCCCGCCGGCACGCCGTTCAAGGTCATGGTCGACTCGGTCACCGGCAGCCCGATCGCGTCGTTCCCTGGCGTCTACGGCGCGGCCAAGGCGGCCGCCAAGGCCGTCAACGACGGCGGCGGCGTCAACGGCCACCCGATCGAGATCGTCACCTGCAACAACCAGCTGACGCCCAACGGCGCGGCGGCCTGCGGTCGCAAGGCGGTCAGCGAGAAGGTCGCCGCCTACGCCGGCTTCGAGGCGCAGGGGCCGCAGATCTACCCGCTGCTGAAGAAGGCCGGGATCCCGTCGGTCAACATGGTGCAGTCGCCTGCTGACGCCGCGGCGCCGCTGCACTACCCCATCTCCTCGGCGGGCGTGTCGGAGGAGATCGGCCTCGCCTTCGCGGCCGCGAAGGCCGGGGCGAAGACGGCTGCCCTGGTCCTCCTGCAGTTCCCGGGGTACGAGGCGATCGTCGATGAGGTCAAGGCCGGCGCCGCGGCCGCGGGCGTGAACCTGTCGAAGGTGATCTCGATCCCCGCGACGCAGAACACCTACGACAGCGTCGTTGCCAACGCCAAGGGCGCGAAGACCGACGCCGTGCTGCTCTCGCTCGGGCCGGCGCAGACGCTGAGCATGCTCAAGGCGGCGCAGGCCGTGGCGTTTCGCCCGAAGTGGGTGACCTACGCGGGCGCCCTCCAGCCCGAGCAGGTCAAGCAGCTCGGCCAGATGACGCCCGACCTCCAGCTCACCAGCGGCGTGCCGCCGGCCGACGCCTCCTCGTTCGCCGGCATCAAGACGATGAACGCCGAGCTCGACGCCGCAGGCAAGGCGGGCGTCTCGGACACCGGCGCGGGGGACCGCAGCGAAGGCGCGATCGACACCTGGCTGCAGATCCACGCGCTCGCCGACGTCGCCAAGGGCATCAAGGGCGACATCACCGCGGCGAGCCTTCTGAGGGCCATCCAGGCGAGCGCGCCGATCAAGTTGTACGACATCACCACCTGGGACCCCGCGAGCCAGGGGCCCAAGCCGTACCCGTCGCTGCGCGACGGCGGCGCCGTCTACTTCGGCCCGGTCAAGGACGGCACGTTCCAGCCGGCGGCCGAGCCGCTGAAGGTGTTCGACGCGCTGAAGCTCCAGTAGGACCCTGGAGGTCACGATCCCGGCGCGGCCCGGCTGCCGCCCCGGGCCGTGACCAGGGTCGCTGACAGCGAGCGCCGAAGCGGCGAGCCTGCGCGCCCATGGCCCGCATCAGCTCCATTCAGGACGGCCTCGACGTGTCGAACCCGGACGTCACGACGCCCGCGGAGATCGCCGCGTTCCACGCCGAGTACGAGCGTACCAAGAAGGGTCGCCTGGACTCGTTCGAGTTCTGGATCGAGTTCCGCCCGGACGTCCTCAAGCGCCACAAGGCACGGTCGCGCCACTTCTTCGGCGACGAGGCGGTCGGCTTCCCCCTCCCGGTCCAGCTGCTGGCCATCCACCAGTACGCGATCGAGGCGTTCCACGGCGGGATCGGCTACGAGATCCGCCTTGCGCGCAGCAACGGCGCGCAGCGCACCGACATCCTCGACGCGCTGTCGGTCGCGTTCATCCACTCCGGGCACGCCGGCATGTACGCCGCGCGCTCCGCGGCGGCGCAGGCCCTACGCGACTACGAGGACCCGCCGCTCTGCGATCGCTTCCCGCCGGGCTGGGAGGTGGATCCGCGTGCGTTCGACTCCGGCATGGACTACGCGCGACGCGACGCGACCCCCAAGGACATGGCGGCGTTGATGGGGTGGTACGAGCGCACGCTGGGCGAGGTGCCGCGATCGGCGCAGCTGCTCGCGCGACACCGTCCGGGCCTGCTCAAGGCCTACCGGAACCGCTACGAGCACGCGATCCGCGACACGCTGCCCAAGCAGATGCTGCCCTACCTGCTCATCAACCACAACGTGGTCCGCGGCCACGCCGATGGCATCCGCGAGCATGTCCTCCTCGGGCGCGCGATGGGGTTGACGACCGAGCAGATGCTCGACGCCGTCGGGCTGGCGGTGCTGTTCGCGGGGATCGAGGTCCTCGGGCTGGTCGAGGAGGTTGCCGGGGACCTGCTCGACCTGTAGGCGTCGCTGGAACCCTGGTCACTGAGGACCGGATCCTCACGGCGCAGAGTGGCAGGCGATGCCGGACTCCACTTCCTCCATCTCGGTCTACTCGGTCGGCGACGTCTTCGCCGACGTCGAAGACGGGCGCGCGGCGTTTCGCCCGCTGGAGCCGCTGCTCGCCGGTGGCGACGTCGTCTTCGGCAACTGCGAGGGGGTCTACTGCGATCGACCCGCGAAGTCGCCGAGCCACAAGCACTACATGGGGACGACGCGGGAGCGCGGCTCGTTCTTCGGCGACGTCGGCTTCGACGTCATGTCGCTGGCCAACAACCACATGATCGACGGCGGCTACGTCGGCCTGCAGGACACGGCCGACCTGCTGCGCTCACAAGGGATCGCGACGACCGGCGCGGGGGAGGACCTGGCCGCCGCGCTCGCGCCGGCGATCCTGGAGCGCGACGGCACACGCGTCGCCTTCCTCGGGGTCTGCAGCGTCTACCCCAAGGGCTACGAGGCGCGCCCCAAGCGCCCGGGCATCGCGCCGCTGCGCGTCATGACCTCGTACCTGGACCCCGACGAGAACTTCTGGGAGCCCGGCATCGACCCGGCGGTGCTGACGAGCGTCGTCACCTCGGACCTCGAGGCGGTCCGCGCGGCGGTCGTGGCCGCGCGCGAGCTGGCCGACGTGGTCGTGATCGCTCCGCATTGGGGCTACTCGAGCCGGCTGGAGCTGCTGCACGACTATGAGCTGGAGCTGGCGCGCGCGATGGTCGACGCCGGGGCCGACGCCGTCCTCTGCTGCCACCACCACGCGGTGCGCCCGATCGAGTTCCACGCCGGCCGGCCGATCTTCTACGGGCTCGGCGCGCTCGTGCACCACTTCCAGGGCACGGCGCTGACGCCGGAGATGCGCGCCGATCGCGATCGCCGGTACGGCCGGTACTCGTCGTTCACCATGCCGGCGGTCGAGTTCCCGTTGTGGCCGTTCGCGGAGGACTCGCGCAAGACCATGGTGTCGGTCCTCGACGTCGGCCAGGACGGCCGGATCGAGGTGGGGTTCTTCCCGGCGCACATGGAGGTCGACGGCTCGACCGTGCCGCTCACGCCGGAGGACACGCGAGCCGAGGCGGTCGCTGCCTACGTCGAGCGCATCTCCCAGGAGGCCGGGTTCGGCACCGGGTTCGAGCTGGCCCAGCGCGACGGCTGGGCGTACGTCAGGGTCCTCGACACGACAAGAGGGAGCGCAGCATGAGCCTCGTCAGCACGCCGGTGGTCGACGCCAACCCGCCGTACTTCTTCCCCGACTACGTCATCACGACCAAGCGCAGCCCGCGCCGGCGCCTGGTGGAGCTGCCGCACGGCTGGTTCCACACCATGCCCGGCCCGGTGTTCGGGCAGATCGCGGTCCGAGCCACCGACAACGACCTGACGATCCAGCACCCGGGCGCGCCCCAGGGGCAGCGGATCCACCTCACCGGCCGGGTGCTCGACAGCGACGGCCGCGGCGTGCCCAACACGCTGATCGAGATCTGGCAGGCCAACGCGGCCGGGCGCTACGTCGATCCCGCCGACCCGGGCTTCATGCCATTGGACCCCAACTTCACGGGCGCCGGGCGGTGCATCACCGACAACGACGGCAACTACCGGTTCGTCACGATCCGGCCCGCGGCCTACGCCGGTCCGAAGGGCACGATGTTCCGCCCGTCCCACATCCACTTCTCGCTGTTCGGTCGGGGTCTGAGCGAGCGCCTCATCACCCAGTGCTACTTCGACGGCGACCCGCTGATCGACCACGACCCCATCATCAACGCGGTCCCGGACCCGGACGGCCGACGCCGGCTGGTCGCCACGTTCGACCACGAGACGACACCGCTGACCTCGGGCGGCGACACCTCGGCGTTGGCCTACACCTGGGACATCGTCCTCCGTGGCCGGGGCGTCACCCCGATGGAAGGCTGAGATCGATGGGCTACTCAGGACAATCCCCCTCGCAGACCATCGGGCCGATGTACGGCTTCGCCCTCCAGCAGGAGGGCATGGAGCGCTCGGTCGCCGACGACGATCCCGCCGCCCTGCGGATCGAAGGCGTCGTGCTGGACGGCGCCGGCGAGCCGCTGTGCTACCCGGATGCGCTCGTCGAGGTCTGGCACGGCGACCAGTTCACGCGCGCGCGGACGGACCCGTTCGGCGCGTGGCACGTCGTCGTTCGCAAGCCCGCCGATCCGGGCGCCCTGCCCGACGGCCGCACGCTCGCTCCGTACCTGCACGTGACGGTGTGGGCCCGCGGCCTGATGAAGCAGGCCGAGACGCGCCTGTACTTCCCCGACGAGCAGGTGGCCAACGCGCTGGACCCGGTGCTCGCGCTGGTGGAGGAGGGCCGGCGGGACCTGCTGGTGGCTCGCCGCCAGGACGACGGCAGCCTGCGGTTCGACATCCACCTTCAGGGCGAGCGCGAGATGGTGTTCTTCGGCTTCTGACGCCGCGGCGGCGGCTCAGCTCACGGTCAGCACGGCGTTGCCGCGGACCTCTCCGCCGAGGAACCGCACGATGACCTCACCGGTCGCCGACCAGTCCTCGACGACCCCGATCTCCGGGTGCAGGCGACCGGTCGCGACGAGCCGCACCAGAGCCGCGAGGTCGTCGGCGTCGGTGGCGGTCGCGTCGGGCCAGTACGAGAAGCGGCGGATGGTCGGGTTGACGCCCGCGCCGACGCGCGAGAAGAAGTCGAGGCCGGCCGGCTCGCCGCCGGCCTGGCCCATCCACACGATGAGCCCGTCGTCGGCCACCAGCTGGTAGGCGCGCTCCAGCGTGGCGCCGCCGACGGTCTCGACGATCACGTCGTAGGTGCCCGCGGCGTCCTGCGCCGCGGCGATCACCCGCTCGGCCCCGAGGGCGAGCAGCCGGTCCGGGACACGGCGCGTGACCGCGGTGATCCGCGCCCCGACCCCCGCGGCCAGCTCGGTGAAGAGGTGCCCCACGCCACCGCCCGCGCCGGTGATCAGGACGCGACCGCCGACGAGGCGACTGCCGATGGCGCGCACCAGCCGCAAGGCCGTCAACCCGGCCATCGGCAACGCCGCCGCCTGGGTGAGCTCGACCCCGTCGGGCAGCACCGCGAGCTGGTCGGCCGGCACGCAGACCCGCTGCGCCCAGGAGCCGGCGAGCACGTGCCCGACCACTCGGGCGCCGGGCTGCAGCCGGTCGCCGGCGGGCGACAGGACCCGTCCGGCGACGTCCTGGCCGGGCCGATCCCCGCGGCGTCGCCGGCGGAGCAGGCGCAGCACCTCGCCACGGTTGAGCGAGTAGCCGTCGACAGCGACGAGGACCTCGCCGGGAGCGGGCCGCGGGTCGTCGACCCGGGACAGGACGACCGGTCGCTCCGGGCGGCCGGTCGAGGTGAAGGCGTACATGTCGGGCGAAGCCTGCACGCTCGGCGGGGCCAGGCAAGTGACCAGGGTCGCTGTGCGCGCGGCCACGGCACGACAGCGTTGCGCGCCATGAGCGCTGTCCGCGGCCTGCACCACTTCGCCCTCACCGTGGGCGATGTCGACGATGAGATCACCTTCCACGAGCGCGTGCTCGGCCTGACCGTCGTGCGGCGAACGCCGATCGACGCGCGCGGCCGGGCGGCCGAGGTGCTGGAGCTCGGGACGTCGGCCGGTGAGTCGGGCTTCCTGCACAGCATCTGCCTGGGATCCGTCGGCCCCGTCGGCCGTCTCGGCAGCAACGGCCCGCGGTCGGCCAACCTCGCGGTCCCGCCCGGCTCGCTCGGGTTCTGGCGGACGCGCCTGTTCGACGCCCACATCGCTGCCGAGCACGTGACGCGGCTTGGCACCGAGCGCCTCGAGCTCACCCATCCCGCGGGCGTGCTGCTGTCGCTCGTCGAGGCCGACGACCCACGACCGGCCGGAAACGGCGCGATCGGTCCGGACCACGCGATCCGCGGGCTGCACAGCGTCACGCTCTCGCTGATGGACGTGCGCGAGACCCACGATTTCCTCGTCGGGGTGCTCGACGCCGACCACGACCTGCAGGACCTCGCCTGGGGGCGCTACCGGCTCGGCGAGGACCCCGGCGCGACGATCGAGCTCCTGCACGAGCCCTACCGGGCGCCCGGCACCTGGACGTTCGCCGTGGGCACGCCGCACCACGTCGCGTTCGACGCCGGAACGATCGTAGATCGCGAGCGGTTGTGCGCGCGCTTGCGTCAGGCCGGCTACGCGGACGTCTCACCGGAGGTCGCCGATGGCGACAGCACCTCGGTGTGGGTGCGGACGCCGGGCGGGACGCTCGTCGACCTCTGCTGCTCGGTCAGGTGAGGACGCCGAGCGCTCGTCCAGGACCCCGAGAGCTGCCCGGTGGCGTGGAGGGCTGTCTCACCTCTCCCGCGGCCCCTCCGCGTCACCGGCGACGGGTCCACCGGGTCCGCGCTCATGATCCAGGTCACTGCCGGTGCCGTTCGTCTGGCCTAGCGTGACGCCGCCTTCCCCTCGACCACGGAGACCACATGGCATCGGTTCTGCGCCGCGGGCACGTCCCGCACCCGCCCTCGGGCATGAGCGAGTTCCTCGACGAGGTGTACACCGTCAAGGGCTTCTACGGCCCTTGGGCGTCGCTCTACCGCCGTCGCAACACCGCGCACCCGGTCGCGGTCTCCGACCCGGCGCTGCTGTTCCAGGGGCTCGCGCTCGGCGCGCTCGCACCCAGCGACGCGACCGATCCGGCCGGTGAGCCGCTGACGCTGATGGAGGGCCCTGACGCCGCCATCAAGATCTCGGGCCGCACGCTGGCGCCGCCGTTCGCGGAGCGTCATGTCGAGCGCCACCAGATCCGCTTCTACCACCAGGGCGAGTACCGGCTGGAGACGGAGTTCGGCCCGTTCGACGTCGGGCCGGGCGACTTCGTCGTGATCCCGGCCGGGATCATCTACCGCGAGACGCCGGTCACCGAGGGCGCGCCCGGCACGATCCTGATCTTCGAAATGGACCAGCCCGTCCACCTCGCCGAGGAGCTCTGGGACAAGGTCGGCTTCGCGGGCTTCTACCGCGAGTACTCGCAGATGGAGCTGCCCGAGCCGCCCGATCGCGGCGTCGGCGAGCCCACGCGTGTGCGGCTGCGCTACGACGAGCGGTGGCACTGGTTCGACTACGACTTCGACCCGTGCTCCGACGTCGTCGGCTGGCTCGGCGACCCGGTCGTCTACAAGCTCAACGTCTGGGACATGCCGGCGATCGGGACGGCCGACGGCTTCCTGACGCCGCCGTCCAACGCGGTGCTCTGGGGCGAGGACTACAACTGGTTCTTCAATGTCCTCGGGCCGCCGGCGTTCCCCTCGTCGCCGCCGCCGAAGGGGAGCATGGGCGCCCCGGCGCACCTCAACGACTACGACGAGGTCTGGTTCCAACACGCCTCGGAGTTCATGCCGGAGAGCGCGGGTGACCTGTGGTCGCTGCCGCGGACGGTGCCGCACCCCGGGCTCAAGCGCGAGGTCGCGTTCCCGCCGAACCCGCCGCGTCGCATCAACGAGATGAAGCTCAACTTCGACACCAAGTCGAAGCTCTACTGGACTGACGCGGCCAAGGCGGCGTGGTTCCCGGACCCGCACGTGCAGCTCTACACCAGCCTCTACGGCACGCACGTCGGGATGGTCCCCGACGAGGCCAAGGCGGTGCGCAAGCACTGATGTCGATGGTCAACGTCGCCACGATGCTCAGCCGCACCGCGCGGCTGCATCCGGATCGTCCGGCTCTGCGCTACGGCGAGCGGCGCATGACGTACGCGGAGCTGGACGGCGCGGTAGCTCGGTTCGCGTCCGGCCTGCGGACCACCGGCCTCGAGCCCGGCGACCGGGTCGCGGTCTTCGCGAAGAACTGCCCGGAGTGCGTGATCGCCATGTACGGCGCGTTCGCCGCCGGGATGACGATCGTGCCGGTCAACGCCAAGCTCGCCGCTCCCGAGCTCGCCGTCATTCTGGAAGACAGCGGCGCGCGGGCCCTCGTCCACGATCACGCCTCGGCCGCGCTGGTCGATGCGGCGGGCACGCCCGGGCTCGACCTCGTGCTGGAGACCGGCGCGGCCTTCGACGCCTTCCTGGCCGGTGGGGACGCCGGCCAGGCGCCGGCCGAGGTCACCGACGACGCCGTGGCATGGTTGTTCTACACGTCGGGCACGACCGGGCGGCCGAAGGGCGCCGAGCTGACGCATCGCAACCTCACCGCGATGACCTGGCTGGAGCTGGCCGACGTCTGCGACTTCCACGCCGACGACGTCGTCCTGCACGTCGCGCCGCTCTCCCACGGCGGCGGCCTGTATCTGCTCGGCGCGATCGCCCGCGGCGCCGAGAACCTGATCTACGACCGGTCCTCGTTCGACGCTGTCGACGTGATGCGGCTGATCGAGCGCGAGGCGGTGACCGTGATCGCGTTCCTGGCGCCGACCATGATCGTGATGCTGCTCGACGCCGACGACGAGGCCGGCGCGGACACCTCGTCCCTGCGCCGCGCGGTGTACGGCGGCGCCCCGATCCACCTCGAGCACGCCCGCCGCATGGTCCAGCGCTTCGGCCCGGCCTTCGTGCAGATCTACGGCCAGGGCGAGTCGCCGATGACCATCACCTACCTCGACACGGCCGCCCCTGGCACGGACGAGCCGGACCTGCTGATCGCGGCCGGCGTCGCGCACGCGGGCGTCGAGGTCGCGGTGCTCGACGCCGACGACCGTCCGCTGCCCGTCGGCGCCGAAGGTGAGGTGTGCGTGCGCGGAGACACCGTGATGCGCGGCTACCGCAACAACCCCGAGGCCACGGCGGCAGCGCTGCGTGGCGGGTGGCTGCACACCGGCGACATCGGCCGGTTCGACGATCGCGGCCGGCTGTTCCTGCTCGATCGCAGCAAGGACACCATCATCTCTGGCGGCACGAACATCTACCCGCGCGAGGTGGAGGAGGTCCTGGTCCAGCATGACGCCGTCGACGAGGTCGTGGTCTTCGGCGAGCCGGACGAGCTGTGGGGCGAGAGCGTCGTCGCCGCGGTCGTGTCCCCGGCGGGCGACCGCCCCAGCGAGGACGAGCTGATCGCGCTGTGCCGCAGCCGGCTGGCGAGCTTCAAGAAGCCCAAGCGCATCGTCTTCGTCGACGCGCTGCCCAAGAACGCCTACGGCAAGATCCTGCGTCGCGAGGTCCGTGACCAGCTCACCGGCGGGGAAGGCGCAGGGACGTGACGGGCGGGGCGCGGGTCCCGCTGGTCGCGCTCGACGATCCCGACTCGGCCGTTCAGCGGGTCTTCGCGACGTTCGCCGCGGAAGGCCGCGAGCCGATCGCGCTCTATCGCGTGCTGGCCAACGCTCCGTGGTTGTTGGAGGCCTACAGCGGCCTGGCTCGCGCGCTGCGCTACGAGGCCACGCTCCCGCGCGCGTTGCGCGAGCTGGTGATCCTGCGCAACGCGCAGTTGACCGGCTCGGACTATGAGTGGTCGCACCACCGCGCCCTCGCCGAGAAGGCCGGCGTTCCCGACGAGAAGGTCGCCGAGCTCGAACGCTGGCGCGACAGCGACCGCTTCGGCGCGAACGAGCGCGTCGCGCTGGACTGCGCCGAGAAGGTGCACCGCCTCGGTCTCGACGACGCCACCTTCGCGGCGGTCCGCGCCGAGCTCGGTGAGCCCGGCGCGGTCGAGTTGATCTTCCTCTGCGGGTTCTACGAGCTGGTCGGCCGGGTCCTGCAGGGCCTCGCCGTCGCCGTCGAACCGGCCTACGAGCCCTACCTCAAGCTTCGCCCGACCGCCTGAGCCCGTTGGTCAGGCAGGCGCAGGCGCCTGCAGGGCGGAGACGTCGGCGCGCCGGTTGTCCGTCTTGTACGGCGCCGGCGCGACCGTCGCGCGGATCTCCTTCTGCGGCGACCCCGGATCGCCCCAGACGACGACGACCTCCGTGCCGGGCTCGGTGTGGGCGACGTCGATCGTGCACAGCGAGAGCATCTCCTTGAAGTACTCGCTGAAGCCGCGGGACGTCGAGACGCCGACATCGGTGCCGTCGGGGAGGAGGACGCGGTCGGCCCACATGTAGCCCTTGAGGTCGCGGGGGATCTCCATGTACTGGTACCGCGGGCCGTCGGTCGAGAGCTGCGAGCGGTAGACGTCGGTGACGTCGTCGGCGTTCCAGCGCAGCGTGACGATCTCGCGTCGCGGGGCGGTGACCTCGCGCTGCAGCGCGTCTCGGCCGACGAAGTCGTGGTCGAACTTGACGTTCCGGCCCCAGCCCAGCTCGACGGGGTTGCGGTACCAGTCGGCGATCTCCGTGCCCTCGAAGCTGCCCTTGACGCGGAACAGCTGCGACAGGAACGGCAGGGCCGCCTCGAGCTCCGCGTAGTACGGCGTCCCGTGGATCGCCGGGACGTAGTCGAAGGTCAGCGTCGGGAAGCAAGCCTCCAGGTGGTTGATCATCGCCACCCGCGCGCCCATCCGGCGGATGCCGAACGGCTGCCCGGCGGCGAGCACCGCCTGGTAGACGTCGTCGCCATGCTCGCGCGCGCCGATCAGCTCGTAGCCGATCTCGCCGGCCATGCCCTGGCGCATCGCCTTGACGCGGTGGCCGGCGATCGTGATGTCGCCCGCGTGCATGAACTTGACGTCGCGCAGGCTCTGGCCGGCGGCGGCCTCGACGGCGAACAGCGCCTTCGGTCCTGACACCTGGTAGTTGAACCAGTCCTCGGAGACGGCCTCGGCGTCATAGCCGCCGGCCCGCAGGCGGTGCGCCAGGTAGAACCCGCCCATGCCGAAGCTGAGGAACTCCTCCTCGCCGAGGCGGAGCACGATGCCCTCGTGGATGATCTGGCCGCGCTCGTCGCACTGGATCGTGTGCTTGGCCTGGCCGACGGCGAACGTGGCGAAGCTGTTGACGGAGTGGTCGGCGATGAGCTTGAGCGCCTCCGGCCCGGTGAAGCGCCACTCCCAGAGGAAGGTCCAGTCCCCGATGTAGCAGTCGGTCTTCCAGGACAGCTGCTCGTCCTGCCAGGTCGTGTACTCCAGACCGCCCCACAGGCCGGAGGTGTCGCCGATCAGCGGCTGGCGGAGCTCGTGCACGGTCGTCATGTCGCGCATCCTCGGCCGTGATCGCGGCGCCGCAAATGACCTGGGTCACAGCGGATGCGCGTGCGCGATCCTCAGGCCGCGCGATCGACGTGACCGTGGGCGATCCTGTGCAGCCCGGCGCTGTCGACGATCCGGAGGTGGCCCGCCGGTCCGCCCACGCGCTCGACGAAGCCGTCGCGCTCCAGCCGCTTGAGCTCGCGCGAGACGACCTCCCGGACCGAGCCCATCGCGGCCGCGATCGCCTCGTGCCGGCTGTGGACGACCAGCTCGCGCCCGGAGCGCTCGGCGAGGTTGAGCAGGTGGCTGGCGATCCGCGAGCGGACCGGGAGGAACAGCTCGGCGGCCAGCTGGAGCTGGGCCTCGGCGAGTTGACCGACCAAGTGCTGGGACAACGCCCAGGCGGCGGTGGCGTCGCGCTGGACGACCGCGCGGAAGCGCGCGGGCCTGAACTGGAGCATCGTCGTGTCGCGGACCGCCTGCGCGTCGCGGGCGTCGCCGCCGAGCAGCTGCCACATCTTCGCCGCGGAAGCGGGCGTGCCCGGGCCCGCCATCAACACCGCCGGCAGTCCGACGACGGTCCCGGGCGGTGCGTAGCGGACCGTGACCTGGCGACCGGCCTGCTCCTTGAGCAGGATCCGGACGAGGCCGTCGACGACGAGCCCGAGCGTGAGCGTGGAGTCGTGGTGGGCGCCGCGGTAGAACACCTCGCCCGCCTCGATCCGGCGGATGCGGGCGTCGACCATGAGCTGTTCGATGACGGCGGGCGGGAAGCCCGCCATGAAGCTGTCGTCGAGCGCGTCGCGCACGTGGCTGTCGACGACGCCGGGCTCGTGGCCGCCCCCTGAAGTGCGATCCCGCATCTTGACCCCTCCTCCTCAGACCCGCGCGTCCCGGACGCGGACGCGGCTCAGGCCAGCCTTGCACGTACCGAACTCCGTACGAAACCGGGTTGGCGGCCCGTGGGCGGTGACCCAGGTCACGGCTGGCCCGATCGAGGCGGCCGTAGCGTCGCTTCATGGCCAACGAGACGAACCTGAACACCGTCGACTGGGACCCGGAGGCCGATCGCGGCGGCGGGGAGCGCGGGGCCGGCTCGCGTTCGGCGCAGCGGCTGGCCGAGTACGACCGTCTGCGCGAGCGGTGCCCGGTGGCCTGGTCGGACCGCTATGACGGGTTCTGGACGCTGACGCGCTTCGACGACATCACAGCGGCCGCGCGCGACCACCGGCGCTTCCGCTCGGGCGCGCCGTTCGTGGCGCTCCCGGAGTTCGGCCATCAGATCCCGATCTCGCTCAACCCGCCCGACCACGCGCCCTACCGGCGCATGTTGAACAAGTACTTCGCGCAGGACCGGATGGACGCGCTGGAGCCCCGGATGCGGGAGTTCGTGCGCGAGCACCTGGCGCCGCTCATCGCGGGCGAGGGCGGCGACGTCATCCCGGCGCTCTGCCAGCCGCTGCCGGCGCGGGCCCTGGGCGTCCTGATGAACCTGCCGGACGCGGCCTACACCGATCTGGTCGCACACATCGCGGGCTTCGAGCAGATGGGCTGGGACCCACAGCGGGTCGGTGAGGTCATCTTCGAGGTCTTCAGCACCCACATCGCGCGGGTCGTCGCCGAGCGGCGCGAGCATCCGCTCGACCCGGAGCAGGACCTCCTCAGCGGCTCGATGGCGATGGAGATCGACGGACAGCCGCTGGCCGACGAGGACGTGATCCAGATCGGCGTGCAGATGATCGCCGCGGGCCACGCCACGACCGCGGACGCGCTGGGCAGCGCGATCTACCGGTTGGCCACCAACCCCGACATCCAGATGCGCCTGCGCCGCCAGCCCGAGCTGATCCCGAGCGCCGCCGAGGAGTTCCTGCGGATCGAGACCCCGCTGCCCGAGCTGTGCCGTCGCGCGGGCACGGACATGGAGCTCGGTGGTCGCACGATCCACGAAGGGGACCTCATCGCGCTCAACTACGGGGCGGCCAACCGGGACCCCAAGGCCTTCCCCCATCCGGAGGCGTGCATCATCGACCGCTCGCCGAACAAGCACCTCGCGTTCGGCCACGGCATCCACAAGTGCCTCGGTGCGCCGTTGGCGCGGCTCGAGTTGCAGGTGGCGCTCGAGGAGCTGCTGGCGTCGACCGCCGAGATCGAGCTCGCCGAGGCGCCGGAGGTCACGACCGGGCTGATGCTGACGGGGTTCACCAAGCTGGTGGTGAAGATCCGCTGATGGACATCGCCGTCGGGGTGCCGTCCCATGTCCCGGGAGCGCGTTCGCGTGATCTCCTTGCGTGGGCGCGCCGGGCGGAGGAGCTCGGGTTCTCCTCCCTGGTCATCACCGATCGCTTCGCGTACGACCAGCTCGAGCCGCTGGCCGTCGCCGCGGCGCTCGGCGCCGTCACGTCGCGGATCGGCCTCCGGCTCAGCGTCGTCCTCGTGCCCAACCGGGGCAGCGCGGGGCAGCTCGCCAAGCAGCTGGCCACGGTGCAGGTCCTGGCTGACGGCCGTCTGGTCGCGGGCGTCGGCGTCGGTGACCGCGAGATCGACTACCGGCTCGCCGGGACCGAGCATCGAGGACGACACGCACGGCTGGAGGCGATGCTCGACGAGATGCTCGCCGTCTGGTCGGGAGCCGACGCGGAGCGCGCCGCCATCGGACCCCGGCCTGCGGGCGGGCAGTTGCCGCTGATGATCGGCGGCAGCGGCGAGCCGACGTGGCGCCGGGTCGCCCGGTACGCGGACGGCTGGACCATGGCGGTCGGGCGCCCCGAGGACTTCGCCGCGGGTGCGGGGGCGGTTCGTGAGGCGTGGTCGGCGGCCGGGCGCGGCGGGCGCCCGCTGCTGACCGCCCAGCGCTACTTCGGCCTCGGCGCCGCGAACGTCGCGGCGGCCGAGGGGTTCCTGCGCGACTACTTCGCGTTCCTCGGCCCGGCGACCGAGCTGGTCGTGCGCTCGGCGCCGACCGACGAGGAGGCGGTGACGGCGGCGGTCACGGCCTTCGCGGCGGCCGGCGCGGATGAGCTGGCGTTCCTTCCGACCAGCGCCGGGCTCGACCAGCTCGAAGCGCTGGCCGAGCTCCTGCTCATCTGAGCGCGCTGGGCGATCAGGCGGCGTGCAGCGCGCCGTCGTCGGCGTTGGAGGCCAAGCGGTGCAGCGCTGCCGGATCGATGAGCCGCAGGCACCCGTAGGCGCCGTCGATCCTCTCGACGAGGCCGTCGTTCTCCATGCGCTTGAGCGTGCGCGAGACGACCTCGCGCACCGAGCCGATCGACGCGGCGATGCTCTGGTGGTTGCTGCGCACGATCAGCGCGTGGCCGTCCCGCTCGGCGAGGTTGAGCAGGTGCCCGGCAACACGCGAGCGCACCGGAAGGAACAGGTCGGCCGCCAGCGTCTTGTGGGCTTGCGAGAGGCGCTCGGCGAGGTGCACGGCGAGCGTCGCGGCGACGGCCGGGTCCTGCTGCACGGCGGTGCGCCAGCACGCCGGGCGCAGGCGGAGGATGACGCTGTCGCGGATCGCCTCGCCGTCGAGCGCCTCGCCGCCGAGCATCCGGAAGCGCTCCAGCGCGCCGCCCCCGCTCGCCTCACCGACGGCGAGCAGGCACGCGGGCAGCCCGATCATCGAGCCCGGGGAGGCGTAGTGCAGCGTCACCTGGCGACCGTCGGCCGACTTCATGTACATGCGCACCAGGCCATCGACGACGAGCGCCAGGGTCGCCGTCTCCTCGTGGAACGCGCCGCGGTAGAAGATCTCGCCGGCATCGAGCCGCGCGACACGCGCTCCATCGACGAGCCGCGCGACCGAGGCCTGCGGCAGCCGCGCCAGGAAGCTGTCCTCCCAGGCGTCGACGACCATCGGTGGAAACCCGTCCAGCGCGTTCGAGCCTTGAGACCCGACGACTGTGTCCATGCTCTCCTCCTTCAACCCGTGGCGCGCTTCGAGTGGGGACGTCCGCACGCCGTGACCTGACCATCAGTCTCGGACAAGGACGGAAAGAACCCCGAAAAGCGCTCCCGTTGCGCGCCTCCGAGGTGGGCCCTCCTTCGCCCGACGGCGCAGGGTCTCACCGAGGACGGGCAGGGTTCCGTGACCTGGGTCCGCACCACGGCTCAGGACTCAGGTCACAGCTTCGGCGCGCGCACGGCCCGTAGCGTCGGGCCATGTCAACCCACGTGGCCGCGCCGACGCTCGACGGGTTCGAGCCGTTCTCCCCCGAGTACCTGAAGGATCCGCCGGCCGCGCTCCAGGACCTGATGCGGGAGACGCCGGTGGGCTTTCATCCGCCGCTCGGCGCCTACGTGGTGATGCGCTACGACGACATGCGCGCGGTCATCAACGACTTCGAGACGTTCTCGTCCAACGCCTACAAGGCGCTGCCGATCGGTGCGGATCTTCGGGACCGCGTGCCGGAGGAGTACGAGCGCGCGGCGCAGGTGATCATCGGGACGATGGCGCTGATCCTCGACCCGCCGGCGCACACGGTGCAGCGCAAGGCGCAGCAGCGCACGTTCACGCGACCGCGCATCGCCGCGGCGGCGGACGACATCGAGGCCAAGGCCAACGCGCTGATCGACGCGTTCGTGGACGAGGGCAGCTGCGACCTCCTCCAGGACTTCGCCTACCAGCTGACCTTGTCGGTGGTCGGCGACCTCATCGGCTTGCCCCGCGACCAGCTGCCGGGCTTCCACGCCTGGATCGGCGACGTGTTCGGGTTGATGGCGCCGATCGACGCCGAGCCCGGGCAGCTCACGCGGCCCGAGGAGGAGGTGGTCGCGGCCTACCAGCGGATGCACGGCGCCTACACCACCTACCTCGAGATGGTCGCGGAGCGGCGCCGCAACCCCGGCGACGACGTCACCTCCGCGCTGCTGCAGCTGACCGACGACGCCGGCGCGCCCCTGTTGTCGGACGAGGCTGTCCTCTCGCACATGGTCGGCATCACGGTCGCGGGCACCGACACCACGGCGAACCTGATCGCGAGCGTCGTCCGCCAGCTCACCGCCGACCCCGGTCTCTTGGCGGAGGTTCGCGCCGACGAGTCGTTGTGGACGAACCTGGTCGAGGAGGGCCTGCGGCGGACCGGGATCGCGATCCACCTCTTCCGGCGCACGACCAGGGACACCGAGGTCCGCGGGGTCCCGATCCCGGCCGGGTCGATGGTATGCCTGCCGCTGTCCGGGGCGAACACGGACCCGGACAAGTTCCCCGATCCCCTGGCGTTCGACATCCATCGGCCGAACCTCAGCGAGCACATGGCCTTCGGCCTCGGCCGGCACTTCTGCCTCGGGGCGCCGCTCGCCCGCCCGGAGGCGGCGATCGCGCTGCAGACGCTGTACCGCCGCCTGCCGAGCCTGAAGGCGGACCTCGACCAGGAGCTCGAGTTCATCCCGGCCTTGACCGTCCGCGGCGTCCTGCACCAGCGCGTCACATGGTGACCATGCCCGCCCGCGACGACTACGCCGGCCAGGTCGCGATCGTCACCGGCGCCGCCCAGGGCATTGGCCGGGCGACGGCCGAGCTGCTCGCCGCGCGCGGCGCCGCCGTGGTCCTGGCCGACGTCGACGCGGCCAAGGCCGAGGCGGCCGCGGCCGAGCTGACCTCCGCGGGCATGATCGCCGAGCCGGCCGTCGCCGACTTGACCGTGGAGGAGCAGGTCGCCGCGCTGGTCGACGGCGTCGTCGCACGCCATGGGCGCCTGGACGTGCTCGTCAACCTCGCCGCGATCTACCCGTTCGTGCCGTTCGCGGACATGACGCTCGACGTCTGGCACACGGTGACCAGAGCGAACATGGACACGACGTTCCTCTGCTGCCGCGCCGCCGTGCCGCACATGCGACGCCGGGGCTACGGCCGGATCGTCAACACGTCGTCAGGCACGTTCAACATGGGCAGTCCGGCCGGCCAGACCGCGTACGTGGCGTCCAAGGGCGGCGTCATCGGCTTCACCCGGGTCCTGGCGCGGGAGGTGGGGGAGGACGGGATCACCGCGAACGTGATCATGCCGGGCCTGACGCCGACGGCCACGCTGCTGTCGGGCTTCCCGGACGAGGCGGCGGTCGACGCGTTCTTCGCGGGCTTCATGGCGCAGCAGTGCGTCAAGCGCCGCAGTCGCCCGGAGGACACCGCGGTCGGCATCGCCTTCCTCGCCGGCTCGGAGGCGAGCTTCATCACCGGCCAGACGTTGAACGTCGACGGCGGGATGTCGTTCGTCTAGAGAGCCCAGGGTCCTCCGGCCGGTCGCCAGCTCCTCCTGGCGACCGGCCGCCTGGGACCGCGGCTATGCCGCTGCGGTCGCCGGGAGCGCGGTGAGATCCGCGCGGCGGTTGTCGGGCTTGTACGGCGCGGGCGCGACCTTCGCGCGGACGCGCTTCTGCGGCTCGCCCGGGTTGCCCCAGAGCACCGTGACCTCGGTGCCGATCTCGGCGTGCGACGGGGCGATCGTCGCGATCGAGATCATCTCGCGGAAGAAGTAGCTGTACCCGCGCGAGGTGGTCTCGCCGACGAGCGTGCCGTCGGCGGCGAGGACCTGGTCGGTCCACATGTACCAATGCGGCTCCATCGGGATCTCCATGAAGTGGTACGGCTGCTCCTCCTTGCGGAAGAACGAGGCGTACACGTCGATCAGGTCCTCGGGGTTCCACACGAGCGTGCGCGGCAGCCGGCGCGGGCTCTCGAGCTCGACCCGCAAGGCGTCGGCGCCCTTGAAGTCGTGGTCGAACTTGATGTTCTTGCCCCAACCGAACTCGACCGGGCTGCGGTACCAGTCACGAACGTCGTCGGACTCGTAGCTGCCGGCGACCCGGAAGCCGACGTCGAAGATCATCGGGAACACCTGGCTGATGACGTCGCGCCAGCCCGACATCTCCTCGGTGAAGACGGCGGGCAGGTAGTCCTTGCCGCCGGTCGGGAAGTAGGCCTCGAGGTGGTTCTGCATGACGGTGCGGCCGCCGAGCTTGCGCATGCCGAGCTCCTGCCCGGCCTCCCACACCGCGTCGTAGACCTCCTGGGCGATCGCGCGGGGGCCCTGCAGCTCGAAGCCGACCTCGCCCGCCATGCCCTGGCGGAGCGCGATGACCTCGTGGCCGGCGATCGTCACGTTGCGGAAGTGCATGAACTTGATGTCGCGCACGCTCTCGCCACAGACCTTCTCGATCGCGTGGATGGCGGTCGGCCCCGAGACCTGGAAGAGGAACATGTCGGCCGGCTCGTGCCGGGCGTCGTAGCGGCCGGTCTGCACCTCGTGGTGAGCGACCCACATCGGCGTCGAGTGCAGCAGGTACTCCTGCTCGCCGACCGGCATCGCGATGCCCTCGCCGATGATCTTGCCGCGCTCGTCGCACTGGACGATGTGCTTCGCGCGGCCGACGGGGAACGACTCGAAGGTGTTGACCGACGTGTCGGAGAGCAGCTTGAGCGCGTCGGGCCCGGTCAGCCGGCCCTTGGGCATGCCCGACCAGTCGCCGATGTAGCACGTGGTCTTCCACGAGAGCTGCTCGTCGATCCAGCCGGTGTTCTCGTACATGCCCCACGAGTCGGTGAGGTAGCCCTGGATGGGACGCCGGAGGGCCTCGATGGTCGGGTTCGTCATGGCGCGGCAAGGTAGGTCTGGTCGCCGGCACCGGCTGTGACTTCTGTCCTCTGTGCCCGCGCCCGGGACAACGACGCAGGTCGTGACCTCGGTCACCAACGTCGAGGGCGCCGTCATCCACGATGCGAGCCGTGTCGTCACGTCTCTCGAAGGATGCTCAGGAGGAGGTCCGTCCCGTGTTCCGTGGTCTCATCTCGCAGCTCGCCCATGTCGAGCTGCACAGCCCCAAGCCCAGCGAGTCGCTGGAGTTCTTCACCAACGTGCTCGGGCTGTCGGTCACCGAGCAGGCCGGCGGGTCGGCCTACCTGCGCGCGTGGGGCGAGCACTTCCACCACAGCCTGGTGATCACCGAGGCGGCGGAGCCGCATCTCGCGCACATCGCGTGGCGCGCCGCGGGCGAGGAGGAGCTGCAGGAGGCGGTGCGCCGCCTCGAGGCCCGCGGTCTGGGCGAGGGCTGGCACGAGGACGGCGCCGGGCACGGCCCCGCCTACCGCTACCGGTCGCCGGGCGGGCACCTGCACGAGATCTTCTGGGAGGTCGAGCGCTACGAGGCTCCGAACGATCAGCAGTCGTCGTTTCCGATCCGCCCACAGAGGATCGGCGCCACGGGCGCCGCGGTCCGGCAGATCGACCACGTGACGGTCGGCACGCCGGCGATCAACGACGACGTCGCCTTCTGGGCCGAGGTCTTCGGCACGCGCTTCATGGAGGCCGCACAGCCGACCGCCGACGCCGAGTTCCCGTTCTTCGCCGCGATGAGCAACAACGAGCAGGCGCACGATCACGGCCTCGTCGTGGATCCCGGCCACCGCGGCCGCACGCACCACGTCGCCTACTGGGTCGACAACCCCATCGACATCTTCCGCTCGACCGACATCGTGATCGAGAGCGGTGTGCCGATCGAGTTCGGCCCGGCCAAGCACGGCCACGGCGAGAACACCTACGTCTACTTCCGCGATCCGGGCAGCAACCACCGCGTCGAGCTGTTCTCGGGCGGCTACCGCAACTACCAGCCCGACTGGGAGACGCGGCGCTGGGTCGGAGGGGTGAGCGAGACCGGTGGCTTCGAGATGTACCGCTCGCTCGCGCTGCCCGCGTCCCTTCGCGAGCTGTTCCCCGGCGGGGAGGCCGACCTCCCCGAAGCCGACCAGATCACCGCGAGCCACGCGTGAGCGGATACGACGACTTCGAGTCTTACACGGTCGTCGTCTACCAGCAGGAGCGGCCGGCCGGCGCCCCAGACCTCGACGAGGACGGGCGCCGGGAGCTGCTCGCCGGCCACCGCGCGTTCCTCGCCGAGATGCGTGCCGCTGGGGAGCTGCTGCACAACGGCCGGTTCGTGGGCGGCGGCGGGCTGTGCTTCTACGCCTGCGACGTCGAGAAGACACGCGCGCTGGTCCAGCGGGACCCCTACCTGATCGTTGGCGATCGGGAGGTCGAGATCTACACGTGGCAGTGCCCGCCGGGCGTCGTCTCGTTCAACACGGAAAGGAACTAGCTGATGCCGCGAGCATTCGGTGCGGGGGAGGCCCGGTCCTGGGCCCTCGAGAACCTCAAGGGGCAGTGCGGGTGCATCCTGCCCACCTTCACGTCGGACCTGAAGGACATCAACGAGGACGCGATCCGGCACGACGTGCGGCGCGAGAAGGAGCTCGGCATGTCCGGCGTCCTGATCGTGTCGGAGTGCGGGACCACGTTCGAAGAGCTCGAGCGCGTCACCGAGATCGTCGTGGACGAGGCGGCCGGCGAGCTGCACACGATCGCGCACGGGGCCCTCGCGACGCTGGAGGACAACGTCCGGCTCGCGCAGCTCTCGGAGGCCGCGGGCGTGGACGGGATCCTCTGCTCGTACCCGCTCATGTTCTATCCGACGAGCGAGGACGAGGTCTACGAGTACACCAAGAAGCTCGCTGACTCCTCCAACCTGGGGTTGATCATCTTCGCGATCAACCTGTGGAACTTCCGCCGGCTGCACCCGAGCGACTTCAACCCCGACCTGATCGGTCGGCTGATCGACGACGCGCCGAACGTCATGGCGGTCAAGACCGAGATCGGCCTGCCGTCCGCCGCCGGCGTGGCGCAGATCTTCGAGCGCTACGGCGATCGCGTCGTCGTGACCGATCCGCTGGAGCCCAACGCGCCGATCTGGCAGCGCAACTACGGCATGCAGTGGATGGGGACCTCCAACTACGAGGCCATGGGCGGCGAGCTGCCCAAGTACTTCAAGCTGCTCCAGGAGGACAAGTACGAAGAGGCCATGGAGATCTACTGGCGCCTCCATCCGCTCCGCCTGGTCAACGGCACCATCAACTGGGGCGCCGTGCAGGGGACCTCGCTCGTGCACCGGCTGGTGTGGAAGTACCAGGGGTGGCTGAACGGCTTCAACGGCGGTCCGATCCGCAGCCCGCAGATGCGGCTCGACGACGCGCAGATGCGACAGCTCCGCGCGGCGGCGATCCAGGCCGGCCTGGACGTGACCGACGAGCCGGACTCCGCGTTCTTCGTCGGGCGGAACCCGCGTTGACGCGCATCCTCCGCGACGAGGACGTACGCCGCGCCGCGCTGTTCCCGGAGACCGTCCACCGGCTCGCCGACGACCTGCGCGCCGACCGCGACGCGCCGGAGGGCGCCAAGGCCCGCTCGATCGTCCGGGTCGAGGGCGGCTGGCTGCGGATCATGAGCGGGGTGCTCCCGAACCACGACCTGCTCGGGTTCAAGGCGTTCCACATGATCGGCGACACGATCCGCTACCTGACGACGCTCTACCGGCTGAGCACCGGTGAGCCCTTGGCGGCGGTCGACGCGGCGCATCTCACGGTCGCGCGCACGAGCGCGGCCGCGGCCGCGGCCGCGCACCACTTCTGGGACGACGACCCGATCAGCGTCGCGGTGATCGGCACCGGGCTGCAGGCCACCGACGGCATCCGTGCGCTGGCGTCGGTGTGCCGGATCACCTCGGTGACCGTGTTCAGCCCGCGTGAGGAGAGCCGGCGGGCGTTCGTCGAGACGCTGGACGACGAGCTGCCGTTCCCGATCAGGGCGGCAGCCTCGGCGCGCGACGCGTGCGCGGGCGTCGACATGGTGCTGTGCGGGACGCTGACGCGCGGGCGCGTCGCGCTCGATCGCGACGACGTCGACCCCCAGACCAAGTACATCAGCTCGATCAGCTCGACGCTGCCGGTCCAGCGCGAGATCGACGGCCGGATCATCGCCGACGCCGACGTCCTGATCGTCGACACCGAGGATGCCCTCGAGGAGTCCGGGGACCTGCTCGACGCACGGGAGCACGGTCTCGACCACGAGCGGGTGGTCCTGCTGAGCGAGTACCTCTCGGAACCCGTCGACGAGCGTCCGCGCACGGTGTACAAGTCGATCGGCAGCGTCGAGCAGGACCTGTCGATCGCCTACGCCGCGCTGGTGGCGAGCGATGGGGACTCGATCGGCGCCGACATCGCGGAGATCGAATCCGCGCGGGTGGTCTGAGGACATGGCCTCGCCGGAAACGATGAAGGCGATGGGCTTCCACGCGTTCGGTGGCCCCGAGGTGCTGGAGGTCGTCGAGATCCCGCGCCCCGTGCCCGGGGCCGGCGAGGTCGTCGTCGCCGTGCGCGCCGTGAGCGTCGGGCGCACGCTCGACATCGCGGCGCGGGCAGGGCGGCTCCCGTTCGCCAAGCTCGTGCCGCCGCACGTCCTCGGCGCCGACCATGCGGGTGTCATCGCCGACGTCGGTCCCGGAGTCGAGGGCCATGCGGTCGGCGATCGCGTCGCCGTGTTCCCGGTCGTGCCGTGTGACGAGTGCGCGCCGTGCCGGGCGGGAGCCGAAGAGGCATGCGTCCGCCTCGAGTTCCTGGGCATCCACCGCCAGGGCGCCTACGCGGAGTACTCGCTCGTTCCCGCCAAGCAGTTGCATCGCCTCGCCGACGACGTGTCGTTCGTCGACGGCGCGGCGCTGGCCCTGCTGGCTCCGTTGGCCTACAACCAGCTCGCCGCGGCCGGACCGCTGGATGAAGGGACCTGGCTGATGGTCCAGAGCGGAGGCTCCGCGGCCGGGACGATGGTGATCGCGTTGGCGCGGCACCGGGGCCTGCGCGTGATCGCGACCTCGCGCAGCGAGGGCAAGCGCGAGGGCCTGCGAGCGCTGGGCGTGGAAGCGGCCTTGGACTGGCGGGAGCCAGGCTTTCGCGACGAGGTGCTGGGGCTGACCGGCGGCGCCGGCGTGACGGCCGTGATCGACAACACCGGCGCCAAGGACCTGTTCGCCACGACGCTCGGCGTCCTGTCGCCGCGCGGGCGCGTCGTGATCTCGGGCGCCTTCGTCGGGGAGCGCCCTGAGCTCGACCTGCAGTCCCTCTACACGTCGAACCAGAGCATCCTCGGAGTCCGCACGGCCAACCGCGCCGGCGTCGCCGGTGCCTGGCAGGAGGTCGACGGCGGCCTGCGGCCGGTGATCGACGCCACCTTCCCGCTCTTCGAAGGCGCCGTCGAGGCGCATCCCCGAGTCGAGTCGGACCAGGGCCTGGGCCGTGTCGTGCTGACGGTCGGGGAGCCAGAACACGATCGCGCCGGTTCGGCGCTCAAGGAGAACAAGTAGATGGTCATCCGCATGGGTTCGGTGGGCATGTGCGTCACCGACATCGACGCCTCCGTGGCCTTCGCGCAGGACGTCCTGGGCCTGCGCGAGGTCGAGCGCGTCGGCAGCACGGTCTACCTGACCTGCAACGAGCGCCACCACGAGCTCGTGCTGATCGCCACCGACTCCGCCGGGCTGGACCATGTCGCGCTGCAGGTCGCGGACGGGCAGGCCCTGAACGACGTCCGCGCGCGCGTCGAGCGGCTCGGCGGCGAGATCCTGCCCAACCGCGCCGACGAGGCCGGCGTCGCCGAGACGTTGCGGTTCGCCTCCCCCGAGGGGCACGTGTACGAGGTCTTCCACGGCATCGCGTCCGAGGAGCCCGCCAAGTACGCGCACATCGGCGTGCGCCCGCGGAAGTTCGCCCACGTCACGCTCAAGACGCCGGACATCTCCAAGACCGAGGCCTTCTTGGAGGAGGCGCTCGGCTTCCGCGTGTCGGACCGCATGGGCGACGCGATGAGCTGGCTGCGCTGCAACGCCGACCACCACGGGATCGGGCTGGTCGACGGCGCCGCCTCGCTGCACCACTACGCCTTCGAGCTGGAGGGCTGGTCGAGCCTCGGCGTGCTCGGCGACCTGCTGCTCTCGCGCGACCTGCAGTTCATCTTCGGTCCCGGCCGCCACGGGCCCGGCAACAACCTGTACACCTACTTCCTCGACCCCGCCGGCGCGATGGTCGAGTACATGGCCGACATCCAGCAGGTCGACGACGAGGCCGTCCACCGGCCGGGCGCGTGGCCGGCCGACCCGCTGACCGTCAACCGCTGGGGCGTCGCGCCGCCGGAGGTGTTCTTCCAGCAGGAGCACCCGCTGGTGCGCGCCGGCATCCCGGCCTGACGACGGTGGGCGCCAACGATCCGAGCACCGGCGTCGACGTCCTGCTCGTCGTCGCGCGCGTGTTCCTGGCCCTGGTCTTCCTCCACGGCGGCCTGCGCCAGATCCGCTTCCCGGAGCTGGTCGCGGAGGTCGCCCGCAACGCGCGCCCCGGTAAGGGGCCGCCTGAGGCTGTCGTGCGGCTCGCGGGCGTGGTGGCGACCGTCGCTGCGGCCGGGATCGTGCTCGGGGTCTGGATCGACCTCGCCGCGATCGCGCTGATCGCGTACCTGCTGCCGGTGACCGTCCAAGTCCATGCCTTCTGGCGCCACACCGAGCCGCGCAAGCGGCGGATGGTGCGGACCGAGTTCCTCATGAACGTCTGCGTCGTGGGCGGGCTGCTGATGCTGCTCGTCTGGACGAACCAAGCCCAACACGCGCCGCTGGCGCTGACCGACACACCCGCGCTCGGCCGCTGGTGAGCAACCAAGATCGGAGAAGGAACATGACCCCGCAACCCTTCATGCAGCACAGCCCCTACATCCCGGTCGATCCGTCCGTCGGCGCCTACGTCACGACGTTCGGGCACCTCAGCCCGCTGACCTACACCGGCTGGAAGGACGAGGTCATGTCCTTCAAGGAGTCGTGCTACATCCACGGTGGTCTCAACCCCCCGGCGCCGTTCCGCGTGACGGGTCCCGAGGCCACCAAGATGCTCAACGAGGTCTGCGTCAACAACGTCGAGAACCTCAAGGTCGGCAAGTCGACGCACGCGATCCTGTGCGCCCCGACGGGCAACATCATCGAGCACGGGATGCTGCTGCGCCTCGGCGAGCAGGAGTACCTCAGCTACTTCCTGTCGCCGCCGCTGGCCTACTACGGCTCGACCGGCCGCTGGAACGCGACGGTCGAGGACCTCACCGGTCAGGTGTTCGTCTTCCAGGTCGCGGGGCCGCGCTCGTTGGAAGTCCTCGAGACGGCGTTCGGCCAGGAGCTGCGCGACATCCCCTACCTCGGCCACCGCCAGGGGCTGCGCCTCGTCGACCAGACGGTCGAGACGGGCGAGCTGCAGGTCCTGCGGATCGGCATGGCCGGCGTCCTCAGCTACGAGGTCGGCGGCAACATCGCGGACGCGATCGCCGTCTACGACGCGCTGGAGGCCGCCGGGCAGGAGTTCGGCATCCGCCGCTTCAGCCTCGGGACCTGGTTCCCGTTCCAGCACACCGAGAACGGCTTCGCGCAGAGCATCGGCCACTTCCAGCTCGCCTTCGACGACGACCCCGGCCTGAGCGCCTGGCTCAGCGAGACGCTGCCGCCGTCGTGGCCCACGCACCCGAACCTCCACGGCAGCATGGGGCCGGACCTCCGCAAGCGCTACATCAACCCGGTCGACGTGGGCTGGGACTACCTCGTCAAGCTCGACCACGACTTCGTCGGCCGCGAGGCGCTCGAGCCGTTGAAGGCCAACCCCACCAAGAAGATGGTCACGTTGGAGTGGAACGTCGAGGACATCCTCGACACCTACCGCTCGCACTTCGAGCCCGGCGAGGAGCACCAGCTCATCGGCTTCCCGACCGACAGCCCGTTCGAGAACCCGGGCTGGAGCGCCTACAACGACCAGGTCCTCAAGGACGGCGTCTACGTCGGCATGTCGATGGGGCGCGTCTACTCCTACTACTACCGGAAGATGATCTCGATCTGCCCGATCGACGTCGCGTGCGGCGAGCCGGGCACGGAGGTCAGCGTCCTGTGGGGCGAGCCCGGCACGCGCCAGAAGGAGATCCGCGCGACCGTGTCGGCCTTCCCGATCCTCGACCTGCCACGCAACGAGCAGATCGACGTCAGCACGCTGCCGCGCGTGGTGTCGGCCGGGGGCGCGGCATGAGGCTGGTGAGCTACCGCGACGGCGACGGTTGGCGACCGGGAGTGCTGGTCGGCGACTCGGTCGTCGACGTGGACCGCTGCGGCGGGACGTGGGGCAGCGTGAAGGAGCTGATCGCCACCGCGTCGGCCACGGACCTGGGAAAGCTGGCGTCCGAGGCCGAGCGCGTGGGGGCCGACGCCGGAATCGCGCTGGCCGACGTCGTGCTCGGACCGCCGATCCCCGATCCCGAGAAGGTGCTCTGCATCGGGCTCAACTACCGCGACCACGTCGAGGAGGCCAAGGACGTGGTCGGCGCGGTCCCCGACCCGGTGGTCTTCGCGAAATTCCCCAACGCCCTCGTCGGCGACGGGGCCGATGTGGTCCTGCCCGCCGCGGCCCCGGACCAGGTCGACTACGAGGGCGAGCTCGCGGTCGTGATCGGCAAGACCGCGTCGCGGGTGTCGCAGGCCGACGCGCTCGACCACGTCGCGGGCTACATGAACATGAACGACGTCAGCGCCCGGGACCTGCAGCTCGGCAGCCCGCAGTGGACGATGGGCAAGGCGTTCGACACCTCGGGTCCGTGCGGCCCGGCGCTCGTCACGCGCGACGAGGTGCCGGACCCGCAGGATCTGGAGCTGGAGACGATCCTCAACGGCGAGATCGTGCAGTCGACGTCGACGGGCCTGATGATCCACTCGATCGCGCGCCTGGTCGAGTACATCAGCTCGGTCATCACGCTGGTGCCCGGCGACATCATCTCCACCGGCACGCCGGCCGGTGTCGGCCTGACGCGGGACCCGAAGCTGTTCATGCGCGACGGCGACTCGGTCACGGTCCGGATCACCGGGTTGGGCGAGCTGACCAACCCGGTCGTCGCGGCATGACCTCGCTCCTCGGGGCGCAGGAGCGCGCGGTGCTCGACGCCGTGCCCAGGCAGCTCTACATCGGCGGTCGGTGGCGCGACGGCGAGCAGGGGACCATGGCGGTCGAGGACCCGGCCACCGGTGAGGATCTGTGTGAGGTCGCGAACGCGTCGCCGGCCGACGCGATGGCCGCGCTCGACGCGGCGGTCGCCGCCCAGCCGACATGGGCGCAGCATGCGCCGCGCGAGCGCGGCGAGATCCTGCGCCGGGCCTTCGAGGCGATCATGGACCGCTCCGACGAGCTGGCCCTGTTGATGACGTTGGAGATGGGCAAGCCGCTCGCCGAGGCGCGGGCCGAGGTCCTCTACGGCGCGGAGTTCCTGCGGTGGTTCGCCGAGGAGGCGGTGCGGATCGACGGCCGGTTCGCGGCCGCACCAACGGGGCGCGGGCGGCTGCTCACGATGAAGCAGCCGGTGGGTCCCTGCCTGCTCATCACGCCGTGGAACTTCCCGCTGGCGATGGGCACACGGAAGGTCGGGCCCGCGGTCGCCGCCGGCTGCACCATGGTGGTCAAGCCCGCCCAGCAGACCCCGCTGTCGATGCTCGCCTTCGTGCGGATCATGGAGGAGGCCGGCCTGCCGGGAGGCGTGCTGAACGTCGTCATGTCGTCGCAGGCCGGGGCGACGATGGGCCCGCTGATCGCCGACTCGCGACTGCGCAAGCTCTCGTTCACCGGGTCGACCGAGGTCGGTCGCCGGCTGATGGAGCAGGGCTCGGCGAACCTCCTGCGCCTGTCGATGGAGCTCGGAGGCAACGCGCCGTTCCTGGTCTTCGAGGACGCCGATCTCGAAGACGCCGTCGGAGGCGCGCTGCTGGCCAAGATGCGCAACATGGGGGAGGCCTGCACCGCCGCCAACCGGTTCTACGTCCAGGCGTCGGTCGCGGACGAGTTCGCGACGCTGCTCGCCGAGCGGATGGGCGCGATGCGCGTCGGCCGGGGGAGCGACGCGGCGACCGAGGTCGGTCCGATGATCGACGCCGCGCAGCAGGCCAAGGTCGCGGCGCTGGTCGACGATGCGGTCGGCCGCGGGGCGCGCGCTCTCGTCGGTGGGCGGGTGCCCGAGGGCGCGGGGTACTTCTACGGGCCGACCGTGCTGTCCAACGTGCCCGCCGACGCCGAGCTCCTGCGCGAGGAGATCTTCGGGCCGGTCGCGCCGGTGCTGTCGTTCGCCGATGAGGACGCCGCGATCGCCGCGGCCAACAGCACCAACTACGGTCTGGTGGCGTACGTGTACACCCGCGATCTGGAGCGGGCCTTCAGGGTGACCGAGCGCCTGGAGACGGGCATGGTGGGGCTCAACCAGGGCATCGTGTCCAACGCCGCGGCGCCGTTCGGCGGCGTCAAGCACTCCGGCTTCGGACGGGAGGGCGGCCGTGAGGGGATCGACGAGTACCTCGAGACCAAGTACGTGGCCATGAGGCTCTGAGCGGGAGAACCGCTCACCACGGTCCAGGACCGTAGTCACTGGTTGGCCCGCGGAGTCGTATTAGCGTCCGCCGCTGATCGGTAAGGAGAACGAATGCGGCTGGTTCGCGGCGTGCACCATCTCGCGTTGGCGGTGGGGCACGCGCAGGAGGACTACGACTTCCATACGCAGGTGCTCGGGCTGCGCAGCGTCAAGAAGACGGTGCGCATCGTCGGCAGGGTCCCGGTCTACCACCTGTTCTACGGCAACGCGGGCGGGGATCCGGGATCGCTGCTGACGACGATGCCCTACGGCCGTGTCGGGTTCAAGGGCCGGCGCGGGTCCAATCAGGTCAAGGTCATCAACCTCGCGGTACCGCCGGGCAGCCTGCCGTTCTGGGCCCGGCGCCTCGACGCGTTCGGGATCGGGACGGCCGAAGCCGAGTGGCTCGGGCGGGAGCGGCTGCTGTTCGCCCATCCGTGTGGCATCGAGTACGCGTTCGTCGAGACGCCGACCGTCGACGCCTCCTCGCCGTGGGAGGTCGCGGGTGTCACGGCGCGCAACGCGATCCGCCGGGTTCACGGTGCGACGATCTCCACGCTCGCGATCGACGAGATGTCGGAGTTCCTGGTGCATGGGCTGGGCGCGGTGGAAGCCGGCCGCGACGGCTCGGCCTTGGCCTTCCGCTGTGGAGCCCGCGGGCGCAGCGGGCTGATCGAGCTGATCCATGAACCTGGCCGTGAGCCGGGGACGTGGAAGTTCGGGTCGGGGACCGTCCATCGCCTCGCGCTCGACGTCGGGACGTGCGCCAACCTGCTCGAGGTGAAGGACTGGCTGGAAGGGCTCGGCTACTGCGACGTCTCCGAGCCCAAGTCGGACCGCTACTACTCGTCGTGCTTCGTGCGGACCCCGAGCGGGGTGATGCTGGAGCTGACGGCGGCGACCGAGCTGGGGTTGCTCGCCGACGAGGAGCCGCAGTCGCTCGGCGAGGTCTTCCACCTGCCCGAGGACTTCGAAGGGCGCCCGGCCGAGCTGATGGCGGCCCTCGATCCCATCGAGCTCCGGGATCTGATCGTCCCGGAGACGGGTGGTCCCGCGGCCGGGACCTAGATCACGGCCACGCGCCCGATCCCGCCGTAGCGTCGCCGCTTTCGCAGTCCTAGAACCAGGAGAGCAGACGTGCCAGCAGCACAGCGTTTCGGAGATCGGGTCGCGATCGTGACCGGCGGTGCCGCCGGAATCGGCTACGCCACCGCCAAGGCCTATGCCCGGCTGGGCGCGACGGTCGTGATCGCGGACGTCGACGAGGCCAAGTTGGAGGCCGTGAAGGCCGAGCTCGGGGTCGACGGGATCGCCGGCGACCTGTCGCAAGAGGTGGACGCGGAGCGCCTCGTCTCCTACGCCGTCGAGCGTCACGGCAAGGTCGACATCCTCGTCAACCTCGCCTCGATCTACCCGCCGGGACCCGTCGAGCAGGAGACCGTCGAGGGCTGGCGCAGGGTCATCGGCATCAACCTCGACAGCACGTTCTTGTGCACGCAGAAGGTCCTGCCGCACATGCGTGAGCGCGGCTACGGACGCATCGTCAACACGTCGTCGTCGACCTTCAACAACGGCCAGCCCGGCATGGTGGCCTACGTCACCTCGAAGGGCGGCGTCGTCGCGTTCAGCCGCGTCGTCGCCACCGAGGTCGGCGAGCATGGCATCACGGTCAACACGATCATGCCCGGGCTGATCGCCACCCAGCATGTGCTCGACATGTTCGGGGGCGACCCGACCGCGCGCCAGGCCAACGACGAGTTCTTCGACGTGGCGATCGCGCAGCAGGCCGTGAAGCGGCGCGGGGAACCCGAGGACATCGCCAACGGCATCTTGTTCCTGACCGATGAGGCCTCTGGCTTCATCAGCGGCCAGGTCCTGCAGGTCGACGGCGGCTGGTCCTTCACCGCCTGACTCCGGTCCGGCGCGCCGGGGTTGCTGTCCGACTCCGGCGCGCCCGCTTCGGGACCTAGGTCACTGAGTGACCGTCTCGTCGGCGAGAAGGTCGCGGCGGTCTGGTCAACGACGGACACGATCGGAGGAGAGTGTCAAAGGTCCGTTCCACCCCCATGGGCGACGCGCGCCCGAAGGTCCGTGAGCTCGCATGACGACGTTCTTCCAGTTCGTGGTCATCGGGATCGCGACCGGGGCGGTATACGCGCTCCTCGCGCAGGGCGTGGTGATGATCCATCGCGCATCGGGGATCGTGAACTTCGCGCAGGGCGCGTTCGCCGTCATCGCCGGCTTCGAGTTCGCATCGTTGACCCAGGAGCACGGCTGGTCGGTCTGGCCGGCGTTCGCGTTCCTGGTGGTGGTGGCGGCGCTGTTCGGCGTGGTCATGTACCACGTCGCGGTCCGGCCGCTGCGCGGCGCGTCGCAGCTGACGCAGGTCGTCGCGACGCTCGCGGTGCTCCTGGTCCTCCAGGCCTTGGCCACCCTGCACTGGGCCGACAACACCGTGTTGGTCGACCAGTACCTGTCGGCGTCGACGTTCACGATCGGTGGCGTCACGATCCAGGTCAGCCAGGCCATCCTCGTCGGCGTCGCCTGCGGGCTGACGTCGGTGCTCTGGCTCGCCACGAGGTTCTCCCTCGCCGGGCTCGCGATCCGTGGGGTTGCCGAGAACCGTCGGGCCACCGCCGCGCTGGGATGGTCGCCCGACCTCATCGCGATGGGGGCCTGGGCGATCGGTGCCGCGCTCGGCGCCGCCGCGGGCATGCTCATCGCCCCGGTCGCGGGCGTGCAGATCAGCAACATGGCGTTGTTGCTCGTCGCCACGCTGGCGGCGGCGCTGATCGGCGGCTTCACGTCGTTTCCGCTCGCGCTCGCCGGCGCGATGTTCATCGGCGTCGGCCAGGCCGAGATCAGCAACTACGTCACCGGCATCCAGGGGGCGGCCAACGCGTTCCCGTTCCTGGCGATCGTCGTGGTGCTCATGATCCGTGGCCAGGGACTGCCGATTCGCGGGCACGTCGTCGAGCGGTTCGCCGACCTCGGAAGCGGCAAGGTCCGGCCGCGCGTCGTGCTCCCCGCCGCCACGGTGGCGATCTTGCTGATCCTCGTCGCGTTCGGCGACGAGTTCAACGCCGCGCTGGCCGCGTCGCTGATGTTCGCCATCGTCCTGCTGTCGGTCGTCGTCCTCACCGGATACACCGGGCAGCTGTCGCTCGCGCAGATGAGCTTCGGCGGCATCGGCGCGCTGATCGCCGGGCGGCTGGTCGAGAGCGCCGGGTTCGGGTTCCTCCCGGCCGCGGTCGTCGCGACCGTCGCGACCGTCCCGGTCGGCGTGCTGTTCGCGCTGCCCGCGCTCCGGACACGCGGCATGACGCTGGCGATCGTCACGTTCGGCCTCGGCTCTGCTGTCAGCGAGGTGGTCTTCAACAACGAGAAGTACGTCGGCGGTTCCTCGGGCACGCCCGTCAAGCCGCCGAAGATCCTTGGCCTGGAGGTCGACTCGGTCTCGCACCCGGCGCGCTATGCCGCGCTGTCGCTGATCCTGTTCGTCGCCTGCGCGCTCGTCGTGGCCAACGTCCGCCGCGGTCGCGTCGGCCGGCGCATGATCGCGGTGCGCTCCAACGAGCGGGCCGCCGCCGCGCTCGGCGTCAACGTCTACGGCGTCAAGCTGTATGCCTTCGGGCTCTCGGCCGCGATCGCCGCCATCGGCGGCATCCTGCTCGGGTTCCAGTTCGAGACGATCCAGTACGGGAGCTTCGACCCCTTCAACTCGGTCTTGGCTGCCAGCTACGCGGTGATCGGTGGGGTCGGCTGGGTGATCGGCGCGCTGTTCAGCGCGCCGCTCGCGACCGGGGGCGTCGGCACGTGGCTGCTCGACCAGCTCGGCACCGACGTCGAGAACTACCTGGCGCTGATCGGCGGCATCGGCCTCCTCGGCATGTTGTTGCAGAACCCGAACGGGCTGGCCAGCGACGCGTCGCGGGTCCTCGGGCGGCTCGAGCGACGCCGCGGCCGGCCGCAACGCGACGCGGAAGTCGGCGCGCTCACGGAGGCTGCGGTCGAGAGGGTGCGCGAGGCCGAGCTCGGCATCGAGGGCCTCGAGGTCCGCTACGGCGGCGTCGTGGCGGTCGACGGCGTGACGTTCACGCTGCGGCCCGGGCGCATCACCGGGTTGATCGGCCCCAACGGAGCAGGCAAGACGACGGTGATCGACGCGATCACCGGCTTCGTGCGCCCCGCCGGCGGCCGGATCGTGCTCGCCGGGCAGGACGTGACCCGCTGGCCCACCTATCGTCGCGCCCGCGCGGGCGTCAGCCGCTCGTTCCAATCCCTGGAGCTGTTCGAAGGCGCCACCGTACGCGAGAACCTGCTCGCCGCCTGTGAGGACCGGTCGGCGGTCGCCTACGGCACCGATCTCATCGTCCCTGGTCGCCAGCCGCTGACGGCCGCTGCGGCTGCCGCGGTCCGTGAGTTCGGCCTGGAGGACGACCTCGATCGGCTGCCCTCGGAGCTGTCCTACGGGCGGCGGCGCCTGGTGGCGATCGCGCGGGCCGTGGCCGCGCGACCCCCGGTCCTGCTGTTGGACGAGCCTGCCGCTGGGCTCGATGAGCAAGAGGCGCGCGAGATCTCGCACCTCGTCCGGCGTCTCGCCAGCTCGTGGGGGATCGCGATCCTGCTCGTCGAGCACGACATGCAGTTCGTGATGAGCGTCTGCGACGACATCACGGTGATCGAGTTCGGGCGCCAGATCGCCCAGGGCACGCCTGGCGAGGTGCGGCGCGACCCGAAGGTGATCGCCGCCTACCTCGGCGAGGCCGACGACGAAGCGGGGTCGAGCTCGGACGCGCACGCGTCGACCGGCAACGGCGAGCCGGCGGGGAGCGCTCGATGACCGCGCTGCTGGCCGCCAAGGACCTGGCCGCGGGCTACGACGGGCATCCCGTCGTGCATGGGTTCGACCTCGAGATCCGCGAGGGCGAGGTGATCGCGCTGCTCGGGCCCAACGGGGCGGGCAAGAGCACCACGATGCTCACGCTGGCCGGTGACCTGCCGCAGATCGGCGGCACGGTCGAGATCCTCGGCCAGGCGACCACCGCGCCACTGCACCGGCGTGCCAAGCGCGGCCTGGCGTTCGTGACCGAGGAGCGCTCGGTCCTCATGGGGCTCACCGTGGCGGAGAACCTCCGGCTCGGCCGTTGCGACATCGCGCGCGTGCTGGCGCTGTTCCCGGAGCTGGAGCGGTTGATGAACCGCCGGTGCGGGCTGCTCTCGGGCGGCGAGCAGCAGATCGTCACGCTCGCGCGCGCGCTCGCGCGGCGCCCGCGCGTGTTGCTGGCCGACGAGCTGTCGCTCGGCCTGGCCCCGCTCATCGTCAAGCGGCTGCTGCAGGCGGTGCGCCAGGCAGCCGACGAGGACGGCATCGGCGTGCTGCTCGTCGAGCAGCACGTCACGCAGGTCCTCCGGGTCGCCGACCGGGCCTACGTCATGAGACGCGGGAGGGTCGTGCTCAGCGGTGACGCCGCCGACGTGTCGGCGCGCGTGACGGAGCTGGAGAGCTCCTACATCGTCGAGCAGCAGGATGCCGCAGGGGCGGCGGATCCGGTCTCGCAGTAACCCAACAACAGGAGGAGCACCTCAATGTCCGTACGCGCGCCCCATCGGGCTCGCTCGATCGTCGCTGTGTCCGTCGCGGCGACCGCCGCGCTGGCCATCTCCGCTTGCGGCGGCAGCAGCAGCAACAGCAGCGGCGACAAGGCCGCGGCGGCGACCACCGCGTCGTCGTCAACGAAGACGACCGCCGCCCAGAAGCCCACAGGCACCCCGATCAAGATCCTCGTCGACTCGGGCGTCGGCTCGCCGCTCGGCAGCTTCCCCGGCGTGTGGGCGACCGCGCAGGTCGCGGCCGACAACATCAACAACGCCGGCGGCGTCAACGGCCAGCCGATCGAGATCGTCCAGTGCAACAACCGCATCGAGCCGAACTCCGCCGCCAAGTGCGGCCGCCAGGCGGTCAAGGAACAGGTCACGGCCGTAACCGGTCAGGACGTCTACACGCCGGCGATCTACCCGGCTCTGCAGAAGGCCGGGATCCCGGCCATGTACATGTCGATCACGGCGCCGGACATCGAGGTGCCGATCAGCCACCCCATCTCCGGCGGCGGTGCGGCCGAGCTGTTCGGCGTCCCGCACGCGGCCGCGAAGGCCGGCGCCAAGAGCATCGCCTTCCTGACGATCCAGATCCCGGGCTTCGACGTGGTGCAGAAGAACGCCATCGCCGAGGCCGAGAAGATCGGGCTGAAGGTCGTCAAGACGATCCCCGTGTCGCCGACGTCCACGAGTTTCGCGGCGCCGGTCCAGCAGGCGCGGTCATCGGGTGCCGATGCGGTTGCGCTGCTGGTCGCCGCGCCGCAGATCGCCGGCATCCTCCAGGCCGCGCAGCAGCAGGGGTACAAGCCGAAGTGGGCGGGCGATGCCGGGACGTTCAACACCGAGCAGCTCCAGGCGGCGTCCAAGCTGGCTCCCGACAACCTCTTCCTGGTGTCGAGCATGCCGCCCTCCGGTGCCGGCGATCAGTTCGACGGCATCAAGCGCTTCAACGCGCAGATGGACGCGGCTGCTGCTGCCGGCAACAAGGACGCGGGCGCCAGCGAGCGCTACGAGAACGTGGTGGTCACCTGGGCGACCGTCTACGCGATCGCGGAGATCGGCAAGTCGATCAAGGGCGAGATCAACGCCAAGTCCTTGACGCAGGCGCTGGAGTCCCCGGACACCGTGGCCGAGGTGCCCGGCCTCCTGACGTTCAAGCCCGGCGCAGCCGGTGATGCCAAGTACCCGGCGCTCAAGGACAACGGCCCCTTGTACGTGGGGCAGGTCAAGGACGGCCAGCTGCAAGTGGACAAGCAGACCGTCGCCTCGACCGAGGGCGTGACGCTGCAATAGCGGTCGGTGGTGGCCGGGCGCGTTGTGCGCGTCCGGCCACCCGCCGTCGCCTCTCCCGAGGACTCCGAGATGCTGAACGTCTTGACCGCCTTCACGACGGCGAACGACTCCGCCGGGGCGGTGTACGAGGCCGCTGAGCTGGCGCGCCGCTACGGCGCCCGGCTGACCGTCGCCGCCGGCCGCGAGCAGCCACTGTTCATGACGCTCGTCCCCGAAGGGGTGCTGGCCGCGGAAGACTTGTGGCACCACCTCACCACGTCCCTGCGGGCGGCCATCGACGAGCTTCCTGACGACGTGTCGGTCCGTTGGTCGCTCGACGACGTCTCGTTGCGCAGCGCTGTCGTGTCGGCGATGCGCCGCGAGACCTACGACGTGCTCGTCATCCCGCGATCGGCGGTCCGGCGCCGCTGGCTGCGGCGGCTCGACATCGAGGTCCGCGCGGTATGACCGGCAAGCGCGTTGCCGCGCGGCTGCGCCGGGTCGACGAGGGCTTCCGGCCCGGCGCGCCGGTGGTGCACCGGCGCTTCCTGGTTGGCCGGGACACCGAGCTGGAGCTGCTGACCGCCGACGGCGCGCCGCGGGCTGCGATCGCGCTTCACGGCGAGCCGGGCGTCGGCATGACGTCGTTGGCGCACGTGGCGGCCGCCGCCGCGCCTGGACGGCGTGGCGGCCGCCGCCGCGCCTGGACGGTCGCGACCGCATCGCGCGGGCCGATGTGGACGTCGCCATCAACCAGGTCTGGAACGCGACGCTGATCGCCGAGCTGCGCGAGAACGGCGGCCGGGCCGGTGGTCGCTTCTCCGGCGCGCCGCTGCTGATCCTCCACACGCGCGGTGCGCGGACGGGCGATCCGCGCGAGCACCCGCTCACGTACCAGCGCGTCGACGGCGACTACGCGGTGTTCGCGTCCAACGCCGGCGCGCCGACCCATCCCGCCTGGCTCCACAACCTGCTCGCGCACCCGGTGGCGCGCATCGAAGTGGACGGCGAATCCGTCGAGGTGGTCGCGCGGGTGGCGGACGAGTCCGACTGGGCGCCGATCTGGGAGCGCCAGAAGCAGACGATGCCGTCCCTGGCCCAGTACGAGGCGCAGACCGATCGCCGTTTCCCGGTCGTGCTCCTCCGGCCGCTGTTTCAGACGACCGTGTAGCCGCCGTCGACGACGAGGTTCTCGCCCGTGATGAAGGCGGCGTCGTCGGAGACCAGGAACAGCGCCGCCTTGGCGATGTCCTGGGGCAGGCCGGCGCGCTTGACGATCTGGTGCGCAAGGAACGCCTCGACCAGCCCTTCGGCCTCGGTCATGGCCTCGGTGGCGGGGCTGATGATGAGCCCCGGGCTGATCGCGTTGACGCGGATCCCGTGAGGCCCACCCTCGAGCGCCAGCTCGCGGGTCATGCCGATCACCCCGTGCTTGGCCGCGGCGTGCACGAACCCACCGGGCGCGGAGGTGATCGCGTTGATGCCCTGCATGGACGCGATGTTCACGATCGACCCGCCGCCGCGGGCGACGAGGTGTGGCCACACCGCCTGGGTGACGTGGAAGACGACGTCGAGCTCGTTGCGCAGCGAGGTGCTCCAATCCTCGGCGCTGAGGTCGCCGATCGAGCCGAAGCGCGGCGCAGACGCGTTGTTGTACAAGATGTCGAGCGGCCCGTGGTCGCGGACCGTCTCTTCCACCCACGCCCGGACGGCGTCGCGGTCGCCGAGGTCCAGCGGGTGGGTCGAGTGCATCGTCCCGCCGCGCTCGCGCACCATGGCGACCGTCTCCTCGGCGCCGTCGGCCTTGAGGTCGCAGCCGATGATGCGGGCCCCCTCGGCGGCGAAGAGCAGCGCGGCCTCGCGGCCTTGGCCGCCGCCGGTGCCGGTGATGATCGCGGTCTTGCCCTCCAGACGTCCTGACATGACGCCGGACGCTATGGCCGCTGCGAGTCGGCGCATGTGACCAAAGTCCCCGCCGGTCCTGCCGTGGGGTCGTACGTTGACGCCGTGACCGCGGCGATCCGCATCGCGCTCGAGTCCGCGCGGCCGCCTGGCGACGTGCTGCGTCTCCTGGCTTGCGACCGGCGCCCGTTCGCGCTGGTCGGTAGCTGGGCCGGCGGCGGCGCGATCATCGGCTCCGAGCCGGTCCGGGAGGTCCTAGGGCCCACCGCGCTCGACGCCATCGACATGGACGGGCTCGAGGCTCCGTCGGGGTTCGTCGGGGGCGGCTGGTTCGGGTACTGGGGCTTCGGCCTCGCCGCCTCGATCGAGCGGTTGCCGCCGCCGCCCGCGCGGCCCGCGGCGCTCCCGGCCGCCGATCTGGCCTTCTACGACCACGTCCTCCGCCTCGACCCGGAAGGCCGGTGGTGGTTCGAGGCCCTGCACGAGGATGCGACGGCGCGGCGACTCGACGAGCTCCGGGCGCGGCTCGCCGCTCCCGTGTCCCGGCGGGCGTGGCGGGTCGGTCCGCTGCGGGTGCACGGGGCGGGCGGCGCGGGCCACCGCGCCGCCGTGGCCGACTGCGTGAACCGGATCGCGGCGGGCGAGCTGTTCCAGGCCAACCTCTGCCTGCGTCTCGACGGTCGCGCGACCGGCAGCATGGCCGACGCCTTCGCGGACGCCGCCGGCGAGCTGCAGCCAACCTACGGTGCGTTCATGGGGCTGGATCGTACGGCGTTGCTCAGCTTCTCGCCTGAGCTGTTCCTGCGTCGGCGCGGTCGCGAGGTGGAGACGGCGCCGATCAAGGGGACGAGCGCACGAACGGACGACGACGAGGCCGCTGCCGTCAGCCGGGCCGCGCTCGCGACCTCGGTCAAGGACGCCGCGGAGCACGTGATGATCGTCGACCTGATGCGCAACGACCTCGGGCGTGTCGCGGCGGTCGGGACCGTGCACGCCGACCGCGCCCCTGCCGTCGAAGCTCACCCCGGGGTGTGGCATCTCGTCAGCCGTGTCCGGGCGCGGCTCCGCGACGAGGTCACCGACAGCGCGCTGTTGCGGGCGACGTTCCCGCCAGGATCGGTCACCGGCGCGCCGAAGATCCAGGCCTTGAAGGTGATCGCGGCGTTGGAAGGGACGGGCCGCGAGGTCTACACGGGCGCGATCGGCTTTGTGAGCCCGGCGGCCGGGCTCGAGCTCAACGTGGCGATCCGGACGCTCGAGGTGCGCGACGGCCGAGCCTGGCTCGGATGCGGAGGGGGGATCGTCGCGGACTCGGACCCCGCGCGCGAGCTGGCCGAGGCGCTCGACAAGGCCGCGCCGATCGCCGCGGCCCTGCACACGACGATCGCCGATCGCCGCGGTCCGCGCCGTCGTCGGGCGCCGGCCGAGCTGCCGGGGCTCGGACGTCGACCGGACCTTGCCCAGGGCGTTCTGGAGACCGTCCTCGTCCGCGACCGGCGCGCGGTCGACCTCGGGCGCCATCTCGAACGCATGGCCGCGAGCGCGCGAGCGGCACTCGACCGTGAGCTGCCCTCGACGACGCGGGCGCAAGCCGAGGCCGCGGCGGTGCTCTCGCGCTCGGGGGCGAGCCGCCTGCGGCTGGCGCTCGGCGCGGACGGTCGCTTGGAGGTCGAGACCCATCCCGCGCCGCCCGCGCGTGACCTCCGGCTGCGCCCGGTCGTCCTTGCCGGCGGCCTCGGTGCGCACAAGCTCGTCGATCGGACGCCGTGGGAGGACTACGAGCGCGGCGGTGACGCGGCGCTCATCTGCGACCTCGACGGCGCCGCGCTCGAGGCGTCCAGCGCCAACCTGTGGGCGTTGATCGGACGCCGCCTCGTGACGCCACCGGCCGACGGCCGGATCCTCGACGGGCTCGTGCGACGCCGGTTGCTCGACCTCGGCGCGGTCGAGGGCGTCACGCTCGTCACCGAGCCGCTGTGGTTCGAGCAGGTGAGGGGTGCGGATGCGCTGGTGGTGACGTCGAGCGTCCGTGGCGCCGTCGCCGCCGGGATCGGTCATGCGCCGACGCAACGGGCGCGGGCCCTCGCTGATGCGATGCGGACGGCGCTGCGGCATGACACCGGTGCGGCCCGCGCTCGTGCAGGAGGAGGGCTGCGGTGATCGAGCCGAGCACGACGCGGCCTGCGGTCATGGGCATCGTCAACGTGACGCCCGACAGCTTCTCCGGTGACGGGCTGTTCGGGGACGGCGCGCGCGCCGAGCGACGGGCACGAGCGATGGTCGCGCAGGGCGCCGCCGTCGTCGACGTGGGCGGCGAGTCCACCCGACCTGGTGCCGAACCGGTCGGCGTCGATGACGAGCTGCGACGGGTCGTGCCGCTGCTGGAGCGCATCGGCGACCTCCCGGTCTCGATCGACACGCGGCACGCGGAGGTCGCGCGGACCGCGATCGCGCTCGGCGCGACGATGGTCAACGACGTGACCGCGATGGAGGGCGACCCCGCGATGGCGGCAGTCGTCGCAGGGGCCGACGTCGACGTGTGCCTGGTGCACATGCAGGGTGACCCACGGACGATGCAGCGGGCGCCGCGATACGACGACGTCGTCGACGAGGTCGCCGCCTACCTCGAGCGCCGCATGCTCGCCGCGGCGGCGGCGGGGATCCGCGAGGAGCGGATCTGGCTGGATCCCGGGATCGGGTTCGGCAAGACCCCACAGCAGAACTTCCGGCTGCTCGGCCGGCTGGAGGTCATCGCCGGAATCGGGCGACCGCTGCTGCTCGGCGTCTCCCGCAAGCGCTCGCTGGCCTGGGCGGAGGGGCGCGACGGCACGGTCGGCTCTGTCGCCGCCGGCGTGGCGGCCGCGGTCGCCGCCTTTCATCGCGGCGCGACGATGCTGCGCGCGCACGACGTACCCGAGCACGTCGCGGCGCTTGCCGTGGCCCGGGAGGTGGAGACCGCCGCCCGGACCTGGGTCACTGCCGGGCCGGGCGCCTCTGTCGAGGGTGTGCGGGCACGCTGATCCCATGTTGAGGAGACACCCATGACGCCGAGTGCCACGTCCGCCGCCCTGGACACCGTCAAGCGCTACTACGCCCTGATCGACGGTGGTGACGCCGAGCAGTCCTACCTTCTCTTCGCCGAGGACGCCGTGGTTCGCTTCGGCGACCATCCCGAGTTGAGCGGCCGCGACGCGATCGCGGACCGCGTCCGCACGATGGTCGCCCTCGGCCGCTCGGTCGAGCACGTCATCAAGCGCTCCTACGAGGTGCCGGGCCCCGAGGACCGGACGACGGTGATCTGCGAGGTCACCGTCACCTACGTGATGCTCCGCTCGGGCAACGTGATCCCGCACAACGGCGTCACGATCCACGAGGTCGACCTGCAGGGCCGCATCGTCCGGCAGCGCAATGTGGGCGATCTCCGGCCGGTGATCGAGGATCACGCGGCGCACGCCTGACCGAGCGGGCACGCTGTCGGCCGCAGTCGATGCGTTCGCCGGTGGTCGCCCGGCGCACGTCCACCTCGCCCCTGCCGCCCATCTGTCGTTGCGCAGAGGTATGGCGCCATCGCGTCGTGACCGCAGTCGCTGAGGGGCGGTGGCGTCCAGACGTCCGAAGGCTTGGGTGATCTGGGCGGCCATCCGGGCCTGCTCGGCAGCGCTGAGACCGTTCACGTTCGCCGATCGGGACATGAGCGCCGGTCCTTGACCCGGATCGGAGCGGCGTGAATTGAGCCGGTGATCGTCCTGGTGCAAGGGCGGATGTGTGACTCACGTCCCTGGCAGGTCCGCGAGCAGCCGCCCGAATTGCCCGCGGAAGTAGGCCAGGGGCGCACCGGGGCGGGCGGCTCCCGTGACCGCGTGCGCGAGGAAGACCGTATGGGTTCCGCCGATCGTGGTCCGATCCACGCGGCATTCGAAGGTGGCCAGCGCGTCGTCCAGGAGCGGCTGTCCGTACGCGCCGGCCGTGACCGCGACGTCGTCGAACCTGTCGGGGCCCTTGCCGGCGAAGCGCACGGCGATGCCGGCGTGGGCCTCGGCCAGGATGTTGACCGCGAAGCGTCTCGACCGTCCGATGGCCCGGCCGGTCTCGGACTGCTGGTGCATGCAGACGACGAGCATCGGTGGCTCCAGGGAGAGCGACGTGACCGCGCTGGCGGTGGTCCCGAAGCGCCGCCCGTCGTGCTCGGTCGTGATGACGGTGACCCCGGTCGCGAAGTGCCCGATGAGGTCGCGGAACTCGTCGGCGGCGAGCGGTCGGCGGCCCTGGAGATCCTGCATCGCCGCAACGTCGCCGCTCCTTGGTCGCCGGGCAGTGACCTGGGTTCTGCCCTCGGCGGACGGATGTCACCGCGGACGTCGCCGGTCCGTGGTCGAATGCCAGCACCTCCGGCACTCCTGTCGAATCCGCACCGTCACGGGACGACGGTGGAGGTTCCGGCACGCCGTACGGCAGCTCGGGGCGCGGTCGTCCTCCTCTCGACCGCGCCTCGAGGTCGGGACCCTCTCGCCGCACGGCGTCGCACTATCGTTGGGGGCGCTGGACGCCATGGACGTCATCGGGTCGAAGCTGGAGCCGCCACCGATCTCGGCGGAGGTGATCGCCCGGCCACGTCTGGACCGCCGCCTGCAGCAGCTGCTCGATCGCTTCCGCGTCCTGGTCGTCGCCGCGACCGCGGGCTCGGGCAAGACGACCGCGGTCCAGCAGGCGGCGCGCCGGCGGGACCTGCCTTTCGCCTGGCTGACGCTCGACGACACCGACGGCGCGCCGGGCCGTCTTGTCACCTACCTCGAAGCCGCGGTCGTCCGAGGGCGGCCCGCGGTGGCCGGTGTCGCGACGGGCGCGCTGGCGGCCGGGCTGTCGCACGGCGAAGCGGCCGGCCTGCTCGCGGACGCGATCGGAGACGAGCCGCTCGTGCTCGTGCTCGACAACGCTGAGCGGCTGGATGACTCGTCGGCCGCGTGGGCGGTGATCGGATCGTTCGTCCGCCATGCGGCGGCGTCGGTCCGGGTCATCGTCATCACGCGCCGGGACTCGCTGGCCGTCCTCGCCGCGTTGCCTTCGCCCGACCAGACCGCATGGCTCGACGACGACGACCTCGCGTTCACCACCGACGAGGCCTCGTCGGCGCTCGAGCACCGCGGCGTGACCGAGGTCGACATCGAGGAGGCGGTCCGCGCCGTCGGAGGGTGGGTGACGGGCGTCCTGTTCGAGGCATGGCGCTCGGACGGGCACATCTCGGGCGCCGGGGGCGAGAGCGACCCGCTCTACGGCTACTTCTCATCGCACATCGTCGCCGTTCTCGCTCCGGCGGACCGCGACTTCCTGGTCGTGACCTCGCTCCTGCCCGAGGTCGACGTCGAGCGCGCGTCGGCGCTTGGCGTCACCGACGCTGCCGCGCGGCTGGCGTCGCTGCGGACGGCGCGGGTTCCGGTCACATGGGATCGTCGGCGCCAGGTGATGCGGTGTCACCCGCGGTTCCGTGAGTACCTGCTCGACCACCTCCAACGCCGTCCTCCCGCGGAGCTGGCCGGGCTCCGCCGGCGCAACGGCGCGCAGTTGCTCGCGGCAGGGCACGATGAGGAGGCGACCGAGGAGCTGCTGCGCGCGGGCGATCTCGAGCAGGCGACGATCGCTGCCGAGCGCGTGATCGTCGCGGTCGTCGAGCGCCAGGATCTCGAGATCGCCGACCGCTGGCTCTCGGCCCTGGGCAGCACGGTGGTCGCGCGGTCGCCGACGTTCGCCAGCGCGGAGCTGATGGTCTGCTGGGCCCGGGAGCGCTACGGCGAGGCGATTGCCTTCGCCGACGACCTCGCGCGCGAGGGTCGCCGCGACGAGCTGATCTCAGCGTCGGTGCGCGCCGCCGGCCTGCTGGCCTGGTGCTACATCGTGACCGGCCACCTCCGTGAGGCCGATCTCGTCATCGAGCGGATGCAGCCCGGCCCGGAGCTGGACGCCGTGCGTTACGCCTCCGACGTGATCCGAGGCGAGGCGGTCGCCGGCGTCCCGCTCGTCGGCGGGACGTTCGATGCCGCGGTCCTGACCGCCACGTACTTCGCGGGCCGGTACTCGGAGCTCGTCGAGGAGACGTCGTCGGCGTGGGCGCGCGCGGTTGCCGGCCCGTGGCGGGTCGCGGGACTGCGCGCGTTGGGGCGCACCGAGGAGGCCCTGACGCTGCACGCCCATGCGACGGAGATCGGTGCGTCCGGGTTCAGCCATCGCTACGTCGTCCCGGAGCTGCTGGCCGATGCCGGCCGCGAGCCCGAGGCGCTCGAGAGCGCGGACGCCGGCCGCCGTCGGGCGGTCGAGGAGCGCGCCTCGACCTACGCCGTGGGGATGACCCTCGTCCAGGCGAAGCTCCTGCTGCGACTCAACCGCGACCCGGCCAACGCGCGGCGGCTGCTCGAACCGATCCGGACCGAGGTCGAGAGCATCGGGGCGGGCCTGATGCTCGCCCAGGTCAACATCTGGCTCGGGCTGGCCGCGCTGCTGGATGACCAGGACGACGAGGCGCGAGCCCGCCTCCGGCAGGCGGTCGACGTCCTGCGCACCTCGGACATCATCCATGAGCTCCCCGCTGCGGGCGTGTACCTGGCCGAGGCCGAGTGGCGGGCCGGGGAGGAGGGGCTCGCCGACGAGGCCGCCGACGTTGCCCTCCGGGCGGCCGATCGGCAGGGCACGAGCCACCTGCTGCTGCAGGCGCTCGCGGACTTCCCGGCCGTGCTCTCGCGACGCATCGACGCCGAGCCGCTCGTGGACTCCGTCTGGCACGACCTCGGTCGCGCGCTGTCGGCGCAGCGGCGCGACCTGGCGATCTCCGTCGCGCCGCGGATCTTCCTGCGTGAGTTCGGTGAGATGACCCTGTGCGTCGATGGGGAGGACGTCGACCCGGGGATGACCAAGAGCCTCGAGCTGCTGGCGTTCCTGGCGACGCGCACGTCGATGTCCGCATCGCGCGCCGAGCTGTTGGAGGCGCTCTTCGAGGGGCGGGAGGACGAGTCGGCCAAGGCGTACCTCCGGCAGGCGCTGCGCCGGCTGCGCCGGGTGCTTCCCGACGACGCGGTGCTGACCGACAAGGGCCACGTCCGGATCGCGGACCGCGCCGTCGTGACGGTCGAGTCGACAGCGCTCGAGGCCAAGCTCGCCGAAGCCGTCCGCTTGCGCGGTAAGGCCCGCCTGGCCGCGACGCAGGAGGCCCTGGCGCTCGTAGACCGTGGGGAGTACCTCTCCCAGCTGCGCTCGCTCTGGGCCGAAGACCGCCGCCGCGACCTCTCACAGGCAGCGGCCGATGCGCGCTTCGATGCCGCAGATCTCCTCTTCCGGTCCGGCCGCTTCGACGAGGCGCGCCTGCTCTGCGAGCGCGCGCTGCGCGAAGAGCCGCTGCGCGAGCGCGGATGGCGCCAGCTGATGCGGATCGCCGGGTCGACCGGGGACGACGACGCCCTGCTGGCCGTCTTCCAGGCCTGCCAGGAGGCACTCGGCGAGTTCGGCGTCACGCCCGCGCCGAGCACGACGCAGCTGCTCGACCAGTTGCGGCGCTAGGCGTACGGCCGGCGGCCCGGTGGGTGGGAGCCGGAACCAGCTTTGCAAGCCACCTCTTCTCGCGTTTTCGGGCGCTGTCACGGACGGGCGACATGCTGGGACGACCGGGTCAACGAAGGAGGCGGACGATCGTGCGAGAGGCGAGCAGCGTGAGCGGCGTCGGGACGGAGCGGTTCCCGTGGGCCGTGCGCGAGGCGTGGGAGGACAGCTTCCTGGCGCGCCTGCCCGATCCTGCCGCGCGACTGCTCCTCGACGACGCCCGCCTCACGCGCCTGGCCGCCGGCGAGATCTTCTACCGCGGCGCGCACCACGAGGAGACCGTGACGCTCGCGTTGGTCGTCGACGGCCTGCTGAGAAGCTACGTCAACGGACGCGACCGCCAGGTGACCGTTCGCTACGCGTCCTCGGGCGCGGTCGTCGGCCTCGAGGAGATGCTGCTCGGCGGCACCGGCGAGCTCGGGCGGCGCTCCTCGGAGCGCTGGCGCATGCTCGGTGGCGCGGCGCACGACGGCGAGGCGCTACGGGACAGCCTGGTCCTCAAGATCCGGCCGGCGCGGCTGCGCGCCGCGATGGAGCACGACGTTGCCGTCACGCGCGAGGTCACCGTCCATCTCGCGACGCGGCTGGCCGAGACGCACCGCTCGCTGGCGGCCGACCTCTTCCTGCCGGTCAGCGGCCGGGTCGCTCACCACCTCCTCAACCTGGCCGAGTGGGACGGCTGCGCGATGGTGGTGCGCAAGAGCCATCACCACATCGCCGGCGCGGTCGGCTCGGTCCGCGAGGTCGTGTCCCGCGCCCTGAAGCGCATGGAGCACGACGGGCTGGTCGATCGCGTCGGCGGCCCGGCCGGGCCGCTGCGCCTGGTCGACCCGGCGGCCCTTCATCGTCTCGCCGCGGGCGGCGCGGGAGACGAGCTGGCCGCCTGAGCTCTGTGGGGCGTGAGCCTGACGGGCACCGACTTCGAGGTCGGGGTGCCGGACTCCAGCGCGACGCTGTCGAGGGGCACCAACGCGTTGGTCTCGGGGTAGTAGGCGGCAGCGCAGCCGCGCGGCGTGTCGTAGGCGATGAGGCGGAAGCGCTCGGCGACGCGGTCGCCGGGGCCGACGAGGTCGACCACGTCGCCGTCGGCGAACCCGAGGTCGCGCAGGTCGTGGGCGTTGATCAGGACGACGCGGCGCCCGGCCTTGATCCCGCGGTATCGGTCGTTGAGCCCGTAGATGGTGGTGTTGTACTGGTCGTGCGAGCGGAACGTCTGCAGCAGCAGGTGGCCGTCCGGGACCTCGACGACCTCCTGCGGGTTGACCATCAGCTGCGCGCGCCCGTTCGGCGTCCGGAATTCACGCGCGTCCCGCGGGGGATGGGGGAGGACGAAGCCGTCTTCGGCGCGGTTGTTGAAGTCCTCGAAGCCCGCGATCGCCCCGGCGATCGCGTCGCGGATCATGTTGTAGTCGTCAGCCCATGACAGCCACGGGACCGGGACACGGTCCGGGCCGAGCACCTCGTGGGCCAGCTCGCAGACGATCGCGACCTCGGACTTGACCTCACCCGACGGCGGCTTGAGCCTGCCCCGCGAGGCGTGCACGGCGCTCATCGAGTCCTCTACCGTGACGAACTGCTCGCGCCCGGCGCGCACGTCGACGTCCGTGCGGCCCAGGGCCGGCAGGAGCAGCGCCTCACGCCCGCAGGTCAGGTGCGCGCGGTTGGGCTTGGTCGCGACGTGGACGGTCAGCTCGCAGCGGCGCAGCGCGGCGTCGGTCGCGCCGGTGTCGGGCGAGGCGGACAGGAAGTTGCCGCCCATGGCGATCAACACCTTCACCTTGCCGTCGCGCATGTGCTCGATCGTCTCGACGACGTCGACGCCGTGCTCGCGGGGCATCGGGAAGCCGAGCGCGGCCTCCATCCGGTCCAGGAACTCGGTCGTGGGCTTCTCCCAGATCCCCATCGTGCGGTCGCCCTGCACGTTGGAGTGGCCGCGAACGGGGCACGCGCCGGCGCCGGGCTTGCCGATCATCCCGCGTAACAGCAGGGTGTTGACGACCTCGCGGATCGTCGCGACCGAGTTGCGGTGCTGGGTCAGGCCCATGGCCCAGCAGGCGATCGTGCGCTCGGAGGCCATGACGAGGCGTGCGAGCTCCTCGACCTCCGCGCGCGCCAGGCCCGTGACGCGCGCGGTCTCGTCCCAGTCGATGGTGGCCAGCTCTGCGCGTAGAGCCTCAAGGCCATCGACGTGGGCGGCCAGGAACGCGTGGTCGAGGGTGTCGGCGGCCAAGATGAGGTGGTTGACCGCGCGGAACAGCGCGAGGTCGCCGTTGATGCGGATCGGCAGGTGCAGGTCGGCCAGATGCGCCCCGCGCGCGAGCATGCCGCGGACCTTCTGCGGGTTGTCGAAGCGCGTCAGACCCGCCTCACGCAGCGGGTTGATCGAGACGATCTTCGCGCCGCGCCTCTTGGCCGCCTCCAAGGACGACAACATACGCGGGTGGTTCGTTCCCGGGTTCTGGCCGACGACGAGCAGCAGGTCGGCGTGCTCGACGTCTTGCAGGGAGACCGAGCCCTTGCCGATCCCGATCGTCTGCGTCAGCGCCACGCCCGAGGACTCGTGGCACATGTTGGAGCAGTCGGGCAGGTTGTTGGTGCCCAACGCGCGGACGAGCGCCTGGTAGGCGAAGGCGGCCTCGTTGGACGTGCGCCCGGACGTGTAGAACGCGGCCTCGTCCGGCGAGTCGAGGGCCTTGAGACGGTCGGAGATCAGCCGGTAGGCGTCATCCCAGGAGATCGGCACGTAGGAGTCGGCGCCGGGCGCGAGGTGCAACGGGTGCGTGAGGCGACCCTGCTTGCCGATCCAGTAGTCGCTCTGGGCCGCCATCTCGGCGACGGGCCATTGCGCGAAGAGGTCCGGGCCGGCGCGCAGGAGCGTGGCCTCCTCGGAGACCGCCTTGGCGCCGTTCTCGCAGAACTCCGCGTGGTGGCGGTGCTCGGGGTCGGGCCACGCGCAGCCCATGCAGTCGAAGCCGCCGGCTTGGTTGATCAGCGACAGCGTTCGCGCGGTCCGGGCGACGCCCATCTCGCGCAGGGAGTGGCGCATCGCCGAGAGGACGGCCGGGAGCCCGGCGGCGTGACCGCTCGCACCCGAGACCGTCGGCGGCCGCTCGTCGGATCCGGCGCCGGGACGTGGTGGGCGGCGGGTCAACGCCGGGTGGCGCGCATCGCGTGTCGGCGCATCGGCCTGAGGCTACAGGCCGCGCGTCGCGGTCCCTGTGACCGTGGTCCCGGCGAGCGCCGGGCCCCTGAAACTTGTCATGTCAAGCTCTTTCGCTATTCTCTTGTCATGACAAGTAAATTGGACGCAGGGACGCTCTGATGGAAGCCGTGATCTGGATCGTGCAGATCCTGCTCGCCACCGTGTTCCTCCTCGCCGGGCTCACGAAGCTCGGCCAGCCGCGCGAGAAGCTCGTTGAAGGCCCGATGGCTTGGGCCGGAGACTTCTCCGACGTGCAGGTCAAGGGGATCGGCGCGCTCGAAGTCCTGGCGGCGATCGGCCTCATCCTCCCGGCGGCGCTCGGTGTCGTGCCGGTCCTCACGGCGCTTGCCGCCGCCGGGCTCGTGCTGGTGATGATCGGCGCGGCGCGCACGCACGTCGGTCGAGGCGAGGCGCAGATGGTCCCCGCCAACCTGGTCCTGGGTGCCCTCGCCCTCTTCGTGGCCATCGAGCGCTTCGGCCCGCATTCGCTGTAGGGGGCCGCGATGTCCCCCATGGCTCCAGCCCGTCGACCGAGCGCCGCCCGCACGACGGCCGAGGACGCGCTCACGCTCGGCCCCGTGCACCTCGACATCACCGATGAGGCCCGCTCCCGAGGCTTCTGGCAGGGCCTGATCGGCCTCCGGGAGGTCGATCGTCGCGGCGAGGCCATCCATCTCGGTGTCGACGACGCCGAGTTGGTGGTGCTGCACCCCGGCGCGGTCCGCCCGGCGGCCGGCCGCGGGCGCACCGGCCTCTACCACCTGGCGATCCACCTCTCGAGCGAGGCCGACTTCGCGCGCGTGCTCGGCCGCATCGCCCAGGCCCGCTACCCGCAGTCGCCGACCGATCACGTCATGCACTGGGCCACGTACCTCGACGATCCCGACGGCATCGGCCTCGAGCTGAGCTTCGAGACGATCGACCGGGTCGACCAGTTCACGACCGTCGGTGGGCGCCCGATGGTCGTCGATCGCGACGGACGTCTGCGATCCGGGGTCGAGGCGCTCGACCTGCAGGAGGTCTTCGCGCATCTCGGCGACGGCTCGTACGAGAGGCCGATGGCGCCCGAGGCGCGGATCGGCCACGTCCACCTGACGGTCTCGGACCTGGAGCGGTCGCTGGCGTTCTACGCCGACGTGGTCGGCTTCACGCCTGCCATCGTCGCCCCGGCCCATGGGGCCGGAGACATGTCGGCGGGTGGCAGCTTCCCGCACCGCCTGGCCCTGAACGTCTGGCAGGGACCCGACGCGCGGCCCGCTCCGCCCGGCACGGCGGGCCTGCGCCATTTCGAGATCCGCGCCCACGACGGCAGCGGCAGAGCCGACGGTGCGCTGCGGCACGACCCAGCGGGCAACGCTTTCACCCTGTCAGCCTAAGCTGGCAGGGACGATGAGCGCCACCGACGACACCGACGCGGCCCGTCGCGCGACCTACGTGATGGGCGACGGCATCGCAGCCGACTGGGCGCCTGAGCGGCTCGCCGCCTGGACGGCGTTCGTCGAGCTCGCCGGCCGGATCAAGCAGGTTCACGACAAGGAGTTCGAGGCCGAGCACGCTCTGAGCCTGAGCATGATCGGGCTGATGGGCCGGTTGGCGGTGGCCGAGCGCCGCACGCTCCGCCTGACCGACCTTGCCACGGCGATGGGTCTCAGCCTGGGTCGCGTGTCACGCATCGTCGACATCCTGGAGCGCCGCGGGTTGGTCGAGCGAGGTCCGTGCCCGTCGGACGCTCGGGCCATCAACGCCCACCTGACGCGGCGCGGCCTCGCGCAGGTGCGCAAGGCCCAGGCGACCGTCCGCGCCGCGGTCGAGCGCGACTTCGCGTTCGCGCTGGACGACGACGAGACCGCCGCGCTTGCCGGCGCGCTGGCGCGGATGCTCGCGCGGCTCGGTGGGGGCGACGACGGGGCCGACACCTGCTCCGGCGTGGGCTAGCTGACGCCCTTGCACCTTTGCGGCCGGCTTGGGCGGCATTCCTTCTGCTCGGGCGTTCGGCGCCGGCGGCGCCGCGGCTCGGGGCTCGCATCCTTAAAGCTAGAACGCTAGCTTTAATCTCGTTCGGGAAATGGCCGCGAAGCGCGGTCGGTCGAGGAGGGAGAGCGCGGTGAGCGTCGAGACGTATGTGGGCGGGCGACTCGTGTCCGTCGATGTGATCCACGAGTGGGAGCTTCGGCGCATCGTGCGTGTCGCGCGTTCGTTGCGACGCGCGTTCGGTCTGCCCAAGGCCGACATCGCCCGTGACGAGCGGGGCAGAGCGCGCGACGTCGCCGAGATGCGCGACGCGCTGGTCGATCTGAAGCTCGGCATTGGTGTCGACGCACTGCGGTCGAAGATGCGGCGCCAGGTGGATCTCACCGCGGGCTCGACCAAGGTCATGAACATGGCCGGTCGCGGTCGGCGCCGGTCGAGCGTGATCGAGATGTTCGTGCACGGCTGCGTGGCCGCCGACATGCGGGATCGCTACTTCGGGTTGATGTTGCACAACTCGCGACGCAACCGGCACATGACGCTCGCGGCGAACCCGGACCACCATGTCCTCGAGGCTCATGAGGGCAGTGTTCAGGAGGTCGTCGAGACGACGGGCGGTTCGCCGATGGCCTCACGGTTCTTCGTGCGCTACGGCGTCGAAGACGGTCTGACCTCGCGTCCCGACCCGCTGTTTCCCGAGCAGATCGTTGGCGTCTGCTGCCTCGCCGACGGGACCGAGATCGGCGGTGTTCGTCATCAGCTCCGCGATCACCAGGACGGAATGCACGCTCGCCTGGAGGTCGAGTTCCCCGCCTTGCTGCTGCCGCACATGATTCAGCAGCATCAGATGCATCTCGCCTGCGAGTTCCACCGCTGGTTCAGCGACCTGCTGATCCCGATCAACTACGAGCCCGAGGCGCTTCCGCCCGGACCATGAAGGAGCTGCGCGTGGTCACCGCCGTCTCTGGTGACCTGGCAGGGTGGACGCGGTGAGCTCGGAACCCACTCGCAGATCCCGGCCGGGGGGCCGGTCGGCGCGCGTGCGCGCGGCGGTCCTGGACGCCGCGCTCGCGGCACTGCTCGAGCACGGCTACGACGGGATGAACGTCGCCGACATCGCCCGGACGGCCGGTGTCGCGGAGACCACGGTGTACCGCCGCTGGGCGACGAAGGCCGACCTGGCAGCGGCCGCCATCGGTGAGTTGGCAGTTGTCGAGAACCCGCTGCCCGACACGGGATCGCTGCGTGGCGACTTGCGCGCGCTTCTGGCGCAGATCATGGCTCTGCTGCGCCGGCCGGAGGTTGAGCGGCTGGCACGGGCCGCGGTCGCGCTCGCCGGGGATGATCCGCGCAGGTCCGAAGCCCGCACCGCGTTTTATCGGGCCCGGACCGCAGGCTCAGCGACGGTCGCCGTCCGCGCCATCGAACGCGGCGAGCTGCCCGCGGGCGCCGACGCCGAAGCGGTCATCGAGTACCTGGTCGCGCCCGCCTACCTGCGCCTGCTCCTGACCGGTGGCCCGCTGGACGAGGTGCTCCTGGACGACAGCGTCGATCGGACGATCGCGGCGTTTGCACGCTGAGCGTCGCCTCGGTCCAGGCCTGGAGCAGCCGCACCGACCGCAAAGGCCTGCGGGGCTTTCCTCGTTCTGCGGCGAAACCTGCGTGCCACGCGGATCGCGTGCGGCTTGACCCAGGAGCAGGTCGCGCTCGGCGCGCGGATGGCCCGTCAGCGGGTGACGCGGAACCGCTTGGTGGCCGAGGCGATCTTGTGCCCGGCCTGGCGCAGCGTGACGGTTGCGGTGTAGGTGCCGCGCGGCAGGCGGCCGCGGTGCAGGCGCAGGTCGACGAGGCTGCCGGGAAGGATGCGCTGGGCGGCGATCGTGTCGCGCAGCGTCCCGGAGGCGGAGACGATGCGGCTCGCGCCGCTGATCGGCTCGACCGTGTTGCCGAGGTTGCGCACCGCAAGGACGGCGTTGGTGCCGTCGGCGCTCGCCGGCCCGACGCGTACGCGGAGCTTGCGCCGGGCCGGCGTCGGGCTCAGGCGCAGGCCGCCGAGCAGCCGGTAGCGGACCTTGACGCCGTTGGCCGTGCTGCCTCCCTTCGGCGTTCCGAGGACCTCGATGGCGCCGTAGAGCGAGTCCGATCCGGGGCGTGAGAGCAGCGTCGCCGCCACGGTGCGCGCCTCGCCCGGCGCGAGCGTGAACGCGGTGGCGCCGAGGCGGATCTGAGGGAGCGTCCGGCGGCTGTCGGCGTCGACCGCGCCGGAGCGCGCCTGCACCCATGGGCGCGCGCGGATCCGAACCGCGATCGACCGGTTCGACCCGTTGGCGACCCGCAGCTGCCCGACGGCGCCCGGTGCGGCGGTGTGCTCGATGATGGCGGGCGAGATCGCCAGGCCGCCGGAGGCGGTCGTGGTCGCGGCGGACGCGGCGGCCCCGCCGATGGCGGCGGTCAGGAACGCGAGCGCGGCGATGTGAGTGCGGGTCATGGGCTCTGAGGTCCGTAGGTGATGGTCAACTCGGTCGTGCCGCGGGCGCGTGCGGCGGCGCGGGCGCCGGTGATCGGCTTGTCGTAGGTGTGGAGCTCTCGCCCGTCGGCGCTGAGCCGCGTGGGGGCGACGGTGGCGGTGACGGTCGCCTCCACTCGGTCGGGCGCGGTGCGCTTCAGCGACAGCTCGACCATGCCGTCGACGGTCCCGGTCACGCCCGTGCCGGCCGCGCCGCCTGCGGCCGCGACGAGCGCCGCGGCCACCGCTCCGACGACCCCGAGCGCGATCCGCCGCCTCACCGCGCGGCCTTTTTCGTGCTCTTGGCCACGACGATCACGATCCGCACCTCGCTGGTGCCCTTCGCCGAGCGGTGCCGGAAGATCAGCGTGCGCGACGACGTGTAGGACAGGATCACGGTCAGCTTCCCGCCCGTCGCCGTCGTGGCGCCGGTCACGCCGAACGTGTGCCGGCCGACCTTGTTGAGGATCTCGACCGGAACGCCGCGCGGCGCGCTGCGACGCACTCCGGCGGCCACGCAGGTGAGCCTGCCACGGAAGCGGTAACGGCCACCCGCGCGCAGGACCGGATGGCCGTGCGAGATGCGCCGCGGGCGCTGGTCCAACATCATCGACAACCGCGGGCGTAGGCACTGCGGGAACACCCCGGTGGCCGGGGTCGCCGGGGTGCCCGCGCCGCCGACCGGCCCCGCGGACGCGTCCGCGGCCGGCGCGTGCGGGTCTCCGACCACCACGTTGACGCTCGAGGCGAACGCCGGATCCGCACCGGCGACCGCGATCTCGCCGTCGTAGACGGCGGCCGCGTTGCCGGCGCCGTCGAGCACGCGGACGACGAGGTGGTGGGTGCCGGGCGGGATGTGGCTGAGGTCGACGCGCATCGGAACGCCTGTGACTTGGTGGGCGCACCCCGCGAGCGGGAGGTCTGGCTCTGCGGTCGCGCCGCCGTCGAGGTCGGCGCAGCGGTCGTCGAGCGCGACCTCGCTTGCCGGCTGCCCGTCGAGCAGGGCCTGGGCGCGGGCGACGCCAACGCCTGCGTCGGCGGCGTTGACGGTCAGCGACAGCGCGCCTCGCGCTGGGCTGACGACGCCGCCGACCGAGCCGCTCGGCGCGTCGGCGTCGTCGACCTCCAGCACGAGGGCATCGACCCGCACCGCGCCGGCCGAGCCGGCGCCGCAGCGCTCGCCCGCGGGCCGCGCGCACTCAACGCCGGCCGCGACCCAGCCGCCACTCGCCGCGGCGCCGAAGGCGCCGGGCGGCGTTGCCCACGCGTCGAGCAGGTTGACGGACTCGAGCGTCGCGAGGCTGCTGCGCAGCCGGTAGCGCTGCGGCGTTCCGTCGGCGTAGGGCGCCGTCGCCGGGACGATCGTCCGGACCAGCTGAGCGCCGGTCAGCGTCGTGCCGTTCGGGACGTCGGCGCGCCAGCCCGCCGTCGAACCGCCGGCCGGGTCGGGCCGCGAGAACGACGCGACCAGCGGCGCGCCGCCATCGCACACGCTCGGGGACGTCGCGGTCCCGTCCCCGCCCGTGGTCGTGGCCAGGCCCGCGGCGCCGAGCGGCTGGCCGACCGGCCCGTGGCAGCCCCAGAGCGCCACGGGCCGAGCCTGGGCGGTGGCGCCCGCGCCGAGCGCGAGCACCACCGCGGAGAGCCCGGCGATCCGGGTCGAGCTTCCGATGCGGATCGCCATCCCTCGCTACGGCGTGCCGGCCGACAGGGTGAACGTCAGCGTCTTGCCGTAGGTGCCGGCCGTCAGCACGTCGGTCGCGCCGATCGCCTGGCGCAGGCCGACGGTCAGCGGGGCCGCCACGACGCTGGACGGGAACGCCAGCAGCTGCTGGGCGGTCGCGCCGACCGTCGAGTACGAGCACGTCGGCGCCGCGCTGGTGGTCGCGCACGCCTTCAGCGCGGCGGCCAGCGGCGTGGTGCCGTTCAGCAGGAAGCCGGCGTTCGCGCCGGTGTCGCGGACCGTCAGGACCGACGGGCCGGTCGACGTCGCCGTGCCGGTGATCGACGCGTCGTAGTTGTTGGCCACGCCCGGGACGAAGCTCCCGAGGCTCGCCGCCGTCGTGTTGAGCTTCAGGTCGAGCACGCTGCCGACCGTGCCGCTGACGCCGAGCGTCTGGTCCGAGCCCGTCGGGGCCGGCGGCGTCGGCGGGTCCTCGGCCTTCGGCGCGAACGTCACGCTGAACGACTGGTTCGGCCGGTCGATCGTGAACCACGTGCGGATGCTGTCGAACACGGTCGAGGAGCTCAGGAAGCTCGTCGGCGCGGCCGCGGGCGTGCCGGACGGGATCAGGTTGCTGATCGTGTACGACCCGTCGGGATTGACCGTCGTCTGGGCCTGCGTGCCGTCGAGCGCGAAGACCGTCTGGCGCGCGGCGGTGGTGCCGTAGTCGGCCGGCGGCGTGTTGGAGCCGATCGCGCCCGCGGCGATCTGGCCGTTGGCGATCAGCCGGACCGACTGGGGTGCGTCGAACTGCAGCCGCGGGTTGACGACCGACCAGAACGTCTGGCCGTGCGCCGTGAACGTCAGCGTGCCGGCGAAGTTGATGGCGCCGGTCTTGGCCACCGGGTCATACGTGCCCGACGTGCCCGCTGTCGTCGCGGGGCTGCCGGTGGTCGTGGTCGGGAAGATGTAGGGGTACTTCACCCCAGCGCCCGCCGCCGGCTGCGAGCCCGCCGTGATCGTCGCACCGGCCGCCGGTGACGTCGCCGTGACGCTGCCGCCGCCGATGCCAACCGCGTAGTTCGAAAGCGTGCCGGTCCCCGGAGACGGCTCGTGCGGCACGTTCCAGGTCAGGCTCCCCGACCCGACGTCAAACGAGGCCGCGAGGGCCGTCGAGGGTCCGGACATGAGCGCTGAGGCGGCAATGGCGCCCACCACCAGCGTGCCCGTCCGGCACCGCCCGGCCCCACGGATCATCCTTGTCATTGTTGTTGGTGCTCCTGGTTTGAGAGGGATGTGCGTTCCCGCGCTGTTCCCGCTGCGTCATTAGGTCGCCCTAACGTCGCGCACAGTAGCCGATGCTTCGCTCACATGTAGGGCCCCCTAACTCGTACTGGTCGAAGGTCTAGGGGTGTATGTATTAGGGTGCCCTAAGGCACGCCGCGGCGGCCGCGCTCGCCGCCAAACCGTTCCCGCGGGCGGCGGGCGCGACCAGCGCGGCGAGGCTGTGCCTTGCCGGGCGGCCGATGCTCCACGCCGCTTGGTCGTCGATGGTCGAGCGAGGCGCTTGGCGGGCAGGGGTGCCGCGCAGGCTTCATCGCCGCCCGCTGGAGAGGTGGCCGCCGTGCATCACCGTTGAGTGCTGCGTTCCGCTGTTCGGTCGAGCCGGCATGCCTTGGTTTGGCCGACCCGCGGCGACCCGGCGTATCGTCCGTGGGCACACATCGGCGAACGGAGGGCGGTATGAACGTCGGAATCATCGGGGCGACGGGCAACGCCGGACGGGCGATCTTCGCGGAGGCCGTCGGCCGCGGGCATGAGGCGACCGCGATCGTGCGGCATCCGGAGAAGGCGCGGGAGCTGCTCGGTGGCGACGTCCCGGTACTCGACCGTGACGCCTTCGCCCTCGTTCGCGAAGACCTGGTCGCGTTCGACGTCGTCGTCGACGCGTTCTCCACGGCGCCGGCGCAGGCGTACCGGCACCTGGACCTCGCGGCCCGCGTCATAGGCCTCCTGCGCGAGACGACGGCGCCCCGGCTGGTCTTCATCGTCGGCGCGGGGAGCCTGATGACCGGAGAGGATCACCACCTGCTGGTGGAGGATCTCCGCAAGGCCCCCGAAGCGCGGGCATGGATCGCGACGCCGGAGAGCCAGCTCAAGGAGCTGCGGTTCCTCGAGTGGGTCGACAACGTCGAATGGGTTGCCGTGTCTCCTTCCGAGACGTTCGTTCCCGGCGAGGCCGGCGAGGTGGTGCTCGGACGCGACGAGCTGCTCGTCGCACCGGACGGCGCTTCGCGGGTGACCACGGGGACGATGGCGATGGCGATCCTCGACGAGATCGAGCGCCCCGCTCACCGTCAGGAGCGCTTCACCGTCCGCGACGCGTAGACCAGCCCGGGTCAGTCGGGGACGTCCACGGAGATGAGGTGGCTGGTTTCCGGCGGCGTCTCCGCGAGGTCGATCGTGCGCCGCTGGAAGTCACGGTCGGTTCCGGTGAGCCGCTCGTGGTGCTGGCGCTGGTGCTCCTCCCATGTGGGGACGGCGAACAGCTCGACGTAGGACTCACCGTCTTCGCCTTGCCGGTACAGACCCCATCTGATCGCTCCGGTCCGATAGCGCGATTCGCGCACGCGTGCCATCGCCTCCAGGAATCGCGGTGCGTTCGCCGGCGCGACCCTGTAGAGGACCGTGACCACGACGGGCCTTCCGGCGGCGTCGACGTCTGCGGCGAGCTGCGGCTCGGGCCAGTAGACGACGGTGCTGCGGTCCATCCCGCTGGTGTCGATGAACGGCCAGATGCGAATCGTGGCGGCCGCGGCGGCCGCGATCCCGGCGGCGATCAGCAGCGCCTGCACAAGGCCCAGCCCGCCCGCGAGGGCTCCGAACAGCAAAGCGCCGAGCGCCTGGCTTCCGAACAGGACCACCTGGTAGGCAGCCAGGCTGCGCCCGCGAACCCAGGCCGGCAGGAACAGCTGCAGCGAAGCGTTCACGTTGGACAGCACGACGACCCACGCGATGCCGGCGGGCACCAGCACCACCACCGCAGGCACGACGTCTCGCAGCACGGCGATCACCGCGAGCGCGACGGCGTAGACGCCGCCGGCGGCCGTGATCATCTCGTTGGCCGACATCCGCGAGCGGACCCAGGGCAAGAGCAACGCGCCCCCGATCGCCCCGGCCCCGAGCGCGGCCAGCAACAGGCCATAGCCTCCGGACCCGAGCCCGAGCCGCTGCGAGGCGATCAGGGGCAGCAGCGCGAAGAGCGAACTGGCGGGTACGAGGAACAAGGCCGCGCGAAACATGATCCGCCGGACCACCGGCGCATGGCGCACGTACCGCTCTCCGGCCCGCATGGCCGCGCTGAACGGCTCGGGGGTCCTCACCTTCGCCTCTGGCGGCCGCCAGAGGGCGACCACCCCCGCGTAGCAGAGGGCGCAGGCCGCACCGACCGCGAAGGTCTCGCCCACTCCGGCCTGGGCGATCAGCACCCCGGCAATCGCCGGGCCGACCGCCCGGGCGGCGTTGATGGCGATCGAGTTGAGCGCGGCCGCGGCCGGGACCTCCGAGCGGGGGACGAGCTCTGGGAGCAGCGACTGGTAGGCCGGGTTCCCGAGCACGGCGCCCGAGCCCATCAGGAACATCAACAGAAGCAAGAGCGCCGGGGGCATCTTGTCCGCGAGCGTCAGCACCGCCAGGAGCGCGCCGAACGCCGCCACGCCCGCCTGCGTCGCGATCAACAACCGGCGACGGTCGAGCGTGTCCGCCAGCACCCCGGCGATCAGGCCGAAGAACACGAACGGGAGTGCGTTCGCCGTCTGCACGAGCGCCACGAGGACCGACGCGTGCGGACGGTGCACGAGCAGCCACTGCGCACCGACCGTCTGCAACCAGCTCCCGGTGACGCCGGCCAACGACGCCAGCCACAGGGCACGGAACACCGCGATCCGCAGCGGCGCCCACGGCGATCCCTCGGCGCTCTTGTCGCTTCGATGGGGCGCTGGCGCGCTGATGACGACAGGGTGAACGCCGGCCACGCCGGGTTCAAGCCGCGCCGTGCCATCGGCCCGCGGTCACCGACGCGTCGGCATGCGTCTCGCCGGGATGGAACGTCGCGTCGGCCGCGACTCGCTGGGAAGCAGGGGAAGCAGCGCGAAGAGTCGAGGTCGGCCGCCGTGAGGTGCACGGGGCCCATGGTCGTGGCCGCCGATGCGCCGGTGTCCGCGACGTTCGGGCATCGGTCGCGTCTGCGCGCGCCGCCGACCGGGAACCACGGTCGCGACGACGCCGGAACCGAGCTGACGAGGAGGTCGTCATGAGTGGAGCCGACCGGCCGGTCGCCGTGCTGGGCACCGGCCTGATGGGAACGGCGATGGCCCATCGGATGCTGGACCAGGGTCTGGCGGTCGTCGTCTGGGACCGCACGATCGACCACGCGCGGCCGCTGGCCGAGCGCGGGGCCGAGGTCGCCGCGACGGCGGCCGAGGCGGTGCGCGACGCGCGGGCGGTGATCACGATGCTGCCGACGGCCGACATCGTCCTGGACGTCGTCGAGCCGCTGCTCGACGACTGGCCGCAGACGACGATCTGGCTGCAGATGAGCAGCGTCGGGGCCGGCGAGGCCGACCGCCTCACCGAGATCGCCACCGCGCACGGCGTGACGCTGGTCGACGCGCCGGTCTCGGGCAGCACCCATCCCGCCGAGGAGGGGCTGCTGACGATCCTCGCCTCCGGACCGGACTCCACGCACGCGCCGCTGGAGCCGGTGTTCGCCGCGCTCGGGTCGCGTGTCCAGTGGGTCGGTCCGGCGGGTATGGGCTCGCGCCTGAAGCTGGCGGCCAACCACTGGATGATCGCGATGGTCGCGGCGCTGGCCGAGACGATGCATCTGTGTGGGCTGATGGGGCTCGACGATCGGTATTTCGTCGAGCTGCTCGACGGCGGGCCGCTGGGCTGCTCCTACGGCGTGGAGAAGCTCGGCGAGATGCGGCGCGAGGAGTACCCGGCCGGGTTCCCGGTCCGGCTCGCGCTCAAGGACCTCAAGCTGGTCCGGGAGGTCGCGAGCGCCAACTCGGTCGAGCTGCCGGTGCTCGACGCCGTCCTGGAGCGGATCGGCGACGTGTCCCGAACCCACGCCGACGACGACCTCGCCGCGGTGTACGAGATGAAGCTCCCGGCCGCCGGGTAGCCCGGGCGGCATGGCGGTGGGCGTCCATCGCGTGGTGATCGTCGGCTCCGGCTTCGCGGGGCTGTTCGCCGCTCGCCGCCTGGAGGGGGCGCCGTGCGAGGTGACGGTCGTCGACCGCCGGACCTACCACCTCTTCCAGCCGCTGCTCTACCAGGTCGCCACCGGGATCCTGTCCGAGGGCGACGTCGCGCCGCCGACGCGCGAGGTCCTGCGCCGCCAGCCCAACGCGCGCGTCGTGCTGGGCGAGGTCGTCGACGTCGACGCCGCCGCGCGCGTCGTGACCGCCCGCTCGCCGGTCGGCGAGACGGCGCTGGGCTACGACAGCCTGATCGTCGCCGCCGGCTCCGCGCCGTCCTACTTCGGCCACGACGAGTTCGCCGTCCACGCCCCGGGCCTGAAGTCGCTGGACGACGCGCTGGAGGTCCGCGGCCGGATCTTCGGCGCGTTCGAGATGGCCGAGAGCGAGCCGGACCCCGAGCGGCGCGCCGCGTGGCTGACGTTCGCGCTGGTCGGCGCCGGGCCGACCGGGGTGGAGCTGGCCGGCCAGATCGCCGAGCTGTCGCGGCAGAGCCTGCGCGGGCGCTACCGCGCGATCGACCCGGCGACGGCGCGGATCGTGCTGCTCGACGGCGCGCCGCGGATCCTGCCCGCCTTCGACGAGCGCCTGTCGGCGCGGGCGGCCGACCGGCTGCGCGAGCTGGGGGTGGAGATCGAGCCGTCGGCGATGGTCGTCGGCGTCGACGCCGACGGGATCGACGTCCAGGGGTCTGACGGGGCACGGCGCCGGCTGGTCACGCGGACCAAGGTCTGGTCGGCCGGCGTGCAGGCCTCGCCGCTGGGCGCGCTGCTCGCGCGGCGCGCCGGGGCCGCGCTCGGCCGCCACGGGCAGGTCGAGGTCGAGCCCGACTGCACCCTGCCCGGCCATCCCGAGATCTTCGTCGTCGGCGACCTGATGTCCTTGGACGGGCTGCCGGGCCTGGCGGAGGTCGCGATGCAGTCCGGGCTGCACGCCGCGTCGGAGATCGACCGGCGGCTGGGCGGCGATCCCCGGCCGCGTCGCTTTCAGTACCGCGACCTCGGATCGCTGGCGGCGATCTCGCGCGGGTACGCGATCGGCCAGCGCGGCCGCGTCCAGGTGTGGGGACGGCCCGGGTGGGTGATCTGGCTCACGGTGCACTTGGTGTTCCTAACTGGTTTCAAGAGTCGCGTGGCCGCGCTGTTCCACTGGGTCTTCAGCCTCTTCGGCCGGGCGCGCTACGAGCAGTCGACGACCCTGCGGCAGGTGACGGCCCGGACCGCGTCGCCGTCGCGGCCCGGCTGAGGCGAGGTTCTCCGCGGCGATGGACATCCCGGCCGGCTTCAACCCGTCGCTGATCCTGGCGCTCAACCTCGCGGGCACGTTCATCTTCGGGCTGAGCGGCGGGCTGGCCGCGGTCCGCGCCAAGCTGGACATGTTCGGCGTCGTCGTGCTCGCCGCCGTCGTGGCGCTGGCGGGCGGGATCACGCGCGACCTGCTGATCGGGACGCCGCCGGCGACGTTCCGCGACTGGCGCTACCTGGTGGCCGCGGGGGCCGCCGGGCTCGTCTCGTTCTTCGCGCGGCCGCTGCTGGACCGCGTCAACCGCAGCGTGCTGGTCTTCGACGCGTTCGGCCTCGGCCTCTTCTGCGTCACCGGCTCCACCAAGGCCTTGGACTTCCGGCTGGGCCCGGCGCAGGCGATCCTGCTCGGGGCGATCACCGGGATCGGCGGCGGCATGCTCCGCGACGTCCTGCTGCGCGAGGTGCCGACCGTCCTGCGGCAGGAGCTGTACGCGATCCCGGCGCTGCTGGGGGCGGGCGTGCTCGTGCTCGCCCAGAAGACGGGCCACACGGGGCCGGTCTTCCCGATCCTCGGCGTGGCCGTGTGCGTCGTCGTGCGGCTCGTCAGCCTCCACTACGACGTCAGCGTCCCGATCGCGCCCAGCGAGCGCGAGGGCGGGCAGGGCGACGGGCGGCTGAGCCAGGCCGCGAGCCGGCTGCGCCGTCAGGGGTCGGAGCGATGGAGGCGCCGCTCGTCCTCCGGCGGGCGGTCCTCGCGGCCGGGCGGCCCGTAGGTCGTGCGCGACCGCCGCCTTGGCCGCTCACCGACGCTCCCCCGCGGCCGGCGGGTTTGGCGTCACCTCGAGTGACGCTCGCCGCGCATCGTCGAGCACCACGTCCTGCGCAGGCGTGAGTGCTTCGCTCCTATGCGGGCGTCCGTTGGCGCCGGGCCGGGGGCAGTGGCCAACGCAGCCAGTCCTCGAAGATCCGACCGGCCGCGGCCAGGCCGTCGCCCTCCGCTCGGATCGAGGCACCGAAGGCCTCGGCGCGCCCGGCGACTCCTGGAGCGCGTAGCGTGGTCAGTCCGGCGCGGAGGCGGTCGCGGTCGAGATCCCGGAACGGGACATGCGCGCCGATGCCGAGGCGGACGATGTGCTCTCCCCACCAGGGCTGGTCGCCGAGGATGGAGCAGACCATCGTCGGCAGGCCGGCGCCGAGCGAGGCGTGCAGCGTGCCGATGCCGCCGTGGTGCACCGCGGCGGAGCAGCGGGTGAAGAGGCGGTCGTGGTCGACGGTGCCGGCCGCGAAGAGATGGTCCGGCAGCTCGTCGTCGGCGGGCACGCAGTTCTCGCTGACGATCGCCCGCAGGCCGAGCCCCTCGGTGACGGCGGCGATGTCGTCGAGCAGGGGGCGCGGGTCGAGCACGGGCATGCTGCCGAAGCCGAGGAAGACGGGCGGTTCGCCCGCGTCGAGCCAGGCTTCCAGGTCTGCCGGCAGGGTCTCCCCGAGATCGTCGCGCAGCTCCGCCGGCAGGGTCCAGGGCGCCGTCACCGCGATGTGGTCGGGCCAGTCGGAGGGCCGCGGGAAGAGGCTCGAGCTGAGCGCGTACAGCGCCAGGTGGCGGGGGTCGCGCATCAGCCGTCGGATGGTCGGCGCCGCGCTCGGCGCGAGTCCCAGCTCCGCCCGGAACGCGTCGACCGGACCGGACACCTCGCGCCACCAGACCCGGATGGACAGCTCGTGCGCGGCCATGCGCAGCGTGGGCGAGCGCAGCCGGCCGCGCGTCGTGAACGGCGCGTACTCGCGCGACGGCGCCAGCGGGAACGGCACGTAGATCGCGACCGGGACACGGAGCGCGTCGCCGAGCGCGACGGCGCGGTCGATCGTGATGTGGTTGCCGACCAGCACGTCGGCGCCCTCTGCGGCGGCGCGGTGCGCGGCGTCGAGCTCGGGCGCGTGGTGCCGGTACTCCTGCGCCCAGCGGCGCATGAAGGTGAGGCCGCCGGTCTGGAGCAGCTGCTGCCCCTCTGGCGTCCGCAGCCATGCCATCATGTCCAAGGGCAGTGGCGCGGCTCGGAGGCCGGTCTGCTCGACGAAGGCGCGGAACTCCTCGGGCACCGCGACCGTGACGTCGTGGCCACCCCGGGTGAGCACCCAGCCGAGCGCGACGATCGGCGCGACGTCGCCGCGGGTGCCGTGGGCGAACAGCACGATCCTCATGGGTGCAGCGCCTCCACCAGCTCGCGGATGGCCTTCTTCGTCGCTGCCGCGCCGAGACCGCGGTCGCGGCGCAGCAACTTCCAGGTGTACACGTCGGTCGCGCAGGCGAGCAGGTCCAGCCGGCGCTGCCGCGCGGCGCCCCGCAGCCCCGTCAACGCCGCGGGGAAGGATGCCTCGACCCAGCGGCGGTGGTCCGCCCGCCCGCCGTCGAGGAACGTGCGCAGCGCCGGCCTTCGCACCTCGAGCGCGAGCGCCCGGATCACGGCGTCGCCGACGTGCTCGTAGTTATCGATGAGGATGTCGATCGCGCCCGCCACGTCATCCGGCGTCGCGGGCGGCCGTGCCAGCCGGCCCTCGGCCTGATACTCGAGCACCGCCGCCGCGACGTCCTCCTTGGTGCCGAAGTGGTTCACGACCGTCTGCAGCGCCACGCCCGCCCGCGCGGCGATCTGCTTGAGCGTGATGTCGTCGAACCACTGCTCCAGGTACAGCTCGAGGGTCGCATCGATGATCCGCTGCCGGGTGGCGGCGGTCGACGCGGCGCGCTCTCGCATGCGGTACTGCCGGGTCTTGGGCCGCTCCGGCAAATTCATTTGAAAACGATGCTAGTGAAATGGTGGGCACAGGGCAAGCCCGGCGTGCGCCGACTTCGGCCGCACGTTCCGTGTCGCGTCCAACCTCGCGTTCGCCGCGTCGACGTTCACGGGGTTTGGTGCCGCGGCTCCCCGCGACAAATGACGTGCCGGCGTTGCCATGTCGGCCGGTGGCCGATCCGTCGGGTGCCTGATGACGCGGCGGGCGCTGCCCGGCAGCATCGCCGGCATGGCCGACAAAGACTTCTTCGTGTTGGACGCGGTCGTCCATCCGTTCAACTTCGACAAGAGCAACTACGCCGAGCCCGAGGGCGCGCGTGCCATGGCGGAGATGGCCGCGGCGTTCGCCAGCACGGCGGCCGACGAGGGCTACCAGCTGGACCGCGAGCTGTTCATGCGCGACTGGACGGTCGACGAGCTGGCGAACATCTTGTTCCGGGAGAGCCGCACCGACGCGGCGGTCATCATGTCGCTGCCGGTCTTCTCGTTCAAGGACGGCCTCAGCTCGCTGGAGAAGTCGCTCGACGCTCTGGAGCGCTACCCGACGCGGTTCGTCGGCGGCTACGCGTGCGTGGACCCGATGCGCGGCAAGGACGCGCTCGTCGAGCTCGAGCGCCAGGTCGAGCTGTTCAAGCCCTACGGCGGCGCGCTGGGCCTGAAGATGTACCCGGCCAGCTGGCACGACGGCAAGATCGAGTCGTGGAAGATGAACGACCCCAAGATCGCCTATCCGGTGATCGAGAAGGCGCTCGAGCTGGGCCTGCGCCACGTCGCGGTGCACAAGTCGATCCCGATCGAGCCGATCGAGTTCGGCGACGCCTTCAACCCGAGCGACTTCGAGGGCGCGGCGGTCCACTTCCCGGAGATGAACTTCGAGATCGTCCACGGCGGCGTCGCGTTCATCGAGGAGACCGCCCTGCTGCTGGCCCGGTTCCCCAACATCTACGTGAACATGGAGAACCTCAACATGGTCGTCGCGCGCCGGCCGCGCGTGATGGCCCAGATCATGTTGGGGCTGATGCACGAGGGCGGCCAGGCCGTCATGCAGAAGCTGTTCTGGGGCACGGGCACGACGCAGTACCACCCGCGCCCGTGCGTCGAGGCGATGAAGGCCTTCACCTTCCCGGAGGACCTCCTGGAGCGCTACGGCCTGTACATCCCGCTGGAGCAGATCACCGACGAGGACAAGCAGGGCCTGTTCGCCGGCAACTTCTGCCGCCTGCACGGCCTGGACCTCGACGCGATCAAGGCCGGCCAGCGGGGCGACGCCTTCTCCGACGTCACCGAGCTCGAGGCGCCGTGGTCCAACGCCCGGCCCCTGACGCCCGCGGCGGCCTGAGATGGCTGCCGAGCTGCAGGCGCGGATCTACGGCTGCCTCGAGCAGATCGTGGATCCGTGCAGCGCCGCGACCGTCTCGCCGATGAACCTCGTCGAGATGGGGCTGATCAAGGACGTGCGCATCTCCGAGGGCGCCGACCGCGTCGACGTCGACCTGCGGCTCAGCTCGCCGCAGTGCCTGATGGTGGCCTACATGACCAAGGAGGCGCGGCGGCTGATCCTCGAGCTCCCGGGCGTGGAGCAGGTCGAGGTGCACTCCGACGCCGGGCTGGACTGGTCGCCCGACGACATCCACCCGCGCGCGCGGGCGCGCCGACGCCGCCTGCTCGCGGCTCGCGCGGCCGAGGCGGGCGTCCGATGACCGCCGTCATCACGGTCGCGCCGACGGGGCCGATCGCCTCCCGGGCCGACAACCCCACGCTCCCGGTCACCCCGGAGGAGATCGCCGACGCGGTCGCCGAGGCGCATGACCTCGGCGCGGCCGTCGCGCACCTCCACCTGCGCGGGCCCGACGAGCGGCCCACGACCGACCCGGACATCATCCGGCGGGCGATGGACCTGATCGCCGAGCGCTGCGACATCCTGATCCAGCTCTCGACCGGCGTCGGCCTCGGCGTCCCGCTCAGCGAGCGCGCGCGGCTCGTCGAGCTGCGGCCCGAGATGGCCACGTTGAACGTGTGCTCGATGACGTTCGGCCGGGCTGAGTTCTCCAACCCGCTGCCCGACGTCGAGCGCCTCGCCGGCCGCATGCTCGAGCTGGGCGTCAAGCCGGAGCTCGAGATCTACGACACCGGCCACCTCGACGTCTGCCTCCGCCTGCGCGACGCCGGCCTGCTCGCCGATCCGCTGCAGTTCAGCGTCGTGCTCGGCGTCCCGGGCGGCATGGCCGCGACGCCGGAGAACCTCCTGCTCATGGCCTCACGCATCCCCAGCGACGCCAACTGGCAGGTGATCGCGATCGGCAAGGCAAACCTCCAGCTGACGGCGATGGGCCTCGCGCTGGGCGGCAACGCCCGCGCCGGCCTCGAGGACGCGCTGCACATCAGCAAGGGCGTGCTCGCCGACGGCAACGCGCCGCTCGTGCGCCGCGCGGTCCAGCTGGCCGAGGGCCTCGGCCGGCCGGCCGCCGGCCCGGCGCAGGCGCGCGAGATCCTGGCCCTGCCGGCGGTGGTCTGAGGCCATGTCCGACGGCATCGCGCCCGCCCCCGGGGTGCTTGCGTCGCGCGAGAGCCTCCACGAGTCGGTCGCGCACGACGCCCTCGTGCATCTCGGGCGCACCGACGCGGCGGTCACCGTGGCCTTCGGCGGCACCCTGATCGGGCGCCTCGCCCGCACGGTGTCGACGATCTCCCACGATCCGCCGCGGCTGCTCGTCGCGCTGGACGGCGAGGGCCGGACCGCCGAGGGCCTCGACGCCGTCGGCGCGTTCGCCGTCAACCTCCTCGACGGCCCCGCCGACGCCATGACCCGGCGCTTCGCCGGCAACGGCGACGTGGGCCTGGAGTGGTTCTCGGTCGCGCGCGGCTCGTCGAGCGGCACCCCGCTGCTGCGCGAGGCCGCGGCGCAGCTGGAGTGCGTCGTGCAGGACGCGTGCACGGTCGGCGACGTACGGGTCTACGTCGCCGGCGTCGTCGACGTGCGCGCTCGGACCGGCGCCTCGTTGCGCGCACTCGACGACGGCCTGCGCAGCCTCGTCGCCTCGCGCGACGACGAGACCTACCACGCGCTCCGCAAGCTCGTGCTCGCGCGCGAGATCCCGCTCGACAACGAGCTGCTGGTCGAGGACGTCGTCGAGCATCTGGGCGTCGAGCGCGCCAACGTCACCTATGCCTTGGCGCGGCTCACGCACGAGGGCCTCGTCACGCGTCAGTCGTCCGAGCGGTACCTGATCACCCCCGTCGACGAGCACCTCCTGGTCACGCTGCTGCACGCCCGCCGGACGCTGCTCATGGGCGTGACCGACGCGCTGATCGACGAGCTCACCGACGAGGAGATCGCGACGGTCGTCGAGGCGGCCGAGGCCACGCGGCGCCCGAAGGGGACGACCGACTTCGGCTTGGAGAACGACCGCTCCGCTCAGATCTTCCGCGCGTTCAACGAGGTCATCGTCGGCCTGTCGGGCAACTCGGTCCTCCTGGACGAGTACCGGCGCCTGAGCGTCCCGACGGTGATGGGCCGCATCCTGTGGCGCATGGACTGGTCGACGCTGCACGACCGGCTCAGCGAGCACGCGATCGAGTTCGCCACCGCGCTGGCCGCTCGGGACCGGGCCGACGCCATCCGCGCGATCCGCGCGTTCAACGACTCGGTGCACAAGTACGCGGTCGGCGTGCTGGAGGCGACCGGAGGGCGGCTCTGATGGCGCGGTCCTACGCGAGCGGGATCGTCGCCGCCCCGGTCGACGACGTCTGGCGCCTGGTGCGCCGCTTCGACGGCCTGCCCGAGTGGCATCCGTTCGTGGAGACGTGTGACATGGTCGACGGCGCCGACCCGGCGGCGGTGGGAGCCCATCGGCGGCAACGCCTGGCCAACGGCGGCGTGGCGCGAGCCCGCCTGGCCGGCCTCGACGACGAGCATCGCTCGCTCGTGTACGAGATGCTCGACGGACCGTGGCCCGTGCGGAACTACCTCGCCACGATCCGCGTCTTCCCGATCACCACGACGGGCGACACGTTCGTCGAGTGGAGCGGGCGCTACGACGCCGATGCCGCCGTCGAGCCGGAGCTTGCCCACGACTTCGGCGTGGCGACGTACGACGCCGGCGTGCGGGCGCTCCAGGAGTGGTTCGCCACCACGCGCCCGAAGGCGTAGCTCCGCTGCGTCCTCTGACGCGGAGCAACACGTCGTTTGACCGATGAACGCCGTCGCGTGGGCTGGTGAGCTTGCCATGGGTCGTCCGCCAGGGCGCGATCGCCAACGTGGAGGAAGAGATGGGACAGGAGAGCATGGACTCGGCACCGGACTTCGACGCGGTCATCATCGGAGCCGGCTACAGCGGCATGCGCATGCTCGTCGAGCTCAGACGGCTGGGCATGACGGCACGCATCTTCGAGACCGGTGCGGAGGTCGGCGGCACGTGGTACTGGAACCGGTACCCCGGCGCGCGCACCGACAGCGAGGCGTGGGTCTACTGCTATGACTTCGACGACGACCTGCTGGACGAGTGGGACTGGGCCGAGCGCTACCCCACGCAGGCGCAGTCGCTCGCCTACCTGACGCACGTCGCCGATCGCTTCGACCTGCGTCGCGACATCACGTTCAACACCACCGTGACCGGCGCGCGCTGGTCGGACGAGACGGCGGCCTGGGTCGTCGAGACGTCGGACGGCGCGAGCACGACCGCTCGCTTCCTGGTCAGCGCGATGGGGCAGCAGTGCGTCGTCGTCGACCCGCCGTTCCCGGGCGCCACGACCTTTCAGGGCGAGTCCTACAACAGCAACCGGTGGCCGGACCGGAACACCGACTTCGCGGGCAAGCGCGTGGCGATCGTCGGCGCCGGCGCCACGGCGATCCAGATGATCCCGATCGTCGCCGAGGAGGCGGCCGAGCTGGTCGTCTTCCAGCGCACGCCCAACTACGTCCTGCCGGCGCGCAACTACGTGACCACCGAGGAGCAGCGCAACTCGATCAAGCGCCAGTACCGCGCGGTGTGGGACCACGCGTACAACCATCCGTTCGGGCAGTACTTCCCGCCCGCCAACCGCGTCAGCGCGGACGTCCCGGACCCGGAGGAACGGCGCCGGATCTTCGAGTACGGGTGGGAGCGTGGTGGGTTCCGCTTCCTGTTCGAGACGTTCGACGACCTGACCACGAACCAGGCCTGCAACGACGAGGCCTCGGAGTTCGTCCGCGACCGGATCCGCGCCATCGTCCACGACCCGGAGACCGCGGAGCGGCTGTGCCCGAAGGACTACCCGTTGGGCGGCAAGCGTCCGCCCGCCGGGCACTTCTACTACGAGACGTTCAACCTCCCGCACGTCAAGTTGGTGTCGTTGCCCGAGACGCCGATCGCCGAGGTCACGCCGACCGGCATCCGGATGGAGGACGGGACGCTGCACGAGGTCGACGTGATCATCTGGGCGCTCGGCTTCGACGCCGTGACCGGAGCGCTGATCCGCCTCGGCGTGGAGGGGCGCGACGGCGTCACGATCGGCGAGGCGTGGGACTCGGACAAGCCGGCGCAGCACTTCGGGCTGACGACGCCGGGCTTCCCGAACATGTTCGCCCTCGCGGGACCGCAGGGCGCGTTCGGCAACTTCCAGTCGTTCATGACCAAGCAGGTCGAGTGGGTCGGCAGCGTCATGGCCCACATGGCCGACAGCGGCGACGCGGCGGTCGAGGTGACCAGGGAGTGCGCGTACGACTGGGCCGAGGCGTGCGAGGAGGCCATCGACGCGACCGTGCTGATGGGCGGCGTGGCCGGGCACTCGTGGTTCCTCGGCGCGAACGTCGAGGGGAAGAAGGCGCGGGTGATGTTCTACTTCGGCGGGGTCAACACCTACAACAAGATGTTGGCCGAGTCCACCGAGAACGGCTTTCCGGGCTACGAGTTCCGGGCCGCCCGCGCCACCGCGACCGTGGAGGCCTGAGCCATGTCCAGCGTGGAGAACGAGGGCGTCCACCGCCTGAACAACGAGCTCCGGGACGCCTGGCAGGCGCAGGCCGTGCCCGGCTACCCCGAGACCCGGCGGATCTTCGACGAGTGGCTGGCGCAGCTGGCCGTGCCCGAGACGGCGCGGTTCTCGCCCGGCTACGCCGGCCGCGTGCCGGTGCTCCACGTCGGCACCCCGGAGAGCGAGGGCTCGTCGCGGACGGTCCTGCACTTCCACTCGGGCGGCTACCTGATGGGATCGGCGCACGGCTACCGGTCGTTCGGCGGGTACCTCAGCGCGCACACGCGGTCGCGCGTCGTGCTCCCCGACTACCGGCTGGCGCCCGAGAACCCGTTCCCGGCGGCGATCGAGGACGGCCTCGAGGTCTACACGCGGCTGCTGGAGGAGGGGCGCGCGGCCGACTCGATCGTCCTGTCGGGCGACTCGGCCGGCGGTGGGCTGGTGTGCGTGCTCGTCCAGTGGATCCGCGACCACGGGCTGCCGCTGCCCGCCGGCGTCGTGAGCCTGTCGCCGGTCGCCGACTACACGCACTCGGGCGCCTCGCGGACCGAGAACGACGGGAAGGACCCGCTCGTGCTCCGCGACCTGCTGCTCGGGATGGGCGCCGACTACTTCGGGGACCGCGACCCGCGTGCGCCCGGCCTCTCACCGGTGTTCGGCAACTGGGCCGGCCTGCCGCCGATGCGTTTCTACGCCGGCTCGATCGAGGTGCTGCGCGACGACGCGAAGCTCTGCGCGGAGGCGGCGGCGGCCGCGGGCGTCGACGCCACCTACACCGAGGGCGAGGACATGGCGCACATCTGGACGCTGTTCGCCGACCGGCTGCCGGAGGCCCGCGCGACGCTCGACGAGATCGGCGACTTCGTCGAGCGCGTCTGCGCGTAGGAGCAGGCCCGTGACCAGCATCGCGGAGCTGCGCGCCGGTTGCGCGGTCGTGACCGGCGCCGGTTCCGGCATCGGCGCGGCCGCGGCGACCCACGCGGCCTCCGAGCTCGGCCTGCCCGTCGCCGTCCTGGACGTCGTGGGCGACCGCGCCGAGACGACCGCGGCGGAGATCACGGCCGCCGGTGGCACCGCGGTCGCGTGGACGGCCGACGTCGCCGACGCGGCGGCGGTCGACGCGGTCGCGGAGGCGGTCCGGGCGCGGCTGGGGCCGGTCACCTTGTTGATGGCCAACGCCGGCGTCGAGCACGCCGGCGCGGTCTGGACGATGCCCGCCGACCAGTGGCGGCGCGTCCAGGACGTCAACGTCAACGGGGTGTTCAACACGCTGCGCGCGTTCGTCGGGCCGATGGTCGAGGCCCGGCGAAGAGCCCACGTCGTGTGCGTCGCCTCGATCGGCGCGCTCGCGATCCGCCCGGAGATGAGCGCGTACATCGTGAGCAAGCACGCGACGCTGGCGCTGGCCGAGTCGCTGACCGTCGACCTCGCGGCGGCCGGGGCGGACATCGGCGTCTCGGTCCTCCTGCCGGGACCGGTGGCGACGCGCATCGCCGTCGACGCGCTGGTCGCCCCGACCGACGGGGCCGAGCCGGCCCGTCGCCGGTTGGCGACGCTGCTGGACGCCGAGGGGCTGGCCCCGAGCGAGATCGCCGCGACCGCGTTCGCCGGCGTCGCCGAGGACCGCGAGTGGATCTACACGCATCCGCGGCTGACCGGCGTGACGGTCGCGGAGCGCGTCGCCAAGCTCGAGGCGAGCGTCGCGCGTCCGATCTAGTGTCGCCTCCGTACGGGACGAATGACCCACTGCCCGGTGCGACTCGCGGCGCAGCCGGGGTCGGGTCAAACGCCCGATGGCAGGCCCTGGGCAAGCTGGTTGGCTGGCCCTGATGTCGTCGCACACACACCGTCGCCGTCGTACGGCGACCTCGCTCAAGGACGCAGCCTGATGCTCTGGCCGTTCATCATCACCGGTCTGGTCAGCGGCGCCGTGTACGGCCTCGCCGGGGTCGGCCTGGTGTTGACGTACAAGACCTCCGCCGTCTTCAACTTCGCCCACGGCGCGCTGGCCACCGTATCGGCCTTCCTGTTCTACGCGATGTCGGTCCAGCACGGCCTGGCCTGGCCCGTCGCCGCCGCGATCGCGATCCTCGTCGTCGGGCCGCTGCTGGCGCTGGGGCTCGAGTACCTGACGCGGTCGATCGTCGGCGAGAACCTCGCGGTGCAGGTGACGGCGACGGTCGGCGTCCTGCTGATCGTCCAGGCGATCTTCGTGCTGATCTACGGCGTCACCCAGACGCGTTCGGTGCCGGTGTTCCTCGCGTCGGGCCAGACGCGCATCGGCTCCACCTTCATCCAGCACTCGGACATCATCACGTTCGCGTTCTCGCTCGTGGCGACGGCGGGGCTCTACCTCTTCTTCCGGTTCGGGCGGATGGGCACCGCGATGCGCGCGGTCGTCGACGATCCGTCGCTCGTCGAGATCTCCGGCATGAGCACGACGCGGGTGCGGCGCGTCGCGTGGCTGATCGGCGTCGTCTTCGCCTCGGCGTGCGGCGTGCTGTTCGCGCCGTTGGTGCAGTTGGACTCGACGGTGATCACGCTGCTCGTCGTCCAGGCCTTCGGCGCCGCCGCGCTGGGGGCGTTCCGCAGCCTGCCGCTGACGTTCGCGGGCGGCCTGCTGATCGGCGTGCTCGCGTCCCTGTGCACGAAGTGGTTCACCAGCGGCGTCCTCGCCGGCCTGCCTCCGGCCGTGCCGTTCATCGTCCTGTTCGTCGCGCTGCTGGTCTTCCCGAAGCGCTACCTGGTCGAGCAGTCGCGGTCGATCCCGCTGCCGCGGCCGGCGTGGACGGCGCCGATGCCGATGCAGATCGGGCTCGGCGGCGCCGTCGTCGTCGTGCTCCTGCTGGTGCCGACGTTCGCCGGCGTCCATCTCGACGACTGGACGACGGCGCTGGGCACGATCATCCTCTTCCTGTCGCTGGGCCTGCTCGTCCGGACCTCGGGCCAGGTGTCGCTGTGCCACGTCGGCTTCGCCGCGATCGGCGTCGCCGCGTTCGCGCACTTCACGACCGACCTCTCGATCCCGTGGCTGCCCGCCCTGCTCCTCGCCGGGCTGGTCGCCGTGCCGATCGGCGCGCTGCTGGCCATCCCGGCGATGCGGCTCACCGGCCTCTACCTGGCGATCGCGACGTTCGGCTTCGGGATCGCGCTGTCGTACATGGCCTACACGCAGAGCTTCATGTTCGGCGACGTCGGCGGTGGGTTGACGCCGCCGCGGCCGCACCTGTCGTGGCTGCCGATCGACACCGACACGGGGTTCTACTACTTGTTGTTGTTCTTCGTGATCCTCAGCGCGCTGTTCGTCGTCGCGTTGACGCGCAGCCGCCTCGGCCGCCTGCTCCAGGGCCTCGCCGACTCGCCGCGCGCGCTCATGACCACGGGCGTCTCGATCAACGTCACGCGGTTGATGGTGTTCTGCATCTCGGCGTTCCTCGCCGCGATCGGCGGCGCGCTGATCGGGGTCGGGCAGGGCGCGGTCTCGGCCAACTCCTACCCGCCGCTGCTGTCGCTCACCTACCTGGTGCTGGTCGTCATCGTCGGCGGTCGCGCCCCGTGGTACGCCGTCGTCGCGGGCCTCGCGCTGGTGGTGGTCCCGTCCTACGTCTCCGGGTTCAACACCTCCTATTGGCTGCAGCTCGTCTTCGGGGCCTCCGCGGTGATCTACGCGCTCACGCCGCCGGAGGCCCGCGGGATGCCGATCCCGCTGCGGCGGCTGATCGACCGGCTCATGCGCCGCCACGACGTGCGGCAGCGGTCGGGGCGTCCCGCCGATCTCGGCCCCGCTCCGGCGGCGAGGGCGTCCGGCCAGCTGGAGGTCCGCGGCGTCACCGTCCGCTTCGGCGGCGTGGTGGCCGTCGACGACGTGTCGCTGACCGTGCCCCAGGGCCGCGTCACCGGGCTGATCGGTCCCAACGGCGCGGGCAAGACCACGCTGTTCAACGCGGCCTCGGGCCTGCGCCGGCCCGAGGAGGCGCAGATCGTCCTCAACGCCCACGACGTCACCCGGCGTGGTCCGGCGGCGCGGGCGCGGCTCGGGCTGGGACGGACGTTCCAGCACGCCGAGCTGTTCGACTCGCTGACCGTCTTCGAGAACGTGGCGCTCGGCTACGAGGGCTCGCGGGCGGGCGGCAACCCGCTCACGCAGCTGGTGACCCGCCGCGCCGAGCGGGCCGACACGGTCCGCGCCGCGTGGAGCGCGCTCGAGCTGTGCGGGATCGCCGAGCTGGCCGACCTGCGGGCGGGGGACCTGTCGACCGGTCGTCGCCGGCTCGTCGACCTGGCCCGTTGCCTGGCCGGCCCCTACAACATCCTGCTGCTCGACGAGCCATCGTCGGGCCTGGACGTCGCCGAGAGCCGGGCGTTCGGCGACGTGCTCGAACGGGTCGTCGCGGAGCGCGGCGTCGGGATCCTGCTGGTCGAGCACGACATGTCGCTCGTCATGCGGCTGTGCGAGCACATCCACGTCGTGGACTTCGGCAAGGAGATCTTCACCGGCTCGCCCGGCGAGGTCCGCGCCGCACCGGTCGTCCGCGACGCCTACCTGGGCGACGCCGGCGTCGAAGAACACCTGCCGGCCGCCCACGGCGTGGGCGCGGGGGAGGCGTCATGAGCGTGCTCGAAGTGCAGGGCCTGGCCGCCGGCTACGGCGACACGGACGTGGTCTCGGGCCTCGACCTCGTCGTCGACCCGGGATCGGTCACCGCGCTCCTCGGCGCCAACGGCGCCGGGAAGACGACGCTGCTGCGCGCGATCTCCGGCCTGCTGCCGGCACGCGCCGGCCGGGTCGCCGTCGGCGGGCACGACGTCACGACCGCCAAGCCGCACGCCCGGGCGCGGCGCGGTCTGTGCCTGATCCCCGAGGGGCGCAGCGTCTACCCGACGCTGACCGTGGCCGAGAACCTGCTGATGGCCAAGCCGGCGTGGCTGAGCGAGGACCGTCGCGATCTCGCGCTCGACGCGTTCCCGATCCTGAAGGAGCGGCTCAAGCAGCGGGCCGGAACCATGTCGGGCGGCCAGCAGCAGATGCTCGCGCTCGCGCGCTGCTTCATCGCGAACCCCACGATCGTGCTCCTCGACGAGGTGTCGATGGGGCTCGCGCCCCGGATCGTGGACGAGATCTTCGTGGCGCTCGAACGACTGGCCGCCACCGGAACCGCACTGCTCCTGGTCGAGCAGTACGTCCACCGCGCGCTGACGATGGCCGACGCCGTCCATCTGATGTCGCGCGGCTCGATCACCTACTCAGGACCGCCGAGCGGCGTCGACGAGGAGTCGTTGACGCGGGGCTACCTGGGTGCGGAGCTCGAGACCGAGTAGGAACACCAACGGAGGAGACACCATGCGCAGTTCGTCGTTGAGAAGGACGGGCGGCTTCGCGCTGCTCGCGCTGCTGCTCGTCGCGGCGTTGTTCGCCGCCGGATGCGGGTCGTCGGACGACGACGGCGGCGGAGGCTCGAGCGCCGCCGCGGCCGACGCGCCGGCCCCGGCCGACACCACGAGCGCCGGCGGCGCCGCCACCACGTCGGAGCCGCCCGCCAAGGCCGCGACCGGCGACCCGATCGTGATCGGCACCATCTGCAGCTGCACCGGCGCGGTGTCGTCGACGACCGCGACCGACCCCGACACGATCCAGGCGTGGGCGAAGTGGACCAACGCCCACGGCGGCATCAACGGCCACCCGGTCAAGGTCATCGTCAAGGACGACGCGCTCAACGCGGGCACGACCGTCAAGGCCGCGCACGAGCTGGTCGAGAAGGACAAGGTCCAGGCCATCGTCGGAGAGACGAGCAACCTCGACTTCCTGTGGGCCAAGTACGTCCAGTCCAAGGGCGTGCCGGTGATCGGCGCGGCGACGTTCGAGTCGGTCTATGAGTTCAACCCCATGTTCTTCGCGACCGGGGCGCAGAACCCGACGATGGTCTACGGGACGCTGGCCCAGATCAAGAACGCGGGCAAGGCGAAGGTCGGGCTCATGTACTGCGCCGAGTCGCCGTCCTGCGCCCAGTACGCGGCGCTCATGACGAAGGTCGGCAAGGTGCTCGGCGGGCTCGACGTGGTGACCAACCAGAAGATCACGGCGACGCAGCCGAACTACACCGCCGCGTGCCTGTCGGCCAAGAGCAAGGGCGCCGACGCGTTGATCATCCTGCACGCCTCGGCGATCGTCACCCGCGTGACGCAGTCGTGCGCGCAGCAGGGCTTCACGCCGCCGCAGTTCAACTTCAGCTTCACGCCCGGCGTGGACTGGCAGAAGGACCCGAACATGCAGGGGCTGCTGGCGATCTCGCCCAACCAGTCGCTGTGGGACGACTCGGTCCCGGCGACGCAGACCTACAACAAGGCGATGGACCAGTACGCGCCCGGCATCAAGGACCGCCCCGAGTACAACCCGTCCAACGCGTCGGTGTGGGGTGCGGCCGAGGTGTTCCGGGTCGCGGCGGAACGGGGCAAGGTGACGCCGACCTCGACGCCCGCCGCCGTCCTGAACGGCCTGTACACGTTCAAGGACGAGACCGTGGACGGCCTGGTCCCGCCGCTCACCTACACCAAGGGCAAGAACAACCTTGTCGGCTGCTACTTCCTGTCGGCCATCAAGGACCAGAAGTGGACGGCACCCAACGGCGGCAAGCCCGTCTGCGTGCCCGACGACGTCCTGCCGCAGCTCGAAGCCCTCATGGCCAGGTCCTAGGCCATGACGTCGGTGGTCGCCCAGAACGCCGGCCCCGTCGGCGTGTGGACGTGGACCTTGGATCCGCGTCCGCACGCCGAGACGGTCGAGCTCGCGCGGCTCGTCGAGTCGCTCGGCTACGGAGCCCTCTGGTTCAAGGAGGACTTCGGGCGGGACGGGCTGGCCGCCGCCTCGGTGCTGCTGGCCGCCACGGAGCGGTTGGTCATCGCCAACGGCGTCGCGAGCATGTACGCGCGCGACGCCGTGGCGATGCGCAGCGCGCAGCGCGTGCTCGGCGAGGCGCACCCCGGCCGGCACCTGCTCGGCGTCGGGGTCAGCCACGCCGCGCACGTCGAGGCGCGCGGGCAGCGCTACGGCTCGCCGGTCGACACCGCGACGCGCTACCTGCAGACGATGCGGGAGGCGGCGTTCATCTCGCCCGAGCCCGCCGTGCCGACGCTCACGCTGCTGGCGGCGCTCGGCCCGCGGATGCTCGACGTCGCGGCGCGACACGCCGATGGCGTGCACGCGTTCGGGATCACGCCCGGGCACACCCGCGCCGTCCGGGCCGCCCTCGGCCCCGACGCGTTCCTCGCGCCGGTCGCGCCGGTGGTCCTGGACGACGACGTCGAGCGCGGCCGCGTCACCGCGCGCGCGTACGTCGGGCTGCTCGCCGGCCTCGAGAACTACCGCCGGGCGTGGCGTCGGCTGGGCTTCGGCGACGAGGACCTCGCCGGCGGCGGCAGCGACCGGCTCGTCGACGCGCTCGTCGCGGTCGGCGACGAGGACGTCGTGAGCGCGCGCGTCGCCGCCCACCAGGACGCCGGCGCCGACCACGTCGCGATCCAGTTCCTCAGCGCCGACCTGCAGACGCCGCCCGCGGCGGCGTGGACGCGGTACGCGGCGCGGCTCAGCGCTCGCGGCTGAGCATCCAGGCGGCGATCTGGCCGCGCGAGTTCATCCCGAGCTTGCCGCGGATGTGCTCGGCGTGGCTCTCGGCGGTGCGCTCGGAGATCACGAGCTCGGCCGCGACCTGGCGGTTGGTCATGCCGCGGGCGATCAGCGTCGCGACCTCGAACTCGCGCGCGGTCAGCGGGCCGGCCTCGGCCGCGTCCGGTGCCGGCGGGCGCGCGTCGTCGTCGCCTCCGAGCGCCAGCTCGACGGCCTCGACCGTGCTCAACCGGGCACCGCGGTCGGCCGCGGCCTCATAGCGGCGATGGCCGACCTCCGCGCGGGCGGTGCGCTCGCACGCCTCGGAGTCCCGCAGGACCGCCGTCCAGCCGAAGAGGCGGTTGCCGCCGGTCGAGCGCCACAGCCGGCGTGCGGCGCCGCCCAGCCGCGCCGACAGGTCCGGATCGCCCTCGGTCTGCGCGATGCAGGCCGCCAGCTCGAGGCAGGCCGCGATCCCGACGTCGTCGTCGAGGTCGGCCTTGGCGCGCAGCGCGCGCTCGGTCGCGGCCTTGGCCGCTGGGAGGTCCTGGCCGAACCACGACGAGCACGCCAGCAGCCACAAGGCCCAGGACCGGCACCAGAGGTCGCCGGAGGCGGTGGCGGCCTCCACGCCGGTGGTCGCCAGCGCGAGGCCCTCGTCAGCAGGCCCGGCGAGCACGAGGGCGACGCCCAGCTGCCCGATCGCGATGATCGTCGCCGGGTGCCGTTCGGCCGTCCGCTCGAAGTAGCCCACCGACGTCTCGAGCAGCGCGATGGCCGACGGCAGGTCGTCGGCGAACATGTGGGTGACGCCCAGCAGCTGCGCGGCCTGCGCCGCGAGCGCCTCGTCGGCGAGGTCGCGGGCCAGCTCCTGGCACTGCGCGAACAGGGACGCGGCCTCCTGCAGGTCGCCGGCGGTGAGCGCCACGTAGCCCGCCGTCCACAGCGCGCGGGCGCGGTCGACCGACGGCGCGACGTTGGCGCGCAGCGCGCGGTCGAGCCAGTGGCGTCCCTCACCGGTCGCGCCGCTGACCCACAGGAACCACAGCGCACCGCACATCCGCAGCGCGTCGGTGGAGCTGTCGGGCTGGTTCAGCGCGACGTCCAGCGCGAGCCAGAGGTTGGGGCGCTCGTCGCGCATGCGCAGCAGCCACGCCGCCTGCCCGGACCCGTGGTTCTGCTCGGCCGCGCGCTCGGCGAGCGCGAGGTAGTGCGCGCACACGCGCCGCATGAGCGCGTCGCGCTCGCCGCTCTCGGCGAGTCGCTCGCGGCCGAACTCGCGCAGGGTCTCCAGCATCCGGAAGCGCACCGTGCCGCGGGCGTGCTCGCTGGTGAGGACGGACATCGCGGTCAGCGCCTCGAGCGCGGACAGGACCTCGATCGGCGAGCGGCCATCGGCGAGGCTGGCCGCCGCGTCGAGGTCGAAGCTCCCCGGCAGGACCGACAGCTGCATCCAGAGCTCCTGCTCGCGCGGCGAGCACAGCTCGTAGCTCCACTCGACGGCGGCGCGCAGGCTGCGATGACGCCGCGGCGCGTCCGCCGGCCCGTTGCGGAGCACGTCGTAGCGGTGGTCCAGCGCGTGCAGCAGTTGCTCGACCGACATCACCCGCAGCCGCGTCGCGGCGAGCTCGATGGCCAGCGGCAGGCCTTCGAGCTTGCGGCAGAGGTCCTCGGCCGCGGCGCGATTGCTGTCGTCGAGCACGAGCCCGGGGCTGCTGGCGGCGGCGCGGTCGAGGAGGAGCGCCAGCGCCTCGGTCGGCTCGCCCGTGGCGTCGTCGCCGGCCACCCCCAGCGGCGGCACGGGCCAAGAGTGCTCGCCGGCGAGGCCGAGCGGGATGCGGCTGGTGGCCAGGACACGGAGCTCGGGCGCGACGCGCAGCAGCGACGCGATCAGCCGGCCGGCGGCCTCGACGAGGTGCTCGCAGTTGTCGAGCACCAGCAGCGCGCGACGATGGCGGAGGTGCTCGCGCAGCACCTCCTCGGGATCGTGGGTCGAGGGGACCGGCAGGTGGAGCGCCGCGGAGACCGCGTGGCCGGCGAGCTCCGGGTCGGTGACCGTGTCGAGCGCGACGAACCACACGCCGTCGCGGAAGGCGCGGCTGTGCCGGCGGGCGAGCGCGAGGGCGAGTCGCGATTTGCCGACGCCGCCCGGCCCGGTCAGCGTGACCAGGCGCGAGCTGCCCAGGACCTGCTGCAGCGCACGGAGCTCATCGGCGCGGCCGACGAAGGTCGTGACGTCGCACGGAAGACCGGACCCAGGGTCGCTCGGCTGCTTCGTCAAGGGGTTCAAGGGACAGGGGGCTCGCGTCCATCATGCCAGCCGGACGTGCGTCACGCCGCAATCGACGTGGAGCTCGGTGCCGGTCGTCGACCGCGCCTGGGGGCCGGCCAGGAACAGGATCGCCGCCGCGACCTCGGCGGTGCTGACCAGCGTCCGCGTCGGCTGCCGCGCCTCGAGCCGCGCGCGGACCTGCGCTCCGTCGGCGCCTTCCAGCCGCGAGGCCAACCACGGGCTGTCGACGGTGGCTGGGCTGACGCAGTTGACGCGGATGCCGTGCCGGACGCCGTCGGCGGCCATGGCGAACGTCAGCGCGCGCACGGCGCCCTTGGTCGCCGAGTAGAGCGCGAGGCCCGGCATCCCGGTCGTCGCGGCGATCGAGCAGGTGTTGACGATCGCCGCCGAGTCCGAGCGCAGGAGGTGGGGCATGGCGGCGCGGGTGGCGCGGACCATGCCGAGCACGTTGACGTCGAGGACGCGGCGCCACTCGTCGTCGTCGTTGTCGGTGATCGTCCCGTGCGCGGGAACGCCCGCGTTGTTGACGAGGACGTCGATGCCGCCCAGCGCGTGGGCCGCGCCGGCGACGGCCGCGTCGACCGAGCCGGCGTCGGCGACGTCGCAGGGCCAGGACGCGATGCCGTCGGGGACCTGGCCGGCGTCGAGGTCGAGGACCGCGACCCGCGCGCCGGCGGCGGCCAGCGCCGTGGCGGTGGCCAGCCCGATGCCGGAGCCGCCGCCGGTGACGATCGCCGCGAGACCATCGAACGATTGAGGAACTTGAGCGATCATCAGCTCACTCCGACCAGCCGGCGCGTCGCGGCGGCGGTCTCGTCGAGCGCGACGCGGGCGACGTCGAGCCGATCGCCGAAGGCCAAAAAGCCGTGGAACATGCCCTCGTAGCAGCGCGCGTGGACCGGGACGCCCGCCCGCTCGAGCCGGGCGGCGTAGGCGTTGCCCTCGTCGCGCAAGGGGTCAAGCGCGGCGGTGACGACGATCGCCGGCGGGAGCCCCGCGAGATCGACGGCGGCCGCGGGCGCGGCCAGCGCGTCGTCGGCGGCGTCCGGGTCGGCGAGGTACTGCGACCAGAACCAGCGCAGGTGCGCGGCGGTGATGTAGAAGCCTTCGGCGTTTTCCGTGAACGAGCCGGTGGCGCACCCGGCGTCGAGGACGGGGTAGAGCAGGATCTGCGCCGCGATCCGCGGACGGTTGTCCCTCGCGCGCGCGTAGAGACAGGCCGCGGCCGCGAGGTTGGCGCCGGCGCTGTCGCCCGCGACGACGAGCCGCGAGCCCGGCGCCAAGGACCTCGCGGCGTGGTCCAGCGAGGCCAGCGCGTCGCGCAGCGGCGCGGGGTAGGGGTGCTCGGGCGCGCGGCGGTAGTCGACGGCGACGACGGTCGCGTCCAGCGCGACGGCGAGCCGCCGGACGAGCTCGTCGTGGCTGTCGAGGCCGCCGAGGACCCAGCCGCCGCCGTGAAGGTAGACGACGGTCAGCTCCGTGGTGCCGCCGGAGCCGCGAGGGGCGTAGCGGCGCACCGCCAACGTGCCGCCGGCGCCGTCGGGCCAGCGCTCGTCGGTGACATGGGCGACCGGCGTCGGCGTCTCCGGCGGGCGGCGCAGGCCGTCGAAGATCCGGCGCGCCTCGACGGCGTCCACCACGTCGGTGCCCAGCGCCGGGAACGCGGCGTTCAGGCGGTCCAGCAGCGCCGCGACGTCGGGGTCCATCACGTCTCGACCGTCGCGGCCACGTCCGCGGCGAAGCGGAAGCCCTCGAAGTCGCGTCCGAGGATCTCGGCGCACTCGGCCTCGAACTCGACCATGCCGGCGGCGTACGGCACGAACCGGCTGGGCTTCCCCGGGATGTTCGATCCCGAATACCACGAACGCGACTGCCCGACGAGCGTGCCGGCGGCGATCGTCGTGACGTGCTCGGCCCAGCGCTCCTCGGCGGCGGCGTCGACCTCGACCGCGAGGGGGGCCCGTCGCAGCGCCTCGTCGAGGACGGCGAGCATCAGCTCGACGTGCTGCTCGATCGAGACGGCGACGTTGCACAGGATCGACGGGCTCCCGGGTCCGGTGAGGACGAAGAGGTTCGGGAAGCCGGCGCAGCACAGGCCGAGGTAGGCGGTCGCGCCGTCGGCCCAGTGGTCCTTGAGCGTGGCGCCGTCGCGGCCGCGGACGTCGATGGCGTTGAGCGTGCCGGTGATCGCGTCGTAGCCGGTGGCGACGATCACCAGGTCCAGGTCGTGCTCGCCGGCGGTCGTCCGGACGCCGTGGGGGAGGAACTCGACGATCGGTGTCTCCTTGAGGTCGACGAGCTCGACGTTGTCGCGGTTGAACGTCTCGAAGTAGCCGGAGTCCACGCACGGGCGCTTGCCGCCGAGCGGGTGGTCGTGCGGCGCGAGCCGCTCGGCCACCGCGGGGTCGTCGACGATCGCGCGGATCTTGTCGCGGACGAACTCGCTGGCGATCGCGTTGGCCTCCGCGTCGGTGGCGAGATCGCCGAAGGTCGCCGTGAAGATCGCGCCGCCGTTGTCCCACCCGCGCTCCAGGCGCTCCTGCTGCTCGGCGGGCTCGAACGCGAAGATCGACTCCGTCGTCACCGTGGCCGGCAGCGGGAACCCGCGACGGGTGCGCCGCGCCTCGGCACGCCGCTCCGGGTAGGTGGCCTTGATGGCGTCCATCGTCGGGGCGTCGAGCGGGTGGTTGTGGGCGGGCATGCTGTAGTTCGCCGTGCGCTGGAAGACGACGAGCCGCTCGACGTCGGCCGCCAGCGCGGTGACGAGCTGGATGCCGGTCGAGCCCGTGCCGAGGACCCCGACCCGCTTGCCGTGCCAGTCGACCTCGCGATCGCGCGGCCAACGACCCGGATGGATCAGCTCGCCGGCGAAGCCGTCGATGCCGGGGTAGTCGGGGACGTTGGTCGTCGACAGGTTGCCGGTGGCCATCACGCAGATCCGCGCGCGCACGGCCTCGCCACCGTCGGTGGTCACCAGCCACGTGAGCGAGGCCTCGTCGAAGACGGCGCTGACGACGCGGGTGTCGAAGGTGATCGCCTCGCGCAGGGCCAGACGGTCGGCGACGTGCTCGACGTAGCGCAGGATCTCGGGTTGGGCGGCGTACCGCTCCGTCCAGGTCCACTCCTGCTGGAGCTGCTCGTCGAAGCCGAACGAGTAGTCGATGCTCTCGACGTCGCAGCGCGCGCCGGGGTAGCAGTTCCAGAACCACGTGCCGCCGACGTTGCCGCCGACCTCGAAGGCCCGCACGCTCAACCCGCGCGAGCGGAGCTGGTGGATGGCGCAGAGCCCGCCGAGTCCCGCGCCGACGACGATGGCGTCGACATCCGGCGTGGGGTCCGACGGGGTGGGGAGCGGATCGGTCATGGACTTCGCATCGTGTCGGCCGGTGGTGCTCCTGACATCGGAGCATCGACCCGATCGGCGCTCGGCGGTGGCGGCAGGTGGGCTCGCGACAAACGACGTACCGCCTCGGCTCAGACGGACAGCCCAGCGACGCCGTTCTTGATCGCCCACAGCGCGGCCTGGGTGCGCGACTGGAGCCGCAGCTTGAGCAGCACGGCGCTGACGTGGGAGCGTGCGGTGCGCTCGCTGATCACCAGCTTGTCGGCGATCTCGCGGTTGGAGTAGCCCATGCCGACGAGCGCGAGGACCTCGCGCTCGCGCGGGGACAGGGGCTCGGCGAGCGACTGCTCGTTGAGCATGGACGCCGTCAGGCGGCGCGCGACCGCCGCGTCGAGGTAGAGCTCGCCGGCCAGCGCCGCGGAGATCGCCTTGGCGACCTCGTCGGCGTCGGCGTCCTTCAGCAGGTAGCCGGTCGCCCCGGCCGCGAGCGCCGCCCGGACGCGCTCGGGCTCGCCGAAGCTGGTCATGATGATCACCTGCAGGTCGGGCAGGTGCTCCTTGAGCTTCCGCGTCGTGGCGACGCCGTCCAGGCCGGGCATCATGAGGTCCATCAGGACGACGTCGGGGGTACGGCCCTCGGCGGCGAGCAGGCGGATCAGCCGGACGGCGTCCTCGCCGTGCGGCGCCGAGCCGACGACCTCCATCGCCGGCAGCTCGGACACGTAGGCCTGGATGCCCTGCCGGACGACGGCGTGGTCGTCCACGATGAAGATCTGCACGGGGTCGCTCACGGGGTCTCCCTTGTGGTGATGACCGCGCGCACCGAGGTGCCGGTCGCGGTGCTGTCGATGGTCAGGTGGCCGCCGAGGTGCTCGCAGCGCTCGCGCATCGTCGCCAGCCCGAAGTGCCCGGGGCGGAGCTGTGCCGGGTCGAAGCCCTTGCCGTCGTCCTCGATGGAGATCTCGACGGCGTCGGCGTCGGCGTCGTGGCGGCGCAGCACGACGTGGACGTGGCGGGCCTCGGCGTGGTGGATCGCGTTGCTCAGCGCCTCCTGCAGGATGCGGAACGCCTCGACCTCGGACCGCCCCGCCAGCGGCGGCAGGTCGGGGCCGTCGTCGACGGAGATCGCCACGTCGCAGCGCGCGGCGAGCGTGTCGGCCAGCCGGCGCGCGGCGCCGGCCAGACCGTCGTCCTGGAGCTGCTCCGGCCGCAGCTCGGCGATCAGCACCCGCATCTCGGCGAGCACGGAGGACGTGAGCTCGCGCACCTCGGCCAGGCCGGCGCCGACGCGGTCGTGACGCTCGGGATCGTCGCTCTGATGAGCAAGGCTCAGCGCCTTCGTGCGGAGGCTGAGCGAGAAGAGCGACTGGGTCACCGAGTCGTGGAGGTCCCGGGCGATGCGGTGCCGTTCCACGAGCGTCGCCTTCTGCTCGAGCGCGGCGAGCAGGCGGTGGTTGCGCACGGCCACGGCGACGAGCGCGCCGATCGACAGCAGGAACGACACCTCCTCGGCGTTCGGCGCCTGCCCGCCGCGGTAGAACGCGGTCAGCGCGCCGATCGGCCGCTCGGCGGTCATGACCGGCACCGCGCACAGCGCGTTCCAGTCCTGCCCGCGGATCACGGGGTGCATCGGAGCCCAGCGTGGGTCCGCGAGGACGCGCCGGCCCCAGTTGGTGGACACGAACGGCTCCCGCTGGGTGTAGGCCAGCCACGACGCCAACGGCGCGCCGCGGCGCCGGCAGCCCTCGAGGCGCCGGCCGTAGTCCTCGGGGTAGCCGCCCGCCGTGCCGATCTGCTCGAAGCCCCGAGTGGTCGCGTCGTAGAGGACGACCGTGCAGGCCGCCGTCCCGGTGGCCTCCAGGAGCGCCGCGGCGACCGTGTCGAGGACGCCCTGGAGCGTCGCGTCGCCGACCATCGAGCCGGCGGTGCGGGCGAACGCCGCCAGGCGCAGCGCGTCGCGATCGCGGTCGGTCGCGTCGCTGAACACGACGATCGTGTGGTCGCCGTGAGCGTGCTCGCGTCGCTGGAGCGTGCGCGCGCCGTCGACTCCCGGGACGCTGACGGTGGTCGTGGGGCCGGGAGCGTCGAAGACGAGCGCCGGCTGGCCGAGCACCCGCTCGGGATCGACGCCCAGGACGATCGCGCCGGCGGGGTTGAGGTAGACGAAGCGTCGTTCGTGGTCGACGATCGCCAGCCCGTCGCCGGAGACGGCGGCGAGCTGCGCCATGAGCTCGATCGGCGCGTCGGTGTGCACGGCCGGCATCGCGGTCACGTGTCCAGGACCAGCCGCGAGGACTTCGCCCGCGACACGCAGACCATCATCGACCGGCTCGCGGCCCGCTCGGCACGTGTCAGCACGTGGTCGCGGTGGTCGACCTCGCCTTCGAGGACCTGGCACTCGCAGCTGCCGCAGAGGCCCTCTTCGCAGTCGGTGAACACGTCAACGCCGGCGGCCCGCAGGCACTCGAGCACGGTCTGATCGGCGCCGACGGTGAGCGTCGTGCCGGTCTGTGCGAGCACGACCTCGAACGCGCCGTCCGCTCCCTCGGCGGTCTCGCCGTCGCCGAGCGGCGCGACGCCGTCAGCGGCGAACCGCTCGTAGCGGACGGCGTCCGCGCGGCCGCGTCGAGCGGCCTCGTCGGTGACGGCGGAGATCAGGCCCGTCGGCCCGCAGACGTAGACCAGCTCGTCGTCGGCGAGCCCGTCGAGCGCGCGGGCCACGTCGATCGGCCCGTCGGTGTCCTCGGGGTGGATGCGCGCGTGCGCGGACTCCGGCAGCGCGTCGAGGAAGGCCATCGACGACCGCGCGCGCCCGCCGTAGTCCAGCGACCACGGCGTGCCGGCGCGCCGGCACGCGCCGATCATCGCGATGATCGGGGTGATCCCGATCCCGCCGGCGACGAACCGGTGCCGGGCGGCCGGCTCGAGCCGGAAGTGGTTGCGCGGTCCGCCGATCTCGACCCTGGCGTCCTCGTGCAGCCGGTCGTGGACGTACGCCGACCCGCCGCGGCCACGACCCTCGGCCTCGCGCAGCACGGCGATCCTGTAGACCGAGCGCTGCGCGGGATCGCCGCACAGCGAGTACTGCCGCGTCAGGCCGTTGCCCAGCCGGACGTCGATGTGGGCGCCGGGCTCCCAGGCGGGCAGCGCGGCGTCGTCGTCGGCGCCGAGGTCGAGGACGAGGACGTCGTCAGCGACGCGGAGCCGGCGCAGGACCCGAAGCGTCATCGTCGCTCTCCTCGACGACCAGGGCGCGCAGGGGACAGGCCTCCGCGCCCTCCCGCGCCTCTCCCTCGAGCCCGGCCGGCACGCGCGCCGGGGGCTGCCCGACGAGCGCGTTGTAGCCGGACCCGTCCAACTCATAGGCGTTGGGCGCGAGATCGGCGCAGAAGCCGTAGCCCTTGCACTTGCCCTCGCGGACGGCGACCTTCACGACGACGCTCCGGCACGCTTGGTGAACGACAACCGCACGGCGCGAGGGCTGCGGATCTGCGTCGCGGTGAACTCGACGGGCGCGGTCAGCGCGAGGTCGTCGAGGCGCTCGATCAGCCGGCCGAACGCCGTGCGCAGGGTCATGCGGGCGAGGTTGGAGCCCAGGCACCGGTGCATCCCCGCGCCGAAGCTCACGGCCTCCTTGGCGTTGGGTCGATCGAGCGAGAAGCGGTTCGGCTCCGGGAACGCGTCGGGGTCCCGGTTGGCCGCGGGGAAGACGATCAGCACGCGGTCGCCCGCGCGGAGATCCTGATCGCTCAGCCTGGCGTCGCGGGTCACCGTGCGCATGAGCGCCGTCGGCGAGGCCAGGCGGATGATCTCCTCGACCGCGGTCGGCAGGAGGCTCGGGTCGGCGCGCACCCGCGCCTGGATCTCCGGGTTCTCCACCAGCAGCACCGTGCCGTAGCCGATCACGCTCGACGCGGTCTCCAGCCCGCCGATCGTCACCGACATCAGCGCGGAGACCTGCTCGTCGTGCGTCATCGCGCGATCGAAGACGCGGCCGCGGATGAGCCCGTCGATGAGGTCGTCGCGGCGCTCGGCCGCCTCGCGGCGCCGGATCAGGTCCGAGCACCACTGCTTGAGCGCGTCGAAGCCGGCCTCGACCTCCTCCAGGGTCTCGGAGCTCATCGCCGCCTCGACGTGATGGTTGGCCTCGACCTCGTCGTCGCCGCGGACGTCGAGGATCAGGCGCAGGAACACCTGGTTGGGGAGCGGCTGGGCGAACTCGCCGTAGAGCTCGCAGGTGCCGCGGTCGATGAAGGCGTCGATCAGCTCGTCGGCGGTGCGGCGGATCTCCGGCTCCAGCGGAGCGACACGGGCCGCCGACAGGTAGCCGTCGATCAGCCGCCGGAACTCGCGCTGCAGCGGCGGGTCGACGTCGGTCGGGATGAGGCGCTGGTTCCCGGGCAGCGGCGTCAGGAAGACACCGCCCTCGCTCGAGTAGGTCTCGTGGTCGCGCAGCACCGACATGATGTCGTCGTGCTTGGTGAGCACGTAGTAGCCGCTCTGATGCCGGCTGTGCAGCACCGGGCAGCGCGAGCGGATGTGGTCCTGCAGGCCGTGGAAGTCCTCGCTCCACAGCGGGTGCGTGATGTCGAAGTCCTCGAGGGCACGGTCGTACGCCTCGACGTGATCGGTGGCGGCCATCTCTCCTCCTGCGAACGCCTGGGGCTGGTCGGGACAGGACGACCGACCTTGAAGCGACGACCGAGCCGCGACAACGGCAGAACTACCTAGGTAGTACCGAACCTCGGTATCGGTAGTGCGGTTCACCTATAGGTTGGCCGCATGATCAAGCTGGTGGTCGGCTATCACGCGCCCGACGACGCGGTGGCGTTCGAGGCGCACTACGCCGGCACGCACGTCGGCCTGGCCGAGGCGATCCCCGGCCTGCGCCGGTTCGAGTGGGGGCGGGTCCTCGGGACTCCGGACGGGAGCGTGCCGCCGTACGCGTACCTCGCCGAGCTCTGCTTCGACGACGAGACCGCGATGAACGCCGCGCTCACGAGTCCCGAGGGATCGGCGGCAGGGGCGGACGTCGCGAACTTCGCGTCGGGCGGCGCGACGTTGATGGTCGCCGAGGTACGGGAATGACCACGACGTCACGCCACGAGCTGTCCCGGATCGACCGGGCGTTTGGGACTGGGGCGTCGGGCGCGGCGGTCGGTCAGTCGGTCACCCACGGTCGAACCGCGGGAGCGGAGCGGCGGCGGGGACGCGGTGAGGCCGCACGGGCATCGACATCAACTTGATCGCGTCTGTCTCGCGCGGTCATCCCTGTGCTCCGAACGAGAGCGAGAACGACCCGGCGGTCAGCCCGCCGTCCGCCACGTAGACGTGGCCGTTGGTGAACGACGCCTCGTCGCCGACGAGATGCGCGACGGCGGCCGCCATCTCGTCGGCGGTGGCGAAGCGGCCGAGGGGATGGGCGGCCAGGAGCGCGCGGCGCTGGTCCTCGGTCATCTGCCCGAGCGATCGGTCGTGTGCCGGCGTGATCGTCTCGCCCGGGCAGAGGGCGTTGCTGCGCACGCCGGCGGGGCCGTGATCGAGCGCCATCGAGCGCACGAGCGCCACGACCCCGGCCTTGGCGGCGTTGTAGACCGCCAGGTCGCGGGCGGGCCGGATGCCGGCGACCGAGGAGACCGCGACGAACGCTCCGCGCGTCGCGATCAGGTGGGGGAGCACGGCTCTTGCGAGCATGTAGGTGCCGTTCAACGTGATGTCGACCGCGCGCCGCCACGCGTCCTCGTCGGTCTCCAACACGGTGCCCACGGTGTCCTGGTCGGCGGCGCAGGCGACGGCCGCGTTCACGGTGCCGAACCGGTGCTCGGTCTCGGCCACCGCGTGCCGCATCGCGTCCTTGGAGGTCACGTCGCAGCCGAACGCCAGGGCCGGCAAGCCGGCCTGCGTCAGCTCGGTGGCCAGCCGCCCGGCCGCCTCGGCGTTGATGTCCAAGATCGAGACCGCCCATCCGGCGTTGGCCAGGCGGATCGCGCTCGCACGACCGATGCCCGACGCTGCCCCGGTGATGACGACGGCGTTCCGCGCGCCGTCTGCTCCTGCTCCGTTGGTCATGCGGCGACGCTAGACGCGCGCCGGGAGCCGTTTCCCTCATACGTCCGCACCAAAGGGGACCGGCGATTCGGAAGGCGGCACGACGGCCCTGAGGTGCGGATCCGGCCTCATACGATCCGTCAGTCGACCGGTCTCGAACGCTTGCCCTTCGATCGATTGTCCGGGCTGGAGGGCGGACCTAGCGTTCTCTCAGCGTCGAGCAGCCGATTCGAGCGCTGCTCGGGAAGAGAGAAAGGGAGTCCGACATGGCCTACGTCAAGACCGCGGAAGAGCTGGCCCGGTACCGGCAGTACCACAGCTCCTACGAGGAGCACTTCCAGCGCCTCACCGTCCAGTTCAGCACGACCGAGGCGTTCGCGCGCGAGGTGCTGCCCCCGTGCTTCGAGGTGCCCGCCGAGCCGACCGGCAGCGTCTCGATCGGTGCCGCGCGCGTGTCCTACGACGGCAGCATGATCACCGACGAGTCCGAGTACGCGACGTTGAAGCTGCGGGCCGGCCATCGCGGCGTGGAGGGCAACTTCGTCCTGTCGGCGATCGTCAACGGCGACATGATGATCTCGCTTGGTCGCGAGGCCTGGGGCATGCCCAAGAAGCGTGGCGAGACCCGGCTGTACGACGACGGCAAGGTCATGTACGGGTTCAGCGAGCGCCGGGGGACGCGGCTGATCGAGCTGGAGGCGGCGGTCGGCCCGGACGCCGGGCCGCAGCCCGAGGCGTCCTATCGCTTCTTCGAGCTCAAGGCGTGGATGGCGCCCGGCGGCGCCGGGCTGCACCACCCGCCGGAGGTCGTGGCCTTCGACGGCGTCGCGCGGCAGCACGTCCTGCGCGAGGGCGACCCGGAGTCCGTCCGCCTGCGGCTGACCGGAACGGCGGCCGACCCGGTGGACACCGTGCCGGTCCTCGGGATCAACCGCGTGTTCGCGGAGTACGGCGTGAGCGTCACGACGCTCGCCTACGCGGAGACGCTGACCGACGCCGACTACGAGCCGTGGGTGTACGGGCGCAGCTGGGACGACCTCGGCGACCCGGCGCTGCGTCCCTTCGCGCCCGCCGCGGCGCTGGCCTGACGACCGGATGCGCTGCCGTATCTCCGTCGACATCGGAGGCACCTTCACCGACCTGGTGCTCGCCGAGGCGACGGGCACGATCCACGTCGGCAAGGCGCCGACCAAGCATGCGCGCGTGTTCGAGGGCATCTGGGACGCGCTGCGCATGGTGGCCGAGAAGCTCGACATGCCCGCGGCGAACCTGCTGCGGGACTGCGAGGCGTTCGTGTACGCGTCGACGCGCGCCACCAACGCGATCCTCGAGGGCAAGACGGCGCGCACCGCGCTGCTCACCACCGAGGGGTTCCCGGACACCCTCGTGCTTCGCGAGGGCGGCAAGCAGGCGGCGTTCGACTTCCGGACGCCGTACCCGGAGCCCTATGTCCCGCGCCGGCTGACGTTCGAGATCCGTGAGCGGATCACCTCGGAGGGCGAGGTCGCCGTGCCGCTCGACGAGCAGCGGTCGCGCACGACGCTGCGGGGGCTCGCCGCGCGGCGGATCGAGGCGATCGCCGTGTGCCTGCTCTGGTCGCCGGTCAACGCCGAGCACGAGATCGCGCTCGGACGTCTCATCGATGAGGAGCTGCCAGGGGTTCCGTACACCCTGTCGCACCAGCTCAACCCGATCCTCCGTGAGTATCGCCGCGCCTCGTCGACGGCGATCGACGCCTCCCTGAAGCCGCTGATGGAGGATCACCTGCGCGGCCTGGAGGCCGACCTCGTCGACGCGGGCTTCGCGGGCCGGCTGCTGGCGGCCGTCTCGTCGGGTGGGGTGACGCCGTTCGACGAGCTCATGCGCCGGCCGATCTACAGCGTGCGCTCGGGCCCGGCGCTCGCGCCCGTCGCCGGACAGGCGGAGGTGGCCGCCGACGGAGCGGACGGCGACCTCATCGTCTGCGACACCGGAGGGACGAGCTTCGACGTGAGCGTCGTGCGCGACGGTCGCATCAAGCTCACGCGCGAGACCTGGCTGGGCGAGCGGTTCACCGGCCACCTGACGGGCCTCTCCTCGGTCGATGCGCGCAGCATCGGCGCGGGCGGCGGGTCGATCGCGTGGATCGACGCCGGCGGGCTGCTCCGGGTCGGACCTCAGAGCGCGGGCTCGGAGCCCGGGCCGGCGTGCTACGGACGCGGCGGGACCCTGCCCACCGTGACCGACGCGGCGGCGGTGGTGGGGTACCTCGACCCGGACTTCTTCCTGGGCGGGCGCATGCGCCTCGACCTCGACACGGCACGCGCGGCGCTGGGCGAGCTGGCGATCGCCTTGGACCGCTCGATCGAGGAGACGGCGATCGCGATCCTCGCCGTGGCCAACGAGCACATGGTCGGGGCGATCCAGGACATCACGGTCAACGAGGGCATCGATCCTCGCGAGTCGCTGGTCGTCGCCGGCGGCGGGGCGGCGGGCATGAACATCGTGAAGATCGCTCGCGAGCTCGGGTGCCGGCGGGTCTTCGTGCCGCGCGCCGCCGGTGCGCTGAGCGCGGTCGGAGCGCACCACTCGGACCTCGTCAGCGAGGTCAGCGTGAGCGAGTACGCGCGATCCGACATCCCGGACCTGGAGACCCTCAACGCCCGGCTCGCGGAGCTCGACGCGTCGCTCGACGCGTTGCAGCGCGACCTCGGTGGGCGCGGCGTGTCCCGCTTCGACCGGGCCTTCAGCGTCGAGGCCCGCTACCTCAACCAGATCTGGGAGCTGCAGATCCCGGTGGCGGATCGCCGTCTCGACGAGGCGGCCGTCGAGCGCCTGGTCGAGGGGTTCCACGAGGAGCACGAGCGCGTGTTCGCGGTGCGCGACGGCGGAGCCGCCGTCGAGTTCATGCTCTGGCGCGGTCGGCTGATCGGTGAGCGTGGCCGCTCGGTCCTGACCATGGGCCGCGACCCTGGCGCGAACGGGCACGGCACCCGCCCGGTCTTCTTCGCGGACGCCGGCCTCCTGCCCGCGACGATCGTGCACGGGCCCTCGGCGCCGCTGGGGTCCGTCATCGAGGGCCCGGCCGTGATCGAGGAGCCCACGACCACGGTGGTGGTCTACCCGGACAGCCGTGCGACGGTCACGGACGAAGGCAACTACATGATCGAGGTGGACTGAGATGGCGCACGCGATGGCCGACCGCGCGGGAACGCCTGAGGTGGAGGACCGCTTCGACCCGGTGCTCATGGCCGTGCTCGCCAACCGCTTCGACGCGATCGTGCGCGAGATGACCAACACGCTGCTGCGGGCGGGGCGCTCGACCGTCCTCGCCGTGGCGCGCGACTTCTCCTGCTCGATCGTGACGGCCGAGGACGAGCTGCTGGCCGGCGCCGAGGGCCTCCCGGTGCACATGTTCAGCTCGCACCTGCAGACCGAGGTCATGTCGAAGCTGCACGACGACGTCGCCGACGGCGACGCGTTCTTGGACAACGATCCGTACCTGGCGGGAACGCACCACGCCGATCACACGCTGCTCGTCCCCGTGTTCGTCGACGGCGTCCACCTGTTCACGACGGTCGCCAAGGCGCACCAGGCGGACTGCGGCAACAGCACGGCGACGACGTTCACCCCACGCCCGAGGGACCTCTACCAGGAGGGGGCCCTCAGCTTCCCCTGCGTGCGCATCCAGCGCGACCGCCGCGACGTCGAGGACATCATCCGCATGTGCCGCCGACGGATCCGGGTCCCGGACCAGTGGTACGGCGACTACCTGGCGTCGCTCGGGGCCGCCCGCGTCGGCGAGCGGCGTCTGCAGGAGCTGGTCCGGCGCTACGGCGTGGACACGATCCGGGAGTTCACCTCGGCGTGGTTCGACTACTCGGAGCGTCGCATGGCGGCGGCGATCCGCTCGCTGCCGCACGGCACCGTCCGGGCGAGCGGACGGCACGATCCGGTCGATGAGCTTCCGGACGGCGTGCCGATCAACGTCGAGGTCCAGGTCGACGCCGACCAGGGCCGCGTGACGATCGACCTCCGCGACAACGTCGACTGCGTCCCGGCCGGGCTCAACCAGAGCAGGGCGACGGCCACCAACAACGCGATGACGGGGCTCTTCAACGTCCTCGAGCCCGACCTGCCGCACAACGCCGGGAGCTTTCGGCGCGTCGAGGTCCTGCTGCGCGAGAACTGCGTCGTCGGGATCCCGGTGCACCCGGCGTCGTGCTCCGCCGCCACCACGAACATCGGCGACCGGTTGGTCGGCATCATCCAGTCGGCCTTCGCCCAGTACGGGCTCGGCCACGGCCTGGCTCAGAGCGGCGGGAGCCAGAACCTCAGCGCGGCCATGTTGTACGGGAACGACGCCCGGCGCGGCGGCGAGCCGTTCGTGAACATGATCGTGGTGAGCAACCACGGTGGGCCGGCGTCCCCGCACTGCGACGGGTGGCTGACGTTCGCCACGCCGGTGTGCGCCGGGCTGCTGTACCGCGACTCGATCGAGATCGACGAGCTCCGATACCCGATCCACTTCGAGTCGCTGCGTCTCGTCGAGGACTCCGGCGGCGCGGGGCGGTTCCGGGGCGGCGCGGCCGGGACGGTCAAGTACACCGCCAAGAACGAGCCGATCGACTACGAGTGGGCGATCGACTGGGCGGTCAACCCGGCGCAAGGCGTCCTCGGCGGCCATACCGGGCAGATCGCCGGCGCTCGGAAGATCGCCCCCGACGGCGAGGTCGTCGACCTCCCGCAGTTCGGCGGCGGACGGCTCGAGCCTGGGCAGTGGCTGGTCTCGATCGACGCGGGCGGCTGCGGGTACGGCGACCCGCTCGACCGGGAGCCGGCGCTCGTGCTGCACGACGTGCTCGAGCGCTGGGTCTCGCGCGCCGCGGCCGAGGAGATCTACGGCTGCGCGTTCACCGGGTCGGTCGACGACGAGACGCTCGCCGTGGACGAGGCGGGCACGACCGAGCGGCGAAGCCAGATGCGAGAACGGCGGTGACCGAGGCTCGCGGTCCGGGCCGGCCGAGGGGCCGGCACGGACCGCGCATGAACGTCGGGGACCTGCTCGGCCTGCCGGGCGCGCACGCCAGGGCGCTGGCGGGCGAGCAGGGCCTCGGGCGGCGGGTCGCGTGGGCGCACGCGATGGAGTTCGCCCATCCCCATGAGTGGCTGGCGCGCGACGAGCTCGTGATGACGAGCGGGCTGAACCTCCCCGCCGGCGCGCGGGCGCAACGCAAGTACATCGACAACCTCGAGGGCGTGGGCGCGGCGGCGATGGTGATCCTGGACGATCGCCGAGGGCCGCCGCTGACCAACGAGCTGCTCGCGCGGGCGGACGAGCTGGGCTTCCCGGTGCTCGAGGTCACGTCGCCCGCGGCGTTCCCGGCGATCGCCAAGGCCGTGGCCGAGGCAGGTCGCGGCGCCGCGGCCGACGCGCTGCTCGCCGCGGAGCAGATGTACAACGCCCTGCGCGCGGCGACCGTGGCGAACGTCGCCGGCGGGTGCCTCATCGCCGACGTCGCGGCGTCGCACGGCTGCACCGCCGCGGTCCTGGACCGGGCCACCGGACGGGTTCTCCTGCGTGACCCCGATCGCCCGGTGGCCCCGGCGCTGATCGCCCAGGCGGCGGCCGCGGTGCGCGTGGAGCGTGAGATCCCGGCCCACGCCATCCGGGTGCGCGATGGCGATGACCATGGGCTGGCGGTGTCGCTCGCCCTCGCCGGCGGTGCGCTGCTGCTCGTGGGCCACCAGCCGGCCGACGACCCCGACCCCATCGCGATGCATCACCTGGCGACGATCGCCACCGCCGAGCACGAGCGCCTGCTCGTCGCGCGCCGGCGCGACCAGGACCGCGGCGCGGATCTGCTCGCCGCCGCGATGGACGAGGCCAAGCCGCCCGAGATCCTCGCCGTCGAGCTGGCCGCGAGCGGGATCGCCGGCCCCTACGAGGTCGCCGCGCTGGATCCCGTGCCCGGCGACCCAGGGCTGCGGGCGCTGTACTTCGCGCTGGCGGAGGAGGGCATCGCCGCGCTGACCCGGGTGGGCCCAGATCGGTGCTACGTGCTGGTCTCGGCGGACGGCGGCGCGCTGCGGGGCCTGCTCTCGCTGGTGAGCGAGACGTCCCGTGTCGGTGTCTCGGCGCCGGTCGCGGATCCGGAGCGCGTCGCGCACGCGACGCAGCAGGCGCGGTGGACGCTCAACCTCGCGCGCCAGGGCGGGGAGCGGGTGGTCCGGCACGTCGACGAGCGGCTGGCGGCGTTCGTGCCCGAGTCGCTCGACGACGCCCAGGGGATCGTCGACGCGCTGCTCGGCCGGCTGATCGCCTACGACGCGGAGAAGGAGGTCGACCTCCTGCACTCCCTGCGCACGTTCCTCGAGGAGAACCGGTCGTGGCAGCGCGCCTCGGCACGCCTGTTCGTCCACAAGCAGACGCTCGTCTACCGCATGCGCAAGGTCGAGGAGCTGACCCGGCTTCGCCTCGACGACACCGAGGACGTCACGCAGCTCTGGCTGGCGCTGCGCACGCGCGACATGCTCGGGTGACCGGTCGGGCGTTCCGTCGCGCGGACGAGACGGCGCGGTGGGTCGGGCGGCCGACGTCGCCGCCGGTCATACGATCCCACGACGGCACTCCGGAATCGCTGCCATTTCGACTGATTGCTGGCGGCGGGCACCTCACCTTAACGTCCCTTCAGGCCGTCGCCCTCCCGCTGGCATTGGGCGCGGCGGCCGACGGCGGGACGCGTCGTGCGCCCCGGTCGCACATCTGGAGGAGAGAGAGATGACAGCAAGACGTCTGACGGACGTCGGCGTCGCCGTGCTCGCGTGCGCCTTCTTGGCCGCGGGCATCTCGGCGTGTGGCAGCAGTGACGCGACGAGCACCGCCTCCGGCGGCGCGTCGTCGGGCGCGGCGCCGCAGGGCGACACCACCGCCCTGCGGAAGGCCGACAGCACGTGGGCGACCGGCACGCCGCCCGCGCGTGAGCAGGCGTTCGCGAAGGCTGACAACGGCAAGAAGGTCCGCATCGCGTACTTCGTCGCCGCGGCCGCCAATCCGTTCTGGGCGAAGACCACCGCCGCGCTGCAGGAGGTCGCCAAGGCGCGCAACGCGACGGTCAAGGTGTTCGACGGCGGCTTCGACCCCGCCAAGCAGCAGAGCCAGATGCAGGACGCGCTCACCAGCGGCCGCTACGACGCGTTCGTCGTCGTCCCGGTCGCCAACACGAACCTGATCCCGATCGCCGCGCAGGCCAAGGCGAAGAAGGTCCCCGTCGTCGTGACCGGCGACTTCCCGCTGGGCCCGAGGTTCGACACGGTCGAGCCGCAGGTGCCGGGCGTCGTGGGCGTCGCGATGACGCCACCGCAGTCCATCACCGACGCCGTCGTCGAGGGCGTGCTCCAGGCGTGCAAGGGCATCGATCCCTGCGAGATCGCGCAGATCTCCGGTGGGTTCAAGCTCCCCGTGGAGGCCAACATCTACAAGTCGCTCCAGGCCGGCGTCGCGAAGATCCCCGGCGGGAAGATCGTCGCGCGCGAGGAGGGCGGCTACCTGGTCGACCCGGCGCGGACCGCCATGCAGAACATCCTGACGGCGCACCCCGCCGTCGACGTGGTCATGACGACCTCGGACGCGATGGCGGCGGGCGCGGAGACCGCGATCAAGCAGGGCGGCAAGCTGGGCAAGATCAAGTTGAACGGCGACGCGGGCTCGCAGGAGGGCGTCGCGGCGGTCCGGGACGGGCGCTGGTTCATGACCGCGCTTCAGCTTCCGTACGACAACGGCCTCTACGCCGGCGACCTGGCGCTGAGGGCGGCGCGCGGGCAGACGATCGACGACACGAGCATCGACACGATCCAGAAGTCCGGGCTCGAGATCGTGGGGACGAAGGTCTCGTTGGCGAAGACACCTGACTTCTCCGGACAATGGAAGAACGGCTGACGATGCGCGACGTGGGCGGGGCCGGCACGGCCCCGCCCCTCGTCTCGCTCCGCGGGGCGCACAAGCACTTCGGCGGCGTGCGGGCCCTGCGCGACGTGAGCGTGGACATCGCCGTCGGCAGCGTGCACGCCCTCGTCGGCGAGAACGGCGCCGGCAAGTCGACGCTCGGCAAGATCGTCGGCGGCGTCCTCCAGCTCGACGGCGGGGAGCTGCGCGTCTCCGGCGAGCCGGTGCGCTTCGCCGCGCCGCGTCAGGCGCTGAGCGCGGGGATCGCCGTCATCGCCCAGGAGCTCGCGCTCGTCGGCGACGCCACGGTCCTGGAGAACGTGTTCCTCGGCATCGAGCGCCACCGGGCCTCCGTCGTCCAGCAGGCGCCGATGCGGCAGCGCTTCGCGGAGCTCCTGGAGCTCTGCGAGTTCCACGGGCTCTCCGCGGACGCGCGGGTGGGCGGCCTGAACGTCGCCGACCAGCAGAAGGTCGAGATCCTCAGGGCGATCGCGCGCGACGCGCGCCTGATCGTGATGGACGAGCCCACGGCGCGCCTGTCGGGGGACGAGGCGCTGCACCTGCGCCGGGCGATCGCGCGACTGCGCGACCGCGGGACCACCGTCGTGTACGTGTCGCACTTCCTCAGCGAGGTGCTCGCCGTCGCCGACACGGTGACGGTCCTGCGCGACGGCGGGCTCGTCGGCACGCTCCCGGCCGCCGACCTGGACGTCGACCGCCTGGCCGAGATGATGGTCGGCCGAGCGGTGCTCTTGGAGCGCGCCGCCGACCACCGGACCGACCCGCCGTCCGGCGCTCCGTGCCTCGCGGTGGAGGGGCTCGCGCGCGGCGGCCGCTTCGCGGACGTCTCGTTCGCGGTGCGCCCCGGCGAGATCCTGGCGATCACGGGCCTCGTCGGAGCCGGCCGCAGCGAGGTCGCGCACGCGATCTTCGGATCGGCGCCCGCGGACGCGGGAACCGTGTGGCTCCACGGCGAGCGCTTCGACCGGCGCTCGCCGCCCGCGTCGCTCCGCCGTGGCCTGGCGTTGGTGCCCGAGAGCCGCAAGGACCAAGGGCTGGTGATGACCGACAGCGTCCTGGAGAACATCTCGGGCGCCACGCTGGCGCGCGTCAGCGCCCACGGGATCCTGCGCAAGCGTGCCGAGCGGAGAAGGGCGCTGGAGGTCGCCGACCGCGTGGGTCTCGACCGTGGGCTGCTGACCAGGCCGGTGTCCCTGCTGTCGGGCGGCAACCAGCAGAAGGTGCTGTTCGCCAAGTGGCTGGTGGCCGAGCCCTCGGTGCTCGTCGTCGACGAGCCGACTCGCGGTGTCGACGTCGGGGCGAAGGAGTCGATCTACGAGCTGCTGCGCGGCGCCGCCCACGCCGGCGCCGGCGTCGTCGTCATCTCGTCGGAGATCGAGGAGGTCCTCAGCCTGGCCGACCGGGTGCTCGTGATGCGTCGCGGGCGGATCGTGGCCGAGCTCACCGGCGATGACATCGCGGAAGATCCGATCACGCGCGCCGGCCTCGGCGCGAGCAGCCTGCGGGAGGAAGCGGCATGATGAACACACAGGGCGTGCCGAGCGCGCGCCTGCGCGACTACGGCGTCCTGGGCACGTTCCTCGTGCTCTTCATCGGGTTGAGCGTCTCCGCCGACGCGTTCCTCACGAAGGACAATCTGATCAACATCCTTGATCAGTGGGCGCCGGTCGGGATCGTCGGCTGCGCGGCGACCTTGGTGATCGTCGCGGGCGGCTTCGACCTGTCCGCCGGGGCCGTCGCGGCGGTCGCGGGGATCGCCGGCACCAAGGTCGCCGCCTCCGGGAGCACCGAGCTCGGGATCCTCGCGGGCGTCGGCGTGGGCGCGGCGCTGGGGGTGCTCAACGGCGTCCTGGTGACCGCGGGACGCGTCAACTCGTTCATCGGGACGCTCGCCTCCAGCATCGTGCTGCGCGGCGTCGCGCTCACCGCCACGGGAGGCGCGCTCATCACCGTCAGCGACCCGAGCTTCACCAAGCTCGGGCTGGGGCGGCTCCTGGGCGTCCCCTACACCGTGTGGATCCTCGCGGCGTTCTTCGCGCTGACCTGGTTCGCGCTGTCCTCGACGACCTTCGGCCGCTACGTCCGAGCGGTCGGTGGCAACGCCGAGGCCGCGCGCCTCTCCGGCGTGCGGGTCAACCTCGTCCGCGCCTCGGCGTTCGTGATCTCGGGCGTCGCGGCGGGGGTCGCGGGCATGATCCTCGCGTCGCGCGGCGGCACCGCCCAGCCCGACGCGGCCACGGGCCTCGAGCTGACGGCCATCGCCGCGGTGGTCATCGGTGGCACGAGCATCGCCGGCGGCCGCGGCGCCGTCTGGCGGACGATGGTCGGCCTGCTCATCCTCGCCCTGATCGGCAACGGGTTCACGCTGCTCGGGCTCGACAACACCTACCAGCAGATCGTGCAGGGCGCGATCATCATCGGCGCCGTCATGCTCGACGCGTGGCTCCGACGACCGGGGACGTGATGCCACGGGCACCGGGCCCGGGGCGGCGCCGGAGCATGACCGTGCGGGAGCTGGTGGCCACGCCGCATCTCAGGACGCGCGTGCTGGCGGGCGAGGCGGGAACCGGCCGGACGATCAGCTGGGCGCACGTGTACGACGGCCCGGCGCCGTGGGAATGGCTCGGCGAAGGCGAGCTGGTGATGGCGAGCGGGCTGGGCATCCCCGCGCAGGCGCGGGCCCAGCGCGCGTTCGTCGAGCGCTTGGACGAGGCCGGGGCCACCGGGCTGACGATCTCCGAGCACCACCTCGGTCCGCCCGTGACCGGCGAGATGCTGGCCGCGGCGGACCGCCTGGGGTTCCCGCTGCTCGAGACGGCGTGGGAGGTCTCCTACGGCGCGCTGGCGCGTGCCGTCGCGGACGTGGGACACCGGGCGGCGATCGCGCTGGCGAGCACCGAGCGGATCTACAGCGCCCTCCACGCCGCGACGCTGGCCGACCGGTCCGGGGGCCGGCTCATCGCGGAGGTCGCGGCCTCCCAGCACTGCACCGCCGCCGTGCTGGACCGGGACAGCGGACGGATCCTGATGAGCGATCCTGACCGGCGGGTGCCGGCGCCGTTGATCGCCGCGGTCGCCGCCTCGTCACGGGGGGAGCGCCGCCGCCGGCCGGCGCCGACCGACGTCGTCGCCGGAGGCGATCGCGGCGTGGTCGTCCCGCTGGCGCTGCCCCGGGACGCGATCCTGGTGGTGGCGCACAGCGGAGGCGACGAGCCCGATCCGGTCGTGCTGCGCCACCTGGCCACCGTCGTGATGGCAGAGCACGAGCGGAGCGTCTCCTGCCGCCGCCGCGAGCAGGACCGCGGCGCCGAGGTGCTCACGCGCGCGCTGACCGCGTCGGTGCCGCCCGCCGTGGTCGCCGCGGAGGTCGCCGAGCGAGGGCTCGACGGTCCGCTGTGCCTGGTCACCATCGACCGCGCCGCCACCGACCCGGACCTCCGCGATCTCTACTTCCTGCTCGCGGAGGCCGGCGTGCCGGCGCTCACCGCGCTCGGCCGCGCGCAGGCCAGCGTCGTCCTGCCCTCCGGTGCCGAGCCGGTCGGCCTGCTGCTGGGCATGCTCGACGAGGAGCAGCACGCCGGCGTCTCGGAGCCGTTCGCGGACTGCGGCGAGCTGGCGCACGCCGCGCGACAGGCGCGATGGACGCTGAGCCTCGCCCGGGTGACCGGGCGGCGCGTCGTCCGTCACGCCGACCATCGGCTCGCCGCGTTCCTGCCGCAGGCGCGCGAGGACGCGCGCTCCGTGACCGAGCGGATCCTCGGGCCGCTGGCCGAGTACGACGGCAAGGGCGTCGAGCTGGTCTCCTCCCTGCGCGCGTTCCTGGAGGAGAACCGGTCGTGGCAGCGGGCGGCGGCCCGGCTGCGGGTGCACAAGCAGACGCTGGTCTATCGCATGCGCCGCGTCGAGGAGCTGACCGGGCTGCACCTCGACCGCACCGAGGACGTCTCCCAGCTCTGGCTCGCGCTGCGAACGCGCGACCTGCTCGGGTGAGCGCCGCCGATCGCGTCAGACGATCGAACGAGGGATGGCTCACGCGGCTGGGACCTTCGCCCAATTCCGGTCGTCCCGGCGCGAACGTACGGTCGCGACTGGCAACCGAACGGGAGGCGAAGCATGCGAGGACGGAGGGGGCGCACCGCCACGCCGGCCACCACGAGCCGCCGGAGCGGACCTTCGGCCGAGCGGGGGCCCGGCACGCGGAACCGCCGTCGCCTGACGGTGCGGGAGCTGGTGGCGATCCCCCACCTCGGGACGCGCGTGCTCGCCGGCGAGGCCGGGCTGGATCGCGAGATCTCGTGGGCCCGGGTGGTCGACCACACCGAGCCGTGGATCTGGATGGAGCACGACGAGCTCGTGCTCACCTCGGGGCCGACGCTGGTCGCGGGGGCGCGAGCGCAGGGGGAGTACCTCGCGCGGCTCGCCGAAGGGGGCGCGGCGGCGCTGTCGGTCGGCGAGCACCACCTGGGCCCGCGACTGACGACCCAGATGCTGGCGACGGCGGACCGGCTGGCCTTCCCCTTGCTGGAGACCGCTTGGGAGGTCCCCTGGGCGGCGCTGGCCCGCACCGTGTCCGACGCCGGCCGGGACGAGGCCGTGGTCGCCCTGGCCGCCGTCGAGCGGGTGTACAGCGCGCTGCGCGCCGCGACGCTCGCGGGCCTCGCGGGCGGACGGCTCATCGCCGAGGTCGCCGCCTCGCAGAACTGCGTCGCCGCGGTCCTGGACCGGGCCAAGGGCCGGATCGTCCTCCAGGATCCGCGGCGGCCCGTGTCGCCGCGGATCCACCAGCGCGCGCAGCGGGCGCTGGGGCGGCCGGGACCGCAGGGGCTCCCGGCACACCCGCGCTTCACGGCCGGCGGGCAGCGCGGCATCCTCCTGCCGCTGCCGCACGACCGAGAGGCGATGCTCCTGGTGGAGCACACCGGCCGGCGCGACCCCGGCCCGATCGTCCTGCGGCATCTGACGACGGTCGCCTCGGGCGAGCTCGCTCAATCCCTCGTCAGCCGCCGCCGCGAGCAGGAGCGCGGGGCGGACCTCCTGGAGCGCGTGCTCGCGCAGCGCTTGCCTCCGGAGCTGGCCGGCCCCGAGCTCGCCGAGCTGGGGCTCCGGGACCACCTGCAGGTGGCCGCGATCGACCCGCCGGTCGACGGGGCGCTGCTGGCCGCGACGCACTGGACCCTCGCCGAGGCCGGGGTCCCGATGCTGGCGACCGCCGATGGCGATGGCGCGCTGGTGCTCCTGCCCGCGACGTCGCGCTCGCTGGACGCCCTGCTCGACGCGCTCCCCGCGCGCGCCCGGCTCGGGGTCTCCGACCCCGCGGACTCCGCCCTGCGCCTGGGCGAGCTGGTCCATCAGGCGCGCTGGGCGCTCAGCGTCGCGCGCGCCTCGGGAGCGCGCGTGGTCCACCACGAGGACCAGGTGGTCACGGCGTTCCTGCCCCGGAGCGTCGAGGACGCCGGGTTCGTGGTGGAGCAGCTGCTCGGCCCGCTCGAGGCGCACGACGCCGACGGCCGCCCCATGGACCTCCTGCACTCGCTGCGGACGTTCTTGGAGGAGAACCGGTCGTGGCAGCGCGCGGCCACGCGCCTGTTCGTGCACAAGCAGACGCTCGTGCATCGCATGAAGCGCGTCGAGCAGCTGACCGGATTGCGGCTGGACAGCACCGAGGACGTGGCGCAGCTGTGGCTCGCCCTGCGCACGCGGGACATGGTGCGAAGCCGTCGTACGATCGACTGACGACGTCGATCGAGCGCTGCGGCTTCGACGCATTGTCGGCGCCCTGTGGCACGCCCTAGGTTCACCGGCAGGTCGTCGACGACGGCGGCCTCGTGAGGAAAGGATCTGCTGTGCCTGCACCTGCCGTGCGCCTGGCCGTCGATACCGGCGGCACGTTCACCGATCTCGTCGTCGAGGACGCCGAGGGCGTTCTCGAGGTCTACAAGAGCCCGACGGTCCCCGCGGATCCGGTCCAGGGAGTCCTCGACGTCGTCGCCCACGCGGCGCAGGAGCGTGGCGTCACCACGGACCAGCTGCTCGGTGAGTCGAAGTTGTTCATCTACGGCACGACCCACGCGATCAACGCGATCCTGACCGGGCGCACGGCGAAGACCGCCCTCCTGGTCAGCGAGGGCCATCGCGACATCCTGCTGCTGCGCGAGGGCGGGCGGATCGAGCCGTTCGACACGACGCGCCCGTACCCGAAGCCCTACATCCCTCGCGCGCTGACCTTCGGCGTGCCGGAGCGCATCGGCTCCGAGGGCGAGGTCGTGCTCGACCTCGACGAGGCGGCGGTGATCGACGTCCTCGGGACCCTGCGCGAGGAGGGCGTCGAGGCGATCGCCGTCTCGCTGCTGTGGTCGTTCGTCAACGACGCGCACGAGCGGCGGATCGGCGAGCTGATCGAGGAGCACCTCCCGGGCGTGCCCTACACGCTGTCGTCGAAGCTCAACCCGATCATCCGCGAGTACCGGCGCACCTCCTCGACGGCCATCGACGCGTCGCTGAAGCCGCTGATGGCCGAGCACATGGGCAGCCTCAGCTCCCGTCTGCAGGCCGCCGGCTTCTCCGGCCGCCTGCTGGTCATCGCCTCCAGCGGCGGCGCGCTCGACGCCGCCGACATCGCCGAGGCTCCCATCCACTGCCTGAACTCCGGGCCGTCGATGGCGCCGATCGCCGGCCGCTACTACGCGCAGCGCGACTGCGGGCGCAGCAGCGCGATCGTGGCCGACACGGGCGGCACGAGCTACGACGTCAGCCTGATCCGCAAGGGCCAGATCCCGCGCAGCTCGGAGACCTGGCTCGGCGAGGAGTGGTTCGGCCACATGACCGGCTTCCCGTCGGTCGACGTCAAGAGCATCGGGGCCGGCGGCGGAAGCATCGCGTCGGTCGACTCCGGCGGGCTGCTGCACGTGGGCCCCGCGAGCGCGGGGTCCGACCCGGGGCCGGTCTGCTACCGCCGCGGCGGCACGATGCCGACGCTCACCGACGCCTGCGTGGTGCTCGGCTACATCGACCCCGAGTACTTCGCCGGGGGCCGGATCAAGCTCGACGTCGAGGCGGCCCGCGAGGCGATCGACCGGGAGGTCGCGAGCAAGCTCGGGATCTCCGTCGACGAGGCGGCCGAGGCCGTCGTCCGCGTCTCGACCGAGAACATGGTCGGGATCATCGAGGACATCACGATCGACCAGGGCGTCGACCCTCGCGGGGCGCTGCTGGTCGGCGGAGGCGGGGCCGCGGGGCTCAACTCGGTGGGCATCGCGCGCCGCCTGGGCTGCAAGACGCTGCTCGTGCCCGAGACCGGGGCGGCGCTGAGCGCGGCCGGGGCCCTGATGTCCGACCTCTCCGCGGACTTCTCCGGCACGTTCATGACGAGCTCCAAGGGGTTCGACTTCGACGGGCTCAACGCGGCGCTCGCCACGCTCGAGGCGCGCGGCGCGGAGTTCGCCTCCGGCCCCGGGGCCGACGCGATCGCGGTGCGCTACGAGTACTACGCCGAGGCGCGCTACGAGAACCAGGTCTGGGACCTGGAGCTGCGGCTCCCGGACGATCGCGTCGAGGACGAGGACGGGCTCGCCCGGCTGGTGGAGAGCTTCCACCACCTGCACCGCGACGTGTTCGCCATCGCCGAGCCTGAGACGCCGGTCACCATCAACCGCCTGCGCGTGCGGGTCAACTGCCGTCTCCGCGACGCGCCGCCACAGGTGACGATCGCCGAGGCCGAGCGCCTGCGCGGGACGCGCGAGGTGCACTTCCCCGACACCGGCCGGACCCAGGTCCCGGTCGTCCACGTCGCCGCGCTCGGAGTCGGCGAGGTGATCGACGGTCCGGTGATCGTCGAGTCGCCGGTGACGACGGTCGTCGTGAACCCCGGCGCCACCGCCACCCGCACCGAGGGCGGCGGCCTGTCCATCGACGTCAGCGCCGGGCGCTGACCCGCGGAGCTGACCGACATGAGCACCACCGAGAGCACCACGACCGCGCCGCCCACCGTCGACGGCGTCCGACTGGCGATCCTGACCAACCGGTTCCAGGGCATCGTCCGGAAGATGACCAACACGCTGTTCCGCACCGCGCGGTCCGGCGTGATCAGCAACGCGAAGGACTTCTCGTGTTGCATCGTCACCGCCGAGCACGAGCTGCTCGTCGCGGCCGAGAGCCTGCCGATCCACGTGATGTCCGGCCCGGACCTCATCAGCCGGCACATCGCCGAGTGGCATCCGGAGATGCGCCGCGGCGACGCGTTCCTCCACAACTCGCCCTACCACGGCAACTCGCACGCCGGGGACCACTGCCTGCTGGTGCCGATCATCGACGACGAGGGCAACCACCGGTTCTCGGCGATCGTCAAGGCCCACCTCGCCGACATCGGCAACTCCCAGCCGAGCACGATCGTCCCGACGGTCCGCGACGTCTACGAGGAGGGCGCGCTGATCTTCCCGGGCGTGCAGGTCCAGCGCGACTACCGCGACATCGACGACATCATCAGGATGTGCGAGGTCCGGATCCGCGTGCCGGACTTCTGGCGCGGCGACTTCAACGGCATGGTCGGCGCCGCCCGCATCGCCGAGCGCGAGGTGATGCAGCTCGCGGAGGAGGTCGGCTGGGAGGCGCTCGGGCAGTACGTCGGCGAATGGTTCGACTACTCCGAGCACCGGATGGTCGAGGCCATCCGCGCGATCCCGCGGGGCACGGCCACGGCCGAGACCGCGCACGACCCGTTCGGCGAGTTCCCCGAGGTGCGCGTCAAGGCGACGGTGACCGTCGCCCACGACGATCCGAAGATCACCGTCGACCTGCGGGACAACCCGGACTGCCTGCCGTTCGGGATGAACCTGACCGAGGCGACGGCGCGGACCACCGCGATGGTGGGCACGTTCATGAGCATCGACGCGTCGGTGCCCCCGAACGCGGGCAGCGCCCGGCGCCTCGACATCCTCCTGCGGGACGGGTGCGTGGTGGGCAAGCCGGCGCACCCGTTCTCCTGCTCGGGCGCCACGACCAACATCGCCGACCGCGCGACCAACGCCGTGCAGATGGCGTTCGCCGAGCTGGGCGACAACACGGGGCTCGCGGAGATCGGCGGCGTCATGCCGCCCGCCGCGCCGGTCGTCTCGGGCAAGGACCCGCGCAAGGGCGACGCGCCGTTCGTGGACATGTTGATCATGGGCATGACCGGCGGTGCCGGCGCGCCGGAGGCCGACGCCTGGCTGACCGCCGTGCACGCCGGCAACAACGGCGCGATCCGTCGCAACAGCACCGAGGCCACCGAGCTGCTGCTGCCGCTCCGGATCTGGGTCGACGAGATCGCGCCGGACACCGAAGGGGCCGGCCGGCACCGCGGAGCGCCCGGCAACCTCGTCGAGTGGAGCCCGAACAACACGCGCGTCGAGGCGATGTGGATCTCCGACGGCACGGTGAACCCGGCGCGCGGCGTGCGCGGCGGCCAGGACGGCCATCTGGGCGACCAGTGGATCCGCGAGGCCGACGGCGAGCTGGCTCACACGGCGGCCTTCAACCGCCTGTGGGTCGAGGCCGACCAGCGCGTCGTCTCGCTGTCGCCGGGTGGCGGCGGCTACGGGTCCCCGCTCGAGCGCGATCCCGAGGCGGTGGCGCAGGACGTGCGCGAGGGCTGGGTCACCGCCGACCGCGCGCGTGAGACCTACGGCGTGGTCGTGGCCTCGGACGGCGTCGTCGACGAGGCTGCGACCGGCGCACGGCGCGCCGAGGCGGGTCGCCGGTAGCCCGGACGCAGCACCGGCGGGCCGGGGTCGCTCCTCCTCCGGCCCCGGCCCGCCCGATGGTTCATACGAGCGCACGAACCATCGCTTCGGCTTTGCACAGGCGACACAGTGGCGCCGTCCCCGGCGTCGGGCAACAATCGCTCTCGTGTCGTGAAGGAACGTTCGTTCAGGCATTCGACGATGCCGACGGCGCTCCGGCAGAACCCTCGATCAGCGGAGTCACCGCCTTGAAGATGAAGAAGTCGGCCGCGTGGATGCTCGTGGCCCTCGCAAGCAGCGCGGCCGTCACGGCCTGCGGCTCGACCAAGGGCGCGGCGGCTCCCGACACGGGTCACCTGACGACGACCACCGCCGCGGCGGTCGCCGACGCCGGCGACGTCACCTGGGCCCTGAACTACGAGCCCCAGTCGATCGACCCGATCCACGCCTACGCGGAGTCGGAGAGCGCGGTCGGGGCGAACCTGTGCGAGGCGCTGATCCACGTCAACCCGGATCTCACGACGAGCCCGGGGCTCGCGACGCCGTCGCGCCCCGACCCGACGACGTTCGTGTACGACCTGCGCTCGGGCGTCAAGTTCTGGGACGGCCATCCGCTCACCGCCGACGACGTCGTCTACAGCCTCCGGCGGAACATCGAAGCGGACCAGGGGTCCTACTACGCGGACTACTTCCGGCGCGTCAAGAGCATCGAGAAGACCGGCCCGATGCAGGTCACGATCAAGCTCACCGAGCCCGACTCGCTGCTGTGGCAGGTCATGGGCGTCCTCGGCGCGGCCGTGGTGGAGAAGGACTACGCCCAGAAGGCGGGCGACCGCCTCGGAACCGCCAAGGGCGGCCTGATGTGCACCGGGCCCTACAAGCTCGACGGCTGGCAGCCCGGCTCGTCGATCCGCCTGGTCCGCAACGACGCCTACTGGAACGCGAGCGCGCGCGCGAAGAACCGCTCGATCACGTTCCGCTTCCTCAGCGACCCGTCCGCGGCGACGAACGCGCTCGTCACCGGGACGGTCGATGGCATGTACGACCCGCCCGCGTCCGGGCTGAGCCGCCTGCAGCGCTCGCCGGGCACGCTGACGCTCGGCGAGAACACCTACGTGCACTTCCTGCTGCCGACCGAGTCCAAGAGCGTGCTGCGCGACGTCGACGTCCGCAAGGCCCTGTCGATGGCGATCGACCGCCAGGCGATCGCCAAGACGGTCTACGCCGGCACGGCCCAGCCGGCCCGGACGTTCGTGACGCCGTTCTCCTGGGGCCCGAACGCGCAGATCAGGAAGCTCTATGAGGACGGGGCGTGGCGGCAGGCCGGGGAGCCGAAGGTCGATCTCGACGGCGCCAAGGCCCTCGTCGAGAAGGCCGGCGCGTCGGGTCGGTCGATCACCATCGGGTTCCCGACGGGCGGGTTCGAGGAGCAGCTGATGCTCGCGGTCGCCGACGCCGCCAAGCGCATCGGCCTGGACGTCAAGCTGCACGGCATCGCGCCCGAGGCGTACGCGAACATCTACTTCGATCCGAAGGCGCGCAAGGGCCTCGACGCCATCTTCGGGCCGTTCTCGGTGGACAGCCCGGACCCGATGGCGTTCTACCTGACCTTCCTGCCCGAGATCCAGTCCGTCTACAACTACCCGCGCTACTCGAACGCCTCGGCGTCGAAGCTGCTCCGCCGCGCGTGGGAGACCTACGAGCCCGTCGAACGCGCACGGCTGTCCGTGGAGGCCGAGGAGAAGATCATGGCGGACCTGCCGTTCATCCCGCTCGTGATCCCGGCGACCAACCTGTACATGAAGAAGGGGATCACCGGCGCGGTGCCCACCTACGCCTTCATGCACAGCGCGTGGGCCGCCGGAGTCGGCGCCTCGGGTCAGTGACGTGCCGATGGCGCGCTTCGTCCTCATCCGCCTCGCGTCGATGGTCGCCACCGTCGCGGTGGCGAGCATGGCCATCTTCGCGGCGCTGTTCCTGGCGCCCGGCAGCCCGATCTCGTTCATCGTGGGCGGCCGCAGCGTCTCGCCCGAGCGGCTCGCGCAGCTCAACCAGCAGTACCACCTCGACGACCCGTTCCTCGTGCGCTGGTGGGATTGGTCCCGCGGCGCCGTCCACGGGGACTTCGGCCAGTCGATCGTGCGCCGCACGGACGTCTGGTCGGTGGTCGAGCCGCGCCTCGGAGCGTCGGTGATCCTGGTGATCTACTCAGCGATCCTCATCATGATTGTCGGGGTCGCGCTCGGGATGCTCTCGGGGCTGCGCGGCGGGTGGGTGGATCGCTCGGTCACCTTCGTCACCAGCTTGGGCCTGGCGACGCCCGCCTTCGTCGCGGCGATCGTCCTCATCTGGCTCTTCGCCGTCGAGCTCCCGCTGTTCCCGGTCTTCGGCGGCGGCAGCGGCCTGGCCGACCAGCTCTACCACCTGACCTTGCCCGCCGTGGCGCTCGCCCTGGCCGGCGGCGCCTACGTCGCCCGTGTGACGCGCGCCGCGGTGCGCGAGGAGAACCAGCGCGAGCACGTCGAGACGGCCCGCGCCCGGGGGCTCCCGGAACGGCTGGTGATCCGCCGCCACGTCGTGCGCAACGCGATGATCCCGATCACGACCGTCGCCGGCCTGACGGTGGCGTCGCTGATCGCCGGGACGGTGGTCGTGGAGACCGCGTTCGGGATCGACGGGATCGGATCGTTGCTGGTCCAGTCGGTGCAGCAGAAGGACTTCGCCGTGGTCCAGGCCGTCACGCTGCTGATGGTCGTGGCCTTCGTCGTGCTCAACACGGTGGTCGACCTCCTGTACTCGGTCCTCGATCCACGGCTCTCCCTCGGTCGCGGGGCCCGCGGATGAGCGTCACCGCGGACGCGCCCGCCACGGTCGCGACGGCCCGCCGGGCCGGTCGGGTCGCCGCGTGGCGCCGTGAGATCGGCACGCCGGCGACCTGTGCCGCCGGCGTGATCGTCCTGCTCATGTCGGTCGCGCTGCTCGCGCCGGTGCTGGCGCCGCACGACCCGGCGGCCGTCGACCTGTCCCAGGCCTACGCCGGCCCGTCCGGCGATCACCTGCTCGGCGCCGACGGCTCCGGACGCGACCTCCTGTCGCGGTTGATCTGGGGCAGCCGGACCGCGCTGCTGGGCCCGATGGCGCTCGTCCTGATCGCGACCGTCGTCGGTGCGGCGATCGCGCTCGTCAGCGCCTGGCTCGGCGGACCGTTCGACTCCGTGATCTCGCGCGTGCTGGACATCGTGTTCGCGTTCCCCGCCGTGCTCCTGGCGCTCGTCGTCGCGGCGATGTTCGGGCCGGGGCTCACCGCCGCGGTCATCGCGCTGGCGATCGCCTACGTGCCGTACGTCGCGCGGATCACGCGCTCGGAGGCGATCCGCCAGCGGCACATGGCCTACATCCAGGCCGGTGAGCTGCAGGGCCTGTCGGGCTGGGTCATCGCCCGCCGGCATCTCCTGCCCAACGTGATGCCGCTGATCGTGGCGCAGATGACCGTGTCCTTCGGCTATGCGATGGTCGACCTCGCCGCCCTGTCCTACCTCGGGGTCGGCGTCCAGGCGCCGACCGCCGACTGGGGCGCGATGGTCGCCAGCGGGCAGCAGGGCGTGATCCAGGGCCGGCCGGCGGAGTCGCTGTGGGCCGGCGGCCTGGTCGTGGTGGTCGTGGTCGCGGCGATGCTCCTGGGCGATCGCGTCGGCGCCCGTGACCCGGAGCTGACGCGATGACCGCGCCGGCGCTCGAGCTCCGGCGGCTGACCGTCGACCTCCCGACCCGTGAGGGCCTCCGGCGCGTGGTCCGCGACGTCTCGTTGCGCATCGACGCGGGCGAGGCGGTCGGCCTGGTGGGCGAGTCCGGCTCAGGGAAGTCGATGACGGCGCGATCGGCGATGCGGTTGCTTCCGGCCGGCGCCGTCGTCGGCGGGACGATCGCGGCGTTCGGCGACGCGGTGCAGGACATGAGCGCCCAGCGTCTGCGCGAGCTCCGTCGCGAGGACGTCGCGATGGTCTTCCAGGACCCGCGGGCGCACGTGAACCCGGTGCGGACCGTCGGCGACTTCCTGACCGAGGGCCTGCGGTACGCGGGCGCGGGCAACGCCGAGGCGCTCCGGCGTGCCGAAGGGCTGCTGGCCGAGGTGCTGATCGCCGATCCGGGGCGCGTCCTGCGCCGCTATCCGCATCAGCTCTCCGGCGGCATGCTGCAGCGCGTGATGATCGCGTCGGCGCTGGCGACGTCGCCCCGGCTGCTGCTCGCCGACGAGCCGACGACCGCGCTGGACGTCACCACGCAGGCCGAGATCGCGGCGATCCTCGACCGGCTCCGCCGCGAGCGCGGGCTGGCGATGCTCTTCATCACGCACGACCTCGACCTGGCCGCGGCGATCTGCGACCGGACCGCCGTGATGTACGCCGGCGAGCTGGTCGAGGTCCAGCGCTCCCGGTCGCTGCACCACGAGCCGCGTCACCCCTACACGTCCGGCCTGATCGCGTCGCGGCCGAGCGTCTCCGCCACGGCCGAGCGCCTGCCCATGCTGTCGGGCCGGTCGATCGGCGCGTGGGAGGTCGAGGGCGGCTGTGGCTTCAGCGACCGGTGTCGCCATGCGCAGGACGCCTGTCGCGTCGAGCCGCAGTCCCTCCGTGCCGTCAACCAGGGCGAGGTGGCGTGCCGCCGCGCCGAGGAGATCCAGCATGACCTCCACTCGCGGATCGAGGCCACCGTTGACTGATCCAGCCGCTCCGGTGGTGCGCGCGACGTCGCTGCGCAAGGTCTTCGGTGGACCCGCCGGCCAAGCCGACGTCGTCGCGGTCGACGACGTCTCGTTCGCGTTGGCACGCGGCGAGTCGCTGGCCGTGGTCGGGGAGTCCGGCTCGGGCAAGACGACGGTGGCCCGGATGCTCGTCGGGCTCGAGCGCCCGACCGCCGGCGAGATCGAGTTCGAAGGCCGCCGCCGCGAGCACGGGCGGCGGATGCCGACGCGCGCGCGCCGGGAGTGGGCGCGGATCGTCCAGATGGTCTTCCAGGACAGCTACTCGTCGCTGGACCCACGGCAGACGATCGCCGACGGCCTCGACGAGATCGTCGGGCTGCACGAGGGCGGCGCGCCCGCGGCGCGGCAGGCGCGGGTCGCCGAGCTGCTGGATCAGGTCGGTCTGTTCGAGCGGGTCGGCCGGGCGCGACCGGCGAACCTGTCGGGCGGTCAGCGACAGCGCGCGGCGATCGCGAAGGCGCTCGCCGCCCGGCCGAAGGTGCTGGTGCTCGACGAGTCGGTCTCGGCCCTCGACGTCTCGGTCCAGGCGCAGGTGCTCAACCTGCTGGCCGACATCCGGCAGGCGACGCGGATGTCGTACATCTTCATCTCGCACGACCTGGCCGTCGTCCGCCAGGTCGCCGACCGCGTCATCGTGATGCGCGGCGGCGTCGTGGTGGAGGAGGGCCGGACGGCCGCCGTCCTGGACCGTCCCGTCGACGCCTACACGCGCCGCCTGCGCGAGTCGGTGCCGCGCCCGGGCTGGCGCCCGGGCGCGGCGGTGGCTCAGGCCGAGTAGAACCGGCCCAGGACGTAGGGCGCGTAGTCGTGCCCGTCGCCCTCGAGCTCGACCACTTCCCGGATCTTGTAGTTGTCGACGCCGGCGACGTTCACGCCGTCGCGGAACGCGCCGACCGGGATGGTCGCCACCCCGGGGTCGAACGGCGACTCGAACAGCGTGAGGTCGACGTCCACCAGCGGCTGGGAGCGGTGGAGGTTCGTCTCGATGTCGGTGATCACGAGCTGGGGGTTGGACATCGACATCCCCGTCGGCGCGAGGTAGCCCCGCAGCTCGAAGTACACGGCATGGTGCGTCTCGGCCGGATCGACCTGCTCGGCCGCGCCGAGCGTGCCGCGCAGCTCGACCAGCCGGTGGTGCTTGCGGTCGACGAAGGCGTACAGGTCCTTGCCGTCGTCGAAGAGGTCGACCGCGCCGAGCTTCTTCGGCATCCCCCAGAGCTCACGGCCCTTCTCGATGTTGATCTCCTCGGTCTCGATGACCGTGAGGCAGTACAGGCCCTCCTCGCCGTCGTGGACCGCGTTGATCCCGACCATCGCGGCGCGGTCGCGCTGGGCGACGCTCGGGACGCCGTTGCGCCAGTCCATGAAGGCCATGGCGGAGACCGACAGCGTCGGGTCGGGAGCCGGCTCGAGGCACGGCGGCAGCACGCTCCGGGAGAACTCCTCGGTCGTGGCGAAGGTGGCGAGCGCCGTCATGTGGCGAAACGGCAGCGAGTACGGCGTGGGGTAGTGGCCGCGGATCTGCTCCGGCGTCCAGAGGTAGCTCATCGGTGTCCTCGTGTCGTGGTTCGATGCATCGACTGGCGATCGTCACGACGGGCATGTCCCGGAGCAACCGACTCATACGACAACGCCGGTCGCGGGCGATCGTCGTTGCGTACGAACGCTGCTTGAACGAACGTTAAGTCATGTGCTACGGTCGTCCGGTCACCAAGTGCACCGGAGGAGGTCGCATGGGTCGCACGGTTGCCAACGCCAAGGTCATCGACCTGGCCTCGCGCCGACCTGGAATCGTCGTGGGGGACCTGCTCGGGATGGCGCATCTCCGCACGCGCTGCGTCGCCGGGGCGCGCGGCCTCGATCGCGTCGCCACCTGGGCGCACGTCTATGACGTCCCGGAGCCGTGGGAGTGGCTGGCCCCGGGCGAGCTGGTGCTCAGCAACGGGTTCGGCATCCCGGCGGGAGCGCGGGCGCAGCGGGAGTACCTGACGCGCCTCGACGACGCCGGGGCGGTGGGCCTGGCGATCGCCGAGGGCCATCACGGGCCGCCGCTGACCGACGAGCTGCGAGCGACGGCCGACCGGCTCGCCTTCCCGTTGCTGGAGACCGCGTGGGAGGTCTCCTACGCGATGATCGCCCGCGCGGTCGCCGAGGCCGGGCGAGATCAGTCCGGCGATCTCCTCGCCCGCACTCAGCGCGTCTACGGGGCGCTGAGCGCCGCCGCCGCGGCCGGGCGCTCCGGTGGCGACCTGCTCGCCGAGGTCGCCGCATCGCAAGGCTGCCGGGCGGTCGTGCTGGACCGGCGGACGGGGCAGCCGCTCATGGGCACCGGCACGGTCGCGCGCCCGCTCATCGACCAGGCCGTGGCGTCGATGCGCGGCGACGGCCGGTCCGCGGCCAACGCCATCCGCGTGACGTGCGGTCAGGAGCGCGGCTACGGCGTCGGGCTGCCGCGCGAGCAGGACGCGATGCTCCTGATCTGCCATCGGCACGGGCGGGCGCCGGAGCCGGTGATCGCCCGGCACCTCGCGGCCGTCGCGGCGGGCGAGCTGGAGCGCATGACGGTGGAGCGGAGGCGGGAGCAGGACCGTGGCGCGGTGGTGCTGCGGGACATCGTCGCGGGCGAGAGCGCGGGCGACCTCGTCATGACCGAGCTCGAGCAGCGCGCGCTCGTCGGAGAGCTGCTGGTCGCCGCGGTCGACGTCGTCGACCGCGACCCGGAGCTGCGCCGCCTGTACCTGGCGCTCAGCGAGCTCGGGGCGGCGCCGCTGACGCTGCTGTGCGGCGACCGCGCCCTCTTGGTGATCACGACCGACGCCGCGGTGACCGAGCGGATGCTCGCGATGGTCGACGACCCCCGGCACATCGGGATCTCCGAGCCGTTCGCGGACGCCGGCCGCATCGTGCAGGCCGTGCAGCAGGCCCTGTGGTCGCTCGGGCTGGCCCGGACGACCGGCGAGCGCGTCGTCCGCCACGCCGAGCAGCGACTCGCCGCGTTCCTGCCCGCCAGCGTGGGGGAGGCCCGGCAGGTGGTCGACCGGATCCTCGGCGCGGTCATCGCCCACGACGAGGAGAAGGGGGCCGGGCTGGTGGAGTCGCTGCGCGTCTTCCTCGCCTGCAACCGGTCGTGGCAGAACGCCTCCCGCCAGCTGTTCATGCACAAGCAGACCCTCGTCTACCGCATGCACAAGGTGGAGGAGCTCACCGGCCTCAAGCTCGACCGCACCGACGACGTCACGCAGCTGTGGCTCGCGCTGCGCACCCGCGAGCTGCTGCTGTGACGGCCCGCGCCGGCCGGCCCCCGCGTACGCCATCGCCAAGCTCATGTACAACAACAACATCGAACATGCCGCGCTCGACGAGATCGGGCCGAAGCCAGGGGCGACGGAGGGACAGCCGGTCGAGTCCCTCGTGACCCTGCACGACGACGGCCGCGTCCACCGCGGGGTGTGGCAACGCACGCCCGGCACGTTCCCGTCGGCGCGCGGCCGGGCAGCCGCCGTCGTGGGCCCGCTGCTGCGCGATCGCGCCTTCGTCGGCGGCCGCTGGATCGAGGCTGACGACGGTGCGTCGTTCGCGGTGTCCGACCCTGCGACGGGCGCGGTCGTCGGGCGCGTTCCCGCGCTCGGCGCCGCGGAGACGCGGCGGGCGATCGACTCGGCCGCAGGTGCATTCGGTCGGTGGGCCGAGCGGCCCGCGGCTCAGCGCGGCCGCCTGCTGCGCACGTGGGCGGATCGCCTGGTGGAGCGCGCGGAAGCGCTGGCGACGCTGATCGTGCTCGAGCAGGGCAAGCCGCTCGCGGAGGCGCGCGCCGAGGTCGCCTACGCCGCCGCCTACCTCGAGTGGTTCGGCGAGGAGGCCAAGCGTGCCTACGGCGAGACCATCCCGGCGCCCGAGCGAGACCGGCGGCTGATCGTCGTCAAGCAGCCGGTCGGCGTCGGTGCCGGCATCACCCCGTGGAACTTCCCGGCGGCGATGGTCGCGCGCAAGGTCGCGCCGGCGCTCGCCGCCGGGTGCCCGATCGTCATCAAGCCGGCGGAGCAGACGCCGCTGACGGCGCTGGCGCTGGCCGCCATCGCCGAGGAGGCGGGCCTGCCTCCGGGGCTGCTGCACGTCGTCACCACCGATCGCGGCGGCGCGCCCGCGGTCGGCCGGGAGCTCACCTCGAACCGCGCGGTGCGGAAGCTGAGCTTCACCGGCTCGACCCCGGTCGGCAAGGCGCTCGCGACCGGGTGTGCCGGGGGCGTCAAGCGCGTCTCGCTGGAGCTCGGCGGCAACGCCCCGTTCATCGTGTTCGACGACGCCGACCTGGACGCCGCGGTCGACGGCCTGCTCGTCGCCAAGCTCCGCAACGCGGGGCAGACGTGCGTGGCCGCCAACCGCATCCTCGTCCACGCGGCCGTCCATGACGAGCTCGTGGATCGCTTCGCCACGGCGGTCGCGCGGCTCCGCGTCGGCGACGGCCTCGACGACGGCACGGATCTCGGTCCGCTCATCGACGCGCGAGCCGGCGAGAAGGTCGCCGGGCACCTGGCCGACGCGCTGGACCGCGGCGCGACGCTCGTCGCCGGCGGCGACCACGACGGGCCGTGGTTCTCGCCGGCGATCGTCACCGGCGTGACCCCGGGGATGCGCGTCGCGTCCGAGGAGACGTTCGGGCCGCTGGCGGCGATCACCCGCTTCGACGACGAGGACCAGGCGATCGCGCTCGCCAACGGCACGCCGTTCGGGCTCGTGGCCTACGTCTACACGCGCGACGCCGGCCGGGTCTGGCGCGCGGGCGAGGCGCTCGAGGTGGGGATGGTGGGCGTCAACACCGGCGTGGTCTCGACGGAGGTCGCCCCGTTCGGCGGCGTCAAGGAGTCCGGGATCGGGCGCGAGGGCTCGCGCCACGGCCTCGACGAGTGGCTCGATCTCAAGTACATGGCCATGGGGGGCGCCGGTCGTTCCTTGGTATGAACGCTGGGCGAGGGCCGTCCCATCGACCGATGGCCGCGGCCGTCGCCGGCCAGCAGGCTGGTGCCCATGACCGCACCCCCTGTTCCTGACCTGGACACCGACCTGTTCATCGGCGGAGAGCTCGTGTCCAGCGACGGCGTGCCCATCGCGGTGGAGAACCCGGCCACCGAGGAGCACCTCGCCGACGTGCCGGACGCGACGCCGGGGGACATCGATCGCGCGGTCGCGGCGGCGCGGCAGGCGCAGCGGGCCTGGGCCAAGGTCGACCCGCTGTCGCGCGCGGAGCTGCTGCACGAGTGCGCCGGCCGGTTGCACGACGCGCGGTCGGCGCTCGGCCGGACGCTCACGCTGGAGTCGGGCAAGACGCTGAAGGAGTCCGTCGACGAGGTCGAGTGGTGCGTGACGGCGTTCCGGCACCTGGCGGAGACGGCGCGGGCGTCGGGTGGCCGGGTCGTCGGCCCGACCAAGCCGGGGCAGATGAACTTCGTGGTGCACGACCCGGTCGGCGTCGCGGTGCTGATCATGCCCTTCAACTATCCGCTGGCGCTCCTGGCCTGGCAGGCGGCGGCGGCGCTCGCCACGGGCAACGCGTGCATCGTCAAGCCCTCGGAGCTGACGCCGCTGGCGACGCTCCAGATGGCGCGGGTGCTGGACTGCCTGCCGCCGGGGACCTTCAACGTGGTGACGGCGACCGGGGCCGGCGCCGCCAGGCTCGTCGATCATCCGGGCACCGACATGATCGCGTTCACCGGGTCGGTCGCCACCGGGGCGCGCATCATGGCCGCGGCCGCGCCGCGCATCAAGAAGCTGCTGCTCGAGCTCGGCGGGTCCGACCCGTTCATCGTGGCCGGCGACGCGCCGCTGGAGACCGCGGTGCCGGGCGCGGCGTTCGCGGCGTTCCTCAACGCCGGCCAGGTGTGCACGTCCGCCGAGCGGTTCTACGTCGAGCGCCCGCTCTACGACGAGTTCATGTCGCGGCTGCTCGACACGACCGCGCGGATCCGCGTCGGCGACCCGCTGGCCGACGTCGACGTCGGCTCCATGATCTCCGGGCCGGCGCGCGATCGCATCGCCCGGACGCTCGATCGACTGCATGACCGCGGCGCCACGGTGCTGGCCGGGGGCGGGGTTCCCACCGGGCTGGATCGCGGGTACTTCCACGAGCTGACCATCGTGGAGGTCGGTGACCCGGCCGGGCAGGCTCCAGAAGGTGAGGTCTTCGGACCGCTGGCGACCGTCACGCCGGTCGACTCCGTCGACCAGGCCATCGAGCTCGCCAACGCCTCCCCGTTCGGGCTGGGCGCCAACATCTACACCACGTCGTTGCGGACCGCCATGCGTGCCGCGACCGAGCTGCGGGCGGGAACCGTCTGGATCAACGATCCGCTCAAGGACAACGACGCCGCGCCGTTCGGCGGGCAGAAGATGAGCGGCCTCGGCCGGGAGCTGGGCTCCGAGGGCATCACGGCCTTCTGCGAGCCCAAGCACGTCCACATGGACTTCGAGGCGGCGCCGTCGCCGGAGTGGTGGTTCCCGTACGAGCGGCCGGACGTCGATGCCTGACCTCGCGTCGATCGCTCCCAGGCCCTGGTGGGTCGAAGAGGCGCTCGCCGTCGACCCGGGTCCTGAGACCGCGCCGCTCGACGAGCAGGTGTCCGCCGACGTCTGCATCGTCGGTGGCGGCTACGCCGGGCTGTGGACCGCGTTGCGCATCAACGAGCTGCGGCCGGATACGCGCATCGTGCTGGTGGAGGCCGACATCTGCGGCGGCGCCGCGTCCGGTCGCAACGGTGGCATGGCGCTCACGTGGTGGCCCAAGATCGAGACGCTGATCAAGCGTCTCGGCCGGTGGGAGGCCTATGAGGTGGCGCGGTGCTCCGAGCAGGAGATCGCGCATGTCGGGCGTTTCTGCCGGCAGGAGGGCATCGACGCCCACTACCGGCAGGGAGGCTGGCTGTGGACGGCCACGGCCGGCGCCCAGCGCGGGGCGTGGGCCGGCGCGCTGCGGCTCGCGAGCGCCGAAGGCGACGAGCCCTTCGTGCGGTTGGGCGTCGAGGAGGTCCGCGCGCGCCTGGGCTCCGACGCGCACCTCGGCGGCGTGTTCGAGCCGGCCGCCGCCACCGTCCAGCCGGCGCTGCTGGCGCGGGGCCTGCGACGGGTCGCGATCGACCGCGGCATCCGGATCTACGAGCACACCGCGATGCGCGAGCTGCGCCGCCGTCCGCTGGCGGTCGTCACCGACCGGGGGGCGGTGCGCGCGGAGTCCGTCGTGCTGGCGACCAACGCCTGGGCCTCGCAGGACCTGGGGCTGCGATCCGCCCTCGTGCCGATCTCCAGCGACGTCGTGGCGACCGAGCCCGTGCCGGAGCTGCTGGAGCGGATCGGCTGGACGGGGGACGAGTCGGTGTCCAACAGCCGGCTCATGGTCGACTACTACCGCACGACGGCCGACGGCCGGATCGTCTTCGGGCGGGGCGGTGGCGCCCTCGCCTTCCGCGGGCGCTTCGGCCCGGGCTGGAACGCCGACCGCGGTCGCGCCGCGGCGACGATCGCGGCTCTGCATCGGCTCGTGCCCGCCGCGCGCGACGCGCGCATCACGCACTACTGGGGCGGCGCCGTGGATCGCAGCACGGACGGGCTCCCGTTCGTGCGCCGCGACCCGCGTGGGGCGCCCATCTTCCACGTGGCGGGGTTCTCCGGCAACGGGGTCGCGGCGGCGCCGCTCATGGCGCGGGTGGCCGCGTCCTGCGCGCTGGAGCGCACCGACCGCTGGAGCGGCAGCGGGCTGGCGTCCGGGGTGCCCGGGCGGTTTCCCCCGGAGCCGATCCGCTACCTGGGCGGACGGCTGGTGCGGGAGGCCGTGCGCCGCAAGGAAGAGCGCGACGACTCGGGCCGTCCCGTCGATCGGGCCACGCTCCGGCTGGCCGCCCTGGCGCCGTCCGGCTTCTTCAAGGTCGGCCATGACGAGCCCGACACCATCAACTAGAGGCGAGGAGCCTGCGATGAGCTATGTCTGGACCCCCGAGCAGGTCGAGCGCTACCGCTCGTACTACGACGACATCAGGACGCACCACACGTACTCCTACGTGACCTTCGCCACGACGGAGGCGTTCGTCCGGAGCGTGCTGCCCCCGTGCCTGGAGCCGTCGGCGCAGCCGACGGTGACCGTCGCGGTCATGGCGTTCATGGAGTGGATCGGCGGCGTGCCCAACCGCGCCGGCCGCGACCGCGCCGCGTCCATCGCGGTCGGGGCCCGCTACGGCGACGAGGAGGGCGTGTACTACCTGACGGTGATCGAGTCCGAGGAGGTCAACATCGTCACCGGGCGCGAGCTCTGGGGCATGCCCAAGAAGGAGGGCTCGATCGACCTCTTCGAGGACGGTGAGCAGCTCTTCGCCGTCGTCGAGCGCAAGGACCACCGGTTGATCGAGCTGCAGGCGGCGCTCGGCGAGCCGCAGCACGTCGGGCCCGAGGAGGAGACCGAGATCTACTTCGAGCTCCGGGGGCACTTCGGCCCGAACCTCAAGGGCCTGTCGAACGTCCAGCTCGTCGTGTTCGAGAACCGCACGCTGACGAAGCGGTTGCAGGCGCTCACCGTGGCGCACGTCGGGCTGACCGGCTCGCCGTTCGATCCGGGCGTCGGGACCGTGCCGCTGGGCGAGCAGGTGGACGGCGCTCACCTCGGCGGCGAGACCTCCTACATCATCCGCGACGTCGTCGACCTCGACGGCGACGGCAACGACTACACGCCGTACCTCGCGGGGCGGCTCTACGACGACTGGCCCGACGTGCGGGCCACGGACGGCCGCGTGATCGGCAGCGCCGACGCCGCGGTCGCCTGAGCGCGGGCGCGAGCGTCCCGCGCGATGATCGTCGAGGAGCGGCCGGAGGGTCCTGTCACGGCTCCGCGCCGGCTGCTCGTCGCGATCGCCGCGGTGCTCGCGCTGGACGCGACGTTCTACTCGGCCGTCACGCCGCTGCTGCCGACCCTCGAGCGCCAGTTCGGGCTGACGGCGTCGGCGGCCGGCCTGCTGGTCGCGACGTACGCGCTCGGCCTGCTGGCGGCGGCGCTTCCCGCCGGGTGGCTCGCCGCCCGGATCGGCTGTCGTCCGGCGATGGTGCTGAGCCTGATCCTCTTCGCGATCGCGAGCGCCGCGTTCGGGCTCGGGACCTCCGCGACGGTCCTCGACGCGACGCGCGGACTGCAGGGCGTCGCGGCCGCCGTGACCTGGGCGGCGGGCTTCGCGTGGCTCGTCGCGGTCGGTCCTCGCGAGCGACAGGGCGCGCTGCTCGGCGCCGCGATGTCGGCGGCGGTCGCCGGAAGCCTCTGCGGCCCGATGCTCGGCGCGCTCGCGGCAAGCGGGGGACGCGGCCCCGTGTTCTGCGCGATCGCCGTCGGCGCCGTGGCGCTGGCGGTCGTGATGCGGCGGCTCCCGGCGCCGCCTCGGAGCGGTGACCTGCGCCTTGGGCCGACCGTCCGCGCCCTGGCGGCCGGCGCCGGTGCGACCGGCGGGTGGGTCGTGCTGCTCGCCGGCCTGATGGTCGGCGGCATGGCGGTGGCCGCGCCGCTCACGCTGGACGGACTGGGCGCCGGCCCGGCGGGGATCGGCATGGTGTTCGTGCTGGCGGCGATCGGCGAGGTCGCGATCGGGCCGGCGGTCGGTCGCCTCGTCGATGCGCGCGGAGCGGGTCCGCCGATTCGCCTGACGCTCATCCTGATGGCGTCGCTCCTGGTGCTCCTCAGCCTCGCCGCGACGCTGACGCTCACCGTCGCGCTGCTCATCGTGGTGCTGCCGCTGGCCATCGCGCTGCTCACCCCGGGGTACGCGCTGATCGGAGGGGTGGCCGAGCTCCGCGGGATCGCGCCCGCGGGGCTGTTCGGCGCGGGGAACCTCGCCTGGGCGGGCGGAGAGGGGCTCGGTGCGCTGGCCGCCGGATGGCTCGCGAGCGGCGGCCGGCCCGACCTCATGTACTTGGCCGTTGGTGCGCTCGCGCTGTTGACGGCGGTGGCGCTTCGTACGAAGGTCTGAACCTGGGCCGAGCGCCCACGCTCCGGACGTATGCTGCGGTGGCGGCGCTGCGCAAGCCGTCGCTTCTGTCGGACCGCCGGAGGAGGGCGACGTCGTGGCGTTCACTGTCCGGGACCTCGTCGAGGTCCCGTTCCTGAAGACGCGGGTCCTGGCCGGTCGTGACGGCGCTGGACACGCCATCCACTGGGCGCACAGCTGCGAGCTCGCGGCCCCGTGGGACTGGCTGGGGCGCGGCGATCTGCTGATGACGAACGGGTTCGCGATCCCGGCCGACCGCGACCAGCAGGTCGTGTTCGTCCGCAAGCTGGAACAGACCGGCATCGCCGGCGTCGCCATCGGCGAAGGGCTCCACGCGCCGCCGCTGGCGGGCGCGATGCTCGCGGAGGCCGATCGCCTCGGCTTCCCGGTGCTGAGCACCGCCTATGACGTGCCGTTCATCGCCGTCGCTCAGGCCGTGGCACAGGCCAACCGCCATGGCGAGCAGGAGCGCATGACGCGCACCATGCGCATCTACGAGGCGGTGCGTCAGGGCGCGCACGAGACCCCGGCGGAGATCGTGCGCCGCATCGGGGCGGACCTCGCGACCCGCCTGCACATCGTCGACCGGGCGGGCGCGCCGCTGCTCGACGTCGATCCCCTGGAACCCCGTCTGCGCGAGCAGATCGTGGCCGTGGTCGATGAGCGGGACGGCAGCCTCCCGGCGATCACGCGCGTGCCGGACGGCGCGCGCCAGGCCCTCGTCGCGCCGGTGCCGGCGTCGGAGTTCGCGTGTCTCGTCGCACGGCCGCGCGGCGACGCCGCCCCGGCGCTCTCGGTGCTGCAGCACGTGGCCGCGGTGGTGGCGATCGAGATCGAGCGGAGCGTCGCGCAGCAGGAGGCGCAGCGCCGGCTGGGCAGCGAGCTTCTGGCCCATCTGATCGATCGCCGCATCGACGCCGAGTCCGGAGGCCGGCGGCTGGCCGACTTCGGCCTCGGCGGCGTCGAGCTCGTGCTGCTGGCCGTCGACGCCGACGGCCACGCGGGTCCGGAGATGCTGAACCGGGCGTTGCGCCGGGACGGCGTTCCCACCCTGCAGCTGCGCCGCTCGAGCATCATGTACGTGTTGCTCCCCAGCGGCTCGGCCGACGACGTCGGCGCCGTGCTCGACGCGGAGCTCGTGGTCGGGGCGAGCGCCCCGCTGAGCGGCGTCGGGCAGGTCCCGGACGCGGCGAAGGAGGCCCGCTGGGCGCTCGAGGCGGCGCGCGGTCGCCAGCGAGGGTTGACGCGCTACGGGCAGGAGCCGCCGCCGTTCATGCCACGGACGGTGACCGAGGCGCGCTCGTCCGCCGACGCGGTGCTGGGCGATCTCCTCGCCTACGACGCGGAGCACTCGGGCGACCTGGTCCGCTCGCTGCGCCTGTTCCTGGCGGAGAACCGCTCATGGCAGCGTGCCTCGACCGCGATCGGCGTCCACAAGCAGACGCTCGTCTACCGGATGCGGCGCGTCGAGGAGCTGACCGGCCGGCGCCTCGACGACACGGGCGACGTCGCCTATCTCTGGCTGGCCCTGAGCGCCCACGACCTGCTCTCGCACGCGGACGAGCCCATCGGCCTGCAGCCGGCCGCCGCAGCCGGTGGACCTTCAGGCTGAGCGAGCGCCTCGAAGACCTGCCGGACGCGGTTCTCGGCGCTCAGCCGCTCGTGACCGGCGGCGCGCCGAAGCGGCCGGGCGCGAAGATGCCGGTGCCGGGGCGTTGGCCCTCCACCAGGTCGGCGAGGATCTCGCCGACGACGGGGGCGAGCTTGAACCCGTGTCCCGAGTCGCCGGTGGCGATCAGCACGGCAGGGGCGTCGGGGTGCTCGCCGAGCACGAAGTTCACGTCGGGCGCGTTGGTGTAGCGGCAGGTGTAGCTCTCGACCGGGCGGGCGGGAAGCCCGGGTAGGCGGGCGCGGACGTAGGTGTCGATCAGCGCGAGGTCGTCGGGCGTGACCGCGGCGAGGAACGCGTCGCCGTCCTGGCCGAGCAGGCCGCCGTGGTGGATGCTCGCCTTGAAGCGGCCGCGTCCCTCGGGCAGTCCATAGAAGCACTCGCCGTGCTCGGAGGGGACGGCGATCGGCGCCATCCGCGCGGCGTCCGGCGTCTCGTAGACGGCGACGACCTGCCGCTCGACGTCGATCGGCAGCTCCGCGTGGAGCAGGCTGGGCGCCGCGACGCCGACCGTGAGGACGAGCCGCGCCGCGCGCCGCTCGCCCCTCGTGGTGGTGACCCGGACGCCGGCGTCGTCCGGCGCCCAGTCGAGGACCGGCTCGTCGCAGCGGACCTCGGCGCCGAGCCCGGTCGCCAGGGCGAGCTGCGCGCGGATCGCCGGCTCGGGCCGGAGCACCCCGCCGCTGGGCTCGAACACGACGAGCTCGTCGGGCGCCAGCGCCAACCACGGGAACCGCGCCGCGGCGGCACGCCGGTCGAGCACGTCGTGCGGAACGTCGCCGGCCCGGTAGCTGGCCAGCGCGCCCTCGACGATCGCGTGGCCGGCGGGGCCGGCCGAGATCGCTCCCGGCGTCACGAGGAGCTCCGTGCGGCTGGTGCGCTCGAGCTCGCGCCACAGGGCGTAGGCCCGGGTCATGAGCGGCGCGTACTCGGGAGACTCCGGGCTGGTCATGCGGATCACCCGCCCGTCGCCGTGGTGCGACCCGTGACGATGGGGCGGCCGGCGAGCGTCGACGCCGAGGACGCGATGGCCGCGGGCGGCCAGGCACCGCAGCGTGGCGCTGCCCCAGGCACCGAGCCCCGCGACGATGACGTCGAAGGTCTCTGCGTCGTCGTGCATGACGAGCTTGAGTCTATGCCGGGGCGCCGGCTCCGCCGGTGCCCGTCAGCCCGCCCGCACCATGGCGAGGACGAGCTCGGCGTAGCGCTCGGCGACGTCGTCGGGGGACAGCTCGCCGGTCGGGTCGTACCACGACTGGACGTGCTCGCAGAGCGTGATGATCGCGAACGCCGTCACCCGGATGTCCTCGATCACGAACGCGCCGCCGGCGACGCCCGCGTCGAGGATCCCGCGCAGGCGATCGAGATGGCGCCGCTGCTTGGCGACGAGCGAGCGCCGGTGGCGCGGCGACAGCGTGTGGACGATGTCGCGCATGCCCAGGGCCATCGTGTAGGCGCCGGCCGCCTCGCGCTGCTCGAGCTTCCACACGGCATGCGCGGTCACGAACTGCCGCAGGAGCGCGGGCGGCGTCGCGCCCGTCAGGCGCGCTTCGACGCTTGCCATGAAGGTCTCGAGCAGGTGCTCCATGGAGGCCAGGAAGAGATGCTGCTTGCTCTCGAAATGCCAGTAGAGGGCCGGTGGGGACATCCCGACCTGCTCCGCGATCGCCTTCAGGCTCGTGGCCCGATACCCGTCGCGGACGAAGAGGGCCGTCGCCGCATCGATGATGCGCTCGCGGCTGTCGCCATGTCGGTCGTCGTCGGTGACGATTGTTGCGCGGACGTCGGTCATGTCGGATCTGCTCGAACGAACGATCAGGTTAGACGGTGGGCGGGATGGACGCGAGCGATGTTCGTTCCAACTCGACCGAGGTTCTGTCGATGTTGTCGTTGACACCGCCGTGGTGGCTACCTATGGTCACGCCCCGTGAATGAACGAACGTTAAGGAACGAGGGCGCGACGATGGAGGCCGATCCGCGGGAGCGCCCGCTGGGGGCGCCGCCGGACCTCCGTCTCGACGGTCTGGTCGCGTGGGTCACCGGCGCCAGCCAGGGGGTGGGCCGCAGCCTGGCGCTCGCGATGGCGGCCGCCGGCGCCGACCTCGTCCTGACCGCTCGCAACGAGGGCGCGCTCACGGACCTCGCCGAGCGGATCCGTGCCGGCGGCCGCGCGGTCGAGGTGGTCGCGGGCTCGGTCGGCGACCCGGCCGACGTCGCCGCGGCCGTCGCGGCCGCGGAGCGCACCTGGGGGCGGCTGGACGTCTTGGTCAACAACGCCGGCATCGGGTCCAGCTACCGGCGCGTCGAGCAGGTCGACGACCAGGAGTGGGAGCGGGTGCTGGGCGTGAACCTCGGTGGCGCGTTCGCCTGCTGCCGTGCGGCGCTCCCGCTCCTCAGCCGGTCGGACGCCGCGAGCGTGGTCAACGTGTCGTCGGTCCACGGCGCGGTGGGCGGCGAGCGGCTCGCCGCCTACTCGGCGAGCAAGGGCGGCCTGGAGATGCTGACGCGGTCCCTGGCGCTCGAGTGGGCGGCCAAGGGGATCCGCGTCAACTCGATCGCTCCCGGCTACCTGCGGACGGAGATGACCACGGGCCTGCGCGAGCACGAGCAGCTGGGCTCCGAGCTGCTCGCGCGGATCCCGATGGGCCGGTTCGGCGAGCCGTCCGAGATCGCCGCCGCCGTCCTGTTCCTCGCGGGCCGCGCGTCGAGCTACGTCACGGGCACCACGCTCTTCGCCGACGGAGGCTGGACGGCGCGCTGACGGCGCGCGCTCAGCGCGGCCGCAGCAGCGGCCCGGGTCGGAACCGGGGCGGGGGAAGGCGATCCACGGTGACCAGGCCGGGTGGCGCGGCCAGGACGTCGGGGACGCGGTTGACGACGGTCGCGCACGTGACCATGCGCCCCGGGAAGTCGTCGTTGAGCAGCTGCAGCGACGGCTCGCCGTCGATCCACCAGGCGTTCACGGGCCGCTCGTCGGGCGCGAGCACGAGGCCGGACATCTCGAGCTCGAGGTCGATGCCCTCGGCGGTCGGCACGCGCACGATCTCCGAGACCCCGCTGACCGCACCCGGAGGGATCGTCACCTCCAGGCTCTGGGACCGGATCTCCGTCGCCGCGACGACGGGGGCGAGCCGGCCCTCGAATCCCGTCGGGGTCAGCCCCGCCAGGGCGGCCAGCGCCTCCAGCGCCGATCGGCCGACCATCGGCCCCCACTCGCCGGGCAGCGCGGCGGTCGCCGCGGCGGGATCGCCGCCGATGTGCAGGTGCTCGGCGACCTCCGGCCCGTACTCGTCGGCGCGCCACGTCGACCGGCCGCGCACCCGTCGGATCACGTGGGCGGAGGCCATCAGCGAGACCGGCAGCCGCGACCAGAAGACGTCCTGCATGCCGGAGGCCATGAGCGTCGCGCCACGGTCGCGCGCCAGGGCATCGAGGTCGGCGGCGAGCGATGGCGAGGACCGCCACGGGTGGAAGCACTCCTCCTCGAGCGTGATGACGTCGACCCCATGGGCCAGGCAGACGCGGAAGTGCGAGGCCATCGCCGCGATCGAGCTCGACACGGCCATGACGGCGACGTCGGCGTCGCACCGCGCCAGCAGCGCCTCGGGGTCGTCGGTCACGCGCACGCCGAGATCGCGGCCCAGGCCCGCGAGCTCCCCGAGGTCGCGCCCGACCTTCGCGGGGCTGCGACCCACCGCTCCGGCCACCGTGGCCCCCTTGTCCACGAGCATGCGCGTCAGCAGCAGCCCCATCTCGCCGACGCCGTAGACGACGACCCGGACCGGGCGCGGCTCGGCGGCGCTCATCGGGCGGCGGCCTGCGGTCCGCCGGTGCGCGGCGCGTCGCCCAGCGCGAGCGACCGGCCGATGATCTCCTTCATGATCTCGTTCGTGCCGCCGTAGATCCGCGTGACGCGGGCGTCGGCGTAGGCCCGGCTGATCGGGTATTCGGTCATGTAGCCGTAGCCGCCGTGCAGCTGGAGGCAGCGGTCGATCGCGCGGCCCTGGAGGTCCGTGCACCACCACTTCGCCATCGCCGCCCGCTCGGCGGACAGCCGGCCGGCGTTGATCGCCAGGATGCACTCGTCGACGAACGCCTGCGCGACCTCGACGTCGGTGGCGACCTCGGCGAGGACGAAGCGCGTGTTCTGGAACTGGCCGATCGCCTGGCCGAACGCGTTGCGGCCGCGCACGTAGTCCGTCGTCCAGTCCAGCGCCGCACGCGCCGCCGCCACGCCCGCGACGGCGATCGCGAGCCGCTCGCGCGCGAGGTTGTGGGTCAGGTAGCCGAAGCCCGCGTTCTCGTGGCCGAGGAGGTTCTCGGCCGGCACCTGTGCGTCCTGGAAGAACAGCTCGGCGGTGTCCTGCGAGTGCATGCCGAGCTTGTCGAGGTTGCGACCGCGCTCGAACCCCGGCGTTCCGCGCTCCACGCCGAAGAGGCTCAGGCCCGCGCGTCCCGCGCCGCGGCTGGTCCGGGCCGCGGTGATGATCACGTCGGCGTTGCTGCCGTTGGTGATGAACGTCTTGGCGCCGTTGAGCAGGTAGTGGTCGCCGCGGCGTTCGGCGTTGGTGGAGATCGAGGCGAGGTCGGACCCGGTCCCGGGCTCGGTCAGCGCGAGACCCGCGATCAGGTCGCCGGCGACCAGGCCGGGAAGCCAGCGCTGCCGTTGGGCCTCGTCCGCGTAGGCCAGGAAGTAGGGGATGCAGATGTCGTTGTGCATCGACATCCCCGCGGACAGGGCGCCGAATCCGGCCGCGCCCATGGCCTCCAGCATGACGGCGTTGAACCGGTAGTCCTCGACCTCGGCGCCGCCGAACACCTCCGGCACGTCCACGCCCAGGAAGCCCGCCTCGCCGGCGGCGGCGAAGACCTCGCGCGGCGTGGTCCCGGCCCGCTCCCACTCGTCGTATCGCGGGGCGACGTGGCTTGCGAGGAACGCCTCGAAGCTCTCGCGGAAGAAGCGATGGTCGTCGTCGTAGATCTCGCGCACCCGATGCTCCGTTCAACCGGTCGGCCAATACCTGACTTTACGATCGTTAAGGTAGCAGGAGGAGCCGGGCGGAGCCGGTCGCCGGCGTCGTCAGCGACGGCGCGACGTCGGGCGCTTGGCGGGCACGCCACCCCCGACCATGGCCACGACGAGGTCGGCGTACAGCGTGCCGACGGTCTCGGGCGCGAGCTCGCCGGTGGGGTCGTACCACGTGTGGACGTACTCGCACATCGTGATGATCGCGAAGCCGGTGACGCGGGCATCCTCGATGTGGAAGGCCCCGGCGGCGACGCCCGCGTCGAGGATCTCGCGGAGGAAGTTGAGGTACCCGCGCTGCTTGTCGACGAGCCGGCGCCGGTGCTTGGCCGGGAGGGTGCGGACGAGGTCGCGCATGCCGACGGTGGTGGCGTAGGCGCCGGCGGACTCGCGCTCGTCCAGCTGCCAGCGGACATGGGCGGTCGTGAACTGACGCAGCCGGTCCACCGGGTCCTCGGCGTCGACGCTCTGCACCACGCTGTCGATGAAGGCGGTCAGCAGCTGCTCCATGCACGCGAGGAAGAGATCCTGCTTGGACGGGAAGTGCCAGTAGAGCGCGGGCGGCGAGACGCCGACGTCCTTCGCGATGGACTTGATGCTCGTGGCCTTGTAGCCGTCGCGCACGAAGAGCGCCGTCGCGGTGTCGATGATGCGCTGCCGGCTGTCGCTGCGGCTCTGCTGTTCGGGCACCTCCGGATCGTATCCGCTCGTCGGATGGTGCTCCGGCGGTGGTCCGCCCGGCGCGATGCCCGTCGGGTGACGGGCATGTCTTGACACCCCGTTCAGGCCGCTCTATGGTCGCCTGACCGAACATTCGTTAAGGTGATTCTGGGCGCGCGGGCATCGGTGCTCGCCGGCGCCGGGATCGAGGAGACCGAGGAGACGTGATGAGCGCAACCAGCGAGACGCCGACCAGCGAGGGCGGCGCTCCCGGGGCATCGCCGGCGGTCGCCCGCTGCCACATCGATGGCCACTGGGTCGACGGCGCGGGGGACACGGCCGAGCGCCGGAGCCCCGCGACGAACACCGTCGTCACGCGGATGACCTGCGCGACGCCCGGCGACGTCGACGCGGCCGTCGCGGCCGCGCGGCGCGCGCGCCACGACTGGGCGAACACCGCGGCCCTGCGGCGGGCCGAGATCCTCCATCGCGCGGCGGGCCTCCTGCGCGAGCGCAAGGAGGAGGCCGCTCGGCTGATCTCCCTCGAGATGGGCAAGACGTACGCGGAGTCGCTCGAGGACGTGGAGTACGGCGCGGACGACCTCGACTTCTCCGCCGAGGACGCGATCCGCAACGCCGGCCAGGTCGCGGCCACGAACACGACCGAGCCCGGGACCAAGCGCAAGCGGATCCTGACGATCAACGTCCCGGTCGGCGTCGCCGCGCTCCTGTCCCCCTGGAACTTCCCGATCGCCATCCCGTGCGAGCTGCTGGGTCCCGCGCTGGCGTGCGGCAACACCGTGGTGTGGAAGCCGAGCGAGGCGAGCCCGGCGAGCGGTCAGCTGCTGGCCGAGGTGCTCGTCGCGGCGGGGCTCCCGGCCGGGGTCTTCAACTGCCTGCAGGGGGCCGGGGACGTCGGCGCGCGGATGGTGACCCATCCGGGCACCGACATGGTGGGCTTCGTGGGAAGCACCGCCACCGGTGAGCACATCTCCCGTTCCGCGGGCGTCAAGAAGCTCTTGCTCGAGCTGGGGGGCAACGGGCCGCTCGTGGTCATGGACGACGCCGATCTGGACAAGGCGGTGGAGGCGACCGTCACCGGCGCGTTCTACTGCGGCGGCCAGGTCTGCACCGCGGCGGAGCGGGTGCTGGTGCACGACGCGGTCCACGACGCCTACGTCGAGAAGCTCGTCGCGCGGACCGCGCGGGTGCGGCTCGGCGACCCGCTCGACCCGGCGACCGACATGGGTCCGCTCGCGATCGCCAGCAGCCTGGAGAAGACGCGCGCGCACCTCGACGACGCCGTCGGCAAGGGCGCGCGGATCGTCGCCGGCGGCGCCCACGACGGCCTCTACCACGAGCCGACGGTGATCGTCGGCGTCACGTCGGACATGGACATCGCCCAGGAGGAGACGTTCGGTCCGGTCGTGCCGATCATGCGCTTCGCGGATCGCGACGAGGCGGTCCGGGTCGCCAACGAGACCAAGTACGGCCTCACCGGGGCCGTGTTCACCGAGTCGATGTCCCACGCCTGGTTCCTGGCGGAGGGCATCGAGTGCGGGACCGTCCACGTCAACGAGACGACCAACCACTGGGAGCTGCTGGCGCCGTTCGGCGGCATGAAGCAGAGCGGCGTCGGTCGCATCCTCGGCGATCAGTCGGTCGCCGCGTTCACGAACCCCAAGCAGATCACGTTCGAGCTCGGCGACCGCTGAGACAGGAGCCAGAGATCAACATGTACGACACGATCGTCATCGGCGCCGGCTTCGCCGGCCTGACCGCGGCCCGCGACCTCGCCGAGGCGGGGAGGTCGGTGCTCGTCCTGGAGGCCCGGGACCGGATCGCCGGCCGCACCCACTACGCCAAGCTCGACCCGCTGGACCAGAAGGTCGAGTACGGAGGCACGTGGATCGTGCCCCGGTACCAGCCCCATGTCGCCCGCGAGATCGACCGCTACGGGCTCGAGCTCACCAACAGCCCGACGCCCGAGAGCTACGCCTGGGTCTTCGGCGGCGAGCGCAAGGTCGGCGGGCTCCCGTTCCCCGACGAGGAGATCCCCGACTGCGAGCGCGCGGTCGCGCTGGCGATCGCCGACGCCCGGCGCATCGAGTTCGGCACGCCGTTCGAGGAGCAGGGGCTCGAGGATCTCGACGTCCCGTACGAGGAGTGGCTCGATCGTCACGAGATCCACGGGTCCACGCGCGAGCTGTTCGCGTCCTACGGCGGCGCGCTGTGCTTCGGCGTCGCGCCCAAGGACGTGTCCGCGCTGCACGTGCTCTCCTGGGTCGCCGGCCTGGGCAACAGCGCCTGGAACCTGTTCACGGCGCCGAGCGCGAAGTTCGCCAAGGGCACCGGCGCGCTCGCGGCCGCCATGGCCGAGAGCCTCGACGTCCGGCTCTCGACGCCCGTGACCGCGATCGCGCAGCACGGCGACGCCGTCGAGGTGACCACGGCCGGCGGGGAGACCGTCGCGGCGCGGACGGCCGTCGTCGCCGTCCCGCTCAACGTCTGGAAGGACATCAGCTTCACGCCCGCGCTGAGCGCCGGGAAGACGGCCTTCACCCAGGAGGAGCTGGCCGGCAAGGCCGTCAAGGTCTGGGTCCAGGCGCGCACGACGCCGCGGTTCTTCGCCGGCCTCGGATGGAACACCCCGCTGCAGTGGCTGTCGACCGAGTTCGAGCGCGACGAAGGGGCGGTCATGGTCGGCTTCGGCATCTCCCAGGGCGACGTCGACGCCGGCGATCGGGCGTCCGTCGAGGCGGCGGTCAAGGCCTACGTGCCGGACGCCGAGGTGCTCGACTGGTGGAGCGAGGACTGGAACGGCGACCCCTACTCACAGGGGACGTGGACGGCCTTCCGGCCCGGCCAGATCTCACGGCTCGCCGCCGCCGGCCGGGCGTCCGAGGGCCGGCTCGCGTTCGCCACGGCCGACGTCGCGATCGGGTTCTCGGGATGGATCGAGGGCGCGATCGAGTCCGGCGCAACGGCGGCCGCGACGACCCAGGCGATGCTGACCGCGGCGGGGGCCGCGGTCTAGGGCGCGCGCGACATGGGCTACGTCAGGACCCCCGAGGAGATCGAGCGCATGCGGGCGCTGCTCTCCCCGGCGCTCTTCACGCTGGAAGGCGTCTCCGTCGAGTTCGAGACCACCGAGGCGTTCGCCCGCCAGGTCCTGCCGCCGTGCTTCGAGCCCGACGGCGCGCGCGGCCTGGCCACCGTGTCGCGGTGGCAGGCCGGCGTGTGCGGCGAGTTCGACTCGGCGGCGGTCATGCTCTTCGCGCGGTACGGCGAGGTGGTCGGGACGTACTTCTTGACGCTCGTGGTGTCCGGGGACATGCCGGTCACCATCGGCCGCGAGTTCTGGGGCGAGCCCAAGAAGCTCGGCGCGGCGCACTTCTATCGCGACGGGGACGACGTCTACGCGTTCGGGGAGCGCAACGGCACGCGCATCATCGAGATCGAGGCGACGTTCGGGCCGGACCTGGGCCCGCAGGAGGGCCGATCCCACACGCTCGAGGTGACCGCGCCGCTGTCGCACGACGCGAGCCTGGCGGGTGACCCGGTCGCCCTGGTGTTCGACGTCCGGCGCTCGTTCACCAGCACGCGCGAGGGCACCGGGCTGCTCCGGCTCAACGGCACCCCGTTCGACCCCGTCGACGAGATCCCGATCGTGAGCGTCGGCGCCGCCAACCACTACACGGGCGAGTCGTCGTACGACGAGATCGCGCGCGACGCGCTCCCCGACCGCGAGCGCTACCTCCCGTACATCCTCGGGCGCAGCTTCGACGACCTGGCGCGCTTCCCGAGGCCGAGGCGCCACCAGCACCCGGCGACCGACCTGGCGGTGTGACGATGGCGGTCCTCGTCTGCGGAGGGAGCCGCGGCATCGGCCGCGCCATCGCCGCCGGACTCGCGGAGCCGGGCGGCACGGTCTTCATCAACTACGCCGGCTCCGGCGACGAGGCCGAGACGGCGGCGGCCGATGTCAGGGCGCGCGGGGCGACCGCCGTCCTCGTCGCGGGCGACATCGCGACGCCCGCGGGCGCCGCGACGGTCATCGAGCGGGTCCGCGCGGTCACCGACCGGATCGACACGCTCGTGCACTGCGCCGTGACGACGGTGTCGGGACCCGTCCTCGAGGCGGACCCGCGGGCGTTCCTGCGGGCCGTCGAGGTCAACGCCATGTCGTTGTTGTACGTCGTGCAGGCGGCGCTCCCGCTGATCGGGGAAGGCAGCTCGATCGTGTTCCTCTCCAGCCGCGGAAGCCGCGTGGCGCTCAAGGACTACGCGTCGGTCGGCGCGCCGAAGGCCTTCGCCGAGGGGCTGGTCCGCTACATGGCGGTCGAGCTCGCGGCGCGTGGCGCGCGAGCCAACTGCGTCTCGCCGACGGCGCAGGACACCGACGCGTTCCGGGCGGTCTTCCCGGAGGACCACGAGGAGCGTCTCGCCGCCGCCGCGCGCAACAGCCCGAGCGGTCGCGCCGTCGGGCTCGACGACATCGTCGGGACCGTGCGCTTCCTCGCGTCGCCGGCGGCATCGATGGTGCAGGGCCAGGTCCTCGTCCTCGACGGTGCGAGCACGCTGGCCGCGTGACCGGCGCCAGGTCGCCGGGAGACGACCTGGTGGACCCGAAGTGTCCCCAACAGGCCCGGCGGCATCGCGGTCTACGCGCACGAGGCGTGGCGCAAGCGCTTCTCGCCGATCGGCCCTCTGGCCACGTTCGGCTACTGGCTGTCGTGGTCGCTGTCGATGTCCTTCCTGGCCATCGTCGACCTCGGCCTTCCGCAGTTCATCGCCCTGGGCCTCGTGTTCCTCGTGTGGCTGTCCAACGTGCTCGGCGTGCGGATCGCGGTCGGCGTCAACAAGGCGATCAACGCGGCCCTCGCGCTCGTGCTGATCGGGGTCACGGGGTGTGGACCATGTCCCGCATGCCCAGCGCCGCCGTGTAGGCGCCGGCCGAACAAGGCCGTCGCGGCGTCGACGATGCGGTCCCGGCTTCCACCGGGCAGGCCTTCAACGGCGGCCTCATCGGGAGGACGATCGGTCACGGGGACTCCTTGCTGAAGGGACGTTCAGCTTACACCCGCCCCGGCGGGCCCTGTGCCCGGTCGACGCCTTGCCTTAACGTGCGTTAGGGAATCTGTTACGCTCCGCGAGCCGTGGGCGAAGGCGCTCATCCGGCGCCGGAGCGTCAACTGATCGAATCTTCGTTCGATCCACGGCAGGGTCTCATACGATCAGGAAAGGGCTGGCAGATGCGTTCGGGGTTGATGATGGAGCGCCCGATGCTCGTCTCGACGATCGCGGAGCGTGCCGAGCGGGTGTTCGGCGCTCGCGAGGTGGTCGGCAGAACCGCGCTCGGGATCGAGCGGAGCACCTACGCCGAGGTCGTGCGGCGCGCCCGGCGTCTGGCCGACGCGCTGAGCCGGATGAGGGTCGGGCCCGGCGACCGCGTCGCGACCTTCGGGTGGAACAGCCTGCGGCACCTGGAGCTCTACCTGGCCGTGCCGTCGATGGGGGCGGTGCTGCACACGCTCAACATCCGCCTGTCGGAGGATGACCTGAAGTACATCGTCGAGCACGCCGGCGACCGCGTGATCTTCCTCGACGCGTCGCTCGCGGCGTCGCTCCCGCGCTTCGACGGCGTCGAGCACGAGGTGCTGATGCCCGACGACGAGGCCGTCCGCGCCGGAGCGATGCCGTACGAGGACCTCGTCGCCGGCGGCGACCCCGGCTTCGCGTTCCCGGAGCTCGACGAGAGCGCGGCCGCCGCCATGTGCTACACGAGCGGCACCACGGGTCGGCCCAAGGGCGTGGTCTACTCGCACCGGTCGATCGCCCTCTACTCGCTCATGGCCAACCAGCCCGACGCGTTCGGCATCCACGAGCGTGACTCGGTCATGCCGGTCGTGCCGATGTTCCACGCCAACGCGTGGGGCCTGCCGTTCATCTCCGCGATGGCGGGTGCCCGCCAGGTGATGCCCGGACCGTCCCCGACCCCGGCGATCATCGCCGACCTCATGCGCTCCGAGGACGTCACGGTCTCGGCGGCGGTGCCGACGGTGTGGCAGGGGCTCGCCGATCTCGACCCGCGGCCCGACCTGTCGTCGGTGAGGGAGCTGATCTGTGGCGGGGCCGCGGTCCCCGAGCAGCTGATCCGCACCTTCGACGAGCGTTTCGACGTGCCGGTCGTCCAGGGCTGGGGCATGACCGAGACCAGCCCGCTGGCCGCGATCTCGCGGCTTCCGGTCGACGCGCCGGAGGCCGCGGACGAGCGCTACGCGCTGCGCGCCAAGCAGGGTCGCGTGCTGTCGTTCATCTCGGCGCGGCTCGACGCGGAGAACGGCGGCGAGCTTCAGGTCCGCGGCCCGAGCGTCGCGCGCGCCTACTACGGCGGTGAGGGCGAAGGCAGCTTCACCGACGACGGGTGGCTGCGCACCGGCGACGTCGCGGAGATCGATGACCGGGCGTTCGTCAAGCTCGTGGACCGGACCAAGGACCTGGTGAAGTCCGGCGGCGAGTGGATCTCGTCGGTGGAGCTGGAGACCGCGGTGCTGTTCCATCCGGGCGTGCTGGAGGCCGCGGTCGTCGCGATGCCCGACAGCAAGTGGGGAGAGCGACCGTGCATGTTCGTCGTGGCGCGGGAGGGGGCGCGGCTCGACGGCGCGGAGCTGCGCTCGTTCCTGGGGGAGCGCTTCCCCTCGTGGTGGTTGCCCGATCGCTTCGAGCTCGTCGCGGAGCTGCCCAAGACGTCGGTGGGCAAGTTGGACAAGAAGGTGCTGCGGCGCCGGCTCCTCGGCGACGGCGACGGTCAGTCGCGGTCGAGCGTCTCGGCGACGTAGACGTTGGCGGTCACGCCGCCGTCGACGATCAACGAGGCGCCGGTGATCGCCGACGCGTCCGCAGAAGCGAGGAACGCGACCGCGGAGGCGATCTCGTGCGGTTCGACCATCCGCCCGAGCGGAGCGCGAGGGAACCGGCTGTGGATGCTCTCCCAGTCGGCGTCCGAGGCGTCGCGGCGGACCATGTCGGTGGCCGTGAAGCCGGGCAGCACGGCGTTGGAGCGGATCCCGTGGGGCGCGAGCTCGACCGCCATCGTGCGCATCAGGCCGAGGAGCCCGGCCTTCGCCGCGTTGTAGCCGACGAAGTCTCCGTCGGCGAAGAACGAGTCGATCGACGCGATGTGGACGACGGCGCCGCGACCCCGCGCCACCATGAACGGCACGAGCGCCTGGGAGAGCGCGAACGGCGCGGTGAGGTTGACCGCGACGACCCGGTCCCACGCCTCGCGTGGGTGCTCCAGGAACGGCTGCTTGTGGGCGATGCCGGCGTTGTTGACCAAGACGTCGAGCCCGTCCCAGCGCTCGCGAACCTCCGACACCACGGCGGCGACGCCGTCGTCGGTGGACAGCTCGGCGGCGCAGGTCCGGACGGGACCATCGAGCGCGGCGAGCTCCGCCTGCGCCCGCTGGAGGCTGGGGAGGTCCCGGTCGACCAGGAGGACCTCGTCGCCATCGGCGGCGAACCGCCGCGCGATCGCGGCGCCGATCCCGCGGCCGGCACCGGTGACGACGACACGGCGGAAGGGCTCAGCGCTCATGCGACCGCTCCATGGAGGCGAGCGTCTCGCGGCCGACCCGGCTGCAGGTCGCGGAGGTCGTCGAGGTGCGCGGCCCACGTGGGCTCGCGGCGCAGCCCGGCCGCGAGGTCGGCGGCGTCGGCGTGCGCGTCGAGCAACTCGTGCACCAGCGTCCCGCCGGCAGCGCTCGCGATGCCGTGCAAGGGCAGCATCATGGGACGAGTCGCGCGAGCGCGAGCTCGAGGTCGACCTGACGGTAGCGCTGGGTGGACAGCCCATCTCGGCGCCGCGCCCGGTAGGTGTCGGCGACACGCCGTCGCACGGCCGGCGGCACCTCCTCCAGCCGCTCTCGCACGGCGGCGACCCAGCGCGTGAAGTCGTGGTCCGCGCGCAGCTGCTCGATGAGCGCGCCATCGGCGCCGAGCGCGGCGTCGACGTAGGCCTCCATGTCGAGCGCGCCTTCCGCGTTCTCCTCCGTGGCTGGTCTGGTGCCGGCGATGACGATCTCGCCGTCCCGCACCGCTCCGTCCGCCGCGTACGCCCATGCGCTGCGGATCCTGTTGGTCGCGCTGTTGCGTTCGGGCCACAGCAGCGAGTGGTCTCGCGGCACGCCGTCGGGCACCGCGAGCCGCGTGATGCCACGCGCGTTGACCGCGTGCATGACGGCGCGGGGGTCCGCGTCGACGACGACCTCCTTGTGCCGCGGCCAGAAGTCATAGGCGCTGAGGTCGCCGTGCGGGCCGCCGACGTGGAAGGCGTAGATCTCCGGGTACATCGGCACGGCGTCGAGGGCGTTCGCTCGCCGGTGCTCGAAGAACCGGACGGTCGCGGCCTGGATGAGATGGCTCGCCCCGAGCGCCCCGAGCGGTTCGTGCACCACGACGCCGAACCGGTCGTGCTCGTGCCATCCGGGAAGCAGGTCGGCCATGGAGGCGGGCCGGTCCGCCAGCTCGACGGAGAACATGCTGCTGCTCAACTCGATCGTGTGCATCGATGGATCGCTCGTTTCGGGGGGAACGGACATGCCGCGGCGGACATGCTCATGCTACCTGGCATGAATGAACGTTCAGTCGTCGTCGATGACAGATCGACGGGGCGGGCGTTGCTCGATCGTCTGAACGTTCGCCTGCGCGCTCGCCGGGCGGTTCGAGCCGGCAGTTGAACGAACGAACGTTAAGGTGCGTGTCATGGTCACACGCGACGATCGTGCAGATGAGGGAACGGGCGTCTCGGGCGCCGTGCTCGTGACCGGTGCCGGATCCGGGATCGGTCGAGCGGTGGCGATCCGGATGAGCCGTCAAGGGGCATGCCTGGGCCTCCTCGATCGCGACGCGGCCGGGTTGGGCGCGACGGCGGAGCGGGTCCGCGCGTGCGGGGCCGTGGCGCTCGAGCTGCCGGGCGACGTCACGCTCGACGCGGATCTCGCGGGCGCGGTGGCGCGCGTCGAAGACGCCGCGGGCGCGATCGCGGGTGTGGTCGCCGCGGCGGGCATCTGGGCTCCCGGAACCGTGGAGACGCTTGCACCGCCGGCATGGAGCCGGGCGCTGGCCGTCAACGTCACGGGCGTGTACCTCACGGCACGCCACGCGATCCCGGCGCTGCGTCGCGCCGGGGGCGGCGCGTTCGTCGCGCTGGCGTCCGACGTCGGCGTGCACGCCGCCCGGGAGTGCGCCGCCTACGTGGCGACGAAGCATGCGGTCGTCGGGCTCATCCGCGCCCTGGCGCTCGACCACGGCCCGGACGGCATCCGCAGCAACGCGGTGTGCCCCGGGTTCGTCGAGACGCCGATGCTCGACCGCATCTTCGACGTCGAGCGCCCATCCGGTCGCGAGACGCGCCGGGCCCAGGTACCGCTCGGCCGCTTCGCGACTCCGGAGGACGTCGCCGGGCTGGTGGAGTTCCTCCTCTCGGGCGCGGGGTCCTACGTCAATGGCGAGGCCTTGCTGCTCGACGGCGGCGCGGCGGCGGGGCCGCTCTAGTTCGTTCGTCCGATCGGACGGCGACACCGCGCTCGTCCACGGCTTCGACCCATTGCCGGGCCGTGCGCACGCACGTACGGTCGAGGTCCGCCGAGGGCGGCGCCCGGACGCGCCGACGACGGCTCGGCACAGCACGCATGACACCCATCACTTCTTCTGACCCGGCGACCGCCGCGTGTGCCGCGTTGAGCGTTCACGGGCTGACCAAGGCCTTCGCGGGCGTGCCGGCGCTGGACGGGGTCTCGCTCTCGCTCGAGGCCGGCACGGTGCACGCGCTGCTCGGAGGCAACGGCTCGGGCAAGTCGACCACCATCAAGATCCTCGCCGGCGTGTGCCAGGCTGACGCCGGCACGGTGAGCATCGGGGACCGGCGGTTCGAGGCCGCCGACCTCACGCCGTCCGCGGTACGCGAAGCCGGTCTGCGGTTCGTGCACCAGCAGCCGTCGACGTTCGCGGACCTCACCGTGGCCGAGAACCTGTGGATCGGGCACCGGTCCGGCCGCAGCGCGGTGCGACCGATCGCCTGGCGAGCGCTGAACGCGGCGGCGGCCCGGACGCTCGAGCGCTTCCGCGTGCGCGCAAGCCCGGGCGATCGCGTCGGCGACTTGAGCCTGGCGACGCAGACGATGGTCGCGATCGCGCGCGCGCTGCAGGACGTCGACGAGGCGGACGGCGGCATTCTCGTCCTGGACGAGCCCACGGCGGCCTTGCCGCCGGCCGAGGTGGACAACCTGCTCGACGACCTCCTCGAGTTCGCCCGCGGTGGCCAGACCATCCTGTACGTGACGCATCGCCTCGAGGAGGTGGTGCACGTGGCCGATGCGGCCACGGTGCTGCGGGACGGGTCCGTGGCGGCGACGGTGGGGGCGGACGCCGGCCAGGATCAGCTCGTCGAGCTCATCACGGGGCGGAAGCTCGACCGATTCGTGTCTCGCCCGACGCGCGATCGCGCCGGCCGGCCCTCTCTGGTGGTCGACGGCCTCGTCGCGGGCTCCGTCCGCGGCGTCGACCTCGAACTTCGTCCTGGCGAGATCGTCGGCGTGGCCGGGCTGTTGGGCACGGGCCGCTCGACGTTGCTGCGCGCCTTGTTCGGGCTCCTGAACGTCGAGGCCGGCACGGTGACGCTCGATGGCCGGCCATACGCGGCCGCGAGTCCGGCCGCCGCGATGCGCGAGGGGTTCGCCTACGTTCCGGAGGACCGCGCGCGAGACGCCGCCTTCTCGGATCTGACCGTCACGGAGAACATCGGCATGACGGTCACCACCGCCTATTTCGCCCGAGGGCGGCTGCGTCATCGCCGGGAACGCGCCGACACGGCGCGCCTGCTGGAGGACTACCTCGTCAAGGCCGCATCCGAGGACGTCCCGCTGGCGACGCTCTCCGGCGGCAACCAGCAGAAGGTCATCCTGGCTCGATGGCTGCGCCGGTCGCCACGAGTCCTGCTGCTCGACGAGCCCACGCAGGGGGTCGACATCGGTGCCCGCGCGGAGATCTGGGAGCTCATCCGGCGTGCCGTGGACGGCGGGGCGGCGGCCCTCGTCGTGTCGTCGGACTTCGAAGAGCTTGCCCGCGTGTCGGATCGCGCGCTCGTCATGCGCGGTGGACGCGTGATCGCCGAGCTGGCGCGCGAGGACCTCGACGCCCATCGGCTCCAGCAGGCGCTGCTCACCGCGGGGCAGGACTGACGAAGGCGGGCGCCGGCGCCCCGGCGCCCGCGTTCGTACGAACCATCGGCCTCGGCGGCGCATGTGGTTCATCTCCGTCGTTGTCGCCGTGCGATCCGCCGCATACGGTGATCGCTCCGCAACATCGAACACGGAGCAAGCTTGCGCAGATGAGTTACCTCTGGACACCGGAGCAGGTCGAGAACCACTACCCCGCGTCGCGGGCCGTGGCGTTCCACCACACGACCACGAGCATCACCTTCAGCACCACCGAGGAGTTCGTCCGCAGCGTGCTCCCGCCCTGTCTCGACCCGGCGCCAGAGCCGCAGGTCGCCATCAGCGTCATGGCGATGCTGACCTCGCGCGAACGCGAGCTGAACCCCGCGTCGCGCGACCGTGCCGCGACGATCAGCGTCAACGCCAGTCACGGGGCGAGGTGGGCCGGTACTGCCTCACCGTCATCGAGGTCGAGGAGGTCAACGTCGAGAAGGGACGCGAGATCTGGGGGATGCCGAAGAAGCTCGGATCCATCGACTTGGTCGACGACGGAGCGCGGGTCCACGCGTACGTCGAGCGGAAGGGCCACCTCCTCGTCGAGCTGACCGCGCAGATCGCCGACGGCCCACAGGTCTCCTCGGCCGAGACGAGCGCGTCGACCTACTTCGAGCTCAAGGGGCACCTGGCGGCCAACGGCGTGGAGGTCCGGGACCCCGAGCTCGTCGTCACCGACATCGCGTCGACCGTCCGCCGCGTGCAGGCGGTCGCGGGCGCCGACGTGAGGCTCGGCCACTCGCCGTTCGACCCCGGCGTCGCGACGATCCCGGTGGGGGACTTCCTCGACGGCTGCACCGTCGCCGGCGTGAGCGACTACGCCCTCCGCGAGGTCATCCCGCTCGCCGGCGACGGGCACGACTACACGCCGTACGTCTTCGGGCGCCTGTACTCGCCCCTCGTGTTCGAGCCCCGCCCATGAGCTCGCTCGCACGCGGCGCGCAGAAGCTCGTGGCGACGATCCTCGCCGCGCTGCTCGGGACGGCCGCGCTCGCCGGATGTGGATCGAGCGCACCGGCGGGCACCGGGCGGAGCACGGCCGGATCCGGCGACGCGCTCGCGCGGTCGGCCACGATCGACAAGGCCGTGAGCGACGCCTTTCACGGCTCGACGTTCCGGCGCCCCGCGGAGGGCTCCCCGGCGGCCGTGCCCGGCAAGACGGTCTGGCTGATCAGCGCCGGCCTGGGGATCCCGGAGACCGTCGACTACGCGCAGCACTTCCGAGCCGCCGCGAAGGCACTCGGCTGGAACGCGCGCGTCTACGACGGCAAGTTCGAGCCCAACGAGCAGCTGACCGGGGTCCGCGGCGCCGTGCAGGCGAAGGTGGACGCCATCTTGTTGTACGCCATTGACTGCGCGCCGGTGCGCGCCGGCCTGGAGCAGGCCCGGCGGGCCGGGATCGTGATCGTCGGATCCGAGTCGGCCGACTGCGATCGCGTGACACCGCCCGGGCCGCACCTCTTCAGCGGAGAGACCCGGTACACGCAGGGCGATCTCTTCGCCTGGGAGCGGTTCATCGGCCGGCTGCAGGCCGACTACGTGCTGTGGAAGACGAAGGGCGCGGCCGAGGTCGTGGTGCTCGACGAGACGGACTCGGCCCTGACGCGCCTGAACTACGAGGGCTTCGCGGCGGAGATGAAGGCGCAGTGCCCGGCGTGCGCGTCGCATCCGGTCGAGATCACCGGAGCCGACATCGGTCCCGCGCTGCAGCAGAAGGTCCGCCAGGCGCTTCTGCGCTATCCCCGGGCCAACGCGTTCGTGGCGCCCTACGACGGCCTCATGACGGGCGGGGCGGCCGGTGCCATCCGGGCGTCGGGACGCAACGACCGCATCCTCAGCGTCGCCGGCGTGGGCCAGCCGTCGGCGATCAGCCTCATCCGGAGCGACGGCGGGCTGGATGCCGGCTACGGCGTGCCGCTGGGCTGGGAAGCGTATGACTCGATGGACATCATCAACAGGATCTTCGCGAAGGCGAAGCTGAGACCCTCCGGGATCGGGCTCTCCCTCTATGACGCAGGCGAGGGCTTGCCGGCCAAGGGCAAGGGCTACGTGCCGCCGATCGACTACGTGTCCGCCTACGAGGCGGCGTGGGCCGGGGGCTCGCGATGAGCCCCGTGCGGGCATTGGACGCCGCAGGCCGGACGCGGACGACGCCTATGCCGCCCCGGCGTCGCGTGACGCACCAACTCGAGAGCTACGCGCTCGTCGGCCTGTGGGCCGCCGTCGCGGTCGCCTTCAGCGTCTGGTCGAAGACGTCGACCGCGTTCTTCACCATGGACAACGTCCGTGCGATCCTGATCAGCCAGTCGGTCACGGCGATCGTCGCGCTGGGCGCCCTGGTGCCCCTGGTCACGAACGAGTGGGACCTCTCGGTCGGCGTCGCGTCCGGCCTGGCGGCGGTCGTGTCGGCGAGCCTGATGTCCAATGGCGTGCCGCTGGTGCTCGCCGCGGCGGCATCGATCGTCCTCTGCCTCGCCATCGGCGGGTTGAACGGGGGCATCGTGACGCGGCTTCGCGTCAACGCGGTGATCACGACGCTCGGCGTCGCGACCATCCTCGATGGCGTCATCAATCAGAAGACCGGCGGAAGCGCCGTCGTCGCCGACCTGCCCGAGGGCCTCATCAGCTTCGGGTCGAGCACCTGGATCGGGATCCCGAAGCCCGCGTACGTCATGGCCGCCGCTGCCGGTGGCGTCTACTACCTGCTCCGGCACACCCCGTTCGGGCGCTACCTGTATGCCTTGGGATCCAATCCCTCGGCGGGCGTGCTCGTGGGCCTTCGCACGAAGCTGCTGCTGACGGGCGCGTTCGCCTGCGCGGGCCTCCTCGCGGGCGGCGCCGGGGTCTTGGAGGTCGCGGTCGCCGGCGGCGCCGATCCGCGGGTGGGCGACTCCTTCACCCTGCCGGCCCTCGCGGCCGCGTTCCTCAGCGCCGCGTCGATCACGCCAGGGCGCTACAACGTCGGCGGCACGCTCGTCGCGATCTTCTTCCTGGCGACGCTCAACAGCGGCCTGAACTTCGCCGGCGCGCCACCGTACGTCGGGAACTACGTCAACGGCGTGGCGCTCATCGCAGGGGTGGGCCTCGGCGCGTTCCTCGGCAGGAAGCGGACGCTCGGCGTGACGTAGCACCGAGGCGGCGCCGCTTCGTACGAACGGTCGACCGGGTCGCACGCGCCCATCGGTTCGACCGATTGCCGGCACCACCGGCACGCAGGTACCAGTTCTGGACCCGAACGCCCGTGTGAACGGGCGAGAGAGGCATCGCATGCCCGCAGGGAGATCGGCCGCGAGTCTGGCCGTGGACATGAAGGAGGGCGCCACCAGGCGCCAGACGGTCGACGGCGTTCAGCTGGCGATCCTCGCCAGCCGGTTCCAGCGGATCGTGCGCAAGATGACGAACACGCTCTTCCGCACCGCCCGCTCCGGGGTCATCAGCAATGCCCGTGACTTCTCGTGCTGCATCGTGACGGCCGACCACGAGCTGCTCGTGGCCGCCGAGAGCCTGCCGATCCACGTGATGGCCGGTCCTGACCTGATCAGCCGGTACCTGGCCGAGGTGCACCCGGTCCTCCGGCGCGGGGACGCCTTCCTGCACAACTCGCCGTACCACGGCAACTCCCATGCCGGCGACCACTGCCTGCTGGTCCCCGTCATCGACGACGACGGCCACCATCGCTTCACCGCGGTGGTGAAGGCGCACATGGCCGACGTCGGCAACGCCGAGCCCAGCACGATCGTCCCGGCCGTCCGTGACGTCTACGAGGAAGGCGCGCTCATCTTCCCCGCCGTGCAGGTGCAGCGCGACTTCCGGGACATCGACGACGTCATCCGGATGTGCGAGGTGCGCGTCCGCGTCCCGCGGTCCTGGCGCGGCGACTACAACGGGATGGTCGGCGCGGCGCGCATCGCCGAGCGGGAGATCCTCGCGCTCGCCGGAGAGGTCGGCTGGGACGCGCTCGAGACGTTCGTCGACGACTGGTTCGACTACTCCGAGCATCGGATGGTCGAGGCGATCCGCGCGATGCCCGACGGCACGGCGACCGCCCAGACGGCGCATGACGCGTTCGAAGGGTTCCCCGAGGTGCGGGTGAACGCGACCGTCGCGGTCGATCACGACGACCCGCGCATCACCGTGGACCTCCGCGACAACCCCGACTGCCTGCCCTTCGGCCTCAACTTGACCGAGGCCACCAGCTTGACGACGGCGATGGTCGGCACGTTCATGAGCATCGACGCGTCGGTGCCCGCCAACGCGGGGAGCTTCCGGCGGCTCGACGTGAAGCTGCGCGACGGCTGCATCGTCGGCAGGCCCGTTCACCCGTTCTCCTGCTCCGGCGCCACCACCAACGTCGCCGATCGCATGACCAACGCCGTCCAGATGGCGTTCGCCAGGCTCGGGGGAGCGGTGGGCCTGGCCGAGATCGGCAGCGTCGGACCGCCGTCGTCGGCCGTTGTCTCGGGCCATGACCCGAGAAAGGGCGGCGCGCCGTACATCGACATGATGGTCTTGGGCATGACGGGAGGGGCTGGTGCACCGGCCGCGGACGGCTGGCTGACGGCGGTCCACGCCGGCAGCAACGGCTCGATCATGCGCAACAGCACGGAGGCCACCGAGCACCTGCTGCCGATCCGCATCTGGGTCGACGAGATCATCGTGGACTCGGAGGGTGCGGGGAAGCACCGGGGCGCCCCGGCGAACCTCGTGGAGTGGGGCCCGAACGAGACGCGCGTCGAGGCGATCTGGTTCTCCGACGGCACCGTCAACCCCGCGCTCGGCGTCTGTGGCGGAGGTGCTGGAGCGCTGGCGGATCAGTGGATCCGCCAGGGCGACGGGTCGGTCGAGCGGGCGGCCGCGTGCCACCGCGTCTGGGTCGAGCCCGACCAGCGCGTCGTCTCCCTCTCGCCTGGCGGAGGCGGGTACGGCGATCCGCTCGAGCGCGATCCGGCGTCCGTCGCCGAGGACGTGCGCGAGGGCTGGATCACCGTCGAGCGCGCCCGCGAGACCTACGGCGTCGTCATCGGACCGGAGGGCGGCGCCGAGCCCGCCGCCACGGCTGCCCGCCGCGCCGAGGCCAAGCACGACCGGAAGGACGCGAGCCGATGAGCAGGGATGCCGACGCGATCGTCATCGGGGCCGGACTCGGTGGGCTGACGGCGGCGCGCGAGCTCCGTCGCCGCGGTCATTCGGTCCTGGTCCTCGAGGCCCGCGAGCGGATCGGTGGGCGACTCTGGACCACGGAGTTCGCCGGCCGTGAGGTCGAGCTCGGCGGTGGCTACGTGCACTGGTTCCAGCCGCACGTCTTCGCGGAGATGACCCGGCTCGGGATCGACTACGAGCACGGCCCTCACTTCGAGGAGTGGTGGTGGTGGAACGGCGACGACCTCAACAAGGACTCCGCGGAGGACGTCGTGGCTCGCCTGGACGAGCTGTTCGCGCGCGTCTTTCACGACGCGCGCGCGACCTATCCCAAGCCGTTCGACGTCTTCGCCGGAGGCGAGGCCTTCGCGGCGAACGACGTCGTCTCGCTCGCGCAGCGACTCGACGACGTCGGCCTGACGGCGGACGAGCGGACGATGCTCGGCTCGCACGCCGGGACCCTCAACTCCGCGTACAGCCATGAGGCCGCCCTGACCGCCGTGATGCACTGGTACGCGCTGTCGGACTGCAGCTTCCGGCTGATGCTCGACGCCGTCGGCATGTACGTCATGCGCACCACGGCCAAGCTCGTCGACGGGATCGCGGAGGAGGCCGACGCGGACCTCCGGCTCGGCGCACCCGTCGCGGCCGTCGACGCGGACGATGGCGGCGTCGCGGTCACGACGCGTGACGGGGCCCGGTTCACGGCCGGCGCCGCCGTCGTCGCGGTGCCGCTCAACACGCTCGGCGCCATCCGGTTCGCTGGGCCGTCCACCGGCGGTCTGCGCGACGCGCACGCCGTGACCCAAGCCTCGCACGGACTCAAGACCTGGATCGAGATCCGCGGGGCGCTCGCGCCGCTGGTCGTCTCGGCGCCGGAAGCCGCGGCGCTGACCTCGATCGAGACCGTGTACGAGGTGCCGGACGGTCAGATCCTGCTCGGCTTCGGGCCGGACGCGGCCAAGCTCGACCCGACGGACCGCGAGGCGGTCGCGGCGGTGGTCCACCGGCTCGTTCCCGGCGACTTCGAGGTCGTGGCGGTCGCTGGGCACGACTGGACGGCGGACGAGTTCTCGCGCGGCACGTGGTGCATCACCCGCCCGGGTCAGCGTCTCGGCCGGCTGCGCGGGCTCCAGACGCGGCACGGCCGGATCATGCTTGCCGGCAGCGACGTGGCCGGCGGTTGGAACGGCTTCATGGACGGTGCGATCGAGTCGGGGCAACGGGTCGGTCGCGAGATCGCGACGCTCCTCGAGGCCGACGGCGCGGTGGTCTGACCGGCAGGCCGTTGGAGCGCGTCCGGGCAGGCGATAGGTGCCGCTGACTGTTGGAGAGCTCGTGGAGATCCCGACCCTGAGGTCGCGGTTCCTGGCGGGCGGCGGCGGATCGGGGCGCACGATCGACTGGGCTCACGTCGGCGAGCTGATGTCGCCCTGGGAGTGGCTCGGCCGCGGCCACCTCCTCATGACGAACGCGACCAACATCCCGGTCGACGCGCCGGGGCAGGTCGCGTTCGTGCGCCAGCTCGTCGACTCCGGGGTCGTGGGGCTGGCCGTCCCTGACCTGCCGTCCATCGTCGTCGCGTTGCGGGCGCTGCTTGCGGAGGCCGAGCAGCTGCGGTTCCCGGTGCTCGGGACGGCCTACCACGTGCCGTGGATCGCCATCGCGCAGGCCGTCGCGCAGGCGAACCAGCGGGCCGAGCAGGCGCGCATGACGGCGACGATGCGGATCTACGAGGTGGTGAGGGAAGCCGCGCATCGTGGGCCGTCTGAGGTCGTGCGCCGGATCGGCGCCAACCTCGGGACGCGCCTCCACGTCGTCGACCGCTCCGGCCACCCGCTGCTCGGCCTCGAGGCACTCGACGATCGCCTCCGCGACACCGTCAGCTCGATCGTCGACGAGCGGGCCGAGCGGCTTCCGGCGGTCCTGCGCGTGCCCGATGGGGTGGGGCAGGCGACCATCGTGCCGATGCTCGCGACGCGGTTCGCCTGCCTGGTCGCGCGCCATCGCGCGGACAGGTCCGTCGAGCTGTCCATCCTGCAGCACGTCGCCGCTGTCGTCGCCATCGAGCTGGAGCGGTCCATCGCCCAGCAGGAGGAGCGTCGTCGACGCGGTGGCGAGCTGCTGGAGCAGCTGATCGAGCGGCGCATCGACGCCGAGTCCGGCTCCTGGCGGCTGTCGTTCTTCGACCTGGGCGACGGCGGCGACGGCGGCTTGCGGCTCGTGGCGATCGACGTCGTCCGCGACGACGTCGTCATGGACGTGATGGATCGTCGTCTGCGGCGGGCCGGACTGCCGAACCTCCAGCTGGTCCGAGCGTCGACGGCCTACGTCCTGGTCCCGGAGAGCGCCGCGCCCGACATCGAGCACGTGCTGGACAACGGGCCGCCGGCCGGTCTCAGCGGCCCCATCACCACCGTCGGTCAGGTACCCGACGCGGCGAAGGAGGCCCGGTGGGCATTGGAGGCCTCGCGCGTGCGTGAGCGAGGCCTGACCCGCTACGGAGACGACGTGCCGCCCTTCTTGCCACGAACCGTCACCGAAGCCGGGATCGTCGCGGACCAGGTCGTCGGGGTCCTGGTGGCCTACGACGCCGAGCACGGCAGCGACCTCGTCGGCTCGCTTCGCCAGTTCCTCGCCGCGAACCGCTCGTGGCAACGAGCGGAGCAGGCCACCGGCGTGCCGAAGCAGACGCTGGTCTACCGCATGCGGCGGGTCGAGCAGCTGACCGGCCGGCGCCTCGACGACACCGAAGACGTCATGCAGATCTGGCTCGCCCTCAAGGCCTACAATCTGGTGTCGCTCGCCGACGAGCCGGTGCGCGCCGCGGAGACGACGCGCCGCAAGGGGCGGGAGGACTAGGTCCGGCCGGCCAGCGTCTCGGCGGCCGTGGCGTCGCCGCGGCAGCAGGAACGTCGAAGCGACGTCTCAGATCGGGCGCCCGCAGGCAACCGCGCGGATCGGTCAGAGGTTCGTGCGCGTCCCCAAACGGCCGGGCGAGGTTTGGAGGTCGCTCAGCTGAGCGTGCCGGTTCGCTCGCGCATCATGCGTGGCCGAGGCACCGGCTCTCGTCTCCTCCGAGGCGCCGCGCCCCGAAGGCCTCCGCCCGAAGACGGGAGAGGCCCTCCTTCCGCTGAGGTCGGGCCGCTCTCGGGCGGCCCGGCCGCGGACCTCCGTCGCCCTCCCGCTACGCAAGGAGCCGATCCCCGTTGTCCACCACCGCCACCGCGCCCGTCGCGGTTCGCCCGAGCGACTTCCTCGACATCGACCATCTGCTCTCCGAGGAGGAGCGCGACATCCGCGACACCATCCGCGCGTTCGTCCGCGACCAGGTCGTGCCCAACGTGGGGGAGTGGTTCGAGGAGGCCGTCATCCCTCGCGAGCTGGCACCGGCGCTGGGCAAGTTGGGGGTGTTGGGGATGCACCTGGAGGGCTACGGCTGCGCGGGCGCGTCGGCCACCGCCTACGGTCTGGCGTGCCTGGAGCTGGAGGCCGGGGACTCCGGCGTCCGCAGCCTCGTCTCGGTGCAGGGGTCGTTGGCGATGTTCGCGATCTGGCGCTGGGGCAGCGAGGAGCAGAAGCAGGAGTGGCTTCCGCGGATGGCCGCGGGCGAGGCGATCGGGTGCTTCGGGCTGACCGAGCCGGATGCGGGGTCCGACCCCGGCGCGATGCGCACGCGCGCGCGGCGCGATGGCGACGACTGGGTCCTGCACGGCCAGAAGATGTGGATCACCAACGGCAGCGTCAGCGACGTCGCCGTCGTGTGGGCGGCGACCGACGAGGGGATCCGTGGCTTCGTGGTCCCGACGGGCACGCCGGGGTTCACGACGCAGGACATCCACAAGAAGCTCAGCCTGCGCGCCTCCGTCACGAGCGAGCTGCTACTCGACGACGTCCGCCTGCCCGCCGGCGCGATGCTCCCCGAGGCCACGTCGCTGCGCGGCCCGTTGAGCTGCCTCAACGAGGCCCGCTACGGGATCGTGTGGGGCGCCTGGCGTTCGGCAAGCCGATCGATCACGTGTCGGGCTCCACCCGCCGGCGTCCGAGCTGGCGACCGCGGCCAAGGTCATCGCATCAGAGACCGCGGTCTGGGCGGTCGAATGCGCGTCGCGGCTGGCCGCAAGCCGCTCGTACGTCGGGATGACCGAGCTGGCCCGCCTGCGCCGTGACGCACCACAGACCCAGATCGGCGAGGGCGCCAACGACGCGCTCCTGCTCGCATCGGGCAAGACGATGCTCAAGGAGCATGCGCGAGCGACGACGTCGCTGCTCTCGCCGCGGACGCCGCGGCCGACGTCGTAGGGTGGCGCGGCCCCACACGAGCTGACGGGCGTCGACGGAGCCGACCGCGATCGTCGTTTCCGGTTGCGGTACTCCGTTGACGGAGTACCGTGTCGATGACCCAGCGTCTCCTTGGAGGTGACCATGGCTTCGAGCACCGGGACCCGCAGTGCCCCGTTGATCCCGACCGGTACGTGGACGGTCGACCCTGGGCACTCGAGCGTGAGGTTCTCCGTGAAGCACATGGGGATCGCCAACGTCCGCGGCAAGTTCAGCGAGTTCGAGGGCACGCTGGAGATGAAGGAGAGCCTCGCTGACTGCCGTGCACACGGCACGGTGACCGTGGCGTCGGTCGACACGGGCGAGGCACAGCGAGACGACCATCTGCGCTCGGCGGACTTCTTCGACGTCGAAGCGTTCCCCGAGATCACGTTCGAGTCGACGCGTGTCGAGGCGATCGATGACGAGTCCTCGCGCGTGGTGGGCAACCTCACGATGCACGGGATCACGAAGGAGGTCACGCTCGAGGTGGTGATCCAGGGCACCGACACCGATCCCTGGGGCAACACGCGTGCGGGGCTGGAGGTCGTCGGCAAGCTGCTGCGCTCGGACTTCGACATGAAGTTCAACCAGGCGCTGGGCAGCGGCAACATGATGGTCGGCGACAAGGTCGGGCTCACGCTGGACATCTCGGCGGTGCTGCAGAGCCCGTAGCGCGAGCGTCGACGACCGGGGCGCGGACGTCGAGCCGGCGAAACCGGGCCCGTGGTCGTCACGACCGCCGGCGCTCAGCTCCCGAAGCTGGGCGAGGCCGGGACCTGCGGCCGCGCGGCGCGCTGCTCGTCAGGCTGAGCCTCCGGCACGGCCACGATGATCGAGATCAGCGCGACGAGGCACATGAAGACGTTGAAGAGCAGCCCCAGCCCGCCGCCGAACCGCAGGGCGACGTTGCTCTGGCGACCGAAGAAGATGTGCGGCACGAGGTGAGGCGGAACGTGCGCCGCCGCGGTGTAGATGGCCGCGGAGATCGCGACGCCGAAGGCCGACCCGAGCGACGAGGCCATCTTGTAGAGGCCGGCCGCCTCTCCCGCCCTGTCGTCGGACACGCTCGACATCGCGGCGTCGGTCGACGGGGTCGCGTAGAACCCGAGCCCGACGCCGTACAGGGTGAACCCGATGAAGGCGACCACCGTGTACTGCCCGATCAACAGAAAGGTCAGCGAGGTCAGGATGATGCCGACGGCGGTGATCGACGTTCCCCACATCATCGGCCGCTTCGGACCGTACCTCTGCAGGAGCTTCTCTCCCACCCGGATCGTGGCGACGATCGCGACCAGGTACCCCAGCGTGAGCAGGCCTGCGTGCAGGGAGGACCAACCGGCGGCGTGCTGCACCAAGCCGAGCGCCACCACGAGCGTCCCCGCCGACCCGTTGAGCAGGAAGTTCGAAAGGGTGGCTCCGGCGAACGTCTTGTTGTCGAAGATGCTCAGGTCGACGAACGGTCCCGGCTTGTGCGTCTCGACCCAGAAGAACGCCAGGATGAAGACGACGAACGCGACGATCAGCCCGAGCGACGCGCCCGAGAACCAGCCGAGCCGCGGGCCTTGGGAGATGACGATGTTGATCGCGAGCATCGCCAGGACGAACGCGATCAGGCCCGACCAGTCGAATCGATGGGGCGTCGCGGTGCCGGCGACCCGAGAGACCGGCGTGTCCCTGGTCAGGTAGAGCGCGAGGGCGGCGACCGCGATCGAGATCCAGAAGATCGAGCGCCAGCCGAGGAACGACACGGCCATCAAGCCGCCGAACAGGGAGCAGAAGCCCGAACCGCCCCAGGAGCCGATCGACCAGAAGGACAACGCCCGCTCCCGCGCGTGTCCGTCGTAGAAGTCTTTGATCAGCGCGAGCGACGATGGCATCACGCAGGCGGCAGACAGCCCCTGCACGATCCGGCCGGCCATGATCATCGTGGCGGTCAGCGCCCCCTGCTTCGCCGGGGTGAGGGCGATCAGCAGCGAGCCGGCGATGGACAGCGCGATTCCGAGGCGGAGGATCGTCCCGCGTCCGACGTGATCGGCCAGCCCGCCGAACACCACGATGAACAGGCCCGACATGAGCGCCGTGACCGACACGGCCAGGTTGGCGACCGTGGACTTCAGCCCGAGGGACCCCTGGATGGCCGGTATCACGTTGAGCAGGGTCTGGGCGAACAGCCAGAACGTGACGATCGCGAAGATGATCCCCAGCAACCACCGGTCGCTCGCCCTCCAGGCTCCCGCATCGCCACCGGCAGGCTGTTCGACAGCGCTCATGTCGAGATCACAGGTGGCAGCGTGAGGCCGCTACGACCAGATGTACTCCTCGGCGATCGCCCCGTCCTTCCACTTCGCCACGGTCACCATGCGGCCTCCGCCTTCGAACTCGCCGACGACGCAGGTCCATTCTCCGGATCCGAACGCGATCGGGTGGGCGGCGATCCGGGGTGGTGTGCCGCCCGCTGAATCGACATACGCCTTCATGGCGTCGATGTGCGCCTCGATCCCGTGGGTGGGCGCTTGTCCCTTCCAGTCGACGTCGACGTCGTCGGTGTGGTGGTGGGCGAACACGCCGTGCCAGTCGGCGTTGTTCCATCCCGTGAAGTCGAGGTCATCCATGCCCTCGAGGTTGGCCGCGACCTGATCCTGTTCCACGAGTCTCTCCCGTTCGTACGAGGGGATGTCGCCGAAGGTCTACCCGTACCGGTGACCGTGTACAGCACCTTGGAGCCGATCGTCGGAAGCGGCGGACCGACGCCCGCGTGGGGCCGACTCAGAAGACCAAGGGATCCCCACGACCCCAGCTCCGGGGACCGCCGACTCCGGCTCGGCGCCGGCGACGCGCTCGGTGCGCCCGTGGTCGTTCACGGGTCCGTCCAGGCGGCGAACAGCTGGTTGAGGCCCTCGGCCATGGTCGGATGCGCCAGGATGCCGTCGCGCAGCGCCGACGAGGGGAGACCTCCGAGCATCGCGACTTGGACGGTGGCGATCACCTCGCCGCCGTGGGCGGCCAGGATGGCGGCTCCGAGGATCCGGTCGCTGCCCCGGTCGACGACCGCCTTCAGCAACCCACGGGGCGCGTCGAGCGTCTTGGCGCGGGGGATCGCGGAGGCGGGCAGCTTGGCGACCCGCACGTCATGCCCTCGCCGACGGGCTTCTCGTTCGGTCAGGCCGACGCGGCCGAGCTCGGGGTCGAGGAACACGCAGTAGGGCACCAGGCGCTCGGCGGTGCTGCGGGCGCCTCCGTCGAGGTTGGCCTTGACCAGGCGGTAGTCGTCGAGCGAGACATGGGTGAACTGCGGCCCGCCCGTGATGTCGCCGACGGCGAACGTGCCCGGCGCGGTCGTGCGCAGGTGCTCGTCGACGCGCACGAAGCCGTGCTCGTCGAGCTCCACCCCGGCGGCCTCCAGGTCGATCCCGTCGCTGGCCGGCCGGCGGCCGAGCGCGGCGAGCACGTCGTCGCCGATGAGCTCGCGCCCGCCGTCGACGCTGACGCGGACGCTGCCGTCCTGGCCCCGACCGACTCGTTCGACCGTCGCACCGAGCACGACCTCGATGCCGTCTTCGCCCAGGATGTCCGCGACCGCGCCGGCGACGTCCTCGTCCTCGCGTCCCAGCAGCTGGGGGCCGCGCTCGATCAGCGTCACGTGGCTACCGAGCCGATGCATCGCCTGGCCGAGCTCGACGCCCACGTAGCTGCCGCCGATGATCAGCAGGCGCGACGGGATGCGCCGCAGATCGAGCAGCGTCTCACTGGTCAGCGGCGCGGCGTCGACCAGGCCGGGGATGTCCGGCAGCGCCGGCCGCGTGCCGAGGTCGATCACGGCGCGCTCGCCCTCCAGCACCCGTGCGCCGTCGGCGGTGCGCACCTCCACGCGGCGCGGGCCGACGAAGCGGGCGGAGCCGATGACCAGCTCCATGCCGCTCGCCCGGAACTGGTCGAGGTTCATCGCGCGCATCCCGTGGACCACCGAGCCGACGCGTCGGCGCAGCGCCGGCGCGGCGAGCGCGCCCAGCGTCGCGTCGATCCCGAGCTCCGGTGCCCGGCGCACCAGCTCGGCGACCTCGGCCGAGCGGATCAGCGTCTTGGTCGGGATGCACGCCAGGTTGATGCAGGTGCCGCCGATCATCTCCGGCACGCGCTCGACCATCGCCACCCGGCGTCCGGCCGTGGCGAGGTCCATCGCGAGCGTCTTGCCGCCCTTGCCGCCCGCGACGACCAGCAGCTCGAAGTGCTCCGGCTGGGTCATCGTCGCTGGTCTCCGTTCGGAACTGCGGGTCCGACCGAGCGTACTCCTCCTCGTCGGGAACCGAGCGACGCCAGACGGAGCATCGTGGTGCCCCTGGCCGGCGGCAAGTCCGCCCCACCGGCCGGCGGCCTCGTATGCTGGCCGGCGCATGGAAGACGCGTCCGACGCCGCCCGCGCGCTCACGTTCGTGGGGGAGATCCATGGGTACCTCGACGTGCGGGAGTTCCGGAGCGGGCTGCTCGATGCGCTGGCTCGGCTCGTGCCCTCCGAGTGGGCGTCGCTGAACGAGATGGGGCGGGCGTCGGACGAGGTGGTGTTCGTCACCTCGCCCGAACCCGCGGACGAGTACCGCGAGGCCTTCACGCGCCTCGCCGGCCAGAACCCGCTCGTCGAGCGCTTCCTGCGCACGCTGGACGGGCGGTCGTATCGCTTCTCCGACGTGGTGTCGCGCGATGAGCTCCACGCGCTCGACCTGTACCGCGAGGTCTACGCGCATATCGACGTCGAGCACCAGATCGCCTTCGTCGTGGAGACGGCCTCCGAGACCTTCCTCGCGGTGGCGCTGAGCCGGCGCGACCCGGACTACACCGACGCCGAGCGCGCGCTGCTGGACCGCGTCCGCCCGGCGATCATCCAGGCGCATCGCCATGCGGTCGCGCACATGCGCCTGCGGTACGCGCTGACGCGCGAGCAGTCCCAGGCGACGATCGCCACCGCGCTCCGGGACGCGGGGCTGACCGTGCGCGAGGCCGAGATCGTGAGCCTGCTCGCCGTCGGCCACTCGAACGCCTCGCTGGCGACCGCGCTCGGGATCAGCGTTCGAACGGTGAACAAGCATCTGCAGACCGCCTACCGCAAGCTCGCCGTGGGCGGGAGGTCATCGGCGGCCGCGGCGGCTTGGGACCTGGTCCCGCACCTGGATCCCGGGGCTCTCACGACTTCTTGACGTACACGGCGACGGCCTGGAAGCCGTAGATCCCGAGCGTCTTGCCCGCGAAGACGCTGAGGTCCTGGTCGTCGGATCCCAGGAGCTTCGGCGTGCGGACCTTGATGGCCTCCTTGCCCTTGGCGGCGGTCGAGCCGCTGTACGGGTCCGACGTGTAGGACACCCACGCGAGCAGCTCGCCGCCCTTGGTGTCGGGGCCCGCCAGCGCCGCGTACGCCTCGACCCCGCAGATCCGGTACCCCTTCTTCGCCTTCCAGCTGAAGGTCGGGAAGCCGCCGGTGTTCACGGTGAACGTGACGCGCCGGTGGGTGCTGGGCGTGGTCGTCGGCGCCCCGCTCGTCAGGGAGGTCGGGAACCACTGCTCGTCCGAGAGGCGGCACCCGTGGAACCGGGAGGTCGACGACTGGCCGCCGAAGTAGTGGCCGGCGCCGTCGGCCGGCCCGAGGCGCTGGTCGGTCTCCGGATCGGAGCGGGGCTTGGCGGCGGCGAGCGCCGGCGAGGCGCTGAGGCACACGACGGTCGCAACGGTCAGGACGCGGACGAATGGGCGCATCGGACGAACCTACTCCAGGCCTGCCAGATGTCTACGCGTTTTCCGGCACCGGCCCCGTTGATCCGGCGGCGAGGACCTGGCACGGTGGCGGCCATGCCCGACACGACGCGACGCACGGCGCCGACCCTGATCACCGCGCCGGCCGCGCTGCTCCTGGCGGCGACGCTCGCGTGGGCGTCCGGGCCCCCGCGGGCACACGCCGCCGCGAGGGCGCCGCTCAGCTGGGGCGCGCGCCTGCCCGTGGACACCGCCGACGGGCTGCGGTCCGTCGCGTGCCCGACCACGACCCTGTGCGTCGCCGGGGCGAACGCCGACACGGCCGACGGTGCCGTGCGGATCGCCACGACGTCGACCCCCGGCGTCGCCGGCGGTTGGACGACCACCACCGTCCCGGTCCCCGCGCCGAGCGGCGGCCTGGTCAGCACGTCATGCCCCACGGCCGACCTCTGCGTGGCGGTGGACGGCTACGGCCACGTCCTCTCGTCGACGAACCCGACCGGCGGGGCGGCGGCCTGGCGGGTGGACACCCTCACGACCGACGGGACGCACCCGCGCCGGTTCACGAGCGTGTCGTGCCCGACCGTGACGCGGTGCGTCGCCATCGACGGCAGCAATGCCGTCCTCACCACCGCGACGCCGGCCTCCGGGAACTGGTCCGCCTCCGGCACGGGCGTCACGTGGGGCCGCGTCTCATGCACGGCCACCCTGTGCGCGGCCACCAACGGCCCGAACGTCTTCACGACCACGACCCCTGCGGGCGGAGCCTCGGCCTGGAGCAAGGCGACGATCGTCCCGTCGGGCTCCGGCGGCATCGCGCAGGGCGCGCTGAGCGGCGTGGCGTGCATCCCCACCCTCTGCGTGACCGCGGACGCCGGCAGCGCCACCACCGACAGCGGCACCTGGAGCTCGACGCATCCGCTCGACGGCGCGTCGAGCTGGACCAAGGCGTCCAACCCCACGATGGACGGGCTGACCTGCGTCCAGGGCTCCGTCAGCGACCTGTGCGCCGGATGGTCGAGCTACGGCGCGTACGTCACGGCCACCACCAATCCGGCCGGATCGAGCGGCGACTGGGTCAGCACCGAGAACGTCGCCGACCCGGCGACCTCCGACCACGTCGCGGACGTCAGCTGCCCGGCGGTCGGCCTGTGCGTCGCGGTCACCACCCGAGGCGCCGCGGTCGTGGGGACGAGCGGCGACAGCGGAGGCGGGGACTCCCCGACCGGCCCGACCACGGAGCCGCCCGCCACCACGCCGACGACGCCGACGACGCCGAGCACGACCGTCGGCGGCTCGCCCGGCCCGGCGACGCTGCCCGCGTCCGGATACCCCGGCGCCGGCCTCGTCGGGAACGACGTGTACGCGGTGACGGGCAACGCCGTGTCGTTCGCGCTGAACAGCGCCAACGACGTCACGGGCAGCATCGCCGCCGCCACCGTGTCGAGCTACGCGACGACCGCGAGCCGCGCCGCGACCGCGCGCGCCAAGCGCAAGCCGGTGCGCGTCGGCTCGGCCCGCTTCACCCTGAAGGCCCACGTGACGAAGCGCGTCCGGCTCGTCATGAGCAAGCCGGCGCGCAGGCTGCTCGCCGCCAAGCGCAGCCTGCGGGTCCGGGTCACGATCACCGCCCGCACGAGCGCCGGCGTCACGAAGGTGCGCGCCGAGGTGGTGACGCTGAAGCTGAAGCGGCGGCGGTGACGGAGCCGACGCGACCGGAGACCACCGGCAGCCTCGGCGTCGTGGCCGTCGCCGACCGCCGTCACAGGTGGGCGCGGAAGACCGAGATGGCCGAGTGGGCCGGGTTGCCGTCGTCGCGTTCGAGCGAGACGTCGATCAAGGCATAGGCGCTGAGGTCCACCACGATGGCCATGCGGACGTCGACGCGCCCGGACGGGCTGACGCGGAAGGTGCCCATCGACACCATGCGGCCGCGGTCGTCGGCGAGCCAGGCCTCGTAGTGGTCGTGGGGTCCGCTGGGGCGCAGGCCCGTCCCGAGCAGCTCGGCGTGGGTGCGGGTCCCGTCGAGCTTGAGCTCCGCCTGGCCCTTGATGCCGGGCAGGGGATGCAGGGCGAGCGTCGTGGCGAGCGGCGCCGGCGCGCCGTCGCGATCGTGCAGGGCCACCCAGCCCGCGAAGCAGGCCGCCAGGAGCGCGGCCGCGGACGAGGCCGCCAGGACCAGGCGGCGCGCCCGTGCGGTCCGCCGCGGCGGCGCGGCGGGGGCCGCGGCGGGGCGGACCTCGGCGAGGGGCCGCAGCGGCGGAGCCGGGGCGAGGGCCCACTGGCGCTCGTCGAGGCGACCGAGCGCGCTGCCGGTCGCGCGCAGGCGCTCGACCTCGCCGCGGAAGCGCGCGTCGTCCGCGAGCAGGCGCGCGGCGAGGTCCGCCTCGCTCGCGTCGACGAGGCCGAGCGCCACGGCGGCGGGGGAGACGGGCCAGGAGCGGCCGGTCATTGGAGGCCCTCCTCGTCGAGCAGGTCGCGCAGCCGCTCGAGCCCGCGGACCATCCGGCTCTTGACGGTGCCGAGCGGGAGGTCGGTGCGCGCGGCGATCTCGGTCTGCGACAGCTCGGCGTAGAAGCGCAGCTGCAACAGCTCGCGCTCCTCCGCGGGCAGGCGCGCGAGGTGGTGGGCCATCCGCCAGCGGTCGATCGCCGCGTCCTGCGGTGCCGCGACGGAAGGCTCGGGCGCGGTCGCGAGGTCGACCGGCTCGGGGTGGCGGCGGCGCAGCTCGTCGATCGCGCGCGACCGGGCGATCGTGAGCACCCACGCCATGAGCGATCCGCGCCGCTCGTCGTAGGCGGCGCCGCGCTGCCAGACCTCCGTGAACACGTGCTGGAAGACGTCCTCGGCCGCGGCGTGGTCGCGCAGCACGTGGCACAGGTAGGAGAAGACCGTCGCGCCGCAGCGGTCGCGCACCGCTTCGAGCGCGCCCGGGTCCCCGGCCCGCAGACCGTTGGCGATGCGGCCGTCGGCGGCGCGCGCGAGCGAGCGGGCGCCGCCGGCCGACGCCGCCGCTTGTGCGGCGCCGCGACTCACGCTCCGGCCGGCGAAGGCAGACAACTCACAGGCTGGATACGGGCGCGCGGCGCGATCGGTTCCCGCACGCGTCGCGCCACGGCGGGCTCGGCGCGCAGACGCTCAACCGCCCGCGCCCCGCCACACGTACCTCGCCACGCCTGTCATCCACGTCCTGGAGGCTCTCGATGAAGTCCCGGTTCCTGACCACGCTCGCCCTTGCCGGCGCCGTGGCCGTCCCCGTAGCCACGTCCGCGGCCGGCGCGAGCGCCGCGACCGCTCCGGCGGCGCACCCTGCCGCCACGAAGACGATCGTGGGCGTCGCCGCGAGCGACCCGCGGTTCTCGACGCTCGTCAAGCTCGTCAAGTCCGCCGGCCTGACCGCCACGTTGTCGAAGGGCTCCTACACCGTCTTCGCGCCGACCAACGCGGCGTTCGCCAAGGTGCCGAAGAAGACGCTGACCGCGCTGGGCAAGGACAAGGCCAAGCTGCGGGCCGTGCTCCTCTACCACGTGGTCAAGGGCAGGCTCCCGGCCTCCAAGCTCGACAAGCTCACGTCGGTCAAGACGCTCAACGGCGCGTCGATCAAGATCACCGTGAAGTCCGGCAAGGTGTACTTGAACGGCACCACGCGCGTGACGAAGGCCAACATCAAGGCCAGCAACGGCGTCATCCACGCCATCGACAAGGTCCTGCTGCCGCCCGCCTGAGCGGGCGGCGCCGGCGGGCCTACCGCACCTTCACCGCGATCGTCGTGTGGCGGGTGGCCATCGCTGGTGCGACGCCGCCCTTGGCCGACGAGCCGACCACGAGCGTCACCGTGACGTGGTAGGCGCCCTTCGGCGCGGTGACCTTGAAGGCTTGGTGGATCCCGCCCCGGGCGGCCACCTGGGCGGCGGTCAGCTCGACGGTGCCCTTCTTGACGACCTTGCTCTTCAGGCTCTTGCCCTTGCGGGCCTGCCAGACGAGCGTGCCGCTCGAGGGGACACCCGTCGCCGGCAGCTTGACCGTCGCCGTCGCCGTCACCCGCGCGCCGGAGGCCTTGGCCTTCAACGACCTCACCGACGCCAGCGCCTTCGCGCCGCGGCTGCGCAGCGTGACGCGGCGCGTCTTGCCGCCCTTGCCCTTCAGCGTGACGGCGACCGTGCCGGCGGCGGTGAACGACGCGGGACGGACCGTCGCCGTCTCGCCGCCGCGCAGGCGCAGCGCCGGCAGCGTGACCGACCCGGCGCCCGACGCGCCGGCCTGGCCGAGCGTCAGCGCGACCGTGCCGCCGGCGGCGCCGGCGCTGACCGTCAGCGCCGACGCGCCGCGGAAGCCGATCGCGTCGTCGCCGGCGCCGGCGAACGTCGCGGTCGCCGTGCGGTCGGTGGCGCCGCCGGTGGCGGCGGCGGTGATGACCATGCCCTTGCGCGCGCCGTCGACGCCGATGACCTCACCGGCCTTGTCGAGCGTGAGCGCCTTGCCGGTCCCGTCGATCTGGAACGCGGCGTGCTTGCCCAGCAGCGCGACGGTGCCGCCCGAGCCGCTCAGCGGCGTGTCGACCGCCGTGCCGGTGGGGATGAGCGTCGTGACCGAGCCGGGGGCGCCGCCCTCCTCGGCGGGCAGGGTCTCGGCGCCGGCGATCGGCTTGCCCGACGCGTCGGTCGGATCGCCGAGCACCGTGTGCGCCGAGCTGCTCAGCGCCACGAGCATGTCGTCGAGGCCGGTCGGCGTCGTGACGACGTCCGGGATCGCCGTGATGTCGTAGGCCCCGATGCGGCCCATGCCCTCGTGGTACTTGAGCTCGTCGAAGTCCCAGCGACCGTTGTTGTGGACGTGGATCACCGAGTGGCCCAGCCGATCGTCGTGCGTGGCCGTGCCGGCGTACTCGTCGGTCATCTCGGGGTCGTTGGGGTTGTAGACCTGGATGTCGTAGCCGTCGCCGGTCGGCGTCAGCCCGTAGGCCACGACCGCATGGCCCGAGTCCTTGTCGCGGATCGACATCATCGCCGGATGGCCCTGGGCGAGCATGGCGGCGATCCGCCGGTTCAGCGACGCCGGGTCGTCCTTGCCGAACGTGGCCTTGCGCATCTTGAGGACCTCGCTGGAGGACTGCACGATCATCATGAGGCGCACGTAGTAGCGCAGGCCGCCCGACGGGCCGCCCGGGCCGTCGAGCAGCCAGGGCGTCGGCGCCCCGGCCGGTGGGAAGCCCGACAGCGCCCGGCGTCCGCTCCACAGCCGGTAGGCCCCGAGCGACAGCCCGTAGCAGTTGCCGTTCTCGCCGTAGTCGGAGATGCCCGCGAGGTAGATCGCGACGTCCGGGCGCGGGACGGGCGTCCGCACGCCGCAGCTCACGAAGCCGAAGGTGAGCGCCTTGCACGGGTTGACGCGGACGTAGACCTGGTTGCTGCCGTACAGCGCGGCGAGGTCCTCCCACGCCGGGCCCGCCGACTTGAAGTTGGCGAACGAGAAGCCGAACGTGTCGCGGAACGTGATGACGTTCATCGCCGGGCCGGTGCGGTCGCCGTCCGGGCTGGTCAGGCGCGGCACGCCCGAGGTCGCCGTGAACGGCACGCGGACGTACCCGACGGTGTGGTCGCCGCTGACGCCGGTCACGGGCGCGCCGACCGAGTCGCCGCCGCCGAAGAACACGGTCTGGCCGGCGCAGAGCTCCGTGCCCGAGAGGCGCACGAGCGAGCCGAGGCGGCCCATGCGGGGCGCGTCGACCACGCCGGCGGGCGTGCCCGAGTCGCCGATCGTCGCGCCGCCGATCGTCGTCGTGATCCGGCGGAAGCGACCGGTCAGCGTCTGGCTGACGGAGCCGCTGCCGGCCGTGACCCGCAGCGTGCCGTCGATCGCGCCCGTGGCGCTGTCGCCCTTGGTGAGGGCGATCGACGTGGGCGCGGCCGAGGACCCGGGCGTGTAGGTGTCGCTCGCGAAGGCGGCCTTGACGGTCGGCGTGCTGCTGGAGACGCTCAGGTGGATCGGGCTGGTGAAGCCCGGCTCGACGTCCACCCGCATGGGGAACGAGGACGGCGCGCAGGTCCCGACGTCCGGGACCGTGTTGAGGAGGACGAGGTGGAACGGCTCGGTGACCAGGAAGCCGAAGGTCGCCGTCTGCGGCGAGGACCCGGCCGTGGAGGTCGGCGTCGCGGTGACCGTCGCGGTGTAGTTGTTGCCCAACGCCGCCGTCGCGGACGCGGTCAGGTGGAGGGTTGCGGTCGTGACGAAGTCCGAGCCGGTGACGGGGTTGGGCGAGAACGTGCCGGCCACGCCGGAGGGCAGCCCGGAGACCGCGAGGTTGACGGCGCCGGTGGAGCCGTTCTGGCGCAGGACGCGCACCGTGACGTCGATCGATCCGCCGCGGATCAGGTGGCCGTTGCCGGTCAGGCCCGTGATGCCGACCGAGATGCTCGGCGGGTCGGGCGTCACCGGCGGGGGCGGGTTGTCGAAGGTGAAGTTGTCGATGCGCGGGTGCACGCTCGCCGCGATGCTGTCGCGGTAGATCGAGAAGTAGCTGATGTCGTTCTGGCCGCGCAGGATCGTCAGCGCCTGGTAGCCGGAGGTGATCGGGACCGACGCGCTCCCGACCTGCTGGCGGCCGGCGTTGAAGGCCTTCAGCTGGAACGACTCCTGGCTGTCGCCGTTGTAGTCCTGGTGGACGAGCATCGAGACCTTGCCGCGCGGCGTGTTGAACGCGCCGAAGGACCCGTAGATCGGGAACTCGCTCGTGCCCCCGCAGTACTGGAGGGCCGCCTCGTTGTTGTAGGCGTAGACCGGGCCGCCCCCGCAGCTGCTGTTGATGTTCGCGAAGCCGAAGCTCGTCGGCGCGCCGAACACCACGCCTTGGCTGGAGTACTGATCGGTGATCGTCGTGTTCTGGGCGAGCCCGTTGAACGTGATCGTCGTGTCGGCGGCGTTCGCGGCGGCGGGCGCCGCGAGGACGGCGACGAGCACGAGCGCGAACCGCATGAGGCGCGAGGGGGACCGGACCGTGGAGAGAGCACGCATCGCGCCGATCCCATCAGAGATCGGGCGGACGTCCGGGTGATAACCGTGACCTATGGCGGTCAGAGCTTGCTCGGGCGCCGGTACGCCGACGCCGGCCGCCGCCGCTGACCCGCGCTCAGGTCGGGAACGGCGTCCGCAGCGGCACGCCCGCGCGCTCGCAGGCGCGTTCGAGCAGCGTGTGCATGCGCCCGGCCTCGCGCGCGGTCTCGTGCGTGCGCCCGAGGCCGTCGTGCTTGTCCACCAGGTTGATCGCCTCGTCGGGGTCGGTCCGCAGGTCGTAGAGCTCGTACTCGGGCGCGACGCGTCCCGAGGGGTCGACGTAGACCGCGTACTTCCAGCGGGCGTCGCGGACGCAGCGGATGCGGTTCGGCTGGCCGGGAGCGTCCTGCAGCGCGGTCCCGGCCTGGTGGTCGTCGTAGGTGAAGAGGACCGCGTCGCGGAGCGACTCGGCCTCGCCGCGCAGCACCGGCCCGAGGTCGACGCCGTCGAAGGACGTGGGATCGCCCGGCTGACCGGTCAGCCCCAGCATCGTCGGGACGAGGTCGACCAGCGACACCAGCGCGTCGCTGGCGCGCGGCGCCGGGAACATCCCGGGGTGCGAGACGACCAGCGGGACGTGGATCGCCTCCTCGTAGGCGTTGAACATCTTCTGCCGCAGCCCGCCGTGGGCGAGGCCGAGCTCGCCGTGGTCCGACGTGCGCACCACGACGGTGCGCGAGCGCAGCGACGCCGGATCGCCCGGGTCGCCGAGCAGCGACACCAGCCGGCCGATCTTGCGGTCGACCACGCGGTGCAGGTGCGCGTAGAAGTTCGCGTAGGCCTGCTCGGCCTCGCGCCCGCCCAGGTTCCCCAGGTAGGACGCCTGCCCGACCTTGGTCATCGCCTGCACGGTCGGCTTCGTGCGCAGGTCCTCGTCGATCGTCGCCGGCAGCGGAACTCGCAGGTCGGCGAACTCCTCCAGCGTGTACCCGCCGGTCGCGAACGACGACGGGTACCCGAGCACGTCGTGCGGGTTGACCAGGCACCACACGAGGCAGAACGGCTCCGGCAGGTCGGCGCGCCCGAGCCACTCCTCCATCTGCCGCGTGTAGTCCTCGTCCCAGCCCTCGCCGCTGGCCCCGGCGCGGCCGCCGCCGAAGTTGGTGGCCTTGACGTCGCCGCCCGCGCCGGTCGGCTCCCAGTCGGAGAAGCCGTGGTCGCGCTCGAGCTTGGCGGCGTCCGCCGCGGTCCACGCGTGGCCGTCGATCGGCTTGGTGACGTGCCACTTGCCCTTCAGCGCCACGTGGTAGCCGCGCTCGCGCAGGAGCGTCCCCAGCGTCGGGATCGCCGGCGACAGCTGCGGCTCGTTGCCCGCCTTGGGCCCCATCCGCAGCAGCCCGCGCGTGAACTGGCGCGCCAGGTGCCCGCGCGGGACCTCGCCGCTGAGCGCCAGCCGTCCGGCCGTCCGCAGCACCGACGGGACGTTCCTGGGGTCGGGGAACAGGTCGCCGTGGGTCATCGTCAGCGTCACGCCGTGGTTGGCGGGGAAGCGACCGGTGAAGATGCTCGCGCGGCTGGGCGAGCACATCGCCGACGCGATGAACGCGCGCGAGAACGTCATGCCGGTGCGGCGCAGCTCGGCGTCGTTGGGCATCAGCGCGTCGAGCCACTCCTGGCTCTCGGGCCAGTGCCGCGGTGCGCGCTGCTGGTCGGTGACGATCAGGATCAGGTTCGGGGGGCGTTCAGGCATGATCATCGCTCAGGGTCGGGATGACGGTGGACAACAGCATGCGACCGGTCGTCAGCAGCAACGCCTCGGTCTCCTCACGGGTCTGCTCGCCGAGCAGCCACGCGCGCGTCGCGGCGATCGTGAAGTCCGAGAAGCAGCGCAGCGCGAAGCGGGCCCGCGGGGTGTCGCGCACGAGGTCGCGGTTGGCGTTCAACGTGATCTCGACGGCGCGCTCGCGCGCGGCCAGCACCAGCGCGGCGATGTCGGCGTCGGCCGGGTCGATCGGCTGGCCGACGAGCGCCATCCACGTCTCGCGGTGCTCGGCGATCACGTCGAGGTGCGCGGCCACGTTGTGCGCCGTGCGCTCCTCGAACGACAGCTCGGGCCCGGCCGTCCGGGCCTGCTCCAGCGCCAGGGCGCCCTCGGCCGCGACCGCCAGGAACACGCCGCGGATACCCCCGAAGTAGTGGTGGACCAGCGACCGCGCGACGCCGGCCTCCGCGGCGATCTCGGTGGTCGAGACCGACCGGTAGGGCCGCATCGAGAACAGGCGCCGCGCCGCGTCGACGATCTCCTGGCGGCGGTCGTCGGGCGCCAGACGGCGGCCGGGCTCGGGCTTGGGGGCGGGCATCCGGGTCGACACCATACGCGTTGTTGACGCCGGTTCCAACAACTGTTGTAATCACCGCCAACAGGCGCTGGGTCGGTCGCCTGCTCTGTGAGGAGATGCCGTTGTCCCGCTCGTTCGCGCCGCTGGGAGTCGCCGTCGCCGCCCTGCTCGCGGTGGCGCCCGCCACGCGCGCCGCGGTCGCGATCTCACCCCTCGACGGCACGCCGGACGCCAACCCGGCGACCCAGATCAGCCTGCTCGGCGTGGCGCCGTCGCGGATCCTCTCGGTGCGCGCCGTGGGCGCGCGGACCGGCCCGCACGCGGGCCGGTTGAAGGCCTACTCGGGTGGGCGCGGGGCGTCGTTCGTCCCCGCCGCGCCGTTCGCGGCGGGCGAGCGCGTGGTCGTGACCGCGCGGCTGCGCGGCGCGGCGCGTGCCCTCCGGACCGCGTTCACCACCGCCCGGCTCGCGCCGATCCCGCCGATCCTCAACCTCCCGAGCACGCAGCCCGACAAGTTGGAGCACTTCGCCACGCGCCCGGATCTCCTGGCGCCGAGGATCACCGTCAACCGCGACGACTCGGGCTCGGACGCGGCGACGCTGATGACCCCGCTGCCCTCGCCGGTCATCCATCCCGGCAGCACGAACACCGTCTCGATCGCGCCGGTCGGCCCCGGCGGGCCGATGATCTCCGACGCGCACGGCAGGCTGGTGTGGTTCCGGCCGCTGGCGGCGCCCGACGTCGCGGCCAACCTCGCCGTCCAGCGCTACCGCGGCAAGCGCGTGCTGACGTGGTGGCAGGGCCCGGTGACCGTCCAGGCCTTCGGGCTCGGCGAGGCCGTGATCGCCGACACGTCCTACCGGACCGTCGCCACCGTCCACGCGGGCAACGGCTACCGGATGGACCTCCACGAGCTGGCGCTCACCGCCGACGGCGACGCGCTGGCCACCGTGTACTCGCCGGTCCTCGTGGACGGCAAGCCGGTGCTCGACTCGATCATCCAGCGGATCGACGTCCGCACGGGGCTGGTCGTGTGGGAGTGGCACGCGCTCGGCCACATCCCGCTGAGCGAGTCCTACGCCTCGCCCGCGGTCTCGGCCGCCAACGACGTCTACCACATCAACTCGGTCCAGCCGATCGACGGCGGCCGGCGGCTGCTGGTCTCGGCCCGCGACGCGTCGGCGATCTACTCGGTCGACGCGCGCAGCGGGCGGATCGCGTGGCGGCTCGGCGGCCGCCGGAGCACGTTCCGCATGGGCCCGGGCACGCGCTTCTGGCTGCAGCACGACGCGCGGATGCTGCCGGGCGATCGCGTCAGCCTGTTCGACGACGAGGCCGGGCCGCCGCGCAAGGGCGCCTCGCGCGGGCTGGTGCTGCAACTCGACATGAGGCGGAAGACCGCGAAGGTGGTGCGGTCGGTCACGCGGCCCGAGGACACCAGCGCGCAGAGCGAGGGCAGCGTGCAGGAGCTCGGCAACGGGAACCTGTTCGTCGGCTTCGGCGCCGCGGGGCCGTTCTCGGAGTTCACGCCGAGCGGGCGGCGCGTCTTCGACGCCCAGCTGCCCGACGGCGACGGCAGCTACCGGACGATCCGCGCCGCGTGGAGCGCGCGGCCGACGACGCGGCCCGACGCGGTCGCGCGGCGCGATCCCGCGACGGGCGCCGTGCGCGTCGCGGTGTCCTGGAACGGCGCGACGGCGGTGGCCCGCTGGCAGGTCCTGACGGACGGCGGGACCACGCCGGCGGCCACCGCCGCGCGCGCCGGGTTCGAGACCACGCTGACGGTCCCCGACGCGACCAGCGTGGTGGTGCGGGCGCTCGACGCGCGGGGCCGGACGCTCGGGTCGTCGCGGCCGACCGCGGTGGACGCCGCGTGAGCCGCCTGACCCGCCGCGTGCTGCCGCGCGCGGTCGTCGCCGCGTCCCGGATCGAGGCGCCGGCCCGCGGGGCGGCGCGGCTCCGGCGCGCGCTGGGCCGCCGCGGGCGGGTCGAGCTGTACTTCGCCTTCGACGACCCGTGCAGCGCGGTCGCGGTCATCGACCTCGCCGAGCGGCTCGCGCGCTTCGACGTCACGCTGGCCCCGCGGCCGGTCGTCGCGCGCGGGATCGCGGGCGACCCGGCGGCCGGGCAGAAGCGCGAGCACGCGATCGTCGACGCGAACCGCCTCGCCGCGCGCTCCGGCCGGGCGCTGGCGCGCGACGCGCCGGTCGCGCCCGAGGAGGTCGCGTTCCTGGCGCGCTGGGTGGCGACCGCCGAGGCGCCGTCGCGCGCGCTGACCGCCTTCTGCGTGGCCGCCGCGACCAGGTTGTGGATGATGCCCGCCGAGACCGACGCCGTGGAGCCCGAGGGCTACGCGGCGCTGTGGCGCGCGGCGTTCGGCGGCGCCGACCCGCCGCCGCTCGGTGAGGTCGATCCGGTGCGGCGCAACGAGCGCCGCATGGCGCGGCGCAAGATGTATGACACGCCCGCGGCCTACAGCCACGGCCGCTGGTGGTTCGCGCACGACCGGCCCGCGCAGATCGCCGCGTGGCTGGACACGCTGGGGTGGGCGCGGTGAGCGACCGCCGGGTGGAGTTCTTCTTCTCGTTCCGCAGCCCGTACTCGTACCTGGCGGCGCCGCGCGCGTTCGCGCTGGCCGACCGCCACGACGTCGAGGTCGTCTACCGCGGCGTCGTCCCGATGGTCATGCGCGGCCAGTCGGTGCCGCGGTCCAAGTCCTTGCACACGCTGCGCGACGTCGCGCGCGAGGCCGATCGCCTGGGGATGCCGTTCGGGCGGATCCACGATCCGGTCGGCGAGGGCGCGCTGCGCTGCCTGGCGGTGGGCGAGCACGCCGTCGACGTCGGCCGCGAGCGCGCGTTCGTCGAGGAGGCGAGCCGCGCGATCTGGGGCGAGGCCGTCGAGGTCGCGCGCGACCGCGGGCTGCGGACGGTCTGCGAGCGCGCGGGGCTGGAGTGGGGCGCGTGCCGTGCCGCGCTGTCCGACCCCGCGCTGCGGGCGCGCGTCGAGGCGAACACCGACGCGCTGGCCGCGCTCGGCCAATGGGGCGTTCCGGTGTTCACCTATCGCGGCGAGCGGTTCTGGGGCCAGGACCGGATCGAGGACCTCGAGGTGGTGCTGCGGGCCGGGTAGGCCGCGGCGGTCGCCCGTGGCCCGGCGATGCCGTCGTGGCATCGGTGTCAGAGCGATCTCGTCTTGGACAGCGCGGGTGCGGTCGGCGATGGTCCTCGCATGGGTGGATCGATGGACGGGGCCGAGCCACGGGTGCTGTGGACGCCGTCGGCGGAGCGTGTCGCGGACGCGACGATCACGCGGTTCGCGGGTTGGGTCGAGCGGACGCGTGGCGTGCGGGTCACCGAGTCCTACGACCAGCTGTGGTCGTGGTCGGTGCAGGACGTCGCCGGCTTCTGGAGCGCGATCTGGGAGTTCTTCGCGGTGCGGGCCGACGGCGACCACGCGCGCGCCCTGGAGGAGGCCGCGATGCCCGGCGCCCGCTGGTTCCCCGACGCGCGGCTCAACTACGCCGAGCACGTCTTCCGCGATCGCGACCGCGCGGCGCCCGCGATCCGGTTCAGCTCGGAGCGCGCCGGGCTGCAGGCGTGGACGTGGGGCCACCTGGAGGACGAGACGGCGCGCGTCGCGGCCGGGCTGCGGCGCCTCGGCGTCCGCCGCGGCGACCGGGTCGCGGCCTACCTGCCCAACGCGCCGGAGACCGTGGCGGCGTTCCTGGCCACCGCGTCGATCGGCGCGATCTGGTCCTCGGCCGCGCCGGAGTTCGGCGCGCGCTCGGTCGCCGACCGCTTCGCGCAGATCGAGCCGAAGGTGCTGCTGGCCGTCGACGGCTACCGCTACGGCGGCAAGGACTTCGACCGGCGCGACACCGCGGTCGCGCTACGCGAGGAGATCGCCTCGCTGGACCACGTCGTGATGCTCTCCCACCTCGGCCTCCAGGCCCCGGACGGGGCGATCGCGTGGGAGGCGCTGGGCGCCGAGGACGACGACGAGGCGCCGCGCTTCGCTCGCGTCCCCTTCGACCATCCGTTGTGGGTGGTCTACTCCTCCGGCACGACCGGGCTGCCGAAGGCGATCGTCCACGGCCACGGCGGCGTGCTGCTGGAGCAGCTCAAGGTGATGAACCTGCACCTGGACGCCCGGGCGGGCGACCGCGTGTTCTGGTTCACGACGACCGGCTGGATGATGTGGAACTTCCTGGTCGGCGTGCTGTTGACCGAGGCCTCGATCGTGCTCTACGACGGCAACCCGGGGACGCCGACGCTCGACCGCCTCTGGGACCTGGCCGCCGAGGCCGGCGTGACGACGTTCGGGACGAGCGCGAGCTTCATCGCGTCGTGCATGAAGGCCGGCGTCGAGCCCCAGGGCGGCGGGCGCGACCTGCGCGCGCTGCGCGCGGTGGGCTCGACCGGCTCGCCGCTGGCGCCCGAGGGCTTCCAGTGGGTCTACGACCACGTCGGCGCCGACACGTGGCTGTTCTCGACCAGCGGCGGGACCGACGTCGTCAGCGCGTTCGTCGGCGGCGTCCCGACGCTCCCGGTCCACGAGGGCGAGCTGCAGGCCCGCGCGCTGGGCGCCGACCTGCACGCCTTCGACCCGGCCGGCCGGCCGGTGGTCGGCGAGGTCGGCGAGCTGGTGCTGACCCAGCCGCTGCCGTCGATGCCCGTGAGCCTCTGGGGCGACGACGAGGACCAGACGCGCCTGCGCGAGTCCTACTTCGACGTCTACCCCGGCGTCTGGCGCCACGGGGACTGGATCGAGATCACCGAGCGCGGCACGGCGGTCATCCACGGCCGCAGCGACTCCACCATCAACCGCGGCGGGATCCGCATGGGCACCAGCGAGATCTACCGCGCGGTCCTCGCCGAGGAGGACGTGGTCGACGCGCTGGTCGTCGACGTGCCCAAGGCGGGCACCGACGGCTGGATGGCGTTGTTCGTGGTGTTGCGCGACGGCGAGGAGCTGACCGACGACCTCGTCGCCCGGATCAGGACGCGGATCCGCACCGACTGCTCGCCGCGCCACACGCCCGATCAGATCACGCGGGTCGCCGAGGTCCCGCGCACGCTCAGCGGCAAGGTCCTCGAGGTGCCGGTCAAGCGGATCCTCGCGGGCGAGCCCGCGGAGCGGGTCGCCGCACGGGAGTCGCTCGCGAACCCGCAGGCGCTCGACGCCTTCGTCGCCATGGCCAAGGCGCTCTGAATCTGCTGGAATCCATGCCGAGACGGTATGGAGATCCGACAGCTGCGCTACCTCGTGGCGCTCGCCGACGAGCGGCACTTCACCCGCGCCGCGCGGCGTGCCAACGTCGCGCAGCCCGCGCTCTCACGGCAGATCCAGGCCTTGGAGGCCGAGCTCGGCGTGGGGCTGGTCAACCGCACGACGCGCCACGTCTCGCTGACCGACGCCGGCGAGCGGATGGTCGAGCGCGCGCGTCGGATCCTCGGGGAGGTCGACGCGGCCCGGGCCGACGCCCAGAACGAGCGCCGGCTGCTGGAGGGACGCGTGCGCTTCGGCGTCAGCTCGACGCCGGGGCCGGTCGACGTCGCGGCGGTCGTCGCCGCGTTCCACGACGCCCACCCCGCCGTGGAGCTCGACGTCAGCGACGCGCTGAGCGTCGAGGTCGCGCGCCGGCTGCGGGACGGCGAGCTCGACCTCGGGCTGGTGACCGGCCTCGACGAGGACCACCGCCGCGGGCTCCAGCTGACGCTGGTCACCGAGGAGCGGCTCGTCCTCTGCGTCGGCGCGTCGCACGCGCTCGCGTCGCGCAAGCGCGTGCGGCTGCGCGACCTCCGCGCCGAGCGCTTCGCCGTCTTCCACCCCGGCGCGACGATCCGCGCGGCGGTCGAGCGCGCGGCCGCCGCGGCGGGCTTCGAGCCCCAGGTCGCGTTCACGTTCAGCGATCCCGTCCGGATGCGCGCGCTCGTGGCCCGCGGCCTGGCCGTCGCGATCCTTCCGCGCTCGCAGGCGGGCGCGGAGGCCGAGGGCATCGTCACCCTCGACCTCCCCGATCGCGGTCTCGTCCACCGGATCCACCTCGCCCGCCCCCGCGACCACGAGCCCTCGCCCGCCGGCCGGGCGCTGGAGGCGATCGCGCGCGAGCGGCTGGGCCTCAGCGCGCCGTGAAGTCGATGTGGAGCTGCTTGAGGCCGCGCATGAAGTAGTTGCGGATCACCGCGAAGTCGTTCTTGTCCGGGGTGAACGTGATGTCCTTCATCCGCTGGGTGACGGTCTGGAACGCGATGTTCAGCTCCTGCCGGGCCAGCGGGGCGCCCACGCAGTGGTGCTTGCCGGTGGTGAACGTCAGGTGCGTCCGCGGGTTCTTGCGGTCCAGGTCGATGTCGTCCGGGTTGTCGTAGCGGCGGTCGTCGCGGTTGGCGGCGCCGGGGCGCAGCAGGAGCGTCGAGCCGGCCGGGATGTGGACGCCGTGCAGCTCCATGTCCTTGACCGTCGTCCGCGAGGTGCCCTGGGCCGGGGTCTCCAGGCGCAGGACCTCCTCGATGAACGGCCCGACGTACTTCTCGGGGTCGCTGTAGACCTTCTCCTGGACCTCGGGGTTGCCGGCCAGCAGCCACATGCCCGCGTTCAGCGCGTGCGTCGTCGTCTCGGCGCCGCCCACGAACACGTCGATCATCAGCTCGCTCATGATCTCGTTCTCGTTGAGCTTGCGGCCCCAGGCCGGGACCTCGGTGTTGACCAGGTGGCTGAGCCAGCTGTCGTCCGGGGTCTCGCGCACCTTCTGGATCAGGCCGTAGAAGTACTTCTGGGCCTGGATCTCCTGGCGGACGGACTCGATCCGCTCCTCGGGCGTCTGCATCATGCCCAGGCGGTCGATCCACGCGACGGTCCAGTCCTTGACCATCGGGATGTCCTCGCGCGGGACGCCGATGATCGGGCCCATGACGTAGCCCGGGAAGTAGCTGGAGAACTCCTCGGTCCAGTCGCAGGTGCCCTTGGCGATGAACCCGTCGATGCGCTCGTTGGCGACGTCGGCGACGTGCGGCTTCCACCGCTCGATGCGCGCGGGCTTGAGGAAGTCGTCGAAGAGCTTGCGCAGGCCCGTGTGCCGCTCGCCGTCGTAGCCGAGAAGGCTGACGGTGGGGACCCAGCCGTCCTCCTCGTACAGCTTCTGGATCTCGATCTCCAGCTCCAGCATGGCCTTGATCTCGGGCGTCGGGTCGGGGATCGACCTGAGCATCTCGATCGGGCTGGTCGCGCCGGCGCCGTTGGGGAAGTTCTCGGGGTCGAGGACGATCTTGCGGACGTCCTCGTAGCGCGTGACCTGGAAGGTGCTGGTGATCGGGTCCTTCCAGACCGGGGCCTCGTCGCGCAGCTCGCGGTAGGCGTGGAAGGGGCACTGGATGGTCTCGGCCGACGCGAAGTCGATCTCGGGGACAGCTTGCGACACAGCAGTTCTCCTGGTTGCCGTGGGGGTTGAGCGTGTCGAGTCTACGTTCGGTGGCCCGGCAGGTCAACGACGGCGTTGATATCGTCGCGCCTTGACAGCAACATCAATGTTGACGGGAGGGCTCATGGCAGCCAGCGACGCGTCGACCGCGATCCCCGCGGCGGGGACCGGTCTCAACCACATGGGTCTCGCGGTCGCGGACCTCGACCGGGCCCACGACTTCTACGTGAACGTCGTCGGCATGCGCGAGGAGGGGCTGAGCGAGATCGCGAGCGAGTCCTTCGACCGGCTGATGGGCGACCAGGGCCTGAGGATCCGGTTCTGGTACCTGAGCCTCGACGGCTTCCGCCTCCAGCTCGTGCGGTACCTCGACGGGGCGGGGGAGGGCCTGACGCTGCGCCACAACAGGGGCGGGTGTCCGCACCTGTGCTTCGCGGTCGCCGACGCGCGGGCCAAGCACGACGAGATCGCGCGGCGCGGCGACGTGAAGATCCTCTCCGAGGTCGTGACCTCGCGCTACGGCGACATGGTCGCCCACAGCTTCTATGTCGAGGACCCGGACGGCATGCCGATCGAGTTCGGCCAGGTCGAGCCCGCGGCGCGGTCATGACGCGGACCTCGCGCGTATCAACAGACTTGTTGACAACCCTCGGACGGCAGACTAGGGTGAATTCAGTACCGCTGATGAATGTGAACGGAGACGCATAGGACATGGACTTCGGGCTGCTCTACGAACTCGGGGTGCCCCGGCCCTGGGAACCTCGGTCGGAATACGACGCGTACTGGAACGCCCTGAAGCAGGCCGTCGAGGCCGATCGCGTCGGGTTCTCCCACGTCTGGGCGGTGGAGCACCACTTCCTGAGCGAGTTCTCGCACTCGTCCGCCCCCGAGGTCTGGCTCTCGGCGGTCGCTCAGCGGACCGAGCGCATCCGGATCGGTCACGGCGTCGTGCAGATCCCCGCCGGCTTCAACAACCCGATCCGCACGGCCGAGCGCGTGGCCGCCCTGGACATCCTGTCCAACGGGCGCGTCGAGTTCGGCACGGGTCGCTCGATCGTGGGCAAGGAGCTCGACGGCTTCAACATCGCGCTCGAGGACAGCCGTCCGATGTGGCGCGAGGCGATGGAGCTGATCCCGAAGATCTGGACCACCGACGGCCCGATCGCCTTCGACGGGAAGTACACCCAGATCAACGGCTTCGAGGTCCACCCCAAGCCGCTGCAGCAGCCGCATCCGCCGATCTGGTCGGCGGGCACGAGCCCGTCGAGCTTCACGCTCGCCGGCGAGCTCGGCGCGGGCATGCTGGCGTTCGGCACCGGCCTGGGCACCGACATCGTCGGCCGCCGGATCCAGGAGTACCAGGAGGCGTTCGCCCGGGCGACGCCGGTGGGCGAGCCCAACAACAACGTCGGGCTCTTCATGATGACCTTCTGCGCCGAGACCGACGAGGAGGCGTGCCGCATCGCCGAGAAGCCGTTCGCGGCCTACCTCGACCGCACGATGGAGCACTTCCTGCAGTGGGGCCGCGGCGGCGACCTGCCGCCCGGGTACGAGTGGTACGCCGAGGCCTCCCAGAAGGCCGACAAGCTCGCCGCGCGCATGAAGTTCGACTACCTGTTCGAGAACGGGATGATCCTCGTCGGCACGCCCGACCGGATCGTGGAGACGATCAAGCGCTACCGCGACGTCGGCGTCACCCAGATCATCACCGGCACCCAGTTCGCCGGCATCGAGCACGAGCAGGCGATGGGCTCGATCCGCCTCTTCGGCGAGGCCGTGATCCCCCAGCTGGCGGGCGCGGACGTGGTCGCCTCCACGACCTGAGCGCGCTGCCGCCCCGCGACGGTCGCGGCGTCACCCAGGAACGACGAAGGCCCGCCGAGCAGGCGGGCCTTCGTCACGTCCGGGGGAGGGGGCCGCTCAGGACGCCGCGGCGGCGGCGTAGTCCTTGTCCCACTCCTCGGCGAACGTCGGCAGGTGGCAGAGCAGGCCGCCGTCGACGGTGATGGTCTGGCCCGTGATGTAGCTGCCGGCGTCCGAGGCCAGGAACGCCGCCAGCTCGGCGATGTCCCGCGCCCGGCCGATGCGCGTGTGCGTCGTGTGGCGCACGAGCGCGTCGATGAGCTCCGGCGGGACGACGGCCTCGGCCGCCGGGGTGAGGATCACGCCGGGCGAGATCGCCACCGAGCGGATGCCGCGCTTGCCGTACTGCGTGGCGATGTTGCGGTTGAGCCCGATGATCCCGGACTTCGCCGTGCCGTACATCGCGCGCGGCAGCTCGGACACCTCGCCGCCGGCCGACGTGGTGTGCAGGATGCATCCGCCGCCGCGCTCGAGCATGTGCGGGATCGCGTACTTGGCGCCGAGCGCGTAGGAGACGAGGTCGATGCGCAGGACGCGCTCGAAGAGCTCGGCGTCGATGTCCTCGATCAGGTTGTCGCGCCCGCCCGGCCCGTTGATCTCCGGCGCCATCAGCGCGGCGTTGTTGTAGAGGATGTCGATGCCGCCGTAGGTCGCGACGGTCTGGTCGACGAGGTTCTTGATCTGCGCGTCCTCGCCGACGTCGGTCGTGACCGCCAGCGCGCGGCCGCCGGCCTCCTCGATGCTCGCCACCGCCTCCGCGGCAGCGGTCTCGTTGATGTCGCCGATCACGACCGCGGCCCCGCGCGACGCCATGAGCTGGGCCGTCGCCAGCCCGATTCCCGAGGCTCCGCCGGTGATCGCGGCCACCTTGCCCGTCAGATCCAGCCCGCTGTAGCTCATCCTGCTCCCTTCGCTGAGGTTGACGTCAACAGTCTAGTTGACGAGCGGACCGCGTGGTGAAAGACTGGCGCCAGCCATCGTCACCCCGACTTGAAGACCGAACGGCGAGGAGAACACAGGTGAAGCTCGGAATGTTCATGATGCCCGGCCACCCGCCGGAGCGCGCCCTGTACGACGCGATCCAGCAGGATCTCGAGGAGATCGAGTGGTTGGACGAGCTGGGCTTCGTCGAAGCCTGGATCGGAGAGCATCAGACCAACCCCTGGGAGCCGATCGCGGCCAACGACCTGGTCGTCGCGCAGGCGCTCGCGCGGACCAAGGACATCAAGGTCTGCACCGGCGGCTACATCCCGCTCTTCCACGCGCCGGGCCCGCTGGCGCTGCGGATCGCCCAGCTCGACCACATGGCCCAGGGGCGCTTCATCTGCGGCCTGGCGGCCAGCAGCCTGCCGATGGACCAGGCCCTCGTCAACGTCGACGCTGCCTCGGGCGACAACCGCAAGATCATGCAGGAAGCGCTCGAGATCATGATCAAGATGTGGACCGAGCACGTCGGCGAGGACGGCGAGGCCAACGTCTGGACCTACGAGGGCCAGTTCCACACCGTCAAGAACGTCGAGAACCACTTCCCGTACCGCGCCTGGCTGAAGCCCTACCAGGACCCGCACCCGCCGATCGCCGTCGCGAGCATCTCGCCGTCGAGCGCGTCGCTGCGCTGGGCGGGGGAGAAGGGCTTCATCCCGCAGAGCATGATGTTCAACGCCGAGACGCTGAAGGGCACATGGCAGGCCTACGCCGACGGCGCCGAGAGCGCCGGCCGCACGCCCGACCGCGCGCTCTGGCGCGTCAGCCGCGACACGTTCGTCGCCGACACCGACGAGGAGGCCAAGGCCTACGTCAAGAACAGCATGATGGGGCGCTTCTGGGAGGAGATCATCATCAAGACGATGGTCGGCATGGGCGCCGCGCCGTTCCTCAAGCACGACCCGTCGGTCCCGGACGAGGCCATCGACCTGGACTACCTGATCGACAACCTGTTCCTGGTCGGCTCTCCCGAGACGGTGACCGAGAAGGTCAACCAGCTCCAGGAGGACACCGGCGGCTTCGGCACGCTGCTGCCGGTCAAGTACGACTGGGGCACGATCGAGGACCCGCGCGCGCACGCCGCGGCGTACCGCCGCAACCTCGAGCTGCTGGCGACCGAGGTCGCCCCCAACGTCCGCGACGTGATCGCGGCGCCGGCCGCCTCCTAGGCGCGTCTCCTCCTCACGTCGGCGCGCCGCCGTCAGGC
>Ga0335075_10000058_pt1 | contig 224811 bp, 207 predicted proteins | sample Lox_Sample_24_FD_206723 | JGI IMG/M metagenome (GOLD analysis project Ga0335075, IMG submission 206723) | Soil microbial communities from Loxahatchee National Wildlife Refuge, Florida, United States - Lox_Sample_2.4 | ecosystem: Environmental > Terrestrial > Soil > Wetlands | place: USA...
AGCGTCGGAGTCATGGGCGACCAGCGCACCTACGCCTACACCTGCGCCATCCGCGCCGTAACCTCCGAAGACGGAATGACCGCCGACTGGGTCCCCCTGCCCTACGAAGTCCTCAAGACCATCTCCAGCCGCATCGTCAACGAAATCGTAGGCATCAACCGCGTCGTCTACGACATAACCTCCAAACCCCCAGGCACCATCGAATGGGAGTAGCTGGCCATCAAGGCACACGCGCGCTTTTGCGCCATCCTGATGAAGCAGCCGTGGCTACTCCTGCTGGTCGTGGAATTTATGGTGTCATTCTGAGCGTAGCGAAGAATCTGCTTTTCATTTCCTAGTTGTCATCCGGGCAGGAGCGCTTGCCCAGACGGGCGAAGGTTGAGATGAGCTTAAGGCTTTACCTCGATAACCTTATAGTCGGAAGGAACCTCAAAGAGCTTGCTTTCAGGTTCACCAATTTGCAGTTGTTGAATTCTGACGGTGTACGCCTTGTAGGGACCAGATCGGTCAATCGCTCCAATCACTTTAAGTTGGTCGGAGTACCATTGGTCGATCGTAGTTACTAGGCCTGAAGTATCTTCAGCGGATGTTACGATTCGTGACCCCTTGAATACAAAGCCGTCGATCGTTTTCTCCCCTTCATCTTCCGTCGTGACCTTCCATTGGTGTGGTGCGTCTTGTCCATCTGCGGCATCGTGTACGGAGAACTTTCCTTCACCGGAAAGAGCAATCGGCATCCGATATGCAACCTTATCGGAGTTAACAAGTACAGTCTGGAAATGGGCCACAGGGTCAGTGATGGTGATCATGAGACCTGAACTATTTCCTACTTGGTCCCTGATTTCCGATTCAACCCTTACCCTCCCTGCCGAGTCACGATATTCGTACCCCGTGACTGTAAACTCGACTGTCAAACTGCCGTTGTTTGATCTGCGTGAATGCTCCTCTACTTGTTTTAATGACAAGGGACATCCTGCACGGGGAAGCATAAGGAGCTGTGCGGATGAGAATTGACTATCGTTCATAGATGTAGTTCCCGAAGTCAAGATCAGACTCAATAGTGAAGCGAGAATTGTGCCTAACATTTGTGCACCTCGCGTTTAGGAACACGTTGCAATGTTGTGCCACCGTTTTTTCAGTTTTAGTTAGCTTGTAATTTGGAGAAATACAAGTATTAACTAAGTTAATATCATTAAAGATATACAAAATGCTTTCACAATTTAACTTCGCGCCCACTCAACCCTCATATGCCGGGTGCCCCATCCTTCACGCAGCCTCATCGCGTGAAGGATAGGAGAGGTCGAATCTCCAACAACCTCCCGCCTCGCGCCAGCGAGGCCAGGCAGAAGCACCGGGCTTTAGCCCGGTGATAAGAACCCGGCTCGAAGAGCCACACCTTGCTGCCGCAGGCCGGAGCGCAGCCGACAGGCGAAGCGACTCCAAACCATCCGAGGATGCATTCCGCGCCGTCCAGCGGAATGCAGTCTCGGCCAGTCCGACGCGCGGCAAAGCCGCGCCACCTTATTCCCGCCGACCGGCAGTAGGAGTAGCCAGGTTTTGACCGCACTTAGAGTCGATTCGCGGTATTACGATCATCCTGCGGAAGAATCGATGTGATGAAGTCCACCATGTCCGTCGCCATGCGCGGATCCCGGTTGGCGAGCGCCACGATGATGTACCCGCTGCGCGGCAGGATGTGCAGCTCGCCATTGATTCCCGGAGACCCGCCGCCATGGCCATACGCTCCGTCTCCGAGCACGTAAAAGCCCATGCCATAGCCGGGATGCACTGCATCCTCCCGGGTCGCCTCAGCCAGCAGCGCGGCACCCAGCAATTTGCCTGATTGAAGTGCCTCCGCAAACAGAAACAGATCGTGCACCGTTGAGTACCCGCCTCCAGCCGACGTACCACTCCAGGGTAGCGTCGCCGTGTTGGGCACAAGCCCATTCGGGCCGCGCGTGTATCCAACCGCGCGGCCCGCAACCAATTCGCTCTCCGGGCGCGAATCCGTATGCAGCATCCCTGCGGGCAGAAAGACGTGCTCGCGCACATAGCTCTGGTACGGCTCGCCGCTCACAATCTCAATGATTCGCCCCAACAGGATATAGCCGTAATTCGAATACTCCATGCGCGTCCCCGGATCAAAGCGCACGGGCCGGCTCCCAAAGAGCCGTACATAATCCGCCAGTGTCCGCGTCTCTTGTCGATGCGCTTTGTATTTGGCAGTAAAAATATCGCCTGTGCCACCCGTATGGTTCAGCAACTCGCGAATCGTTACACGTGCGGCAAGGTCGCGGTTAGGATAATCCGGCCAGTAGGTCGCCATCGGCTTGTCCAGCGCCAGCTTGCCCTGCTCCACCAGCTGCAGAATCGCAACCGCTGTGAACATCTTGTTCATCGATCCCAGGCAGAACTGCGTATCCACAGTATTGCGAACCTGCTTTGCGCTGTTGGCCATGCCCCAGGCATCTTCCAGCACCACTCTGCCGTTGTGCGCGATCAGAACGGCGCCGGAAAAAGCGTCCTCCCCGCGCATGCCCGCCACATGGTCCCGCACTTTCCGCGCCAGGTCCTCGTCGTTTTGCGCTCCCGCACCGGCAGTCTCCGGCGGAGGAACAGGATGCCCCATCATGCGCGAAATCCTCGGAGGATCGGTGCTCGCCAGGTCCATCGTCGATTCGGAATAGCTGCCTCGGCTCTCCTTCATCAGCACCACCAGGTGCGTTCCCGTGTCTTCCACCACGCGGAAAATCGTCATCCCTCCCGTCATCGAACGCAGCCGCAGGTCGCCGGCCACGCGATCGTCCCCACGCGTTCCATATTGTTGCCAGAACGCGGAGATTTTCGCCGCATCGCCGGAGTTGAAGGCCGCCAGCCACTGCTGGAAAGTTTGAAGGGCCGGGCTGTTGGCCGGAACTGCGGCATACGCGGCGGCGGCCAGGAGCAAAAACACCACCAGTGCAAAGCGCCTCAGCATGATGCTGCGTTAGACAGAACGTCTCCCAATCCGTTACCCGTGTTTTCGCCCGCTATGCCGGGATTCGTATTAAGCTGCAAAGTATCAGGAGGAAGCAGGTATGAATCACGAACGAACCTTGAAGATCGTGCTGGGCCTCGTAGGATTACTTTTTATAGCGCTGATTTACCCGATGCTGGCATCCGTTCGCCAGGAGCCGGCCTTGTCCATGATGCTCAGCCTCTACGTCACGCTCGGCATCTTCCTGCTTCTGGCCATCCGCAATCCCTACGCGAATCGCAGTCTCATCGCCTTCACCGCCTGGTCCAGCTTCGCTCACGCCGCCCTTATGGGCACGCAGGCGTGGCTCAAAATGATCGCTCGCGGAGAGCTCATCGGTGTGGCAGTTCTCATCGTCATCGGAGTAGCCTTGATTGCCCTCGCGCCGGCTTCCGCAATTCCTGAGTAGGTGTACCCCGAAGCCGTTGCACTCAAGTCGACGCGACATCAGGGAGCGGCGACCTTGCACGATAGCCACAAGGTCTCAGCAACTCAGGAATTGCTGTAAATCTGCATCACTCGCTACAGAAATCCGCGAAAAGAACTGATCAGACCCGATTGACTCCCCGTTCCCGCCCACCCACACCAATCTCGAATGAAACTCCCACCCCTCCGGAGTTATAATCCGGCCACCGTCCAGCGCTGGGTTTCGCTGCCTCCCCATCGTCTTCTCAGGAGGTCATCGCCATGACCCGGAAAGTCTCTGCAAAGCCGTTCGTTTCGCTCTGCATCCTCTTGATCAGCCTCATCCCCTGCGCCTGCCAGCGCACTTCCGCCGCGCCGAAGAAAGTCCAGGCCAACACGCCGGCCCAAATTCACTGGGTCAACTACAACGACTCCGCCGAGGGCGCGTTCAATATGGACGTGCCTCTCGGATGGCAGGTGAAGGGCGGCATGTACCGCTTCGGCTATTTCGACGTCCGCTGGATGATGGGTGTCCGCTCGCTCGACGGCAAGGTCGTCATCCGCATCAACGACATTGATGTCCCACCCTACGCAATCCCCGGCCCGCGCACTCCGCCCGAAGGCCAGCCTTTAATCAAGCCCCAGCAATACCAGATGGTCGTCGAACGCTTCCAGCAGGCGCAGCCCTACGCCGAAACCTATGCCAGGCACACCTTCAGCAGCCTCTGCACCACCATGGAGCCCTCCACTTCCGCCTGGTCGCCCACATTGCCCGCCGGTTGGCTCTCCCGGCAGCAGCAATCCTCAACCGGAGCCGTCGCATATGCCTGCGCCACGTCCGACGGCCCACGCATCCTCAACGTTTACACCTTCAACACGCTCGTCCAGGGACAAGGCTATGGCTTCTGGATCGCCACTCCGATCAGCATCCTCTGCTCTCCCGACCGCTGTGCACAGGCCCAGTCCATGACCCAGCACATGATCGACTCCTGGCAGAAAAATCCGCAATGGGTCCAGTACCAGAACCAGCTCACTCAAATCGGCCTTCAGCACATCCGCGAAGGCTTCCAGCAGTTCATGCAGCAGATGCAGCAGATACACGAGCGGTTCACGCAGTCCCTCAACCAGCAGCAAGCCAGCTTTTATTCGCACATGCACTCTGAGGAACGGCAGTTCTCCAGTTGGGACGACGTCATCAACAATGAAACCAACGTCACCGACCCCGACACAGGAACCCAGTTCAAAGTATTCACCGGCCCCAAACACAACTACTATGAGAACGGACTCGGCGTAAAAATCAATTCCGACATTTCGCCCGGCCCCGACTTCCACCAGCTCCAGGTCAATCCATAACACGAGTTCGATATCGCAGGCCGCCAGCACAATGGACACACAAAAACGGCATAATCAAACCAACACCCAACCACCGGAGAACGCGTGAGCAGGAATCAACCCAAGCCCACCCAGGACGAACTAAAGCTCCAGGCAGCAGAGCGAGCCCTCAAACTCGTTCAGCCCGGCATGACCCTCGGCCTCGGCTCTGGAACCACCGCGACGATCTGGATCAAGCTCCTCGGCGAGCAGGTGCGCGACCACGGCTTGAAGGTCCGCGCCATCGCGAGTTCACCCGAAAGCGAAACCCTCGGCCGCAGCTACGGCATCCCCTTCGTCACCTTCGACGAGTGCCAGCACCTCGACCTCACCGTAGACGGAGCCGACGAAATCGCACCCGGACTCGCCCTCATCAAAGGAGGAGGTGGCAAGCTCCTCCGCGAAAAAATCGTCGCCAGCGCCTCCGAGCGTTTTGTGGTCGTAGCCGACCAGTCCAAAGTGGTCGATGGGCTCGGCCGCCACCCCCTCCCCGTCGAAGTCATCCCCATGGCCGAGCCGCTCGTAATCCCCGCTCTCAAGGCCATCGGATTTACCCCCGTCATTCGAACCAATCACGACGGCTCGCGCTACATCACCGACCAGGGCAATCTGCTCCTCGACTGCTCAGGCATGCTGATCAAAGACCCACAAACCGTTGCAGCAAAAATCCGCAACATCGTTGGCGTCGTGGAGCACGGCCTTTTCCTCGGAATGGCCAACCTGGCCATCATCGCAACAGAAGCACAAATCATCGAGCTGCGCTAAATTCCCGCATACCACGAGTAACCACCACTCGGATCCACCGAGCCCCGCCCATCGCGCACATGCTTGAGTGAGTCGACCGCCGTAATCGCGGTAAGAAATTTCACGCTCTTGTAGCCCAGTTGCCGCGGCACCCGCAGCCGCAGCGGCCCACCGAAACCCACCGGAAGATCCCCATCGTTCATCCCCCATGTCAGCAACGTCTGCGGGTGCAGCGCATCGCCCATATCAATGCTCTCCCACATCCAATGTTGGATTGAGAAGTACACGATATACCGCACCTTCGGCGACGCTCCCGTCGCCTTCAGAACCTCATAGAGCGGAGTTCCAATCCACTCTGCAATGTACGACCAGCCCTCCTCGCACGCCACCTCGGTAATCTGGCTCTGCACCGGCAGGCTCTTCAAGTCTGCCAGCGAAAACGCCGTGGGCCGCGCCACCATCCCATTCACCGTAAGCCGCCAGTCCTTGAATCCGCCCGCCTCCATCTGCTGGAACGCCTTACCCAGCGCCGGCGTCTCGTTCGCAAACGGCTCCTTCGAAATCATGCTGCGCGGAAACTGCCGCACTGGCCCATGCATCGTCAGGATACGCTGCACCGCGTAAGTCATCGTCTCGCCCGGCCCGAAAATCCCTCCATCATCGGGGGGAACCAGCCCGTACCGCTTCGCCAGCCGCGCCGCCACCGCCAGTCCGCCTGCGCCCGCAACAGCGGCCGCGCCAGCGGCCATCATCTTTCGCCTCGAAATCCCGCTCATGCGTCCTCCTCCGCGTGCGCTCCCGCGTCCGTCGCGTTGCGTCCCGTAATCATCGCCCGCACCCGGCTCCAGAACCCCGCCAGAGCCACCATCGTAACGTGGACCACCAGGAAGAGCACCAGCGCCCACGACACAAAAAAGTGCAGCGTCCGCGCCGTTTGCCGCCCACCAAGCAGAACCACGCTCATCGGAAACACCGACGTGAACGAAGGCGACATCGCCAGCCCCGTCCAGATCACCAGCGGAAACAGAACAAAAATCACCACCAGATACGCCGTTCGCTGCAACACATTATATGAACGTGCATCTCCAACTTGCGAAGGCGCGCGATGAAGATACTTCGCGATCTCCCGCGAATACGCCCGCCACCCCCGGTCACCCCGCTCCGGAATCAGATTCCTCCAAAAGTGCCTCGTCCAAAGCGACCATATCCCATACACCAGTCCCGTCAGCACCAGCACCCAGGCCGCCTCAAAGTGCAGATACCTGCCCCATCCATTGTCGTCCGGCATCACAAAGTGGTAGCCCGTCGGAACCGTATCCCGCGACGCGGGAATCGGCAGAGTGAACAGCGGCTTGGTATTCACATTGCCCACTTCGCCCAGGTAAAACCGCGGATGCGAAATCACAATCCCGCCGCCGCTGATGAGCAGCGCAAAGAAGGCGACCACGGTGATCCAGTGCGTCACACGAACGATCGCTGCGTGTCTGGGAGTCTTTGTATCGCGGGCCGCGGTAGTGGCTGGCACGGCTGGAGCATACCACAAACCATGGATAGATAAGCCGAATTTGTTCCGTCCCTCATGGGCTGAAGCAGCTTCAACTTGAATCTACGAGTCAAACACCTTCGCCGGCCGCCCCCGGAGAATCCCCCATTTGACGATAATTTCGCGGTGGGCCTATGATGCGTCTGCCATGGAACTCACCGGAAAAATCGGCTCACTGATCGGCAAAAAGGGCGGCCAGGTCTGGTCCCTTGCGCCAACCGCCTCCGTCTACGACGCCATTGTCATGATGGCCGAAAAACAGGTCGGGGCCCTGCTTATCCTCGACGGAGAAAAACTCCTCGGCATCCTCTCCGAACGCGACTACGCCCGCAAGGTCATCCTCAGGGGCAAATCCTCCAAAGACACCGCCGTCACCGAGATCATGAGCTCCCCGGTCGTCAGCGTCACCCCCTCGCAAACCGTCGAAGAGTGCATGCACCTCGTCACCGAGAAGCGCATCCGCCACCTCCCGGTCGTGGAGGGCGCCAGAGTCGTCGGCATCGTCTCCATCGGCGACCTCGTCAACTGGATGATCACCGCCCAGCAGGAGGCGATCTACCACCTCGAGTCCTATATCGGCGGTAACCCGGGCTATAAAATCACCCACTAGGCTGCAAACCGCCGTCGAGCGCATCCTTTACGACAGTTTTCGATTTTAGGTGGAACACCGGCTTTAGTCCTGCTCCCCACTCAGCCTTCATTGCCTGAGCGGCGACAAGAGCCCCGCCTGATGCCCATCCACTTAATGACTGCGGATGAGGACGGCTGTTGCATCGTCGCTTTGATCCAACCCCGCGCTGAAGCGCTGCACGTCCGCGATGAGGCCGTTGACGCAGGCCCCGGGCTGCAGAAAGTGTTCCATCAGGCGAGCCGCACCGTACTCCTGGTCTGCGCTATCCATGGCTTCCGTTATGCCGTCTGTATAAAGCAGCAGTTGAGTGCCGGGCGTGAGCGTGATCGTGCACTGCGGGTACGGGGACACCCCGAGGCCCAGCGGCAGGCCGGTATCCAATTCGAGGAACGAAGCAAAAAGATTGATGAGCAGGGGACGCGGGTGACCGGCACTGGCCAGGGTGAGCTTGCGGGAGCGGGCATCGAGCACACCGTAGACCATGGTGATGAATTTTCCCGTTGGAAGATCTTCCATGAGTGTCCGGTTGAGATGTTCGAGGGTCTCCGCGGGCGAGGAATAGAGAGGCGCGAGCGACCGCAGCACGGCACGGGTAGCGGACATGAGCAGGGCGGCGGACATGCCCTTTCCGGAGACGTCGGCCAGGGCGATGCCGTAGCGCCCGTGGCCAAGATCAATGAAGTCGAACCAGTCGCCGGCAACGGCTCCGGCCGGATGCCAGGCTGTTTCAAAGCCGAAGCCGGCAATGATCGGCACGGGTTTCAGCAGGAGCGCCTGCTGGATGGCGCGGGCCTCGGCGGATTCCCGCTGCATCCGTTCGCGCTCAACGCGCTCGCGCCCGAACAGCCGGGCGTTCTCAATGGCAATGGCAATATGTCCGGCCAGCGCCTGAAGCACCTTGAGTTGATCGTCCGAGAAGGCGTTCGTCTCGTTATGGTCAACGCTCAGAACGCCGATGACCTGACCACCGGACTTGAGGGGGATACTGACTTCAGACCTGGTATCAAATTCGCAGGCGACATAGTAAGGGTCTTGTTGCACGTCGGGGGCGTAGTGCATCTTGCCCGTGCCTGCCACATGGCCCACCATGCCCTGCCGGGCGATCTGCAATCGGTCACCCTTCCGATACCTACTGCAGCCGTGCACTCCATGCAGAACCATCTCGTCCGCATCGGCTGCGCGGAGCCATACCCCAACCTTCACATCTCCTATCGAGTCGGCAATGTCGTTGACCACGCGATCGAGCAGGACCTCGAGGTCGAGGGTGGACGCAATCAGATTCGTAGCCCGTTGCAGCTTCATGAGGACCTGAACGAACTCGCCCGGCGGGTCAACGGCCGGTGGAGCGTTGCGACGGGCCCGAGCAGTCGTGGACTGAGGAGTGGCGGACAGGGCGGGCATGGGTATCCCCTTTGAACCCACGGCGTGGGTTACCGAATAGATGTGCCAGCCGGAGCATCGATGCAATCTCTTAATCACAGAGCCCTCGCCCGGGATGGCTCTGTTCCAGTTCAAAAACCCGCAAACGTCAATCCCGCGGCTGCGCCCGGATGGAGGGCGAATCGGAAGGAGTTCCTCATTTGGCAAGAACAGCCCAAAGCGTGCGCCAAGACCTGATTGTGGTCGATCCGAATTCACATCCGAAGCTTGTCGCCTGTCATTGAGGGCTCTGTCCAATTCAACTGAACTCCGTGAGGATCTGACGAAATATGAAAGGATTAACAAAATCACGATGCCGATCGTAGCGACCGGGGTCATTCGCGGAATCGACCATAAGAAACCCAACTGGCCCGTGTACGTGCCGCGATGCAGGTCCAACATCGCTGCCGTGTGCGAGTGGTACCATCGCGAGCCCGCCGGGTTGGCTACGAATTGAACCATTCGACCACAAAATCTAAGCAACGACACGAGCACTCGTCTGCATGATGGGATTCGCATCGCGGACCAGGATGGCATGAGACGAAGAGATTTTGTAAGGCTTGGGGGCACAGCTTTTGTAGAATGAGATTTTGCACTCCAACTCAATCGCGCGCGAAGCTCTCGCGGCAGAAATGAACGACGCACACTCATGCACCGTTGGTCCCGGCTCTTTGTACCCACCCTTCGCGAGGCCCCGGCAGACGCCGAAGTCGCCAGCCATAAGTTCCTCCTCCGCTCCGGATACATCCGCCAGCTCGGCGCGGGCATTTATTCGTACCTCTTCCTCGGCCAGCGGTCCATCAACAAGATCATCGCCATCGTCCGCCAGGAGATGGACAAGATCGGCCAGGAGTTCCTCCTCCCCGGCATCATGCCCTCCGAAATCTGGGAGCAGAGCGGCCGCTGGACGGCCATCGGCCAGAACATGTTCCGCCTCCAGGACCGCAAAGGCGCATGGCTCTGCCTCGGCTTTACGCATGAAGAGGTCATGACCGACATCGCCCGTAGAGAGCTGCGCAGCTACAAGCAGCTTCCGCAGATCTGGTATCAAATCCAGACTAAGTTCCGCGACGAGCCGCGCCCCAAGTCCGGCCTGCTCCGCGTCCGCCAGTTCATCATGAAGGACAGCTACTCCTTCGACCTCGACGCTGCCGGGCTCGACAAAAGCTTCGACCTCCACGATCAGGTCTACCGCTCTATCTTCACCCGCTGCGGCCTCAGCTTCGTCGCCGTCGAAGCCGACTCCGGAGCCATGGGCGGCACGCAATCGCAGGAGTTCATGGTCTACACCGACGCAGGAGAAGACCTCATCGCCAGCTGCGCCCAGTGCGGCTACGCCGCCAATATGGAGAAGGCAACCTCGCGCCTCGCGCACATCGACGACCTTGCGGCCACCGGAGACGGCACGCCGGAGCTGGTCCACACGCCCGGCAAAGCCGCCATCGCCGACGTCACCGAATTTTTCGGCATCGCCGCCTCGCAGGACATCAAGACCGTCGCCTATATGGCATTGTTCAAAGACTGGCAGCCGGTAATGGTTTTTCTGCGCGGAGATCATGAAGTAAACGAAACAAAAGTGCTCGGAATTCTTGGCGCTCGTGAGCTCAGATTCATGGATTCCAACCAACTTTCTTTGTTCATTGGTGGTCCTGCAGGCTATCTTGGCCCGATTGGATTCAACAGAATTCAGCCAAACGAGTGGGATTTTACTAGGGAGGAATTTTCCAAGCAGGACACCAAAACGGTTAATCCGATGGGCGAGGTGATCGTCATCCTCGATCACGGCCTCGAACACCGTCACAACCTCGTCGCCGGAGCCAACAAGCTCGATTACCACTACCGCAACGTCACGCCCGGCCGCGACTTCACCTGGACCCTCGCCGCCGACATTCGCAACGTTGCCGAAGGCGAAACCTGCCCAGCCTGCGACAGTACGCTCAAGGTCGCCAAGGCCGTCGAGATAGGACACATCTTCAAGCTTGGCTACAAATACTCCGAGAGCATGGGAGCCCGCGTCCTCGACCCCAACGGCAAAGAGGTTACGCCCATCATGGGCAGCTACGGCATCGGCATCGAGCGCATCCTCACCGCGTCCATCGAGCAAAGCAACGACGCCAACGGATTCTGGCTGCCGCCATCCATCGCGCCGTTCGAAGTGGTCGTCACCATCACCAACGTCACCGACGCAAACCTGCTGAAAGCCGGGACTGAAATCGCCGAATCGCTGGAAGCCGCCGGCTTCGACGTTCTCCTCGACGATCGAGAGGAGCGAGCCGGCGTCAAATTCAAAGACGCTGACCTCGTCGGTATCCCATACCGCATCAACGTCGGCAAAAAAGTAGTCGAAGGCAAAGCCGAGCTCGTCACTCGGGCCGGCTCAACCAGCGAAGATGTAAACATCACCGATATCGTCGCAACATTGAAGCAAAAACTTGGCCGCTCCTAAACAGGAGCGGCTTCAACCCTGGATCAGTACTCAGCTCAGACCTTCTCTTTCACCTTTTCCTTTTCCTTGCTCATCGGAACAATCTGAACCGTAGTATCACGCATTTCCGACAAAAAACGGTTCAGAATCGAGCCGTGCACCAGAATGTCCCACCGCGTCCGCGCCGACTGCCCGAACACAACGTGCGAAATGTTCTCCTTCTTCGCAAACTCAATCAGTGCGTCGGCGGTGTTCTTGCCTTTGAGAGTCACCACATGCGCGCCCAGCTCACGAGCCATGCGCTTGTACTCTTCCAACCGCGCCCGGCTCTCATCGTCGCCATGCCGCTTCTCGCTCTCCTGCGTCTCCGCATACACGGCAAACCAGTTCGTCGCCAACCGTCCCGCAATGCGAGCGCCCGTGCGCAACAGCCGCGTCATTCCTGGCCGCGACGAAAGGCACACCATCACCCTTTCCGGCAGCGGAGCCTGCTCCAGCCCCTCGCTCACGCGATATTCTGAAGCAGCCACGCCCACCTGCTCCGCGGTCGTGCGCAGCGCCAGCTCGCGCAGCATGGTCAGATTGCCCTTGCGGAAGAAGTTCGCCAGCGCCTGCTCCACCTTCTCCGGCGGATAAATCTTCCCCTCGCGCAGCCGCGTGCGCAGCTCATCGATCGGGATATCCACATTGACCACTTCATCTGCGCGCCGCAGAAAACTATCCGGAACCGTCTCGCGAATCTGCGTGCTGGCCGAACGCGAAACAGCATCGTTCAGCGTCTCCAGGTGCTGAATGTTCACCGCCGTCATCACGTTGATGCCTGCATCCAGCAGCTCCAGCACATCCTCATAACGCTTCCGGTTGCGCGAGCCCGGAACATTGGTGTGCGCCAACTCGTCCACCACGCACGTATCCGGTCTGCGCGCCAGAATCGCATCCAGATCCATCTCGCGCAGCTTCACCGAGCGATACGGCACTTCCTTCTGCGGAATAACTTCCAGGTCGCGAAGCTGAGCCTCAGTCTCAGAACGTCCGTGTGTTTCCACCAGCCCGACAACAACATCCCGCCCCTGGTCGCGCAGCATGTGCGCCTGCTGCAGCATTCGGTACGTCTTCCCAACACCTGCGGCCGCGCCGATGTACACGCGCAGCCGCGCCCGGGCCGCCTGCGGAGGCGCAAGTTCCATCATCATCCGATCTCCACTGGATGCCGCCCGGCAATAGGAGAAGCCGCAGGCAACGTGAAACTAAAGGTCGTGCCTTGCCCCGGTTTGCTTTCCACTGAAACCTGGCCGCCAAGCGATTCCGTCAACCTCCGCACCAGCGCCAGCCCAAGGCCCGTGCCTGTCGTTTCGCCTTCTCCCGAGCTGCCCGAGAACCGTCCGAAGATTCCGGATAATCGCTCCGCTTCGATGCCACGTCCGGTATCGCGCACAAAAAACTGCACGCCGTCCTTCACCTCAGCAGCCTCCACCAGAATGGCGCCGCCCGCCGGAGTATAGCGCAACGCATTGCCCAGCAGGTTGTCCAGAATACTGCGCAACGCGCGCCGGTCAGCTTCCACGCTTGGCAGATCCTCAAAGGCACGAATATTTAGATCGATTTTCTTCCTGCGCGCCTCATCTTTGTGTCTCTCGACCGTGTCGCGCAGCGCATCGATAGGGCGCACACGCTCCAGATTCATAGCGCGGTGCCCTGTTTCGAGCTCACCCACTTCGATCAGATCGGCCATCAGGTCGGTCATTTGCTCGACCTCCTGCTCTGCCGCGGTCACTAGCTCGAGTTGCAACGGCCGGAGTTCTCCGGCATGCCCTCGCGAAAGTGCATAGAGCGCGAGCCGCAGATGCTTGAGCGGATCACGCAGCTTCCGCGACGCTACGGAAAGAAAGCGGGTTTTGAAGCGGTCTACTTCCTGCAGTTCAGTCACATCTTCCAACACCGTTACTGCGCCAAGCAGTTTGCCCTCACTGTCCCGCATGGGCGTGGTGCGCACGCGGTAGCTCCGCTGCGCCTTACCCATCTGCATCGGTAGCAGCGCCGCTTCGCCTTCTCCCGCCGCCGCACGCTGCATGGAGACCGCCATCCGCACCGCATTCAGAATCTTTTCACCGCCCGGCGCACTGGCCAGAATCATGCGGTCCGTCGATCCCTCACCCAGCAAATCCATCGCCGCCTGATTTAACTTGAGTACACGCCCCTTCGCGTCAGTCACAATCACCGGCTCAAAGATCGACTGCACTACGGCGTCGCTCAGATCATGCTCCATCTGCAAACGCCCAGCCTCGCTGTCGCGCAGCTCGCGCAGACGAAGCAGCAGCCGGTTCACCTCTGTGGCAATCGACCCCAGGTCGTCTTTATGCCGCCACTCCACACGCTGCTGTAGATCATTCTGGCCAATACGTCGGGCGACGCGTGCCGTCTGTCGAATCGGCGCGATGACAAAAAAAATCATGAGCGCGGAGATCACAACCGCCGCGGCGATGCTCAATCCGCATATGCTGATAAGCCGGGCGCGCAGCCAATCCTGTCGGCTCTGCAGGCCCGACGCCACGCCGTCATGTAGATTCCTCAGCGTCGCGTATGCCTTCTCCAACTCCGTGTTCATCCGCTCAAGCTGGGCAGCCAGCGTGTCAAAATTCTCACGGGAGTGAGCCACAATCCGCGCGTGCTCTGCTTCTAGCCCCCCAACGGGAATGGCAGGATCGAAGGCTCTAACTGCAGCTGCAGCCGCATCCAGCAGACTCTGCGTTGTCCGCGCTTGTGCTGAAAACTGCCGCATAGAATCAGATCCACTCTCCAGCTGAGCCGCGGCCAGCTCTTCGCGCGCCAGTGATGCGCGCACCGACGCCAGCGACGATAGCGCTACATCCGCCCTGTGACGCGAAGCATCGAGCGCCGCCAGCTCCACAAAGGAGTCGCGCACCAGCAGACTAACGCCAGTAACCACCGCGATCAGCAGCAGACAGCCCAGCACGAGCCTTTGATAGAGGGTCAGCATGTTCGGGAGAACAGAAAGGATTCTTGGGTCCGGTTCTAAGGCTATTGGGCTGCCGCCCGCAAAGCAAGCCTTAAACCGCCTGATATCGCTTCAGGACTCCATTCAGCGTGATAATGCCTTCCAGCGTTCCGCGGCTGGCGCGGTTCAACACCGGCAGCAGAGGCCAACGCGGAAAGAATGGCAGCGCATTGTCCAGCGATAGGTCAGGAAATAAAGCTGGCACGCGGTCCGCCTTGGCCGCACGCTCCACAGGAGTGTCCGGCGTCAGTGCTGCGCCTGCTCCCGTCAGCTCATCCACCGTCATCGCGTACCATGAGCCGTCCGCCATCTGTACCAGAAACGCTGACGCCTTCGCCTCGGCTAACGTGGCAGATACCTCCGCAATCGTATCCCTGCCCTGCACTACAGGCACGCTAAGCGGTTGCAGCGCGTCTTCAATGTGCAGCGGAGTCTCTTCCCGCTGCTCCTCCACCGAGGGTAGATCCAGCCCGTCCTGGTGTGTAAATACTTCAAAAATAGGAACCGGCTGCAGTATTCGCGAAAGCAGATATGCGATGGTGTTGGCCAGAATGACCGGCAAAATGATGGAGTAGTTTCCACTAAGCTCGAGCACCATAAAGACGGATGTGAGCGGAGCTCGCAGGAAGCCCGCAAACAGCACCCCCATGCCCACAAGTGCATAGGAACCAACGGTTCCCGTGAGATGCGGAAAGAAGAGTTTTTCAAACGATCCGACGCCCGCGCCCAGCATCGCTCCTATAAATAGGGTAGGAGCAAACATCCCGCCGGGGGTTCCGCTTGAAAACGATAGAGTCGTCGCCAGCAGCTTGAGAAGAGCGAGCGCCAGCAGAAACTTCCACGCAAACTGACCGTGCATGGCCTGGTCCATGACCTCGTAGCCGGGCCCCATCACCTGGGGAAAGCCGATAAAGCCGATCGCTCCCACCAGCATGCCCGCCACGGCCGGCTGGCAATAATGCGTCCAGCGCGGAAGCGCGCGCAGCCGCGGCCGCAGGTAGCCAAGCGCCTGCGAAAAAACAAAGGCCAGAAGCCCGCCGATAACACCAAGAATGGCATAGGCAAAAAGCTCGCGGTTATCGCGGAGCGTGACCGCTGGAATGCGGAACATCGGCTCCGAGCCCAGGAAGCGACGTTCAACAACCACGCTCGATATTGCAGCCAGAACAATGGATCCGAGTACAGCCGCGCTCCATTGCCCAATGACCTCTTCGATCACGAAAAGGATGGCCGAAATCGGCGCATTAAAGGCGGCTGCCAGTCCTGCCGCCGCTCCAATCGGAGCAAACACGCGCAGCTTCTGCTTCGAGAGCCCCAGCTTGCGCGCAATGATGGATGCCACGCCCGCGCCGATCTGCAGCGAGGGGTCTTCTGGACCCAGCGAGTGACCGGCTCCGAGCGCCAGCCCTGCTGTAATGAACTTTCCTATCACGGTCCTGAAGGAAATATAGCCGTTGTAAATGTAAAGTGCGGCCTTCGTCTGGTTCACTCCGCTGCCCCGCGCGGCAGGGAAGAACCACTGCACCAGCGCCGCCACCACCAGCCCGGCCAGTGCTGGCGCCAGCAGCAGACGGTACTGGCCCGCATGCGGCGCCGAGCCCAGGGTAAGAATTTTGATCCACTCGATGGTCACCCGGAAGCAGACCACCAGCAATCCGGAGATTACGCCGATAAAGATTGACAGAATGAGGAACAGCCGCTCATCGCGCGTCGGCGCGATCTTTGAAATGTCCACCGCGCTGATCTGTGGACTGTCTCCGTTGCCGAAAAGGCTTCGTATCTTTCGCCCGATCATTATTGCTGCACCGCCAGGGGTGCTTGCGCAATCTTCAGCAGCAGCGCATCGTCTCCGGTGGGCGCCCCGCAAACCTGCGCCGTCTGCTCTTCGGTGTCGTACACAAGACTCATCGTCGTCTGCTCCAGCTCGGGATTCCGTTCCAGCGTGCGAACGGAGAGATTCACAGGAATCTGCTGCCATTGCCCTTGAAGATCCGCCATCTCTCCGCCAGCGTTGGCGTTGGCAAAGCAGGATGCCATCCGCGCGCGCGCAATTCTCACATTATTTGCAATACGCTCTGCACGAGCCCGCACCCTCAGGTCTGGGCCCGGGTACAGTTCCAGAATGCGCGCCGAATTCTCAAGCATCTGCTTCACCGCTTGGCGTGTGGCCTCGTTCTGCGCGGCAAATCCCGGGTGGTTCACGGCGCGCTCCAGCGCCTCATGAGCAACCGAAATACGGCCGAGCGAATATGCCGTGCGACCCGCGCCCTCAAACGCCTGAAGCGGAGCACTTTTGCCCTTCATCAGCGCCCGATAGATATCAAGCGCATCGGCGGGATCCTGCGCCTGTACCATAAGATCGGCAATTTTAAGCTGGGTTTCGGGATCGTTAGGGGCATTGCCCGCCGCGGTTCTTAATTCTGTCTGCGCCCGCGCGTAGTTCCTCCGGCTGATCAGATAACCGGCCAGTTCCAGCCGAACCGAGAGGCGCTTCAGATATCCGTTGCCCTCCCATGTTCCGTCCAGCGCGCTCTGATAATGGTCTTCAGCCAGCGCGGCTTCGCCCTGCTTCGCCGCCAGCCGTGCCAGTTGAAGATGGATCAGCCCATTTCCGGGCTGCGTTTCAAGCAACGAATTGAAATAGGCCGTCGCTTCCAGATTGCGATTATCGGCGGCGAGCGCCATGGCCAGTTCGACCTCGATACTTCGCTGGCCCGGCGCATACTCAAGTGCCGCATGCAGGGCTTCGATCGCTTCCTTCGGATGTCCGCTGTTCAGCTCCCGCTCGCCATTCGCCCGCCAGCGGCGCGCCAGCACGTCGCGATGCCGTGAGAACGAAGCAAACAGGAAATAAGTGAGAACACCAAGAACGATCGTAAGTGCAAAAACTGTGAAGAGTGCGATGAAGTCTCGCAGGATCAGCCTTCGCTTTTCGATTCGTTCTTCCGCTGTCAACGCGGGGTGCAGCCCGAAAACACTCATCCTTACTACCTTACCGTTTCAATACGCGCCAAGCCAACAAAGGAAAGCGCCGATTCGCGCAGGCGGCGCATCGCGAGTTACGATCAAGGACAGTGATGACCGTACCGCCTCTCCCCATAAAACCAGCGCCGTCACAGGTTCGCCCATGACGCGCGATACCATTCTTCAACTGCTTGAAGCCATTCAACGTGGAGATACCACTCCCGCGGACGCCCTCAAGCAGCTTGCCAGGCTCCCATATGAGGATACCGGCTTCGCCAAAATCGACCATCATCGCAGCCTGCGCCTGGGCCTTCCTGAAGTCATCTATGCCGCCGGCAAATCACCGGATCAGGTAGCCGAAATCTTTGCCCGCATGGCCCAGGCTGGCGGAAGTGTCATCGCCACGCGCGCCGGCTCTGAAGCTTTTGCCGCCGTCCGCATCCTCGTGCCCGAGGCCGAATACCACACTCCGGCCCGCATCATCGGCCTTCCGCGCGCATCTGGCGGCCCCGCAGCAGGGCGCATCGCCGTGGTCTGTGCCGGAACCAGCGATCTGCCCGTTGCCGAAGAAGCCGCAGTGACTGCGGAATACCTCGGCCTCGAGGTCGATCGCGTCGTCGATGTCGGCGTCGCCGGGCTGCACCGCATTCTTTCCCAGGGCGATATTCTCTCTCGCGCGCGGGCCGTCATCGTCTGCGCTGGAATGGAGGGCGCGTTACCCAGCGTGGTCGGCGGCCTGGTCGCCGCACCGGTCATCGCTGTCCCGACCAGCGTAGGCTACGGAGCTGCCTTCGGAGGCATCAGCGCCCTGCTTGGCATGCTGAACTCCTGCTCACCGAACGTCTGCGTCGTTAATATCGACAATGGATTCGGCGCAGCCTACGTAGCGGCAATGTCTGTTCGGCAATCAACCCACTCCTCTACCGCCGCCCCGGCGCCCAGGTTGTAACACTCCTGTAACTCAATAGCGCCAAATGCTTGAGTTTCTTCGCTTATTCATCGGAGATTCGCGGGATTTTCACACTTGGCTGCGACCCTCTCGTTAGATTCAGGCGAAGAGTTCTGGCGAGTCCCCCCATAGGGCCCTGCGAAAATACAGGCTTTTGCTTGTATCCCGCTCAACAGATAACTCGCCTGCAATCGATTACTCCCTGGATCCCTGCGTCATGGGGATTTGGCTGATCGCAACTTTCATATTGAGAGGCAAAATGAATACAAATTGGAAAGCGCTTGCGGGTCTCTTGTTAGTTTCCACGCTCGCCGCCGGGAACGCACAGACTACAACAGACAGCGCGAGCAAGCCTACAAAGAAAGCTACAACGCGGAAAACGCACAAGGCCGATCCAAGGCCTTCTGTCGAGTCCCAGATCGAAGAGCTTCGCAAGGACATGGAAGCCCAGCGTTCGCAGATCGACTCGCTCAAGCAGGAGCTTAACCAGCGTGACTCTGAGCTCCAGCAGGCGCAGCAGGCGGCTGCTGCTGCCCAGACAGCGGCCCAGCAGGCGCAGCAGGCGGCTCAAACCCAGCAGCAGGCTATCGACACAAACAACCAGTCGGTCAGCAGCCTTCAGACGGCTGTCTCTAGCCTCAAGACGAATACGGATGCTGCGGTGGCGACAGTGCAGTCGCAGCAGGCCAAGCTCAAGGGTGAGGTGGAGCATCCCGATGAGCTGCATTACAGGGGTATCACCCTCTCGCCCCACGGAAGCTTTATTGAAGCCGCCACCGTCTACCGCAGCGCGGCCACTGGCGGAGGCATCAATACGCCATTCACCGGAATTCCGCTCGAGAACTCCAATGCCGCTCAGTTGAGTGAATTCTACGGTTCGGGCCGTCAGTCGCGGCTCGCCCTCACCGCTACTGGCAAAGTGGACAACATGAAGATGACCGGCTACTACGAAATGGACTGGCTTGGCACCGGCATCACCTCCAACAACAACCAGAGCAACAGCTACGTGATACGTCAGCGTCAGCTGTGGGCCCAGGCCGCGTTGAACAGTGGCTGGACCTTCACCGGCGGCCAGATGTGGTCGCTCGCAACCGAAACCACCAAAGGCCTGGAAAACGGGACCGAAATTCTTCCCGGCACGATCGATCCGCAGTACACCGCCGGCTTCGTATGGACTCGCCAGTACGGCTTTCGTGTGACCAAGGACTTCGGCAATAAGTTCTGGATCGGTGCTTCGGCGGAAAACGCTGAAACTCTGAATCCTGCTGGTACAAGCCTTCCGACCAACCTCCTGCTCGGCTCCGCCGGTGTCGGCGGCGGCCTTTACGACTCGCAGTCGAACTACTCCTTCAACGTCGCTCCGGACATGATCGCCAAAATTGCCTGGGAGCCCGGCTGGGGACACTATGAAGTCTTCGGCATCGCCCGCTTTTTCCGCGATCGCATCTACCCCAATGTAACCACCTCAGCTGGAGCCTACAATGACTCCACCATGGGCGGCGGCCTTGGCGGCAGCTTACGGGTGCCCTTGGCCCACAAGCGATTTTCGGTCGGTCTGAAAGGGCTGTGGGGTGATGGCACTGGGCGCTACGGCGATTCCCAGATTGCCGATATCACCCTCCGTCCCGATGCGCAGATCGCTCCTCTACATGGCTTCTCGGCGCTCAGCACCGTGGAAGGCAACGTGACCAAACGTCTGAGCTTCTACCTCAACTACGGCGGAGACTATGTAGGTCGCGATTACTTTGGGAAAATCGGCTATGGCTCGCCGCTTACCAACATGTCCGGCTGCAATACCGAGCCGGTTCCCAGCGCGTCATTCACTCCTGCCACCCCAAGCAATTGCGGTGGAAACAACAAGGATGTTCAAGAGTTCACCTCCGGGTACTGGTATAACTTCTATGCGGGGCCCAAGGGACGGCTTCGCATGGGGATGCAGTACAGCTACATAGAGCGCAACCTCTGGTCCGGCGCGGGTGGACCCTCGAATCCGAATGGCGGAGCGCAGGGCAACGACAACATCTTCGAAACCTCGTTCCGCTATTACATGCCGTAACTCAAACCTGAATTCATCTGTACTCGAACCCCGAAGAAGGCATCCTAACCAGATGCCTTCTTTTCCTTTGGATAAGACAAAGGTAACCATGGATAATGTATTGAGTTAGCGGCGGCTTCTGAGTCTTCCGGTCTTATCATCCTTACATCTTCGCGCCTTTCTCGAACCACCGGAAGACTGGATGACCTTGTTCGTGGAGCCTCTTGCGCGAACCGAGGTGCCTGAGTACCTTATAGAGATCGACTACGAATCCAGAACGTTCGCTGAGGCTTTTTATGGATTCTAAAGCCAACTCGATTGTTCCCCTTATATTGCGCTACAAATATCCATTCAATAAAGGACTTAAAAAGAATGAGTCGTGAACAGATTCTCGCAGCTATCGATGAAGAAATCAGTAAGCTACAGCAGGTCAGGAAACTTCTGCAAACATCTGGCGGAAACAAACTGGCTTCACGTGTTTCTAAAGCCGGCAAACCCCGCGCCAGGCGGACACTGAGCCCTGAGGCCCGCCAACGCATAGCTGCCGCGCAGAAGCGTCGCTGGGCGAAGCAGAAGAAAGAGGCTTCGGCAAAATAACTCGATACAATCGATGCAATGCTGAAAGTCAAACTACTCCACCCCGAAGCTCAGGCTCCCACTGTTGCGCATGCAGGCAGTGACTTGGGATTCGATCTTTACTCCGTCGAAGACACCGTTCTCGAACCCGGTATCCCCGTTAAGCTGAGAACCGGCATCGCTGTCGAAGGCCCTCCCGGGTGGGGGTTCGTCCTCGGTGATCGGTCGTCCATGGCAGCCAAAGGGATCACTTATGCGGGCGGACGCATCGACGCCGGCTACAGGGGTGAAATCCTTGTGTGCCTCGTCAACGTGAACCAGCCGAAGTATGTGCTGCACACGGTTCGCAATCTGAATGGATTTGTGACGGAAGTTTCGCTGGAGCGATCTGACGTAAGCGTTACGATCCGCAAAGGAGACAAGATCGCACAGATATCTCCTTTTGAAGCACGTACCCACTTGGATGTGAAAGTTGTCGAGGAACTCTCTGTCAGTGATCGTGGCTCAAAGGGCTTTGGTTCAAGCGGGAGATAGCATGCCCTGAAAGGCCCAGGGCGGCGTGACACCCTCATGTGGGCGCCATGCAACCCTGGGAACTACACTTATGCTCTTCCTTTTGTAAACAACCGAAGGATGAAGGTAAGAATCACTGCGCCAAATACCGCAACAATAATGGTATAAATCATGCCGCCACGGCCTGCAAAACCCAGCGCGCGCATGATAAAACCGCCGATGAGAGCTCCAATGATACCGATAACGATATCCATGAGCGCGCCATAACCGCCGCCCTTCATGATCTTGCCGGTAATCCAGCCTGCGATCAGACCAACGATAATCCACCAGATAATAGTGAACATTACCCCTCCTGATACTGCGGCAATGAGTTTCTACAACCCCATTCAAAGAGTCAAGCGGTAAATTGCTGTTTTTCCTACCCCAAGTATTTTGCTAAGATGCAGGTTCTGCATAGACGCGTACATAATCCACCAACATCTCCTGTGGAAAACTCGTGGTCTTATCAGGTGATCCGGGCCACGCTCCCCCAACGGCAACATTCAGGATGAAAAAAAACTTGCCGGCGTCGAATGGCCACACTCCTCCCGACGGCAGACTCGACGGCGAATAGGTCGCGTACACATTCGTTGGGCTGTCGACATAGAACCGGATCAGCTTCGGCGACCACAGGATGCCGAAAGTATGAAAGCCGTCGCCAAACTTGGCGTTGCTCGCCAGCGTGTAAGAAGTGGTGACGTGTGTGCCTGTAAAACCTGTTCCGTGGATCGACCCGTAGTTCACGGATGGCGTGCTGCCGATGCTCTCCATGATGTCCATCTCGCCACAGGCTGGCCAGGGCTGGCTGTTGATGTTGTCTCCCAGCATCCAGAACGCGGGCCACATGCCCTGCCCCTCCGGCATCTTGATGCGAGCCTCAATGCGTCCGTACTGAAAGCTCTGCAGTCCCTCGCTCTTCAACCGTGCCGAGGTATAAACGCCACTCGAGGGATTCTCAGCCACAATATGCAGATAGCCGTCCGTGCCCACATAGGTATTCGGATTCTTCGCATCGCACGGAGCTGTCGATGAGCCATAGGCGCAGTAGGTCTCGAGTTCGCCGTTGCCCCAGCCCCCACCTCCCGCGTCATAGGTCCAGTTCTGCGGATTTGGCGCACTCGGTGCCGTCGCCCCATTAAACTCATCACTCCATATCAGAGTTTCCTTCGTAACCGGACTGCCGGAAGAACCTCCACTGGCTAACGGAGCCATCTCGGGTCCCCCACAAGCGGCAAGCAACAATAACGCGGGCAGCAGAGTCATGCGATAGATTCGGCTTTTCATATATCGTCCAAACTCCTCGTAAGGCGCACTCATTATCGCAAAAAGATAAAGGGACGGGCCAAAGCCCGTCCCTTCCGCGCCCCACAAACGGCGTCGGCTAACAGCAAACACACTCTTCCCGTCCGCAGTACGAACAGCAACAGCAGCTTCCGCCGGCAATCGAAGGAATCACCAGCACCTCGTCGCCATCCTTAAAGGCATACTTCTCATTGCCCAGAAAACGGATATCCTCATCATTCACATAAAAGTTAATAAACCGCCGCACCTGCCCCTGTTCATCGCGCAAGTGCGGACGCAGCGCCGGAAAGCTCGACTCGATCTCGGCAATCAGCTCCGGCAGATTATGCGCCTTCGACTCGATCTCGCGCGCACCGTCAGTATGTTTTTGAAATGCATTCGGCAGCAAAACCTTAACGGACATTGGCCCCTCCCACTAGTTCACGATCTCCACTCTGTTCTTCCACGTAAGCCTCAAAATCCGCCAGCCGCGGACGAATCGCCCGCTCCTCATCGTAGGCTCCGGCCAGCGCATCCGTGGTCTTCAACCCATTCCCCGTGATGCACGCCACCGTCAACTCATCCGGGCGAATCCGTCTATGCGCATACAACCGAGCCGTCACCGCAGTCGTAACACCGCCGGCAGTCTCGGTAAACACGCCCTCCGTCTCCGCCAACTCCTGAATCGCAGACACAATCTCCACGTCTGAAACATCCTCGGCCCAGCCGCCGCTCTCGCGAATGCAGCGCGACGCATAGGGACCGTCCGCCGGATTTCCAATTGCCAGCGACCGCGCAATCGTATACGGACGTTGCGGCTCAATATTCTCCGTCCCCGCCTTCACCGCCGTCGAAATCGGCGAGCACCCCGTAGCCTGTGCGCCGAAGAAGCGAACTTCCTTCTCCTCCACCAGGCCAAGCGTAACCAGCTCGCGGAACGCCTTGCGGATCTTCGTAATCAGCGACCCTCCCGCCATCGGCACAACCACGTTGTCCGGCAGGCGCCACCCCAGCTGCTCCGCAATCTCAAAGCCCACCGTCTTCGATCCCTCTGCATAGTAAGGCCGCAGATTCACATTCACAAATCCCCAGTTGAACCGCTCCGCAATCTGCGAACACAGACGATTTACGTGGTCGTAGTTACCGTCAATGCGAACCAGTTTCGCGCCATACACCTGGGTATTCAAAATTTTCGCGGGTTCAAGATCGGCAGGAACAAGAATGTACGTCTTCAGTCCAAGCCGGGCAGCCTGAGCAGCCACGGCATTGGCAAGATTTCCCGTCGAGGAACATCCCACCGTGTCGAAACCAAAGATCTGCGCATTCGCCAGCGCCACTGAAACCACGCGGTCCTTAAAGCTCAACGTTGGCAGGCACACTGCGTCGTTCTTGATGTAAAGATGATTCGCGCCAATGCGCTTGCCCAGCCTGGGAGCATGCAGCAGCGGCGTCCATCCCGCGGGCGTGGTCGGAACATAATCCTCCGGCACCGGCAGCAGCGACTGGTAGCGCCACATGCTCGAAGGGCCTTTCGCAATCGTGTCGGGCGTAAACGTGCTGCGGGCAGCATCGAGGTCGCACTGGACCTCAAGTGGAGAAAAACACTCCTCGCAGATGGAAAGCGGAGTATTCGCGTACGTCTTCCCGCATTCTCGGCATCGCAATTCGTAAGCAACAGCCATTTGGACCCTCATTTCAATGAGGGGCCTCGGGTAACAAATGCACGGGCGCGTGTGACGAACTCTACTACGTGTTACGGTGCAGCTACTGCAACAACTGGATTTGGCGAGATGCGATCTTGCATTGCATCCCCGAATCTCATGTTCCCCGTCTCTGTTTCCAGAAGCAGGAGAGAGTTGACACCGATGTCTTAGATTGCCTAAGCCGGTTGTCGTGGCGTCACAGGGCCCGTCCCTCAGCCACTCTTCATAAGATTCAGGCTCGCTCCAAAGAGCAAACTTGAATATTTACTTTGTAGCATACTGCGGTTACCGATGCAAGCAGCACACAATTTAGTCCCTTGATACATCTTGGATCGCATCTCTAACGGCCCTCAGCAGTTCTTCCCGGGTAGCGTAGTCTTTCGGCTCGATTGGCGAGTGAAAGATCACCCGCACCACACCCGGATGCACCTTCAGGCTGCCCTTCCGCATCAGCTTCTCCGTGCCAACAATCGTTACCGGAACAACCGCCGCGCCACTCTCCATCGCCAGATAGAATGGCCCCTTTTTGAAAGGGAGAAGTCGTCCATCCGGCGATCGCGTACCTTCCACGAACGACGTAACATGTACACCCGCCGCCAGCACTTGCACCGCACCCTCCACACTCTGCTTCGCGCTCTCCACGCGACCATCCCGATCGACGGGGATAAAATCCGCCAGTCGCATCCCGTAACCGAGGACGGGAATCTTCATCAGGGACCGCTTGATGAAGATCGATGTCCGTCCCGGCAGCAGCGGGAGCAACACAGGAGCATCAAGGTTCGAGAGATGATTGGAAAAAAACAGATACTCTCTTCCCGGGTCGAGCGCCCTCCGCCATTCAACCATCACGCGGATACCCGCAGCGCGCAGCCCAATCCGATTGATGCCCATCGCGCACCGGTAGACGAGTGAAATGTCATCCGTCACCAGCGTCCACGGTATCCCAAACATCGCAACAGGAATACCCAGAACGAGATAGACCACCAGCAGCGTGAGCGCGGCGAACATTCAGCCTCGCGTGGCGGCAGAGATCTGTCGCAAACGCTCCGGAAGCTTCTCGTAAATCCCGCCAAAGCCGCCATTGGAAAGAATCGCTACCACATCGCCCCCACGCAGCTCCGGCGCAATACGCTCAACAATGGCATCCGCATCCTTCAGCAGCACAGCATCGCGTCCCGCAGCCAGTAGCCCCTCCACCACAGCCTCTGGATGCAGCCGTTCCTCCAACGGAATGCTCTCCAGCTTGAACACCCCGGCCAATGCCACACGATCGGCAAGCGACAGGCTCTCCACCAGTTCGCGCTCAAACACGTTCCGCCGCAGCGTATTCGACCGCGGCTCAAGCACCGCCCACAACCGCGCATCAGGATACGCCTCCCGCAGCGCCCTCAGCGTCTCGCGAATCGCCGTCGGATGATGCGCGAAATCATCAATAATCGTGACCCCATCAATCTCCGCCCGCACCTCCAGGCGGCGCTTCACGCTTTCAAACGTTGAGAGAGCTTCGGTGATCGCTTCCAATGGAACTCCCTGCCCAAATGCCAGCACAGCCGCCGCCGTCGCATTGAGTGCGTTGTGCGCGCCCGGCATCCCCAGCGCGAACTTCGCCCACGGGAAGCCATCACGCTGCACCTTCCAGCTACTCTTGGATCCCTGGTGCGTCAGATTCTGAATCTGCCACTCCGAAGCGGGATGGAACCCGTAGCGCTCTACTTTGCAGAATGCCCGGCTCACACACTCATCCATATGCGGCGCGCCGTCAAAAGCCACAATGCGCCCGCGCTGCGGAACCAGGTTCACCAGCCGCTTGAATGCCGTCTTCACCGCCTCCAGGTCGCGATAAATATCCGCATGGTCAAACTCCACATGCGTTAAAATCAGCGCATCCGGAAAGTAGTGCATGAATTTCGGCCCCTTGTCGAAAAACGCCGTGTCATACTCATCCCCCTCCAGAATCATCGGCCCCCGCACCCCTGAGCCGGACTCGCGAAGCTGAAAGCTCGTCCCAAAATTCTCCGCAACGCCGCCAATCAAAAACGACGGAGCCAACGCCGCATTCCCGCCCGAGGCGACTTCATAAATCCAGGCCAGCATGCTGGTTGTCGTCGTCTTTCCATGCGTACCCGCCACCACCAGCGACTCGCGCCCCACCACAAATTCGTCATGGATCACCTGCGCTAAGGAAGAAAACGGAATCCGCTGGTCCAGCACATACTCCAGCTCCACGTTACCGCGCGACATCGCATTGCCCACAATCACTAGATCAGGCTGCGGCTCAAGATTCTTCTCCGAGAACGGCTCAGCGACCGGAATCTCCAGGCGCCGCAACAAGTCCGACATCGGAGGATAAGCTGCCTGGTCTGACCCCGTTACACGGTGCCCCTTCAGTTGCAGCAGTCCAGCCAGCGATGCCATCGCCGTCCCGCAAATCCCAATCAGGTGGATATGTTTTTGTCCCTGGATCTTCATCAACTCTGCACCGCCGTCTCCAGATAACGCAGCACTGGCTCATCCTCGAGGAGCAACTCCGCCCGCACACCCAGCGGAAGCGTCACATTGCCGCGCGAAACATGGCCCGAGCGCAAGCCAATCGCAATCGGCCCGTCAAACCAGTCCAGCACACGCAGAATGACCTGTTCTAGCAAATCAGGGCTCGCTCCCGGCGACGCGCAATCCACCATCTCTCCAAATACAAACCCCGTCACTCCATCGAACTTCCCCGCCAGCACCATCTGCCGCAGCATCCGGTCAATCTGGTAAGGCTTCGTGCCCACATCTTCCAGAAACAGCAGCTTGCCCTCCGTCAGCGGAGCAAATGGTGTGCCCAACACCGCCGTAAGAATGCTCAGGCACCCGCCATAAACCATGCCTTCCGCGCGCCCCGGCTTCAGAACCCGCAACCCCTCCGCAGCGCCAACCTCAACCAGGCCACCGCCAAGCGCCGCTGCAAAGCTCGCCTCATGCACGCCACCCTCCCGGCACCAATCCCCCGCAACCAGCGGCCCATGGAAAGCTGTCAATCCCGTCTTATCTAGAAACCAGGTCTGCACCGTCGTCAAATCGCTGTAACAAACGAACGGCTTTGGATGAGCACGTATCAAATCGAGGTCTATCTCTTCCAGCAGATAGTTCGACCCATATCCGCCACGTGTGACAAAAATTGCCGCTATTTCCGGATCAGCGAATGCAGCGTGCAGATCAGCCAGCCTCTCCGCCGCAGTCCCCGAAAAATAGGGGTACTCTTTGCCCCTCGCATGCTCGCCCATCGCAACTTCATAACCGTAAGCCTGCAGGGCAGCCACCCCCAGCTTAATCCGCTCCAGCGTTGCGCTGCTCGCCGGAGCAATCACCGCCACGCGCGCCCCCTTCGGTACGGCCGCGGGTTTCACCACGCCTCTCCGCTCGCAATCAATGCTGCCGGACCTGTCAGGGTCATCTCCCGACCCTCCCCGGCCCAGTCCACGCTCTGTTCTCCACCCGGAGCTCGCACCAAAAGATGCGCACTCAGCCCCCGCCGCGCAATCGAAGCTGCTGCCGTCGCGCACGTCCCCGTCCCAGAAGAAGTCGTCGGCCCCACGCCACGCTCAAAGATGCGAATCTCAATCGAATCGGTATCCATCACACGCACAAATTCCACATTCGTCTGCTCGGGAAAATCCGAATGGAAACATATCTCACGACCCAGTTCATGCCAGCCGCGCCCATGCGCCTTGAACTCCGGACCATCCACAAAAATCACAAAGTGCGGATTCCCGGTCGAAACTGCAACACCGGCAACCTCAGTCCCGTCCGCTAACCTCACCACATGATCGGCGATCACCGGAACACCCATCCCCTGCGCAAACTCAAAGTGGCTCCCGTCGGCTTTCATCACACGGCAAACGCGCAGTCCCGCATCTGTTTCAATCTGCACCGTATTCCCAGCCTTCAGCATTTTACGAAACGCCATCCAGGCCGCAACACAGCGTGTCCCGTTGCCCGAGATCTCCGCCACCGATCCGTCTGCGTTCACCAGCCGAATACTTCCTGAGCGATCGCCCGTCCACTCTACAAACTCCACGCCGTCTGCGCCCACGCCCGTGTTGCGCGCACACAACCGCACCGCGAGCGCCGCATCTGCCATGCCTTCGACAATCAGAAAATCATTGCCGCAGGCATGGGCCTTGGTAAAACCCGTCACTCGTCCTCCGTATCCCGCCATGCAAGCACTGCTTCAATCGCCGGGGAAGTGCTCATTGCTGTCTGCAATCGCAAGTGGGTCTTTCGCGTCGCCGTCACCCCGCATTGCTGGATACGGCAAAAGCTCAGCATTTGCCCGTATGTCTTTGCGTCGAGAATCATCTGTGGGTGATGCTATCACCCGGCGCACGCAGATCAGAACGGTAGAAACGAACGCAGGGTTGATCAGTGGAGCACACGATATCCATCAGCGTAAGCCCCGCCGGATGCGCCTTAACCGCCTTCGCTACCGGATCGCCATCCGTTGTAATGACATAATCGGCGGCCTTCGCCGGGTCTTTCAGCGCGGGCCTCCACCGGTAGTAATCCGACTCATTAATCGTGCGCTTCAACGCGACCCCGGCACGTTCATAGGCGCCCGGGTGGTCGGACAGATATGCCAGAATCGTGCTCCCCGGCTGCAGCGTCTCCAGTCCCCGCGCATACGCCGCCTCGAACGGAATCCTCGACCGCGAATTGGCAATCATCTCCTGAAGAACCAGTGGAACGGCCCGCACCAGCATATAGCTGTTCGCAACAATCAAAACCCCTACAGCCACAGTTGTCCAGCTCTGCAACTCGGCTTTGCGCCTCGCCGCCTGCTGCGCAACCCAGCCGGCAAGAAAACCCAACGCCAGCGCAAACACTGGAAGCATCTCCATCCCGTAGCGCGTGTTATAAAACGAGTGCGGCCACCACAGCGGAATAAAAATCGGAACCGACCCGTACGCCACGGAATACGCATAAAACGGCAGCGGGACCCATAACAGCAGCGCAGGCAGAATATGCCTCGATTTGAACCGGACCCCGGCAATCACGCTGCCCACAATCGCCAGCATGAAGATCAGGTCCGTCAGGTGCTTCCAGATCGCACCCAGCTCGGCGGCCTTTAGAAAATACAGCGTGGCCACGCCCATGCTATGCCAGCCTGGATAATGGGGCGACCCTGGCGTGGAGGTCCGGATCTCAATGGCCCGCGCCGAGTAAGGCCCGCGCAGAAAATCCAGTGGATCGCCGAACTGCCGCCAGCAGTATCCCATCCACAAGAGCGGCGCGACGGCCAGCATCACAGTGAACAGCACAAATGCCCCGCCCACCCGCGTCTTCCACAAACTTCTCTCGCGCAGCATCGGAACCAGCGCCATCATCCAGGCGAACGTCGCAAAAATCCATCCGTCATAGCGCGTGAAAACCGCGCACACCAGCACTAGCCCGCAGTAGATCAGCTGTTTTCCCGCCCGGTCCACGTCCTTGCCGTCTAATGCGCGTAGATACTCCACTAGGAAAACCACCGCCCAGATCATCTCCGCCAGGCACAGCGGTTCGTTCAGTGCGGTAGTCTGCGCGTACAGCAGTCCCGGGTTGAGCGCAAAGAACAGCAGCGCGATCAGCGCAGGTTGCGGCTTCAACCAGATCCGCGCCAGCCGGTAAATACCCGCCGAGCCAAACACATAAGCGCCGATCGAAGGAAACGCCCCCGCCAGCCCCGTCTGCCACCAGCTCATGCGCAGCACAAACGGCACAATCAGCAGATGCGGAAGCGGAAGCCAGACCGAACCAAGCTGGCGCAGCCCGGGATTAGAAGAGTCGACAATGCGCCGTGCAATGTTGATGTGCGCTACCGCGTCACCCGACAACAGCAGCAGGTTGCGCGAGAAGCAAAACGCCAGCGCGAACAACGAAACCAGTAGCGAGCTCCACGCAACCACAAAGGTTTCCCCGCGCAATGCCAGCCGCTCGGTCTCGGCACTGGGCGTTACAGATTTACTCAAGGTGCGAGAGTTCGCGGAAGAGCGCAAACCGTTCCTCGATTTCATTCGGACCAAGCTGCTGCAGGCGCTCGGTTCCAAAACGCTCCACGGCAAACGATCCCATCACGCCGCCATAAAACATAGCCTTCTTAAAGACCGCCGGGGTTAGATCCTTCTGCGAAGCAATGTAGCCGAAAAACCCTCCGGCAAACGAGTCGCCCGCACCTGTAGGGTCAACTACCTCCGCCAGTGGCAGCGCCGGCGCACGGAACGGAACCGAACCATTACGCTCCGCGCCCGGAAACGACCGCTCGCTAAAAAACGCCGTCGCGCCATATTCGCCGTGCTTCACCACCAGGCTCTTCGGGCCCATCGCCAGAATCTTCTGCGCCGCCGCCACAAGATTTCCGTCCTTCGCCAGCAGCTTAGCCTCAGTATCGTTAATCAATAGCCCATCTAGACCCTTGAGCATACGCGATAGATTTGCAGAATGATCATTGATCCAGTAATTCATCGTGTCGCCGCATACCAGCTTCGCCCGGGGCATCTTGCTCCGCACATCGGCCTGTAGAAGAGGATCGATATTGGCCAGAAACAAATACTCCGAGTCTTCATACTCCGTCGGAATCTTCGGCGAGAAGCTTTGAAAAACATTCAATTCTGTATTGAGCGTCTGCGCTTCATTCAGGTTCTTAAGGTACGACCCGCTCCAGAAAAAGCTCTTGCCCTTCGTATGCTCGATACCGCGCGTGTCAATGCCCCGCCGCGTCAAAATCGCTTCGTGCTCAGAACTAAAGTCCTCGCCGACCACCGCGATCACCCGCACATCCGTAAAGTAGCTGGCCGCCAGCGCAAAGTGCGTCGCGGCTCCGCCCACGCAGCGCTCGGCAACGCCGGAGGGAGTTTCAATCGTGTCAAACGCAACACTGCCTACTACCAGAATCGACATTCGTTAAGCCTTCACACTTTCGTTGAGGTATTTGCCCACCAGCAGATCAAGTTTCTTTCGCGTCTCAGCCGGAACCGTCTTGGGATCGGTAAGCATTGCAAATTTCAACGCAGAAGCGCACGCGCAGCTGCGTTCACTCGGCATCGCCGCCACCGCCGCCTTCATCACCTTGCAGGCGTTGGCCGCATTCTGGTGCAGCACAGCGACAATCTGTTCCACCGTCACGTCATCATGCCCCTCGCGCCAGCAGTCGTAGTCCGTCACCATGGCCACCGTCGCATAGCAAATCTCCGCCTCACGAGCCAGTTTAGCCTCCTGCAGATTAGTCATACCAATCACATCCGCGCCCCAGCTTCGGTAAAGGTTCGACTCAGCGCGGGTCGAAAACTGCGGACCTTCCATGCACACATAGGTACCGCCCCGCTTGCCGATGACCCCCTCGCTGGCACAGCCGTCGGCAATCGCCTTGCCTACCGCAGCGCACACCGGATCGCCAAACGCTACATGCGCCACCAACCCATCACCAAAAAAGGTCGATACGCGATGGAATGTGCGGTCAATGAATTGATCGGGAATCACAAAATCCGTCGGCTTGTGTTCTTCCTTGAGCGAACCCACGGCGGACAACGAAATAATCCGCTCCACGCCCAGCTTCTTCATCGCATAGATGTTGGCGCGAAAGTTCAGCTCCGAGGGCAGCAGCCGGTGCCCTCGCCCATGCCGTGCCAGAAAAGCCACCTTGCGCCCCTCCAGTTCGCCCAGTACAAAGGCATCGCTAGGCTCGCCAAAGGGGGTCTCCACGCGCACTTCGCGCACGGCCGTCAGTCCGGGCATGGCATACAGACCACTGCCCCCGATAATTCCAATCTCTGCTTCTTGCAAACCTGGCTCCGCGTCACGAAAGTATGTCCGGAGATACATCCGGGCATCGGCGAAGCTTCAGTATAAATGCAGCCCAGCGCGCATCATCCCGCAGCTCTGAATAAAATCCACCAGACCGCCAGTAAGATTTTGGGTCGGCTGCACGCGTGCACTCACAACGTTCGCATCACTGCTGTTCTGCGCGCCCACCATCAAAAACTCCAGCTTTCGTGCCAGAGGCAAATCAAAGCTCTCGCTGATAAACACCAGCTTTCCCTCCGCCGAAATCAGCATCGGCCCTTCGTTCGTCTTGTAAATCCGCTCATTCGGATCAGATTCATCCGCCGCATCCTCCACAACGTGGGAGTATTGCTGTCCAAGTTCCCCGGCATACATCTTTGCAAAGGCTGCCGCAGCCTCCTCAGACTTCCACTGTGAGAGATACAGCAATCCAATCGAGGACGTAGAGTCCTTATCCGGCGCCGACTTCTTCTGCACCACATAGTAGATCCCGCCGTCCCATGCCGGCGTCAGCGCCGACGCCATCTCCTCGCCCCCAAACAGCTCCGTCAGCATACGCACGTCCAACTGCCCCATTACCCCCACGTCATATGGGTTGTACTCCGCATCCAGCAGCCCATGGACATCCGGCATCGTCAGCACCGGAACCTTCACCCCACGTTCATACGCATGTGGATTCATAATCTCGTAGCTGCTCGCTGGCGGATGGTCCAGCACGCCCGCAAATGCCCCTTTCGCGCCCCGGTCCTGTAACAGGTCCACTTCAAACTTCAGCCCTTCTTGGTAAGGAAACAACAGCGACTCATGCAGCACCAGCGGAGCCCTCGCCAGTACCGGCGATCCAGCGTCTGAGCCTTGCGCATCCGCCATCTTCTTCACCGCGTCAGGATTCGTAAGGATGCTGCGCCCCAACGGCTTCAACTCATAATCCACCAGGACCGCCATGGCCTGGCCCTCTAGCACAGCCTCCCTCGCCGTGTCTTCCTCGTCGGTCGCAATGTGTCGGTTGTCTTCTACGACATTGTGTGACAGCCCCTCGTCGCTCTGGTCCTCCCACTTGTCCAGATTCACATACTGATCCTGCAGCGCATGCGTCAGCTCATGCGCAAGCACCGGCTTCTGTGCATCCGGAGCAATCCAGTCCAGCAGATTCACCGTCTTCGTTTTGCTGTCGTAGTAGCCCGCAATCTGCTCCTTCAACAGGCTTATCAGAAAGGGTTCCAGATGAAAGTCCTCATCGAGCATGCCGAACTTCTTCAGCACAATCTCTGACCGCTCCATCCGTCGCGCGTCTTTATCGGTCTTCATCTTATCCAACAGATATTTCTCGACCGCATCCCGCGTCGTCAGCCGCCGCTTCACCTTGCTCTTAATCGGCAGCTTCGAGTCATCCGAGGCAAATTCCAGAATCGTATCCACCGAGGCAAACAGTTCCTTTGCCTGCTCCGGAGTAATGCGTGTATCCGGTTGCTTAGCCTGCCCCTGCGGGGTTTGCTCCGGCGTGCTTTGCGCTGGAGCCTGAGCGGACGAGTGGCCCAACGCCAGTCCTGCCATCAATGTTGCAATCGCCAGCAGACCAGCGGCGCTGTGCGTTCCCGGTATCCTCATTCGTTTCCCTTCAATAGCGAGACTATAATTTCCTTGAGACCTTGGCCATGAGCACCGCCCCCCATACCGTAGTGGAACCCCTGCAGGAAACGCCTCTCACCGCGCATCTCCACTCCCCGCTCATCGCCTATCAAGGTGCGCTCACCTCTCATGTTTTCAGCACCTTGGACCATGAACTCCTCGCCCTGACGACAACCGCAGGCCTCTACGACCTCGGCTATAAAGCTTACTTGCGGATCACCGGAGCCGATCGCCTTCGCTGGCTGAACGGCATGGTCACCAATACGATCCAGGCGCTCCCGGAAGGCCACTGGAACTACAACCTGCTGCTCAATGCCCAGGGACGCATTCAAGGCGATGCCAACATCTACCACACCACCGATGCGCTCATTCTTCAAACCAGCCGCTCGCAGATTGCACGCCTCTCCGCACACCTCGACCACTTCGTCATCATGGACGACGTCGAGCTTCAACCATTAGACGCAGAGCAGACCTCAATCGGCATCGCCGGGCCGCAGGCGCAACAGATTCTGGCCGCACTCGGCCTTCCCATCCCGGAAGAAGCTGCCTTCACCACAACCAGCCTCAACGGAATGGCTGTGACCCTCATCCACGCGCACAGCCCGCTCGTTCCGCGCTTTGAGATCTGGTTTCCCACCGCAGCGCTCGCCAACGTCTGGACCGCGCTGCAAAGGGGCGGAGCCGAATCCTGCGGCGTCGCCGCTATCGAAGCCCTGCGTGTCCTCGAAGCCACGCCCCTCTACAGCATCGACATTCAGGAGCGCCATCTGGCCCAGGAAACCGCGCAAATGCGCGCCCTCAACTTCAACAAGGGCTGCTACCTCGGGCAGGAGATCGTCGAGCGCATCCGATCCCGGGCCACCGTGCATCGCACCCTGCGGCAGTTCTTAGTCGAGTGCGCGCCAACCTTCCTCGAACCCGGCCAAGCCATCGAAATCAACGCCCAGGGTGCGGAACGAAACCCCGTAGGCGAGCTCACCAGCCTTGCCCAATATGCGCTACCCAATTTCAAAGGCGCACTCGCGCTGGGCTTCATCCGCACAGAAGTCCTCGAGCGCGGCCTGACCCTCACCCACAGAGGCGGCAGCATCACTGTACTCGACGCACCACCCGCGTTCGGCCATTAAGGAAAGTTATGTCAGAGAAACCACCCGTTTTCACCGTCACCGATCGCCGCAAGTTCACGCTCGAAGGCGAACTTCGCGACGAAGACACCCAGTCGTCCACAGCGGAAGAAGCAACCAGGCAAGAACCAGCGTCAGAATCTGCTTCAGGCCCACGCCTGGTAACGATGCCGCCGCCAAAAGCTCCGGAGCCTAAGGCCGCGGAACCGGAAGCCCCCGCATCACCACAAGTCGCAGCAGTGGCTGAAGAAGACGCGGACACTCCGCCCGAAGTAAGCGCGCAGGATGAGGCCGCGGCGCACCACGCCTACCGGCAGTCGTCCGAGCATATTGACACGATGCTGCGCGCAGCTAATCCCGGAGCCGGCGCGCCTCCCGCCGTCACCATCGAGCAGGTCATTCAGTCCGTCTACCTCTCCGCCATCGTCGCCCTTGGCGCGGCGACAGAGCAGGGACAGAAGCCGCGCATCGATCTTCTCGGCGCCCGTCAGAGCATCGACATGCTCGGCGTCCTGCAGGAGAAGACCAAAGGCAATCTCTCTGAGAAAGAGCAGCGCCTCCTCCAGAACGCCCTCTTCGAGACGCGCATGATGTTCCTTGAAGTCACGAATGCCCTCGCCCAGCAAGCGGCGCGGCCTCCGCAGGGGAAGAAGTAACTTCTCTGCGCATGAAGGCGGAAATCATCATTCTCGGAAGCGGCACCTCAATGGGCGTGCCCACCCTCGGCTGCAGCTGTGCCGTCTGCACCTCCGCTGATCCGCGCAACACCCGCGGCCGCCCGTCCATCGCCGTGCAGTGGGATACCCACGCAGTCATCATCGATACCGGCCAGGACTTTCGGTTGCAGATGCTCCGCGAGCATATTCAGCGTATCGACGCCGTCCTCTATACCCACGCGCACGCCGATCACATCCTCGGCATGGACGATCTGCGCCCCCTCAGCTTCCAGCACCCGAACGGCCTTCCGCTCTACGCCGACGACGCAACCGCCGCCGCCCTCCATCGCATCTTCGAATACACCTTTACGCCAAATGCGAAATACCCCACCCGCGCCCGCGTTCAGATGTGCCCCCTTAACGGCCACGAGTCCGTCACCATCGCCGGCCTTCGCTTCCAACGCGTGCCGCTCCGCCACGGAGACCTCACCGTCGCTGGATTCCGCTTAGGCTCCGCCGCCTATCTCACTGACATGAACCTCATCCCTGACAGCAGCATGCCCCTGCTCGAAGACCTCGACCTGCTCATCATCGACGCGCTGCGCTGGAACCACCATCCCAGTCACAACAATGTGGAGCAGGCACTCGACTGGATCGACCGCATCCAACCCCGCCGCGCGTTCTTCACACACATCGCGCACGAGTTGGACCATGCCGAGACAGAAGCTACGTTGCCCGCCCATGTCCGCATCGCCTACGACGGCCTGCGCATTCCCATCGAGTTTTAGTCCATGCAGATCTTTCACTCGCTCGACGCGCTTCCACAGTTCCCCGGCCGCACCGTTCTGGCCATCGGCAACTTTGACGGCGTGCATCGCGGCCACCAGGCTATCCTGCAGCAGGTCCGCCAGCGCGCCGTAGATATCGGAGCTGCATCTCTCGCCGTCACCTTTGATCCGCATCCCGTTCGCATCCTGCGCCCCGCACAGGCTCCAAAGCTCATCACGTTGCTTCCGCAAAAGCTCGACCTGCTCGCCGCAACCGGCATCGACGCAACCGTCGTAATCCCCTTCAGCCGCGAGTTCTCCCAGCTCTCCGCTCTCGAATTCGCGCGAGATGTGCTGCTCAACTCCTTGCAGGCCGCCGAAGTCCACGAGGGCGACAACTTCCGCTTCGGACACAATGCAAGCGCGGGCCCCGCGGAGCTGGCTCAGCTAGGCCACGAACTCGGCTTTCGGGTCATGGAGCAGCCCGCTCTCCATGTGCGCGGCCTTCAGGTTTCAAGCTCGATCGTGCGCCGATCCATCGCCGCCGGAGATATGTCAACCGCCCGCGCCCTGCTCGGACGCCCCTTTTCCATCCACTCCACTCCCGTCCGCGACCGCGGCGTCGGCTCGCGCCTCACAGTGCCCACGATCAATCTCGCAGCCTACCACGAGCTACTCCCGGCCGACGGTGTCTACGTCACCCGGATGCGCATCGGCACCGAGACCTTCGATGCCGTCACCAACGCCGGCCATCGTCCCACCTTCGGCCGCAACGCCTACGCCATCGAATCGCACCTGCTCAATTTTCAGGAAATGGAATTAACGCCGGAAACGCCGCTCGAGCTGTGCTTCCTCTCGCGCATCCGCGCCGAACAGACGTTCACATCACCCGCCGCATTGAAGGAACAAATCCTCAAGGACGCAGGCCGTGCTCAGCGTTATCTGCATCTCGTGAAGTAACTCAACCTCACGCCTTCAGCCGCACCGCAAAATCCTTCGCAACCTCGCGCAGCCCGTCTTCCAGCGAGGTCTGCGCCTTCCATCCCAGCGCTTGAATCCGGCTCACGTCCAGCAGCTTCCTCGGAGTCCCATCCGGCTTCGAAGGATCGAACTCCAGCCCGCCCTCAAAACCCACCACGCTGCAAATCAACTCCGCCAGCTCACGAATCGTAAGGTCTTCGCCCGTCCCTACATTCAGCAGCGGCGGTTCATCGTCCTTCAGCAGAGAATCATACTTCGCGTCCGGCAGGTTCATCAAAAACACACACGCCCGCGCCAGGTCATCGCTGTGCAGAAATTCGCGCCGCGGCGTGCCGCTCCCCCACACCGAAATCTTGCTCTCGCCCGCCGCCTTTGCCTCGATCGCCTTGCGCAGCAGCGCCGCCAACACGTGCGACGTTCCCAGGTCAAAATTCTCGCCGGCTCCAAAAAGATTCGTCGGCATCGCAGCCAGAAACTTCGTCCCATACTGCCGGTTGAACGCCCAGCACATCTCTATGCCTGCGATCTTGGCCAGCGCATACGCGCGGTTCGTCTGCTCCAGTGGCCCCGTTAGCAGATACTCTTCACGAATCGGCTGCGGACAAAGCTTCGGATAAATGCAGCTCGATCCCAGAAACAGCAGCCGTCTCACGCCAGTGGACTGCGCAGCATTCAGCACGCTCATCTGGATGGCAAGGTTATCGCGGATAAAGTCCGCTGGCATCTCGTTATTCGCCAGAATCCCGCCCACTTTCGCCGCCGCCAGATACACATACTCTGGCCTCTCGCGCTCAAAGAACCTCCCGACGTCCTCCGCGCGGGTAAGATCCAGCTCCTTGCGAGTGCGCACGAGCAAGTTCGTGTAGCCCTGCCGCGCCAGCTCTCGATGAATCGAGCTGCCTGCCAGGCCGCGATGACCCGCGATAAAAATCTTGCCGCCCTTGTCCATCGGCCCTCATCTTTCCCGCGCTTGTTCGTTCTCAATCCGGAGACTATTCGTGGAAGTCGTAGGTCTGAAATCCGTGCTTCTTCACCAGTGCGTCGCGTTCGGCGACGTGACGGTCCGCATCCACCATCTCTTTCACCATTTCGTTGAAGCTCGTACGCGGCGCCCATCCCAGCTCGCGCGCAGCCTTGGATGAGTCACCAAGCAGCGTCTCCACTTCCGTTGGACGGAAGTAACGCGGATCGACCGCCACAATCACGTTGCCCTCATGGTCGACGGCCTTTTCCTCCAGCCCTTTGCCCTCCCAGCGCAGTTCCATACCCAGCATCTGTGCCGCTATATCCACAAAATCTCGCACACTGTGCTGCTCGCCCGTGGCAATCACATAGTCTCTGGCTTCGGCCTGCTGCAGCATTCTCCACTGAAGTTCAACGTAATCGCGCGCATGCCCCCAGTCTCGCAGCGCGTCCAGGTTTCCCAGATACAAAGTCTTCTCCAGGCCCGAATGAATGCGCGCCAGCGCCCGCGTAATCTTGCGCGTCACAAAGGTCTCGCCGCGCACCGGCGACTCATGATTGAACAGGATCCCATTGCACGCGTAGATCCCATACGCCTCGCGATAATTCACCGTAATCCAATAGGCATACAGCTTCGCTATGGCATACGGTGAGCGCGGATAAAAAGGTGTCGTCTCGCGCTGCGGCATCTCCTGCACCAGCCCATACAGCTCAGAAGTCGATGCCTGATAGAAGCGCGTATGTTTCTCGAGACCGCAAACCCGGATTGCCTCCAGCAGCCGCAGCGTGCCCAGTGCGTCGATATTTGCCGTGTACTCAGGCTCCTCAAACGAAATCTTCACATGGCTCTGCGCCGCCAGGTTGTAGACCTCATCCGGTCGCACCGTCTGCATAATATGCAGAAGAGATCCGGAATCCGACAGGTCTCCATAGTGCAGAATGAATTGCCGGTGCTTAACAAACGGGGCTTCGTACAGATGATCGATGCGCTTCGTATTAAACAGCGAGGTCGGGCGTTTGATGCCATGCACCTCATACCCCTGTTTCAAAAGAAATGCTGCAAGATACGACCCGTCTTGTCCAGTGACGCCAGTAATAAGGGCTTTCTTCAAGACAGCTGCGCTCCATTGAGTTGACTGTTGACGTGCTTATTCTAACGGATGATCTGCGGTTTATCCTGGGCGGCAACCACCGCTGTTCTGTCACCTGCCAGGTTCTTCATCGTCGACTCCAGGCGCAGCAGCACCGCGTCCCTCGCCAACTTTTGTTCTGCAAATGCTCTCGCTGCACGCCCCATGCTTCTTCGCAGCTCATCGTTCCCTGCGAGCATGATGGATGCATTCGCAAACGCCTCCACGTCGCCCGGAGCCACTGCCAACCCGTGCCCCTCAACCACGTCTGCAATCTGCGTCCCCGCCCCAGCCGTCGCAATCACCGGCCGTCCGCTGGCCAGCATCCCCGTCAGCTTCGACGGCATCACCAGATCAGCGGCTCCTGCTCGCTGCGGTAACAGATGAATGTCCGCGGAGTTCAGCAGATCATTCAGCCGTTCCAGCGGCTGCAGAGGAAGAAACGATACATTCCTGAGGCCCGCAACGGCCTGCTCCAGCTGCGCGCGGTAAGCTCCGTCTCCACAAAAGATAAAATGCAAGCGCTTCTCCTCGCGCAGCCTCGTCGCCAGCTGAGGAAGAATCTCCAACCCCTGTTTCACGCTCATGTTCCCCGAATAGAGCAGAACAATTTGATCGTTCCGAATACCCAGCTCCGCACGAAACGAGCTCGGTCCCTCCATAGGTCGAACCGCATCCACATCCACCCAGTTTGGAAACAGAACTGCCCGCGGAGCTTCCACACCTTTTTGCGCGAGCCGCTCCACCATACGCGGAGAAATCGTAGAAACCCGTGAAAAGCCGCGAAGCAACGCTCGCTCATACCACAGCGCAAAACGCTGAATCACCCCTCCTGCCGGAAGCAACCCCAGGTCGAACGCCGCGTCAATCTCGAAGTCCTGAATGTGCAGCCAGGCAGGCGATCCCGCCAGTAGCGCGGTCAGCAATGCCACCGGAGCGCACGTAAACGCTGGCTCGATGGTTAGCACCATGTCCGGCCGCCACGACGCATGCGTTAGCATCACCGGAACGCTGCTCACCGCAAAGGAGGAAAGATGCACTACACGGCTCAATCCGCCAGGCTTTGCCGGGACCCACAGCGGGCAGCGGTAGACCTCCGCACCAGCCGCAGACGTCTCCCGGCTATACCGCCACCACGTATGCCCGTCGCTCACCCGCCACGCTGGATAGTACGGCGGCGTCGTCACCACGCGCACCTCATGGCCGCGCGCTGCAAGCCACTCCATCATCTCCCCGGAGTATTTGCCGATCCCGGTAAGTTCCGGTGTGTAATTGAGTCCCAGAAAGAGGAGGCGCAAGCGTTTTTGTCCAGTGAGCTCTTAATTCAGATGCGGATTCTGTCTCTCCAGCATATTCGATCCCGCAGGATAGCTTTTCGCGGGCGCTTTCCTCACCCCAGCAATTACAGTAACAAATAGAATGAAAATCTCCCTGAGGCAACGCGCCGTCTCGCAGCCGCTGGCAGCTGCGGGAATCCTCCTGCTCATCCTCTTTGCCGTAATGGCTCTTTTCGCTCCCTGGCTCGCGCCCGCAAACCCCGCCGCCATCGACCTCATGCACCGCCTCGCGCCACCCAGCGCCGCCCACTGGTTCGGAACCGACGAGCTCGGACGCGATATACTCTCCCGCATCATCTATGGAGCGCGCCTTTCCCTGATCGTCGCCGTCTCCGTCGTCGGTCTTTCCCTCTCGCTCGGAATCTTCCTCGGCGGCATCGCCGGATACTACGGCGGCCACATCGACACTGCCCTGAACATCTTCGCCATGAATGCTTTTATGGCGCTTCCGGGAATCCTTCTCGCCATCGCTTTCGTCGCATTCCTCGGCCCCGGCCTCATCAACCTCATTCTCGCGCTTTCAATCGGAGGATGGGTCGGCTACGCCCGCCTCGTTCGCGGGCAAGTCCTGGCCGTGCGTGAGCGCGAGTTCGTCGAAGCCGCACGCGCCCTCGGCGCCACGGATCTGCGCATCTTCTGCCGCCACATCCTGCCCAACATCATCCAGCCACTCATAGTGCAGTCCGCCATCGGCATGGCTGGGGTCGTCCTGGCCGAGGCCACCCTGAGCTTCCTTGGCCTCGGCGTGCCTCCGCCCACCTCCAGTTGGGGTTCCATGCTCAACGACGCGCGCTCGCACCTCTTCGACGCACCACACCTCGTAGTCTTCCCCGCCATCGCAGTCATGCTCTGTGTGCTGTCCTTCAACTTCATCGGCGACGCGCTGCGCGACTACCTCGATCCGCGCACGCGCATGAGCGTCGGGCTATAGTCCATGCGTATCGGCGTCATTTCAGACACCCACGGACTCCTCCGTCCGGAAGCGCTCGCCGCACTCCGTGGCTCAGATCACATCCTCCACGCCGGCGACATCGGAGACTCCGCCATCCTCGAGAACCTCAGGGCCATCGCACCACTCACCGCCATTCGCGGCAACATCGACAGCTTTGGGGTCTGCGCCGACCTCCCACCCACCGAATTCGTCGAGTTGGCCGGACGCAGCCTCTACATGCTGCACGATCTGGCTGCACTTGACCTTGATCCGGTAGCAGCAGGCATCTCCGTCATCATCAGCGGCCATTCCCACAAACCGAAGATCGAGCGCCGCAAAGGCGTCCTTTATTTCAACCCCGGAAGCGCTGGCCCCCAGCGATTCTCTCTGCCCATCTCTCTCGGGATGCTGGAGATTGTCGATAACACGCTCACACCGCGGCTGATCGATTTAGGCCGTTCTAAATAAATAACAAGTGGCGCGCTCCCTACCGGAAGCCTTGCACACAGCTCGCTGCCGCGCACCAAATTCAGCCCACCAAAACCGGTTCAGGTTCCAGCCGAATCCCAAATCTCGCCTCAACCGCGGCAACAATTCTGTCGCGCAGCGCAAGAATATCTGCGGCCGTCGCGCCGCCCCGGTTGATCAAAGCCAGCGTGTGGCGGCTTGAGATCCCCGCCGCCCCCAACGCATAGCCTCGATTGAATCCCGCCCGCTCCAGCAACCACGCTGCCGGAATCTTCACCGCGCCATCTCCCGCCGGATAATGCGGAATCTCCCCAGACTCCTGTGCGGCAATTCGCGCAAAGTGCTCCGCTGAAATAACAGAGTTCTTAAAGAAGCTCCCCGCGCTCCTGCAATCCGGGTCGCCCGCAACGATGTACATGCCCTTCCCGCGCCGAATCTCCCGAACGGCCATGCTCACCGCACGCAGCGTCGGCGCGTCCGAACCGTTTTCAGGCGAATCCAATGCATGGTCCAACCCGGCAGAACCGTGAAAGTACCGCTTCAAGTCCGCATATGTAATCTGCGGCAGGCCATTCTTCCGCAGCGCATAACGAACCCGTGTCACCAGATACTTCCCGCGCTCTGTCGTATTAAACACACTGCGCCGATACGCAAATCCGCATTGCGCGTTCGTGAACTCCTCAAACTGCAACGTTCCCAAATTCAAAACCCGCAATCCCGTTACCGTCTCCGAGACCTCCTGCCCATACGCACCCACATTCTGGATCGGCGTTCCACCCACAGTCCCCGGAATCCCAGCCAGGCACTCGATCCCTGCATACCCGCGATCTACCGCGTGCGAAACAAAACCGTCCCAATCCTCACCGGCGGCAACGTCGAACACGTCGCCCTGCTGCTCCACGTCCTTCAAGCCAACGCGCAGCACCAGCCCCGCGAACCCCGCATCCGAAACCAGCAGATTGCTCCCGCCCCCCAAAACAAAAAGCGGCAGGCCACGCTCACGCGCAAATCCCACCGCCTCTAGAACCTCAGCCTCCGAACCAGCCTCCGCAAACCAGCGCGCCGGTCCGCCAATCTTAAAGGTGGTATACGGAGCCAGCGTCACATGTTCGCAAAATTGCATGGCAGCCAGGCTAAGTCACAATCTCCGAGAAATCGGCTATTGAGGAAAAGTCTCTGTTCACTTCGGCGATCAACGCGAGGCGGTTGGTGCGAATTTGCGGATCGTCAACCATGACCATCACCCTGTCGAAGAAGAGATCGACGTAGGGCCTGAGTGTCGCGATCACTCCAAGAGCCTTGGTGTATTCGCGCTTTAACCGGAATACCTCCACGGTGGCGCTTATACTCCTGATGTGCTGATGCAGTTGCAGTTCGGCGGAATCGGAGAATAAACTCTCTTCGGCAATCTGCCCGCTCTTTCTGTCAAACTGCCCCTTTTCCGACGCCTGACGAAGAATATTTTTGATCCGCTTAAAAGCCGCCGCGATTGCCGCAAAGTCCTCTGACCCTCGTACCGCACTCAACGCTTCCGCCCGCGCAATCGCATCGCGCACGTTATCGAATCCCGCTGCGAGCACAGCGTTTACTACGTCGTACTTAAAACCGCGCACGTCGAGCAGGTAAAACTCCACTCGCTCGCGGAAAAAATCATGCAGACTGGGCCGCAAATTTGGTTCCACCCAATCCGCACTCTCATCCAAATCGGTAAATTTGAGCGGCAGGTTCGACTCTGCCAGAATCTTCACAATGCCGTTCCCTGCGCGCCGCAGCCCGAACGGGTCCTTCGATCCCGTAGGCTCCAACCCGATCCCGAACATGGCCGCAATCGTCTGGAAGCGGTCAGCGATCCCCAGAATCTGTCCCTCGACCGTCGGCGGAATCGGATCGTCCATGCTAGCTGGAGAATACTGCCAATAAATCACCTGTGCCACGCTCTCGCCCAGCCCCTGAGAGCGCGCATAAAGCCCTCCGACGATACCCTGAAGTTCGGTGAACTCTTTCACAAGTTCGGTTGTCAGGTCTGCTTTGGCTAAACGGCTTGCCTTATATAAGTCGGTAACGCGATCGGCTTTGAAACTGATTCGATTGCTGACAACAGCTGCCAGTTGGAGAACCAATTCTGAAACCGCCTCAGTCTTATCCCAGTAACTCCCCAAATCCTTCTGGAAAGTCACCGACTTCAGCATCTCCACCCGGTTTTCCAATGGAATCCTCTGGTCAAAGTCCCAGAAGAACCGCCCATCGTTAAACCGCGCCCGGAGCACGCGCTCATTGCCGTGCCGAATCACCTCATCCGCCCGCTCCGAGGGCTGCGTATTCAGAACCGTCAAAAAATAAGGAGCCAGCTTACCCTGCGCGTTCTCCACCGCAAAATACTTCTGGTGGTCCCGCATCACCGTCACCAGCACCTCTTCCGGCAGCGTCAAATATCCCGGCTCAAAGCTGCCCAGCAACACCGCCGGCCACTCCGTCAAATGTGTCACCGCGTCCACGAGCGCCTCATCTTCGCGCCATCGCGCTCCGGGCACAGATCGCGTGGCCGCATCCAGGCCCTTTCGAATTCGGTGCCGCCGCAGCTCCACATCCGCCGTCACATGCGCGGCCTCCAGCACGCCCAGGTAATCCCCCGCATGCTCCACCGTGAGCGCACCATCACCATGCAGAATCCGATGTCCATAGGTCAGGTTCGCTGCGTGCACCCCGGCAAACTCCACTGGAACAATCGCATGATCCAGCAGCGCCAGCAGCCACTTCACCGGACGCACAAACCGCTCCGGCTTTCCTGCGCGCCAGTACATATTCTTCGGCCAATAGATCGCCGCAATTTCTTTCGGAAGCAGCTCCGTCAAAATCCCCGCTGCCCCGCGCCCCCTCCGATGCGCCGTCGCCGCCACATACTCGCCCTTCGGCGTTGTGACCTTCGTCAGCGCGCTCAGCTCCACATCCGCCTTCTTCGCAAACGCATGGGCAGCCGCTGTGGCCTCCCCGTTCTTGAAAGCAACACTCCAGGAAGGCCCCGTAAGTTGCTCTGCCATATCGGCCTGCGCCGCGCTCATTCCCTTCACCAGAACCGCCAGCCTACGCGGCGTCGAGTAGCTATGAACCTCATGCCCCGCGCCCAGCAAGCGCTCCCTCGTCAAAAGCTCTTCCACTCGCCGCGCAAGCTCCGCTTGCGCCGGGGCGATCATGCGCGACGGAATCTCTTCAAGTCCTACTTCAAGCAAAAAATCTGGCATAGTCCTGTCTTTACTTTTCCCATCCCAACTGCGATGCCTGCTGCGCTGTATGCGCCTTCGCCACGCCCACCGCCAGCGCGCGAATCCGCGTAATCACGCCCACACGCTCCGTGACTGAAATTGCGCCCCGCGCATCCAGAAGGTTGAACAGGTGCGAGCATTTCAGACAAAGGTCGTAGGCCCCCAGCACCGGAAATCGCCGCTGCTGCACGCGAACATCTTCTGCTGCCGGAGCTGCCTCACCCTCATGCACCACGCGATCGTGAATCTTCTCATGCCGTTCGGCATGCTTCTCGGCGGAAGCGGAATAGCTCTCGTTGTAACTCGCCAGCAGGGCCTCGCACTCAGCCTCATAAAGCCTCAAATGCTCCCAAAGCTTCTCCACCTCGGCAGCTTCAAAGTTATAGACCGAGAACTGCAGCTCCTCTTCGAAGCGAATCTCGCCATAGGTCACTGCGCGTCCGGTCTTCGGATCACGCGCCCATACAATGTCGTAGATCGACTCCACATCCTGCAGAAATGCCGCAATCCTCTCCAGCCCGTAGGTAATCTCACCGCTGATCGGGTCCAGGTCAATGCCCCCGCACTGCTGGAAGTAGGTAAACTGAGTAACCTCCAGACCATCCAGCATCACCTGCCAGCCAATCCCCCACGCGCCCAGCGTCGGAGACTCCCAGTTATCTTCCTCAAACTTGATGTCGTGCTCCGTCAGGTCAATCCCGATCGCCTCCAGCGATGCCAGATAAACCTCCTGAATATCCCCCGGAGGCGGCTTCAGAATCACCTGGAACTGCGTGTGCTTGTACAGCCGGTTGGGGTTCTCCCCGTACCGCCCGTCAGCAGGCCTCCGCGAAGGCTGCGCGTAGGCAATCTGAACCGGCTTCGGCCCCAGCACGCGCAAAAACGTATCCGGAGACATGGTCCCGGCGCCTACCTCCACGTCGTAGGGCTGTTGCAGCACGCAGCCGCGCTCCGCCCAAAAGCTCTGCAGCCGAAACAGCAGTTCCTGAAAGGTGAGCGGCGAGGTTTTGGCAAGATGAGTCGAGGTTCTGATCGTAGCGGGCACTGGATGCTTTCCGTAGGTTGGGCGCTTGGTAAATTCTAAATGAGTTTCTTCGCCGCCTTTTCCGGCAGCGCCTTCATCCCCAGCTCTGCCAGCCCGGGAAGCCCCATGCTTACCCGTACTGCATCCGCCGCATAGGCCAGTTCCTTCGGGTCCAGATTCTCATCAATCTGCACCTCATACTCATAAAAAGGGGTAATCGGAATCCCATGCAGCAGCGCCCGCTCTGAAATCACACGATAGGTCCGCTTTCGAATCATCCCCCGCCGCGAGTTGCTCTCGATCTGCTCAAAGCTCAGTCCCTGGATCGCCGCGTCCTTTCCCTGCTGGAACGACTCCGCTTTCTCCGCCCGCATCCGTTCCTCAAACGCATTCAGCCGCCTATGGTGCACAGTCCATAGATAGGTCAGCGGAACCGCCGCGCAAAACCCTACTGCACACCACACGCATCCCCAAAGCGGACTCATAGCTTCACCATACAACCGATGTTATGTACCCATCTCTGCTGCGCGCACACTCTCCCGAGCCGGCTTGCTGCGCTCCTCCGGTCTCCATGGCCTCAGTGTTCTGTACTTGGGCCTTCCCGTGACTGTTTGTTTACTCACTTGAAGCAGCCTCCGCCGCGTCAGCCATCCCACCGCCGACTGCGCCGAACTCTTTGATACCCCGATCGATTCCGCAAGCTCCTGATAGCTGACCTGGACCGCCGACCCACGACGTTCCTGTTCCGAGGAAAGCCATAAATACACCAGAAAACAGACCGGTTTCCGGTCATGACCGACAAGGTCGCGCATCAGCACGTCCACAATGTAGTCATCGAGCTTCACCATAGCTATACCGATGAACAATATAGCAGCTACTGCCTGATTGCGTCTCTCTGAAACCCGGGCTATGTTCTGAGGTGTTCAACAGGAGGGTCTCGAAATGATCCGCGGCATAAAACTCGTCAGCATCCCGGTCCGTAATCAGGACCTCTCGCTGAAGTTCTACACCGACAAACTGGGTTTCAGGATCGCGACCGACCAGCCCTTTGCCGAAGGCCGGCGCTGGATTGAGCTGCGCATTCCCGGCTCCGACATCGGCCTGGCGCTCTTCACTCCGCCGGGGCACGAAGACCGCATCGGCGGCTTCCAGCCCGTGACCTTCTGGTGCGACGACGTCTTCGACACCGCCGCCCTCCTGAAAGCAAAAGGAGTCGAGCTGCCAGTCGAGCCAAAGGAAGAAGTCTGGGGAACCATGGCCAAGTTTCGCGACCCGGACGGCAACGAGTTCGTATTTTCCAGCCGCTAGAGAGAAGAACATGCCGTCAATACCCAGCGCTCTTGCAAAGAAACTCGGAATCAAAAGGGACATGCGCGCCCTGATCGTCAACTCGCCGCACGGATATATCGACCTGCTCACTCCATTACCCGATGGCGCAGTCATCTCCAGTGTTGCGAAAGGCTCTTATCCCTTCGTGCAGCTCTTCGCATCGCGCAGGTCTGAAATCATGAAGTCTGCGCCCATTCTTCTGAAACGGGCCTGTCCCAATGCGCTGGTCTGGATCGCCTATCCGAAAAAGACCTCCGGAGCCGCAACCGATCTAAGTCGCGATGAGGTTCGCGAAGCCGTGGCCGGGTTCCGCTGGCGCACCGTTTCAATCATCTCCATCGATGGCACCTGGTCTGCACTCCGGATTCGGCCCGAGCGCGAGGTAAAGCCCGTTAGGCCGTCGCAACCCGGGAAAAAACTCTGAAGTTACTCGCCAAGCCTTCGTAACGCCTGCACCGAACGCAGCCGCCGCTCTAAATGCCGCTCCAGAGCCTGCAACGTAAACCGCCGCAGATCCTCCGCCCGGTTCCGCGGCCACTCCTCCGCCGCCAAAGCCGCAATCGGCTCCCGAAATATCCGCGCCGCTACCCCCAGCGACTCCGCCGACAGCGCCCGGGCCGCCGCATGCCGGTGCTCCGCGCAAACCAACCCGTCGCGCTCGCTCTCAAAGTACGCGGCGTCGCCGGCAAACGCCCGCGTACACACCGTGCAGCGGCCAAGCTCCGGCATCCATCCCATCAGCCGCACCATCCACAGGCCAAAATACGTCACCGGAAGCCAAATCCGCTCCGTATGGGTCTGCTCCAACACCGCGAGCGCCAGCCGAAAAACGGCGTCCTGCGGGTCGCGGTCCTGCAGCGTCTCCTCCAGAACCTCAGCCACAAACGCCAGCGCCGCTGCCCGACCATAATCCACCGGCTCCGACAACGGAGAAGCAACAATCTCGCACGCATCCAGCCGCACCAGCTCCTGCCGTGGCTTTTCCGCATAGCTGGCCAGCACATACGTCAACGGCTCCAACGCGCCCCCAAAACGCTTGCGCGATTTCGCCGAGGACTTGGCAATGCCCTTCAGCTTGCCCTGGTCCCGCGTAAAAAACGACACGATCTGGTCAGCCTCACGCACCGGCCATGTTCGAAGAATCAGCGCTTCCACCACAATCTAAGGGTACATCCAGGCACGCGCAGCCACACTTCGCCGCCAATCCACCCTGTATAAGCAGGATAAATTTCGCCAATCACTTTTTTTAATACTGTTTCTTTTGCCGCTGTGCGAGATTAGTCTTGAAACGTAGCCAGTTCACCCCTCGATTTCTCACTCTCACGCAGCGGCAGCTTTCACCATCCGCACAATCGCTGGGATGACTGTGCGTCAAACTCACCTTGAGGAGATCCATGTCCACTGAACTTCGCAATTTTCTGTCGTTGTCCTATGAAGAGCTGGAAGAGCTGAACCTGAAGGCCAAAGACCAGCGCCGCAAGCGCATGGCCCCCGGCAAGATTCAGGAAGAACGGCTCAAGTACCTCACCGATCAGAAAGGCATCAAGGCCGTCACCGTCTTCTTCAGCGACCTTGAAGGCCGTCTGCACATGCTGGACTATGACAAGAAGTTCCTGCTCGGCAGCTACGACAACCTCACTTTTGACGGCTCCTCCATTCGCGGCTTTACCGCCCAGCGCGAAAGCGATCTCCGCCTCGGCATCGACTGGAGCGCGTTCTACTATGCGCCCGCCGACTACTTCGGCGCAGGTAAGGTCCTCGTCTTCGGCGAAGTCATCGACAAGAACGGCACAGGCTACTCCGGTGACATGCGCGGGGTGCTCAAGAGCTACGCCGGCGGACTGCATGACAAGCTCGGTTATACCCTCAACGCAGCCAACGAAATCGAGGGCTTCCTCTTCGCCGGACTCGACGCCGAAAAGAACTTCCCCTCCACTGGCAAATTCGAGTACGTAAACACCGGCGGCTACTACCACTCGCTGCCCGGCGACCCGCTCCGCACTTTCATCGACACTACGGCCGAAGTGCAGCGCGCCATGGGCTTCCAGAACGAAAAGGATCACCCTGAAGTCGCGCCCTCGCAGTTTGAAATCAACTACGGATACGGTGAAGTCGTCGCCGCCGCCGACCAGATTCAACTCTACAAGCTCATTTGCCGCCAGGTAGCCACCAAGATGGGCATGACCGCCAGTTTCCTGCCCAAACCCGTCGTCGGTGTCAACGGCAGCGGCATGCACACCAACATCTCCATCAGCAAAGACGGCAAAAACCTCTTCTGGGATCCTAAGGGCGAGGAAAAGCTCTCCGGCTTCGCCTGGGAGTTCGTCGACCGCATTCTCACCCACGGCAACGACATCTGTCTGCTACTCAACTCCAGCGTCAACGCCTATCGCCGCCTTGATCCGCACTTCGAAGCCCCAAATCAGATCAAGGCTTCGGCCGTCGATCGCGGCTCCATGGTGCGGGTCCCCATCGGCAATGAAAAGTCGTCGCGCGTCGAAGTCCGCTCCGTCTCTCCCGACGCGAATCCGTACCTTGTGATGTACTCCATCTTCCGTGCGGGCATCGAAGGCGAAACCGCTAAGGTCGCCAACCTCCGTCAGGCCGAGCGCTATCTGCCCGACAACATCTACACCGCCCTTGAAAACTTCCGTGACTCACCCTGGACCACCAAGCTGCTCGGCGAGGATGTAAAGGCGCGATTCGCCGATCTTAAGCAGGCTTCAGCCGACCGCTGCCCGCGCCTCCTTGGAACATACGTCAAACCCTCGGAAATCCAGTTCCACCACGAGGTCTACAACCAGTTCCTCTGGAACCAGTTCTAACTGGCGAACACAACAAGCGCCCCGGATCAATCCATCGATCCGGGGCTCTTTTTTCTTGGGACCCGTCGAGGGCAGATTTACCGTAGCTGATGTCTGCTTGAAAGACGGGCAGACGGAACGATACGCTGCTGGTATCTCAAATTGGGCAAAGCCAACCATGCTGCAGCTATCCTCCAAAAACCGAAGAGACTTTTGTAAAACGTTGATGGCCGCTGCCGTTGGGGCAAGAGTACCAGCCTGGGGCCAAACCAATGCCGGTCCCGAAGACGACGCATACCAGCTCGTCGCCCGGACGGATCGCAAACGGATTCTCAAGGCCGCATCCGCCTACGTGGCCTTGCCGATTCGGACCATCACATCGTTTCCGTCCGACCGCAGCCCCGGCGGGTTGCACGACTATTTCTCGCAGGCCGACTACTTCTGGCCAAACCCCAAAGACCCAAACGGTCCTTACATCAACCGGGATGGCCAGAGCAATCCGGCCAACTTCAATGGCCACCGTAAAGCCATGATCGCGCTGTCCATCCAAATGCCTGCGCTCACCGCCGCGTGGCTGCTCACCAAAGATCGCCGTTACGGCCAGCATGCCTGCGATCACTTGCGCGCATGGTTCATCACCTCCGCCACGCGCATGAATCCCAACCTCGAGTTTTCTCAGGGAGTCCATGGCGTCTCCACCGGACGCTCCTGGGGCATCATCGATACGGTTCATCTCGTCGAAGTGGCGCGAGCCGCGAGCATCGTGGCTCCGGCGATGATGTCGGCAGTGGAAATTGCGGCACTGGATGCCTGGTTCCGCAGTTACCTCCATTGGATGACGACCAGCGACATGGGAAAAAAGGAGCGCGATGCCCTGAACAACCACGCCACCTGCTGGGCCTTGCAGGCCTCCGAGTTTGCCCGGCTCATCTCCGATCGCGAAACCCGTGCTCAGCTGTACCAGCAATACACCACCGTGCTTTTGCCCAACCAGCTGGCAGTCAACGGTTCATTTCCCCGAGAGTTGGCAAGAACCAAGCCCTACAGCTACTCCATCTTCAATTTCGACATGATGGCCACGCTCTGCCAGTCGCTGAAAGGGGTCGGAAGCGACGCCCTTACTTTTCGACTACCCGACGGACGTGGTATCTGCAAAGCCGCACAATTCATTTATCCATACCTGGAGGATAAGAGCGCATGGCCCTATCGCAAAGATGTTGAGCACTTCAACGCCCTTCCCGTCCGCTCACCCGGTCTGCTATTCACAGGCCTCGCCTGCCATCGTCCGCCGTACATCGCTTTGTGGAAGACAATGAATCCCGATCCCACGGATCCCGAGATTATCCGGAACTACCCAATTCGCCAGCCTCTGCTATGGGTATAGGGATCAAATAGTTCTGTGCCCCCCACAGTGCTGGCGGATCTTCCGTCGGTTCCGCTGACCCACGCTCTATCCAGCCACTTTCGATAGGTACCGTGGAAGCTTCGTTCCCGCCGCAAGCCGCGGATCAGCGACCGGCTCTCCGGCCCTCACTGCCAGCGGAAGAACACCCGCCCACACATCCAGGCTGTAATCCGCCTCGTCGTCCAGTGGCGGTCCAGTACGGATTTTTGCCGAAGCCTCCAGGATCGGCAGCGCCAGTACGGCCGTAGCCTTCAATTCCTGCGCCGTCGGCTTTCGTACGTCGTCCCAGCGTCCCGCAACAATCTGCTCGGAGATCACTCGCAACGCCGCTCTCTTCTCTGCGTCGCCTTCTACGGCAACCGCTCTACCTAGAATCACCACCGAGCGATAGTTCATCGAGTGGTGAAACGCCGAGCGAGCCAGCACCAGCCCATCCAGCAGCGTCACCGTAACGCATACGTCCACGCCGCCGGCCAACGTGCGCAGCATCCGGCTCGCCGCCGAACCATGCAGGTAAAGCACATCCACCGCGCGCCCGTATCCCGTCGGAATCACATACGGCTGCCCATCCACCACAAAACCCACATGGCAGAGAAAGCCCGCGTCGAGAATCCCATAGATCGTCTCTTGCGAATAATCCCCGCGCTTCGGCAGCCGGGCAATGCGAGTCCGTTCGGTAGGCGCGTTCAGTGCCACTGCACATCCTTTCCAGACAGGAATCATTACACATCAAGAACGCAGAAAGCCGAGTTCAACGGTAGCGCTGTAGCGGTTCTTCAGTTCGTATAGAGGAAATGTAACGCCAGAAAGCGGCTTTTCCCTCAAAAAGTCACCGCATCCACGACCGACGGGAAGTGGCCCCACGAAGCCGTTGCCTGGACGGCCAGTCCTTACGCAAAACGCGCAGCCCTCAGGCCGCGCGTCGCAACACCAACAAGCTCTCTTACCGCCCGAAGTAAGTCGAGTTCTTCTCCGTGTAGCTTGCCCACTTCTCCGGCAGATCGTCCGCGGCAAAGATCGCCGATACAGGGCAAACCGGAACACACGCACCGCAATCGATGCACTCCACCGGGTCGATAAACAGCTGTGCCTGCTCGGCATTACCGGCCTCATCTTTCTTCGGGTGAATGCAATCCACCGGACAGGCGTCGACACAGGCCATGTCTTTCGTACCAATACAGGGTTCAGCGATTACGTATGCCATGACAAAATCCTCTTGAGAATTCGTGTGGTTTAACCTGAATTAATTGTACCGCGAGACTGCTGTCGGCAAGCACATCGCGGATTCGAAACGCGAAAACGTCCAGAGCGATAACAAAGCCGGCTGCACATAAGACTCAAGATAACGTTTACTCAAAGAGCCGATTCTTAAGGAGTTCTCATGCGCCTTCACCTCACCAAAATCCTCGTCCTTCCCGGCCGCAGCCCTTCGATATACGCTTTGCCCTGTGTCCTACTTGGGCACAACCACAATCTGGAATAGCCGCGGCCACAGTTTCCCCGTCACAAACAACCGGTTGTGCGCCGCATCAAATGCGATCCCATTCAGCACTCCATCCCGGCTCTGAACCTCAATCTCCGGCAGCAGCCCGGTCAGATCAACCCAGCCCAGAACCTTTCCCGTCGCCGGGGAAATGCGCGCAATCTTATTCGTCATCCACACATTCGCATAAATCTGACCGTGAATATACTCAAGCTCGTTCAGCTCCTTCACCGGCTCGCCATTGTAGGTCACGCGAATCTGCCGCACCTGCGCAAACGTCTCGGGATTCAGGAAGTGGAGGAACTCGCTCCCGTCGCTCTCGATCAGATGCTTGCCATCCTGCGTCAGCCCCCACCCCTCCCACGGATACTGAAGGGTCTTCGTTAGACGGAACGTCGCGCGGTCGTACACAAACGCCACATGCGCCTTCCAGGTAAGCTGAATCAACGTGCTGCCCCAGTTCGTCAGACCCTCCCCGAAATATTGCGAAGGCAGGCTCACCTCGCGGATCACCTGCCCTGTCTCCAGGTTGTCCTCGCGCAGCGTCGACTGCCCATTCAGTCCCGTGCTCTCATAAAGATGCCCATCCACATATACCAGACCCTGCGTGAACGCCTGCGCGTCATGCGGATATGCATGCACCACACGATACCCATCGGCTGCCTGAGCAGCCTGTGCACACGCAGAACCCAGAAACAAAACAAGCGCAAGCGAGCGGACAACCGCCGTGACAGAATTTCCCTTGATCAAATGTCTTTCCTCATTCAAACCGGTGGGTTGCCCTCTGCGCTGCAAACTCCGCAGGCGTAGGAATCGGTTCCAGCTCTTCCCCCGCAAACATCGCGCGGAAGATTCCCAGCATCTCCTCGAGCAGTAAACCGTTTGTCGCCAAGATTTCCCGGCTGTCCAGCCGGAACGGGCTGCCGTCATAGCAGCTCATCGTTCCCCCTGCCTCCGTCACCAGCAGCGCGCCTGCCGACGTGTCCCAGGGATTCAGGTTGAATTCCCAGTAAGCATCCAATCGCCCGCAGGCCGTATACGCCAGGTCCAGCGCCGCTGACCCCGCGCGCCTCACCCCATGCGATCGCAACGTGAATTGCTGGTAAAAATGAATGTTTGGATTGGCATGCCGCTTGCGGCTCGGAAACCCCGTCGCGACCAGCGCCTCGGCCAGCGCGGGCGTCCGCGACACCTGGATGCGCGCCCCATTCAGGTACGCGCCCTTGCCCTTCTCCGCCGTGAACAGCTCATCGCGCAGCGGATCATAAATTACCGCCGCAACAATCTCGCCCTCGTCAGACGCGGCATGCGCACCCGCTCGCTTCTCCAGGCCTCCCGCGGCGGAACGCCGCTCCAGCCCCATAGACACGCAGAACACCGGAAACCCATGTGCAAAGTTCGTCGTCCCATCCAGCGGATCGATATACCACCGGTATTCGCCTTCCAGATGCGTCCGCGTTCCCTCTTCCCCGTAAACTCCGTGCTCCGGAAACAGCCGATGCAGCCGTTCCACAATCAGCTTCTCTGATGCACGGTCCGCCACCGTCACCAGGTCCACATCGCCCTTGTACTCCGTCGCAACGCCCTTGCGGTAATAATCGCGCAACAGCGCCCCCGCCTCCAGTGCAATCCGCGATGCCGGGCCCGCGATCATCAGCGTATTCGGGACATTCACCGCGCATCTCCCGGGCCTGCGGCATCCCCATCCGCGGCCTTGCGCGCGCGACGCCGGGCTTCATCGCCCCGGCGAGCCTGCTCCGTGATCGTCCGGATCTGTTGCTTATAAATAAAGAGATTCGGCTTGCCGTCGCGCGTCAGCCGAATCATGCGGTCGTCGAAATACTCAATCCAGCCCGTCACGTTCTCGCCATCGCGAAGCTTCACGTTCACCGGGACCTGCTTCTCGCTCAGATATCGCAGGTAAAGCGCCTCCTGCCCGGTTTCGCCCGATGGCGGGCCCTTCTTCTGCCGTCGCGATGAATTCGTCAAAGACATGCGTCCATTCTATCGGCAGCCGCGCCGCTCTCGCACCCCTCGCCCCGTACTCGCGTCCGTTACTTCTGCTGCGCCGCATCTGGATAGTACCCCGCACGATTCTGAATCGTGAACGGCCCATCCACCTGCGCGGAATGCGTCAGTGTCACCGTAATACTTCGGAATTGCGCGCCGCGCCCCATCGAGTCCGGATAATAGCCCAGCAGATATTGCGTCCGCAGCGCATCCGATACCTTCTGGAACGCCTCCGCCAGATTTCCGTAGTTCGCGTAGAAATACTGCCCGCCAGTCTCCCGCGACATCGTTATGAGCGCGTGCTCGCCGCCTGTATCGCGCCCCGCATCGGCCAGAATCGGCAGATCGATAATGCTGTACACCATCACCTCGCCGCGCCGCGCCTCCTCCAGCGCCTGCGGAAAATCCATTCCGTTCTCCGCCGTATTCCCACCATCGGAGATCAACACCAACACCTTGCGCCCCTGCTGCGAAGCCAGGCTTTGCGATGCCAGATAAATCGCATTGTAGAGCGCCGTCGCCGGACCAATATCCAGATCGTCCAGCCCCGCATCAATCCGCCGCACATTCGACGTAAAGGGAACCACCTCGCGCACATCCGAATTGAAATCCATCAGGTCCAGCCGGTCCGCCGGTCGCAGCAGCGAGTGCACAAACTCGCGCGCCGTCGCTCTCTCCAATGGAAGGTCCTTGCGCGTGCTGCCGCTCGTGTCAATCGCCAGCACAATCGACAGCGGCACATTCGTCTCGCGCTCGAAATAGGCAATCTTCTCCGGGTGTCCGTCTTCGCACAGCGCAAAATCCTGTTGCTTCAACCCCGTCTCCGGAGCGCCGTTCGCGTTCATCACATTCACAAACACATCCACCAGCCGCACATTGACGTGCAACGGCGGAGCCGTCCGCATCTTCCCGTCCGGCCAGGATGTGGAAGTCGAGGACATCGTGGGCGCCGCCTGTGCAAACATCAACGGCGCCCCCATCAGCAGCAACCCGGCAATCCAGCATCGTCTCAACAGGAAATCTCCGGCGGAAACGGCTCGCCATCCGCCCACACCGCCCCATCTTCAAAGTGCTCTTTCTTCCAGATGGGTACCGTCTTCTTCAGCGTGTCGATCAGCCACCGGCAGGCGTCGAAAGCCGCCGCGCGGTGCGACGACGCAACCACAATGAGCACGCTCGACTCGCCGATTTCGATGCGGCCCAGCCGATGCACAATCGCGACGTCGCGTATCGCGAAATCGGCGATGGCTTTTTCTGCCAGAGCACGCATCTGCGCAAGCGCCATCTCTTCGTAGGCCTCATACATCAGGTAAAGTGTTCGCCGTCCACGCGTGTTGTCGCGTACCATGCCGTCGAAGATGACCAGGGCGCCGTCTTCCGGCCGCTCCAGACGGGTCACCGTCGCCTGGGCATCGATTCGTTCATGGACAATTGAAACCCGGGGAGCGACCTCCCTCACGCCGCCGCTCACCGGAGGCAACAGTGCCACCTCATCCCCGTCCCTTAACGCATGACCGACAGATACATACTCCCGGTTCACTGCAACCGCCAGCGACTCCCAGAGGCCGCCATGCTCGGCAGAAGATCGCCGATAATGATCGAGCAAATCCCGCACACAAGCCCCGTCCGGCAGGTCAAGCGTTGCGGAAGATTCGGAGAGCAGGTCCTTAAGAACCCCGAAGACAAGAATATGGACACGCATGTTTCTTTCAGAATACCCGCTTGTTAGACGCGGGTCAGGAAAGAGTGTTTTCGCGATCACTTGCCTGCGGCCCGGCAAACAAATCGTCCTCTGCCGGATACCACAGCCGTTCGCCTTCCACCCGCGCAAACGGAGTCAATTTGTGTAGCTCGCGGCGGCTCTTTCCCTGCGCCGTGTACAGAATATTCTCCACCGCAACGCCGCGTACCGTAAGCGCATCAGCCACGAGCGAGCGATGGCAACGCCACGGCACGGCCTCGGCGCACATGAGCGCGGCATGCTCCTGCGGCACAATCTTCAACAACTCATCCAATGCACCCGCAAACTCCGGCGTTTGCATGTAATCGGCATATCCGCGAAAGCTCGCATTGCGCCAGCCCGTGTTGATCGAGTCCTTACGCGCACGGCGCAAACCCCCGAGCGCAGGCTCCCACCGGTAGTCGATGTGAGCCCCTGTCAGCGCCGAAGCAAGATTCTCTCGTCCGAACTGTGGATTATGCCGCGATTGAGGCACGGTGCGGATATCAACCAGCACCCGCACACGATTGTCTCGCAGAATCGCCAGGAATGTTTCAATCGGCAGCGTAGAGTGGCCAATCGTTAGCATCGGCGTGAATAGAGCCGCCCCGGCCCGGCGCGCCGCCCATCCAATCAGCTCTGTGGCAGAGCAAAATGGCGGGAAACGTCTCTACCCGGGCGGCCCGCTCCCTTAGGCGACGGCGTGCTGCAACACTGCCTCGCGCACCTTTTCATCACGCTTCTCCTCCTGAGTTGAGGAGGGAAGCGCAATGGCCAGCACATCTTCAATGCTGCTCGCGTAGTGGATGGTGACGCCTTCGATCTGTTCCGGCATCAGGTCTTCCTCCACGTTCTGGCGATTCTCCGCCGGCAAAATCACATTCTTCACGCCCGCCCGCTTCGCCGCCAGGAACTTCTCCTTGATGCCCCCCACCGGCAGCACATTGCCGCTCAGCGTAATCTCGCCTGTCATCGCCGTCAGCGGATGCACCGGCGTATCCGTCATCAGCGACACCAATGCCGTAGCCATGGTCACGCCCGCCGAAGGTCCGTCCTTCGGAATCGCTCCCGCCGGAACGTGGATGTGAATGTCCACGTCCTTCGTGAAGTCCTCCGCCAGGTCCAGCGACTTCGCATTCGACCGCACCCAGGTCAGCGCCGCCTGCATCGACTCCTGCATCACCTCGCCGATCTGCCCCGTCATCGTAAAGCCGCCCTTGCCCTTCATCCGATTGGCCTCGATAAACAGCACATCGCCGCCCGCCGGAGTCCACGCCAGGCCGACTGCTACGCCCGCCCGCTTCGTACGCTCGGCAATCTCCGTATCCACGCGAACCTTGATACCGCCCAGGAACTCCTGAACAATCTCGCGCGTTACAACCAGCTTCTCTCGCTTGCCCTCTGCAATGCGCCGCGCCTGTTTGCGGCACACCGTTCCCAGCAGTTGCTCCAGCCTGCGGACCCCGGCCTCGCGCGTGTAGTGCCGCACAATGAAGGCAACCGAGTCCTCCGGAAATTCAATATTCTCCGCCTGGATCCCGTTCTCCTTGATCTGCCTCGGAACCAGGTAGCGGAAAGCGATGTGAATCTTCTCCTCTTCCGTGTACCCCTGCAGATCAATAATCTCCATCCTGTCCAGCAGCGGAGCCGGAATCGGGTCCAGCTGGTTCGCTGTACAGATAAACAGCACCTTCGACAAATCAAACGGCTGGTCCAGATAGTTGTCGCGGAACGTGTTGTTCTGCTCCGGGTCCAGCGTCTCCAGCAGCGCCGAGGAAGGATCGCCCCGGAAGTCCCGGCCCAGCTTGTCGATCTCGTCCAGCATGAACACTGGGTCGTTCGCCCCGGCACGCCGCAGGTTCTGGATAATCTGCCCCGGCAGCGCGCCAATATAGGTACGCCGGTGCCCGCGAATCTCCGCCTCATCGTGCATACCGCCCAGCGAAATCCGCTGGAACTTCCGGTCGAGCGCCCGCGCAATGCTCCGCCCCAGCGAGGTCTTGCCCACGCCCGGAGGCCCGACAAAGCAAAGAATCGGCCCCTTCATGTCCGGCTTCAAACGCCGAACAGAAAGATAATCCAGGATGCGGTCTTTCACTTTCTTAAGGTCGTAGTGGTCCTCATCCAGAATCTGCTTGGCCCTCGCAATGTCCACCTCGCTGCCCGATGACTTCGACCAGGGCAGCACCGCCAGCCACTCAATATAGTTTCGCGTCAGCGAGTAGTCCGCCGCCATCGGAGACATCCGCGACAGCCGATTCAGCTCCTTCAACGCCTCTTTCAGCGTCTCTTCCGGCATCCCCGCCGCTTCAATTTTCTTGCGCAGCTCTTCGATGTCCTTCTGGCCCTCGTCCGCGTCGCCCAGCTCTTTCTGTATGGCCTTCATCTGCTCGCGCAGGTAGTAGTCCCGCTGCGACTGCTGAACCTGGTCCTGAACCTCAGTCTGAATTTTGTTACGAAGCTGCTGCACCTCCAGCTCCTTCGCCAGGTGCTTGTTCACCCGCTCCAGCCGTGCGGCAATGTCCGGAGTCTCCAGCAACTCCTGCTTGTCGGTGGTCGCCAGAAACGGCAGCGACGAAGCAATAAAGTCCACCAGCCGGCCCGGCTCGTCGATATTCATCGCAATCGTCTGCAGTTCGTCCGACAACGTCGGCGAAGCCGCAACGATCTGCTGAAACGCCGAAAGCACATTCCGCTGCAGCGCCTCCAGCTCCGGCCCCTTCGCCGCAGATACCTCGCCCACTACCTCGACAGCAGCCGTCATGAACGGTTCAATCTGGGAAAATGTCCCCAGCTTCACCCGCTCCGTGCCTTCGGTAAACACAAACAGGCTCTGGTTCGGCATCTTTACTACTTTATGAATCGTCGCCAGTGTTCCGAAGTCGTATAAGTCGCTCGGTTGCGGCGCATCCATGCGCGCATCCCGCTGTGCCACCACAACAATGCTCTTCTCATCCCCTAGCGACTGGATCAACTGAATCGAGCTCTCGCGCCCGACCGTCAAGGGCAAAACTGCATGGGGAAACAAAACCGTATCGCGCACGGGTAGAACCGGCAGAGCCTTGCCCTCGGAACGTCCTTCGCGCTGGTTGGGATCACTGGGTTGAATGACACTTAAAAAATCGCTGGCCATTGAGTCCCTTTCTGTCAAATAATTAGCTATTAGACTCTTCAGATTAAAATCGGTCGCAAAGACATCGAGCCTCCGAGCTAAGTCTAGCATTATCTATGAAGTACAAAATGAGCGAGCGCGCCGGCATCATACTCTTTGTTCTATGAGATGCAGCTACGCATCCGGACCGACCCCGGTTCCACCCAAACTACATCGGCAACCCCATCCCGAAGTTGAAAACGCACCCCGTCCTAGGCCGCCCGGTAACGCCCCAACTCTTTCACCATAGAACAGTGTTCGGATAGCAGCTTCAGCGCGGCGTCCGCTGTCTCAGGAGAAGAGAGCTGGTAGTCTGCAAAAAACACATACTGCCAGGGACGCCCATGCACGGGTCGCGATTCAATCCTCGTGAGGTTGGTCCCCTGGCTCGCGAACACCTCCAGAGCCGCCACCAGCGTCCCCGGCCTATTCTCTACCGTAAACGCCAGGCTCACTTTGTCCGGCCGCGCGTCTACCTTCACCAGGCTCCGCCTCCGGACCAGAAAAAACCGCGTGTAGTTCTCTGGGTTGTCCTCAATTCCCGCCGCCAGAACCTCACCGCCATAATGCGCCGCTGCCTGCGCACTCGCAATGCCCGCCATCTTCGCATCGCGATCCGCCATCAGCTGCTTCACGCTGCCCGCCGTGTCATAAAACGGAACCGCCTCCATCAGCGGATGCGCGGCCAGAAATCTCCGGCACTGCGCCAGCGCCACGGGATGCGAACAAACGCGCTCCACTTGATCCATCGCCACACCCGGGATGGCAATCAAATTGTGCCGAATCCGCAGCAGCGATTCGCTCTCGATCGCCACATCATGCGTCAGCAGCAGATCATAATGTTCCGCCACAGACCCGGCCAGAGAGTTCTCAATCGGAATCACAGCTGCATCTACGCGGTTCTCATCCACTGCGGCAAAAACTTCTGAGGATACCGCGCACGGAAAAATGGTTGCCTCCGGAGCAACTCTTATTGCAGCTTCGTGGCTGAACGATCCCGGCTCTCCCTGGATTGCAACTCGCATCGTTTCTTGCGCTTCCTCAAAGTTCCGATTGTACGGCAACCCCAATCCTATTCCACGCAACTTATCACACCGTAGACGATGCAGTCTTAAGCAGAAACTAAGGGAGAAAGAGCAATGCTCTGGACCATCTTCGTAATTCTTCTGGTGCTCTGGCTTGTGGGCCTCGTAAGCTTTCACGCCATTGGCGCCTACATTCACATTTTGCTGGTGCTGGCTTTGATTGTGCTGGTCATTCAGCTGGTAAGCGGGCGAAGAGCAGTTTAAAACTGCGGCGCGCCGGAAAACAGTAACGAACGATCCAACAAACAGTAACGAACGATCCAACCACAAGTCAGGAGTAACGGTATGAACAAGGACCAGGTGAGCGGCAAGGCGGATCAGGTAACCGGCACGGTCAAACAAAAGGTCGGTGAAGCAATTGGCAATCAGAAAATAGCCAACCAGGGTGTAGCCGATCAGGTTAAGGGTGCCGTCAAGGAAACGTGGGGCAACGCCAAGGAAGCAGTCAACGAAACCGCCGAAGCCCGCAAACGCGACTCAGAAATGCGCGCCAACGATGCAAGACAGAACCTGTCAGACAAAGTGCAGGACGTAAAAGATCGGGTGAATGACAAGATTGACGAACACAAGAAGCGCGCCGAAGAGCGCCGTTCTGCGTGATCCCCAAACCTCAACTGCGACAGCCCGCAAACCTTTGCGGGCCTTTTTTTTCAGATCCGAAATAGCCCGCCACGTCGCAACAGTAAATCCACCGCCACAAAACAGAAGAACACCATCGAAATCACGCCGTTCATCGTAAAGAACGCCGCGTTCAGCCGCCGCAGATCGCCCGGCGAAACAATCAGGTGCTCATACAGCAGCAGCGCCGCAACCACGGACACGCCGATCACAGCAAAGTGTCCCAGCCCAAATGCCCGCACCAGCAATAGAAGCAGCGCCAGCATCATCCCATGCAGCAGCCGCGCCATCCAGAAAGCCGCAGTAATCCCCCACGTCGCGGGTACACTGAACAACCCATGCGTTCGATCGTGTGGAGCGTCTTGGCAAGCGTACAGTAAATCGAACCCTGCCACCCAGAACATCACCGCCAGCGTCAGAATCAGGATTCGCGGATCCAGTGATCCCCGCACAGCAATCCACGCCGCCGCCGGAGCCATCCCCAGTGCCAGCCCTAGCACAAGGTGCGACCACCGCGTAAAACGCTTCGTATACGAGTAAGAAAAAAGCACTACCAATACCAATGGCGATAATTCCAGAGTAAGCCGATTCAGTTCCGCACACGCCAGCACAAACACGGCTGTCATCACAAGCGTGAACCCGCCTACAAAACCACGCGAAAGCAGACCCGCCGGAATCGCCCGCATCTTCGTCCGTGGATTCTCCGCATCCAGACCCGCATCGGCCCAGCGGTTGAAGGCCATCGCCGCCGAACGCGCGCTCACCATACACACGACGATCCAGACGATCTGCATCGGCCGCGGAATCCCATTCGCCGCCAGCATTGCACCGGTCAATGCAAAGGGTAGAGCAAAAATCGAGTGCTCCCACTTGATCATTTCAAGCGTGGTGCCCACGCTGCGAAAAAATCCCATGTCTCTAGTCTATCCAATCGCAGGCATGGCAGAGAGCAAAAGCCCCGCCGCAGCGGGGCTTCTGCTCTCTGCAAATGTCATCATTTCTTTCCCGGAGCTTGGCCCGCAACCTGCAAGTCGTTCGTGACTTTGAACACCCCGGGAACGCTGTTAGCGCGAATCCCCGCCACAGTCTTGTCCCCCTGCGAGTTCACCACGCCGAACAGAGTCACATTGCCGTTCTGCACCGAAATGCGGATCGGTTGCAACGGATCGATCGCATACTGGTTAAGTTGCGGAGCGCCGTACACCGCGCGATATACCGCGCGCCGTATGCGATCGTCCATCGGCGACACCGGATCAACCTGAATATTGTTGATCACATCCCTCACGCCTTTGATGTTTGCTGCCGTGGCCACCGCCGAGTCCGCATCCACCGGACCGTACGCATGTCCACCCAGCGTAACGACTCCGTTCCGCACACTCACGCTGATCGCATTGAACGCCGCCGTGCGCCATCCCGTGCGGTCATATTGCACCGCCTTCAGCACCTTTTGCTGTAGCTCTGCGTCCGGAATCATCGGCCCGCCGGCTTCGATCTCGTTATCCACCGCAACAACGCCCTTCACGCGGTGAACGCGCTTATCGGCATCGTACTTCGTATCTACGACATCCACCGTGCCGGTCAGCTTCACCACTCCGTTGTGTACCGACACGTTAATATTCTTGAACTTCGATTTGTTCAGCGCCTTGTTCATGATCTCCGCGCGAAGATTACTGTCCGCAGTCGTCGACTGACCAAAGACCATGGCCCGTGGCGAAACGAATGCCAGACCGCTCAGCAGAAAGCCAACAACTACAAGTGGAACCAGACCACGCATTCTCTTACTCATCGTCAAACTCCTATCCTTCCTTGGCAGTTTTAAGACATCTCTCCTGGTTAGACCGGGCGACCGCCGTATACGGGGGTCATTTCCCAACAAGACTTTTTGAAGCCGTCAACTTCAGCGTGCGTCGGAGAAAGCATCTCTAAGAGCAGGTGTAGGTCGGAACCACCGCATTCCGGCGGCCCCTTCGAGATGAAACCACTGCCCCGCACAAAACCGGAAAATCTACAGAAACCGCATGAATGCCTTGGAGCACTGCTGTTAGTAACAGAATTACGACCGTTCAGATGAGTCCGCGCCAACGCAGGATGCATACTACTCGCTTTTTTCTAACCGAGCCAGTGCCGCAAGCAGCGGTCTCAGTCCCGCCACGCTTCCAGGGCACGCTCCAGCCTCACGCCTCGCGAGGCCTTCAGCAGTACCACATCTCCTGCCCGGGCTGTAGCCTTCAGCCATTGCCCGGCCTCTTCGGGCGTCTCGAAGTAGACAGTCTTCGCGCCCACATCGAGCGCCGCATCCGCCAGGAACTTCGCATCCCCGCTCACTCCTGCGATCACATCGATCCCAGCCACCGCCGCCGCCCGCCCACTCGCCGCATGCAGTGCGGCTGACTCCGGCCCCAGCTCCAGCATCGCGCCAGCTATCAAAATCCGCCGGCCGCCTTCACCCGCTGGCATCGTCGCCAGTGTGCCAATCATCGCCTTCAGCGCCTCCGGATTCGAGTTGTAGCAGTCATTGATCACCACCACGCCGCCAATCACCGAAATCTGCCCGCGCTTGTCCTCCGGCTTCAGCTCTGCCAGCGCTTCGCAGCAGGTTTCCAACGGAATCCCTGCCTCAATCCCCACCGCGATCGCCGCCAGTGCGTTTGCGACATTGTGCTCGCCCAGCAGCCGCAGCCGCAGCGTGGCATGCTGTTCTCCGGCGTGAACATATACTGTCTGCCCCTCCGCGCCCTGCGGCGCAATCGACTGTGCCCGCGGATTGGCGCACGGCCCCCGCCCGAAGTAAACCGCCTTCCCGCGAAAATCGCGCCCAAACTGCGAGACATACGCGTCATCGCAATTCAGAAAAGCAACCCCATGCTTCGGTAGAGCGGCCACCAACTCATACTTCGCTCGGGCAATCCCAACAATGCCATCGGCAAAATTCTGCGCATGCGCCATACCCACATTCGTCACTACACCCCAGTCCGGAGCCGCAATATACGCCAGCGCCTCAATCTCTCCCGCATGCGACATGCCCATCTCGATCACCGCGACCTCATGAGTCATCTCCAGCTTCAGCAGTTGCAGCGGCAAACCGAATCCGTTATTCAGATTTCCCTGCGACTTCAGCACAGAAAACTTCGCGCTCAGTACCTTTGCCACGGCCTCTTTGGTCGTCGTCTTTCCCGCCGACCCGGTAATGCCGATCACCCGCTTGCCCCCCTGCCGAGCCCAGTCCCGTCGCACCGCCGCCGCCAACTGTTGCAGCGCCTTCAACGGGTCGTCCGCAATCAACAGCGGATGCGATCCTGCCGCCCTCCGCGCATCCGCCAGCCTCGCGCGGGAAACGACTGCTCCCACTGCGCCCCGAGCCACCGCCGCCGTTATAAAATCGTGCCCATCCAGACGCTCGCCCTTGACCGCAAAAAAAAGCTCGCCTGCACCGATCGTGCGCGAGTCAATGGAGTAGCCCGTTGCCGCAAGATCGTCAGCGCCCGCGCCTTCAAATTCAGCGCTGCACCAGTGAGCGATCTGCCGCAAGTCCAGTTTCATGCACCTGCTCCTGTGCGCGCCCATGTGCGCACTTTACTCAGGGCCTTCAAGGCTTCCACGGCTACTGCCACATCATCAAAAGGAACCGTACCGCTCTTCAGCGTCTGCGTCTTCTCATGGCCCTTGCCCGCCAGCAGAACAATGTCTCCCGCCCGCGCCGCCTCCAGAGCCATCCTGATCGCTCGTGCGCGATCCGTTTCGAGAGTATACCGCGTGCCCGACGCCGCAAGCCCTGGAATCACGTCCGCTAGGATCGCCTCCGGATCCTCGCTCCGCGGATTGTCCGAGGTCAGAAACACCAGGTCGCTTCCCTCACCCGCCGCGCGCCCCATCAGCGGACGCTTCGTCCGGTCCCGGTCCCCCCCGCATCCAAACAGCGTAATCACCCGTCCGCCTGCCGCGTGCACAAACTCCCGCGCCGCCGCCGTCAGGTTCCGCAGAGCATCGTCCGTGTGCGCATAATCCACCGCCACCGTAAACGGCTGACCCACATCAATCGTCTGGAACCGCCCCGGCACGCACCCCAGCGATCCCACGCCGCTCGCAATCGCTTCGAGCGTAAGCCCCCGTGCATACCCCGCTGTGCACGCCGCCAGCAGGTTGTACACATTGACCTTGCCCGTCAGCCTTGTTCTGATCTCTGCATCACCCGCGGGCGTCTGCAAAGTAAACTGCATCCCACCCGGCCCCATTGCCACATCTCCGGCGCGAAACTCTCCTGCTCCCAACCCATAGGAAAAGATCTCGCTGCCCGCCTCGTGCGAGGTCAACCCCAGCTCCGCACCATACGCGTCGTCAAGATTTAAAACAGCCACGCGCGGAGGCTGCCCCAGGCTCCCATCAAAAAGCCTGCGCTTGGCCGCAAAATAATGCTCCATCGTGCCATGAAAATCCAGATGGTCCCGCGTCAGATTCGTAAAAATCGCCGTATCGAAGGGCAGCCCATGCACCCGCCCCTGCTCCAGACCGTGCGATGACACCTCCATCACACCTTCCGTCGCGCCCGCATCCACACCTTCGCGAAAAAGCTCCAGAAGATCCCTCGATTCCGGCGTCGTATGCGGCGAAGATCGAACCTCGCCCGCAATATGGCACTCAATCGTGCCCACCAGAACCGTCTTTCGCCCCGCATGGTTCAACATTGCGTCCAGCAGGAAAGCCGTCGTCGTCTTTCCATTGGTCCCCGTCACGCCGCTCACAGCCAGCGCGCGCTCGGGACGGGAAAAGAAGTTCGCCGCCACCTGTGCCAGCGCCCTCCGCCCATGCGCAACCTCTACCAGCGCCACCTGCGGATACCGCATTTGCGCCTCATCAAATGCAGTCGCCGAATCCGTAATCACCGCCGAAGCGCCCGCCTCAACAGCCTGGCCTATGTATTGATTTCCGTCGGTCGTTCCGCCCCGCATCGCCACAAACAGCGAGCTTCGCCCGGCGCGGCGCGAGTCATACTCCACGCCTGAGACTTCGGCGCTTCCGCCCCCACGGCGCAAACACTCCACTCCCCGCAGAACCTCATCAACGTGCATTGCGACCTATTCTACGAGTGCGCAATCCATCATGGATATGGCGTCTCGATCAACGCGCGAATTGCACCACGACTTCCGTCCCCGCGGGAACTGTCGTTCCCGCCGCGGGAACCTGCTGCCGCGCAATACCAGACCCCACCACATGCACTCCAAGGCCCGCCGCGCCGGCTTTTTCAATCACCGTACGCACCGTCTCGCCCGCAAACGAAGGCACAGCAACTCTCTCTCCCGAATTCACCGTTACAGAGCCTTTGGGGGCCGCTGCGGAGTTAGAAGAAGAAACAGAAGCCGGCGGCGCGTGTGCAATAGCTGGCGTGCTCGAACCCGTTGCCGTCCCGCCAACCGCCGCAGATTCTCCAGCGCTATCCATAGACGACAACCTCCCCGCCGGCAAATCCCCGCTCTCATCCGCCTTCGACACCGGAAGCAGCGTCGCCGCCGTCACCTTCTGCCGCAGTGGATCATCCGGCGGCAGATCATTCACCTCATCGAACAGCGAGTTCAGGTCGCCCAGATGCTCTTCGGGTGCATCATCCTCGACTGGACTGTTCTCAATCGCCGCCATCTCTTGCGTCGTCTTCAGCGGCTGATCGTGCGGCACGCCCAGGTACTCCAGAATCTGCTGAGCCAGCTCATGAAACACCGGAGCGCTCGCGGAAGTCCCATAGTGAAATTGATACGACGGTGAATCCATCACCACCGCAATCGTGATCGCCGGGTCGTTCACTGGAGCGAAGCCCACGAATGACGCAATATACTTCGTCTTTGAATAAGTATGCGTGCGTGGATCAATCTTCTCCGCTGTCCCCGTCTTGCCCGCCGCGCTGTACCCATTGAGCTGCGCTGGAATTCCGGTTCCCTGCTCCACCACCCCTTCCATAATCTTCCGCATTTCCGCCGCCGTCAGCGTAGAAATCACGCGGTGCGCGCCCTCCGGCAGCGTATCCGGCAGCTCATGCTCAGGGTGAAACGCCGCAGGAACCAGCTGTCCGCCCGATTCGTCCGTCGAACTCTGCAGCAGAATGTGCGGCGGCAGGTACACGCCTCCGTTCGCAATCGTCGACACCATAGTGATCAGCTGCAGTGGCGTGACTCCAATCTCCTGCCCCATCGGAATCGACCCGATGGTTGTCGGCTCCCAGCGCCGCGGCGGCTTCAGCAGACCGCGCGTTTCCGCCGGCAGTTCAATCCCCGTGCGTTGCCCAAACCCGAAGGATCGAATGTACTGGTAGAAGTGGTCCTTGCCCATGCGCTCTGCCAGCTCAATCGCTGCCACGTCGCTCGACTGTTCCAGCGCCTGCGTCGTCGTCAGCACATTGCCGCGTGCCGCCTCATAGCGAATCGCATCATGGTCATCATGCACAATCCGCCCCGCGACATCAATCTTGCCGCCCAGCGTGGGAATCATCGCCTCCGGCGTCGTCACGTGCTGGTCAAGCGCGGCCGAATACGTCACCAGCTTAAAGGTCGATCCCGGCTCATACACATCGCTCACCGCATGGTCGCGCAACAGGTTGGCATTCGTATGCCGAAAATCATTCGGATTGAAAGTAGGTCGCATCGCCAGCGCCAGAATCTGTCCCGTATGCGGGTCCTGCACAATCACCGTGCCCTGCAGCGCATGCGTCCGTTCCATATTGCGCTCCAGCGCCTGCTCCGCCATAAACTGGATATTCTCGTCGATCGTCAGCACCAGGTTCTCGCCCGGCATCGGATCTCGCTCCGTGCTGCCCAAAGCATGCCGCCGCGCATCCAGAGCCGTCAGCATGCGTCCCGGCGTCCCGTGCAGCGCGCTGTTGAACTCCTCTTCAAGGCCACCCAGCCCGTTATCGTCGATGCCCACGTAACCCAGCACCTGCGCCGCAATCTGGTTGTCAGGATAAAACCGCTTGAACTCCTTCTGGAAATAAATCCCCTTCATGTTCAGCGACTTCACCTTTGCCACCACGCTCGCGCTTTGCTTGCGCGCGACCCACGCAAAGTCGCGCGAGTCGTTCAGTCGGGCCAGGATGCGCTGCTCAGTCGTGGAATGGTCCAGCGGGTCAGTATGGACGATCTTAGCCAGCTCTGCCGCCGCCTCCGGCTTGTTCGCAATCGCCGACGGCACCGCATAGATCGAGTCCACCATCACCGTCATAGCCAGCGCATGCAGATCGCGGTCATACAGAATGCCGCGCCGCGGAGCCACTTCAAAACTGTGCTCCTGTTCGTGCGCGGCCTGCTCTAAATAGTAGTGGTGCCGAAAAACTTGCAGCCAGACCAGCCGCACGCAGATCGTCCCCGCCCACAGCGCAAGCAGCGCAATCACCAGGAGCACGCGGAAGCGGCGCATCGGCGTCACCACGCCTGGCTCGGAAATAAGTTGGGAAGAAGTAGGAGAGAACGAAAGTCGCTTCACAGCTGCGGCGGTTCCCTCCCTCAGAATCTACATTAACGCATCGAAGGTAGCAGAGGATGCGCCTCTGCAAGCACCGGCCCGCTCTGATCCAGCGACGCATCCGGCCGAACCACCTGCCCCGGTGTTGGAACCGTAAGCCCAAGCTGGCGCGCCAACTGATCGATCCGTCCCGGATCGCCCAGTTGAGCCTCCGTGAGCCTTAGCTGCCGGTTCTGTTCCTGCAGTTGCTGCAGCTGCGCCTTCTCTGTCTCAATCCGGTATCCACACTCCAGACCGCTCAGATGCTGCCAGCCGTACATCATAATCAACCCGAACAGCACCGCCATCACGCACGCGAACATGCGCATCTCTTTCGCGCGCACCGGGTCGGCGGCCTTCACCAGCCGCGAATTGTCGAACCGCTTCGCAAACAGCATTTCCGGCGTAGGCCCCCGTCGCGCGCGCTGCTGTCCCGCCATCAGAGCCTCATTTCGCTCCGCCGCGCGTTCCAGCATGCGGTCTGCGCTCCTGCGTCCGTACTCAAAACCGCTCTGCGCTGCTATCGCCTGTGTCGCCATACCTTTTCTCCAAACCGCCGATGCCGCCTCTTGAACTTCTCTTCTCCCTCAAACGACCGGGCCCGGGTCGCTGTTGTCTTGGAGGGAATTCTTACGAGGATTGCGTCTTGCACTTTCGCCATATACTGCGGCAGGACGACCCCGGCCCGATTTCTTCAGAGAGCAAAGCAGAGATTTTTCTAGTCCCTGATCCCTGCTTCCTGATCCCTGTCTTTCTTCTTCGCTGCCCGCAGCTTCGCGCTGCGCGCCCGCGGATTGCGATCCGTCTCCTCCGCCTCCGCCGTCACCGGCTTCCGCGTCAGAACTTCGTAAAATCCCTGCTGCGCTCCTTCACGCAAGGCATCCTTGGCAAGCCGGTCTTCGAGAGAGTGGAAGCTGATCACCACCAACCTTCCGCCCGGCTTCAACAACCCCGGAGCCGCCTTCAGCAGCGCATCAATCTCGTCCAACTCGGCATTTACGTAAATTCGAAGAGCCTGAAAGGTCCGTGTCGCGGGATGAATCGTATGCCGAGCCCCCTTTGATTTCATCGCCGGGGCCGCAGCCGCTACCACTCTGGCTAGTTCTGCCGTCGTTGTAATCGGCCGGCCCCTGACAATGGCTCTGGCGATTCTCCGCGACCTCCTTTCCTCTCCGAATTCGTAAATCAAATCGGCAAGCTCTTTTTCACCGATCTGGTTTACCACCTGTGCGGCAGTCGGACCCTCCCGCGGATTCATCCGCATATCAAGGGGTCCGTCCGCCTGAAAACTAAATCCTCTCTGTGCCTCGTCAAAGTGCATCGAGCTGGCTCCAAAATCTGCCAGCAAGCCATCCACGCTTAACGGGTGTAAAAGCTCCGCAGCTTCCGAAAACTCCACATCGTGGAATACCACCTTCGGCATCGCCGCACCCAGCTCCTCACCCAGCTGCTCCAGTCGCTCTCGCGCCAGCTTCATCGCCTGCGGATCGCGGTCGAAGCAGATCAGCGTGCCTGCGGGTCCCAGCTCGCAGGCAATCGCGCTCGCATGGCCCGCAAATCCCAGCGTCGCATCAACATAAACGCCGCCCGGACGCACATTCAGGAATCGGATCGCTTGTTGTAAAAGAACCGGCACATGCCGCTCATGCTCGTCCATGTGCTCCCCCTGAGGGGTTTTCGTTAAAGCCCAAATCCTGCCAGCGTCCGCTCATCATCTTCCGTCAGCGGATTCGCATCCATATTCGCGACGAACGTCTCGCGATTTGCAACTTCCAGATATGTCTGGTTCCCGAACACCACCACGTCCGTCACCAGGCTGGCCGTCTCGCGCAGAATCTGCGGCAGCAGAATTCTTCCCTGCGCATCCATCTCCGCTTCCTGACCGAAATAGTTGTAACGGTCCATCAGCTTCCTCTTTGCCCGGTCAAAGTTAGGTATCGCCGCCAGCTTCTGCTCAACCTTCTCCCACTCCTGCATCGGGTAAACTTCGGCCACCCGCCCATCCTTCGAGGTGATATAGAAGCGGCCGTTGTATTGCTCATCAACTCGGCGCTTGAATTCCGCCGGCAGCTTGAGCCGCCCTTTCTCGTCCACACGGGTTGGGTGATTGCCCCGAAACATCCTCTTCCACTCCGGTCGAAAGCTTCAGCCGATCCGCTATACGATCTCACTATCGGCGAATTCTGGCTGAGAGTCATCTATTTCACTCCACTTTCAACCACTTTCTTCCACATCCTAGCCCAGTTATGTCCTGCGTCCAAGTGGAAAAATTGAGGATTTACGCTGAATTTCCTGCAAATACCGGCCTGAAGTTCAGTCCAGGGCAAAAAGTCAATGCTGAGGTGGTATCTCTGGAATAAACCACTACTGGTAGTGTTTATTCCTTTGGTTCCACATCCGCCTCAACCCCTTGCCAGATTCCCAAACTCGCGTTAGGCGAAAATTAAGCAAAAGCGCGCCGCTCATGACTCACTCTGCCCTCTTACGCTCCCGGATCCGCATTTGAATATGGAATGCCAGATACGCAACCACCGCAACATTCACGGCAGTGATCACAATCCTGACCCACGTCACGTGCCGCGTCAATTCAAAAAACTCCAGGGGCAGAAAGAATGCTGACACGGCCAGCGTCACAAACTCCGCCCAGATCCTGCGCAGGATCAGGCCCACCCCCTCCAGCACATCCAGCGACGCATGCGCGAAGGCCACTACGCTGATCTCTTTCAGGCGATGCGGACTGATCAGCGCCGCCCTATCCAGCACCATGCTCGCAAACCGTCCCTCCGGATCGAACCGCAGCGCCACCACCACCCGCGTCAACTCGTCCACAATGCCCTTGTGCAGCATCCGGATCACCCCCACCCCGAGCAGCACAAACAGCGCTGCCTCCAGCAGCTTCAGCGTCCCGATCGCCACCAGCCAGCGGTCGTAAGCCGACATGCGAACAAAAGAAATGCTGCTGCGGCCGTCCTGTACGTGGGTAGGCATGGTGTGGGTGTAATCAGGATAAATGCTCGGCTTCTCAGGGCGCTTCCGCACCCGTGAACAATCGCCCCACTTTTCTTGATGCGGTCAATCTTCCTTGCCGCGCACACATCCGTTTCCTTCGCGCCGACCGTACTCTAGCCGTAAGACGCAAAGAGAAACACATTCGAAAGGAATTTCCATGAAGAAGTTTTACGCTTTGATGTTGGCCTGTGCGTTCGGATTCGCCGGCATCGCCGCCCACGCGCAGAAGGACCCCATGGTTGGCGGAGCCGCCATGTATCCATCCAAAAACATCGTCCAGAACGCCGTCAACTCCAGGGATCACACCACACTTGTCGCCGCCGTCAAAGCCGCTGGGCTTGTCGACACCCTCGAAGGGCCCGGCCCCTTCACTGTCTTCGCGCCCACCAATGAGGCCTTTGACAAGCTGCCCGCTGGCACCGTCAACACTCTCGTGCGGCCTGAAAATAAGGCCGAGCTCACCAAAATCCTCACCTATCACGTCGTCGCAGGTCGCATCACCACCCACGGCCTCCGCGAAAGGATCAAGGCCGGCCACGGTAAAGCCGAACTCACCACCGTCGAAGGCGGCAAACTAACCGTAACCATGAGTCATGGCAAGTACATGCTCACAGACGCAAAGGGAGGCACCGCCACCATCACCATCCCCAACGTCTACCAGTCCAACGGAGTCATCCAGGTCATCAACTCCGTGCTCATGCCGGGCTAGGAACAAGCTTGGAGTGCCGTGATTCAGGCGGACCGTCTCTCCGGTCCGCCTTGTTTTCTTCGGCCGTAGCCGGCCACGGGCCGCGCGTTTCCGCCCCGCGCCTTAAATCGCGAGTAGAGTCCCGCGCATCGCCTTGAGATACGGCGCCAGCTTCGTCATCGCCGCCTCCACGCTCACGCCGTTGGCCGCGCGCAGCTGATCTACCTTGCCGTGCTCCACAAAATGGTCCGGCCAGCCAATCCGAACCACCGGAACATCCAGCCGCATCTCATTCAGCGCTTCCAGTACCGCACTCCCAAAGCCGCCCATCAGCACGCCGTCTTCAAACGTCACCATCACCGATACTTTTTTCGCGTACGCCGCCAGCATCTCCCGGTCCAGCGGCTTCACGAATCGCGGATTGATCACCGCCGCGGACTGCCCTTGGTCTTCCAGCCGGTTTGCCAGCTCCATCGCCATCGGAAGGAGCGCGCCCAGTCCCCAGATCGCAATCCCGCCCGCAATCCCGTTGCCCTCGCGCACCACCTGCGCCTTCCCAATCGGCAGCGCCACCGGCCGCGCCTTCACCGGCACGCCCGGCCCTGTTCCCCGCGGATATCGCACCGCAGAAGGCCCCTCGCGCAACATCGCCGTGTACAGCATGTCCGCCAGCTCGTCTTCGTTCGTCGGATCCATGTGGACGATATTCGGAATCCCGCGCAGGTAGCTGATGTCGAACAACCCGTGATGCGTCGCCCCGTCATCACCGCTCAACCCGCCGCGGTCCATGCAGAACACCACCGGAAGATTCTGCAGGCACACGTCATGCACGATCGGATCGAACGCCCGCTGCAAAAACGTCGAGTAGATCGCGCAATACGGCTTGTACCCACGCGTCGCCATTCCCCCCGCAAAGATCACCGCATGCTCCTCAGCAATCCCCACGTCAAAATACTTCGTCGGATGATGCGGCCGGAAAAGATCCAGCGCCGTACCGTTCGGCATTGCTCCCGTAATTGCAACCACCTTTTCGTTCTCGTCCGCCAGCTTCACCAGCGTATCGGCAAACACTTCAGAGTAGGTCCGTTGCCCCGCCGATTTCGTCTCCCCCGTCTCCGGGTCGTAAGGCCCCAACCCGTGAAACTTCTTCTGCTTGTCCAGTGCCGGCTGAAATCCGCGCCCCTTTTGTGTAATCGCGTGCAACAGGACCGGCTTGTCCTGCTGCTTCAGAAATTTAAAGCTCTCAATCAGCAGTCCGATATTGTGCCCATCCACAGGCCCGTAATAGGTCAGCCCGAACTCCTCGAAGAACACCGAAGGCCATAGCATGCCCTTCGCCGCTTCTTCCGCGCGCCGCACCACATTCACCGCCGTCTTGCCGCCGAGCCGCTCCAGCAGCCGGGCCGCACTGTCATGCAGGTGGCTCACATGCTCGTTCGTCACAATCTTGTGCAGATACTTCGCAATCGCCCCAACATTGCGATCGATCGACCACTCATTGTCGTTCAGCACTACAATCAGCCGCTTCGTGTTGTCGGCAATGTTGTTCAGTGCCTCGAATGAAATGCCATTGGTAAACGCCGCATCCCCCGCCAGCGCAACCACGTGTTCCGAGCCGCCCGCCAGATCGCGCGCCACCGCCATGCCAAGCGCGGCAGAGAGAGCCGTCCCCGCATGCCCCGCGCCATAGCTGTCGTGCTCGCTCTCCGTGCGCAGCATAAATCCGTTCAGCCCGCCCGGCTGCCGAATCGTCTCAAACCGCTCCCGACGGCCCGTCAGCAATTTATGGATATACGCCTGGTGGCTCACATCAAAAACAAAGCGGTCCTGGGGAGTATCGAAAACGTAGTGCAGCGCCAGCGTAAGCTCAACCACGCCCAGGTTCGGACCCAGGTGTCCGCCGGTCTTTGAAAGAGAAAGAATCAGCCGCTCGCGAATCTCCTGCGCCAGCGTCTCCAACTGCGCGACCGAAAACTTCTTAATGTCGGCGGGAGAATGAACGGTATCGAGTAAATTGCCCATGAAGCGAACCGGGGGCCCTCAAATCTTTGAGACGATCAAAAATGACCCCGCACCTGGGGCCATTTCCGCACGACAAACATCTCGGTCGATCCACTCAAGTATATCAAGCCACCACGCGCGACTGCCGCCATGCCGACTGGATCAGGAACCGGCATCGGGCCCCTGGTTCTCTCCGAATGCCTTCTTGATGAAGCTCACAATGCGCTCGCGCCCATCAAACCCGTGCCAGGGCTCTGGACTGGGCGCGCCGAAGATCCCGCCGGCAAGCGGACCGTGGTCTTCCCGCGGATACTCCACCATCTCAACCGGAACCCCCATCTGCCGCAGCGCCCGATACATCTCCTCGCTTTGACCCAGCGGATCGGTCCGGTCGCTCTCTCCTTGCAGAAGGAGAAACGGTGTCTTCGCGTGCGCCACATCGGCCAGCGGACTCTGACGCCACGCGTCCACGGCGTGCTCCCAGGGAAATCCTCCATAGAACCAGCGGTCGTACCAGGAGCCGTCTTCCGTGCCGTATTCACTCTCCTGGTCGATGACCGGCGCACCACTCACGATCGCCTTGAAGCGATCTGTTCTTCCCTCCACAAATCCCGCCATTTCGCCCCCGTAGCTGTAGCCGATCAGTGCCATCCGAGAGCCGTCAACGGGATATTGCGCCAGGACCGCGTCGACTCCGGCCATAATGTCGCGGTAGTCGCCGCCGCCGAGGTCGTTTTTGTTCGCAGCGGCAAACGCTGCGCCATAGCCGGTACTGCCCCGGGGATTCGTGCGCAGAACCGCCCATCCCTGTCCGACCAGAAATTGCGTGAACGCATTCCATGAGTCCTCAAACGCCCCGGTCGGGCCTCCGTGGACATCCACAATCAGCGGAACCTTGTCTTGTTCCGCAGCCTGCGGAGGCAGATACAGCAAGCCCTCCACCTTGTAGCCATCACTCTTCCAGCGAACGAGGTGCGACGGTGCCGCGGGCCACTTCGCCGGGAGCATATCCGGCGTCTTCAACACCCTTGCAGGGCGGCCCGGCTTCTGAGCATAGTAGAGGGTCAAGGGCTGAGTGCTTGAGGAACCCAGCCACACCCATCCCACCTGTTTTGCGTTGGTATTCAGTTCCGTCACGGAGGGGGTATCGAAGTGGAGTTCTTCCCGGTGGTCACCCTCGAAGCGCACCACCGTGGATTGAGTCCCTATCTGGACAGACTGCAGAACGCCGTCGCCGTCGGCAATGGGCTCTCCATAGCCCAGGCTGCCGGCAAACCCCGTGCTGAGATCACGTACTCTGTTGTCGCCAAATGAAAATTCGTACAGGTCCTCGTATCCCGGTGGCGCATCCGCCCGGCTTTGCGCAAGGAACCAGATGCGGCGTCCATCCGGCGACCATGCGCCGGCGCGCACTGTGGCGGGGATGGCCTTGATCTGCGCGGGATGCCCAGGATCGGATAGGTTCACCACCCAGGCACTCGAAGATGGCGCAAGATCGCCTGCGTCGTTCATCCCTTCTGAGATCGCCAGCAGACGGTCACCATCGCGGCTCCAGAAAACCCGGGCCACATCCGGAGGCACAGCGGTCGGCGTGATCTTTCCCGTCGCGGCATCGAGCAGATACAACCGCGATCCATGCGGATTGTGATCCACCTCCACGGCGTCTGCCTTCTCGTCGTGCTCCTTCTTCTCGCCCGGCGTCTCCGGGTCGCGCACCACGATGGCGATGCGGTTTCCTTCCGGTGCAACGAAGTATCGCTCCACATCGCATGCAACCGGCTCCGCTTTGGCCGCTTGCGTAGCGCCCGACGCCTTCGATGGCGGAGGGATCGCGCCTGCTGACTTGGATTCATCCACCGGCGGCACAATCTTTATGTCGAAAGGATGCGCTTCACCGCCATCCATAGGCAGCTGAAACAGCTGTGTGTGCTCGCCGCGATGCGCGAGAAAGAGAATGCTGCTTCCGTCCGGCATCCACTCCGCCGCATATTCGCCGCGATTATCCTTCGGCGCAGACCACGTCAGCTGCCGCGCGGTATTCGCTTCAATATTGACCAGCCATACGTGGCTCTTTCCGCCATCCGCCGTAGCATCCGATATCTCAAGCAGCACACGGCTGCCATCAGGCGAAAGCCGGGGCTGCGACATGGATCGCACATGGCGCAGGTCCTCATTCGAAGGGAAATGGTTCTGACCCACGGCAACGACCGGGGCCAGCGTGCAAAGGCATAGTGACGCCGACAGGATGCAGGCTGAGAAATTCCGCATGGTGAAAGCTTACCAAGCCTCCACGTTCGATTCGTTGATCGATCGATTCGATCTACCGTCGATGCTGCGCGATTCCGGATTGCATTTGGGGCTGTTGGTCCAGTCAGGACCGGGCGAACGGGTGCAGCATCCGCCCTCCCGCTGCTAGCATAATCTTGTGCCGCGACCCCGATCGAAGCGCGGCAACGGAGAATCCTGAGTCATGCGCCGTAATCTTGCCTCTGCAGTCCTCTTCCTGCTCGTCCTCTGCCCCCTTGCCGGCGCGCAGCTCCCGCTCGATTCCCCCGCGCCGGCCGGCAACCCCTTCACCAATCCCGGACTCACGCCCGAAATCTCCTTCCTGTACAGCCTCGAAGCAAAGTTCGCGCACGACACCGCTCAGGGAGGCGGAGCCGCCTTTGCCAAATGGTTCGCACCCGACGCCGTCACCCTCTCCAACGGCAAAGCTCCCGTCATCGGACAGGCCGCCATCGCCGCCAGCGCCAACTGGACCCCATCCCAGTACCAGCTCACCTGGACCCCGGACGGAGCGCGCATGAGTTCCGGCGGAGACATGGGCTTCACCTGGGGACACTACGAAGGCCGATCCAAAGACCGCGACGGCTCCCCCATCATCACCACTGGCCGCTACATGACCGTATGGAAAAAACAGCCCGACGGCTCATGGAAGGTAGAACTCGACGCCAGCAACAAAGAACCGCCAGCCAACGAAGACTGCTGCAAGCTCCCCTGATGCAAGCCATGAATGTAATTCATACATATGAAATGAGTTATTAAACAAGATCCGTTGCCAATGAGCCGCGGAGTAGAGGCGCCGCAGGCGATCCCGGCCTGGAGGTGGCAGGCGATTAGTCCTACCTCCAATGCCCTTTCCCCTATACCCTATTCCCTGTACCCTATGTTCGAATTCCTGCTCTTCCGCGGCGTCTCCATTGTCGTTCTGATCCTCGGCAACGGCTTCTTTGTCGCAGCCGAGCTGGCTCTGGTCAGCGTGCGCCAGACCCGCGTCGAGCAAATGATCGCTCAGCATCGCCCCGGCGCGCGCCTCGTCCAGCACCTGCAGGAGCATCTCGACGACTTCCTGCCCGCCGTACAGCTCGGCGTTACCCTCTGCAGTCTGGCCCTCGGCTGGATCGGCGAGCCGGTCGTGGCCGACACCTTTGAGGTCTGGCTCGGCGATCTTCCCCACTCCCATGTCTACGCGCATCTCATCGCCGTCCCCGTGGCCTTCGCCTTTATCACGTATTTGCAGGTGCTGCTCGGCGAGCTGGTCCCCAAGGCGCTCGCCCTCAGCAAGTCCGAGCAGGTCGCCGTGGCCGTCGCCGGACCCATGGACGTCTTCATCCGCCTCACACGCCCCGCCATTCGCCTCATGAACACCTCCGCGCGAGCCGTGCTGCGGCTCTTCCACACGCCCGTCGCACACAAGACCTCCGTCCATTCGCCCGAAGAGCTCAAGCTCATGGCCACCGCCGCCCGCCGTACCGGAATGCTCCCCGAGTATCAGGAGGCCCTCATCCATCGCGCCGTCGAGATCAACGAGATTCCCACGCGCGAGATCATGACCCCGCGCCAGCGCATCTTCTCCCTGCCGTACGACATGCTCATCGAAGACGCCAGCGCCCGCATCGTCGACGAGCAACATTCCCGCGTCCCCGTCTACGATCCCGCCCTCGGCCCCGAGTTTATCGTCGGCGTCGTCTACTCCAAGGACATCTCGCGCCTCATGCACTTCCGCGCCTCCGCCCCCACCCGCTTCAGCCCCGCGCCCTTCGTCGAGCTGCGTCTCAAACAGGTCATGCGCGAAGTCCTCGTCGTCCCCGAGACCAAACCCGTCCTCGACCTCCTCCACGAGTTCCAGAACCGCCGCCGTCACCTCGCCATCGTCGTCGACGAGTTCGGAACCACCGTCGGGCTCGTCACCGTCGAAGACGCCATCGAGCAATTGATCGGAGAAGTCGAAGACGAGTTCGATGTAGCCGCTAAAAAAGTCCTCACCACTGCCACCGGCGGTCTCGTTCTCGACGGCAGCGTCAACCTGCGCGACCTGGAAACGCAAATGCGATGGAGCCTGCCTCGCGATGGCGGCGTCGAAACCCTCGCCGGATTCCTCCTCGCCCGCATCGGCCGAATCCCCCGCGGCGGAGAAACCATCGACTACGAGGGCCGGCGCTTCACCGTCCTCGAAATGGCGGGCAACCGCATCAGTCGCGTCCGTATTGAAACCACAGCCAGCTCGCCCAAACCCGGCTCCAGCAACCCGCCCCTGCTGGAGAACGTCGGTTAATGCGCCTGCCCCGCGCCGTCCGCGCCCTCCTCTTCCGCCTTATCTATACCGTGCCTGTCGTCTGGCTCGTCGTCTCCATCGTGTTTCTCCTCATCCATCTCGTCCCCGGCGACCCCGTCGAGCAGATGCTCGGCGAGGGCGCGCGCCCCGCCGACATCGTCGCCCTGCGCCACGCCTACGGACTCGACCAGCCGCTCACCAAGCAATATCTCCACTACTGGAACAACGTCCTCCACGGCAACCTCGGCCACTCACTCCGCCTCAACGACTCCATCACGCACCTGGTCCTCACCCGCTATCCCTACACCGTCGAGCTCACCGTAGCCGCCATCTTCATCGCCGTTCTCATCTCCATTCCCGCAGGAATCTCCTCCGCGCTTCACCGCGACCGCTGGCAGGACCGCACCCTCAGCTTCGTCAGCCTCCTTGGCCTGTCCTTCCCCGGCTTCGCCCTCGGCCCCATCCTCATCCTGCTCATCTCCATCAAGCTCGGCTGGCTCCCGGTCAGCGGAGCCGGCGGCCTCACCCATCTCATCCTGCCCGCCATCACCATGGGCAGCGCCCTCGCCGCCATCCTCACCCGCATGGTGCGCACCGCCATGCTCGAAGAGCTGGGCCAGGACTACATCCGCACCGCCCGCGCCAAAGGCCTGCCCGAGCGCATCGTCGTCTACAAACACGCCCTGCGCAACGCCCTCATCCCCGTCATCACTCTCCTCGGCCTCCAGTTCGGAGCCCTCCTCGCCGGAGCCATCGTCACCGAAAAAATCTTCAGCTGGCCCGGCATCGGACGACTCACCCTCGACGCCATCTCCAACCGCGACTACCCGCTCCTCCAGGGCTGCATCCTCGCCATCGGACTCACCTATGTCCTCGTAAACCTCGCCACCGATGTCCTATACGTCGTCATCAACCCCCGCATCAGGGATTAGTGGCCGCTACCCCCTCCATAGGGTCATCCTGAACGGAGCGAAGCACAGTGAAGGACCTGCGGTTAACGAACGATGTTACTGTGTAGGAGCCGATATTCCGAGCAGTACATTCATCTCACCTTCGAAATCCGACTGCAGTTGCCGCCCCAGCTCGGAGAGGCTCATGGCAATTGCCTGGCAGTCAAGCGGGGTCACATCAATCTGCTCTCCGATCTTCCACTCGCGAGCGTACAGCTCGAAGTTAACCATCACTTGAGCTGTGATGCCGGTAGCATAGGGAAGCTGAACCTCCTTCCCATCCACCAAAATGCGAGGTCGCAGCCAAACTGCCTTCAACGTGTCCGTGTCCTTGGTTTTGTCTAGCGGAACGCCGGCCGGCTTAACATCCACCATCTGGACACTCCCGAGCCGATGGGCAAGACAATTACGAACTCGGTAAAGGCCGTCGAGCCATTCCATCCTTTCCTTCAGGGCTGCAGAGGGCTGGTGGACGACGAGTCCGTTGCACACTTTTAGAGGGCCTGATCTGCTCTCTGATTGAACCTGAGCTAGTATTCTCCAGAAATTGGGGCCGTCCATTCTCTTTCCGGGAACCTTCAAATGCTCAAGGACTCGTCGCTGAAGCAGCAGATGCTGCGCATGAACTTCAAAACGACTAATCATCGAGATTATGGAGAACCTCGAAAGAAGAGCAGGCGCCTCCCGTCGTACGGCTTCGTCCTGCAGGTGCCCCATCCCTGACGCGCGGGCCCGCTGACCCGCGGATCGCCCTTTGACAGCGGGAACCAAAAACGAAGATCATGCGTACCTCATTTTCGGAGGCACCACCATGAATCTTCGCTGCGCCGCAGCCATCCTCGCGCTCGCCATCACCCCCGCGGCCCTCTTCGCCGCCGAGGGCACCTTCGACAAAACACTCACGGTCAACGGCGCGGCCAACCTCAACATCGGCACCGGCTCCGGATACATCCACATCACGCCCGGCCCCGACGGCTCCATCCACATCATCGGACACGTCCACTCCAACATGGGCTTCTTCTCCGGCTCGCCGGAAGAGAATGTCCGCCGCGTCGTAGACAACCCGCCCATCGTACAGAACGGCAACTCCATCGAAGTCGGCCTCTACACCCACTTCAACAACATCTCCATCGACTACGTCGTCACCGCGCCCCGCGGCACCACCATCGAAGCCAACTCCGGCTCCGGTGACCTCAACATCTCCAACATCAATGGCCCGCTCAAAGCCGGAACCGGCTCCGGCAGCATCGAAGCGAACGATCTCACCGGAGAAGTCGCCCTCAGCGCGGGTTCAGGAGACATCCAGGCCATGATGAACGGCGCTCACTACGTTAAAGCAGAAACCGGCAGCGGAACAATTCACCTGCAAGGTGTAACCGGAGGACTCTACGCCGAAACCGGCTCTGGTGACATCGAGGTCAACGGCCAGCCCGGCGACGGATGGAAGCTCGAAACCGGCTCCGGTTCTGTCACCCTCAACACCGGTAGCAACGCTCACTTCACCCTCGACGCCAGCACCGGCTCGGGCGACGTCCACAGCGATCCGCCCCTCACCACCCACGGCGACAACGAACACCATCACGTTGTGGGAGACATCAACGGAGGCGGCCCCATCGTCCGCGTCGAAACCGGCTCCGGAGACGTCCGCATTCACTAGAAATTTCGCACCAAAGAAAGCGAGGTACGCGCAACCGCGGGGCAATGGAGGGGTCATGCACAACAGAGGCGCGGCGAATCGAGCGGGAAACGGCGCTTCGACTCAGAAACAAACGAATGCGAGGTAAGGGTATGCGCAGATATTCTCGGAACTCCCGCTTCATCCCAGTCACACGACTTGCCGCGTTCCTCTGTCTGGCTTTCGGAGCCATTACGATCACGATGCCGGGATTCGCAGCCGGGACACCGCGCTCCGGCCAGCACACTGTACCCGCTTCAAACACCCATGGCGGCGGTATGGCAGGCATGGCAGGCCACATGTACATGACCAGGCTGCGGCCCTTGCAGCCCGGCGATCAGGCAAAGGCTGCGGCCATCGTAGCTGCCGCCAAAGAAGCCATGGCTCCCTATCAGGACTATCGCAAAGCGCTCGCCGACGGCTATCGCATCTTCCTTCCCAACGTTCCGCAGCCTCAATATCACTTCACAAATCCGTTCAACGCCGTTGAGGCGCAAACGCACTTCGACCCGCTCAGGCCCACCTCGCTGCTCTACAGAAAAACCGCTGACGGCGGATACAAACTCATCGGCGTGATGTACACCGATCGCGTTACTGCCAGCGAAGAAGAGATCAACAGCCGCGTTCCGCTCAGCATCGCGCGCTGGCATCAGCATGTGAACTTCTGCCGTGCGCCGCTTGGCGAATGGCGAGAATCCTTCGGGCCGAACCCCAAATTCGGCGCCCTCGGCTCAATCAATACTCGGGACGCCTGTGAGGCGGCAGGCGGCACGTTCTATCCCCACATCTTCGGATGGATGGTTCACGTCTATCCATACGAAACCGACCCGAAAAAGATCTGGTCCGTCGATGACGACGATCAGGGCCATGACAACATGGACCGCTCCGCTATGCCCGGAATGATGATGAAGTAAGCTCCGCGCTGCAAGCGGAGTGAACAGCGATTTTGAATGGCGCGCTGGCCATGGCGTGAACGTGAATCGACATGGCGACAACAGAAATTGTGCGGAGCAGGCTCAGCTGAACAGGAACTCTTTCGTCCGCAGCTCCTTGATCCGGTCCCGCAACTTCGCCGCCTTCTCAAACTCAAACTTCCGCGCCGCCTCCCGCATGTCGGACTCAAGATTCGCGATATACCCATCCAGATCCATCTGCGTCTTGAAGTCTGGCATGGTATCCGCCTCATCCGTAAGATCGGCATAGTCCGCCTTCAAAATCTGCGCCAGCGACATGTCGGTTGGGCGAATCACCGATGTAGGGGTAATCCCATGCTCCTCGTTGTATGCCCGCTGCACCTCGCGCCGTCGCGCCGTCTCCCCAATCGCCTGCTTCATAGAATCCGTCATCTTGTCCGCATACAGAATCGCGCGCCCGTTCACGTGCCTGGCCGCGCGCCCCATCGTCTGAATCAGCGACCCCGAAGACCGCAGAAACCCCTCCTTGTCCGCGTCCAGAATCGCCACCAGAGAAACCTCCGGCAAGTCCAGCCCTTCGCGCAGCAGATTAATGCCGATCAGCACGTCGTACTCGCCCTTGCGTAAATCCCGCAGCAACTTCACCCGCTCCAGCGTCTCAATCTCCGAGTGCATGTACCGGCAGCGCACGCCAACCTCCGAGTAATAGCCGGACAAATCCTCCGCCATCCGCTTTGTCAGTGTCGTCACTAACACGCGCTCGTTCTTCGCCGCGCGCTCTCGAATCTCCGCCAGCAGATCGTCAATCTGCCCGCGAATCGGCCGAATTTCCACCTCCGGATCAATCAATCCCGTCGGCCGGATAATCTGCTCCACAACAACTCCGCCCGACTTCGTCAGCTCATACGGCCCCGGCGTCGCCGACACATAGATCGTCTGGTTCACGCGCGCCTCAAACTCCTCAAACTGCAGCGGACGATTGTCCCGCGCCGAAGGCAGCCGAAATCCATAGTCAACCAGGTTCTGCTTGCGCGAGCGGTCCCCATGCCACATCCCATGCAGCTGCGGAACCGTCGCATGCGACTCATCGATAAACACAAGATAGTCGCGCGGAAAATAATCCAGCAGCGTCGGCGGAGGCTCACCCGGCAGTCGCCCGGAGAAATGCCGTGAATAGTTCTCAATACCGTGGCAGTATCCGACCGACTTGATCATCTCCAGGTCAAATCGCGTCCGCTGATGAATCCGCTGCGACTCCACAAGCCTTCCCTGCGACTCCAGATCCTTCTCCCACCACTCCAGCTCTTCGAGAATCGAGTCCATCGCCGTCCGCTTCCGCTCCGGCTGCACCACATAGTGGCTCTTCGGATAAATCGGAAGCCGCGCATACTTCTCCTTCACCGTCCCGAATAGCGGATCGATCTGCGCCAGCGAATCAATCTCATCTCCGAACAGCTCAATCCGGTATGCGCTCTCGTCATATGTCGGATACACCTCAATCACATCGCCTCGAACCCGAAACGTCCCGCGCCGGAAGTCCCCGTCATTCCGCTCGTAAAGAATCTCCACCAGCCGCTTGGTAATGTCTTCGCGCCGGATCCTCTGCCCCTTTTCCAACAGCAGCAGCATTCCGTAGTAGGCCTCCGGCGACCCAAGACCATAGATGCAAGACACCGACGAAACAATAATCGCGTCGCGGCGCTCAAACAGCGACCGCGTCGCCGACAGCCGCAGCTTGTCCAACTCCTCGTTGATCGTGGCTTCTTTTTCGATGTAGAGATCGCCTGCTGGAATGTACGCCTCAGGCTGGTAGTAGTCGTAGTACGACACAAAATACTCGACCGCATTCCCCGGAAAAAACTGCTTGAACTCGTGGTAAAGCTGCGCCGCCAGCGTCTTGTTATGCGCCAGAATCAGAGCCGGCCGGTTCAGCTCCTCGATAATCTTAGCCATCGTATAAGTCTTGCCCGACCCCGTAACCCCTAGCAGCACCTGATGCTGCTCACCCGCATGCACACCCCGCACCAGCTCCGGAATCGCAGTAGCCTGGTCGCCCCGAGGCTTATAGTCACTCATTAATTGGAAGTCCACAGTTTGATCTTAAGAGATACGCCGCATATGTGCAGCCGCCGCCTCTTATCGCTTCGCCAACACCAGAGTGCGAATGCTGAAGAGACAAACCCCGAGCGTGATCACAAGAACGAGGAGCATATGCACATCGACAAACCTCTCGGTAATCGAGCCAAAGCGCAGAGCGGCGGCAAGCCAGGCTGCCCCGCTTACCAGGCATATCCACGCCAGCGCTCCATCTCGGGGGCGCGAGGCGCGAAGCAGGTTAATCGCTCCAATGAGAATGATGAACAGAGTCGCGCAGACCGACCACAGCAGCGTTAACTCGTCGCGGTAAAACTTCAGTGAGTCGAATCCGTGCACAATGCCGGCAAGGATCAAAAGAATGGAGAGAGTGCGGTCAAGCCAGACCATATATGCGCCTCCTTTGCGAGCCACACCAGTCAAAACAACTCTACGGCAACTCATAATACATGGCCGCGATATCTCGATGCGCAAAAAAAACTGCATCGCCCTCCATCACCACTGGGAAACTCAGAGCCAACGTACGTCATCGCTTCGCCAGCACAATCGACCGCACGCTGAACGCGCACATGCCCAGGGTAATCACCGCAAAAATGATCGCGCGCGGATCAAAAAGATTTCCGATCAGATAGCCAAACCGCAGCGCGGCAAGTATCCAGCACAAGCCGCTCGCAAGGCATATCCATGCGAGCGGTACATCGCTCGGTCGCGATGCCCGCAGCAGACTCATCGCCCCAAACAAAAACACAAACAGTGACGCACTCAACGCCCACAACATCGTCAGCGGATCGTGCCAATAGAACCGGATTGAGCCGATCGTATGACCAATGCCTCCCAGAATCAGCAGGATCGATAAAGCTCGGTCAAACCAGACCATAAGCAAGCCTCCGTTCGCAGCTCACAGCAAACAATGATTTCCGGGGGAGCCCAGAATACATCGATCCTGCTCAAAGCAACAAAAAGCCCGCATTCCAAGGGAATGCGGGCTGTGGAGGTTGCGTCTTACTTCGCTGCAACCAACTCTTCACTCTTCACGCTGATGCCCAGCCCCTTTTCAACGCCAAGGTCGAAACGATCAAGATTCATCACCTTGTTCCAGACCGCGACAAAGTCACGGACAAACTTCTCCCCCGCGTCCGAGCTTCCGTAGACTTCGGCCAACGCCCGGAGCTCGGAATTTGAACCGAAAATGAGATCGACACGCGTGCCGGTCCACTTGAGTTCACCCGTTTTGCGATCGCGTCCTTCAAACACGTCCTCAGCTTCCGAGACAGCCTTCCACTCCGTGCCCATGTCGAGCAGGTTGAGGAAGAAGTCGTTGGTCAACGCCTCCACCCTCTTGGTGAAGACACCATGTTTGGTCTGTCCGACGTTGGTATTCAGGACGCGTAGGCCGCCAACGAGCACTGTCATCTCAGGCGCGGTCAGCGTCAGCAATTGTGCCTTATCGACCAGCAGCGCCTCGGCTGGCACGCTGTATTTGCCCTTGAGGTAGTTGCGGAAACCATCCGCGATCGGCTCGAGCACGGCGAAGGAGTCCACATCGGTCTGCTCCTGGGAGGCGTCCGTGCGTCCCGGTGAGAAGCGAACCGTCACACTGTGGCCCGCATTCTTCGCCGCCTTCTCCACGCCTGCGCAGCCCGCAAGCACAATCAGGTCAGCGAGCGAGACCTTCTTGCCGCCGGACGGCTTGCTGTTGAATTCGTTCCGGATCCCTTCGAGCGCCTTGAGCACCTTCGCCAGTTGCTCCGGCTGGTTCGCCATCCAATCCCTTTGAGGAGTCAGGCGAATGCGTGCGCCGTTCGCGCCGCCCCGTTTGTCAGAGCCGCGGAAGGTAGACGCCGACGCCCAGGCCGTCGATACCAGTTGCGAGACCGACAGGCCCGAAGCCAGAATCTTGCCCTTGAGAGCGGTAATATCCTTCTCATCAATCAACACGTGATCGACCGCGGGAATGGGATCTTGCCAGAGCAGCTCCTCGGCAGGCACTTCCGGACCGAGATAGCGCGCGCGCGGACCCATGTCGCGGTGCGTCAGCTTGAACCACGCACGGGCGAAGGCGTCGGCCAACTGGTCCGGATTTTCGTAGAAACGCCTTGAAATCTTTTCATAGGCAGGGTCAAGGCGCAGGGCGAGGTCGGTGGTCAGCATGGACGGCGCGCGGCGCGCGGATGGGTCGTGCGGATCCGGCACGGTACCCGCGCCTGCGTCACCCTTCGGCTTCCACTGGTGTGCACCCGCCGGGCTCTTCGTCAGTTCCCATTCGTAGCCGAACAGGTTTTCAAAGAACTGGTTGCTCCATTTTGTCGGTGTACTGGACCAGATCACTTCTATGCCGCTGGTGATCGCGTCGCCGCCCTTACCAGTGCCGAAGCTGTTCCTCCAGCCGAGGCCCTGCTCTTCGATGCCGGCGCCTTCGGGGTCAGGTCCTACATGGGACGCAGGGGCAGCACCGTGGGTCTTGCCGAAGGTGTGGCCGCCTGCGATCAGTGCGACAGTTTCTTCGTCATTCATCGCCATGCGAGCGAAGGTCTCGCGGATATCGTGCGCCGCTGCGACCGGATCCGGCTTGCCATCCGGGCCTTCCGGGTTCACGTAGATCAGGCCCATCTGCACTGCGGCGAGCGGATTCTCCAGATTGCGCTCCTTGGAGCCGGCACCGGTACGATCTTTCTCGGTGCCATGCAACTCCGCGTCGGCAACAATCACGCCCTCGTTGTCGCCGGATTTTCCTTTACCATAGCGTATGTCTCCGCCCAGCCACGTCTTTTCGGTGCCCCAATAGACGTCCTCGTCCGGCTCCCAGACGTCCTCGCGCCCGCCGCCGAAACCGAAGGTCTTGAAGCCCATTGATTCCAGAGCAACATTGCCGGTCAGGATGATCAGGTCCGCCCATGAAATTTTGTTGCCATACTTCTGCTTGATCGGCCAGAGCAGCCGGCGCGCCTTGTCCAGGCTTACGTTGTCTGGCCAACTGTTGAGAGGTGCAAAGCGCTGCTGGCCGGAACCAGCCCCGCCACGGCCGTCGCCGATGCGGTACGTTCCTGCGCTGTGCCACGCCATGCGAATGAAAAGACCCCCGTAGTGACCGAAGTCCGCCGGCCACCAGTCCTGCGAGTCAGTCATCAGCGTCAGGAGGTCCTTCTTCACCGCCGCCAGGTCGATGCTTTTGAACGCTTCGGCATAGTTGAAGTCCTTGTCCATGGGGTCGGACAGGGGCGAGTGCTGGTGAAGTATCTTCAGGTTTAACCGGTTCGGCCACCAGTCACGGTTCGACGTGCCTTCACCGGCGGTGTGATGGAACGGGCACTTATTTCCGTTTTTGCTTACTACCTCGTCTGCCATGTCTCTTCTCCAGGTTGGGATGGCGCGTCGTCCACGCCACAGGTAACTCAAACTTCTCTCGGCACATGTCCGCGTTTGTCTCAACACCAGCAATGTAGCATCATGGAGATACATTGCTCCAATACATAGTTCGCATCCGGAGCATAGACATTTCCTATGGAATTCAATCAACTCCGCTACGTCTGCGCCATCGCCGAAACCGGCAGCTTCAGCCGCGCCGCTGAACACTGCCATGTCGCACAACCCTCGCTCTCGCAGCAGGTTCTCAAGCTTGAAGAAGACCTCGGCGCAAAGCTCTTCGACCGTCTCGGCCGCAGCGTCCGCCTCACCGAAGCCGGCCGCGCCTTCCTGCCCCACGCGCGTTCCATCCTCCATCAAATGGAGGCCGCCCGCACCGGCGTCGAAGACAAGCGCACCGATGTCCGCGGCAGCGTCGCTGCCGGAGTCATCCCCACCATCGCGCCATACCTCATGCCGCGTTACACCGCCGCGTTTGCGAAGAAGTATCCTGAAGCCCGGCTCCGTATTGTCGAGGAAACCACGCCGGTCCTCGTCGAAAGCCTACGCAATCTCTCCATCGACCTCGCCGTCCTCGCGCTCCCGCTTCGACACAAGGAATTTGAGTTATTTCCCCTCCGCACCGAGCCGCTCTTCGCCGTGCTCCCCAAAGACCACCCACGCGCCGCATCGAAATCGCTTTCCCTCAAAGACCTTCGCGGCGAGCACTTCGTCATGCTTCGCGACGGACACTGCTTCCGCGATCTCAGCATCGCCGCCTGCGCCCGCGCGCGGATCACCCCGCGCATCGCCTTCGAGAGCGGCCAGTTCAGCAGCCTGCTCGGAATGGTCGCGGCCGGTGTCGGCGTCACCCTCGTGCCGGAGATGGCTGTTGATCGCAGCGCCGATTGCCGCTACATTCGACTCAGCGACGCGCGCGCGACCCGCACCATCGTAGCCGCGGTCCTGCGCGGACGCAGCTTCAACCGCGTCCAGCACGCTTTTCTGTCAGGAATCAGAACTAGCCATCCAGGCACACGCGCTCCGCGCCAGTCTTGAACGAACGTCTGCGGCGACTCCCTTTGGTCGTGGAACGAACGCAACTCCCGACCAAAGGCAGGGCCACGTAAGCAGACATCAGGGTAGCGGCGAAACCGCGTATCGCCGGGCGCGCAGTCCTTAGAAGGTTGCGCGCAGGCCCATCTGCGTCCGCCGAGGAGAATCGTAGCTCGTCACCTGCCCGAAGTCCTCGCTGCCTTCCGTACTGTCCACATACGACCCGTTCGGATGATTCAGCACGTCGAACGACGCGACCGAAAGTCCAACCGTAGGGCTCTTGTCCGACTCCTTTGGGCGCAGCTTGAAGTCATATCCCCACCGTAGATCCAGGTCAGCATAGTCCGGCCCGATCTCCGAGTTGCGCGCCACGCCCGCCGGGCGCGCATTGAACAGGTTTGTTCCATAGTTATCGTCGCCCGTCAGAATACTGTATGGTTTGCCGCTGTTGGCAAACACGCCCACACCCACGTTCAACAGGTGACGCGGATTGATCGCTCCATAAAAGCCAAAGTGGTTGCGCTCCTGCCAACTCGCCGGGCCCCATTCCGCGTTCGGATCCTGCTGGTTCTGCGGAAAAAACCAGAACCCGTCCGTGTTGTTCGCGTAATGGCTCCACGTGTACCAGGCGAAGCCAGTGAAGCGTTTGTTAAAGCGCCCGCGATAATTCACGTCCAGCGCCGAGCCGATCTGTGTCCCCTCCGACTGGATCTGCCGAAGTTGCGACACGTTCCCATCAGGCCGCGTCGTGTAGTCGGGCGGCAGCGGAGCATTGATGTCCACCGACCGGTACGCGTCAATGCCCCGGTTCATGCGCCCTCCCACCGAAAGCGTTCCCTTCTCGCCCACCCTGCGCTCCAGAGAAAGCCCGTACTGCACCGAGTACGGTGTGCGAATATCCGGAGCCAGCACCGTCAGCGAAGGCGGCAGTGCGTTCACATCCACGCAATCGCTCGCCGGATAGCACAATGGCTGCTGGTTCGATGAAATCTGCAGCAAGCGCAGCTTTCCTGGAGAGTAGCGCGCGAGGTCCAGTAGCGGACCGCTGCCCGTGCGATCGTAGTAAACGCCGCCGCCGCCGCGCAGCACGAGTTGGCTCGCCTGGTTCCACACCCACGCAAACGACACGCGCGGCGAAAAATTATTCACATCGCTTTCCTGAAAATTCTGCCAGTCATACCGCACGCCCGGAGTCACAGAAAACCAAGGCGTAAGCTTGATCTGGTCCTGCGCAAAACCGCCCACCTCATCCTGGTGATACACAAACCGGCTCTGCCCCTGCTTGATCGTAAAGCCCGAAGGATTCCCCGCCTGCTGATTCTCAATCGCCGTCGCAATCACCGTCGTGCCGTCCGCCGCATACGTCGGACTAAACGTGTACGACCCGTCGCGGTCCGTATTGTCCTCGAACACCCGGCGGCTCAGGTGCGGCACGTTAATCCCAAACTTCAGCGTGTGCGGTCCCAGCGTCCACGTCATCATCTCTCGAAGCCGCACGTTATACTCCGTCGCCACCTGGTTGTTCTGCGCGCTGCCGCCCACATAATTTCCGTTTACTACAATCTGCGGCCCTTCCTGCGCATCGACAATCGGGTCATACTGGCGCTCCAGCACGATGGCCGCCTCGTTCAGCGCCTTGGCGGAAAGAATGTAGTTGTCATGGGCAACCAAGTCATCCTCACGCCCTTCCGTGTTGTAGCCAGCCTCCGGAAGCGTCTGGTTTCCGACGCCCTCATTCGTATTGGTCGTCTTCTGGTACGCATACATCACCGATACGCTCTGCTTATCGCTGACCTGATGCCCGACCTTGAAGGAGAACTCCGTGTCCCGCGTCGGCGCCGGTACGTTCACGTTGTAAATCCCCAGCGGGTTATCCGGCGTCGGAGCCACGGTCGCATTCACCACCGCTTCCAGGTCTTCCTCCTGCCGGTTCACCGAAAGCAAGAACATCGTGTTCTTCAAACGCAGCACCGGGCCTGTCAAGTCTCCCTCATAAATCCGCCGTGACTCGCCCGGCTTGCTCGGCGAGAGCTTCTGCTGCGCGTTGAACAGCGCATCGCGGTACAGAAAATTGAATTCCCCGTGATATGCGTCGGCCGCCTGCTTCGTAATAATGTCGATCTGTCCACGCCCAGGCCAGTAATACTGCGCGGAGTAAGGATCCTGGTTAATCAGCACCTCCTCGACCGCCGATGGAGAAACCATCGCGCGATTCGCCTCCACGCCATCCACCATCAGCCCCGATCCCGCCGTTCCCGAGTCGCCCGCATCCAGAAAGCTGCCCATCGCCGTCACATAATCATTGTCGAAAATCGGCAGGTCCTTCAGGTCGCTCGCGGTCATCACCGATGTATCGCCGTTATTCTCTGATGCCGTAAGATCCACGCTCGCGGCTGCGCTCACCGTCACCTGTTGTACCGCCACCGCCACTCCCAGCGCAATCGTCAGCGGAGCCATCGGGGTCGCGCCCGCTGTCACCGCCTCAGTAAACGGCTGGAACCCCGTCAGGCTCACCATCAGGGTGTAGCTCCCCGCTGTCTTCGGCGCCAACCGAAACCCTCCCGTCGCGTCCGTCATCGTCGAGGCCACCGTAGCACCTGCTGCTGTCGTCAGCGCCACATGCGCCCCCGGAACAATCGCGCCGGTGGTGTCCGTTACTGTCCCGCTGATCACTGCCGGACTCGAGGCCTGCGTAGAGATCAGGTTCGCAGTCGGAAACGTCGCCGCAGACTTCTGCGCCAGCGCAGCAGGAGACATTGACAAAATTGCGAGAACGGAAACAGAGAGAGCGACGCCGGCAGCAAAACCAGAACAGCGCAAGGCAAACCCCTTCAAAGCATTTTCAGGACAGGCTCGTCAAAGCCCGGAGTCGCGTGCTGCCTTCCAAAAGGAAAGACATCTTTCGCACGCCATCGACAAAGGCAATGCCTGCCAGAAAACGCTTGCAACGTTATGGACGCAGTGCGCCCGTTCCTGTCCAATGCCGTTCAGGAAACGTGGGTGTGCAAGACAAAAGCCTGCCTTCCTACGGCAAAACCATAGCCGGTATGCGTCGTACTGCGCCTCAAAGTAGAAACCGGTTAAATCCAGAGGCTCAACCGGGCGGTCGAATGTATTTTATGGTTAGACCATAGCGCCAAGCGCCGTTGCCCACTCCGACGGCGCATCGACCAGGCAATCGGAAGTTACTGTTTCTAATGTATGCGAAGAAAGCCCGAAGCGGCAACCGATCACAGCGGTTCCCGCATTCCGCGCCGTCAGCACGTCCACCACCGAGTCGCCCACCATTAGCGTCTCCCCCGGACGCACCCCCGCCTCGCGCATCAATGCATGCAAACCCTCCGGGTCCGGCTTCTTTGTCGCAAAACTATTGCCGCCATAGATCTCAAAAAAATATTTCCGCAGCCCCAACGCCTCGCAAATCCGCTGCGCGGGTCGCACCGGCTTATTCGTCAGCACCGCAAACTTCCGTTCACCGCCATCCAACATCTGTCGCAGTGCACCGAGCGCCGCAAACACTCCGTCATAGACATAAGTGTGGTCAAGCATGTGCGCCCGGTAGCAAACCAGAAATCGCTCCAGGCCGTCCTCCACCAGCCGCTCGTCCTCAGGATCGCCCAGCGCCCGTCGCACCAGCATCCCCGCACCATCGCCCACATACTCGGAAATCACATTCTCCGGCAGCGCTGGACGCTCCATCTGATGAAGCATTGCATTCACCGCCGTAGCCAGGTCCCGGCGCGAGTCAATCAACGTCCCGTCCAGATCAAACACAATCAACCGGATCGCCGCAGCGGCAATCGGATTCACAATCTCCAGCATCACTCAATCTTATCCGTGTCGGCTGCGACTAAAGTCCACTTGACGTTTCCCTCTCGCGCGCATTCAATAGCCATACCCACTGGCCGCTCACCCCCGAGCCGTAGAACAAACACCCGCAGTCTTGGGAGGCAACCATGAATGCGTCCGCTCCAACACTTTCTGACAACGGACTGGAAGTCATTGATCTCCAGTCGGACCTGTCCTTCGCAGCCCGCCGCCCCCGACCTCGCGACGTCACCGTAATTCCCGAGGGAATGCGTCGCATCGCCCACGCCCTCGTCGAGCATCCTCAAACTGTCCTCCAGGTACTGGTGGAAACCGCCGTCGAGATCTGCGGAGCCGACAGCTCGGCCGTCAGCCTCGAGAAAGAAGACGCCTACTACCATTGGGTCGCCATCGCTGGCCAGTATTCGAACATGTACAACGCTGTCTTTCCGCGCTATGCCAGCGGATGCAGCATTTGTCTGGAGCGCGGATGTCCTCAGCGAGTCCGCGCCGGCAAGCGCTACTTTGACATGCTAGGAATATCCGCGCCTCTCGTGACCGACGGCCTGATGTTTCCCTGGCAGACAGATGAGGCTCGGGGAACCATTTACATCCTGGCCCACAGCCGCTCGGAGGCATTCGACCAGGGCGACTGCGACATCATGGAAATCCTCGCCGACTTCGCCGCGATCGGGGTCCGCCAGCTACGACAGCAGAAGCTGCTCATGGAACAGGCGGGTCTTGCCGCGCAGGCTGCCATGGCCAACGATCTCGCGCACAAGATCAACAACCCGCTCCAGAGCCTCACCAACATCCTCTATCTCGCCGCCGACGGGCACAACGGCGAACAGGCCAAGAAGGTGGGAGAGCAAGCCTTCAGCCATCTCAATCGACTGTCCGCGCTCGTACAGGAACTGCTTAACCTTCCCGACCGGAAATCCCGTTGAGCCAGCCCCTCAGTTCCAATGCCCAAACGCCAGCAGCGTGTGCAGAAATACCCCGTACCAGATGTTCTGCGTCCGTACATAGATCGCGCCGAACAGCAGGCTGGCAATAAACGCGCTTCCGCTCGAAATCAGCGCATCCATCGCGCTGTAACCGCCGGCAAGAAAAATCACAAAGTGCATCGCGCCGAAGATCGCCGCGCCCGCAAACACGCTCACTTCGGTGCGAAGAAACCGGATCGCTCCCAGACGCGTCCGGTTCAGCGACGTCAGCAGAGCCCCGCGAAACACAAATTCCTCCGCCGCCGGTGCTTCCAGAATCGTCCCGACGTGGCTTAGCTTGCCCACCAGCGACAGTTCCCGAAATAGTCCATTGCCGATCGCAAATAGCAGAGCAGCCATCGCCAGAATCACCCAGATCAGGAAGAAGCGCACCAGCACATCGCCTGCGTCTCCTACCGGAAACCACGGCCCCCCCATCGTTCTCCGCAGCAGGATGAAGCCAAGAATAAGGAGATAGGGCAGAAGAACCAGCGTGCAAGCCAGACCCGTCCAGTTGGAAAAGACGTCGTACAGCACCACAGCGGTCAGAAGAACAAAAAAGTAGGCACCGCAATTAATGCCAGCCTCTCGTATAGGCTCCAGATCAAACCCCGCCGTCAACCGCTCATCGTTCATCGGCCCCGTCCTTCATAATCCGCGTCCATTCTAATGGCGACGGGCTCAGCGAAATATCCCCAAAATTGCAGCCCCGCTCACTGAGGCATGCCTCCCATTGATTTAACTCTGTTGCACCGTCACCTTGACGGAACATGCTGCGTAGTCTCACAGCGTTTTTTCGACATCATGGGAATTCGGGCTCTTCTGGTGACCGATGGCATCCTCCTTCCATCGGAGGCGACGGGGCCCGCAGAACCGTTTCAATGATGGCTCACGGCCGCTGTGAAGCCTTTGATCAGGATGACGGCAGGATGATGGAGTTGCTCGCGGTCTTCGCCGCCATGGCCGTCAGGCAACTGGCGCAGCAGAAAATTCCGATGTGTCAGGCAAGTGGCGCGGCCGCCGCTGGAATGGCGGAGATGCCAAGATCGTAGACAAAGAAGCGTTCAACGAGTTGCAAAACTCTCATCTCTGGTCAGGGATCTGCTCGCCCTTCCTTATCGCTAGACTCCAGTAACTCCAACTCTTCCCGTGCTCACGAGAAAAGGGGCCGCACCCGCGGCCCCTCATATTTATTCAAGTCGTTAAGCTCAGGCAGTCTTTTTCTGCGGATTCTGCTGCTGCGGATTGTTCTTCATATCCTGCGATTTCTTGCTCGCAGTATCCGTGTATTTGTGCGCTTTTGTGGAGTGTTCTTGAGCCTGCTGTGCGTATTTCAGGCCCTCGTCATGGTTGCCTTTCTGGTGCTGCTCAGCGGCTTTACGATGCGACGCGGCTGCATTTTCATGGTGCTGGGCGGCTTCATTATGTTCCTGATATGGCATAAATCTCCTTTATAGCGAGCATCAGCGTTACTAGTAGGAGATAAGAATTGCCTTGCGGGTTGCCGACTAACCTGTGGATTACTTCCATTCCCTAATCCGATTGCGGCGCGACCTATGGCGAGCACGATATCTCTTGTCTGCATTGCACTTACGTCAACTCAAACGTTTGACTAAGATATCCCCGCAGTGATACGTTGGCCCTCCATAGGAGTACCCGAACTCTATGGATCGCCGGAATTTCGTCAAAAGTTCGCTCGCCACTGCCAGCGGTGCTCTGCTCGCTGGCCGCGCTTTGACCGCGAGCGCCTTGGCCCTCCCCTTACAAGATCTTGTGGTGGAAAACACCCCCGAAAACGTCCCCGGTGCCATCCCGGCTTCAGAGATCGACGCCGCCCGCTTCCCCGACGGATTCCTCTGGGGCATGGCCACCGCTGCCTATCAGGTCGAGGGAGCATGGAACCTCGACGGGAAAGGCGAATCCAACTGGGACCGCTTCGCTCACACCGTGGGCAAAATCAAAGGCAGCGCCACCGGAGACATCGCCTGCGACCAGTACCACCGCTACAAGGAAGACCTCGCCATCCTCAAGCGACTCAACCAGAAAAGCTACCGCTTCTCAACCTCATGGGCGCGCATTCAGCCCAATGGCACTGGCTCTGTTAATCAAAAAGGCATCGACCATTACAGCCGCCTCGCCGACGCTCTGCTCGAAGCCGGCATCCGCCCCTTCTGCACCATCTATCACTGGGATCTCCCTCAGGCCCTTGAAGACCGCGGCGGCTGGCCCAACCGCGATCTCGCCTCTTACTATGCAGACTATGCCGCCATCCTCGCCAAACATCTCGGCGACCGCATCACCGTCTGGGCTCCCTTCAACATGCCCTGGACCTTCACCTATTACGGATACGGTATCGGCGTCTTCCCGCCGCAAAAAACCGGCTTCGATCGTTTCCTCAAAGCCGCACATACGGTCAACCTCGCCCAGGGTATGGCATCCCGCGCCATCAAGGCCGCATCTTCCAAAGCTACGGTAGGGAGCGCCTACGGCATGGCTCCCGCATATCCCAAGACCAACAGCCCGGCCGACATCGCCGCCACCGCGCGCTACCACGCCATGAACAACCTCTACTTCCTCACTACCGCTATGTACGGCAAGTACCCCAAAGCCTTCATTGGAGAAACGCCATACGCCGCCATGGGCTACCAGTCCGGCGACGACAAAATTATGAAGGCTCCTCTCGATTGGCTGGGCTTCCACTACTACACCCGCCGCATCGTGTCCGACGCGACCACCACCTGCGCATCCGGCCCATCAGGCCATTTCGGCACCGAAACCGAAGGCGAAGGAGGCGCGTCCTCTCGCGACCCCCTCACGCAAATCCACGTCGAAATGCCTACCGAGGGCCCGCTGACCGATGCCGGACTTGAAATCTGGCCGCATGGCATGTACGACCTCGTCATGCAGATCTCGCGCGAGTTCCACAACCCCATCATCGAGATCAGCGAAAACGGCTGCAGCTATCTCGACTCACCCAACGAAGCCCACCAGGTTCCCGACCAGCGACGCATCCGCTTCCACCAGCAAATCCTCGCTGAGCTCGCCCGCACCATTCACGATGGAGCCCGAGTCCGCGCCTACCACGCCTGGAGCCTCGTCGATAACTTCGAGTGGGCCGATGGATACACCCAGCGCTACGGCCTCACCTACATTGATTTCCGCACCCAGAAGCGCACCGTCAAAGACTCCGGCCTCTGGTACGGACGCGTCGCTGCCGCCAACCGCCTGAATGTGTAATCCCAACCAGGGATTACTGCGATGCCTGCTGTTGCTTCAGTAGCGCCACGGTGGCTCTGGGGTTGATGAGGCGCAAACGTCCGTCGGCGCTCGTAGTAGCTCCTTGCTTCATCAGAGCGATGGTCTGCTGCGGTGTCAGCTTAGGATCCAGAGCGATCAGTTTTGCCGCCAGATTCACAACGTTGGGGGAAGCCATCGAAGTGCCCGAAAACTTGAGCCTCGTTCCACCTGGCACATAGCTCTCCACCTCATAGCCGTCCGCATCGAGGACCACTGTCTTGCCGTAGCTGGTGAATGATGTCTCATCTCCGGCCTGGTCCACAGCGCCCACCGCGATGAGGTTCGGCAGCTCCAGCGAGGCGGGCACGTCTCCCAGGAAGCTGGCGTTGCTGTTGGAATTGCCAGCGGCGCAAACCCAAAGAGTGTCCGGAGCCGCATTGATGGCGCCCGCCACGGCATCGCGCCAAACCGCATAGATCTGCCCGGCGAGTTTCTTACGCGCGTTAGGATCCTTATCGGTGCTTGTTTTGTCGAGCCACTGTTCTATCTCGCCCTGGCTGTCGCCCCAACTCATGTTGACGACGCGGACGTGATTCCTGCGGAGGTATTCACCCACCTCCCGGAAGTCAGACTTGAACTTTTCTGCCCACGCTATCGACGGTGGAAACGGCATATCAGGCAGGGCGTCGTTGAATTGCACAACCACCAGCCGCGCCGCGGGATTGCCGCGGACGGCGATGCCCGCGACATGCGTGCCGTGCATGTACTGGCCCAGAAAGTTGAGTGTTTTGAGAAACGGCGCAAGTTGGTTGGGAGGTATGCTCGAAAGCGTTTTGCGTACATTGGCTGCTGCCGGAGAATCGATGCCGCTCTGCAGATCTTCGATTCCCTGCTCCAGCGCAAGCACCTTGGGGTATGTGGCCCTTTGCTCGGCGGTCAGGGGCTGGAGATCGCCGTCATACAAATTGCCCTGCAAGTCAAACGCGAGCCCATGCGGGCTGTGACCATCCGGGTGCGGATCGACGAACAGCAGGCCGGGATAGAGCGAAGTGTCCACGCCGGAATCGAAAATAGCGATTCGGACCGGAGTCAAATGGTCCTCGGCCGTCAGCGTTACGTCGCGGGCTTCCCAGATATCCGGCTTTTTTACATCATGCGCGGCAATGTATGGAGAAAGGACGGCCAGTGCAGCCTTTGCCAACGGCAGCTCGTACTTTTCCACTACGCGGAGATCGAGGAGAGTTTGCGCCCCCGGTAGATCAAGCCCGCCGGTTTTGCTCACCTGCGGATCGAGATTGGCTTTCACTTCTCCCACCAGGAGATCCGGCGAACGCAGCTCGAAGCCCGTCCGCATTTCCTTCAAGGTGTCCCCGGTCGTCGACCAGGGAAGGGCGTTAATCCCCTCCGAGAAGTGCTTCTGAAATGCCTGGTTGAACGCCGGACCGGCGGTAGAACCGGTCTCCAGCGAGGCTTCTACGATCGCCCGCGTCATCAGCCCGGTGGTGAGTCTGGCCGCCGGCTTATCCTGCAGATCGCGAATTTGTTCGAGGGTGACGAGCGCACCTTTTCCATCCCCGGCGAGCAGTTGCCCATCGAGCCGTGTCCCCAGCAGCTCTCGCAGGGTCTCCTTATCGGAGATGGTGTAGTCCGCAAGGACCGAATTCACATCCGCCTCAACCTTGCTCGCGAACGCTCCGAAGGTCGCGTCGTCCGAGACAAGCAGCGAGCTGGCAGGTTGACTTAAGGGAAAACTGAAACGGGGCAGGTCGGCGGCGGTGTTCACCGTCTTCTTCGCCTGTCCCAGGCTGGAGCCAGTGGTGATGGCGCACAGGATGAGAACGGAGTACAGCGGGATGCGGCGCATAGGTGCTCCTCGATTGCTCGTAACGCATCATACCCGAATCTCAAATCTGAGCAAGCGGATTGTGCCCATTTGTTCCTGAACCGTCAGATCTGGCGGTTCGGAAACGGCTCTCCCCTGTTCTCTGCTACCCTGATAAGTTTGGATTCAAGCAAGGGAGCAGCCACCAATGGCCTTCAAATTCAAGGGCGTCGACTTCATCGGCTTTGATAATCTCCTCTCCGACGACGAGCGCCTCGCCCGCGACACCGCCCGCCAGTTTATCGAAGACAACCTCATTCCCATCATCGAAGAGTGCAACCGCGAAGGCCGCTTCCCTCGCGAGCTCGTCCCGCAAATGGGCCAGCTCGGCTTCTTCGGAGCCAACCTCCACGGCTACGGCTGCGCAGGCATGTCCAACGTCGAGTATGGCCTCGTCATGCAGGAGTTCGAGCGCGGAGACTCCGGTGTCCGCAGCTTCGTCAGCGTCCAGTCCGCCCTCGTCATGTACCCCATCTACACCTTTGGATCAGACGAACAAAAAGACTACTGGCTGCCCAAACTCGCTACCGGAGAAAAACTCGGCTGCTTCGGCCTCACCGAACCTGACTTCGGCTCCAACCCCGGAGGCATGCGCACCCGCGCCGTCAAATCCGGAGACGACTACATCCTCAACGGCGAAAAAATGTGGATCACCTCTGGAACCATCTCCGACGTCGCCGTGATCTGGGCTAAAGTCTCCGACGAAGATGACAACATCCGCGGCTTCCTCGTCGAAACCGACCGCCCCGGCTTCTCCGCCTACGACGTCCACGGCAAATGGTCCCTCCGCGCCTCTGTCACCTCCGGCCTCTCGCTCCAGGACGTCCGCATCTCCGCCAGGAACCTCCTACCCAAGACCGGAGGCCTCAAATCGCCCTTCATGTGCCTCAACCAGGCCCGCTACGGCATCAGCTGGGGAGCCATCGGTGCCGCAATGTCCTGTTATGACACCGCGCTCCAGTATTCCCTCCTCCGCAAGCAGTTCCGCGACCAGCCCATCGCCTCCCACCAGCTCATCCAGGAAAAACTTACCTGGATGATCACCGAAATCACCAAGGCCCAGCTCCTCGCCCTGCAGGTAGGCCGCCTCAAAGACGCGGGCAACGTCGCCCACGAACATATCTCCATGGCCAAGCGCAACAATGTGTGGATGGCCCTCGAATGCGCCCGCCTCGCCCGCGACATCCTCGGCGGCAACGGTATCACCGACGACTACCCGGTCATGCGCCACATGATGAACCTCGAGTCCGTCAAAACCTATGAGGGCACGCACGATATCCACACCCTCATCATCGGCCAGAGCGTCACCGGGATCCCGGCTTACTAAAACACACTTCACCGCGTATCCTGAAAAGTGCTTCGGAGCTACATCCTGGAACGGCCATTCCTCCACGACCAACGAGAGTGGCCAGTAAAGCTGACCCCAGGATGGCGCGAAGCGCGTCCGCCCGTGCGGCCAGCACCATGACCCTCCATCTTCCCAAGCTCGAACGCCGACCCGAGCTCGATGCCCTCCGCGGGCTCTTCCTCGTGTGGATGACGCTCACCCATCTGCCCACGCATCTCGCCGACTTCGTCAACCAGCCCATCGGATTCATCTCCTCCGCCGAGGGCTTCGTCTTCATGTCCGCCCTGCTCGTTGGCCGCATCTACATCCACGAAATGCAGCATGACGAGGCCGGAGTTCACCTCAAACTCCTCCGCCGTTCGCTCAAAATCTACGGCTACCACCTGCTATTGCTGTTGCTGGCCTTTACCGTGGCCGCCGCATACGCCGTCCACACGCACCGCGCGGCAATCACCAATCTGCTGGATTTCTACCTCGCGCACCCCGGCACCGCCATCGTCGGATCGCTTCTTCTGCTCTACTGCCCGCCCCTGCTCGACATCCTGCCCATGTACGTCCTCTTCCTGGTCTTCACGCCGGTCATTCTCTCCATCGCCGTCCGCACCGGTTGGAAGAAGATCCTCGCCGTCAGCATGCTCGTCTGGCTGCTCGCCCAGTTTGGCCTCCGCGACGTCGTGCACAATTACATCGTGCGCATCACCCACCTCCACATCCCTCTGCAGGAAACAGGAGCCTTCAACCTCTTCGCCTGGCAGGCCGTCTGGATCACCGGCCTTTGGCTCGGCGCCGGACTCGCCCGCGGTTTCGTCCCCTTCCGCTACGTTCCCCGCTGGATTGTCGCCGTCTGCGGCGTCATCAGCGTCTTCTTTATCTGCGCCCGCTACGGTTGGCTCGGCCCGCACCTCAACCCGCAGGCCTTCGGCCTTAAGGTCGACAAGTGGCAAATCGGCCCGCTCCGCGTCCTCAACCTCGTCTGCTTCAGTGTCGTCCTCTACTGGATGCGCAAGTATGTCGTCAAAATCGTCGCCCGCGAGCCCTTCCTCACCTTGGGCAAGGCTTCGCTTCAGGTCTTCTGTGCGCATCTGTTTTTTGTCTTCGTGGGTCTCGCGCTGCTCTACGGAGAAGTCGAGCAACTCCACGGCTGGACCGCCGTCATCCTCATCGCCGTCACCCTCGTCTCGCTCATCTTCGTAGCCGCAAGAGAAGTCCGCAAGCGCCACAAAAAGAAAGCCCAGGCCAACGCCGCCAAACCCGCCGAGCCCATCGTCTCACAATAAAAATCTCTAAACCGGGCAGACGGAAGCTATGCTGGAACAAAGCCGCATGTCTGAACTCGTCCAGATCGGCTCACAGACTTCGTCCTCAAGCATGAGTACGTGTGCGCTGCCGCGTCGCAAAGTCGTGTTCTGGCTCCAGGGCGTGACCCTCGCCTGGATGCTCATCGAGTGCGGCGTGTCGCTCTACGCCGCCAAATCCGCGCACAGTCCTGCCCTGCTTGCCTTCGGCTCCGACAGTCTCGTAGAGTTGCTGTCGGCCGGTGTTGTCCTCCTGCAGTTTCTTCCGCAAGCCTCCATTTCCGAACGCATCGCAGGACGCGCCGCTGGAGTTCTTCTGTTCGTCCTGGCCCTGGTTGTCTGCGGAATCGCCATCGCTGCTCTGACTCTCCACCAGCGCCCCGCCACAAGCTGGCTCGGCATCGGAATCACAAGTGCGGCCTTCATCGCCATGCCCGTATTAGCATGGCTCAAGCGCAAAGAAGCGAACCGCAGCAAGAATGCCGCGCTCGCCGCCGACGCCGTGCAATCTGCCACCTGTGCCTATCTGGCACTGATCGCCCTCACCGGACTCGCCGTCAACGCCCTCTTTCATATCCCATGGTTCGACTCGCTCGCCGCCCTCGCCGCCGTACCGCTGCTGATCAAAGAAGGCAGCGCCGCCTGGCAAGGCAAAGGCTGCGCATGCTGCTGACGCGATATGGTCTGGGAACGGCTCCTGTTTTTCGCAAATATAGACCCAGTCCCCGACACATAGAAGGCCACGAAAAGCAATCTAGGACGATGTCTTGGCACTCGCCACGCTCGAAAGGGCAGTCAATTGTCACTAACACCTTCTGTTTTTGCTGCCAAAACGCCGAAAGATGATTTATCTTCTGAGCCAATCATCCACAAATATGCAAAATATGCACTGCAGGGGAGCCAATTGTCTTGGGAATATAGGATTCAGCATGAGGGATTAAATGCGTTTCGAGTTATCCGTGGTGCAACACAAGAAGATGCGGAAATGAAGGCGAGGTCACAACTTGCAGCATGGGAGGAGCGCTGGGCCATTAAACAAGCGGCGCAAAACGCAAGAGTCGCGCTGCAGAACAAGAAAACCGAGGCGATCCAACGCACACAAGAATTACAGCAACAGATCGCTGACTTATCGGAAATCCTGCAAGCCGGGATTAAGCAGCCAGTTTTCAACTGGGAGCGACTGAAAGATCAGAAAGGATTCAGAGTTCCGCGGCCTAATCGGCCAAAAGAAATTGAGCAACCTGCGAAACCTAACCCAGCGCTATACACTCCGATGATAAAAGGCCTTGATCGACTTTTAAGCTGGCGGCGAGCGAAGAAAGAGGCCGAAGCTGCGAACAAACTCGAGGCAGCCCAAGAACAATGGCGATCGGAATGCGCGGCAGTCGATAATAAAAACCAGCTGGCCAGAGAGGGCCACCAAAAGCAGCTCGCCACTTGGCTGGAGCAGAAAGAGCAGCATAAGACTGCACAGTTAAGACAACACTCTGAGATCGACGAACTCGAACGCCAGTATCGAGCCAAAGACTGTTCCGCATTAGAGTTTTTCTGCCTTGAGACGCTTAGCCATTCGTCTTACCCACCGGCCTTCCCGCAGAAGTACAACATGAGTTTTGACTCAGAGAGCGGCGTCTTAATCCTTGATTATGAACTGCCTGATAAGGTGGCCATACCCCACCTAAAAGAAGTGAGATACATCGCAGCTCGCGACCAGATTCAAGAGGTGCCAGTCTCCGATGCATGGCTCAATCGCACCTATGACGAGGTCCTCTACCAGATTGCGCTCAGATCAATGCATGAACTTTTTTCGGCGGACACGGCCGCAGTCCTTAAAAGCATAGTCTTGAACGGTTGGGTCCACAGTATCGATCGTGCCACGGGGGCTGAAACCCACGGCTGCATCCTTTCACTTCAGGCTAATCGCGAAGAATTCCTTGAGATCAATTTAAGTCTAGTAGATTCAAAGGCATGCTTCCGCAAGTTGAAAGGAGTTGCTAGCAGCAAATTGTCCGAGCTCACCCCTGTGCGTCCAATCGCCATGTTGAACAAGGAAGACCACCGGTTTGTGGAGGCATACTCGGTTGTCGAAGAAATCGACACAAGGACCAACCTCGCTGCGATGGATTGGGTGGATTTCGAAAACTTGATAAGGGAGCTTTTCGAGAAGGAGTTCTCAAAAAACGGCGGCGAGGTGAAGATCACACAGGCCAGCCGAGATGGCGGCGTAGATGCGGTAGCATTTGACCCCGATCCAATTCGTGGGGGAAAAATCGTAATCCAGGCGAAACGATACACGAATGTTGTTGGCGTATCCGCAGTGAGAGACCTTTACGGCACCATTCACAATGAAGGCGCAAATAAAGGCATTCTCGTCACGACATCAACCTACGGGCCGGACGCCTATGAGTTCGCCAAAGGAAAACCACTTACTCTCCTGAGTGGTGGAGAACTGCTTTCTCTGCTCGAACAGCATGGACATAAGGCAAAAATTGACTTAAGGGAAGCGAAGGCAGCTGCCACAGCGAATCATGCCGTTCGATAAATCAGACACACTCTCGTCTGCCCTGACGGCCTCTCACACGGCAACCGTAAACGTATCTTCCGACCGCATCACTGACCGGTAAAGCGTATCCCGCTCCACCGGAACCCGTCCCGCAGCCGTAATCAGCCGCATCAGCTCCTGCCGCCGCATGCCCTGCGGAGTCGTCGCACCGGCATCGTGATAAATCTTCTCTTCGATCACAGTCCCGTCCACGTCATCCGCGCCAAACCGCAGCGCAATCTGCGCAATCTTCGCCGTCATCATCTGCCAGTAGGCTTTGATGTGCGGAAAATTATCCAGCAGCAAACGGCTCACCGCGATCTGCCGAATATCCGTCAGCCCCGTCGTCCGCGGCAAATGCGCCAGCGGAGTGTTATCCGGATGGAACGCCAGCGGGATAAATGTCTGGAACCCGTGCGTATCGTCCTGCAATGCGCGCAGCTTCAGAAGATGATCCACGCGGTCCTCGTCATTCTCAATGTGCCCGTACAGCATCGTCGCATTCGACTTCAGCCCTGCCTCATGCACCATCCGCGCCGTCTCCAGCCACTCATCGCCGTCAATCTTGTGGTCGCAGATAATGTGCCGCACACGATCCGCAAAAATCTCCGCGCCGCCGCCCGGCATCGAGTCAACCCCGGCAGCCTTCAGCTTCTTCAGCGTCTCCGGAATCGTGAGTTTCGCCCGTCGCGCCAGGAACGCAATCTCCACCATCGTGAAGGCCTTGATGTGAACCTTCGGAAATCGCTCCTTCAGCCCGGCAATCAGATCCAGAAAATATTCCAGGGGCAAATCAGGATGCAGCCCGCCCACAATATGGAACTCCGTCACCGCCTCGCTGTATCCCGAAGCCGCCGTCTCCCACGCCTGTTCCAAAGCCATCGTGTAGGATCCATCCGCGCCTTTCTTGCGCCCAAACGCGCACAGCCGGCACGCCGCCACGCATACATTCGTAGGGTTAATATGGCGATTCACATTGAAATAAGCCACATCCCCATGCATCTTCTCGCGGACATAGTTCGCAAGCCACCCCACCGCCAGAATATCCGGCGAGCCATACAGCGCCAGCCCATCTGCGAAACTCAGACGCTCGCTCGCAAGTACCTTCGCAGCAATCTGCTCCAGCCGCGCATCATCGGTTTGAAAAGGCTTAGGTTCCTGCATGGTGTCTACCCCGTTTTTCCCACCCTTCATGATAATTCACCCCGCATCATGAAGCGCAACGGAACTTTCCCGCTGCGAACTTGCGTACTCACTGTTACCATTCGTCAGGAACACTTCGTTCCAGCATTGCAGTTCTAAAGAAGTTGCAGTACCAGAAGTCACGCCAACGGCAATCACAACAACAGGAATTGCAACACGAATTGCACCTCACCAATGCATATCAGGATTTGTTCATTGCCCCATCGCATGAAATTCTTAGTTCGCCTTGCCCCGCGCACCGTCCTCTGCGCCATTTTTCTGCTCGCTGTTTTGCCCGTCGCCCGCGCTGCGCAAAACAAGCCGGCCCCCGGAGCTGCCGTCTTTCCGGACCTCACCACCTATAACCTTGACAAGGTCAGGCTCAATCTTCCCTCTGATTTCGCCGCACCGCTCGACCTGCTCCTCATCTCCTTCCAGCCCGAGCAGCAGATGCAAGTCAACACCTGGATGCCCGTCGCTCAGGCCCTCCAGCACACGAACTTCAACTTCCGGTGGTACCGAATGCCTGTTTCCAGTTCGGAAAACTTCATCTTCCGCTGGTGGGACAATGCCTCCATGCGTAGCGACGAAACGGACCCTGAGACATACCCCTGGATCGTTCCCCTCTATGTCGATGTAGACAGCTTCCGCCGCAGCCTTCAGATCCCCTCCGTCCATCAGATCGCCATTCGGCTCGTCAACAAGCAGGGCCGGGTTCTCTGGAGCGCCGACGGACCACTTACCCCGCAAAAGCGCGACTCGCTTGAAGCCGCCGTCGCTGGAAAATAACCGCTGTCCGCGTCTTAGCCAACCGCTTTTCAGCTGATGTTTGTACCAGCCGGCTGCTCCGTCAGCTGCTTCACCATCGTGAGCGCGTCCAGCGTTCCCAGGTAAAAGCCGCGGATACGCCCTGTCTTCAGAAACCCCAGCTGCCCGTAAAATGCGATCGCGGCGTCATTATCCACTGCAACCTCCAGCCAAAGCAGCGTTGCCTCAGCCTCCGAGCAGCGCTCCGTCAGCGCCTCCATCAGCACACGCCCCACTCCCTGCCTGCGCCGGGCCGGATCAACGTCAATCGTCACAATGTGCCCTGTGCGACTATTCTTTTCTGCGCGAATCTCCACAATCGCAAAGCCGGCAATGTCTTTCCCGTCCTCTGCAATCAGCGAAATGGAAGAGGATCGGAAGAGAAAATACCGCAGTTCCAACTTTGAGTATGCGACGCCCGGACGAAAACACACCTGGTCCAGCGCGAACAGAGCGTTCAAGTCCTCGCGCTCGACCAGGCGGATGCGAACCACAACTATCTTCTAGCTTCTTCCGCAGTACCGGCGCCACTCGGCTTCGGCTCAACCACCACGCCGTCATACAGCGACGCCCCTACCAGACGCCCATTCATCGAGTGGACCATCCTCACCGGCCAGCCCGCGTCCCACCACTTCCACGACTTATCGTCAGGGTTCAGAGCAAAAACCAAGTCTGAGTCCCGCGACGTGATCACCACGCGCCCCAGCCCGGCATCATAGTCGATATTGTCGATCATGCGCACTGGCAGATCGCTTACCGCGTGCCAGGTCTGCCCCTGATCTTCACTGTAGTACGCGCCCTGCCGTCCGCCGACCCAAAGTGCTCCGCTCGGCGTCGTCGTCAGCGCGGTCACTGAGGTCAGCCCGCTCGGCAGCATCACTGGATTCCAGTGCTCGCCGCCATCCGTCGAAAGACGCAGGTCCTCGCGTCGGGCTGCGAACGCAATGTTTCCATGCGCGTCCACAAAGCGGTAGTGTTGCTCGCGCAGTACCGGACCCGTCCACGTCGCGCCATGCGTTGTGCTGCGGTAGACGCCGTCTCCCGTGGCCACAAACCACACTGGCCCGTTCATGGAGAGGTCATTCACCTGCGACTCGATCACCGACTCGGTCTTACCTTCCGTGATCGTTCTCTTCTCCTTCTTGTGGTGACGGACAACGTACTCCGTCCGTTCCTTCACATTCACAACCTTGTTGTCCGGAACCCACACATCGCCGTTCAACCGGAACAGCCCATCGTTGGTTCCCGCAAAAACCGTTCCATCGTCCGACTGCGCCAGGCTGAAGACATCTCGTCCGTCCAGCCCCTCGCTGCGCTGGGTCCAGTTCGTTCCCCCGTCTTCCGTAACAAATACGCCGCCGTAGCTCTTGTCATTTACCACTCCGGCATACATCGTCTCCGGCTTCTTCGTGTCGGCCAGCAGTGCCGTCACCTGCCGCTGCGATATCCCGCTGTTCGACAAGGCAAAACTTACCCCTGCGTCATTGCTCGCCAGCACACCACTGCGGTCCGTCGCCAGCAGTACCCGCTGCGGATTCGCCGGATCTACATAAATGTCATTGATGATCAGGTTCGGGCCGGTCGTCCGCTTCCAGTGCGTGCCCGCATCCTCCGTTTTGTACAGGCCCTCCGTCGTTCCGGCGTATACCACATCGCGGTTCGCCGGGTCCTGCATCAGCACGCGCGTGCGCCGCGCCGAGGAAGGAATGCCCTGGATCTTGTGGAACTGCTCCCCCGCCGTATCGCTCTTATAAATCCCGGAGCAGGCGCTCAGGTACACCGTGCTCGGAAACTTCGGATCAAGCAGAATCGAAAAGACATCCGAGTCGTCGATCAGTCCTTGCTTGATGTTTCGCCACGTCGCCCCGCCGTCCGTTGTCTTCCACGGCAGATGCCACGTTCCCGCGTAAATGATCCGGGGATCCGTGGGATCGATCGCAATCGATTCGACCTTATGAATCTCCCCGCTGCCTTCCGGGCTGATCCGCGTCCAGTGCTGTCCGCCATCCTCGCTGCGGAACACGCCTTCGATCGCCCCTGCAACCAGCACCTTCGGGTCTGACACTGCCTGCTCCAGCGCCCGCACCGATTTGCCCTGCATTTCCGGGCTCGAGGTCCACGTATGTCCGCTGTCATGGCTGATATAAACGCCGCCGCCCACATCATCCATCTGCCAGACACCCGCATACAGCGTCTTTGGATCGGCCTCGTCCACCTGCAGGTTGTCCACCACCAGATCGTCCACGCTGCCCAGCTTTGCCAGCCGTGTCCATGTCGCGCCGTCATCCACTGACTGGTAGATCCAGCTGTTGGTCGTGCCCAGGTAGAGATGGTGGGGGTCTTTCGGGCTCGACGCGAAGGCGCGGGCGTCGCCGCCCGCCGGCCCGACCGCAATCCATCGGGTAGAGGCTGCTCTGGCCGCAGCCGAGTGAAGGACAACAAGGGTGGCCAGACCCAGGAGGAGGGACAAAAGTTTTCGATTCATAGTTCGCTTGAAAAGCCTGTCAATTCCATTTGCTGACTATGATGATATGCTCCTTGCCCTCGGCTGTGGATAACAATTCGGATACCGTCCTCAAAAATGGCTCCGAGGCAACGAAAATACAAATTGTCGAAAGGCTCCCGCAATAGGAAAGGGCCGTCCGGTATCCCGAACGGCCCTTTCAAAGTACAGCTGCAGGCGGTTTATTGGCTCGCCGCTGCGGCCTTGTGGTGATGAGAGGGGTGGCGCTCGCCGAGCGGCTTGCGCTCTTGCGGCTTCACCACTGACTCATCGACTGCGGTTGTGCCTGGTACATCGCTATCGAAGTTCGCTCCGGCCGGTACGAGGTAGTCCTCCACCTCGTTCGTGCCTGAGTTGCCCGTCCGCACCGAGATGCGGCTGGCGTCGATGCCCTTCTCGGTCACCAGGTAGGCCTTCGCGTTGACTGCACGCTGAGCCGCCATTTCCTCTGCGGTCATCGCAGGACGATGGTGACGTCCGTGTACCTCAGGCACCGGGGCCGAATTGCCCACGAGCACCAGAGTCGCGTCGGAAGAACGCTGCGCGTTCAGTGCCACATCATCCAGACAACCCTTCGCGTCGTTGTCCACGCGCGTCGGACGCCGCTTGTCATGGTCAAACTGGATCGAGCACAGCGTCTGCGTCTTCGGTGCGGGTGCCGGCGGAGCCGCCACATTCACCGTCGTCGTTGACGATGCAGTCTGACCCTTGTCGTCTACCACGTTGCAGGTCACCGTGATCGCACCGGCCGGCGCGCCCGTCGTCGATAAGGTCGCCGTCGTGCCCGTTCCGCTGATCGATCCCGCTGAAGCCTGATAGCTATAGGTCAGAGGACGGTTCTGCGGGCTCACTCCCGTCGCCGTGATCGTCGAGCTATCGCCCGGGTTCACGTTCGAGGGGTTCGCTACGCAGCTTACCGTCGGGGGCTCAAACTGCTTCACCGTGAACTGGGCGGTGCAGTCGGCCGACTGGCCGGCCTTTGCGCCTTCGGTCACATGCCCGCTCACCGTGTAGCTGCCCGGAGCCATGCTGCCTGTCTCAACGGTCACCGTCGAGCTCGAACCGCTCGCTCCCGAACCGGACCAGCTATAGGTCGCGGTCTTCTTCGGGTTCAGGTTCGTCGCCGTTCCGGTAATCGTAATCGGCTCGCCGGGATACACAGCCTCGGGACTCGCCGAGCAGGCATACGCCACCGGCGGCGGCGGAACAATGCTGCCGAAATGAACGACCAGGCCGGCGCTCAGGCGCGGCGCGTTGGCGTTCAGGCGGCCACCCGTACTAATCTGGGGGCCAAAATTCACGTGCATGTATTCGTAATCGGCCTGGAACAGGCGCAGGGCAAGGTGGTGGTTGAACCATGGAAGGTTGTAATCCAACCCGCCGCCTGCCGTCAGGGCCGTGCCCCAGGTGTAAGAATGATAGGCAATTGGCTCGTCGTTCGGTCCGCCGAAACGAACCCCGCCGGCCAAGCCGTGAACGAAGGGGGTGATCCCTTCGGATTCAACCGGGAAACGGAAGATGACGCCGGCCTGTACGGTCTGCAGCCCATCATTGTTTCCTTCCTGGTGGTTTCCGTACTCGACCTGACCGCCCACATAGCGGTTGAAATAGTATGCGCCGCTAAATATCGCGCCGAGGTCGACAGCCGACGGTCGCTGGGGAAAGTACGTGCCATTCCCAAGCGGTGTGTTGACCGTGGCCTTGGGGGCGATGTAGGAATATCCGGCGAAAATGTCCACACGGGACGGTGACTGCTCTGCCGGAGCAGCCGGCAATGACGAGGAGTTCTGCGCGTACATCCCCGATGCGCCCACTCCTAGGACGCATCCGGCCAGCAGAATCCGGCTTAATGATTGAAACAAACGAGACTGCATGCGTGTATCCTCCGCAACCATTGGGAAGTCATACAAAAGAACTGACAGCTTATGGAAAGTAAGCCAGAAAATAATTACAAAGGGCCGATGTCGCCCTCAAAACTACGAATTCCAACGTATCACACTTTCACATACCTTAGAGCTTAAATCCTTCAATAAGTTGCCTACGCCGCAACAACCTTTCAGGAATCTGATCAGTTACTGCCCAGCCCCGGCGCGGCACGCAATAAATCCCCCCAGCTATTCCGGATGAAAGCCGCAATCTGATTCTCGCATTTTGTGTATGCGATTGCGTAATCACCACTTACTGCAGGTTTAATACCCTCTTCAAACTGCCACGTTCGCGCTGAATCTTCTCCTGCAGCAGAGTAATCGCGTAAATCAGCTGCTCAGGACGCGGCGGGCATCCCGGTACGTATACGTCCACGGGAATCACCTGATTCACCCCCTGTAGGAGTGCGTAGTTGTTAAACACCCCGCCCGAGGTCGCGCACGCGCCCATCGAAATCACCCATTTCGGCTCCGGCATCTGGTCATACAGCCGCCGGATCACTGGCGCCATCTTCTGTGACACCCGGCCTGCAATCACCATCAGGTCCGACTGCCGCGGCGACGGGCGAAATACCTCCGCACCGAACCGCGCCACATCAAATCGCGAAGCTCCCATCGACATCATCTCAATCGCGCAGCACGCCAGCCCGAACGTCATCGGCCACACCGAGCTTTTCCGAACCCAGTTGATCGCCGCATCCAGCGAAGTCAGAAAGATCCCCTCCGGCTGCTCATACCCATAACTTACTTCCTTGAGCTTCTCGCGATTCTTCCCGCTGCTCTCCAGCGACCCGAAAAGATACCGATCCTGCATCGTCTCACTCATACCTTTACTATAGCGCCCCCATCCATCGCCCGAAAGTCACCGACCCCGCATATCCGCGCCTCACGATCACAAACTGCACTGTCTAGCGTTGCCCTGATAAATTTATGGAGAGCTGCACAAAACAATCTTCACCTGCCGGACATCACTACTGACAAATTCGGCGGAACTGCTTCCGCCCTCGGTAGCCCTTCCGCGCACCTGCGTGCGGCACAATTCGGATTTACACCATGCCTTGAGGTGTCATGCGTATTCGTAGTCTGAAGTTTGCCCTGCTTGCCGCCGCGCTCTGCTTGCCCTGCTTCTCCTTCGCACAAATAGCCGCAAATTCCGCAGCCGTCTCTTCACAGATCGCGCAGTTGCAGGCCGAGGTAGCCCAGGCGCAGTCCTCAGCCGACAACTCCTGGATGCTCATCAGCGCCGCCCTCGTTCTGCTCATGACCGGCCCGGGCCTCGCGCTCTTTTACGGAGGCCTCGTCCGCCGCAAGAATGTCCTCTCGATCCTCATGCAGTGCATGGCCATGATGTGCATCATCACCGTGCTCTGGGCGCTCGCCACCTACAGCCTGGCCTTTGACTCGGGATCCGCCTTCATCGGTGGCCTGCATCATCTCTTCCTGCGCGGCGTCGGCCTCGCGCCTGATCCTGACTACTCCGCTACCATCCCGCTCCAGACCTTCATGATCTACCAGCTGATGTTCGCCATCATCACCCCCGCGCTCATCACCGGAGCCTTCGCCGAGCGCATGAAGTTCAGCGCCATGGCCGTCTTCCTCGCCCTCTGGTCCATCTTCGTCTACTCGCCCATGGCCCACATGGTCTGGGGCAAGGGAGGCCTGCTCAACGCCGACCTCGGAGGACGATTCCCCTGCCTCGACTTCGCCGGCGGAACGGTTGTCCACGTCACCTCCGGAGTCTCCGCCCTCGTTTGCGCCCTCTATCTCGGCAAGAGAGTCGGCTATCCGAGCGAGGCCATGCCGCCACACTCCGTCGTCCTCAGCTTTATCGGAGCCTGCCTGCTCTGGTTCGGCTGGTTCGGCTTCAACGCCGGCAGCGCCCTTGGCTCGAGCCCGCTCGCCACCAGCGCATTCGTCAACACCCAGTTCGCTGCCGCAGCCGCCGCCCTTAGCTGGGCCGCCGCCGAATGGCTCCGCAGCGGCAAGCCCAGCGCCCTCGGCCTCATCTCCGGAGCCGTCGCCGGACTGGTCGCCATTACACCCGCCGCCGGCTTCGTCCAGCCGATGTCCGCCCTCGTCATTGGAGTCATCGCCGGAGCCTTCTGCTTCTTCATGGTCGTCAAGGTCAAGTCCTGGTTCGGATACGATGACTCCCTCGACGCCTTCGGTGTCCACGGTGCCGGAGGCACACTCGGCGCCATCCTCACCGGAGTCTTCGCCACCAGTGCCGTCAACCCCATCTTCAAAAACGCAAAGACCGGAGCAGCTCTTCCCTCCGGCCTCATCCAGGGCAACTGGCACCAGTTCTTCAATCAGTTCATCGGAGTCGCCATCGCCTGGACCCTCTCCATCGTCGGAACTTTCATCCTTCTAAAGCTCGTCGATCTCACCATCGGTCTCCGCGTCACCCGCGAGCATGAGATGGAAGGCCTCGACGTAACCCAGCACGGCGAGGAGGGCTATGAATTCGGCGCCTGACGCAGCATCGCACCTGAACTCCTATCGCAGACCGCTGTACCCTTGAGATACGCAAACCTGATACTCTTTTTTGTCCGGGAATTTCTCAAATTATGCAGAAGATTGAAGCGATTATTCAGCCATCCAAGCTCGACGCCGTAAAGGATGCTCTCCTTGAAGTCGGCATTGAAGGTATGACCATCCTCGAAGCCCGGGGCCACGGCCGCCAAAAGGGCCACACCGAGTTCTACCGCGGGCGCGAATACACCGTCGATCTTCTCCCCAAGGTAAAACTCGAGATGGTCGTGCCCGACGAGCTTGCGGATAAGGCCGTGCAGGCCATCCTTTCCTCCGCCCGCACCGGTAAAATCGGAGACGGGAAAATCTTCCTCTCCAAAATTGACGACGCCATCCGCATTCGCAACGACGAACGCGGTAGCGCAGCACTCTAGCAGCAATCGCGGACCCACAACGCAGCCGAGTCAACCGGTTGTGAGGCTACATTACAGAAGAGGCCGGCGGCGTTTTCGCCGGTCATACTGGAGGTTTACCTCAAAGTTGCAGGCTCTTTTAGATTCGGCTTTCGATCTGGGTACGGCAGTATTCGCTGCGACACGCGGGGTGCCGTCGCCTGGACGGCCAGCCCCGAACTGCCCATGAGCGCGCCCTCCAACCCGCCGCCGCAGTTGCGAGACCTGTATGAACGGGAGAGCGCCGACCTGCGCCAGACGTTTGAACGCAACGGAGACGGTTCTTCCGCCATCCGTCGCCGCGCCGCCATCGTAGACAACGTCGTCGGCAAAATCTGGACATCCCTCGCGCCCGAAGCCGCCCGCTCCAGCATTGCCCTCATTGCCACCGGAGGATACGGCCGCCGAGAGCTCTTCCCCTACTCCGATGTGGACGTCCTCTACCTCTGCGCCAATGATTCCACCGAGCGCGACTTCCACCAGACCCTCCGCGCCGTCACCCAGGCCATGTGGGACACCGGCCTCCGCGCCAGCCCCGCTACCCGCACAATCAAGGAGTGCGACAAGGTCAACCCCGACAATCTCGAGTTCACCATCTCGCTGCTCGACCGCCGCTTCCTCGCCGGAGATATTGCTCTTTACCGCCGTCTCGAAACCGAAATCCTGCCCGCGCTCGCCCTCCGCGACTGGGACTCCATTGTTCAGAATCTCACCGAGATCGCCCGCGCACGCCACGCCAAGTACGGCAACACCATCTTCCACCTGGAACCCAACATCAAGGAGTGTCCCGGGGGGCTCCGCGACTATCACCTCGCTCAATGGCTCGCCCTGCTCAACACCCTGCAGGAAACCAAAGCCTGGCCCAAACCCAGTGGCAGCGGCCTCTACGGAACACACGGCGAGCGCGAGTACGCCTTCGACTTCCTCGCCGCCGCGCGATGTTTCCTGCACTATCGCTATAAGCGCGACAACAACACCCTGGACTGGCACGCGCAGGACGAAGCCGCTGCCCAGAGCATCGGCCTCGAAACCCGGGGCTCCGCCGATCCCGCCTACTGGATGCGCACCTACTACCGCCAGGCCCGCACCATCTACCGCCGCGCCGCCTTGTTAATCGACGCGCTCCCGCCCCCGCGCCGTTCCTTCTACAAACAGTTCCGCCGCAAGCGCACCCCCGTTCCCGGAACCGATTTCTTCCTCGAGCAGGGTCATCTGGTCCTGTCCGACACCGCCGCCGGCATTGACGGCGACGCCATCCTGCGCATCTTCGGCATCATCGCCACACATGGCTACAAGCTCAGCCAGAATGCCGAAGACCGCATTGTTGACAACCTCCCCGTCCTCGCCGTGCAAATGCCCGAAGGTCCGTTCCTCTGGAACTGCCTCCGCGAGGTCCTCCTCGGCCCCTACGCCGCGCACGCCCTCCGAACCATGCACGCCCTCGGGATCCTTGAGCTGCTCATCCCCGAGTTTCACGGCATCGACTCGCTCGTCATCCGCGACTCCTACCATCGCTACACCGTTGACGAGCACACCTTCCTCGTCATTGATAATGTTCACGCTCTGCGCCAGCCGCATCACGACTGGGAAAAGCGCCTCGCCACCCTCCTGCCCGAAATCGACCGCCTCGACCTTCTCCTGCTCGCCATCCTCATGCACGACACCGGAAAGGCCCGCCGCACGGGCGACCATGCCCTCCAGAGCATCGAGTTGTCCGAAAATCTCTTCGCCCGTCTCGAGTTCGACTCCGAAGAGCGCGAAACCGTTCGCCGCCTCATCCGCAGCCATCTCGACATGTCCGCCGCGCTCCGCCGCGACATCTTCGCGCCCGAAACCGTCCGCGTCTTCGCCGGGAAAATCAGTTCGCAGCAGCACCTCAAGGCGCTCACCCTCATGACCTACGCTGATGTTAAGGCGGTCGCGCCCGAAGCCCTCACGCCCTGGAAGGCCGAGAACCTCTGGCAGCTCTACATCGCCACCTCCAACTACATCGACCGGAGTGTCGACGAGGCCCGTTACCACGTACAGAACGATCCCGCTCTGCTCAACCGCATCACCGCGCTTGTTCCCGACAAGGCCGACGAAATTCGCGCCTACCTCGAAGGTCTCCCGCAGCGCTATCTGCAAACTCGTCTTCCTGACCAGATCCGCAGCCACTTCAAACTCGCCGCGGCCCTCAGTGACGATCCCATTCAGCTGGCCTTCCGCATCCATCGTCAACTCAACGAAATCACCCTCATCACCAAAGACCGCCCGTTTCTCTTCGCCGACATGGCCGGAGTCCTCTCCTCCTGGGGCATGAATATCGTCAAAGCCGACGCCTTCTCCAACGACGCCGGCGTCATCGTCGACACCTTCCAGTTCACCGACCCCTTCCAGACCCTCACCCTTAACCCATCTGAGATAGACCGTTTCCTCGAAAGCATCCGCGACGTGGTCGCAAAAAAAGTCCCCGTAGAAAGGCTGCTGCTCTCGCGCAGCCACTCCCGGCGCGGCCTTCAGGCTAAGGTCGCCGTGGAAACGCGCATCGAGTTCGACAACGAGTCCTCCTCGCACAGCACGCTGATTCAAGTCGTCGCGCAGGACACCCCCGGACTCCTCCGCGCCATCGTTCTCGCCTTCGCTCAGCACAACTGCAACATCGAGGTTGCGTTGATCGACACTGAAGGCGAAATGGCCATCGACGTCTTCTATCTCACCGCCCACGACGAAAAACTAAACAAAGAAACCCAGCAACAACTCAAAGACTCCCTGACCCAATCCCTCAACTCCCTGCGCTAGAGCATTTCCCGAAATGGTGTAGTCCGAAGCCGATGCCCTCAATTCGCCGTGACGAACAGAGAACGGCGACCCCGAACCCCTTCAAATAGATCGCATATATTCGGAACATGCCTTAATGCACGGGACGGCTCTGGCCGCCAACCTAAGAGCCGCGCCCCTCTCCAGTCACTTCCAAGCCGCCATCAGCAAATCCACCTTATCCCTCCGCGGCATGGAAGGCGCCGTCCCCGGCTGCGTCACCGAAATAGCCCCCACCGCGCACCCAAATCGCGCCGCGCTCACCAGGTCCATGCCTTCCGACAACCCCACCGCAAGGCCAGCATTGAAAGCGTCTCCCGCACCCGTCGTCTCCACCACCGGCCCCGCGCTGTATGCCGGAACATGCTCCGTAATCGTGGCATTCTTCACCAGCGCGCCCCTCGCGCCCAGCGTCACCACCACATTGCGTACGCCGCGCCGCAGCAAATGATCTGCGGCCCGCGCCGCCTCTGCAACGCTCGCCACAGAAACCCCCGTCAGCGCCGAGGCCTCGCTCTCATTCGGAGTCAGGTAGTCGCACAGCTCAAAGACGTCGTCATCCAGCGCGCACGCCGGCGCCGGATTCAGAATCGTCGGCACGCCGCGCTCCCGTGCCACTCTCAGACCGTAGGCAACCACCGGCACCGGCAGCTCCAGTTGCGTCATGAATACCGCCGATTCTGCAATGCGCACCTGCGCCCGGTCAACATCGGCACGCTGGAGCGCACTCGCCGCGCCCGGCGTCACCACAATCGCATTCTCGCCTTTGCCTTCTTCAATCAGAATCGCCGCCGCACCCGTCGCATGCATCGCATCCGCAATCAGAAACTCCGTGTCCACGCCCTCTGCCGCGTAGGTCTGGAACGCCATCTCGCCAAAGGCATCCTTGCCCACTCTGCTGATCAAGCTCACCCGCCCGCCCAGCCGCGCCGCACCAATCGCCTGGTTTGAGCCCTTACCGCCCGGCCCCAGCCGGAACGCCGAACCCAGCACGGTCTCGCCCCACTCCGGCAGGCACCGGGTTTCAAACGTCAGGTCCACAACAAAAATTCCCAGGATAGTAATCGGTCCAGCAAAACTCACAGGCCTGCCTCCAACGCATCGCGTCCGCCATCTTACACCCCGCGCCGGGCCCTGAATTTGAGAGTGCTGTGTCCGCGCATCCTCGTGTACCATCATCTGCGCGTCTCCGCAACGACTCAGAAACCCGCGATGATCGTCCCACTCACCTTCAGCCTCGCGCTTCTCATGATGATCGTCAGCACGGTGTGCTGGGGCTCCTGGGCAAACACCTATAAGCTCACCCCCAATTATCGCTTCGAACTTTTTTACTGGGACTACGCCGTCGGCGTCGTGCTGCTCACCTTGCTGCTTGCCTTCACCATGGGCTCCGCGCCGCACGGCCCGTTGAGCTTTCTTCCCAACCTCGGCAGCGCTGCACCCGCCAATCTCTTCTACGCAGCGCTCGGCGGCTTCATCTTCAACATCGCCAATCTTCTCCTTGTTGCCGGAATCGAGATCGCCGGCCTCGCCGTCGCCTTCCCCTTGTCCATCGGCATCGCTCTGGTCGAAGGAGTCGCGCTCAGCTACGCTATCCAGTCCAAAGGCAACGCCGTGCTGCTCGGCTCCGGAGTCGCCTTCGCTCTCCTCGCCGTCATCCTCATTGGCCGCGCCTACGCTAACCTTGGCACCCGCAACGCCGCCGCTTCCCGCAGAGGCATCGTGATCTGCATCGTCTCTGGATTCCTCATGGGAGCATTCGCCCCCCTCGTCACCCGCGCGCTCACTGCTGCCCGGCCCCTCACGCCCTACACTACCGCCGTCTGCTTCGCCGTCGGAGCCTTCGTCTGCTGCTTCATCGTCAACATCTGGTTCATGCGCAGACCGCTTACCGGAGATCCTGTCCCTTTCTCCGGATTCTTCCAGGCGCGTCCCGCCTATCACCTCATCGGCATCTTCGGCGGAGCTGTCTGGGCCGTAGGACTCGTCTTCAATCTGGTCGCGGCCAATCTCGTCGGAGTCTCCATCTCCTACGCCATCGGCCAGGCCTCTCCCATGATTGCCGCCCTCTGGGGCGTCCTCGTCTGGAAGGAGTTTCGCGGAGCCGGAAGCAAGTCAAAGCTTTACCTCGCAGCCATGTTTGTGTGCTATCTCGCCGCCCTCATCCTCATCGCAAAGGCCTATCAATCCGGCTGAGCCGCCCGATCAGTCCCAACCAATGGTAGGGCCACAAAAGCCCGACACTTGGGTGGCGGCGAAGCCGCGTGTCGCTGGACGCGCAGTCCTACTTCAAATACGCTCGAACCAGATCAATCAGATCCTCCGCCAGCTCCGCCGCCGGAACCGCGTCCTTCTCCGAACCTGTCATATGGTGTCGGATGTGGTCTTCCAGCACTTCGCCCATGAGACTGTTCACACCACCGCGCACATTGGCTAGCAGCATCAGCACGTCCGCGCAGTCGTCTCCGGTTGAAAGCGACCGCTCAATCGCGTCCACCTGTCCACGAATTCTGCGGATGCGCGCTACCAGCTTCTGTTTTTCCTTCGCCGTCTGAATCATTCAATTTTTCCTTGGATTATATGGTAGGGGGGTATGCTATAAAAGACAAGGGCGTCACAAATCCGCAACCAGTTCTGTAACCATCCTGCAATCAAAACCGGCGATCATCCTCCAAGGCTCTGCCGCCAAATAACGCCGTTGAGAAATTCACCTGGAAGGAACACGCCGTAGTTGCTGCGCCAAGCCGCCATCTTTTGCCTGCTCCCCGCGCTGGCCGCAGCCGCGGCCCAGGCGCGCCCGGCATTGCCCGATGCGCCAACTCCACGCGTCAGCATCGCGCTCACTCAAGCTCCACCCGGCGCGGCGACCCAGGACGCAGCAGCACAGAATCAACCCACGCCCATGCATACGCCGGCGGACGCTGTAACCTTCTACCCCCATCCCGACAACACATGGTGGTACTTCGCCGGTCAGGCCAACATCATCTTCCAGGCCCACCCGTCCTTCCACTCGCCCTATCAAGGACCCAACAGCCTCCACGGTGCCGGCGAATACAAAACGTCGCTCCTCGGAACCTTCTACACCGGCTTCCAGCCGCACCATAATCTGCGCTATAACACCGACCTCATCATCGACATCGAGAGCGCCGGAGGACGCGGTCTCAGCGAAGCCCTCGGCCTCGCTGGAATCACCAACCTCGATGTGGTCCGCAATCCCAACCTCGGCTCCGCGCCGTACCTCTCACGCGGAGAAATCCACCAGACCATCGGCCTAACCAATGAAATGGTCTCCTCCGAGCGCACCTACCTCTCGCTCGCCACTAAAGTTCCGGTGCGCCGCTTCGACATCCGCGTTGGAAAAATGAGTGTGCCCGACATCTTCGACGTTAATTCCGTCGGCAGCGATACCCATCTCCAGTTCACCAACTGGACCATCGACAACAACGGAGCCTGGGACTACGCTGCCGACACCCGCGGCTATACCGTCGGCGGCGTCCTCGAATACGACGATCGCATCTGGAGCGCCCGCTATGGCATCTTCGCCATGCCCACCGTTGCCAACGGCATCGACCTCGACTGGGCCTTCAGCCGCGCCCGCGGTCAGAATATGGAGTTCGAGCTCCGCCACTCCTTCGTCCACGGACGCGAAGGAACCACCCGCATCCTCAGCTACGTCAACAACGCGCACATGGGCGACTACCGCCAGTCCGTCAACGACTACCTCAATGGAATCACGCCAACCCCCGAAATTACCTACACTGAAAAATTCGGAGCAGTGAAATACGGCTTCGGCTGGAACAACGAGCAGCAGGTGACCAGCAGCCTGCGCGTTTTCTCCCGCATCGGATGGGACGATGGCGCGCGCGAATCCTTCGCCTACACCGAGGTCGATCAAACTGTCCTCTTTGGCGGAGACTACAACCTGTCCCAATGGCATCGCCCCAACGACAAGTTCGGCCTCGCTTTCGTAAGCAACGCCATCAAGAAGGACCACCAGAACTACCTCGCCTACGGAGGCCTCGGCTTCCTCCTCGGCGACGGACGCCTCAACTACGGCCGCGAAAACATTGAAGAGAGCTACTACACCCACCACTTCCGCGGAGGCCTCTTCGGCAGCATCCAGCTAAGCCACATCGACAACCCCGGCTACAACAAAGACCGAGGCCCGGTATGGGTCCCCGGCCTGCGCATGCACATCGACTTCTAGCGCGCTGCATGCCCCGCAAACAAATCAGACGCAAACCGCTGCTCGTGCAACTCGCCGCCCATCCTCATTGCACTTGTTGCGCCTTGGGAAACTTCCAGCTGCCGTCCAATATCTCAGAGCGCGGACGATACAGCCGCACCATGTAGTTCCAGCCAGGCATGATTGGCAGACAGTTGGGAATCTGGCCATCGCATCCACCAAACTGCACCGTCACCGAACCATCCGCATCCTTCTTCGCGGTAATGTTGTTCAAAGCATATGCATTGTACTGGTTTTGCTCGTAGTATCCCTCGGCGTTGTACAGGCTGATCGACCAGAAACCATCCACCGGCACGTCCTTCACGCGAAGCCGGTAGACTGTCTTGCCGTCATTCTTATTCGGCGTCACGCTGAGATAGGTCGCGTCCTTATCCGGATTGCCGCCCCAGCCCGATGCGGCTCCGATCAGATGTCGCACCGGGTCGACTTGCTCCTTTGTCCCGAACGCTCCTTTGAAGTCGCTCATCGTCGAATTCAGAACCAGAAGCGCGTCGCGCACCTTTTTCTGGCTCACTGGATCCCACTTGGGAACATCAAATTTTCCGGGATCCCTCAGGCTCACCTTGATGGCATCCTGCAGCGCATGGACCTCTTGCAGGTCCTGCGGATCCCCTGGATTGACCAATGTGCGAACCGCTACGATGCCGTATCGCGTACCGATCTTCTCCCTGATCAGCGTGTACGCGCCTTTGCCGTAGACCACCATCGGCGTGTATTCATCCTGGTTGATCACCTGCATCGACATAAATCGCGTACCCGCATCGGGAAGCGTAATGGTCACCGGCCCGGCATCAAGGTCAAAGACCGCGGCGGAATATAGCGTGTCGCGGTTCAGCCGAATCACTGTTTGATTGTCCATGGGTGCGAACGTCCGATCATGCACGAACTTTCCAAACGCGTCCCGCTTTGTAACCAGAACGCCGAAGTACATGTCGCTCTCGGCGCGGACAAAGTTCTCCGGGCTCACAGCGACGACGTCGCCGGATGCCGAGGGTTCGGCTGCCTGATTGGATTTCATTGTCTTGCCTCCTGTTGTCGTGAAGCCATCGAAAGACTATGAAGGTTTGCTTTTTACAGGCTGCATCTGCGGCTTCTTCCAATTTCCGTTAAGAGCTGCTTCGCCGGGCATATAGACGCGCAATATACAGTAGAAAGGCCCGTCAGGCGCAGGCAGCCAGTTCGATTGCTTCGCCGCATCCGGTTCGCCTCTGGAGACGTAGAGGGTAAGCGATCCGTCCCCGCCGTACGTGTAGCTCTGGATTGTGGTCGAGTTGAGCAGATAGCGCTTGAGGGGATTCGCAACCAGAAGTTGCGTCTTGCCGTCATACATCGTCAGCGACCAGAAGGCCTTGTTCGGCGGAAGCTCGCCCTTCGCGAAACGAAGCTCGTAACCTGATTTCGAAGCATCGAGTGGCTCGTACTTGGCGTCCACAAAGTACCCGAAGTAGAGGGCGTCTTGCTTCGAATTACCATATAGCCCCATCTTGGCTCCCACGTAACGGTAGAGATAGTTGTCCTTGAGGAAGTCCCGCGTGCCGAACATATCTCCACTGGAAACCTCGTCAGCATTCACCTTCTTCATCACTCCGCCGAAGTCGGCATCCGAGTCCTTGATGCCGTCGTTGATCGCCTGCCGAACCTCCAGCGAAAACTTCCCGAAGTTGAAGCTCTGCCCTGGCCCGATATCAAGCTTCGCGAACCGGGCGAGCAGCGCGCTCTCCGAAGAATTGGGCGGGCAGAACTGGAAAAGAAAGTTGACCAACGGGAACATGGCAGGAGTCGTCGCCATGTCTTGGGCAAATTTTGGCCAGTTGACCGCCGGAGCAGCCTGTGGAGCAGTCGTGTGAAGGAATGCACTCAGCGGCTCGGCGCGGTATCCGGCCTGAATCGTACTCACATTGGAAAGGTCCGCCATATTAAAGAGTTGAGTGCGGAAGAGAACATAGGCGAACTGTGTCTCACAATGAATAACCGCCTTCACGCCCGCAGGAGTGGCTCCGTTCCAGCCGGGCCCCGCAATAAGGTAACTTCCGCCTTCGCTACCATAAGTACGAGTGCCAAGATAAGCGAAGTTATAGGTATAGAGATCCACCATCTGTGCCGTATAGTAGCGGTTCGGTTCGATCTTCGGCATCGTGATGACGACAGGCTCCGCCCGCAGGTCCATCCACAGATAGGAATATGGAGTGTCGGAGTTTGGAGTAACGACAAACTTGTCCTCTGGAGTTGCAACAGATTTTGAGCTGTTGATGGTATTGAACGCGCCGCGATAATCAGAACTGCTCTTGTCGATGGCCTGCTTGTACATCGTCTGATAGTTCATCACCATCGGAAAGCCATAAATGTACGCTTCTTTTGCGATGGCACGCGCGTCCCCAGGCGCAATGGAACTTCCACTTGCGTTCTGCATAGTAGCCCTCCGCTTGTCGTGCCTCTGGGAAGTCGACAGATAGGGTCGCTCTCCTGGCACTCATCCACCAAGGTCGATACCTTCGATTGACCTGGGCGCGAATCGGTTGCTTCCGCGACACGAAGAGGCTACATCCGGTCGCGGAACCGTTTCAAGTCACGGGAGGTTCACAATACCAACCATCCCGGCGGTCCCATCAATCAAACGACCGCTCGTCTGGAACCTCGCCCACCCATGCCATACTCAGAAATGCAAATCCGCCTCGCCCAGACCGAAGACGCCATGGCCGTAGCCCGCGTTCACGTCCGTTCCTGGCAGGTGGCCTATCGCGGACTCCTCCCCGACGATTACCTCGACCAGCTCCGCCCCGAAGACCGCGCCGCGAAATACAACTTCGCAGATCCCAATCCGCAAGCGCCAAAAACCCTCGTAGCCGCCGAAGGCAGCCTCATCCATGGCTTCGCCACCACCATGCCCTCGCGCGACTCCAACCTCCCCGATCACGCCGAGCTCGCCGCGCTCTATGTTCACCCCGACCAATGGGGACGCGGCATCGGAGCTGCCCTCATCGCCGCTGCGCGCGGCAGCCTCGTACAGCAGGGTTTCCGCACTGCTTATCTATGGGTTCTCGCCGGAAACACCCGCGCCGATCGCTTCTACCAAATCGATGGATGGCAGCCTACGGGCGAGCACCGTACCGACACCGTATGGGGTATCGCCGTCAACGAGTCGCGCTACCTCCGTATGCTCGCCTCGTCATAGCCGCCAAAGTAAGCCCGCACATCCCCGCGAAACAGCAGCGCAACGATCAGCACAAAAATCACCGCGTGCACCAGAATCATCTGCCGCATGAAAAACGAGACGATCACAACATGACCGCCAACCCACGCCAGCGTAAGCCAGCGAGCCCAGTTTTTGCCCCGCAGCAGAAACACTCCGCAGCCAATCCCAATCGCGTCCACAATCACAATCCAGATCAGGTCCTGCTCGGGAGGCCACAGCGTCTTCGCACCAGTAAAGCCGCGCGCAATCCCGAACACCCCCGCCGCCATCATCAGCCACCCCAGCACCGTCACCGCAATGGGCCGTCTCTTCATAATCCCCGGCATCGAAGCAATCTCAATAAACCAGCTTCAAAGAAAACTGAATCTGCCGCGATGTACCCGCCGTCTTGCTGATCACGCCAAACCCTGACCCCTTGATGGTATTGGCCGGCAGCCCCATGTTCACAATGTTGAACAGATTGAAGAACTCCGCGCGAAACTGCAGATCCGCCTTCTCCACGCCGCTCGCGCGATACCCCAAAGGCGTGCTCTTGATCACCGCATAATCGAAGTCATAATACGCCGGGCCAAAGAACGTATTGCGTCCCAGCGTCCCAAACCGCCCCGAATTCGGCCCCGTGCCGCCCGCAATCCCAATCGGAATCGAGAAAAACGAGCTGTTGTCCGCACCTCGCCCAAAATAATCCTCGCGCGACCGCGTCGAGCTGTGCGCCGTCGACAAATCTGGCTTGGCAATCTGGTCCGGACGGTCTGTGCCCTCGGTCCCCACGCCCGTCTGCTGAATCCCCGAGTACACCGTGAACGGAGAGCCGCTGGTGATCGTCGAAATGCTCAGTAGCTCCCATCCCGCCGTAATTTCTCTGCTCATCGGCTGCAAAAAGCCCACCTCCTGGAGATGCAGATCCTGCCCCGCACTCAGCGTAAACGCGTGCGCCACGTCGAAAGTTGAGGGTCCTTTTTCCGCATGCGTATTGAACGGGTTCTGCGGAGCCGTCAGCGACACGGCTCCCGTCGATCCCGTTCCGCCCGACAACCCGCTCGTATCGTCGAGAGACTTCGCCCATGTGTACCCCGCTTGAATGCCCGGGCCGCCATGCCCTATCGTGCCCGCCAGCGAAGTCTGCAGCGCGTTGTACGACGAATGCGACGTATCCGTAATCACCGACTCGAAACCGAACCCGCCCGTAACCGCGCCCGTGCTGTCGAATGTCGTGTACGGCGCAAACCCGGGATCGGCCCCGGGAAACCCATTCGGATACGACACCCGCGGCAGCCGAAACGCGGATGTCCCAACGTACGCCGCGTCCGCAGTAAGCCCTCCGAACTGCCGCTCCACGCCCACCGTCCACGTCTGCAGAAAGCCGTTGCCGAACCTCCGGTCAACGGCGCTCAGGTTGAGCAGCGACAACTGTTGCCCCGGCGCCAAAGCTGCCAGATCGTGCTCATAGCGGTTCACATCCATCACCGTGTTCGCAGGAACCTTCTTCGGATCGCCGCTCGCAAAAATATCCTGCCCCGATGGCGTATATGCGCGCGGCAGCTCCGACGGAGTGATCTGGAACCCATAAGGAATCTCCGCATTCTTCGCCGCGTTCACCCGCGGATACACCACAAACGGAGTCGAGCCCGTAAGATAGTTATCCTGCCAGATATTTGGAGGAATCACCGTAATCGCTCCGCCCGCATGCACCAGCATCTTATACGGAGCGCGCCAGTCCAGCTGCGCACGCGGCCCCCAGCCATTCCATCCTGACTGATACGTCGGCCGCGGATTGATCACATACTGCTGCTCCGTTCCCGCCGGCGGATTCACATCCAGAAAGCTCGACGTCCGGTTCGCCCGCTCCGTAATCGGCGAATAATACTCGTACCGCAATCCATAATCCAGCGTGAACCGGTCGCTCATCTTCCACGTGTCCTGCACGTAAAAATTTAAGTCGTTGCGATTGATCGCCGCCGGTCCGATATGCGCGCCATTGGAAAAGTAAGGCGGCGCAACCGCAACCGTATAGCTGTACGGATAGCCCGTCAGCAGACTGCTCAGCGTGTCCGGCAGCGGATCGCCCGGCTCGACATCATGCGTGCCGCTCTCCGAAGGAATAAAAATCGGCGAGTATACCGTGCCGCCGCCGAAATCGTATTCGCCATTCGGGCTGATGCCAAAGTAAGTCGTATCCCGGTTCAGTCGCGCCTCTGCACCAAACTTCACCACATGCTGCGCCGAAGTCCACGAAAAGTTTTGCTGCCCCTGGAACAGATTGCCGAACGCCGACATCACCGAACCCGCCGCCGTATTGAAGCCCTCATACAGTCCATCCACAAACTTCAGCGCCGGATCCGTATGGTTCGGCGTAGGAAACGACGGCGTCGTTCGCGTAACACTGAGCGATGACGACCACAGAAAATGCGGCGACACCGTGCGCGTATACGAGAAGGCCACATTCCGCTGCTGGTCCACATACTGCACGCCAAAGCTGGGATCGATGATCGTCTGGTCCGGGTTCGTCGTGGGTCCGGTCAGGTTATCGTATGTAAAGCGCCCAAAGAACTGCCCCTTTTCGCCAAGCTTCTGGTCCAACCGAATCGAAAACTGGTCCGCATTCGTCACCACATTGGAAGGAGCCGCATAGGTCCGCGCTCCATACGCGCCTGTCGGATCATTCGGCTGCGGATACCGCGCCAGCACCGCGGCAATCTGCGGATCCACCGGAACCACCAGCGTATCCGTACTGCCGTCCGGATACGTCACCGTGTCATATCCCTCGCGCTCCGCCATCGTCGGCATCGGCAACACCTGCGTCGTCCCCAACACCTGCCGAAACCCCTGATATTGCCCGAAGTAATACGTCTTTCCGCGCCCGTTATATAAATGCGGCAGCACCACCGGCCCGCCATTCGTAAACCCAAACTCGTTGCGGTGGAACGGCGGAATCCGCCCCGGCTCGACTACCGACGGATAGTCAAAATAGTTCCGCGCATCGAACGCCGAGTTGCGCACAAACTCAAAGAATGATCCATGAAAGCCGCTCTTGCCCGACCGCGTAATAATGTTGGTAAATCCCGACGCGCCCCGGCCAATCTCCGCCGGCATCCAGCCCGAGTAGGACTGGATCGTCTCAATCGCATCCACATTGAAGTTGCTGAACGCCGCGCCTCCCATCTCCGGATCGCTGATATCCGCTCCGTCCATGGCAAACGTTGCCTCGACTCCGCGCTGTCCGTTGATCGCGAACTGTTGCGTAAAATTCGTCGCGCCGTTCACATCCGTCATCGTTCCAGCGGCCAGCAGCAGCAGCGTGCTAAAGTCTCTGCCATTCAGCGGCAATTCGCTCACCGCCTTGCTCGAAAGCTGCTCCCCGCCACTCATATCCTTCGCCGCCGGAGTCAGAGCAACAGCAAGCGCCTGTACCGCAAGCGTATTCTCCGCGGAAACCGTCAGCGCCACCGCCGCGCCCGGAATCTCGACCGACAAAGCCGCCGTAGCCGCTCGGTGTGGCAATCGCACCGTAAGCCGGTAACGTCCCGGCGCAACGCCGGGAAAACTGAATCCCCCATCCGCGCCAGTCGTCGCCGTGCGAGACCCCGCCCGGCTCGAAATCTTCACCGTAGCGCCAGCCACCGCCTCCCCGGATGCATTGCGCACCACGCCACCCCATCCCGAAAGCCCTGGGGCAGATGTCTGCTGCGCCCATTGCGGCGTCGCAAAAACCAGACACTGTATCAGCAACAGAATCAAAGCCCGCAGCGCGTATCTGCGATCGCCTTCATCCTTCGCCTGCACTCGTAGGCCATCTTCCCGTTCAATGCAGGTTTGGGTTGACTTCGTAGCGACAGAATGAACGACCGGCGGACAGCTACTCAGGGCTCGTGTTTTCATTTCGAGCCAAACAATAACATGATCCGCATACAGTAGTAAAACGTTTGATCTGACCGATTGATCGAAGGTAGGCCGCCGCCGGGTTAGCCTCACCCCGAGCCCTCTTCGCCCTACTTGGATCCCTGCGGAACCACTTTCTCCAGTTGCGCAATCTGCTGCTTGATCAGCTCCGTATTCGGCCCTGGCTTCATGTACGTCAGGCTGTTCTTCAGGTGTTGCAGCGCCTCCGCATACTGGCCCTGCCCCGCCAGCATCACCGCCAGCAGCTGTTCCGTGTTGGGAGCCAGATGCTGCGGATCCATTGCCAGCGACTTCCGCGCGCTTGCCTCGGCCACATCCACCTTGCCCAGGTTGTAGTTGCCCACCGCGTCGAAGTACCACAGCTGCGGCGTGCCCTCCGGGTCGAGCGTCAGCGCTGTTTCCGTCGCATTCGTCACCACCTGCCATTGCTTCTTCTGCGCCGCCAGTTCGGCAATCCGTTCATAAGGCGATATAAACTTCGGGTCGGCCGTCGTCGCCGTCTGGTATGAGGCCAGCGCCTGCTGCATCTTGTTGTTCTGCTGCTGCATCTTGCCCAGTTCGTACCACGCATCGGCGAACTTCGGATCGATCTGCACCGCTTTCTGCAAATCCTTCTCCGCGCCGTTGATGTTCTTGTTCATCCACTCCGCCCGCGCCTTGTCGTACCTCTTGATCGCATCCTTTGAGGCCGTCGCATACGACGCGCTTACGGTCGAGGTCGTCGCCATCTCGTCCGGAGTCAGCGTGATCGTTCCCAGGTCCATGTTGTCCATAATGTTCAGGTTCGCAATGTGTTGCGACGTGGACTTGAAGCCCGGAACCGAAGCACGAACATCGCAGCCAATCATCTGCGACGCTGTCACCTCGTGCACGCTTGCATTCGTCGGCACCACCTCCGAGCCCATATCGTTGCTGCTCTCTCCAGCAATCGTGAAGTTCCCCTTTGCATCCGCCTCCGTCCGGTAGCGTACCTTGCCGTTGCACGTCACCACCACAGGGATCGGATCCCACGGCATCATGCCATTGCTCACCGCCACCTTGCCTGTAAAGGCAATGCCGCCACGCTGGTGTGCTTGAAGACTGTCATAGTTGGCGTCTTTACCAAACCCGCTTGTCTTCTCCGGTCCTGCGGCGGCCGCCGCCGCGCTCCCACCCGCCTGCGCATACGCTCCCGTCCAGACTCCCATCACCATCGCAGCAACAAGAAACAGTTTGAATCGCATACCTCTCCTCGCAAAACACTCCCATTATCCTCCCGGGCAGGTACCATTTGGAAGAGCCAGTCCGCCGTTTTCCCTGTTCACCCGCAACTGCAAATGCCGCGCCTGCCTGCGCGCTCGCTCCGCGCACGGTATACGCTAAATGCCGTGATCTCCCCTTTGCGTCATGCCTTCAACGCGCGCTTCCGGCTCGAGGACTACCGCCATCTCCTCCGCAATCTCGACGCCTGCTCCCGCACCCATATCGGCTTCCGCATCGCGGAAACGCCCATCTTCCTCCCCCGCGAACTCCTCGAAGCCATGGCCCGCACCGGAGCCGAACTCACCCACGAGCTTCTCGCCAATCCCGAATACCTCGCCGCCTCCGGCAGGGCCATTCCCGAATCAGCCCGCGCCGCCGGAGAAACTCCACATCCGCATTTCATGACCGCCGACTTCGGCCTGGTCCACGGCCCCGAAGGCTCCTTCCAGCCCATGCTCGTCGAGCTGCAGGCCTTCCCCTCCCTTTACGCCTTCCAGTTCGCACTCGCCGAAAACTATCGCGCCGTCTACTCCCTCGACCCTTCGCTCGAACACTTCCTCGGCGGCCACACCCAGGCCACCTTCTGCAAGAAGCTTGAGCACATCATCCTACGCAGCCATCCTCCCGAGAACGTCGTCCTGCTCGAAATCGATCCACTGCACCAAAAAACCCTCGCCGACTTCAACCTCACCGCCGACCGCCTCGGCATCCGCGTCCTTGATATATCTGAGATCGTTCCGGAAGACCGCTCCGGCAAACCGCCGCGCCTCTGCTACCGCAACGGCTCGCGCCTCGTTCCCATCCATCGCATCTATAACCGCGTCGTGCCCGAAGAACTCGCACAGAAGCGAATCCCCCTGCCCTTCAGCCTCCGCGAGCCCTTCGATGTCGAGTGGGCCGGTCATCCCAACTGGTACTACCGCCTCAGCAAATTCTCTCTGCCCTGGCTCCATCACCCCGCCGTCCCGCCCGCCGTCTTCCTCGACCAGTGGCTCGCCGGAAAGGGCCGCGACCGTCTCCCCGAAGACCCCGCTGAGCAGGTCCTCAAGCCGCTCTTCTCCTTCGCCGGACAAGGCATCCGCTTCGCGCCGTCCGAAGCTGACCTCAACGCCATCCCGCCCGCGCAGCGCCCTCAATATCTGTTGCAGAAAAGGATCGACTTCGCCCGCGTCATCGAAACTCCGCAAGGACCAACCCAGCCGGAGATCCGCATCCTCTACCTGTGGCCCGACGGAGGCAGCCTCGATCCCGTCCTCTCGCTCGTACGCCTCGGTCGCGGCCCCATGATCGGAGTCGCTCACACCCAACATCAGGAGTGGGCCGGAGTCTCCGCCGCCTTTTTCCCCGCGCGGTAATGGGTCTGTACGAGGTAAACCCCCACGCTCGCGCCGATAAACGCGAACAGCCCAAGAATCTCCGCGCGCGAGGCCAGTGCGATCATCGCCAGCATGGCCGCAATGCCCACGACGGCGGCAACCGGCAGCCATCGGAAGTTCAGAGGCGCACCGGCCAGGGCTACGCCCCTGCGTGCCAGCCGCCATGCCGCTGCGCATCCGGCGATATACAGCGCGGAGGATGCCAGTGTAGCCAGCACGGCGAGCTCTGCGAATGTTCCCGTCAACGCCAGTCCCATTGCAATCAGCGCATAGCACCCGATCGCAACATGTGGCGCGTGCGTGCGCGCGCCAACTCGTCCCAGCACGCGCGGCATCAATCCATCGCGCCCGAAAGCGAACAGCATGCGCGGCGTTGCCAATAAGTCGCTGGATATCCATCCCAGCATCGACACCGCCGCGCCGATCAGCATCAGCACACCCAGCCCCGGACTCACCCGCGCCATCGCGTCCGCCAGCGGCACCGTCGACTGCCCGAGTGAGGAGCCCAGGATCCCCTGCGCAACAATCTGAATCGCGACATACAACAGCGTCACCGCCACAATCGTGATCGCCAGTGCGCGGGGAATCGTGCGCGTCGGCTCTTTTACCTCTCCGCTCACGCTCAACGAGCACTCCATTCCCGTAACCAGAAAGAAAGCCAGGATCAGCCCGCGGCCCAATCCATGCGCTCCCGGAGCCGCCGCCTGCGCAAAATTCGCGCGATGCATTGCCCATGCTCCGGCGCCAACCAGAATCGCCAGCGGAACCAGCTTCACCAGCGTCGCCACGTTCACCAGCTGCGTACCGCGCTTCACGCCGCCGATGTTCACCAGCGCAATGCTCCCAATCACGCCCACGATCACCGCCGCATGCCCCGGAGCCTTGAATGGCTGCGGCAGCAGGCTCGCAGCCGCGTCTGCCAGTGCCGCGGCTATGCCGCCGCACGCCAGCACGTCGCCAAGCCACAGCATCGTTCCCGCCACATAGCCGGTCAGCGGCCCAAAGGCCGCCTCCACATAGCCATACGCTCCGCCGCTCGTAGGAATCCGGCTGCCGCCCTCGGCGAAACAGATCGCAACCGCTCCGATTGCCACTCCGCAGACCACGAACGCCAGCGGCGCATACGCGCCCATGCAGGCCGCGAGCGCGCCCGGCACTACGAAAATCCCGGCGCCCACGATCACATTTATGAGGTTGGCCGACAGGCCCCAGGTCCCGATGGCCCGCACCAACCCGGCGTCTCGCTGACTTTCGATCATGCGCGCAACTGTAGCACGCCGCACCCGCTCGAACCATGTCTATTCCGGGAAAGACAGCGGTAACATCGGCCTCTACCAGGTTGAAATGGATGCGATTCAGCCGCTGAGCCCTGCTCCGGTTCCCCCAGTACTCATTTTTCAGGTTTCCCATTGCCGCCCGAATGGTAGACTTTGGTAATTTAACAGTGCCAATCTCAACAGCTGTTTTCTTCAGGCCATTCGTAAAATGTTGCTTGAGGAGCCCAACCAGAATGAAGGAACGCGGCAAAGAATATCGCATAGAACCCGGAAACCTGGAGGAGCGGTCTGCCATCCGCTTCCCCCTCGCACTGCCCGTTCATCTCATCGCCTCCGACAAGCTCTATGAGGCCACAACGGAAAACATCTCCGCCAATGGCGTACTCTTCAAGCTGGATGAGGTGATCGAGCCGGGAACTGAAGTGAATTTTCTCATCCAGGTCGCAGAAGGCACCACCGGCCCCGAGGAAACCGCCGCCATCCATTGCCATGGCCGTGTTGTGCGTGCGTATCAGGAAGGCTCCAAAACTCACGCCGCCGCTATTATCGATGAATACCGGTTTCAAACTGACGAAGGCAGTACAGAAGGGGAATGACAGACAAAGACGCCAAATCGCCATCTACCTCAACGCCGCCTGCCTCCGAGGTTAGTAGTAACCACCACGCTCACTCGCCGAAGGGTCTTATCCGCATCGTTGTCGCCGATTCGCAGGCCATCTACCGCGTCGGTATGTCCAAAATCTTCGCCGCCGAACCCGATTTCCAGATCGTCACCCAGGTAGATAAGCTCGAAGACTTGCGCAACCTCCAGGACATCCCCGCCGATGTCCTCGTCCTCGAAGGCAATTTGCTCGCCGGAACCACCGACGCCCTCCCGGAAATCGTCGGCCATTTACCCGATATCAAAATCATCGTGCAAACCTCCAGCGCCAGCGAGAACCACACCGTCGAGCTCTACCGTAAGGGCGTGCGCGGCATCGTTCCCCGCTCCATTTCGCCCGAGCTGCTCATCCGCTGCATCCGCAAAATCGCCGCCGGCGAAACCTGGATCGACAACCAGTCCGTCAACTGGGTCATCGAGGCCTACCGTGCCCAGGCTACCGCTCTCACCGATCCCAAACTCCAGCCTCGGCTCTCGCCCAAGGAGCTCTCCATCATCGCCCTCATCACCCAGGGCAAGCGCAATAAAGAGATAGCCTTCCAGCTCGGCACCACCGAGCAGGTCATCAAGAACTATCTGCGCAAAATTTACGAGAAGCTCGGCGTCTCCGACCGCCTCGAGCTGGCCCTCTACTGCCTCCACCACCAGCTCGACAAAAAAGCTCAGGAAGTCCTTCAGAAGTCCGAAGCCGGAGCCTAAAAACTCCGCATACCCGAACCTACTTAGCCGGCTTCGCCACCACCGCCGGCGGCGTTTTCTCTACCGGGAATGCTGGCTGCTGATACTTATAGAGCACATTGAAGAAAAACTTATACGTCCCATGCGACTGGGCTCTCCACTGCGGTTTGAATCCGTAAAGAAATACCCTTCCCTGCCCATACGGAACCTCCAGCGCGGCAATCTTCCCTTCAATTGCCTCCGGATGCAGCAACAGCCCGCTCTCCAAAGGACTCGTGTCCTTCGGATATCGCGCCAGCACCGCTCCCTTGAAGCCCGGCAGCGTCTCAAACGCTGGTCCCTTCTCGAACATCACCACTGCCTCATCCGGCAGTCCAAACGTCACCGGGCGGTCCTGCGACTGCATCTCCACCCGCAGCAGCGCGCCCGAACAGAAGAACTTATCCGCCTTCAAACCCGCCAGGCCGTCCTTCACCGGCAGCGACAGCAAAGGGATCAGCGTCACCGCCGTCCGATTAAACGCCACCAGCGTCCCGCCCTGCCGCACAAAGTCCCGCAGGCTCGCTAACCCCTCTTCGTTCAATCCGCCCGCATACTGGCCCGGCACAATCCCGGTATTGAACCCTTCCAGCATCTGTCGCGCGCTCATATCTGGCAGAATCAGCACATCCACGCGGTTGCGCAAGCCGCCCGCCCGCATATCGGCGTTGTACAGGCTGATCGGCTTGTATCCGTACTGTTCCAGAATCCACCGCGTCCAGCCTTCGTCGATAGAAGGCTCCCATGGCCGATACAATCCCACTCGCGCCCGCTGAATCACCGTCTCATGCGCCGGAGCCTTCTCCACCGCCAGCGCCGAAACGCCGTACTTCCCGCTTAGCTCCTCCAGCGCGCTGCGGCTTAACCCGCCCACCACAAACGCGCCTGTCTCCGTACCCTCCGCGGTCTTCACCGGCTCGTCATCAAACGCCGCCGAGCCTCCCTTCGCCAGCACATCGTTCACCAGCTTGAAGCTCGCGTTCGGTGCATGGCTTACCAGAAACTCCGTTCCTGCACCCTTGACCGTCGCCGTCGGCAGCGTAATCTCTGTCACCGGCTTCAGGTCCGCCAGCTGCTCCTTGGTAATCGGATCCGTCACCGCAGCCGCCTGCACGCCCATCTGCAACGGCAGCGTCCAGCCCGTCACGTCGTATGGCAGGTCTTCAGCCTTCATCCCGCCGCCGCCCATCGCATCCGGATACGTCTGTATCTCAAATAGCTCCTTCGCCATCGCCGAATACGGCTGGTTCATCGGAATCACCCACGAACCCGCCGGATACTCCTGCCCGTTCGCCTTGAACCCCGGAGCCGTCTCGTCCACCGTCAGCCCGTTCTCCAGCATGATGTGCGCCAGCAGCGCGGCCTCCGGCACATCCCTCTGCACGCTGGGAATCACATACGCATACGGCGGCCCCTGCTCGTAGCGCGCAATGTTGTCCCGCGCCGACTGGTACTGGTTGTACAGCAGCGTCTCGCGGTACCGCGCCGCCGTATCCAGAACAGACATCGAAGCTCCGACCATATAGTCCACTGCGTCCTTCAGCCGCCACCATCCGCCCTTCCACGGCGTCGTATACATCGTCAGCACCCGCAGGTCCTGCATGTTCTTGGGAAACTCATCGACCGTGTAGAACCGCGGGGTCGCATACTCGTAGAGTGCCGTCTCCGTGAAGAACGAAATCTCGCCCCGGAACGATCCCGCGTAGTCCACAAACCCCGGATACCAGTTGTCGAACTCCGATTCGCTGATCGCTCCCGGCATCTGGTGCTCGTTCAGATACGCCGTCATATCCGCGCCAATCACGTTGAACCAGCTCCGCACATAAGGGCTGATGTTCGAAGAAATCGGATTCGAAAACGGAGGAATCCAGATCCGCGCCGGAAACGGAGCCGTCTGGTGCTGGCAATAGAAGATCGCCGGGCTGTACTCCAGCTCCGTCTTCGTCACCACCTGCGACTCTTTCATGTTCAGCATGTAGCCGTCGCGATTGTTATCGTGTCCCACATAATCCTGGAACAGCCACGGCATCGGGCTCACCTCGAACCGCGTGCCCAGGTTCTTCCGGTACCACGACACCACCATGTCCTGCCCATCCGGGTTCAGCGTCGGATACAGCAGCAGAATCACGTTCTTCAGAATCTTGTCAACCTCGGGGTCGCCCTGCGCCGAAAGCAGCTTGTACGCCAGCACCATCGAGTGTTGCGGCCCTGCCACCTCGTCCGAGTGCAGTCCTCCGTCAATATGCACAATCACCGGCATCGACTCCGCCAGCGCCTTCGCCGACGCGTCATTCAGGCCATCATCCGTAGAAAGTTTCTTCGCGTCCGCCTTGTACTCATCCAGCTTCGCCAGGTTCTCCGGCGACGAAATCACTGCAATCTCAATATCGCGGCCCTCCGTAGTCTTGCCCACAGTGAACATCTTGATCCGGTCCGAGTGCGCCGCCATCGCATGGAAGTAAGCAATCTCTTCCTCGTAATTCGCCAGGTAGTAATCATCTCCGGGGCTATGCCCTAACACCGAAATCGGCGTAGGAACCTGACCATATCCGCGCGCAACCAAACCCGCACCGACCAAAGCCAACACTACAGACCACCAGCAAGCACGCCCTGAACGCATTCCAGCACCTTTCGCAAAAAGAAATACTCAACTCCCAGCGGCAACCTGGGGCCCGTGACGCAAAACACAAATGGGAAGAAAATGGACAGGGCCGCCCAAGCAGATAGCACTCTGTAAGCAGCTCCGGTTAAGAAAGGAGTGTAACCAACCCCAGGCCACAGCACAACGAAAGAATAAAAATGCTGCCGATGTCTAATCCCTGATCCCTATTCCCTAATCCCTGCTCTTCCCTTTACCCTTATCCCCATGCAACTCACACGCCGTTCCCTCATGGGATTGCTCGCCGCCGCCAGCTCCAGCCTCGTAGCCAAAGCTCACCCCGCCTTCGCCGCCCAAACATCGCAGCTCCCCGGAGAAACTCCCGCCGACTTCGCGCATCCCGCCGGATCAGAGATCGCGCCCGGCCCATTCCAGGGCACACGCGCCTCGCTCAAGCAATACGAAGTCCCCGAATGGTTCCGTGATGCCAAATTCGGCATGTGGGCGCACTGGGGCCCGCAGTCCGCCATCGAAGACGGCGACTGGTACGCCCGCAACATGTACATCCAGGGCTCCGACCAGTACAACTACCACATCCAGAAATACGGCCCGCAATCCAAGTTCGGATACAAGGACACCATCCCCGCCTGGAAGGCTCAGGACTTCGACCCAGCCCACCTCATCAAGCTCTATAAAGCCGCCGGAGCCAAATACTTCATGAGCATGGGCGTGCACCACGACAACTTCGATCTATGGGACTCCCGCTACCAGCGCTGGAACGCCGTCCAGATGGGCCCCCACAAAGACATCGTCGCCCTCTGGCGAGACGCCGTCCGCGCCGTCGACCTGCCCTTCGGCGTCTCCGAGCATCTCTGGATCACCTACAAGTGGTTCTCCACCAGCCACGGCAGCGACGCCACCGGACCCTACGCCGGAATCCCCTACGACGGCGCCGACCCCCGCTATCAGGACCTCTACGTCGACTCCGACCAGATCTCCCCGGGCCCCGGCGGACCCGAGTGGACCGAGGACGGCATCCCCGTCTGGTGGAAGCAGCAATGGTTCAAGCGCATCAAGGACCTCGTCGACCACTGCCAGCCCGACTTCCTCTACTCCGACGGCTCCCTCCCCTTCGAGTACTACGGATACAACCTCGTCGCCCACCTCTATAACGTCAGCGCCGCCCGTCACGGAGGCAAAACCCAGGCCGTCTACTTCTCCAAGCGCATCGAAGACGGAGCCTCCGGCATCTGTGTCAGCGACCACGAGCGTTCCATCATCGATACCATCTCACCGCGCCCCTGGCAGACCGACACCTGCATCGGCCAATGGCATTACAAGCTCGGCCAGAAATACAAAACGCCGAAAGAAGTCATCGATATGCTTGCCGATATCGTCCCCCGCAACGGCAACCTCATGCTCAACGTCCCGTTGCCCGCCAGCGGACAGCCCGACCCGGAAGAGCTGGCTATCGTAGCCGCCATCACCGACTGGATGCGCGTCAACGGAGAAGCCATCTTCGCAACCCGCCCCTGGCAGATCGCCGGAGAAGGGCCGCCCGCCATCGCCAACGCCGCGGAAGCCGCCGCCGGATTCAACGAGTCCTCCCGCCGCGCCCTCACCGTCGAAGACATCCGCTTTACCACCAAAGGCGCAACCCTCTACGCATTGGTCATGGGCTGGCCCGACTACCAGTTCACCATCAAGTCCCTCGCGCAAGACACCGCGCTAAGAGTAGGCAAAGTGGAAAACGTCGAACTCTTAGGACCCAACCGTCAACTAACCTTCCAGCAAAACAACCAGGGACTAACCATCCAGGTCCCCAAAGAAGCCCCCAGCAAACACGGAGTAGCCTTCCGCATCACCGGAGCCATCTGAGGCGACATCACAACTAACACTGATGTCCCCAGGCCTCGCAACGCGAGGCCTGGTGGAAGCCCCGGGCTTGAGCCCGGGGATAAAAGACCGCTCCGAAGGAGCGTACCTCGCTGCCGCAGGCCGGAGCGCAGCCGAAGGCGGAGCGACCCGCCTTTCCTACCCACTAATTCCAATTACCCTGAAATCGTGCGCCTCTTCCTAGCCATCCCGCTCCCAACCACCCTCACCAACGAACTCTCCAGAATCTCGCTCCGCTACCAGTCCGCCAACGACGGACTCCGCTGGTCCGCGCCCGAATCCTGGCACATCACCCTGCAATTCCTCGGTAACATCCAACCCGAGCAGCGCGGCTGCATTATCACGCGCCTGCAAACCCTCCATCACCCACCCGTGCCCGTCGAGCTCAACACGCTCGGCTTCTTCGACCGCACCGGAATCTTCTTCGCCGGAGCCCTCCTCACGCCCGAGCTCCTCTCGCTCCAGCAGCAAGTCACCGCAGCCACCCAACCTTGCGGATTCATCCCGGAAACCCGCCCCTATCATCCCCACATCACCCTCGCCCGCAGCAAAAACAAATCCGCAGCCCGCGCCCTCCACGCAATCAGAGCCGGCATCCACCGCCAGCCCGTCTTCACCCCCTTCACCGCCCGCGAATTCGTTCTTTGCGAAAGCCTGCCCACCCCCTCCGGCTCCCGCTACGAAATCCGCGAACGCTTCCCCCTCCATAATTAACAGCGCGCTTCTCCCCTTAACCTTACCGTCAATAGGCAAGGCAGGGACCGTGCATGGTCGCCACCAAAAATTGAAAAGGAATTACAAACGTCTTCAGGCCCGAAGACGCGCGTCGCCCATGTGTTGCTCTTCAGTGAGGCAGCGTGAAACGTTTGCCAGAAGCTCGGTGGGATGGATGGGTTTCGACAGCGTGGTAAAGTTATGTCCCGCGGCGCGCGCATCCGCTAGCAGATCCACCGTGGAGGCCTGTCCAGAAAACAACAGGACCTTGCAGTCAGGTACCGCTCGAACCAGCGCAATCGCCAATTCGATCCCCGTCATCCCCGGCATCATCACATCAGAAATAAGAAGGTCAGGCGCGACGACTCTCGCAATCTCCATCGCGCTGCTCCCGTTGTATGCCACCAGGGGTGCGAATCCGCTGTTCGAAAGAATGGCAGCAAGTGTGTCCGCAATCACGCGTTCATCGTCCACCACCAGCACAACCGGACGCCGACTCTCCGCCTCATCGGGCAAAGGAACTTCGGCGATTGGAACCATTTCCAACTTCAGATCATTGACCATAACCACCTCCTAAGCTCACCCTAGCAGTCCTCGTGAAATGCGGGTTAACTCTTTTAAATGTGGCAATTAACGAACAATTTAGCTTCGCCGCGAGAAGCGTTTAGAGTCTCACCCGCCCTATGAAAATCGCGTTTGACACCAGGATCGGGATATTAGAGTATGATTACGTTTACGTCACGTTATCGCCAGAAGTCGTTACAGCACGTCACGGATCGCCACGGTTAGATCAAAGAGTAAGCCCTGAAAAACAACAACAAAAGCAACGGGAGCCTTCAAACCCTCGCAGAAGAGCAGTCTCCTCCTGCTTTCGAATCCGTCTTCCAGATCGATGTTCCAAAAGGAAGAGACGGCAAACACAAGCAGATTGTCTTGCGCGTGCTCAGTGAAATCGAACACTTGAAGCCGGGAATGGCCCTGAAGATCCCGCTCTCCGAACTTCCCGACTCGAAAGAAAACATCCGTTCTGCCCTTAGCCGCGCTGCGCGGCACAAGGAAATCGCCATCGCCACATCGAGCAATGACGAATTCCTCTATGTCTGGAAGACAGACAAACCATAGCTGAGGATGCGGGGGCGAACCGCTCAACCTGCTTACCTGATGAGGGCACAGGCCACCCGCTCGCCAACTACCCGGCTCCCGCTATAATTCTCCTCACTCCATGAACCTCACCGCGGGCACAAAGCTGGGTCCATACGAAATCTCCTCCTTCATCGGCGCTGGAGGTATGGGCGAGGTCTACAAAGCCCGCGACACCCGCCTCGGCCGCGACGTCGCCATCAAGGTGCTGCCCGCTTCCTTCGCCGTAGACCACGAACGCCTCCGCCGCTTTCAGCACGAGGCCCAGGCCGTCGCCGCCCTCAGCCATCCCAACATCCTCGCCGTTTACGACATCGGCGACTACAACGGAGCACCCTTCCTCGTCTCCGAGTTGCTCGAAGGTGAAAGCCTCCGCGACCTGCTCGCCCGCGGCCCCGTCTCGCACCGCAAGGCCATCAACTACGCCATTCAAATCGCGCACGGCCTCGCCGCCGCACACAGCAAAAACATCGCGCACCGCGACCTCAAGCCCGACAACATCTACATCACCCACTCCGGCCAGGTAAAAATCCTCGACTTCGGCCTCGCAAAGTCCGTCCTTTCCGTCGAGCAACGTCACGCCTCACCGCACGACGCAACCGTCGCCGCGCCCGGCCCGGCCACCGACATCGGAACCGTCATGGGCACCGCCGGCTACATGTCGCCCGAGCAGGTTCGCGGCCTTCCCGTCGACTGCCGCACCGACATCTTCAGCTTCGGAGCCGTCTTTTACGAAATGCTCACCGGCACCCGTGCCTTCAGGCGCAACACTCCCGTTGAGACCATGACCGCCATCCTCAACGACGATCCGCCCGAAATTCTCGCCTCCGGACGCCAGCTTCCTCCCGCGCTCGATCGCACCATCCGCCATTGCCTCGAAAAATCTCCTGACCAGCGCTTCCAGTCCGCCCGCGACCTCGCCTACGACCTCGAATGCATCACCAACGCCACCGCCTCCGGAGCACTCCCGGCCGCTAAAGTCGCGGTGCGTCGCCAATGGCCATTCATCGCCGCCATCGCCGCGCTGGCGCTGGTCGCGGCCTTCGCCGGCTGGTTCTTCGCGCCGCATCCCCACGCCACCGGCACGCAGTTCCACCAGCTCACCTTCCGCCGCGGAACCATCACCAATGCCCGCTACATGCCCGATGGTCAGAACGTTCTCTACACCGCCGCATGGGAGGGCTCCGACCCCGCCATCTACACTGCGCCCATCAACGGCTCCGGTGGCCATCCCTTCGGAATCTCCGACGCGCGACTCCTCGCCGTCTCCAAAGACGGAGAAATCGCCGTCGCGCTCGCCCCCACGAGCATCCCCTTCAGCTTTCTCTCTCCCGGAACACTCGCACGAGCCAGCAGCGGTAGCGGAGCGCCCAAGCCCGAAATCGAAAACGTTATCGCCGCCGATTACAGCCCCGCCGACTCATCACTCGCCATCGTCCGTTATGTCCCCGACAAGCCCGTCTGCCAACTCGAATATCCCGTAGGCAAAGTCCTCTACAGCGACCAGGGCATCGCCTACCTCCGCTTTTCTCCCAACGGACGCTACCTGGCCTTCATTACCTACACCGACGCCACCGACGATCGCGGAAACGTCATCATCCTGCGCGCCAACGGAGAAAAGGTCGCCGTCAGCCCCCTCTACTCCAGTGCTGAGGGTCTGGCCTGGACCCCCTCCGGCGACGAAGTCTGGTTCACCTCCCCGCTCGAGTCCGGCCGCATCCGCGCCATGTCGCTCTCCGGCAAGACCCGAGATGTCTTCTCTGTTCCCGGCCGCCTCTTCCTTCGCGACATCGCCCCTGACGGTCAGCTTCTCGCCGAGCAGGGCATCGTCCGCCACGGAATCGTAGGCGCCCACAACGGAGTGCAGCGCGATCTCTCCTGGCTCGACTATGGCGAGCTCCGTGACATCAGCAACGACGGCAAAATGATCCTCTTCGAAGAGGAAGGAACCGAATCTAAGGACTACACCGTCTATGTGCGCGGCACGGACGGCTCGCCCGCCATCCCCATCGGCAGCGGATACGGCCTCGCCCTCTCGCCCGACAAAAATTGGGCACTCTCGCAGAAACTCACAGAGCCCATCAATCAGATATGGCTGCTGCCCGTCGGCCCCGGTGAACCGCGTCGCCTTTCGCCGCCAGATCTCGCGCCCGCTGTCATCCTGGGCGGCTTCTCCCCCGACGGCAAGCATGTCCTCTATGCGGCGCAGCAGGCTGGGCGTCCTCCGCGCACATGGATGCAGGATATTGATGGTGGCCCGGCAAAGCCCATCACGCCCGAGAACGTCGTCGGCGCCGACATCTCGCCCAACGGCAAATGGTTGCTCGCCGGAACCATCCAGAGCGGAATCGCAACCATGCTCGTGCCCATCGCCGGAGGTCCATCCATCCCCATCGCCGGCCTCAAACCTGGAGACAACCCCATCAATTGGGCCGCCGACGGCCGCATCTACGTCACCACCGTAGCTCAACCCGGCACCACCGTCTTCCACGTCGATAAACTCGACCCCCGCACCGGAGCCCGCACCACGTGGAGCGACATTCCCCTGCCTCCCATCGGCGGTCTGCAGACCGAAAACCTGATCCTCACGCCCGACGGGAAAAGCTACGCCTATCACTATCACCTCAACCTCTTCGACCTCTACACCATCTCAAGGGCTCGCTAACCGGAATTTAGCGAACCGCTTCGTAGCTGACTGGACCAGAGCTTACCGCTGTATCAGCTGCCCTGCATCTGGCATGCACCCAACGCATCCAATACAGTATTCATAGCAACATGCCATCTCAGCCCAGCTTCGCGGAGACGCCCCAGAACCATCCAGCCACAACGGTCTTAACCGACAGTTACGGCCGCGCCATCACCGATCTACGCGTCTCCATTACCGACCGCTGCAATTACCGCTGCGTCTACTGCCGCACCGGCAATCAGGGCGCGCAGTACGCCGAGCTGCCCATCGCCGATTACCTTCGCCTCGTGCGCGTCTTCGTCAGCCTCGGCATCGAAAAGGTTCGCCTCACCGGAGGCGAGCCGCTGCTCCGCAAAGGCCTTATCGATCTCATCCGCGAGCTGGCCGCGCTCCGTAACCGCTCCGGCGATGAACTCGACATCGCCCTCACCACCAACGGCCACCTGCTCGAAGACCTGGCCCCGCAGCTCAAGGACGCGGGCCTGGGCCGCATCACCGTCAGCATGGACGCGGTCGATGCCGCGACCTTCGAGCGCATCACCCGCGTCCCCGGCAGCTTTGACCGCGTCGTGCGCGGCATCCGCGCAGCACAGGACGCGGGCCTCGCGCCCGTCAAGGTCAACTGCGTGCTGCTGCGCGGCTTCAACGACGACCAGATCCCCCTCTTCGCAAAGTTTGCGCGCGAGGAAGGCGTCATCGTCCGCTTCATCGAGTTCATGCCCCTCGAAGAAGACCGCCTCTGGACACCGGACTCCGTCATCCCCATCCGCGAAGTGGTCACGAAGCTCGAAACCGTTCGCCCGGTCGTAAAGCTGCAGCCCAACACCCCCAGCGAAACCGCCGTCCGCTACACCTTCGACGACGGCATCGGAGAGATCGGCATCATCGCGCCGGTCTCGCAGGCCTTCTGCGGACAGTGCAGCCGCGTCCGCCTCACCTCCGACGGTAAAATCCGCACCTGTCTCTTCTCACAGTCCGACCACGACCTCTATGGAGTCATGCGCCGCGGGGGAACCGATGCCGACCTCGCCGCCTACATCACAAAGGTCATCGAAAAGAAAGAGGCCCGCCATCACATCGGCGAGCCGGACTTCCTGAAGCCCTCACGCAGCATGGTCCACATCGGCGGCTGAGTGCTGGCCGCACGGGCGACCGCTTCGCGTGGCCGCTCCCGTTGCTTGCAAAGTCAGCCCCGAGCAACCCTTTGCACCAAAATCATTTGGTCGCAGCTTTTTCCGGAGCATAGTGCCACGGTGGCACCGGCTCCGCGCTCTTGATCCACGCCGAATAAATAAGGTCCCGCAGCATGCTCGCACCCGCGGCCAGCCTCGCCGCCGCAAACTTCCTCGACTCCGCCGTGCCCGTGCCGTCAAAGCCGTGCTCTTTGTCCAACTCATACACCTCTGGCACAAACGTCGCCGTATGCCGCAGGTACGCCATATAGGCCGTCCACTCATTGTCCACCGTATGCAACGGAGTCATCAGTGGCTTAACTTCCTCAATCGATATGGCTGAGTTCACAAATGCCGTCTCGAACCGCGCGTGGATTCCATGCTCCGTCGTGTAGCCGTTCGGATTCTCAGGCTCTACCCATCCGTCGTAGTCCCGCGACACATGCAGCGGCTGCGATCCGTCACCGACGTAATGCCCCATCCAGCCCGCATAAAACAGAATCGCTGCCTCAACCGGCTTCGTATCCTCATGCTCCGCCGAGAGTTCGCGATAAGCCCGCATAGCAGCCTTCAAACGCTCCCAAACCTCGTTCGTGATGTACGGCTGGAACCCGACCTTATCCGGCTGCAGCTCCTTTGCCAGATCCGGATGCGTAATCTCCGCCGCCGTTAGCTCGGCAATGTATTGGTAACGCTCGCGCGGCAGGGGACCAATCATGTCCGCATAGTAAAAGTTGATGAAGTGGTCCGGAGCCTGCGCCGCTTCCAGCTCCGGTTCTGCCGGCGAGCGCCAACGGTCAGGTTCCGGCCCAAGATACGCAAGCTCATCGATAGCAGCCGGACTCCGCATAAACGCGGGCATATCCGCAGGCAAACCCTCTGCGGCCAGCTTGTTAATCATTGTGTGCCCTTTGCTTCCCCATCCAAACGAGGGAGCAACGGAAACCAGCGGCAGCAATGCAATAACCGCAGCACGGCACAGAAAGGCAGGAAGTTTTGACGTCATGCCGTGAGTATAAATGCGCCTCCGCAAAGCCAAAAATTCACATTTTTCGCATCCTGAGGCCCTCGCAATCATTGATATCCTGAAAGTGCTATGCCTACGAAACAGGAACTCCTCAAACAGCCCATCCAGCACATCGACATCAAGCAGCACAACGTCGTTGCCCTCGTCGACGCCATGCAGCACATGGCCTACAGCTCCCGTGATCTCGCCCGGGCCGCGTCCATCTACGAGCGCATGCTGCGCGATCAGGAGTGCGGCGTCATCCTTTGCCTCGCCGGCTCGCTCATCAGTGCCGGACTCAAGCAGATCTTCGTCGACCTCATCCGCAACCACATGGTAGACGCCATCGTCTCCACCGGCGCCAACATCGTCGATCAGGACTTCTTCGAGGCGCTCGGCTTCAAGCACTACATTGCCGACGACCTGCTTAAGCAGGGCACCGAAGACGCAACCCTCCGCGAGTTGATGATCGACCGCATCTACGACACCCTCATCGATGAAGAAGAGCTTCGCATCTGCGACGAGACCACGGAGAAGATCGCCAACTCCCTCGATCCCCGCCCTTATAGCTCGCGCGAGTTCATCCGCGCCATGGGCGCGTACCTCGAGCAGCAAGCCCGCACCCCAGACAAGTGCGGCGTCGATTCGATCGTTTGCGCGGCCTACCAGAACGATGTGCCGATCTTCTGCCCGGCCTTCAGTGACTGCTCCGCCGGCTTTGGACTCGTCGCTCACCAGCACGCGCGCCAGGACAAACCCAAAGTCTCCATCGACTCCGCAAAAGACTTCTACGAGCTCACGCAGTTGAAGATCGCCAACCCCACCACCGGCCTGCTCATGATCGGCGGCGGCGTGCCGAAAAACTTCGCGCAGGACATCGTTGTAGCAGCAGACGTTCTCGGCACCGAAGCCCCTATGCACAAGTACGCCATTCAAATCACGGTAGCCGACGTCCGCGACGGCGCGCTGTCCTCCAGCACCCTCAAGGAAGCCAGCTCATGGGGTAAGGTTGACACCACCTTTGAGCAGATGGTCTACAGCGAAGCCACGCTGGCCCTGCCGCTCATCGCTGGCTACGCCTACCACAAGCAGGCACACGCAGGCCGCCAAAGCCGCCACTGGTCGCGCGTGCTCGACCCCGTCACGGCGTAATATGCTGCCGCATTAAAATATTCAAAAGGGGGCATTTGCCCCCTTTTGCTTTTGGAACCAAAATCCCCTGCAAAAACGCTTTACGAAATCTCTTTTCATCCCGTCCAAAGTGGAATAGTATGTATCGCGGTTCCAAAGACCCGGACGGGTGAGGACTTTTCTTAGGATTTTTAGGATATTTCTGTGTGGCTGACAATTGAACTGATTTCTGCTTTGTACATCATCTCGTTCGTGTGGTTCTGGTCTCTGTGCCGGCTGTCGATTCCGGACAAGACCGACACCCACCCCTCTGAGCAACAATCAAATCTCATCCCTTTTGAGCGCGGCCTGCAAATGCGCAAAACAAAAGGTGTTTAGCTCATTCCGCGGCTGACCTCTTCGCACGTCCGGCTCTCTCAAACCAGTTTCATCGAGCACGGAAGCTACCCCTCTCGCCACAGCCTCAGCAACACTCAGAACACATGGTGCTCTCGATCGTGGATCAGCGCCTCCGTCAGAGCCGCCTGATTGCTGTCTCCAGCAGCCACAGCCTCAGTCGCCTGTCTCACCTTCGCCACCGAAAGCCAGTTGTCCTTATGCGGATGATCCGCCACCCACGGCGGCAGCGGCATGCGGAAGTAGGCGCTGAGCGCAACCGCATAGCCTTCGTAAAGCAACCGCATCTTCTTCAGCCGCTCCATCGAATCCCCATCCCGGCAAACGCGGATGCCTGATTCGCACAACCTCTGGTACAGCAGCTCAAAGCGCTCCGGAGGCAATCGATCCTCGCCGTTCGTCACCGGCATCTGCGAAAACACCTGCGTTAAATCCACCATCGCATGCCGCGCCATGGCAAAAGTCAGCTGCGCCTGGCGTGCCGCATGGTCCTGCACGCCCGCGATCATCAGCGCGCACACATCCAGAACCGCGGTAAGCGCCGCCAGCCAGCTCTGGTTCGAATGCTGCGAGCGAAAATAGCAAAGCAGCGGATAAGAAATATGGCTCTCCAGCAATTCAGCCGACCACCGCTCCCACTCCACCAGCAGCAGATTCAACGCATCGCTCCCGCCCTCGAACGAATGCCGCCGCATCAATTCAGCCGCGGTAGGAGGCGACCCCGCCCGTGCATCAAGAAGCGAAATCGTGACCTCGCGCCGAGAGAATGCGCCATAAAGAACCGGGAAGTAGCCGATCACCATGGCCAGAAATCCCAGCCCCATGCCCGACTCCAGCACCAGCAGAAAGCGCGCAGCCGTGGAGTGCGGCGTAATGTCACCCAGCCCCAGCGTAAAAAGTGTCGTGCCGCTCAGGTAGATGTCCGAAGCGAAGTACGCATGAGCATGCAAGGGATCGTTAAAAGGGAGGCGCAGCGAAAACAAAATCAGCGCAAATCCCAGTACCAGCGCCGCCGCCCAGATCACAATAAGCAGCAGCAGGGAAAGCGGCCCGTAATAGCTGAACGCCGTCTCGCGCTTGCGCGCAGCGCGGATGCACCCGGCCACATGAGACCACGGCCACCAGGTAAGGATATAAAAAATGCGCGTAATGCGAAATCGTCCGATGGCGCGGCGCGGCAAAATCACCGTCTGGAACGCATCCAGCAGCGCGGTGATGATGCACGCAACTCCAGCGCAGAATAGGACGATATGCAAGTTCCCGAACCCTCTACTAATGCAGCAATACAGGAGCGCGGCATATACGTCAACCGCGCCCCTTGCGTAATCTGAAGAAGATGTCAGGGCTAGCGCGTATCCTCGGTCTCATCGGCCTTCTGTTCCTCGTCGCGGCAGCGGTCGTCTATCTGCTCGCGCGTCTCGGCATTCCCATCGGGCACCTTCCCGGCGACTTCGCCTGGCGCCGCAAAAATGTCTCCATCTACTTCCCCCTCGGAACGTCGATTCTGCTCAGCATCCTGCTCTCCATCCTTCTTTACCTGCTCACGCGTTTCCGCCGCTGACAGCATGTAGACTGAGAAATCGTGGAGACTCCGGAAAAATCCTCGGGCGCAGCACAGCTTGGCTTCGCGTTTGAAGCCGCGCAGCCGCCGCACCGTCGCATCTGGAGAGTCAGCGAACTGGTAGGCGAACTGCGCGCCGGCCTTGAGCGAGAATTCTCCGATCTCTGGATCGAAGGCGAAATCTGCGATCTCCGCCCCGCCGCCTCTGGCCACATCTACTTCACACTCAAAGACGACTCCGGCCAGCTCTCCGCCGTTCTCTTCCGCCGCCAGGCCTCGCTGCTGCGCTTCCGTCCCGAGAACGGCCTCTACGTCCTGCTGCGCGGCCGCATCTCACTCTACGAGCAACGCGGACAGGTGCAGATCGTCGCCGAGCATCTCGAGCCCATGGGCGCAGGCTCCCTGCAACTCGCCTTCGAGCAAGTCAAACGCCGACTCCAGCAGGAAGGCCTCTTCGACGCGGAGCGCAAAAAGCCGCTGCCCGCATTTCCGCGCTCCGTCGGCATCGTCACCTCGCCCTCCGGAGCAGTCATTCGCGACTTCATAACCGTCACCAGCCGCCGCCACGCCGCGCTCGAAATCCTTCTCTACCCCGCTCTGGTGCAGGGTGAAGCCGCCGCCGCCGAAGTCGGAAAGGGCATCGCCTGGTTCAATGAAACCCGCGAAGTCGATCTCATCGTCATCGCCCGCGGCGGAGGATCCCTCGAAGATCTTGCCCCCTTCAACACCGAGTCGCTGGCCCGCGCCATCGCCGCGTCCGAGCTGCCCATTGTCTCCGCCGTCGGCCATGAAACCGACTTCACCATCGCCGACTTCGCCGCCGACCTGCGCGCCCCCACGCCGTCCGCAGCCGCGGAGCTCATCACCGAAGCCCAGCACCGCGTCGAAGAGCACCTCGAGCAGCTCCACCAGCGCCTCCAGCGCGCAACGCGTTACGTCATCATGCAGGCGAAAGAAAGTCTCGCGCGCATCTCTATCGAGGCAGCACTGGCACGCCTCGGAGACAGCCTCAACCGCAGGCAGCAGCGCATCGACGAGCTATGCTTCCGGATGGAAGCCGTCTGGCGTGTCTTTTCTCAGTCCAACACGCAGCGCCTGCAAACCCTCGCAACCGCCATCCAACGCAACAACGCAGCACAGCGCATCCGCCTCCTCCGCGAACGGCTCGACAATCTATCCCCCCGGCTCAACCGCGCACATATCCTCATGCATCAGACGCGCCGCACTAACCTCCAGTCGCTCGAGCGGCAGCTCGCCTCCCTCTCGCCGCTCGCCGTGCTCAATCGCGGCTATGCTCTCGTCTACGACCAGTCCGGCGCATTGCTAAAGAGCGCACACGACGTCAGCCCCGGTCAACAAATCACCACGCGTCTCGCCAACGGAATCGTAGAAAGCCGCGTAACCAAAACAAAACCAGAAATGAACCGCAGTAGAAACGCATGAGAAAACTCTTCGGAACCGATGGAATCCGCGCCGTGGCAGGCGAACCGCCCCTCGACGCAAAAACAATCTACGCGGTCGGCATGGCCCTGGCTCACCAGCTCAAAAAGAACGGAGCCGAGCCCTCCATCATCCTCGGCATGGATACGCGCGAGTCCGCCAACTGGATCGCCGCCGTCCTCTCCGCCGGACTCGCGCAGGCCGGCGCAACCGTCGAGAGCGCAGGCGTCATCACCACCCCCGCCATCGCCTACCTCGCCCGCAAACACGGCTTCTCAGCAGGCATCGTCATCTCCGCCTCGCACAATCCCTGGCACGACAACGGAATCAAGATCTTCGGCGGCGACGGCTACAAGCTGCCCGACGCAAGCGAGCTGTGCATTGAGGAAGAAATCTTCCGTCAGCTCGAATCCGTCGTCGCGCCCGATCCATTCAGGCTCCCCGCACCTCCGGTAAACGAGAAATATCGCGCCGATTACGAAGCATTCCTGTTATCCTCTGTCCCCAATCTCAACCTCAATGGCCTCAAGCTCGTCCTCGATTGCGCCAACGGAGCCGCATCCGCCATCGCACCCGAGCTGTTCACGCAGCTCGGCGGCAACGTGCACTTCACGCACATACACCCCAACGGCCGCAACATCAACGCCGACAGCGGCGCTCTGCATCCCGAAATCGTCGCCGCCGAAACCACAGCGCATCACGCCGACATCGGCATCACCTTCGACGGCGACGCCGACCGCGCGCTCTTCGCCGACACCAACGGCAACGTTGTCAACGGAGACGGCATTCTCCTCCTCGCCGCCCGCGACCTCAAGGCCCGAAACCGCCTCGACGACAATCTCGTCGTCGCCACCACCATGTCCAACATGGGCCTCGAAGCAGCCCTCCGCCGCGACTCCATCACCATGCTGCGCGCACCCGTCGGCGATAAATATGTTCTTGAGATGATGCAGGCAAACGCTGCATCCATCGGCGGAGAACAGTCCGGGCACATCCTCTTTCCGCATCTCGCCACCACCGGAGACGGCCTCCTCACCGCCCTCGTGGTCCTCGACGTCATTCGCCGCGCTGGAAAGCCGCTCCACGAGCTCATCGCCGATCTCAAAGTCTTCCCGCAGGTCATCGTCAACGTGCGCGTGAAGGAAAAAAAACCGCTTGAAGCCATTCCCGCCGTCGCCGCCAGCATCCGCCGCGCGGAAGAGGAATTGAAGACCAACGGCCGAGTCGTAATCCGCTACTCTGGAACAGAACCCCTCGCCCGCGTCATGATTGAAGCCGAGTCCGAAGAAGCCATGCGCCGGAACGCCGACGCCATCGCCAACGCCATTCGCAATGCGCTCGGCGCATAGCAAAACGTCAGCACGCACCATAACCAATTATGGAGACGACTACATTGATAGCGACCCACTCGCGTCTTAGCTCAGCTCTTCGCAAATCCTTCTGCCTCTGCTTCCTCGCAGGCCTCGCCGCGCTCGCGCACGCACAAGCCACCCCCGTATCGCTCTTCTACATGACCAATGACCCCGCATCGGTGCGCGACTTCTTCGCGCACTCGCAAAAGATCGGCATCCTCGTACCCACCTGGTACTCCGTCGACGCCGACGGCCTCGTCACCGGCGCGCCCATCCCCGAGGTGCTGCGCGTCGCGCATCAGCAAAACCTCCCCGTCATGCCCATCATCGGCAGCGCCGGCAAAGCCGCGTTCCACGCGTTGCTTCTTGACCCCACCGCGCAGAAGGCCATGATCGCCTCCATCATCCAACGCTGCAAATTGAATGGCTACATAGGCATCCAGTTCGACTTTGAGGATGTCTCATGGACCGATCGCGACGCGCTCTCCGCCCTCGTAGCCAAATCAGCCGACGCCCTCCACGCCGCCGGGCTCAAGCTCAGCATCGCCACCGTGCCCAACGCGCCCGGCTACCCCGGCGCAAGCGCCTTTGCCCGCTGGATCTACGCCGACTGGCGCGGAGCCTACGACCTCAAGGCGCTCGCGCAATCCGTCGACCTTCTCTGCCTCATGACCTACGACCAGCACACCCGCTGGACCACCCCTGGCCCCGTCGCCGGATGGCAATGGACCACCGAAAACCTCGACTACGCCCTCAAAGTCGTCCCTCCGCAAAAGCTCTCCCTCGGCATCCCACTCTACGGATACCACTGGTACACCGGGGACCCAATCGTCGACGGCAAGGAGCGCTCCAACATCACCGCCGACTACATCGGCGAGCCCGACGTCGCGCTCATTGAGAAGGAATACAACGTAACCCCGCAGTGGGACCCCGTCGATCACACCGCATGGTTCTACTTCTACCGCGACCAGATGCGCGAATGGATCTTCTTCACCGACGCGCACACTTTCGAAGACCGCTACAAGCTAGCGCAGCAACACGGCCTTGAGGGCTTCTGCTCATGGGTGCTCGGAACGGAAGACCCGGCGATCTGGAAGCTGCTGCCCAACCGCAAGTAGGTCGACCAGCGGCTATTTCAAGTCCCGCCAGTTCGCGCCCACGCCAACATCGGCAACCAGGGGCACGCTCAATTCAATGACGTGCTCCATCTCGTGCCGCACCAGTTCGCGGACCTCATCCACCTCCGCCTCCGGCACATCAAACACCAGTTCGTCGTGCACCTGCAGCGTCATCCGCGCCTCAAGTTTCCTCTCCCCAAGAACCTTCTCAATCCGAATCATCGCCAGCTTGATCAAATCCGCGGCCGTCCCCTGCAGCGGAGTATTCACCGCCGTCCGCTCCGCAAAACCGCGCAGGTTGGCGTTGCGGCTCTGGATATCAGGAATCGGCCGCACCCGCCCAAACATCGTTCTCACTTTCTGCTCGCCGCGCGTCTCCTCCAGCAGCCGGTCAATAAACGCGCGCACGCCCTTGTACCGCTCAAAATACGTGTCGATGTAAAGCCGCGCCTCATGCTGGTCAATACCCAGCTGCGCCGCCAGCCCAAACGGAGAAATCCCATACACAATCCCGAAGTTCACCGCCTTCGCCCGATTCCGCGTCTCCTTGCTCATGCTCTCCGCAGGCACGCCAAAGACCTCTGACGCCGTGAGGGTGTGAATATCCTGCCCGGTAGCATATGCATTCGTAAGCAGCGGGTCAGCCGAGAAATGCGCCATCAGCCGCAACTCAATCTGCGAGTAGTCCGCCGAAATCAGCGTGTGTCCGGGCGCAGCAATAAATGCCGCGCGAATCTCGCGCCCCAGCTCCGTTCGAATCGGAATATTCTGCAAATTCGGATTCGTCGACGACAGCCGCCCGGTCGCCGTGCCCACCTGGTTGAACGTCGTATGCACGCGCCCGTCGGCATCCGCAAGCAGCGGCAGAGAATCCACATAGTTCGACTTCAGCTTCGCCAGCTGCCGGTACTCCAGCACCATGCGCGGAGCCGCATGATGCTCCGCCAGCTCCTCCAGCACATCCTGCGCAGTTGAAACCACCTTGCCCTTGCCGTACTTCAGCGGCTTCGGCAATCCCATTTTGTTGAACAGCACATCGCCAAGCTGCTTTGGCGAATTGATGTTGAACCGGTGTCCGCTGCTCGCAAAAATCTCCTCGCCCACCCGCTGCATCTCCGACGACAGCCGCTCCGACATCGCATTCAGCACCGCCGAGTCAATCCGCACGCCCACCTGCTCCATGCGCAGCAGCACCGGAACCAGCGGCAAATCGATCGTCTCGTACACCCGCGTCGCATCCAGCGCCTTCACATCCGCACGCAGCACCGGCGCAAGCGACTCAACCGCCTGCGCCGACTCCAGCAACAACCGCTCTCCCGTCTCCTTCAGCGGGTACTTGCTGAACCGCGCCGCCACATCGCTCAACCGATGCGACGCATGCGTCGGATTAATCAGATACGAGTACAGCATCAAATCATCCTGCACCCCTCGCAGCGCAATGCCGCGCGCTTCCAGCACCCGCAGCATCCCCTTCAAGTCGTGCACACGCTTAGGCACCGCTTCATCCTCCAGCAGCGCCCAAACCTCTTCCAGTGGCAGCAGCAAAATCTTCTCCGCACCGCTCGCAACCGCCACCTTGTATACAGCCGCTGCCTGCTGAGGCGCAGCGTCCTTCTCCGCCGCGTCCACCAGATCCAGTAGTGACATCGTCTTCAGCTCCGGCTCGCGCTCCTCAATCGACTCCGACTCCCCCTCACTCACCTGCTCGGCAGCAGCCTCCAGCTCCGACGACGCGACCGCCACCGCGAAGCCTGTCGCGCGCGCCTCGCGAACGAATGCCGCAACCTCCTCCGCATCCGGCTCCGCCACATACTCCGCCGTCCGCTTCTCCCCTGCAGGAGCCAGCTCTTTGAGCAGCGTAGTGAACTCAAGCTCGGTAAAAAGTGCACGACACGCTTCGGCGTCCGGAGTCTGCGTGCGCATCGCCGCCACATCCAGCTCTAGCGGAACCGCAGTGTGAATCGTCACCAGCTCCTTGCTCAACAAAATATTGTCGCGATTATTCTCAAGCGACTCGCGATAGGTCTTGCGCTTCACCTCCGCAGCGCGATCGAGCGCAGCCTCCAGGGTTCCAAACTGCTGGATCAGCTCCACCGATCCCTTATCCCCAATCCCCGGCGCGCCCGGTATGTTGTCAATCGAGTCGCCCCGCAGCGCCATCACATCAATCACCTTCTCCGGAGGCACCCCCAGCGTCTCCGTCACCATCTCGCGGTCCAGCACCAGGTTGTCCTTCGCCGGATTCAGCACCTTCACTTGATCCGTTACCAGTTGCAGCATGTCTTTGTCATTCGAGACCACAAACACCGGGTGCCCGGCCTTTGCCGCCTGCGCCGCCAGCGTGCCGATCACATCATCCGCCTCAAATCCCTCCGCCTGCAGAATCGGAATGTGAAACGCCTCCAGCGCGCGCCGGATATAAGGCAACTGCTGCGCCAGGTCCGCCGGCATCTCCGCGCGGTTCGCCTTGTAGCCCGCATAATCGACCTCATCAAACGTCTGTGTCTTGATGTTGAACTTGCGGATGGTCTTCATCTCCCGCGCGCGCTCGTCGCGGAACACCGGCGCGCTCATATCGAACACCGCGGCAAAATACTCCGGCTCGAAATCCCGCCGCAGCTTATTGATCATGTTCACAAAAACATACGTCGCCGCCGTAGGCACGCCCGTGCGCGTCGACATGGGCCGCTGCCGCTGCATCGCATGGTAGGCGCGGAAGATGAAAGACATCGAGTCCAGCAGGAAAACTGGCGGCTTGGTCGCAGTGGAAGGCATCGAATCGAGTCTACTGCCTCACCACACTATGAGAGAAACATGCAATCCCCATAAGAGAAAAACCGATACTGCTCTGCAACTGCGTGGCGATACGCCGCAAGCACACGCTCCCTGCCCCCAAGCGCGCTCACCAGCATCAACAGCGTGGAATGCGGCAGATGGAAATTCGTGAGCAGCGCCCCCACCGCCCGAAACTCGAACCCAGGCGAAATAAAAATACTGGTGCTGCCCGAGTGCGGCGAAAACTCTCCCTGAAGCGCGCAGTGCTCCAGCGTGCGCACCGTCGTCGTCCCCGTCGCAACAATGCGCCGACCCTCGCGGCGCGCGGCATTCAGCTCATCTGCTGTCGCCGGCGGCAAAGTATAGCGCTCAGTATGCAGATGAATCTCCTCAACCCGCTCCACGCGCACCGGCTGAAACGTTCCCAGCCCAACATGCAACGTTACATAAGCAACACGCACCCCGCACGCACGAATGCGGTCCAGAATCTCCGGCGTAAAGTGCAGCCCGGCCGTAGGCGCGGCCACCGATCCGCGCTGCCGCGCAAACACCGTCTGGTATCGCTCGCGATCCGTGTCCACATCCTCGCGATGAATATACGGCGGCAGCGGAACATGACCCAGCGCCTCCAGCATGCCGTAAAAATCCTCGACCGGCTCAAAGCGCAGCGTACGCTCGCCAAATTCGCCATGCGCAATCACCTCAGCGCGCAGCTGCCCATCGCCGAATAAAAGCGTCTCGCCTGTCAGCACCTTCCGCCCCGGCCTCACCAGCGCGGTCCACTCCCAATCGCTCTTCTGCTCCGTGAGGAAGATTTGAATGCGGCCAGTCGGGACATGGCCGCGCTCTTTTTCCGTCGTTCCCCTGCCCTTTTCGCGCCGGGCAAACAACCGTGCCGGAATAACGCGGCTGTCGTTCAACACCAGCACATCGCCTTCCCGCAGCATCTCCGGAAAATCCCGAAACATTCGATCTGCGTGCTCACCCGTAGCACGATCGAGCGTAAGCATCCGTGCGCCAGACCGCTCAGCCGGCGGCTGCTGCGCAATCAGCTCTTCCGGCAGCTCGTAATCGAAATCAGAAACCAGCATCCCAAAATCCCTATCGCGCAAAGTAAGCTTCCGCCTGCAAACGCGCCCGCTCCAGCGCATCGTTCAACTCCACCCGAGCGGCCTCAAGCGCCTCTGCATCCGCGTCTTTAGGCAGAGCCGCAATCGACCGAGCCCAGCTCACGGCCACGCGCGAGAACGGTTTCGGAATCAGAAACCTGTCCCACGACTTCAGCACCCACGCCCGCTCCGGCAGCAGATAAAAGCTTCCGATCGGCTCGCCCGTCATCTGCGCCAGCTTCACCGGGCCGGTTTTCGTCTGGTAGATCGGCCCCCGTGGCCCATCCGCCGTAAACACCACCCCATGACCATTCTCCAGCAGTTCCTTCAGCGACAGCAGACCCGAAAAGCCGCCGCGCGAGCTCGATCCGCGCACGCTGTGATAGCCCAACAGTCCCAGCATCCGCGCAATCAGCTCGCCGTCAAAGCTCTGGCTGATCAGAATCGAGCAGCAATATTTCCTGAAGTACCATCCGCACGGCAGCGTGCAGCGATGCCAAAAGCAGAAGATCCCCTTCGCCGGAGCCGTAGCAGGAACAGCTCCCTCCTCCGCGATCACCTCAAAGCGCAGCGTCGCGCCAATTGCAGCCAGCATCAGCGCCGTCAGCCGCGGAACCACCGCCAGCGTCACACGCTGCCCGAACGAGAACTGCTCCTGGGATTCTTGTTTCTTCACAAAACTCTTCAGACATCACATCAACGATACAGACAAATCGACGACCAACGGGAGGAGCGAAGAAGTGCGCACCACGGTGGCGCCGTGGGCGCGTGTCGCCATGCGCGCAGCATTAGCTGTATCGCAGCCAGCGCAGCATCTCCGGCAGAGTCGCCCGCTTGCCGTACATCAGAATGCCCACGCGATAAATGCGCGAGGAGAGCCACAGCACCACGTAAACCGAAAGCACCATCAACGCCAGCGACAGCGCAATCTGCCACGCCGGAGGAAACTGCGCCGTAAACCGGAACGCCATCGTAATCGGCGCGCACGGAGGAAACATGGAGATAAGAACCGACCAGATCGAGTTCGGATTACCGAGAATATAGACAAACATCCCAAAGCTCAGCCACACCGGAACCGCGGCCAGCGGTGCATACTGCTGCAGCTCCTGCTCCGTATCGCAGGTAGCCGCCAGCCCCGCAAAAAATGTACTGTAAAGCGCATACCCCAGCACAAAGTAAACGCACAGCAGCACAATCTCTACAATCGAAACCTGCGGTTTCGCCGTGCCCGCCATCCAGTGCTCCACCATCGCCGAGCTCAGCAGAATCGCCCCCAGCGCAATCCAGATCAGAATCTGAGTCAGCCCCACCGCGCCAATGCCGATCAACTTTCCCGCCAGCATGTCGCTCGACTTCACCGTCGACAGCATCACCTCAAAAATGCGCGAGGTCTTCTCCTGAATCACCGACCGTCCCACATTCATGCCATACATCACCACCGTAAACGTCAGCAGAAACGCCATCGCCTCGCCGAAAAACAGCGTGCTCAGCGCGTTCGAAGGCATCTCTTTTCCATTTCGATACAGCAGGGTCTTCACGTCTACACTCCCCGTCAGCGGAGCAACCTCCGCCGCCGGAATCCCCTGCTTCACCAGTCGCCGCTCCACCAGCGCATGATTCACCGCCGTGTCCAGCGCGTCGTCCGTCGTAAAATCGCCAGCCGAGCGCGAAACATACTCCACCTGCTCGTTGCCCGTCGGCGGAACCGTCACCCACACGAACCCATCAATCTTCTTCTGGTCCATCTCCTCATGCAGCATGGCACGGTCCGCAACCGTAACCGGAGCCAGAATATCCACCTGCATCTTCGCTTCTTTGTCGGCAGTAAGTTGATCGCGCAAACGCGCAGCCAGCGCCGGGCTCTCCGCCGCAACCACAATGTGTTTGCCCGTGCTCCAGTACTTCGACGGCAGAATCATCACCGCCGCTATTCCGATAAACACCGCCGGAATAAGAATCGTCGTAATCTTGAAGGCCTTCCCGCGAATCTGCTCCAGGAATTCGCGCCGCGCAATCAGCCAGATGCTATGCATCGATCTTCTCCCCCACGGTGCGGATAAAAATCTCCTCCAGCGAGGGCTCCATCAGCTCAAACCTGAAAATCCGCGCCTTCGCCATCGCCGCCCGCAGCAGATCCTGCGCGTCGGCGTGCTCATGCAGCCGGATCTCCGCCTGCCCGCCATAATCCTTAAAGCTCTTGATCGCCGGATGCCGCAGAAACGACGCATCGCCCTCAAAGTGAATCACCACGTGGTCCCGTTCATAGCGCGACTTCACCTCGCGCATCCCGCCCGAAAGCACCGCATGACCGCGATGAATCAAACAGATCGCGTCGCACAATTTCTCCACCTGGTCCATGCGGTGCGTCGAAAACAGCACCGCCCTGCCCGCCTTCTTCAACTCAATCAGCGTGTCCTGCAGCAGCGCCGCGTTCACCGGATCAAGCCCCGAAAACGGCTCGTCCATCACAATCAGCTCCGGCTCATGCAGCAGCGTGGCAATAAACTGGATCTTCTGTTGCATGCCCTTCGACAGCTCTTCCGTCTTCTTCTGCGCCGCATCCAGAATCTGCATCCGATCGCACCAGTCATGCGCGCGCTTCGCCGCCACGCCCGGATCAAGCCCCCGAAGCTGCCCCATGAACACCAACTGCTCCATCACCTTCATCTTTTTGTAAAGGCCGCGTTCTTCCGGCAGATACCCCACCCGCTTCAAACTCTCGCGCTCATAAGGCCTGCCAAACATCGTCACCGAGCCCGAATCCGGCATCGTAATGCCGATCATCATCCGGATGCTCGACGTCTTTCCCGACCCATTCGGCCCCAGCAGCCCAAACATGGTCCCGGCCTCGATCTGCAAACTCAGATCCTGAACCGCAATCTTGTTTTCATAGGACTTTGAGATGTGGTCCAGCGCAACAACTGGCGGCATTGCAATGTTTCTCCGTGATCCCCCAAAGTTTATCAGGCGCCCGCTGCTACCTCGGAGATGTGCGCGCATCTCGAATCCTTTACGATCATTTTGTGCTGCAGCTCGACACTCCCGTTCAGTTCGTCAAAGGCATCGGCCCGCAGATCGCAAAAACCCTCGCCGAAAAGCGCATCGCCACCGTCGAAGACCTGCTCTTCCATCTACCCTTCCGCTATGAAGACCGCCTCAACCCCCGCGCCCTCAGCGATCTCAAGCCCGGAGAAATGGCCAGCGTCATCGCCGAAGTGCGCGGCTCGGCTCTGCTCCGCACGCGCTCCATGCCCATCTTTGAAATGACCGTGGGACAAAATCTCTCTGTCATGAAGTGCATGTGGTTCCACGGAACCTACCTCGAAGGCAAATTCAAATCCGGCCAGATGGTCGCGCTCTACGGCAAGGTTGAGCCGTCCCGCTCCACTCGCAACTTCAAAATGATCCAGCCGCAGTACGAAATCCTGCCCGAAAACGACGACCCCTCGCACCTCCTCGAAGTCGGCCGCATCACGCCCGTCTACGAGTCGCTCAGCGGCAGCCGCCTCGCCTCCCGCTGGATTCGCCGCATCATCTACAACCTCCTCGAAGAGCTGCGCGGGCAGATCCCGGAAACCCTCCCCGCGCCCTTGCTCGCGCGCCTCAACCTGCCCAGCCGCGAAGACGCCCTCCGCGCCGTCCATTTCCCGCCCGCCGGAACACCCATCACCCACCTCCAGGCCTCCGCCACGCTCGCACACCGCCGCCTCATCTTCGAGGAGCTCTTCTACCTCGAGTGCGGACTCGAGCTAAAGCGCCGCCGCCTCCAGCAGCGCCCCGGCTTCGCCTTCGAAACCAACCACAAGGCACGCGAAGCCATCCGTCAGGTCCTGCCCTTCCATCCCACCAAAGCGCAAAAAACTGCCCTGGGCGAAATCGTCGGCGACATGCGCAAGCCCTCGCCAATGCGCCGCCTGCTCCAGGGAGACGTCGGCTCCGGCAAGACCATCGTCGCCCTTCAAGCCATGCTCGTCGCCATCGAAAACGGCTACCAGGCCGCGCTCATGGCGCCCACAGAAATTCTCGCCACCCAGCACTACCTCGCCGCCCGCAAACTGCTTGAGCGGTCTACGAAGCGCTACCGCCTCACCCTCCTCACCGGCTCGCTCGACGACGCCGAGAAAAAACTCGCCCGACGCCGCATCTTCCATGCCGAAGCTGACCTCATCATCGGCACCCACGCTTTGATCGAGGAAAAAGTAGAGTTCGGCAACCTCGGCCTCGTCGTCGTCGACGAGCAGCACCGCTTCGGAGTCCTCCAGCGCTTTCGCCTCATGAAGAAGCCCAACGCCTGTGAGCCCGACGTGCTCGTCATGACCGCAACCCCCATCCCACGCACCCTCGCCCTCTCCATCTACGGAGACCTCGACCTGAGCGTCCTCGACGAGCTGCCGCCCGGCCGTACCCCTGTCATCACCCGGCAGGTGCCCGACGAGCGCGCCGAAGACGTCTGGAAGCTCGTCCGCGACCAGGTGAAAAAGGGTCACCAGGCCTACGTCGTCTACCCCGTCATCGAAGGCGCAAAGGACGACCAACCCGAGCTCGATTTCGCCCCACCCGAGCCGGAAGCCGAAGCCAAACCCGCAAAAAAATCAGCAAAGAAATCCACCCGCGCCGAACCCGAGTCTCTTTTCGAGAAACCCTCGCTCAAGTCCGCCACCGAAATGTACGACGCCCTCCGCGCCACCCACCTCCACGGCCTCCGCCTCGGCCTCCTGCACGGCCGCATGAGCTCCGACGACAAGGAAGTGACCATGCGTCGCTTCCAGCGCGGCGAAATCGACGTCCTCATCGCCACCACCGTCATCGAAGTCGGCGTCGACGTCCCCAACGCCAGCGTCATGGTCATCGAGCACGCCGAGCGCTTCGGCCTCGCCCAGCTCCACCAGCTCCGTGGGCGCGTCGGCCGCGGAGCCGCGAAGTCCTACTGCATCCTCATGACTGGGGCTCGCGTCTCGCCCGCCGCCGAGGAGCGCCTCGCCGCCATGGTCCGCACCCAGAACGGCTTCGAACTCGCCGAGCTCGACCTCCAACTCCGCGGACCCGGCGAATTCTTCGGAACTCGTCAGGCCGGGCTCCCCGACTTCCGCGTAGCCAACCTCCTCCGCGACCGGACCCTGCTCGAACTCGCCAAAGCCGAGTCCGCCCGCTTCGTCGAAAACCCCGAAGGCTCCGAAGCCGAACTCCAACGTGTCCGCACCCGCCTCAAAGAGGCCTGGCAGCGCCGCTATGGCCTCCTCGAAGCCGGCTAAAATCCGTCAAGCCCCAAACCAAAAAATACCCCGCAGGTCCCTCATTCCAAACCACAAAGAGAAGCCCGAGGAATGCAGTTGAATTCCCTCAATGAAGTACAATAGAAATAGGTCCGGACAGGGAAGAATCAGAGGTGGGAAGAGTCGAAAACGTGGCCCAACCCGCTCGAGCGACAACCGCTCCACGGATTCACACTCCTCCGCGTAAGTGACTGATTCTACCGATCAAAACGTTAAGTGCTTTATCATGAATATTTTATGAACATGAAATATGCTAAGTCCAATTTTTACAGGATCATAGCTAAAAATGAGTAGAAATCTTCATCCGGAGGACACAAGACACGGGGGAGCCATGCAACGGTAAGTGATTGATTCCGGCGATCGAATCGTTAAGTGCTTTGTCACGACGATTTTGCGAGCCGCCATTTCTACTAAGTCCAATATTTACAGGATCATAGTGAATTGGGAACAAACCGGCCATCGCCGCCCGGAACCACCCCTCAGCCGATGGAGGCCTGCGCATACTCGTCCTCGGGCGCACAGGAGCCGGCGTTGTAGACCACCAGATCGGCGCGGGCAATCTCAAACGCGTGGGATTCGATCAGGTTCTTGGTGCAGTGGCAAAGCTCGAACATCTGCACGTGCGAGTCGCGGCTCAACTCCAGCCCGGCGGCAATCAGTACGGCATAAATCTCCACGCAGGAGGCGCGGGCAAACTCAAAATCCAGCTCGGCAGCCTCCTTGCCCCGCGTGGTTCGCGTCAAAACCCATCCGCCACAGGCCAGCAGAGCCCCGGTAAGAAAGCGAACCAGGCGGTCCGGCTCATCGGCGCTGAGAGCGGTAAGCTTCAACCTCCAGCCGTCCAGGCTCATGAGCTTCGTGCCCTTCGGGATGCCTTCGTTCCGTCGATCGTTTCCGTGGGTCACACAGGCTTGATCGGATTGCGAGGCCGTTTGGATTAACTGTCTCAGGGTGGCACTGGGTGTTGATCAACCTTACTGCGTCAACCTACCGCTTTTGCCAGTATCCGCCAAAGTCCGAGGAGAAGGAGAGCCCCGCAAGCTCTTCGTTTATCTCGGCGACGATGGCGACGTTCTCGGCTTGCGCTATTGCACCGTCAGGCTGCCGACGGAGCGTGATCGTCGTTTCGCAGAGCCATGGCCATCAGCAGTGCCGCTCCACCAAACAGCAGCGTATCCGCAACATAGTTCACACCTACGATCAACTGCGCCGGACCCCTGTCCATACACAGGATCGGCATATATAGAACCACGGTAAGTACAGTCATGGTGAGCCCGACAAAGGCTGCTGAGACCCGCGACCACCGGTTGATAAGAAGCGCGGCTCCAGCGACAACAAGGATGGTTCCGACAAAGCTGGCCCAGACATAGGGTGCCGGAACCCAGGCCGGCATCAACTTGGGAAGAGGGACGCCGGGCGCGTTCTGGGGATGAAGAAAGTGCTCGACTCCGAAGAAGATCAGGGCAACAGCGAACAGCGTGCGCGCCACAAGAAGAAGCGCTTTCGAATGCCGCGTGGACTGGGCAAGGGCAAGGGCCCCGGCTCCAAAGGAGGTATCTCGAAGCATGACCGCCCACAAAATCCTGTTATGAGGCTGCGCAACGACATTGGGCAGGTGGATGGTCAGCACGAAGACGAAGAACATCGCGGCCAGCAGCGGAGCCGACCAGCGCACATACCTCATCAGGTCGAGGCTGAGGGCCGCAGCCAGCAGGGCAAAGGCAACAAAGTAGGTCCAGAACAGGTGCGCCGGCATCCAGGAGGGAACGCCCTGCGAGATGGCTCTGGTCGAGGTCAGGTGTTCCGCCCCGAAGGTTGCCAGCGGCGCAGCGACGAAGACGGTCCCCAGCACAATCAGCTTGTCGAGCCCGGCGGCCGCGGCGAATCTTCTTCTAACAGCAACCAGCCCAAGGATGAGAAATGCCACACCGGCAAATGATGGCCAGAATACAACGGCAGAGAACACAAAGTTCCTTTCCTGAAGAACGTTCAGAACAGTCCGAACGCAACTTCACTTGGGAGCAAGAGCAAAGCTCGAAAAATTACAGGGGAGCAACGATGGTACGTCCTGAGCACGCCGGGCGCAATCCACAATTTTATGGACGAAGCTCCCGGCGCATGGTTTCGTATCTTCCCAAAATCATGTACTTTGCCATCATGCTGGTTGGGACCGGAATCGATGTCGTCGAAATTGAGCGGATTGCCGCTTCAATGGAGCGGTACGGCGATCGCTTTCTTACGCGGATCTTTACCGCAGGGGAGATTGCCTACTGCCAGTGCAAGAAGAATGCCGCCGAGAGCTTCGCGGCCCGTTTTGCCGCGAAGGAAGCAGGAGCTAAGGCTCTGGGAACCGGGATTCAGCACGGGGTGACCTGGACCGAGATTGAAGTAAGACGACCGCGGGGCGAGCGGCCCACACTTCACTTTTCGGGTCGCGCCGGCGAGCGGGCCGAGTGCCTCGGCGTACGGCGGGTTTCCCTGTCGCTGACGCATAGCAGAACGGTGGCCATCGCGTCCGTGCAGCTGGAGGACTAGCTGCCTGGAAGACGGGCGGATAACATGTAGTTGCAATGAAATACGCTGCGGACGGCGTGCCTTTTCTGCAACGGGTTCGGGTGCGGCCGCATCCAAGGCTGAGTTGGTGCGACTTCCCTTACCCGGTTTGATATGCTCACAAGCAGAGTGGGAGAGCGTGCCGCTCGAGTCCTTTTCTGGGGAAGATTTTGCCTAGCCAGCAACAAGTTCAATGGTCGCAATTGAAGGTCGGCGTGCTGGTCCTGGTGGCCCTGGTGGCGCTGACCGCGCTGGTATTCCTGATGTCGGGCAACACCGGAGGTTTCTTCACCGGGAAGATCACGGTCCGGTCGTACTTTGAGAACTCGGCAGGCCTGAAGGTCGGGGCTCCGGTAAACCTGGACGGGGTGACGATCGGCAGTGTGAAATACATCCGGATCGCTCCGGAGCGGCAACTGACTCCGGTGGAAGTGATCATGCATATCAGTAAAAAGTACCAGCCGATGCTGAAAAGCGACGCAAAATCGAGCCTGGATACGATCGGTGTCCTGGGCGACACGGTAGTGGACATCAACGGCAAGTTTGCGACTGGAAAGCCGATCCAGAACGGCGGAGAGCTGCAGACGACCGAAACACCAAACCTGACCGACGTGATCAAGTCCAGCCAGGGAACCATCGAGATGTTGAACACGATTTTGGCAAAAGTAGATAACCTCGTAGATTCGCTAAATAGCGGAAAGGGGTCGATCGGACAACTGATCAATGATCCGGCGCTATACAACAAAGCGGTAAATACGCTGAACCAGCTGCAGGCGCTCGTGAATACGGTGAGCAGCGGCAAAGGAACCATTGGCAAGCTCGTGTCCGATGACACGCTGTACAACCGTGCGAATGATGCGGTGGAGCACCTGCAACACATCTCCGCCGAGTTGGACAGTGGGCAGGGATCGGTGGGCAAGCTCCTCAAGGATCCGACACTCTACAACAACCTGAAGCAGTCAACGCAGAACCTGAATGAAATTCTGGCGCAGGTCAACTCAGGCAAGGGCGCGCTGGGTATGATGACAAAAGATCAGGCATTCGCCAACAAGCTGAATAACACGGTGACGCAACTGAATGAGATTCTTACGCAGGTGAACAGCGGCCAGGGGACAATCGGCATGCTGCTCAAGGACGACCGGCTGTATAACCACACGGATGACGTGATGACCAGTTCGTCCGACCTGATCAAGGCGATTCGGAAAGACCCGAAGAAGTACCTGACGATCCACCTGAAGATTTTCTGAGCATGGGCTTCGGGCCGGCGATTTATACTGAAAGAGTCATGTTTAAGAGGATTTTCTTCGCTGGTGCCGCGGCTTTCGCGTTGCTTGCAGCTTCTTTGTCTGCTTCCGCGGCAGACGTGTCCAAAGTCGCGAGCCCCACACAGTATCGGCTTCGGCTGTACAACCTGCATACAGACGAGCGCATTGACGTGGTGTATCGCGTGGGGAACCGCTACTTACCGGGCGCGGTGGCGGAGCTGGATCACTTTTTGCGCGACCATCGCACCGGCGCTGAAAAGGCATACGACGTCCGTGAGTTCGATCTGCTCCACGATCTGATGGCGCGACTCGGCCGTCCCGACAGTGAGATCGATATTGTGTGCGGCTACCGGACTCCGGAGACGAACACTTACCTGCGCGAGCACACGCAGGGCGTTGCACTGCACAGCGAGCACATCCAGGCCAAGGCGATCGATATTCGGGTGCCGGGAGTTCCGACGGCTGAGGTGCGGGACGCAGCCATGGCGATGCATCGCGGCGGCGTAGGCTACTATGCCCAATCCAACTTCGTCCACGTAGACGTAGGCCCAATCCGTCACTGGTGACCCGTCGTCACGGGCTTGGAAACAATGGCGAATTATCCGGGGTAAGGCTGGCCTTTGGCCAATACGGCTTCGAGTGATTTGTCGTGGCCGTAGATGTCATCGTAGAAGTGAACGGAGCCGTCCTCTTCTACGACAGCGGTTACGTAAAGGATAAGCACAGGAATCGGGACGGCAAGGTTGACCTGTTGATTGTCGGGGCCGGATTGCATGGCCGCCTGCACCTTTTCTGGATTCCACGGCGGCTGATTGCGCAGGAGCCAGGCAGCCAACTCGGCTGGCTTTTGGACACGGATGCATCCGTGGCTGAAATCGCGGCGGGACTGCGAAAACAACTGCTGCGCCGGCGTGCTGTGCAGGTAGACACTGTGCTCGTTGGGGAAAATGAACTTGACCAAGCCAAGTGAGTTGGCAGGGCCTGGCTTTTGACGGACGGCGAGTTTGCCGGCGCGCAGTTGCGCGAGCACCTCGTCACTGATGGGACCGCTCGTGACAGGCTTCCCATTGAGATCAGTGACTTCAAAGTTTTTGCTCGCAATGTAGTTGCGGTTTTTCACGATCGAAGGAATGATCTCCCCGCGCAGGATGCTGTTGGGAACATTCCAGTAGGGTCGGAAGACGATATAGCGCATGTCTTTGGCGAAGACCGGCGTCTCATTACGTACGGCCTTGCCTACGACGACGTTCATGGACAGCGCAACCTGCTGATTGCCGCCGAAGGCGCGCAGCACAAACTCCGGAACATTGACGACGATAGGAGGCTGCGGAAATGACGGCGGCAGCCAGCGCCAGCGCTCGAGCGCGTCCTGTAGCTGGCGGACGCGCGTGGCTAGGGGGATGTTGAGCTGACGGATAGTTTCTTTGCCGAGCTTGCCGTCCGGCGTGAGGCCGTGACGCGCCTGGAAGTGCTCCACCGCGGAGACGAGTGCGCCGGCATATTGTTGCGAGGTCCGGTCTACGCTGACGGATGGCGGAAGGTCTCCGAGGAGTTGCAGGCGTTGGGCGAGCTGCGGGATTCCGGCATAGGCATCACCAGGGGCAACAGATTTCTGCACATCGGGAACGGGCGGTCCGTCCCCCTTGGCTGCGAGCTGAAGGTACTGCTGCAACGCGGCTTCGGTCCGCTTGTAGCCTTTGTAGGGCGGCTCGACGTCGGCGAGTACGGCTGGAAGGTCCGATGCGTGAATCACGTCCTGGGTGATGAACTGGGGCAGATTGTACTTCTTCTGCTCAATGTCGATGCCGAAGTCGAAGTGTTTGGGATTGACGCGCCCGATGTGCAGGTCAGAGATATATCGCATAGCGCTGACTGTGAGCGCGGCATCAAAGGTCGCGAGAGTATCGGCGCTGGGAGAGTTCTTAAGCGTATCAAGGCGGGCGCTCCAGCGCGAAGCATCATAGTCATCAGGGTTGAGGCCCTTTTGCCGGCTGGCTTCGAGCGCCTGAATAAACAGGAGCGCCTGTGACGTGGGCTGGCCATTATTGAGCCAGACAGGAGTGAAGTTGGAAGCTTCGTACACATGCTGGAAATGAAGACGGTAGTCGGAAAAGTTGGGCCAGTGCAAGTCGGCAAGGGTTCCGGCGGCGGCGATTTGATGAAGACGCGCGGAAACGGCGGCGTCGCCAGCGGCGGAGATACCCGATTGCACCTCCAGCGGCGGTTTTTGCGCCTTGCAGCCGGATCCAACCATGCACAAGACGGCGGCAAGAAGCCACGAGGCCTTTCGAAGCATGAAAGCAGGCATGTGCCACATTAAACCATCTTTGCGGCGGATACAGAGATCTGGTTTCGAGCAGGGTTTCTTGTGTGCTACCTTTTCCGGTGGGCGGGCGAACGATACCGCGCTCGCCAATCCGGCCTCGCACCCACAGCGACGGGGCCTACTCCAGAGGAATCATGCACATCTCCCGTATTACCTGTGCCCTTCTTTTTTGCGGAGGTTTTGCCCTGGCGCAGTCCGCAACCAAGCCTTCCAACAGCGTTCCGGTTGAGCCGAAAGCCCCGCGCAGCTTTGACGTGAGCGCCATTGATAAAAGCGTGGATCCGTGTGTGGATTTCTATGAATATGCCTGCGGAAATTGGCGCAAGGACAATCCCATTCCAGCCGATCAGGTACGGTGGGGACGCTTCGGCCAGCTAGCTGAGCGCGACCGATACCTGTTGTATCTGGATTTGAAGAAAGCGGCCGACGACCCGACGACTCCGTTGCAGAGGAAATACGGCAACTTTTATGCCGCATGCATGAACAGCGATCTCGCAGATCAGCTTGGCGAGAAGCCAGTGGAGCCGGTTCTCGACAAAATCGGCGCGCTGAAGGACAAGCATGAACTGGCGGCGCTGGTGGCGGACCTGGCGATCCATGACGCAACGCCCACTTTCTTTCGCTTCAGATCGGAACAGGACCAGAAGGACGCGACGCAGCAGATTGGAGGCATCTCTCAGGGCGGCCTGTCACTTCCGGATCGCGACTACTATCTTGACTCTGGCGCGCGCATGGAGAAGATCCGAGTGCAGTATAAGCAGTACGTCGCAGCCCTCTTCAAGCTGGCCGGGGACAATGACGATCAGGCCGCGCAAGAGGCAGACGCGGTACTGACGATTGAGACGGCGCTTGCCGACGGTTCAATGTCGCGGGTCGAGATGCGCGACCCATTCAAGGTGTATCATCTGCTCCCGGTTTCCGACCTGGCGACGCTGGCCCCTGCCTTCGACTGGAACTCCTATCTGGCAGGCACTCCGGCGCCAGAGATCAAGCAGTTGAACATTGCCACGCCGGATTTCTTCAAGACCATGAACACGGTGATTGAAGGACAGAGCCTGGCGAATATCAAGAGCTATCTCCGCTTTCACGCTTTGAACAACGCAGCTCCGTGGCTTTCGAGCGAGTTTGTGAATCTGAACTTCAATTTCTTCAATCGGACGCTGCGTGGGCAGCTCGAGCAAGCGGCGCGCTGGAAGCGCTGCACTGCGCTTTCGGATCGCGCGATGGGAGAAGCCGTCGGCCAGGACTGGGTGAAGCAGAACTTTCCGCCTCAAGACAAGGCCAGCATGGAAAAGCTGGTGGCCGATCTTGAGAAGTCCCTGAACGAGGATATCCAGGGGCTGACCTGGATGACTCCGGCGACAAAGAAACAGGCAGAAGCGAAGCTCGCGGCGTTTCGCGAGAAGATTGGCTATCCGGACAAGTGGCGAAGCTATGCAGGGCTGGAGGTGAAGCGCGACGATCTGATGGGGAACATTTACCGCGCAGACGCCTTTAATTCAGCGTATGACCTGCACAAGATCGGCAAACCTGTGAACGAGAAGGAGTGGGGCATGACTCCTCCGACAGTGAATGCCTACTACGATCCGAGCAATAACGACATTAACTTCCCGGCTGGAATCCTGCAGCCACCGTTCTACGATTACACCAAGGGTCCGGCGGTAAACTTTGGTGCTATCGGCGTTGTAATTGGTCATGAGATGACGCACGGCTTTGACGACCAGGGCAGTCAGTACGACGCGCATGGCAATCTCAAGAACTGGTGGACTCCTGCAGACAAGGCCGCGTTTGATCAGCGCACCGGATGCGAGGTGAAAGAGTACGGCAACTTTGAGCCGGTTCCGGGGCAGCAGTTGAACGGCAAGCTGACACTGGGCGAAAATACGGCGGACAATGGCGGGCTGCGTCTGGCCTACCGCGCGCTACAGAGCGTGCTGGCCAGCGAAGGTCCAGGTGCTGAGACGAAGAAGATCGATGGCTATACGCCGGACCAACGGTTCTTCATCTCCTTCGCACAGGTGTGGTGCGAAAATTCGCGTCCACAGTATGCACGAGTGGCAGCGCATGTCGATCCTCACTCGCCGGGACGCTTTCGCGCGAACGGCACAGTGCAGAACTTCGACGCCTTTGCTAAGACCTTTGGATGCAAGAAGGGCCAGCCAATGGTCTCGAATGATCCATGCGTGGTCTGGTAAATTTGGACAGCGCGCAGGGCCTGACAGTCTTGCGCGCTATGTTCTTCCTTCATCACCCCTATAGCGCAAACCCTCTCCACCTTTTACAATGCAATTCGGGAGTGAATCCCGATCCAGTCCCTGGCGTTTGGTGTTCCAGGATGAAGGAAACGCATGAAGTTTAAGAAATCCGGTCAGATTATTCTGGCCCTGTTAGTATCCCTTGGTCTCAGTTTCGGCCTTACCTCCTGCGTGAATGACTACACTGTTGCGTATCTTTATGTGACGGGCAACTACCAGGGCCAGATTGGCGCGTTCAAGATCTCCAACAACACCGGGAACCTCACGACCATCCCCGGCTCACCCTTCGGCTCCGGCGGTTACAATCCGATCCGCACTGTTGTTTCCACAACCGGACGTTATATTTATGTACTGAACGGGGGAGCGCCCTCAACACCCGACGCCAATGGCAACTTCGGTTACACGGGGGCGAACATCCAGGTGTTCTCGGTTGGTGGAAATGGGGTGCTGGCTCCGCAGACGAGCTATACCAGCCAAGGCTTCGGCTCGATCCGCATAGCTCTCAGCTCGACCGGCTCTTATTTGTATGTACTGGATGAGTATGCACCCTCTGCGACGGATGCTTCAGGTAACCCTCTGCTGGCGTCGACCACACTTCAACCGGGATTGTCCTGTCAGGATTCTTCGGGCATATATCATCCGACGGGCGATATCACCGTATTTGCCGTGGACGCCAACACGGGACGGCTTTCGCTGGTGACCAATAACCAATTGCAGACACCCACGGGGGGGCAACTAACGTATTTCCCGGTGGGCTGCGAGCCGATTGACTTTAAGGTGACGGGCGGCTTTGTGCTGACCGCCGATACCTCCGATCCAGTGACCGGGAACCGAAATACGGTCTTCCCTTACTCGGTCAATACTTCGAGCGGGCAACTTACAACGACGCAGAACAGCGAGTTTGTGACCGGTGCGACCAGCATCAGCACAATCGGCAGTGATGCGGCTCAGCATTACATTTACATCCTCGATCCAGTGGAGGACGACATTTTCTATTACACGGTGGGATCGAACGGCCTGCTGCAGGCGGTCAACGGCAGCCCGACGAGCAACAGCCAGTCAAATGCGGGCGATCCGATTGCACTGACATCGGACAGCAAGTCGCAATTTCTATATGTGGCCAATGCCGGACCGTCTTCGAGCGTAGGCCAACCCAACAGCGACATCAGTGCCTATACCATCGCCAGCAACGGGGTGCTGGCGAAGGTAGCGGGTTCGCCCTTCGGCACCGATGCGGGGCCGCAATGTATCATCGAAGACCCTTCGAACCAGTATATTTTCACAGCGAATTACGATGCCAGCACAGTGGCCGGCCAAGTTCTTGATCCGCGTTCCGGCGTACTGACCAAGTTGCGTAACCAATCAAGCTACCCCACAGTCAAGAATCCAACGTGGTGCGTAGCTGACGGACATACAGACTAAACGGCAGGGTGCGGCAATCTGAGCTCAAGGAATTCTATTTTGACTTTGAGCGCTGGAGTCGCACTCCTTATAAATACGCTTTAGGCTGCATGCCGCTTCCCCGGTGCCTGTAGCCTAAAGCGGCGCAAGCTTTTACAATTCAAGCGGGAGCGATCCCCAAAATCGCAACCTGTGCCACTGGCCACAGGATGAAGGAAGCGCATGAAGTTCAGCAAAACGGGTCAGGCACTCCTGGCCGTCGCAGTCTCCATTGGCGTAGGACTTGGAATTATCTCGTGTGGCGAAAGCAATACCATCGACTACCTCTATGTGACTGCCAATAAAAACAATCCGGGCCAGATCAGCGTGTACCGTGTCGACCAGGAATCTGGCGCACTTACCCAGATTCCGGACTCGCCCTACCCCTCAGGCGGGCGCAACCCTGTGGCTGAGGTAACGTCTCCAAACGGCGCCAACCTCTATGTGGTGAATCACGACGACAATACTATTGTAGAGTTCGCGATCGGTACGGACGCCAAGCTTTATCCGGAACATACGTACCAGACCCCGGGCACCGAGCCGGACGCGATTGCCACTAACCAGGCCGGGACGCTGCTGTTCGTAGTGGATACCTATCAAGCCACCTTCAGCGACGCGAATCCAGGACCCGGGGCGCTGGTCGTCTATCCGATCAATACAGACGGCAGCCTGGGATCGAATATCACGAATGGCAATCTGCCTTACTGGCCGGTTGAATTCGCTCCTTCCACGGTGAACGTGACGTTCAACGGAAACTATGTGTACGTCGCGAATGCCAATACCAACAACCCGACCGCGGCGGACCAGCGAGGAACGATCTCGGCCTTCTCGGTTGGTAGCGGCGGCACATTGACGGCACTTTATGCTTCATCGAGCGCGCTGCCCTATGCGGGTGTGCAGCCTTCGGCGAGCGCAAGCGAACCAACCAGCCGCTTCCTGTATGTAACCGATGCGGCATCGAATCAGCTTTACGCTTACGCGATCGGCGGGGACGGCACACTTACTCCGCTGACCAACGGTCCTTTTGCCACGGGTGTTTATCCGGACGGGATCACGATTGATCCGAGCGGTACCTACATCTATGTGGCGAACTACAACTCGAACACCATAAGCGCATATCAGATCACGCTATCGACAGGCACGCCTTCCGCTCTCGCAGGCGCAACCAGCTACGCCACCAAGACGGGCCCGACTTGCATCCTCGTAGATCCGGCCTTTGGCCGCTACCTGTTTACCTCAAACTTCCTGGATTCCTCCATCACAGGCTACCAACTGAACCGCAATAGCGGTGCGCTGACCGGAACCGAGAATTCTCCTTATCCATCGGCTGGACAGCCCACCTGTGCGGCAGCGGTATCGCACGGAAACCATCCGGGCGAGCATGTGCAGTCAACTTCGGGGAATGGATCATAGAAAAGCAACTAACAGCAAAAGGCCCGCGCACGCGTGGGCCTTTTGCTCTTTGCTTGCAAGCTGGGGATTCTGGCTTAGCGTGGCTTGGCTTCGCTTTAGAACAGATCGTCCCGGATATAACGGCCCCCTGCCTCCCGAGTCTTGCCTGCGTCTTCTGGCATGTCATTGATAAACCGCTATTGCGGATTGAGCATTATCTTATTTTGATTGAGTGGTTTACTTGAAGTCTAAGAGCATCGAGGTCTTGACAAGTTCTGATGTAGACTTTTGCTGCCTGTGGGGGTGTGCTTCGCCGGACTGCATCGACATTATGAAGCTGCAGGAACTCTTGCTTTCCTGATGCCTGGATGGCTAAGACGTCTCCCCGATTGCTGGAACTCCAGCTGGCGGAGTGCCGGGTGCCTTTTCTTAAGAAATGGGCGCCTTTACGGCGATTGGCTCCGGTGTACACCATGGGGAAAATGCTATAGCGATCAATTCGAATCCGGGATTGCCGTCGCCTCCGCTGCCTCTTTCAGTTCCCGGACCAGATCGGCAACCTGTTGAGCGCGGCGCGGGCTGAGGTTGCGGAAAGCGATACCTGCTCCGCGTCTGCGGTAGAGCACGGCAATGTATCCGGCGACACGGAACTGCATCTGTCGTGCTGCAAAATAAACCTCTACGTGCGTGCCCCGCTCGAGGTTGAGAGCAGGGGTTTCGATGAAGCATCCGGAGAGGCTGAGATCAAGAATTTTTCCCTGAAAGAGTAATGCTCCATGGGGCACGAAGACCTCGGCATGCCCTTCGCAGGCATAGCGTGGGTGGCGACGTCGATTCGCCTGCATCGCATGGACGGAAGATGGTTGTCCGGATAGTAGTGCGGCGAGGTGATTTTCCATGGCCTGTACCTCCGTGCGTCGGCTCTCTCTGTCTATCGGCAGATTTTGGGCCGGGATGACGCATTGCGTGCTCTGATAATCCAAAAGAAGCAAAAGGGACCGCATTCATGCGGTCCCTTTTGCCAACCAGCTCCAGCTCTGATTGAGACGTTACTTATTTACTGGAACAACTTCAGCTGCGCCGACAAGGCGCGCGATGCTCTTCTCGATTGTGTCCTTGGGTACGTAGCCAACGATCTGATCGGCGACTTTGCCGCCCTTGAAGAAGAGCAGAGCGGGGATACCGCGTATCCCGTAGCGTCCGGGGGTGGCCTGGTTGCGGTCCACATCCATTTTGGCTACCTTGAGCTTGCCCTGATACTGGGTTGCCACTTCGTCGACCGTTGGGCCGAGCGCTTTGCAGGGACCGCACCATGCCGCCCAGAAATCGACCAGAACGGGCTGATCGGACTGCAATACCTCCTGGTCGAAGGTTGCATCGCTTACTTCAATCACTGCCTGCCCTGCCATATTCCTCCTTCACTTCCCTGCCTGAGTTCGCGGTTCCCTGACAATGATCTGCCGGAATTCCTTCTAAACAGTCTACCTAAGAATAGATGCCGGAGGCGGCTAAAAGTCGCAGTGAACCGCTATTTACTGTAGGTCGTCGAAGAGCGTGCCTTGTTGATCGATGGCGGCGATGACCTGGGTGAGCGCGGACTGCTGGGTTTCGGCGGAGCTGAGCTGGCTGGCTACCTGGGCGGTGTTGGTCTGGAGCAGGCCGTCCTGCGCGGACTGGAGCTGGGTGGATTCGCCGGTGTTGTAGTTACCGGCAGCGGTGAGGCGAGTGATCGAGTCGTCAAGGGTGACGCGCTGCTGGCTGACATAGTTGAGCGCGGTGTTGAGATTGTCGAGGTCGGCGACCGAGGACGCGGCGGGGGTTCCGCTGGAGAAGTCGGCGATGAGATTGTTGAGGGTGCCGAGGACGTTGGGGCCAGCGGTAAAGATCTGGTCGCCGGGAACATTGCTTTGAATCTGCTGGCCGGAGGGCGTCTCGACGTAGCTGACGTCGTCGTCTCCGTTGTAGGTGACGGTGGCGGGCGAGGTCGTGGTGTCGATGCTGAAGGGAGTGGTGCCGCCCTGGCTTCCGGCAAATATGTACTGGCCCATGTAGGAGGAGTTGGCCAGGGACAGCACCTCGTCGCGGATGCCGGTAAGCTGGGTCGCGATGGACTGTTCGTTGCTGGCATTCAAGGTTCCGTTGTTGGCCTCGGTGGCGAGCGAGATGGCGGAGGTGAGCTGGGTGATGACGTTGCCAAGCGCGGAGTCGCCGACCTGGAGCAGGCTTTCGGCGGAGGTTGCGGTCTGCGAGAAGGTGTCGTCGGCGTTCAACTGCGATGTGAGGAGCACGTTTTCACCCGCCGCGGCCGGGTTGTCGCTGAGCGAGTTGACGGTGACGCCGGTCGAGAGCTCTTCGGTGAGCGTCTGCTCATTGGCAGCGACCTGGTTGAGCGAGCCGACGAGATTGGTGACGTAATCGGGGTTCACGCGCATGGGCTTTTCCTGTTTCTGGGCTTTTTATGCTTATTTCTTTTCAGCTGGTATATGTCGTTTCGACGCCCAGGTTGAGGGCTGCCGTCATGACCTCGTCGAGGATGGTGAAGATTTTGGAGGCCGACTGGTAGGACTGCTCGAAGGTCTCAAGCGACGAGGCCTCTTCGTTGAGGTTGACGGAAGAGAGCGAGTTGACCTGGTTCTGGAGCTGCGAGACGGAAGCCTCCTGCGCGGTGTTCTGCGTGGAGACACCGGAGACCAGGCTGCCGACGGTGGTGACGAAGCTGGAGTAATAGTTGGAGGGTGTGTCTCCGCCGATGATGGTCTGGTTCTGGAGGTTGGCCATAGCCAAAAGATTGGTGTCGTCAGAGGAACCAGCACCGTTGGCCGCAGCGGCGATCTGCGCGGGGTCGGTGATGTTGATGGAGATGCCGGCTGCGGCTCCGGCGGAGGTGCCGGGTAGGTTGAAGATGGCGACGCCGGGGTTGCGGTTGGCATCGGAACCGGCCTCGTTCTGCGTGTTGACCGCGGTGCCGAGATCGTAGGCCATGGTGTCGAGCGCGGACTGCATCTGGGGAATGTCCTGAGTGCTCACGGTGAGCAGGCCGCCGATCTGGCCTCCGCCGGAGACTAGGCTGGTGGTGATGTCATTGCCCTCGGAGTCGTAAACGTGGAGCGAGCCGGAGACGGAGGCGGTCGAAAGAGAGAAGGACTGATTGCCCGAGACGAGCAGCGCTCCGTTCGAGGTGGTGATCTCGATGCCGTTGCCCTCGGTTTGGATTTGATGGATGCCGACGAGTTGCGAGAGCTGCTGGAGATCCTGCTGGCGCTGGTCTTCGAGGGTTCCGGCGTCGGAGTTGGGATCGGCGGACTGAATCTCCTGATTGAGTTGGGCGAGCGACTGGGTGAGCGAATTGACCTGCGTAACCAGGCTGGAGGTCTGCTCGTCGAGCGAGGTCTGCTGCGCGGAGAGCTGTGAGGAGGCGGTGTTGAAGTCTCCGGCGAGGTCGGTTGCGCTGGTGAGCACCTGCTGGCGGAGCGAGGTGTCGGCGGGGCTCGATTCGAGCGAGGCCAGCGAATCGAAGAAGGACGACAGATCCTGGCCGATGCCACTGGTGGCTCCGGATGAAGAGCTGGAGTCGGCAGTGGTGGTCTGGTTGAAGATAGTTTCGACCTGCTGGAGGGCGGTGAGGCGCGAGCTCGATGCGCTGGCCACCTGCCCCTGCTGCTGCAGAGCCTGCTCAAGCACCAGATCGCGCTGCGAGACGCCTCCGGACATGGTGACGCCGGTTCCGTAGCTTGCGCCGTTGAGGGTGACGGGGTCATTCTCCTCGAAGGTTGCCACCTCGCGCGTATAGCCGGTCGTATTGGCGTTGGCCACATTGTTCGAGACAACAGTGAGCGCGGCCTGATCGGCGTTGAGCGCGCCGGTTGCGATGTTGAAGGCTGTGTTTAACGTCGCCATCGGAGGTGGTCCCTTTCAATTCTTCTTACGGCTGGCTCGGCATGTAGCAGTTGGCGTTACGCTTGCCCACAATGCGGTTGAGCAGGCGCAGGTTGCGCGAGGAGGCATCGAGCAACGCGGCGAAGGTGGCATGCTTGCTCGCGTATTGGGCGCGGCTGCAAGGCGCGGCGACAAGGCGCGCTGCAGTTTCTAGCCGACTGAGTGTTGCGGCGTCGGCAGCGGTGAGCGCGGCGATGACCTGGCCTAGAAATTTGTCTGCCGGAATGTGTGCTGTGGTGCTCATCTCTGCCCCTGAGTTGCGTGACCGGACTCATAAATTGGTCTTCAAGTCTGCTGGAATCGGTGCTTTTTGCCTTGCGCGCTTCTGCAATCCCCGGCTATTCCAAGTTGCCGAGCATGTGGCTTATGAGCGAGTGGGCGACGTCGGTAGAGCTCACGCTGTAGGTACCGCCGGCGATCGCCGCCTGGACCGATGCGACCTTTTCAGAGCGCACGTCGGACAACGAGGCGGCGTGGCTGGCCAACGATGCGGCTCCGCTCAGATTGGCCTGGTCGTTGCTTGTAAGAGACGAGTCTGTACCGGATGAAATCGCGGTGCTGTTCGCTGTTCTCTCCGCTGCGGAGATCTGAGTGTCGCCCTGTATGGGCTGAATGGGTTGAAAATCATTGCGTACGTTCATACCTTACGGTTCTCCTCACTTAACTCCATCGGCAAAAAGAGCGAGCACTTTAGTACTGTGTACGGATGGAATTCTTAGAAGGGCCTTAGCTTTTGCTTTGAGTTGCGGGATGGGTGGCTTTGGCCTCCGTCCTAAAATGATTCAGGATCTGGGCGGCGATACCGAAGCCTCCGCGCTCGGAGATAGCCTTGGCCATTGCTTCAGAGCCGAAGCTCATCAGGGCTCCGGCACTCCCTTGGTCATCGCCTGAGCCGCCGTCGAGGTCCCCAAGTCCGTCGGAGTCGCCGGAGTTGTCGGGTGCGAAGAGCGGGTCCTGCTGCAGGGGCTTCAGGAACTCCTGCATGAGGCTGGCCTCAAACTCGTGGGCAGCGGATTTGAGCCGGGGGTCGTCGGCGTTCATGGGGGTTTGCCCAGCTGACGTCTGGTTGAGACTCGCGATGTTCATATCATTTTCCTCTCTTTGCTTTACATAACCTCGAGGTCGGCTTCGAGGGCTCCGGCCTGTTTCATGGCCTGGAGGATGGAGATGATGTCGCGCGCGGTGGCTCCGATCTGCTGGAGGCTCTGGACCAGGTCGTCGACGGTGGCGCCCTCGCGCAACTCGATGCGGTTGGCGGGCTTGTCCTGGGCCTGAATGGTGGTCTGCTGGACGACCTGCGTGGTGCCCGAGGAGAACGCGCCGGGCTGTGAGACTTCAGTGCGGCTGATGACGTTCACCACCAGTCCGCCGTGAAGAATGGAGACCGGTTGCAGTCGCACCTCGCCGCCGATGACGATGGTTCCGGTGCGCTCGTTGACGACGACTCTTGCTCGCGGAAAGACCTGCACCTCGATGGACTCGACGCGGGCCAGCAGCTCGGGGATATCGTCGCCGGGCAGCGCAGTGATCTCGATGCGGCGGCTGTCGTCGGCATGAGCGGCGTTACGTCCGAGGGTCTTGTTGATGGACGAGGCGACCAGTTCGGCGGTACGGAAGTCAGGATCGTTCAACAGCAGGGAGAGCTTGCGCATGTGGTCGAGGTCGATCGACACGGCGCGCTCGACGATGCCACCGGAGGGGATGCGTCCAGTGGTGGGATCGTTGACGGTCTTGCTACTGCCGTTGGCCTGCACGGAATAGCCGCCGAGCACGATCGGGCCCTGGGCCTGCGCGTAGATTTGCCCGTCGGGGCCGTAGAGCGGAGTCATGAGGAGGAGGCCGCCTTCGATGCTGCGCGCGTCGCCGGCCGAGGAGACGATGACGTCAATCTTGTTGCCGGGCTCGGAGAAGGGCGGCAGTGTGGCTGCGATGAAGACAGCGGCCATATTGCGCACCTGCAGCGACGTGGTTCCCTGCCCCTGGGGAAGGTTGACGCCCATGCGCTCAAGCGTTGAGATCAGGGTTTGATAGGGAAAGACGGTCTGCTGGCTGTCTCCGGTGCCGTGCAGGCCAACGACGATGCCGTAGCCGACGAGCTGGTTGTCGCGGATGCCCTCGACTGTGGCCACGTCCTTGATGCGGGAGAGCTCGGAGGGCGGCGCATCGGCCGCGCTGTCGGCGCGTAAAGGGAGCGTGGTTGCAAGCACGGCGAGCGCGAGCAGGTGGACGGCGAATTGGGAGACGCATCGGGTCATAACACCCCTTTGAACAGTAGGCGGCAGCTCTCCGGGAGAGCCGTCAGTGTTTCGTCAAAAGATGAGAATCTTTTCGAGGAGGCGAACTACCGGGTTCTGGCGGTAGGTGTAGTCGTTGATAATGCCCTTGCCGACGACCTCCAACTCAAGGTTGGAGATGTTGGTCGAAAGCACCTGGTTCTGCGCGTTGATATCGGCAGGCCGGACAAGTCCCCGAAGCTTGATGAGTTCAGTCTGCTGGTTGAAGGCGACCTGTCGAACGGCCTGAATTACCAGCATGCCGTTGGGAAGAACATCCTCAACCTCGCCGCCGAGCGTGGTGGTGAGGCTGGAGTCGGTGACGCTTTGACCCTGCGCGTTGAGGCCGGAGCTTGAAGACTGGTTGAGCAGGTTGTTGAGCGCGTTGCCGGCGCTGAGCTTGCCGAGCAGGGCTGAGATCTGCGAACTGGCGTTTGAGGCGCGCGAGTCCTTGACCGTACCGTCGGTTGAGGCAGAGAGCGCCTCGACGACAACGACTGAGATGGGGTCGTGCACGTGCGTGGCTTTGACGTCGGTGTTCATGCGGGTGAGCAGGCCGTCATCGATCCAGATGGAGCCGGGCGTGCGCACCTCGGCAGCGTTTTCGGCACGGACGCGGGTGATGTAGGCGTTGAGCGCGGCGTCAGGCGGGCTGAGCTTGGGAGCAGACGGCTTTTTCTTTGCGGCGTGGGCTGGCACGGCGGCGAGCAGGAGCAGGCAGAGGGCGAGGAGGGCGGATTTTGTCTTCTTAGAATGGCTCATGGCTGCCCCAAGAGGGTTTGGTTGTGGCGACCAATTCGACCGCATGGGGGCCGAGCACAAATCCGTTGACAAATGTGCCGGTTGCGTTCAGGCGGACGCGGACTGGCTGCCCGCGATAGGCGAACTGCATCGCTGTACCCGACAGGCGGATGCTGGCCGGCGCATTCGGACTGTTCAAGACCTCGACGGCGGCTCCGGCTTTGATCCCGATGGGTGCAGCTGGGGGAAGACTCCTGCCCTCGTGCCCTGCTGGTGTGCGTGTTGCCGTTGCCGGGGTTTTCTGAAGGTTCGGCGCGAGCTTCATGCGCGCCGGGGCCGCGGGGCGGTCGCAGTCGATGAGAACCTGCCAGTCCCTGTGGAGCGAAGCGTCATAGATGTAGTGGTCGACTCGCCAGCGAGGTCCTGCGGCCTTCGCTCCGGACGCGGTTTCGCAGACCGACGCCTGTGCTGAGACGGCGGCGAGAGCAACTGCAAACACGAGAATGACGAATGGACGCATGGCTACTTCACCATGTTGTTAACTTCGCTGTACATGTCGTTGGCGGCGGTGATGACCTTGGAGTTGCTCTCATAGGCGCGCTGCGCGAGCACCATCTGCACGAAGGCTCCGACAACATCGACGTTGGAGTTTTCGAGATAGCCCTGCTGCAGCGTACCCAGCCCCTCGGGGCCGCCGGGGTTGCCAAGCACGGCATCGCCGGAGGAGAGTGTGGCGGTGTAGAGGTTGGACCCCTCGCTGTCGAGGCCGCCGGGATTGGCGAAGGTCGCCAGCTGAATCTGGCCGAGCTGCTGCGGGTTGGTCTGGCCGGGCAGCGTGGCATTGACCACTCCGTACTGGGTGATGGTGATGTTGGTCGCGTTGGGCGGAATGGTGATGGCGGGAATGAGCTGATCGCCCTGTGAGTCGACCATGGTTCCCTGGTTGTTGAGGAAGAAATTGCCGGCGCGAGTGTAGGCGATAGTGCCGTCCGGGCGCTGCACCTGGAAAAATCCGCTGCCCTGAATGGCAAGGTCGGTGGGATTGTTGGTCTGGTTCATGTCGCCCTGGGTCATGATGATCTCGCTGGCCGAGGACTTGGTGCCGAGACCGACCTGCAGCCCGGCGGCGACCGTCTGCTGGCTTTCGGCGGCGCCCGGCGTGACCAGGTTCTGGTAGATCATGTCCTGAAACTGAAGCACCCGCTGGCGAAAGCCGACTGTGGAGGAGTTGGCCAGGTTGTTGGCGATGGTGTCGAGGTTCAACTGCTGCGCGCTCATGCCGCTGGCGGCTGTGTAGAGGGCTCGGATCATGGATGCTTCTCCTTAAAACCGTTTTCGATTCTGCCGGGACTTCTTAGACTTTGGGCAGCTGCTCGCAGGCCGTCTTGTTGAGATCGTTGTCAAAGAGCACCAGCGCCTTCTGCATCATCTCCGCCTGGCGCTGCGCGAGAATGAGGTCGAGCGTACCCTCGATGACGTCCTGATTGGAACCTTCGAGCGCGCCCTGATGCAGCGTGGTAGCGGTGGACAGCTTGGGCTTGGCTCCATTGACGGGAGCGTAGCGGCTGGCGCCCTCGGGCGTGATGGAGGCAGCCGAGGGGAAAGTGAAGACGGCGAGAGCCCCGGTGACGGCGCCATCGACCGAGATCACGCCGTCGGCGCCAATGGTGGTCTTTCCCGTAGGAACCTGGATGGGCTGATTCTTTGCATCGAGAACGGGGTCGCCCTCAGCGGTGACGAGCAGGCCGGCGCGGGTGCGCTGGAAGCTGCCGTCGCGCGTGTAGCGGATGCCGTTCTTTGTGCGGATAGCGAAGAAGCCCTGGCCTTCGATCGCCACGTCGAGAGGATTGCCGGTGGTGGTAAGCGCTCCCTGGCCGAGATCGAGCTGGTTGCCGCCGAGCACGCCGAAGTTGTTCACGGTGCTGTCGAGCTGGTCGCCAGTGGCTCCGGGGCCCATGAGGGCGGAGCGAAAATACTCGCGTTCGGCGCGGAAGCCCTGTGTTCCCGCGTTGGCCAGATTGCTGGCCGCCGCGTCGAGTGCTTCAGAGCGGGCAAGCCAGCCGGAAAATGCTGCGTAAAAGCCGCTGCTCACGGATCGTGTCTCCTTCTGGCGAAGGAAGGAGCAACGGGAGGGCCAAAACTTTGGACGGAGATTAGGGCCTCTTAAGACTTGACGGCGTTAGCAGGCCCGAGGCGATTGCTATTGCATCGACTCGCAGACCAGTGTGACGGAGAAGGTGAGGTTTTCGAAGCGGTAGTAGTGTTCGAGGCGGAACTCGGGGCGCTGGGTGTGGAGTTGATAGTTGCTTCCGGTGACGACGGTGGGCGTGGACAGCATGCAGCTGGAGGCGAGGGCAGGGAGTTTTCCCTTCCAGGCCCCGGCGACCATGTTGCAGATCTCGCCGATGGCGTCCTTGACGGTGTCATCGAGCGTGATCATCTCGATGCCGGTGAGGGCCGAGGCTATGCGCATGGCGGTGCGCTCGCCGCTGCGCACGACGCAGGTGCCGCTCATAGCTCCGGCCAGGCCGATGACCGCGGAGATCGTCTCAAGCTCTTCGATGGGGCAGTCGTCGACAGGCGCGCAGGAGGCGCCCATCATAAGGCTGAAGACCTCTTCGACCGCCTCGTTCATCGACTGCCCGTAGAGGATGATGGGATCGATCTGTTTTGCCGCTGACGCCATATGCCGCTCTCCTGTCTGTACTCAAAGATTTCTGCTGAAGACCTTATGCCCCGACCAAAGGGAGCACCCGCTCCTTGACCTGCTCGGCGGTAAAGGGCTTGCGGATGTAACCCTGCGCGCCGGCGACGATGGCCTCGCGCACATGGTCCTCGCTGCTCTCGGTGGTGATCATAACGACGGGAACATCAGGCGCGAGGTTCTGGGCGCGCAGCTGGCGCAGGAATTCGAGCCCGTCCATGTTGGGCATATTGATGTCGGACAGAATGAGATCGACGCGCTGCCCACGGAGCAGGTCGAGCGCTTCGACGCCGCTTGAAGCCTCGAAGATGCTGGCGATGGCCACGCCCGCCTGGCGCAGCGCGCGCTCGACGATTTTACGCATAACAGAAGAGTCGTCGACGATCAGGGCAGAAATTTCACTCATTGCAGATTTCCCTCGCAGTGGGGTTATCGGCATGGAGAGCGGAAACTCTAGCGCACTGGGCTCAGGAGGTTGTAGGCCCCGGCTCTCGGATGCGAGAGGGATTCAGCTGATATCGCATGTGAATTGCGTGACTGCTCCGATCACGTCTTCGACTCGGCTGCCGGATGCGGAAGCAGGCACTATTTCCTCGGCCTTGCGCCAGAGACGAAGCCAGAGGAGGTCCCGCACACGCACCAGGCGTGCTTCAGCCGGCTTCTCCTTCTCAATGAGGCGGCTGAACGCCTCGGCGAGCAGGTCGACACTTGCGGCCTCGATCATGCGGGCGGGTGCGAAGCGGCCCTCAGAAAGACGCCTGTGGGCTTCCGCGAATTCTGTTGTGCTTAACAAACCGCTCTCGACGCGCAGGCTGGTCATGCGCTCGATGGCCAGCGCGAGGCTGTGGTCAATACGGTCCTCGAAGGCCAGATAGAGCATGCCGGAGGAGGTAAGCCGCAGGGGAACGAAGCCGAAGCTCTCGCTCAGCAGGCGCGGAATGATAGTGACTGGAAGATTGTCGCCGTGCCTTTCGAGTGAGAAGACCGGACAGCTCCATTGCAAACCTAAGGCATGTGTGAGGCGCGCCTCGTTGAGACCGCGGTGAGCGACCAGCCACTCGCCCAGACGCATGCCTGAACCGGGATCGGCGCGGGCGGCGTTCCGCTGGGCCTCAAGGCCCTCCTTCAGATGCTGGTGCGTGATCCAGCCTTGGGTGAGCAGGACTAGGCCGATGGGAACGCGATGGCGATGCGGCGGAACCGGGCCCGCCCCGGCATACTCACGGCGCAGCAGATCTTCGACGCGCGCTCGCGTGCAGGCGGGACTGCAGAGCCAGCCTCCTTCAACGACGGGAACCCGGCGCTGGCGCCATAGCTGCAGCCAGCCGCTGGCGCAGCGCGGATTGGCGCAGGCCGGAAAGGCGCGTGTGGAGCGGCGCGAAGAAGATGGCTTGGGCACAGGCACGGTGGCAGGGTCGGTTCCGAGCGCGGGGGGAAGATCGGAGGTCTGATTGGGGTGCGGATTCAGAACAGGCATCGGATGCTCTCCAGGCACTTTCTGGGTTCGGCAACCTCGAGCACGCGCAGGCCGAAGCTGCCGTTGACCAGCACAACCTCGCCGCGTGCGACGATCTTGTCGCCGATCAGCAGATCGACGGGGTCGGAGACGTGGCGGTCGAGCTCGACGACGTCACCGGCTCCAAGATCGAGCACCTCGCTGAGCGGCATCTCGCGCGAGCCGAAGCGGAGAGAGGCTTCGAGTTCGACGTCGAGCAGGAGATCGATGCCTCCGGGCGCGATCTTGGTCTCGACTACTGGGGCCATTCCGGGTGGGTTTTCCGGCGCTGCCATGGGCGGGGCAGCAGAAAGGGAGGAAGCCGGAGCGGACGGGGTTCTGGGAGCGACATCAGGCTCGGACTTCAGGACGACGGCCTCCGTGGCATGGACTTCGTCTGTGAACGCCACTTGCAGGACACTTTCGCCGAAGCTCAGCTCCCAGGCCGCGGAGGGAAGGCCAAGGGTCCATGCCGCGTCTTCGATAGAAACAGAAACGGCAGCAGCTGCCGTGCCGAGCGATTGCGCTGCGACCGCGGCGATCTGCTCGAGGATGCCACGCCAGAGTTCGCGGTCGCGTTCGGCGTCCAGAGTTCCGTCCGTCACGTGGGCACCGGCAAAGAGCGCGTGCAGCGCGTAGCGGTCCGCGGTAACAAGAAAGTGTCCGCTGTAGGAGCCGTCCAGCGTGATGGCGAGGGTGGTGGCCGTCTCCGGCTGGGGCAGATGCGCCGAGGGCCTGAGTTCCAGCTCGCCGGAGAGCTCATGCGCGAGGACTTTGGGGGCTTCGGCGAGCCATGCTGTAAGAAATGATTTCATCTTCCTATTTCCCTCTTCGTCTTTCAACTTTCTATGGCATAGGCACGGCCAGCTGCGCTCCACGATACTCGCCGCAGCTAACGGCCGAGGCAGCGAAGAGCGGTACTCCAGCGACGCGCAACTCGGCGGCTTGGTGCGCAGCCAGCCTGAGTCGCAGGACAGAACCGGCCTGCAGGGCTTCGATCTCGCGCACGGGAATGGGGGTGGGCGGCAGCTGCAGCGCGGCTCCAACCCGGGCTTTTCCGGCACGGTCGAAGATCCGCTGCCGGGTCTCGGGCGCATGGCGGCGCTGGCGTGTCCAGTCGCCAACCAGCCTGTGCAGAATGGTGTTCGAGACGACGGCGGGAAAGGCCAGATTCAGCAGGCCGCTGGCGCCCGGCATACGAATCTCAAAGCTCAGGCAAAGCGTCTTCTCCGAGACCGGCATGAGGCGCGCAATCTGCGTGTGCATCTGGCGCTGCTCGAAGTGAAAGCTCAGGCCCACCTGCTGCCAGGCGGCGCTCAACTCGCGGCAGATGGCTTCGGCCACGCTTGAAAGGATCGACTCTTCGATATCGGTCAGCTCGCGCAGCTCGCCCGGTACGCCCTCGCCGCCCAACAGTAGATCGATCATGGCCGGGGCCGGCGCCAGATCCATCTGCAGGACGGAGATGGCCCGCAGCGGGTCCAGGCGAACGGAGCAGACATAGGAGAGCTCCGGGATACGGAGCAGGAAGTCACTGAAAGGCATCTGTTCGGCGGAAACCAGATTGACGGCAAAGCTGCTGCGCAGCCACGCGCCGAGGTTATGCGTAAGGTTGCGCGCGAAGATGTCATTGAGCAGGCTGATGGCTCGCATCTGCTCGTTGCTGATCTGCCCGGCGCGAGCGAAGCTGTAGGACTGCACCCGGGCCCGATTATCGGTGGCGGCAGCGGTCTTTTTGGCTCGGGCGGCGTGAAAGAGCGCGTCGATCTCATCCTGTTTGAGGGTCTTTTCCATGTGGCTATCGAACCTTCCTTTCGGAATGGGCCTGTTCGGTTGACTTCTTTGCCTGCGCGACGGTCAGCAGCGAGCGAAGGTGCAACACGGCCGAGGCGTGAATCTGCGAGATGCGCGATTCGACCACGCCGAGGGTGAGGCCGATCTCCTTCATCGTCATCTCTTCGTAGTAGTAGAGGGTCATGACCAGCCGCTCGCGCTCGGGTAGCTGATCAACGGCAGAGGCGAGTCGCGTCTGCATCTCACTTTTGAGGCAGACGAACAGCGGGTCTTCTTCCGGCTTGTTGGGAATGTAGACCAGCTCCTCTTCGCCCGAGTCCTCGGAGCGTTCGACGTGGAGAGTTCCGATTTCGAGACCTTTCAACTCACCGAGCAGCTGCTGGTATTCGCCGAGGTCCATGCCCATCTCAGCAGCGATCTCTGGCTCAGACGGCGCGCGGCCGGCACGCACGGTAAGAGCGCGTATGGCCTCTTCGATGGCCCGCCCCTTACGCCGCAGATCTCGCGGGCTCCAATCAAGTGTGCGCAGGCTGTCTAAGATGGCTCCACGAATACGGAACTGCGCATAGCTGCGGAACTGCACCTTCTTGCTGGGATCAAACTTGCGGAAGGCATCGATGAGGCCCAGCACGCCGGCCGAGACCAGGTCGTCGATCTCAACATGCTGCGGCAGGCGCTCGTGAATGCGACGCGCGAGATAGCGCACGGTGGGAAGGTGCTCGATCATCAGCTGCTCCTGCTCGAGCGTCATGTCTCCAATCGTGTTCGGGTCCATGTTGGGCGTCCCGTAGGCCACCGCCTTCACGCCGGTTGCGGGCGCGGGCGCGGCCGGACCTGCATTCTGTTTGGCAACCGGTGGTACGGCAGAGAGCATTTCAATTCCCTCACTGATCGCGTTGCCAATTCCCTGGCGGCCTTCCTGCAGCCTTACGTTGTGAAGCTCCATGTTCTGCATTGCCTCTGCTCCCTCTCCTGATCCCGTCTGGATTCGTGCCTGGAATCGCTTCCCGGCTCTCCTGTCTGCTGTGTGCTGCCCGCCCTTTTCTTTGATCAATGCACTACTCCCGCTGGACGAAGATGAATCTCCGGAGGAATCTCAGCGGGCGCGATAACTGTGATCCGGGGAAGAATCGGTTCAAGCCAGCGACGCAGGTGATACCGGGCCGGACTCTGGCACAGGAGCACGGGAGATGCCGAACCGGAGTGCGGCCCGATTAGCTGTTTCAAAGAATCGGTGAGACGGCGCAGCAAGGGCGCGGTCTGCGTGCGACCATCGTTGAGCAGGCGCGCTGGGTTCTCGGGCTGAAAGGCGGAGATGATCTCTTCTTCAATGGCTGGGTCCAGCATCCAGACGCGCAGGCTCCCGTCGGCGTCGAGCAGTGGCTGGAGTACGCGGCGGCCCAGTGCCTGACGCGCTGCCTCGACCAGCTGTGGCAGACTCTTGGTGTTGGCGGCGGTTTCGACCAGTGCTTCGAGGATGGCGCCGAGGTCGCGAATGGATACCTGCTCGCGCAAGAGCTGCTGCAGCACGCGCTGGACTTCGCCCAGCGTGAGCAACTTGGGCACCAGCTCTTCGACCAGACGCGGATGAGTGTCGTTGAGCGAGTCGAGCAGACGCTTAGTCTCCGCACGGCTGAGCAGCTCCCAGGCGTGCCGGCGAATGAGCTCAGCGATGTGGGTGCTAATGGCGGTGACGGTATCGACAACGGAGTAGCCCGCGGCCATGGCCTGATCTTCGAGAGAGGGCGCGATCCAGCGGGCAGCGACACCGAAGGCCGGCTCACGCGTCTCCTTGCCGGGCAAGGGGTGGGTGACCGCCTCGGCGCTGACCGCGAGCAGCGCATTGCCCTCGGTCTGCCAGCGCCCGATCTCGAGACCACGCACTGAGAAGACATACTCTCTCGGCTTGAGACGCAGGTTATCGGAGATGTGAATGGGGGGAACCAGAAAGCCGAGCTCACCGGCGAGATGGCGGCGCAGAGTGCGCACTCGGGAGAGCATCTGACCGCCCTGCTTCTCATCCACCAGGGGGATGAGTTGGAAGCCGATCTCGAGACTCAGGTCGTCCATTTTGAGCAACCCGGCAAGATTTTCGGGTTGCGTCTTGTCGGCTGCCTTCTGTCCGGATTCCTGTGCGGACTCGGAGGCGGCCTGCGCGGGGGTCGTCTTGGTCATGCGCTTGCCGATGTACGCGAGCAGAATGGCAAATGCGAGAAAGACGACTTTGGGCAGGCCGGGAACCAGGCACAGCGCGGCCATGACTCCGCTCGCGACATAGAGCGTGCTGCCTTTGCGGAAGAGTTGCGCGCCTAACTCCGTGCTCAGCGCGCCGGAGGAGGAGGCGCGGGTGAGCACGATGCCTCCGGCAACCGAAACTAGCAGCGACGGGATCATGGTAACGAGGCCGTCGCCCACGGTAAGGATGGTATAGGTGCGGACCGCCTCGCTCAGCGCGACGCCCTGCTGGATGGTTCCGATGAGTAGCCCGGCGATGATATTGATCGCGGTGATGAGGATGGTGGCGAGCGAGTCGCGCTGACTGAAGCGAGCGGCTCCGTCCATAGCTCCATAAAACTCGGCTTCCTGAGCAATGGCCTGGCGGCGCTGGCGGGCGGTGGCTTCGTCGATGAGCCCGGCGTTCATGTCGGCGTCGATAGCCATCTGCTTGCCGGGGAGCGCGTCGAGGGTGAAGCGCGCGGTGACCTCGGCGGTGCGCACCGCTCCGTGGCTTACGACCAGAAACTGAATGGCGATGAGGGCGAGGAAGAGGACGAACCCGACGACGTAGTTGCCGCCGACGACGAACTGACCAAAGGCTTCAATGACTTTACCCGCCGCGGCCGTACCCTCGCTGCCGTGGAGCAGGATGCGGCGGCTGGAGGCGATGTTGAGCGAAAGGCGGAACAGAGTGAGCAGCAGCAGCAGCGTGGGAAAGACGGATAGATCGACGGCCTTGCGGACCTGTACGGCGGAGAGAAAGACGAGGACTGAGGCGGCCATGGAACAGGCCAGCAACAGATCCATCATGAAGGCCGGGACCGGTACCAGCATGACGAAAATAACGCTGATGGCTCCGATGGGCAGGGCCAGGTCTTTGAAGCGGCGCACAAAACCAGAGCCTCGTCCGGTGACCGATGGGGTGTAGGTGGTCTTTCGCATGGATGCCGCGCCGGTGGAGGTGGGAGTGGCGCTCATGGCTTCTCCTTCGGAGTTTGAGGGTGTGCGCGCGATTCGGTCTGAGGCGCGAACGGGATTGGTGGACGCAGTGTTTTCGGCAACGGCGGCAGGCAGAAGGGTGGTGGTCGTGCTCATGGCCTCTCCTTATTTGCGTTTGAGCTTGCGGTCGGACTTGCTGACGACGGTGTTGGCGCAGGCGGCAGGATTGCCGTCGCGACGGGTTTTGGCGGCACAGGCGGCTTCGAAGCCTTCTGCTGCGCCTGCTCGCGGCGCACACGCTCCTCGACCTGCTGGCGGTAGAGATAGGCGAGGATGGCGGCGACGGCGGAATAAAGGTCGAAGGGAATGGCGCGGCCTTCTTCGACGTGGCGGTAGAGGGAGCGGGCAAGCGGCGGGTTTTCGACGATGGGCACGCCTGCCCAACGGGCATCGGACTTGATCTGCTCGGCGAGCAGATCGCGGCCTTTGGCCAGCACTCGGGGCGGCTCCATGGTTTGAAAGTCAAAGCTCAGGGCGACGGCGTAGTGCGTGGGGTTGGTGATGACCACCGAGGCTCGGCTGACGTCGGCCTTCATGCGGCGGCGGCGCATCTGGCGGCGCAGGGCGCGAATCTTCCCGCGGATCTGGGGATTGCCTTCAGTCTGCTTGAACTCTTCGCGCAGATCCTGGCGCGACATTTTCAGCCGACTCTCCCAACTGCGCCACTCGACTAGGTAATCGACCGCCGACCAAGCGAAGAGGATGAAGGCGGTATCGAGCAGGATGCCGTAGACGGTCGAGAACATGGTGGGCAGCCGCTCGACGCTCATGGGCGGGATGAGGGACTGCTGCTCGACCTTGCGAATGGCGAGCGCGAGCAGAAAGGCCGCGGGGATGAGAGACTTGGCCAGACGGGTGAGGCCGCGGAGAGAGAAGACATTTTTGAGATTTGTGGCCGGGTTGATGTGCTCCCAGCTCGGCTGCAACGTCCCAGCGTTCACCTGCAGGCCGCCGCCCTGCGCCAGGCTGGCGAGCAGCGTGGCCGCAATGACCAAAGCAAATAGAAGGAGCAGCGGCGACAGCAGAACAGCCATGGTGTGGCGCATGGCGAGAATGGTGGATGCGGCGCGATCCTGCTCCCAGACCTGAGGCATGCCGAGACCTAGAAAGGTTTCATACGCCGCGGCCCAGCTGCCCGACCAGCGCTCGGTGAGCTGACCGAGGGCGAGGACTCCGGCGAGGGTTCCGGCGGCACCCGCCAGTTCGCGGCTGCGAACACGGTCGCCCTTTTCCTGCGCCTGCTGCCGCCTTCGCGGCGTGGCTTTTTCTGTGCGCTCTTCGCTCATCGCACCGCCGCCGCGTGCCGCAGAAGATATTCGGCGCTGTTGAGCAAACCAGAGAATCGCGACTCGATGAAGCGCGGCCAGAGCGCAAGTGAGCCGATGAGCACAACATAGCCGAGCATGGTCTTGGCGGGGACGGCGATCATCATGACCGGAAGCTGCGGCGAAAGCTTGCCGAGAACGGAGGTGACCACCTCGACCAGAAGCGTCGCGGCCATGACCGGCGCGGCCAGCTGCAGCGCGGCGAAGAAGACTCCGCTCATGGCAGTGACCAGCGAGAGACCTGCGGCGCTGTTGAAGGAGATGGTGCCCACAGGCACGTCGCGAAAACTACGCAGAAAGGCCAGCAGGAGGGTGCGGTCGAGACCCGCGCCAATCAACACCAGCACGCCCAGCAGCGAGAACAGCTGCGCGAGCAGTGGAGTTTGGATGGTCGAGTTGGGATCGAGCAGGTTGACCAGCGAAAAGCTGAACTGGAAACCGAGCAGCTGGCCAGAGAAGGAGAGGATCTCATTCAGGAGGCTGAGACCGAGTCCGAAGAGCAGGCCGACGCCGAGTTCACCGAGGACGGGCATGACTCCGAGGTCGGCGTGGGCCATGGGCAGCGCCGAGACCACCGGCGCGAGCAAGAAGGAAACTGCGAGAACGAAAACGACTTTGACGCGCGGCGGGATGGCAGCAGAGGAAAAGATCGGTGCGAAGATCATCAGGCCACTAATGCGAACCATGACCAGTACCATGGCGGAGAGAAAGCGCGGCCAGTCGGGGTTACTCTCCAGACGCGCGGTGAGTTCGCCAACAAGATTTTGGAACTGCGGCACGGCCAGCATTGGTTACCCCAGGTATCGATGGAAGTTGGTAAAAAGCACGACGGTGTAGGCGACCAGACGGCGCGCAAACCAGGGCAGCGCGACCAGCGTCATGGCGACAACGATCAGCAGGCGCGGGACGGTGGTAAGCGTCTGCTCCTGGAGCGAGGTAAGGGTTTGAAAGAGGCTCAGGACAAAGCTGGTGAGGCTGGCGGCGAGCAGCAACGGCGTGCTGATGATGAGCGCCTCGCGCAACAGGTTGCGCATGAGTTCAACGGCCTGATCTGGTCCCATACAGTCCTCCTTCTGTGAAGAAACTTTCTAACTGCTGGAAGGCTTTCCTAAAAACTTTTTAATAACGAGCCGGCCAGCAGGTGCCAGCCGTCAGCCATGACGAAGAGCAGAATCTTGAGCGGCGTCGAGATGACGACGGGCGGCAGCTGATACATACCGATGGAGGTGGTGATGGACGCGACGACCATGTCCACCAACAGGAAGGGCAGGAACAGGACCGCTCCAATCTCAAAGCCGGCCTTCAACTCCGAAAGCATGTAGGCAGGGACGACTACCCGCAGCGGCAAATCTTCGGGCTTGTTGGGGCGCGCGAGCATGGCCGCCGAAGTAAACAGCTCGAGGTCCTTTTCACGCGCGTAGTGCAGCATGTAGAGCTTGGGCGGCTCGGCGCCGCGCTCGATGGCTTCCCAACCAGAGATCTTGCCCTGCTGAAAGGGCTCGACTGCCTGGTGCTGCACCTGCAGCAGCACAGGCTGCATGAGGAACCAGGTCATCATGAGGCCAAGGCCCATCAGCACTTGATTGCTAGGCGCGGTCTGCGTACCCAGCGCCTGACGCAGGAAGTGAAAGACGACCAGCAGACGCACCATCGGCGTCATGGAGAGAATGATGGCCGGCAGCAGGGTGAGGAGAGTGAGCGTAAAGACGATGGTCCACGGAATGGAGTTGTTGTTGATCGCATGGGGATCAAGGCCCGGCAGGGGCAGCAGCTTTGGCGCAGCCATGGCAAGCATGAGATTCATGCCTCACGCTCCATGCGGTTGCGGCGCGGTGGCTTGGGTGGAGTGACTTCGATCACCGGCCCGATGGTGTCGCCGCACGTTCCGACAAGAAACCGCTGGCCGTGGCAGCGTACGACCATGAGCGATTTTTTGGGGCCGATCGCGACGCGGTCTTCGACGGCGAGCACGCGCTCGACAGTGTTTGCGGTGCGAGTGAATCGCTGAAGCAGCCAGCGAGTGGCACTGCGGAGATGCTGCGGAAAAGGAGAAACCTCAGAATGGAGCGCCTCAGTGAAATGCGGCAGCGGAGCGGCGATGGATTTTGCGGTCATCTTGTCTCTGTGATTTCTGCTTGTTTGCTTTATCCGAGGCGCGTGACACGCACGGCCAGCTTCTGGTCGATGACTTCAAATTCGGTCCACACCAACTGCACGCCACCGCACCAGACGGGCACGTCCTCGGCGTGAGGCCAGCGGCTCTCCAGCACCGCGCCCTTTTCAAGGGCCAGCAGGTCCTGCACACGAAACGCGGGTATGGGGATGGTGACATCGAGCTGCATGGGCAGCCCGGCCAGCGGCGAGCCTTCGGAGTAAGGCTTATGGACTGCGCGCGACGAGTCCTTGGGGTCGCCGGTGAGCAGAAGCGCGGAACCGGCGTCTGCTTCGGGTTCGCTGCCGAGAGAAGGAACAGAGGTGGTTTCGTCGGGCATGATGCCCGGAATGGTGCAGGTCGATGACCGAAAACGGGACAGAGAAAATTAGAAAAGGTTAAGAATGAACCCGGAGGGAGATTTGTCTTCGCCCTCCGGGTTCATTTGGCTAGTGGATCATGTTGATGGTGTCCTGCGAGACGGTGTCGAAGGTGGTAATGGCCTTCGAGCTGGCCTCGTAGGCCTGCTGCGCGACAATGAGGTTGGAGAATTCATTGGAGATGTTGACATTCGAGGCCTCGAGCGCTTCGTCCTGAATCGTGCCCAGCCCGCCGGTCCCGGCGACGCCCACGCTGGCCTCGCCGGAAGCGAGCGTGGTCTGGTAGAGGTTGCCTCCTTCAAGGCTCAGCCCCTGCGGGTTGACGACGTTGGCCAGCGCGATCTGGCCGACCGGAGCCGTTTGGCCGTTGCTGAACTGGGCTGAGATCAGGCCGCTGGAGTCCACGGTGAATCCCTCATACTGGCCGCTTGCATAGCCGTCCTGGTTATAGCTGGCGACGTCAGAGGTGGTGGCAAACTGGGTGATGGTTGGCTCATTGTTCGACCCGTAGAGGTTCCAGTTGAAGGTCATGTTGCTGGCTCCGTCGGCGAGGCCGGTGAAACTGATGCCGTTGATGTTGGCCGCGGGTGTGGCCAGATTTCCGTTAGCGTCGAAGGTAAGGTTGCCGGTAAGGTTGGCGCCTCCCGTAGCTGCGCCTGCGGGCAGCGCGATGTTGTAGCTCCAAGCATTGGTACCGGTGTTGGTAAAGGTCACGTTGGCGTCGTAGCTCTGGCCGAGCGAGTCGTAGAGCTCGACCTGGCCGGAGACCTGGGTGCCAACGGTGGCCGCCGAATCGAGATTGGCGGTGATGGAGAGATTCTGCGTGGCGGCCGGCTGCTGGGCGCTGCCTACCGGAAGCTGGATGGGGGCGAGCGGGGCATTGGTGTCGACCACGCCGCCTGCGACGGGGTAGCCCATGACGTTGAGACCGCCCTGGGTGGTGAGGTTGCCGGAATTGCTCAGCGTGAAGCTGCCGTCGCGCGTGTACTCGGTGGTGTTTCCGTCCTGCACGATGAAGAATCCGGCGCCGGTGGTGCCTCCGATAGCCATGTCATCTTCGTTGCCGGTGGAGTTGACGCTGCCCTCGGTGAAGTCGGTCGAGGTTGAGGCCACCTGCGAGCCGGCTCCCACTTCGAGCGGGTCGCCGGAGCCGGACTCACCGATCTGCTGGTAGAACAGATCGCTGAAGCTGACGTCCTGGCTCTTGAAGGCGGTAGTGTTCATGTTGGCAAGGTTGTTGGCGATGGTGTTGAGCGCGGTGGTGGACGACTCAAGCCCGGTCAGCGGAATGGAAAACGAGGACATAACTCTCCTTGGTTACTGCAAATTTGAAATCCTGCGATTCTGCGTTTCTCAGTGCGTGAACTGTGGTTCGTCTCTACGGCGTTGGCGCGCTGGCCCGGAGGCGCGCCGCAAACTGCTGAAATGCCCCTATTTGACTGGTTGGGATCTGGCCCGCAAGATTTTCGCCGCCCGATCCAGTATGGTTGGGGCTGGCGGCGAGCGCGTTCGCGACCGTCTCGGCGGAGGCCTGCATAGTTGGATTTGAGGCGGTGCTGAGATTGCCGGCGGAGCCACTTGCCAAGGCTGTCGCGTGGGTCGAGGACGGAGCCGCATGAAGGGACGCGCTGCTCGACGAACCCGTTGAGGCGACATCGCCCGTGAGGGCCTGATTCATCTGCGTCAACTCCTGCAGCACGCCACTGGTGGCGCCGGTCAGGGTCGGTCCGCCGTCGAGTGTCTGGTTCATCTGAATTTGCTGCTGGAGGCTGTTAACCTGCACCAACTGATCGACGTATTCGTTCGGGTCGGTGTTGGCAGTGGGATCCTGATTTTGCAACTCGGTGACCAACAGCTGCAAAAAGTCGTTGGCGGTGATGGTGGCGGTGGAGGTCGCGGAACTGGATGAAGAGGGTGAATTCGACGTCGTGTCGTCAGCGGTCACTGCAGACGAGGCCTTGGATGGGGCCTGAAAGGGAGACGTCGGGTTGGAATTGGTTGAAATTTGCATGATTTCCTTTCTGGATTCTGCTGGTTCTTCCTTCGAATCTTTAAAAACCTTCAAGCACGGACACTGATATAGGAAAGGGAACGGAGCGAGGAGGCGGTGTCCTCGACGCCGACAGTTCCAAAGTGGGATGAAGAGCGGGGAACTCTGGGTGGAACACCGGGGTAGCGCGCGGGGCTGTCACGGTGCCCGGAGCCAGGCTGGCCGAACGGTTGCGGGCTGCCTCCACCGCCGGAGTTAGGGTTCGATCCGCTGTTCTGGCTGCCGTTCTGGCCTCCTCCGGCGCTGGCCTGCGGGAATGGATGTTGGACGGCGAGCGTGCCGACGCGGACGTCGCGCTCCTGAAGATACTGGGCCATGGCGGGCAGCTGCGCTGCAAGTGTGTCATGGGTCTGGCTGGAAGAGGCGGCCAACGTCGCGTCGACGTGTCCTGCGGTGTTCTGCGTCCTGATCTCAACCCATCCGAGGTCGGGGTCGCGCACGCCGACGGTCACGTGCTGCGCACCCGCGCGGAGGACTACGGGCGAGGCTCCCTGATCGATTTTGTCATAAGGGCTTGCAGCCAGAGGTGCCGCAGAACTGGCGGCTGGGCCGACGGCCACCGCTGCGGATACGATTGGCGGCTCTGTGTGCGGCGATGCGGCGGCGGTTTCTGCGCTGACCGGATGGGCTTCGGCAGGCGCAGCGGAATCTGCGGGCGAGCCAATCGCACTGCTGGTCGCCTGTCCAATATGGGCAAGGTCGGGATGCAGAGCTGCCGCGGCGGATTCAGATGAGGTTTTAGAGGAGTCGCCCGACTCCCCGGCAGCGTATATCGAAGCGTGCGCCGAAGTGTCGCTGGCATTGGCTGGCGCAGAGGATGTAGCGGCTGCAACGGGGTCGGTCTGAGCCTCCTGGACCAGCGGCACGGCCCGCTGTGCGGAGTTGGCGTTGCTCGCCGGTTGATTCTGGTTTGGCTGTGCCGAGCCTTTCCCTGGAGGCGACACGACTGCTGTGGGCTGCGCAGTGACCGGCATTGCCGAAGTAGCCAGGGAAGGACTGGCAGGCACAAGCGGCTGCGCTGCTGCGGGCAGAGTTGCGCGCTCGGTAGCTTGCTCCCCGGTCTGGCTTGCTTCCTTTGTCTTGTGTTCGGAGTGCGCCGTCGGCGTCGAGGAGAGAGATCTTGTTTTTGATTGGGTGATCGGCGCTCCTGGTGATTCCGCTACCGCGGCCGGGAGGCTCGCTTCGGTGGTTTCGGCGGGCGGATTGGCGGCGCTTTTGGTGTTGGCTTGGAGCTGCGTCGACTCCTTGGCCTGTACCTGCGCCTGAGATGAACCAGGCTGGGCCGCACAGTCGGAAGCGACCTCTCCTGTTGGCCCCATGCTGATTTGAGACAGTTCGGCGCTCTCTGCGGCTTCGGCCTTTGGAGCGAGGGTCGCGTGGTCGGCAGCTTGGACGGTCACTTGAGCGGCGAATTGCACGGCGGACACGGTCTTCGGCGCGGCGACGGCCGCGGTGGCAGAACCAACCGTGCTCTTAGGAGCCTCGATGGCGCTTGCTTTCTCGCGAAAGAGGGCACCGAACTCCTGTGTGGAAGTTGCGTTGCCATGCTGACCACTCTTTATAAATAGCTCGGGCGCTGCGGAACTCGCGGTCACAGGGATGGGCGCGGCAAGGGGCATTTTGCTGTCCTCGCCGGAGACGGTGCAGGTGGGTTGCCAGAGCTGAGGGGCATGGAGGGGGTGAGGGTGAGAGATTTCTCAGGATTCGGGGAACTTTCTCCGCCTGTTACTCTGCCGGATCTGTTTCATGCCGAACCAGTCGTCGAGCTCCCGCTGCGCCCGGCGTTCCTGTTCGATCCGCAGGCGTGCACGCTCGGCCTCGAGGACGCTCTCGACCTGCCGACGCTCTTTGCGTCGTTCGAAGAACTCTTCGCGCCCTTCGGCGACTCGGTGAGCGGTGGCCAGGGCAAGCGGCGCAAGCTGCTGCTCACGTCGGGCCGCGTTCTCGGCGTTCGACCACTCGGTTGTTCTTTGCTGTGCCTGCTCACGGGTGAGGCCGTCTTCGCAGATGGTTTTTAGCGCCAATCTGCGGCTCTCGCGGATGGTCTGCCTTTCCAGCTGCTGCACGCCGTCGATGCGGGCGGCGAGCGCGGCGCGGCGCTCCAGCTCCATGCGGCTCAGCTCCTCGATCAATGAGCGAAGCCTTAGGAGCCGTGTGAGCTGACCCGCCACCTTAGAGTCCGGCGGCGAGCCCGGTGAGCCGCGCGATGCTGGAGGGGAGCGTGACCTTTTCGCCGGAGTTCTGCTCAAGGTAGGCACGGAGGGACTGTCGCGAGCGCAGGGCGCGGTCGAGATCGGCGTCGGTGCCGGGCTTGTAGGCGCCGATGCGGACCAGATCTTCTGAGCGCGCGTAGACTGCGAGCATGCGGCGCACGGCGGCGGCAGATTGCTTGTGCTCGGACGTGATGACGGCGGGCATGAGGCGGCTGATGGAGTCGAGAATCTGGATGGGCGGATACCAGCCTTCGGAGGCCAGGGCGCGGGACAGGAGTACATGGCCGTCGAGGAAGGAGCGCACAGCGTCGACCAGCGGGTCCTGCTGATCGTCACCCTCCATGAGCACGGTATAAAAGGCGGTGATGCTGCCCTGCCTGAACTGTCCGGCGCGCTCGATGAGACGCGCGAGACGGTTGAAGACCGAGGGGGTGTACCCCTTGGCCGTGGGCGGCTCGCCTGCGGCGAGCCCGACTTCGCGCGCGGCCATGGCGAACCGCGTGAGCGAGTCCAATACCAGAAGGACGTGCCTGCCCTGTGCGGCGAAGTATTCGGCGACGCTAGTGGCCCCGAGCGCGGCACGCATGCGCAGCAGCGGCGATTGGTCGGAGGTCGAGACCAGCACGACGGAGCGGCGGCGGCCCTCTTCGCCTAAGCTCTCTTCAAGAAACTCGCCGACCTCGCGTCCGCGCTCGCCTACCAGGCCGACGACGATGACTTCAGCTTCGCTGTTGCGCGTCATCATGCCGATCAGCGTGCTCTTGCCGACGCCTGAGCCGCCGAAGATGCCCACTCGTTGCCCGCGGCCCACGGTGAGCAGGCCGTCTATGGCGCGGATCCCGGTGCCGAGCGGGGTGCGGATGGGGGCGCGATCGAGCGGCGCGGGGGGCGCGCATTCAAGCGGGACCGTGGTACGCAGGGCCGGGCGGGGGCGCCCATCCATGGGCTGGCCGAGGGCGTTCAGAACGCGGCCGATGAGGGCATCGCCGACCTCCAGCTGAGGCATTGCGGCCAGGCCTTCGACAGCATCGCCGTAGCGGATGCCTTCGGACGTCTCGACGGGCATGGAGACGACGTTGGCGCCACGAAAGCCGATGACTTCGACCAGATGCCGTGCTCCCGCTCCATCAATGATCTCACAGCACTCGCCGACCGAGCAGAGCGGACCGGCGGTTTCGATGGTCTGACCGAGGGCTTCAAGCACGCGTCCGCGCCAGCGCCAGGCGGGGCGCTGCTTGAGACGCGAATAGTAGGTGCTGAGGAGTTCCATAAGTTTGTAGACGGCTTTGCACTAGAGGAACAGCAGGATTACTGTGCGGCAACTGAACTCGTGTAGGGAGGCTCAATAACGTCCTGCTTTTGCTTTATCACACGAACTAGCCGATCTGTTCGCCTTGAACTTTGAGCCCCGTGCTCTGCGTCTTTCCTGAACCCTGATCGCGGATCGCAGATTGCTTTTCTGCGACCTGTTCCCGTTGCTCCAGAAGATCAAAGAAGCCGCGTTCGATCTCTGCGAGTTGGCTGCGCACGCCGAGATCGACGCTGCCCAGTTGGGTTTCGAGCAGGCAGTCGCCGATGGCGAGCGCGTTGTCGGCAACGACCTCGGGATGCAGGGGTAGATTGGGCATGAGGCGCAACATCTCACGCCACATCTCATATTCGGTCGCCGGAACCTTAAGGCGGACTTCGGTCGAGTCGGCCAGCTGGCCGAGCGCGACGCGCACGGCTCCGGCAAGCAGCAGCGGATCCATCAACGCTTCTCGGCGCAGCACGCGTGCGGCGATGGCCAGGGCCAGGCGCACGACCTCATGCTCCACCTGGGCGAGATACTGGTCGCGGCCGGCGATGAACTTCTCGAGAGCTGCGGTCAGCGCCCGTGTTGCCGCTGCGAGACGCGCGGCCTGCTCGCTGCGTTCGCTAGTCCGACCCGCCTCTCGGGCTTCGAGACGCGCGGCCTGCATGCCGGACTCGAAGCTGCGCGTCCGATTCTCTAGCTCCTGTTCAAGTTCGCAGATACGTGCGGCAAGTTGTTCGGGGTTTGGAGCCGGGACCGCCTCGGCTTGAGGTTCAGAGGTCGCAAGGCCCGCGGCGACGATGGCGCGGTACTCCATGCGTTGAATGCTGGTGGAAGAGAGCCTGGTGTGCGTCGGTTCGAGCATGCCTAGTTCCTGTGTTTCGCTTCGTTGGAGTTTCGTTTATTTGGCGGCTTTGATGTCTCGCTGCTTTGACGTTCCGGTCTGCGATCCCGCTTTCCTAGTTTTCCTGACCTTCCGGCTACATGATCAAGTCGTCGCCCTGCTCCAGCTTGAGGATGACCTTGCCCTCGGACTCCAGCCGCCGCGCGAGGTTGAGAATCTCCTGCTGAGCTCCGGCGACTTCGCGGGTGCGCACTGGACCGAGCACCTCCATGTCTTCCTTGAGCATTTCGACGGCGCGCGAGCTCATGGCGCGGAAGACGTGGGCCTTGAGATCGTCGCGGGAGCCGCGCAGCGCGAGTGCCAGTTGCCGCTTGTCGATGACGGAGACGATTTCGCGCATGCTGGCCGCGGGGATGGTGACCAGGTCCTCAAAGGTGAACATAAGATTGCGAATGTTAAGGGCCATCTCCGGGTCGGTGTCTTCGATCTGCTCGAGAATCTTCTTGGCCTGCTCGGCCTCCTGCCGGTTGAGCAGGTCCGCGACCGCCTTGAAGCCGGAATAGGCCTTGCGGCTGGTGTCGCCGACATTTTCCAGGCGTTTGTGCAGAATGACCGCGACCTTCTGCGCCATCTCCGGCGAGAACTGCCGCATGGCGGCGAGCCTGCGGATGGCTTCGACGCGACGTTCGTGCGAGAGGCTGTCGAGCACCTGTGAGGCGCGGCGCGGGTCGAGGTGGGCGAGTACCAACGACACAGTCTGCGCATGCTCGCCGTCGAGAAACTTGCCCAACTGCGAGGCATCGACACGCTGCAACATGGAGAGATTACCCTGGCTGGCCTCCTGGGCGCGCTTGACCAGAGCCAGCAGATCCTCAGCGCGCTGCTTGCCAAAGGAGTCAATCAGCAGGCGCGTGGCATACTCGAGGCCCCCGTGCATCATGTACTGCTGGGTTTCGAGCATCTCATAGAACTCCTCAACCACCTCGAAGGAGAGATTGGGCGAGATGTTGCGGAGATCGGCCAGCTCTTCAGTAACGCGCTGGACGTCTGCCTCGGGCAGGTTCTGGATGATTTTTTTACCGAGTTCGTCACCGACGGCGACCATAAGGATAGCGGCCTTGCGGACCCCGGAGAGCCCCGCAGTAAGCGAGCGGCGCGCTTCGGCAGGGAGAGGAGCCGGGGCGGTGAGGCTAATCGAGGAGGGCGACGAGGCCTGAGGCGGCATCGGAGTCGAGATCGGCGGATTGGGCTGTGTGCTCATGGCTTCCGTCGCTATTCGGTGTGTATCCAACTCTGTAAGAGGCGGGTGCTCTGCGCCGGTTCGCTGCGCAGGTGATCAGTAACCTGATCGAAGACCTTCTGCATATGCTGCTTCTGCTTTTCGGCAGCGATCTGGTCGGGGGTGGACGGAACTTCAGCTCCGGCCTCGAGGACCGTGGACTGCGCGGGCGCGTTAAGGGCCGCGACGGCTCCCGGCTTCATCGCGGACAGGATGGGCCGCACGACAAAGAGCAGCAGAGCGAACATGGCCAGCAGGATGGTTGCGTATTTGAGCAATGGACCAGACTCCGACGCAGCACTGAGCAGCCGCTGACTGAGAGGTAGCTGAGATACGGCCCGATCGTCGAAGGGCAGATCGACGACGCTGACCGTGTCTCCGCGTGTAGAGTCAAAGCCAATGGTGGCCTCGGCCAGCTCGGTGAGGTGCTTCATCTCTTCGGGGCTGCGCGGCTGCCAGGTCACCTTTTTGCCGTTGACTATCATGACCTGGTTGATAAGCACGGCGGCGGTAATGCGGCGAATTTTGCCCGCGCCCTGTATGGTATGGCGTACCTTCTTCGACGCGCCGTAGGTTCCGCTCTCCTGCTTCTCGCTTTGCATCTCCGGCGTGGATTTGGGGTAGACCGGGGCCTTGGTGTTGGGCGCATTGCTCGCAGTGCCGGGAACTCCAGCCACCTGGGGCGGCGCGCCCGCCGTCTGTTCGGTACGCTGCATGGAAAGAGTGACCACGTCGTTAGGGTCGTAGGTCTCATCGACTTCATCGGACGTGGCGCTGTCGTACTCCACATTGACCGATGCCCGGACATTGCCCTGGCCAGCGACTGGCTCCAGGGTTTGAATGAGTTGCGAGGCGAGTTCCTGCTCGTGGGCTTCGTTCTGCGCAGTGCCGCTCCTAGGGCCCAGCTGCTCGCCGGATGAATCGACGATGGTTACGTTCCCGGGACGCAGGTCATCGACCGCACTGGCCACGAGGTTGCGGATGGCGGAGGCCTCGTCATCGGAGATGCTGCGCCGCCTCAGCGTGAGCACTACCGAGGCCTTTGCGTCGCGCTGGTCTTCGGTGAAGAGCGAATCGTGCGGCATCACCAGATTGACGTTCGAGCTTTCTACGTCGGACAGTGTGTCGATGGTGTGCTCCAGCTCGCCCTCGAGGGCGCGTTGGTAGTTCACTCTTTCGTCGAACTCGGAGCCGATCCAGTTTGGCTTGTCAAAGAGCTCAAAACCCATCCGTCCGCTGCGCGGACCACCCCTGGCGGTCGCTGCCAGGCGCGCCTTATCCAGATTGTCGGCCGTGACACGCAGGGCAGTGCCGTCGGGCGAAACGTCGAAGGGAATGTTGGCTGCCATCAGCTCCGCCGCCATCTCGCGCGCGTCTTCCGGGTCGAGCCCGGCGTAGAGTGTGCGCCAGTCCGGGCGCGAGGCGTACCAGGCGAGGCCGATAATGCATGCTACGAGGAAGGCGGTGGCCCCGACGAGCCATTTTTTTCGAGCCGATTCGAGCCGGCGAAAGCGCGAAGCGATCTCGGAGGCAAACGCCATCGCGCGCTGTTCCGGACTCATTCCGCCTGCGGCGGTTGTCAGCTGCTGATTTCCTTCCATTTACCCATTCCCGTATCGAAAGCGATCGTTCCAAGCCCACTGATTTACCGACAGCAAAGCTAGAACTGCATCTGCATGACCTGCTGGTAGGCCGCAACCGCTTTGCTGCGCACGGCCAACGCCATCTCAAAGGACATGTCGGCCTTCTGAGTGGCGATCATGGCCTGATGAATGTCAACGCCCTGGCCGGTCATCAGGCCCTGGACCTCGCTCGCTGCCTGGTCCTCGAGGCTCTGCACACTGCCGATGGCATTCTTAAGCAGGCCGGCAAAGGGCGCCTGTCCGTCTGCGGTACCGGCGCCGGACAGTAGATTGTTTGCGGTAACCTCAGTGCCAGAACCATTAGAACCGATTGCGCTTGTCATGGCGTTTGCGATGGAAACTGTCTGCATGAACCTTCTCCTTTGAGTGAATCACTTCAGGATGTCGATCGACGCGTCAATCATGCCTTTGGTGGCCTGCACCGCCGAGCTGTTAAGGTCGTAGGCGCGTGTGGCGCTCATCATGTCCACCATTTCGGTCAGCGGATTGATGTCCGGATAGGTGACGTAACCGTTCTTATCCGCATCGGGATGCTGCGGGTCGTAGCGGCGCATGCCGGGGCTGTTGTCGGAGACGACGGCAGCAATTTTTACGCCGCCTATATTGCCGTTGCCGTCGTCATTGTTTGCTCCGAGCAGGTGATTGGCGAAGACGCCTTGATCGGAGGCCTCGGACTCGAAGACTACCTCCTGCCGCTTATAGGGGCCACCCTGGGGCGTGCGGGTGGTCTGGGCATTGGCCATATTGGAGGCAACCACCTCGGCCCGAAGACGCTCGGCCTGGAGAGCCGATCCGCTGACATCCATGACTCCAAATAGATTCATTACTCTTTGCTCCCGTGTTCTCCAGATTGCTTCCGCTTGTCTGGCTTACTCACTTATCTGCGTGAATCGCGTCCACGACGCGCGTGAACTCGTGCTTGAGCAGCTCTTCACCGACACGGAACTGAAGCTGGGCCTGGGCCATCTTCATGCCTTCGCGATCCATCGAGACATTGTTGCCGTCGGGCCGCTCGATAAGTCCGTCGACCTTAACGACATTGACGCCGGAGACCAGTCCGGTTGCCCTGGCATTGCCCTTGCGCTCGGCCAGTACCTCGCCGATCGACTGCTCCATCGCTTCGGCAAAATCGAAGCCGACAGTGCGGTAGCCGGGAACGTCGACGTTGGCCATATTCTGCGCGGTCAGCTTCAGCTCAAGTCCGGAAAGATCGAGATATTTGGTCAGCTCATCGCTCAACGGGGTGGTAATGTGCATGGCTTCTTCCTTTCCAAAGATGGATGACGGGATCGCGACCTTCTTAAATGTGTACCTGCATTGTTTGCAGGAGTTGCGCCATTTGGACGGAGTCAAGATTGGAAGATTCTTAGAATGCCCGCTCATATTCACCGAATTCGATCTCTTCCGCGCCGATCTCCGGACGATCTTCGGCCAGGATGGAGGCGCGCTCGAGCACATGCTCCAGCTCGCGAACATTGCCTGGCCACTTGTGCGCAGTGAGCCTCTGCATGGCCTCCTGGCTGAGGCTCTTGGCGGGTTCGCATTCAGCCAGCCGCTCCATAAAATGGCCAACCAGCCGGGGCAGATCCTCCTGATGCGCTTCAAGCGACGGAGTGCGTATAAGAAAGACAGCCAACCGGTAGTAAAGATCGGCGCGGAAGGTGCCCTGCTCAGCCAGTCGGCCGAGCGGCCGGTGCGTGGCAGCAATGATGCGCGCATTGATCTTCACAGGCTCGTTCTCGCCGACACGCTGCAGCTCGCCGCATTCGACGAAACGCAATAGCTTGGCCTGGAGGGCAAGCGGCATCTCTCCTATTTCGTCAAGGAAGAGCGTTCCGCCCTGCGCCGCTTCGATTCTTCCCACTCGTCCCTGCACCGCGCCGGTAAAGGCTCCCCGAGTGTGACCGAAGAGTTCGGCCTCCAGCAGTGTCTCGGGAATGGCCGCGCAATTGAGCGCGACAAAGGGTCGCGAGGAGCGAGGGCTGAGCCGGTGAAGAGCACGGGCGACCAGCTCTTTGCCCGTGCCGGTAGGGCCTTCAATCAAAACCGGAGTCCGATGCGGTGCGACCAGGCGAATACGGTGGCTGACCTTGAGCATGGCTGGGTGATCACCGATAAATTCAGGCAGGCGGCAGGATTTGCTGAACACATACGCTGCCGAGGCAGCAGCCTTAGCGGTTGCGGTAGACGGCTGAGGATTGTTCTCGCTGAACCCCTCTTCATAGGGCGGAAAGGCAACGGTAGCGGCGGGGCCACTGACCCTGCGCCGCTCGATCTCTGGCGCGTTGTTTGCAGCCGCTCCGTCGGCGTCTTGTCCGCGTCGCAGGGCAAAGAGCACCTCATTGCGGCGCGGGCTGCGGACCGCATTAGGACGCGGTGGCGTGTCATCGACGGTTACCAGATCGACCGAGGGGTGCAGTTTTTCGAACTCGGCGATGAACTCCTGAATTTCGAGATCGGGCAACCATGAATCAAGGATGACCGTCTCGGCAGGAGCCGAGTTAAGATATGCGAGGGCTTCGGCACCTCCCGCTGCCTCTCGTACCTGCCAGCGCAGGCCGGTGAGAGTTTCGCGCACGCGCTGGCGGAAGGAAAGGTCGGCGCTGGCGAGGATTGCAGTGCGCGCCGCGGGTTGGATGGGTCTTAGGTTTGGAGTTGCCATGGTATTCTCCTTCGATACGTCGGTTGTATTACGATCTTTCAAGCTCCTTGCTTGATCTCCACGCTGCCAGATCATGTGCACAAGCCGATGGCATAGCCTTTGCCGCGCACGGTCTGAATGATCGGTATTTGAGCTTCGCTGCTCAGCTTGCGGCGCAGGTAGTTCACGTAGACATCAACGACGTTGGTGCTGGCCTCGGGCTGCATCTTCCACACCTGCGCAAGCAGCGTGGCGCGCGAGACGGCGCGCCCGCGATTGAGCAGAAGATATTCGAGCAGCGCAAACTCTTTTCCGGTGAGCGTAACGAGGCGGCCTTCGCAGCTTACGGTGCGCTCGACGCGGCTGACCTCTAGGCTGCCGTGGCGCAATAACAGACTGGCATCGCGACTGCGGCGCACCAGCGCCCGGGTGCGGGCGCGCAGTTCGGCAAGTGCAAAGGGCTTCAGCATACAATCGTCGGCGCCGAGGTCGAGACACCTGAGACGGGTCGCCATTTCGTTGCGGGCGGTGAGGATAAGGATGGGAAGGTCTTCGGTCACCGAGCGTAGAATGCGAAGAACCTCGGTCCCGTCGAGGCGCGGCATGTTGAGGTCGAGGATGGCGAGATCGGGTGTCTCCTCAAGAAAGCAATCAACGGCTACCTGGCCATCGACGGCCAGGCGGACTACGTGACCATCACTTTCAAGCCCACGTTGTATGAATATGCCCAGGGCCTTGTTGTCTTCCGCTACGAGAAACTGCATCGGCTTTTCGTATCCTCTCGACAGACGGCGCTTGCCGTGTTGTCTCTAAAGCAACCTTCTCCTGTTGCGAATCTGGACACAAGGCCGAAGTGTAAGGGAAATCCAATGCAGTGCAGAAGCGGGAAGAGCAGGCAGAAGAGTTCTGGAATGGGAAGGCAGGATCTCTTACATAAAAGAAACCCGCACGGTTCGCTTTTTATTCGCTATAATCCGCGCATGGCTATTACTCGCCGGCAAAAAGAGGTGCTCGACTTCATCTCGGGCTTCGCGCAGCGGAACGGCTATTCACCTTCGTATGAAGAGATTGCACATGGGCTGGGGTTACGCTCGCTGGCGACGGTGCATAAGCACATTACCAATCTGCATAACAAAGGGCTGCTGCTGCGGGCGCAAAACCGCAGCCGGTCAATTGACGTATTGCCGCAAAAGACGAAAGCGAGACCAGGAGAGCGGCTGCCACTGGCAGGGCGCATTGCGGCGGGATCGCCGGTAGAAGCGATGGAAACCACAGAGACCATTTCGTTGGGAGACATCATTGGCAATCGCGACGCTTTCGCGCTGCAGGTGCGGGGCGAATCCATGCGAGACGAGCACATTATGGATGGGGATTATGTTCTCGTGGAGCACACGGCGACGGCACGCGAGGGCGATATTGTGGTGGCGCTGGTGCGCGGCTCGGAGACCACGTTAAAACGCTATTACGTGGAGGGGCGGATGGTGCGGCTACAGCCTTCAAACGCAGAGATGGATCCGATTTATGTCCCAGCCACACAAGTAGCAATTCAGGGGAGGGTTCTGGGCGTACTGCGACGTTATTGACGGAGCCTTTGAGCGCGATACTGGCCTCCTGCGTCCTCCATCCGTTAGGATTGTTTTTGGCGGGCGCCGCCAGGGATTGGAAATTCAGAGTATGAAATCGAATGCATTCTTACAAGTTCACAGAGGAAAGCACCCGGAGACAGAGGCGGGCTTTACTTTGATGGAACTGCTGATCGTGATCTCCATCATGCTGATTCTTATGCTAATCGCGATTCCGAATATGCTGAACCTGAAGAGTTCAGCCAATGAGACGTCGGCGATTCAGTCCCTGCATGCGATTTATGAGGCTGAGGTGCAGTACCAGACGACTTACCCAGCTAATGGTTATGCGTGCTCGCTGTCGGCTCTGGGCGGGGATGCTTCAGCGGGGCCTCCGAGTCCGCAGGCGGCGCAGCTACTGCAGCCGGATCTGGCCTCGGGTCAGAAGTCCGGATACTCGTTCAGCATTGTCAACTGCACGAAAACGACAGTGAATAACCAGGACATGTATACAAGCTATGAGGCGGTTGGGGTGCCTCAGGCAGTCGGCAAGACCGGTCATAGAGGGTTCTGTATCGACTTGACGGGCGAGATTAAGTCGGACCCGAACGGGGGCACGAACTGCACGCAGCGTCTGCAGTGAAGAAGCTCGCTCTAAACAAGACCGGGCATCTTCTGGCTTCGTGCTTTCTGGCCTGGATGTTCCTGGGCGGAGCTGCACCGATTGTGCCAGCGCAGAGTTTGTCAGCCGATGCGCTCGCCAAGCGCGTTGACAAGCACTATGACTCGATGCATTCGCTCGAGGTCAACTTCGTACAAGAATATGAAGGGATGGGCATGGACCGGCGCGAAGCCGGAGTACTGCTACTAGAAAAGCCGGGGCAAATGCGCTGGACATACTCAAAGCCTGCGGGAAAGCTAGTTGTCCTTGACGGGCACAATGGGTATTTTTATTCGCCGGGAGATACGACGGCGCAACGGGTTCCAGTGAAGGAGTTGAATGATCTGCGCTCGCCGCTTCGGCTGCTGCTGGGGCATACGAAGCTGGAAAAAGAACTGATGGGGTTGACCATTGCTCCGGATGCGGATGGCACGTATACGCTGACCGGGATTCCGCGCGGACTGGAAAAGCGTGTGGCATCTTTCAGCATTACGGCGACCGCGGACGGCGTAATTGAGCGGATGCAGATCGAGGAAACGGACGGAGTTCGCAACGGCTTTGTCTTTTCCGATGAAGAAGCGAATGTGGCGACTCCGAACTCGGCGTTTGTATTTACGGCGCCGGCGGGCGTACGCGTAGTCGACGGCATGCCTCCGGTTTAGAGTGCTCGCGTCCCGCGACACGCGCTTCGCGCCATTCTGGTGCTTGCTTTTGTGGCTACTTCCGATGGATGTGGGTGCCGTTCCTTTCTTCGTGCAACGCTAATATTGCTTCTATGAGGTTTTGGGCTTTGTCGTACTTCCTGTCGGCGGCGCTGCTGTGCGTTGTCACGAGCTGCGGTTTGTTCTGCGCGCAGGAGATACGATCTGGTCCGTGGGTCATGCAGGAGAGCGGAACGACGGCGGGGCTGCGCGGGATTCATGCTGTGGGTGGCGGGGTGGCGTGGGCGAGCGGGACGAATGGGACGGTTCTGCGCACGGAAGACGGCGGCTATGTATGGCAGCGGTGCGCAATGCCTCCGGGGGCGGAAAAGCTCGATTTTCGTGGCATCTGGGCGTGGGACCAGAACACGGCAATGGTGATGTCGAGCGGGCCGGGGGAGTTATCGCGGATTTACAAGACTACGGATGGGTGCTCGCATTGGAAGCTGATATTCACGAACCCTGATAAGGATGGGTTCTGGGATGCAATGGTGTTTTCGGACCCTAGGAATGGATTTTTACTAGGCGATCCAGTGCGAGGACACTTTGCACTGCTGAGGACGGAAAACGGCGGAGATACGTGGAGTTTCGTTCAGTCGCAGGATTTAAGCACGGAGGGCAGACGGCGGCTAGGTGCTTTTGCAGCCAGCAATTCGGCCATGGTACTTACGGGCCCAGTGCTTGGGCCGGTGTGTGCCCCTTGGTTTGGCACCGGCGGCCCAGATGGCCCCTGGGTTTACTCGGGCGGGGTTGATTGCACGATGGGGCTGGCTCACAGTCAGCCGGAGAGCTGCCTTCAGCATTGGGTTTTTGAGCGAGCGAAATTGCCCATGAGCGGAGAGAATGCCTCTTCGGGTGTGTTCTCGTTGAGTTCTCGCGGTCACGGCCACGCAGTAGCGGTCGGCGGTGACTACTCTAAACCGAATGAGTCCGTGGGCACGGCGGCGTGGACGGCGGATGGCGGCAAGCATTGGACGGCTGCGGAGATGCCTCCGCATGGCTACCGGTCAGCGGTGGCTTGGGATTCAGAGGCTAAGGCTTGGATTGCGGCGGGGACTAACGGCTCGGATATCAGTTTTGACGGCGGGAAGACCTGGTCTCCGCTGGATGATGGGAATTGGAACGCTTTGAGCCTGCCATGGGTGGTGGGCTCGAAGGGAAGCATTGCGAAGTTGGATGCGTGGAAACTGCCGAAAGAGTGAGTGCCTGTGCGGGGTATGCATTTGAACGCTCCGACGTGTGGCTGCGTCTATAGTATGCGGGAACTGATACCCTGAAATAGCGTCCAATGGCGGAATTTGTAATCAAGCTGGCCGATGAGCGCGGCCGTGTTCAGGAGCAGGTGCATTCGGCTGCTTCGGCGGAGGAGTTGCGCCATCGCTTTTCGCAGGCGGGCTACTACATTTACTCGGTGAAGCCGCGTGGGCTTACCGGCAGCCGACGCAAGACGAAGCTCGAGACATTCATCATCTTCAACCAGCAGTTTTTGACGCTGATCCGTGCGGGGCTGCCGATTCTGGGATCGCTGGAGATGCTGGCCAAAGGCCAAAAGAACCCTAATTTCGCGGCGCAACTACAGAATGTCGCAGCACGCGTGCGGACGGGCGAATCGATTTCATCGGCGTTCGAGGCGCAGGGCGGTTTCCCGGTGATTTATACGACGACACTGTTGGCGGGTGAGCGAAGCGGTAATCTGGAAGAGGTTCTGGGGCGGTTTTTGTCGTTCCAAAGGGTGGCTTTGACCTTTCGAAAGAAGCTGAACGCGTCGCTGATCTATCCCGCGGTGTTGATTACGCTCGTTTTTTCGCTGTTTGTGTTTTTGATTTCGTTTGTAGTGCCCCGGTTTGCGCAGCTTTATGACCAACTCGGAAGCAAACTCCCCTCGTTGACGTTGGCGCTGCTAGCGATTGGGAACTACGCGCAGAAGTATGTCCTTTATGTATTACCTGCCTTGGCGCTGCTCGTGTACCTGATATATCGCTGGAGTAAGACCGAAGCCGGAGCGGACCGTATCGACCGGATTCGCATCAAACTGCCGCTGTTTGGCAATATCTGGCTGAAATACCAAGTGGCCTTGTTCTCGCGGACGCTTTCGACGCTGCTGAGCGGCGGGCTTCCGCTGGTTCCGTCGCTCGAGACGGCTGCGCGGTCGATTTCGAGCAGACGCATCTCGCAGGCCGTCTTTACTTCGGTGAACAGCGTACGTGAAGGCAAGGGGCTGTCGACCAGCCTGCAGGGCACGAAGGTGTTTCCAGCACTTTCTGTTGAGATGATTGAGGTAGGTGAGTCGACTGGCGCGCTGCCGCAGATGCTGAACTCAGTTGCGGAGTTTTTTGAAGAAGATGTGCAAACGGCGCTAACTGCCGCGATGTCGTTGATTGAACCTGCGATTCTGATTGTCATGGGCGTCATGGTTTTGCTGATTCTGATTGCTCTTTACCTTCCACTGTTTTCGATGGCAAGTACGAGCAACTTCCACTGAACTCGCCGTTCAGGCAATCGCCTTGCATGGTCGCTTCCGCTGGTCATCGGCTCGGTCGTCCATGCAATTGCGTCCCAGGCGCAAAGGCGAGGGTAGTTGCAGAACAAAAGATTTGAGGTACACCTTTATGGCTGAAACACCGGTACTGACATTACCGACGGAGCAAGATGAGACAGAGCGCGCGCTGGCGTTGGCGCGGCGCTATCGCTCGGAGTTTGTCGACTTGAAGAACTTCCGGATCGAGCATGAGCTGTTCAAGAGCGTGCCGGTGGACATGATGTTCCGCTACAACTTCGTTCCGCTGGAGCAGCATACGGACCGGCTGGTTATTGCGGTCAGCGATCCGAGCCGACTGATGGTGATGGACGAGATTGCCGGGTTGCTGGGACAACGCATTTCAACCCGTGTAGCGACGCTAACGCAAATTACCGATCTGCTGAAGAAGACGGAACAGTCGCAGCGCGTGCTGGACGAAGCGTCGGAGGGAATGACTTTCGACGTGATCTCATCGGAGGACAGTCAGGACGAGACCATCTCGATTGAAAAGCTGACGTCCGAGGAGGACATCAGTCCGATTATCCGACTGGTGGACACGACGATCTTTACCGCACTGGAGCGCCGCGCTTCCGACATTCACATTGAGACGAATGACGATTCGCTGGTGGTGAAGTACCGCATCGATGGCGTGCTGCAGCCAGCGATGGCTCCCATTGCGCGCGAGCATCATTCAACAATTCTGTCGCGCATCAAGGTGATGAGTGAGCTGGACATTGCCGAGCGGAGGGTACCGCAGGATGGACGTTTTCGCGTGCGCTATAAAGGGCGGCTGATCGACTTTCGCGTTTCGATCATGCCGACGGTGCATGGTGAAAATGCGGTGCTGCGCGTGCTCGACAAGGAATCAATGAGCGAGAAGTTTCGCAATCTGACACTCGACGTGGTGGGATTCCACGAAAACGATTTGCGGAGGTTCCGGCGGTACATTCGCGAGCCGTATGGAATGGTGCTGGTGACAGGGCCGACGGGATCAGGAAAGACGACGACCCTGTATGCTGCTCTGAATGAGATCAAGAGCGATGAGGACAAGATCATCACGATTGAAGACCCAGTGGAGTACCAGATTCGCGGTATTACGCAGATTCCGGTGAATGAGAAGAAGGGGCTGACGTTTGCGCGCGGACTGCGGTCGATTCTGCGCCATGATCCGGACAAGATTCTGGTGGGCGAGATTCGCGACCAGGAGACGGCGCAGATTGCGATCAATTCGGCGTTGACCGGGCATCTAGTTTTCACGACGGTTCACGCGAACAACGTTGTGGACGTGCTGGGGCGCTTTTTGAACATGGGTGTGGAAGCTTACAACTTCGTCTCTGCGTTGAACTGCATTCTGGCGCAGCGGCTGGTGCGCACGATTTGTGAATACTGCGTCCGCACGGTACATTACGACGACGAGGCCCTACTAGCCAGCGGGCTCGATCCGGCGGAGTGGCGCGACTTTGATTTTCGCGAGGGCGCGGGCTGCATTGAGTGCGGCGGCACGGGTTACCGGGGGCGCACCGCGATTCATGAGCTGCTGGACCTCACAGACCCGATTCGTGAAATTATTCTGGAGAAGAAGCCAAGCTCCGAGGTCCGCAAACTGGCACAGCAGGAGGGAATGGAGTTCCTGCGCGAGTCAGCTATTGACCGTGTACGGCGGGGATTGACGACACTGAAAGAAATTAACAAGGTTACGTTTATCGAGGCTTCGCGCTAGTGACATTTCCTCTTCGCATTTTTCCGTCGAGCAGCAGCCTGCGTCCAAGGCTGGCGTGCGAGGTAACGCCAGAAGGCATAATGGCGGCACGGCAAACAAGCGGCGAGCAAGCGATACTGGCCTTTGCGTCGCTGCAGGAAGGCGTGGTGCAGCCGGGACTAGCTGTGCCGAATTTCGTCGATCCTGCACTGATTACGACGGCAATCACGAAGGCTCTGGATGAGGTGGCGGCGAGAGATACAGAGCTTACGCTGGTCGTTCCGGATGCCGCGGTGCGCGTGTTGATACTAGATTTCGATTCGCTGCCTGCAAAGACTCAGGAAGCGCTGCCGATTGTGCGCTTCCGACTGCGCAAGCTTACGCCGTTTGACGTGGATGACGCCGCGGTCAGTTACCAGCCTATGAGCCCGCACCAAGGGCAAACTCGCGTATTAGTAACGGTGATGCCAGCTGCCATTCGTGCCGAGTATGAGGGCGTGGTGCGCGCCGCGGGATACGAGCCGGGCGTGCTGCTGCCGTCCACGCTGGCGGCCCTGCCGACACTTCCCTCAGGTGATGCGGCGCTTGTGGTGAACCGGAACGGTCGGTCTCTTACAACTGCGATCACGAATGGCGACGAGCTCCTGCTGCATCGCACTCTGGAGTTACCGGTGAAGGAAGATTCGCGGCGCGAGGATTTAGGGCAGGCCGTATCGGTAGCGGCAGCCTATTTTGAGGACATGCTGCATGTCGAGCCGCGCGTTCTCTATTATGTTGGACCTGGCGGGGCGGAGGACTTCGCGCGCCAGCTTGGAGCAGAGCCCGATGGAATGGTGCGCGACCTTGTGCTCACTCCGGCTACAGGAGTGGTAAGTGCGATTCCGAAGGGATTAACGGCAGGAGTGATGGGGGCTCTGGCAAGCTGATGAAGATTACTCTGAATCTTGCGAGCCAACCGTACGTCGATTTACGTTCAGTGCTGAAGCGCCTCCGCCTGATTATGCTGGCGCTGGTGGTATTGGCAATTCCCCTGTTTCTTCTCTTGAAGTCCGCGGAGAAGAAGGCGCAGAGCGCGACGGTGCGAGTAAACAGGTTGCAGAACCATGTGCTGAGCCTTGAACAGCAGCAGCGAAGCTATGAGGCGTTGATGCGCCAGCCGCAGAATGCCGCTGTGCTGGCGGAAGCGAGCTATTTGAACGGCCTGTTTCGGCAAAAGGCCTTCTCCTGGACGGCAACCATGACCGAACTCGAGACGGTTCTACCCGAAGGCGTGCAGGTGTTGAGTCTTGATCCTGAAATTCTGAAGAATGGCGAGGTTGTGATTCACCTGCGCGTCAGCGGTCCGCGCGACCGGGCCATTGAGCTGATTCAGAATCTCGAAAAATCGCGGCACTTTGCCTCTCCTCGGCTTGCTGGCGAAACGCTGGCGCAGAATTCAGGGCCCAACAATCACTTTGAACCAATCTCGGCTTCTACTCCTGTGAATTTTGATATCCTTGCGGATTACCGTCCGTTGACACAGACAGAAAAAGCTGCCGCGAAGAAGCAGGCGGAGGACAAGGATCGGAAGTCTACGAAGGACGCGAGCAGAAGGCCGGTTACGGAGACTCGGCATCGCGCAGATTTGCGGGGAACGCGATGAAAGAGTTCCGGGGCTGGTTTACGCTGTTGAATCTGCATCTCGCAGGCACTGCGACGCTGTTGGTGCTGGTGCTGGTTCTTGCGGTGAAGACGGTGCTGGCGATCCATGCCGCGGGCGCAGCTGATTCGCAGAGCTATCAGCAACGGCAAATACGTTACGTACAGCTGCGTGCACAGATGGCACACGTGCAGGGCCTGCCGCAGAAGGTTGACCGGGCGCGCGACGATGAAGCCCGTTTCTTTGAGACACGCATCGCGTCGAACTACTCGACGATTGCCGAGGAACTGGGCTCTGCGGCTGTCAACAATCAGGTTCGACTTTCGCGCGCCCAATACACTCCGGGCGCAGCAATTGATGGCCTGACTGAGGTCCGTATTGATGCGGGCCTCAGCGGCGACTACACACCGATGATGCACTTCATTAACGATCTGGAGCGGGATAAAGATCACGTCTTCTTTATCATCGACGGGCTTACGTTCACCGGGCAGCAGGGTGGCCTGGTGAATCTGCGGCTGCGGCTCTCGGCCTATCTCCAGGCGGGCGCGACGGATCTGCCTCCAGCAATTGGCGGCGCTCAGGCTGAGACTGCGACCCAGCAGGAGGTTCGCTGATGGCGCTCAAGATCGGGACGGAAGATAAGAAGAAGGTCGCCATTGCTGTTGTTCTTGCCGTCGTGGTGTTGTTTCTTGTGCTGCGGATGGTTTTTCAGGTCTTTGGTTCGGGAACGCCGCCGCCGCTTCCGCCCAGGATCGCGCAGGGTTCGGTTGCAACGGGAACACAAACACAGACTCAGGAGAACAGCGCGGAGCATGAGGCGAAGCAGATTCCTGGCTCGATTATGAATCTTGATCCGACCCTGCATCCGGACTGGATGGCGGCAGCAGAATCACTCAAATACTCCGGCACAGGCAGGAACATTTTCTCGATGTCGTCGGCGCCGGTTGCGATTGAAAAGCCACAGGGGCCGATTCGCCCGAATGCCGACGCCGTAGAGGTTGCGCATGGACCGCCTCCTCCACCGGCGATTGACTTGAAGTTTTTCGGATACGAGGCGCATACGGGCGGGATGCGAAAGGTGTTTCTGCTGCATGGCGACGATGTGTTCATCGCGGCGGCAGGCGATGTGGTGGACCACCGCTACAAGATTCTCTCCATTGCGCCTTTGTCCGTTCAAGTTCAGGACATCCCTTATAACGACACCCAGACGCTGCCCTTAATACAAAACTAATGGTGAGTTTTCGCCAATCCGTAAAGCCCGTTGAGTCAGAGGAGGGATTCATCCTTCTGATGGTGCTGTTTCTGGCCGTGCTGTTGCTGATTGCGCTGGCCGTCGCCGCACCGAGGATAGCCATCTCTATCCAGCGCGATAAGGAGATGGAGTTGGTGCACCGCGGCGAACAGTATAAGCATGCTATCAAGCTCTATTACAAGAAGTTCGGCACATACCCCATATCCATTGATCAACTGCTGAATACGGACAATATTCGTTTTCTCCGCAAAAAATACAATGACCCCCTGACCGGCAAAGACGACTGGAGGCTGATTTATCTCGGTCAAGCGAAGGTTCCCCCGCTGGGATTTTTTGGGCAGCCGCTGGCCGGGCTGAGCGGACCAACGAATGTCGGCGCGCCGATTGCCGGCGCTACGGGAAGCTCGTTTATGGGTGGACCGGTCTCCGGGGCAGCCGGTGGAACCGGTGCGTTAGGAGCCACGGGGTCGACCTCGTCAGCCTTTGGGGCATCTACCTTTGGTTCTTCTGACTCGGGTACGGAGCCTCAGTCACCATCTGCCTCGGCGGCCAGCTCGGGGGCGAGCGAGCCGGGAGCGGGCACGGAATCCAGTGTCGCGGGCACCGGGACCGGGACCTCAGGAACCGGCGGGAAGGACGCCGCTGGTTTTAGCATAGACACCAGCGACAAAAATCCAATTGGCGGTGGACCGATTGTGGGCGTAGGCCTTCCCAGCCCCAAGGCGTCGCTGATTACCTATAAGAAGCAGACCCATTACAACCAGTGGGAGTTTGTCTACAATCCGCTCGAAGATCAGATGCAGGCAGCAGGCCAGTTTGGCGCGGGAGTTCAGACCACATCTGGGGCAGGCTCAGGCACAGGTACCGGAACCGGGATTACATCTGGCGCAGGTGCAAATAGTGGTTTTGGAAATGATAATAACGGCTTCGGGAACAATTCGGGAAGTTTCGGCGCAACATCCGGAAGCAGCAATGCCGGATCAGGTGGAGCGACCAGCTCGTCTACCGGCTCAAATGACCAACAGCAATAGCAATGGCCCCGCTGAGCAGGGCCTGTTTAGACGCTGAAGGAAGAGCCGCATCCACAGGTGCTCTTCACAGTCGGGTTTTCAAACTTGAAGCCGGCAGCTTCAAGGGTTTCGACGTAATCGACGACGCATCCGTTCAGGTACATCATGGACGTGGCATCGACGAAGACCTTGAGGCCGTCGAAGCTCATTACCTTGTCCATCATGCCTGCAGCATTCTCAAATGACATCGAATACTGAAAGCCAGAGCAGCCCCCGCCGACCACGCCGATGCGCAGGCCTGCAGGCAAGGGATCCTGCGTCGCCATGATCTCGCGTACCTTGGCTACAGCCGGATCGGTGAGAGTAAGCGGGTTCGATTTGACCTGGGCGATTTCGGGTGCTGCAGTTGCCATTGGATCGTCTCCTCAAGAGCTAGAGAATTGCTGCCTTTAGTGTATCGCCTGCAAGAAGGCGAAGACAAGGCACATTCACTAGATGACGGCAGCGGAAGTTCAGATTCAACCATACTTCGACATCAGTCCGTGCCAGCCCACAGGTTGTCCCAAGCGACAACCCTGTTGACGATTCGGTCATATTCCGCTTTGGTGACAACATGTTTGTAGACTAGATCGAGCGGAGTGTCATAGGGACGGTTATTCATGATGACCCGCGCATCGGCGCGAGTGATGCCGGGTAAAGTGGCCAGTTTGTCCTCATTCGCATAGTTGATGTTGACCATGTCGGGACCGGAGATGATAGACGAAGCGTCTTCGGTCAGTGTCTTCTCAAGGCCCGCACCGAAGTCTTTTATTTTTTTAAAATTGCTTCCTGCGCTGGTGGTCGCAACTTTCATATCTTTAGTTGCATGCTGGTCCAACTGCTGAGTGGACTGCTGCCGGACGAGGTTACAGCCCGAGAGGCTGAGCACCGTCATGCAACCTGCAAGCACGGTAAGCCCAACCTTGATCATCCTTTTTCGGTGCTCTTCTGTATTGGCCATGGATTCGCTCTCCTGGAGTAATCCATTTCAATTCGATTCGGAGAGTAATTCATTCTAATCCCAATTTGCAGAAATCAACCTGCATAAATGGAATCGCTTCGCCAAACACTTCGCAGATGATGGAAATTTAAGACTTTATGAGAGCACCCCCACCAGTGCTTTCTTCAGCTTCTTATAATGCGATGTCGATCTCCGGTCCTAATGGGCGACGATTCGACCGGAGATTCGCACATATTCGGATGAGGTGAGAACTCCTTTAGATACAACATCATGTGGTGTAGCATAGGGGCGATTATTCACGATTCGCCGAGCACGCGTGGGAGTGATGCCGGGGAGGGTTGCAAGACGCTCTTCGCTGGCGGTATTAATGTCGACTACACCAGAATCGGTTGCGTCGGGCACCGCCCTATCATGCAGGCCTTCATGGACCCCCGCGGCGATGTCATTGACTTTGCGCTCGGCATTGGCGGCGGCGATTTTGGCATCTGCGGCGGCCTGTTGTGCGCCGGCTTTGACCTTTTCAGTGGTTCGCGCGGCTTGCTGCTTTACTTGCTGGTCGGTCTGTGGCGGATTATTGCAGCCAGCCACACAGAACAAGGCAATACAGGCTAGCGAAGCGCTTAGTGTTGAATACTTCCAGGGCTTTTGAGTGCGATTCATTCGACGATCTCCTGAGCCTGCCTGAAGAGATGGAATCATTTCATTCGCTGTGGGTTGCCAAGTGAGTTGCGGGGCATGAAAAACTCTCTATCCAACCTTTGAGAAACAGGACTATGATGCAATCGAACGGCCCCTCCTACCCCCGGGCCCGGTGCGACCGGACTTGCTCGGTATCTGGAGCCGGCTCAAATTCGAACCCTGAGGTGCTTTATGAGCGCCATGCCTGTTCTGTGGATCGTGTGGGCCGGAGTTGCAGCAGTCCTGCTCATCCTTCTTGGCTATCGCGGAACATTAACCCGGTATGAGGAAGACCAGATTTTTCTGGACGATTGTGAGAATCACCAGAAACAGCAACAAAGCGAACTTCTGGTCAAGGTGCAGAAAATTCAACCTTATGTTCGCCTGGCGATAGGGGCGACCTGCGTTATGTCGGCGTGCATCCTCGGCTTTTATGTGTGGGATGCGATTCGGCATCTATCGTAAGCACGGCCATACCTGCCGGGATGGAGAGCATTTCGGCTGTGGCTGCCTTTGTCTCTAAGAACAACTGAAGTTCCTGTCTATTTCCATCTCGCTACCACTCGATCAGCAACACTTCGGCGCAAAAACCCGGACCCATTGCGGCCAGGATGCTCCTGGTTCCCGGTTCCGGCCTGTGATACTTCATTACCTCATCCAGCACTACGAGCACCGATGCTGACGACAGATTGCCGACTCGCCTGAGCACATCCCAGGAGATTTCGAGAGCTTTGTTGTCGATGCCCAGCGCCTCCGCTGTTGCTTCGAGCACTTTTGGGCCGCCGGTGTGCATGATCCAGGAGCCGATGTCCGCGCGAGAGAGACTGCGCTGCGAGAGAAACGAGTCTACATCTCGGCCCAGATTTTCGCGGACGACTTTGGGCACGTCGGGCGAGAGCACAATCTGGAAGCCCTTCTCTGAAATGTCCCAGCCCATCACGTCCTGGGTGTTGGAGTAGAAGAACTGGCGGTTGGCGATGATGCGCGGGCCTTTGAGGCCGGTTGCTTCTCCGGCGACCATCGCTGCTGCGGCTCCGTCTCCGAAGAGGCCGGCGGAGATGAGGTTGGCCATCGACGTGTCGTCGCGCTGCCAGGTGAGAGAGCAGAGCTCGACCGAGAGCAGCACGGCGATCTGATCAGGGTAGGCGCGAACGTAATCGGCGGCGCGGGCGAGGCCCGCAGCTCCAGCGACACAGCCGAGGCCGAAGATGGGATTGCGCTTGATGTGGCGCGAGAGCTTCATGCGGTCGACCAGACGGGCGTCAATCGATGGGCTGGCAACTCCGGTTACGGATACGAAAAACAGCGCCGCGATCTGCTCGCGGGCAATGCCAGTTTGCGTGAGAAGAGCTTCGATAGCCTGCTGGCCGAGTTGCTCAGCGACTTCGATCCAGACGTCGTTCGCTTTGCCCCAGGTGTCGAGTGCGGCGTAATCAGCCAGCGGGCGGGCGAAGTAGCGAGCGTCCACGCCGGTGCGACTATGCAGGCGCTCCAGCACTGCTGCTGATGGCTGGTCTTTTCCCCAATAGGTTTTCAGTGCCTCAACGACTTCGCACTGTTGAAAGTAATAAGGCGGAAATGCGGTGGACGTCGAGACTATGCGCATCAGTAATTTTCTACCGTGACGGGTCGCACGGTTCTATCCAGTGAACTTTTCCGCAGCTTCTACTGTCTGCGCTATCAGCGTTGCTATGGTCATTGGACCCACTCCCCCGGGTACGGGTGTGTATGCAGCGACGCGGTCTATGACCGGGTTTAGCTCTATATCTCCTACTCCTCCGGGGTGGTATCCGGCGTCTACTACTATGGCGCCGTCGCGAATCCAGCCAGCTTTGATGAACTCGGGGCGGCCTACGGCTCCTACTACGATTTCGGCGCGGCGCACGATTTCGGGGAGGTTCTTTGTGCGAGAGTGGCAGATGGTCACCGTTGCGTTGGCGGCGAGGAGCATCATGGCCATGGGCTTGCCCAGGATGGGGCTGCGGCCTACGACTACGGCTTCCCTGCTCGCGATTTCGATTTTGTAATGACGCAGGAGGCGCATGATTCCGGCGGGTGTGGCCGAGCCGTAGGCGGCTTCGCCCATGGCCATACGGCCGAAACCGTGGCTGGTGACTCCGTCGACGTCTTTCTCGATCGCGATGCGGTCGAAGGCCTCGCGTTCCTCGATCTGTTTCGGCACGGGGTGCTGAAGGAGGATGCCGCGCACGCGGGGGTTGCCGTTGAGATCGTCGATCTGCGCGAGAAGCTGCCCGGTCGTAGTTGCTTCGGGGAGGGCGATGCTGAGCGACTCCATGCCGACGCGGCGGCAGGCGTTGCCCTTCATCTTTACGTAGGTCGCCGACGCGGGGTCGGCGCCGACGAGGATAGTGGCGAGGATAGGCGGGTCGTCGCTCCCAGATTTCTGCTTGATTTTCTTAACCCGCTCGTGAAGCTCGGCTTCGAGCTCTTTGGAATATGCCTTGCCGTCGAGAATCTGTGCTGCCATAGAACCTTAGTCTAAATGGTCTCATCCCTCCCCTTACTTTTTGCTTTGTAATAGCAAAGAAAGGGGTTAGCGCTGGCATGAGCTATGTAATGGCAAACATAGGCGCTTATTCTATCTAATGAAAAGCAAACGGCTTACTGGGTCAGTAAGTCTACTGCTGTTCCGGATGTTCATCTCAATCGTTTCCCTGCCCTCTCCCTACTTTTTTTGCTTTGTAATAGCAAATAAATGGGTTAGTGGGAGATTGGGCTATGTGATAGCAAATACGTCACTTATGTCATCTGCCAAGAAGCAAATGACTTATAGGATCAGGGAGAAACAGCTGCCGAATCTTTTTGCCCTATTTCAATTATAGGTTTTCTGGAAAAGTTATCTGCATTGGGGCGGCGGATTTCAGCGCTTTGCCTTTATGAGGTTGCTGCTTTTCTTAGGGGGCGGAGCTTGACACGACTCAGTCGTCGGCGTCGGCGGCGCTGAGTTGGTGGCGGACGTCGGCTCCGCGAACCCAGAAGATAACATCGGTGGCGATGTTGGTGGCGTGGTCGGCGATGCGCTCCAGGTTGCGGGAGATGATGATGGCCTGAAGGGCCTGGTCGGCGACCTGGGCACGAGCCTGGATGACTTTGATCAATTCGGCGTGGGCGACGCGGTTCATCTGGTCGATTTCGTCGTCCATGTCGACGACGGATTCGGCGAGGTGCGCGTCTCCGTCGAGCAGGGCCTGGATGGAGGTGCGGACCATGCGGGCGGCGTAGCCCCCCATCGTGAAGATATCGACAGGAAGGTCGGTGGCATCCTCTTCGAGCAGAGTGAGGGTGCGGAGGGCGATGCTCAAGGCCTGATCGCCGACGCGCTCGAGATCGCCATTGATCTTGATGACGGCGAGGATGAAGCGGAGGTCAATGGCCATGGGCTGCTCTTTGGCAAGGAGGTCGTAGGCCATCTCGTCTACATCGCGATGGGCGGCATTGATGGCGGTCTCATTCTCGCGCACGTACTGGCAAAGCGCCTCGTCGCGCTGGAGGTAGGCCTCGACGGCGGCTTCCATGGCCTGCTGTGCAAGGGCGGCCATGGCGAGGAGCTTATCCTTTAGCTCTACCAACTGCTGATGGAAGTGAATACGGGGCAAGGACTAGCCCCTTCGGCTACGCTCAGGGCAAGCTCTCAGGCTTACACGCTTCGCGCCTTTCCGATATCGAATTCTCTGGCCCTCCCGGTGGTCGGGAACGGAAAATGTGTAAGTACGCGGCAAATTTTTCTCTCCTCATTGCATTGTGCATCATTCATTGTTAAAACGATGCGAACATTTGTGAGATGGTTCCATGTTTGAAACGATCTTCCGCCCCAGACAGCATGGGCGAGGCCCGAACCGCTTGAGGAATGCGATGGCCAGGGGCTCACTTTACGGGAAAACAATCGAGGTCGTTGGCGAAGATGAGCGGGCCTGCATATCGTTTCCTAATTTCGGCCTGGGTCGCATTCTGATTCTCTTTTCCCAAAGTCCGCAGCATTCGATGAGACAGGACTAATTCCTTGACATGGGCATTTGCGGCGATAGTTCCGATGACTGAAGGCGGCATGTGAAGGCGCCTTACCACTCCGGTAACGCCCTCCGGGACGGCATTATGGGCGACGAATATGTCTGCCTTCGACGCCAGCTTGGTGAGGCCTTGGCCTTCCCCATCCGTGTCTCCGCTGAAGACGATGCTCGTGCCGCCAATTTCCACTCGCCATGCTAATGCGGGAAATACACCGTGAACGACGCTCACTGCGTAAAGAGCCATGTTGGAGTTGCGAAAGACGAGAACCGGCGTTGAGCTGGGCGCAACATTATGCGGCTGTAACTGGTAGGTCCCCTGAGGATTCGGTTCCAGCATGTCGCTGAGATAGCGCCAGGCTCCGTGCGGGTCGCTGAAAAGGTCGTTCACAAATTCGGTGGTGGAAGGCATGTACTGGTTTCCCGAAGGACCGTAGACCGGGAGCGGGCGCTTACGGTCTCCGAACCAGGAAGAGAAGACCAAGGCGGGGAAATCGCTACTGTGATCGATGTGAAAATGGCTGAAGAGAAAAACGTCCACATCGGACATCTTTGCTCCACTCTCACCAAAGCGGAGCGCGCTGCCTCCTCCTGCGTCAACGATGACGCGCGCAGCTCCGTTCTGCCATATGAGATAGCTGGTCGATGCGCGCTTGTCCTGCATCTCGGGGCCGCCGGAGCCCAGCACCTGCAATGCAATGCCGGTGGCACCGCATGATTGCGCTGCTGCCGGCACGGCTTTGCATACGGACAGGATGGACGCAACGATAAGGAACGCTGTTACGGAATGTCTTCGCGAGCACATATTCTTACCTCGAGAAACCCACTCTTTCACCACTTAACCGGTACGAGCTCGACGCGTTATGCCAGTTTTTCTTCGGCCTGCTGGGTGGCTTCGTAGATCTGGTCGAAAGATTCTACGGCGTAGAGAACCTTTTGCATCTCGGAGACGAGGAACTGCTGGTCGAGGACCTGGTCGAGGTCGAAGTCACGGATTTCGGGTCCGCGCCTGGACTTTGATCCGGCCCGGGCTCCTTCGATGACGTAGTTGGATTCGCCGTGGGAGGAGATGAGTCCGCTGCCGTAGAGCTTGATTTCGCCGTTCTGGCGGATGACCCCGAACTCAACGGTGAACCAGAAGAGACGGCCCATGCGCTCGAGTTTGTCCTTGTCAGTAAGTGCGGCGCAGATGCGGCCGTAGTGGGCGAGGAAGTCGGCGAAGACGGGGTGGGCATGCATGGGGACGTGGCCGAAGACGTCGTGGAAGATGTCGGGCTCGGGGGTGTATTCGAGGGAGTCGCGGCTGCGGAGCCAGGTGGTGGTAGGGAATTTGCGGGCGGCGAGCATTTCGAAGAAGGCGTCGGGCGGGAGGAATCCGCTGACGGGGGTGGCGTTCCAGCGGGTGCGCGGGGCGAGGCGCTTGTTGACCTCGGCGAGGTTGGGGATGGAGTCTTCGCGGAGACCGATCTGCTGGAAGCCATCGAGATATTCGGCGCAGGCGTGCTGGGCGAGCTGGGGCATGCGGCGGCGGACGAGCTCGGCCCAGACGGCGTGTTGCTCGTGGGTGTAGGCGGCCCAGTCCTGCTGGATGAGGTACGGCTCGGAAGCGGAGGGCGGGGCGGTCTGGGGGTTCATGGGAAGTCGTGTCTCTGAAGTTACTCCGGGGAAAATGGCCTCCAACGAAACTCTTGAGGATGGCACCTGTGGGTTTGACGTGTCAACTGCGCAGTTTATCGCCTGTTGCGGCCATTTCCCTGAGATGGGCGGGAGCTGCGAGTTAAAACCTGAGACGGCTGCTTGAAGAAATTTTTATATGTTACTGCATTCGAAGAGTGGTACCATGCGGCAGATAACCAAAGTTTCCTTGCTTTTCTGGCACTTGTGAGCTACTGCTTCTGGTGCCGGATGGGTCCTCTCGTGGGGAATTCAAGCCCTTGCTAATGTGGGTTGCGGGCCATCCCTACTTGCTCTGCCGCTCTATTGCTCCTATCGCGAGGCACGGGAACGGCTGACAATTGCGCCGAGGAGTAGCGTATGAAAGCTTTACGGGATGAAAGCGGGCAGGTTCTTGTGATTGGCGTCCTGAGCATACTGGCGCTTCTTGCCTTTATGGCGCTGGCCACGGATGTGGGTTTGCTGTTCCGCGCCAGACGCAATGCGCAGATCGCGGCGGATGCGGCGGCAATAGCCGGCGCTCTGGACTACAAATACAACGGCTCGGTTTCGTCGGCTCAGGCGGCGGGGCAGACGGCTGCAACGGCGAATGGAATCACGAATGGCACAGGCGGCGCCGTGGTTACCATCAATGTGCCGCCGAAGAGCGGACCCAACCAGACCTCGGGTTTTGTAGAAGCCGTCGTCGCGCAGCCGAATTCCACATCCTTTATGAGCGCGTTCGGCTTTTCGTCGATGACGGTAGTCGCACGGGCGGTTGCCGGGGCGGGAACCACTGACGGGTGCGTGTGGGCTCTGGGAAAGTCAGGAGTAGATATCCCGATCAGCGGATCGGGGAGCATCAATGTACCTACCTGCGCGGTTTATGACGATTCGAACGCAAGCGACGCGCTGGATCTGACAGGGAGCGGCAGCATCAAGGCCAATTCGATCGGCATTGTCGGAGGCTACAAGGATTCCGGCTCCGGAAGCATCGATATCTGCAATCCCGACTGTACAGCGCACGATCCAACAACGGGTATTGCGCCGGCAGCCAGTCCGATTACGTTGACGCCTCCGAATGTACCGACTTCGAGCGCCACCTGTACACCATCGGGATCTGCCGCCTGTAATCCGAGTTGCTCCGGCTCCTCGAATTGCACGTTCGGGCCCGGGACCTACACTTCGATCACGAATTCCGGGAGCGGAAGGCTGACTCTCACCGCAGGAAATTACAATGTCACCGGCTCGATCAGCAATACGGGCAGCGGAGGGACCACGCTTGGTGCCGGGAACTACATCGTGAACGGGTGCCTTTGCGATACCGGGAGTGGAAATATGACAACCGGGGCCGGAAGCTACACCATGGGAACCTTCACCAGTTCCGGGAGCTCCTCGCTCACTCTCGGCAGCGGCCTTTACATTACCACCGGCAACCAGAGCCTTACCGGATCCGGCGCGCTCAGTGGAACCAGCGTAACTTTCTTTACCGAAGGCAGCACCACGGTGAGCGGAAGCGGTTCGATGACCCTCGAGGCGCCGACGTCTGGAACGTACAACGGGATCGTGTTTTACCAGCCGGCGAATGACAGCAAGTCAATTTCGATCAGCGGTTCAGGCAGCATGACTCTCGAGGGCATTGTTTATGCTCCCGACTCGCCGTTGACGATAACGGGGTCCGGGTCGAACAACGTCTATACGGATTTTATTGTTGATTCCCTGACGCTCACTGGAAGCGGGTCGTTCAACAGTAAACAGTATCAATTAATTAATTCTTCCGCCCTGCTTGGGAAAGTTACGATGGTGGAGTAGATATGCAAACTTCTAAAATTCCGGCCCACGACGAGCGATGTTCCCGTCCGCGGCTGTGCGGGCGCATCTCGGAGCGGGGCGGCGCACTGGTTGAACTTG